>OFEI01000002.1_pt1 | contig 205499 bp, 210 predicted proteins | sample 1521041 | NCBI WGS metagenome assembly OFEI01 (sample SAMN05335687, study PRJEB24111) | insect metagenome | biome: ENVO:00009004; isolation source: gut from larvae fed green and black olives | host: Bactrocera oleae | place: Israel | collected 2011-11
GGTGTAGTGCGTTTGTCGTGAATAGTATTCTGAATGTCCCATGGATGGTTTTTCAGAGCTAGTGGTTGATTCTATAGACGATGCTGAAAAAGCCTTATCTTCGCGAGTGGGGCAAGAGACTTGCGATGATGTCGCTAATTTTGTAGAGCACGCAGCAGTAACTGCTGTCTCGTATACACATCGCGGTGTGTACAAGAGACAGCCAGTTCAGGTGTTGTGATACCCGCCATCGGTGCGAGAAAAATCGGATAGCGAATACCCAGCTGTGTGAGGAGTGGCGTGCTCATTGTTCAGTCTCCAGGTAACGTCAGCGGGCAATACATCTCGACACAATCGAGATAACAGCCCGCGGTAACTGAGAAATGACAATCGTGACGTAGAGGGATGAAGCCCTGCTTGAGGTAAAAAGGTTGTGCGTTTAACGTCGAGGATAACGAGATAGCGGATAAGCCTTGCTGTAAGGCTTCTTCTTTCAGCTTTTCCACAATGTGCGACGCGCACCCCTGCCCCATTGCTGAAGGACGCGTAAAAATAGCCTCAAGTCGCTGTGTCTGGCGGTCCAAATAGCCAGTGGCGAGTAACTCACCTTGTACGTCTTCTATCACATAAAAACAGTGTTCGATAATGGCTTGAGGATAGCTTTCTGGCATGACCTGCGGTGTCCAAGCTTCGACGGCGGCTAGAGGGTAGCACGCCGCACACTGTTCTCGAATGGCGCTATTTCTGATATGCCAGCAGACTGGTGCATCTGCGACGCTGGCCCGGCGTAAACGTCCAATCATTACTCTTATGCTCTCCCTAAGGCTCAACCATCACTCTATAAAATAAAAAAACCGCCCTGACGGGCGGTCTACAGACAGTGTTATTGATAGGCGCGGAGTGTGCGCTGACAGAGCTCGGAACGCACGCAGTCTTCGGCACCAAAACGGATTACACTTACGACATCGTCATCGGAGAAACGCTGCAGCGCATCGGCCAGCCCGGATTTCACCCCTGAAGGCAGATCACATTGCGTAATATCACCGTTCACGATTACCGTGACGTTTTCACCTAGTCGCGTCAGGAACATCTTCATCTGCGACGCGGTGACGTTCTGCGCTTCATCGAGGATCACAAAGGCATTCTCGAAGGTTCTGCCCCGCATATAAGCAAAGGGTGCAATTTCGACTTTGGCAATTTCCGGACGTAGACAATAATGCATAAAGGAAGAGCCCAACCGTTTGACGAGTACGTCATAGACGGGGCGGAAGTAAGGGGCAAATTTTTCAGAAATGTCGCCAGGGAGGAATCCTAAATCTTCGTCGGCTTGTAATACTGGGCGGGTCACAATAATTCGCTCAATATCTTTATTGATTAAGGCTTCTGCGGCTTTTGCCGCGCTGATCCAGGTTTTTCCGCAACCGGCTTCACCTGTAGCAAAGATTAATGATTTGGCGGTGATCGCCTGTAGATAATCAGCCTGCGATTCATTACGTGCAACGATCGGTTGGCGATCACGAACATCCCGCGCCATGCCTATCGCATCAAGGCCACTCATATGAACCAGAGAAGAGACCGATTCTTCCTCACGTGAGCGATGGCTACGCGCATCACTACGGAGAACCCGTTTTGCTTCACGACGTGCTTTGACCACTGCTTTTTGTCTTCCCATGATGGCACCTTACTGTTGGTTTCAGTTACCGTCTGCCCGTTGGCGACGTATAGTTGAACGCTTTAGAGGTTAGCTTCCTTATAAGCCTTACTGCCTGAGATTAGAAGTCGTTGCTGTACACAGCGCCAGTTGGCTCGCCCGTACAGGGATATCGTGAAAAAATGAGTGATACAAGAGGTCGGCACCTGTGACGCGCTAGCTATCCAGAAGGCAGAAAAGTCTCTATCCACTGATTGAGCAAGTCTCATTGTCGAACTCCCACGAGTTGGAACAGTACATCACGATGTTGCCAAGACATAATGTCTAATAACTATAGAACAAATCAACAGTTATTACATTTATCACTCAATAATGACATTTTTGTGACAAAGGACTGGCTGTTCATGACTCTTCGCAGGATCGTCACAGAGAAGAGTCACGCGCAAATCCGATCAAAGCGTTGACGAATTCATTAAATAGTGGAATGAAATACATAGTTCTATCGCATTGAGACACCCTGGGCTGCGCAGTGTGCTCCATCCCATTGATCGAGAAAAGTATCCTGAATCTCCCATCGATGGTTTTTCAGAGCTAGGGGTTGATTCTATAGACGATGCTGAAAAAGCCTTATCTTCGCCAGTTGGGCAAGAGACTTACGATGATGTCGCTAATTTTGTAGAGCACGCAGCAGTAACTGACATCACTGAGATTAAGAAACGATAGTCCACCCATCAGGCGAGCAAGGACGCTCGGCCAATACCCTTGATGCTAGTATCCATTGAGCAGATAAAGGTAGCCCTCCTTCGTCGTAAACCTCAACGCCTTATTATGGCTTTAAAATGGGGGAGACCCTTTCTATAGCTCTTAAGTCCTCAACGCTATCTACATCCCATAAACAGCCAGGATCATCAAGTTCAAGAATATGCGGTGAACTGTTATCGAAAAGGGAACGGGCGCCCGTATCGCCTTGTAGTGCAATAAGTGGCTCATAACAGCACTGTTGAAACCCTACGGGATGACCAAAAACACCCTCTACTCGGGTGCGAAAAATCGGTGAGTGCTTCAGCTGCTCGGCGACCGCTCGATAACTCTCCGTCGTGAGCAGGGGCATATCGCCAAGCGCAATAAGCCATCCATCATAGTGTGCGGTCGAACGCACGGCGTGTGCAATAGAATCGCCCACCCCCGCGCTTGAGACTGTGATTAAACGGGCGGGGTCAACTAACGCATGAATAGCATAAGCATCCGGTTGGCAAATAACATAGGTATCTAAACCTGTCGCTATTGCCTGCGATAATGTGTGAGAAAGTAGCGGTGCGTACCGTAGCAAAGTAATATCCAGATACGAAAAATCACTTCGAAGATGCTGTAATACTTTTACAGCCGTGAATAGAAATGATATTACTAACCATTCCTATTTACGTTAATTTACTTAGAGATAGTGACCGTGCTAGCCACATTGGTCATCGCGTTACGCGAAGGTTTAGAAGCCGTTTTAATCGTCAGTATTATTGCGACCTTTCTACGAAAAAATAAGCAGCCGTTAGCCCCCATGTGGTGGGGAGTCACGGCCGCCGTGATACTCTCTCTCCTCGTCGGTATCCTCTTGAGTCTCACTGAACGCGCCCTGCCACAAGCACAGCAAGAGGCAATGGAAGCGGTAATCGGTGCCATCGCCGTCGTTTTCGTCAGTACGATGATTATTTGGATGCAACAGCATGCGCCGCAATTACGCCATCAGCTCGAAAATGAGGCATCGCTCGCGCTGAGCCGCTCAAGTCGTTGGGCCTTGCCGATGATGGCCTTTTTAGCGGTGTTGAAAGAGGGGTTTGAAACCAGCGTATTTATGCTAGCCACCTTCTCCGCAGCCCAATCCGCTATCGGCGCAACCGCGGGTGCGGTAATCGGCCTATTGCTAGCCTTATTTATCGGCTGGGGAATCTATCGTGGCGGAGTTCGACTCAATCTCGGCCGTTTCTTCAAGATAACGGGCCTGTTCCTTGTGTTTGTCGCAGCAGGCTTAGTCGTCTCGGCGCTACGCAGCGCTCACGAGGCAGGATGGCTATTAATCGGCCAGCAGCGACTGCTCGATCTGCACGGGCTACTTCCGGCGGGATCCGTACGTGCCGCCTTAATCAGCGGCGTACTCGGCATTCCATCCGACCCACGTTGGGCAGAAGTTATTGGCTGGGTAGGCTATCTCGGGATATTTGCGTTATTATTAGCGTGGCCCGAGCGTTATAAACCGACCCCTCAACTGCAATACCGCTTCTATCAAGCGATCAGCCTCCTCCTACTCGTCGGTGCCATAATCTGTGCTAAGAGCTTAACGCCGCCAAGTTTTACCTTATCCCAGCAGTTACCCTTAGTGACCCAGCAAGACGCGAAACAGCAGGCAGTCGGGGAATTAGTACGTAGCGCTGACGGCATCGAATTAACGCTGACGGGAAAACCGACACAGTTTATTCCCCTTCCCCCTACTGAAGATTCTGCTCTGGCGGAGGAAACAAGCGTACCGCTTAAGGGCCAATGGCAAGACGCACCGGCAACATTGACGCTTGATCACGTCATGGCGCTCTATCATGGCCGAGTCCCACCGGGGTTACATCCCCAGCAGCATCCTGGGCCGTATCAGAGCCACTGGCAACTGAGCTGTCAACTCGTGGTAACGATGCAGCACGGACAACTCATCGCCGCCCAAGCCATCGCTCACAGTCTAGTGACCTTGAGTGGAAGTGGGCTGCAATCGCCTCGTTTGCTCAGCGTTTCGCTTCCCTCCGCTGCCACCGGCTGTCCATGGCAAACCAACCCCGCGTGGCAGCAGCAGACGGCCCAAGCCCTTGCGGGCTATCAGGATACGCTCACGCTGTATGACTTCTTGCAACATAGATTACCGATTGTATTAATTGTGATAAGCCTTGGCGCTCTGGTGCTAAGCGTTAGAAATAAAAAAAAATGTAGCTCGCTCCCTCAAACATAATGAGATAACGACCATGATGAAAAAGCACACATTACGCCATCCGGCTCTGAAAATAAGTGCGTTAACAGCGCTTCTGTTATCAGTTAGCGCAGCCCATGCTGCGCCTGCGTCGAACGTTACTCAGGTCACTTTACGTTGACCGGCGACCAAGGTGGTCAATGCCGCCTCGACACGGATCACGTTAACGCTGGCCCAGTGACCTTTACTATCGTGAATAAGACGGCGACCGCGATTACTGAAGTCGAATTACTTAATAACAACCGCATCCTCGGCGAAAAAGAGAATCTCGCACCGGGACTCCCTGCGGTAAAATTTACGGTTAATCTTGATGGCGGTCAGTACCAACTCTATTGCCCCGGCGCAGCACAGGAGCTGGTGAACTTTACGGTGAGCGGTAAGCAAAACGCGCAGTCTTCCGACACCATTAGCGACCTGCTTAAACAAGGCACAGATGGCTACGGTCGCTATGTCGAGAGTACCGTCGGCGGGATGGTCACCGCAGTAGCAAAACTACAAGCTGCCATTGCTGCTGGCCAATTACAGCAGGCTAAGGTCGCTTACGCGCAAGCTCGCCCGTACTACGAACGTATCGAATCTGACGTCGATGGCTTCCTACTCCCGGGCTTTAAAGCCACCGACAATGCAGGTAATTTGGATTATCTCATCGATATGCGTGCCTCAAACCTCGATCCGGCGGTAGGCTGGCATGGCTTCCATGCTATCGAGCGTGACCTGTTTGAAAAAGGAAAAATCGATAAGCAGACCCAACAACTGGCTAAGGGACTCGTCACCCATGTTGGGGAACTGAATAAACAGGTCAAGGGCTTAACCTATAAGCCGGAAGATTTGGCTAACGGTGCCGCCGATCTACTCGAAGAAGTACAAAACACGAAAATCAACGGCGAGGAGGAAGCCTACAGCCATATTGACTTGGTCGATTTCGCCGGGAATGTCGAGGGAGCGATGCAAGCCTTTGCCTACCTTCAACCGGGACTAGAGAAGATCGATCCTGCCTTGACGCAACAGGTTAGCCAACAGTTTGCGGCAGTGCGCAAATTATTAGATCAGTATCGTGATAGTCAGAGTCTAGGGGGCTATCGTGCCTATACCCCTGCGTTAAAAGCTGAAAATGCGGCGAAACTAAGCCGTGCGATCCAAGCCCTACAAGAGCCACTTTCCCATATTGCTGAGAAAGTGGCGACCCACGGCGGAGCGTAAGTCATGAGCCGTCACGATAAGCCATTACTTTCCCATGGCCGTGTTTCACGTCGTACGATGTTAAAAGGATCGTTAGCCAGCGCGCTAACGCTCCCTGCCCTGGCCCCTACGCTAGCCGGGGCCGCGCAGACCGAGGATAAGGATAATATCGATCTCGCCCGCCAATGGCCTTTTTATGGCGAGCAAGGGCAGGCAGGGATTACAACGCCTCCCCAACGACATATTATGTTTATGACCTTCGATATGACGACGCCCACAGCATCTGCTCTGCAAGTCCTGCTCGCCCGCTGGTCTGCTGCCATTGCTCAGCTGGTGCAAGGTGCCGCGGTCGGCACGGTCGAGCCGTTGAGGACGGGGAGCGTCGGTAGCGATACGGGCGAAGCCGTTGGGCTAGATCCAGCCGCCCTGACGGTCACCATTGGCCTGGGTCCAACTATCTTTACCGATAATTATGGCCTCGCCGAGAAGCGCCCTCCCCACCTACGCCCTCTGGCTACACTACCTAGCGACAATTTACAACCAGAGCTAACCGGGGGAGATTTGTCCCTGCAGGCCTGTGCGGATGATCCGCAAGTTGCCTACCATGCGATCCGTGTATTGGCGCGTATTGCCAAGAGTATTGGCGCAGCGCAGACTCGCTGGACGGTAATGGGCTTTGGGCGAGCATCGGCAGGTAAAGGACAAGAAACCCCGCGTAATTTATTCGGCTTCAAGGACGGTACCCGTAATTTAGTCGATGCCGCCGAGTTCGATAAACACGTCTGGGTCAAGCAAGGCCCCGCATGGCAGCACGATGGCAGCTATCAAGTCGTGCGTAAAATTAAGATGAACATTGAAAATTGGGACACAGACCGCGTGAGCGACAAAATAATGTCTTTGGTCGACACAAGCTATCTGGCGCGCCGCTTTCGGGAACGCATGAGTTCGATACCCCCGATTTTCATAAAAAAAATGCAGACGGCGAGCTGACCATCCCTGCCACTGCTCATATTCGTCTTGCCGCCCATGAAAATAATCAAGGTGTGAGAATTTTACGGCGCTCGTACAACTATACCGACGGGTTGAACCAGTATGGACAGCTAGATGCAGGATTACTGTTTATTAGCTATCAGAACGATCCGGCCCACTTCGAGCAATTACAACGTAAATTAGGGGCTACTGATGCCCTTAACGAATATATCTCGCACATCGGTAGCGCGCTGTTCTTTGTTCCGCCTGCGGCGAAGGAAGGCAGTTACATAGGTGCTGAGCTGTTTAGCTAGAGGATGAGAAGGAGCGCCAGATTAGCGCTCCTTTTCTGCGGGTTATTCTAAATAGGCTTGATGCGCGCGTGCAAATCGTTCACGCACCTGTTGTGAGGGCCCCTTACCCATGAGGCTTACCGCAACGATCGCCATGGTCGCGAAGACGAAGCCGGGAATGATTTCATAGAGCCCGAGCCATGCAAATTGTTTCCATACAATGACGGTTACTGTCCCCACCACCATACCTGCCAATGCACCGTTGCGGCTCATTCCTGACCAGCACACGCTAAGCAGGATCACCGGTCCAAACGCTGCACCGAAGCCTGCCCACGCATAACTGACGAGTCCAAGGACTCTGTTATCAGGATTGCTGGCCAGTGCGATGGCAACTAACGCAACCACTAATACCATCAGTCGACCAACCCACACCTTTTCGCGTTGACCGGCATCTTTACGAATGAACCCCTTATAGAAGTCTTCGGTCAAGGCACTCGAACAGACTAATAGCTGACAACTTAACGTCGACATGACTGCAGCTAAGATCGCAGAGAGTAAGATACCTGCTATCCAAGGGTTGAAGAGGAGTTGCGTCAGTTCAATAAAGATCCGTTCGCTGTTCGCATTCACGCCCGCCGCCTGCGTGGGGTTATCCGCGAAATAGGCGATACCAAAGAACCCGACTGCGACCGCACCCGCTAGGCAGAGGATCATCCAAGTCATGCCGATACGCCGTGCGCTGCGCATGGAATGGTGGGAGTCTGCCGCCATAAAACGAGCCAAAATATGCGGCTGCCCAAAGTACCCCAAACCCCATCCTAATAATGAGATGATCGCGACGACACCCATATTATTAAAGATATTCAGTCGCTGCGGATCGACATGGCGGATGACCTCTACAGAGTTACCCACTCCCCCCACGGCCATAATCACCATTACTGGCGTTAAGATCAGCGCGAATATCATCAAACTGGCTTGTACGGTATCCGTCCAGCTTACCGCGAGAAAACCGCCCAAGAAAGTATACGCAATAGTTGCTGCGGCTCCGGCCCATAATGCGGTGGTGTAATCCATGCCAAATGTACTTTCGAACAGACGTGCACCCGCGACAATCCCTGATGCACAGTAGATAGTAAAGAAGACTAAAATGATGAGTGCTGAGATGACGCGTAAGATTTTACTGCGATCATCGAAACGGTGCGTAAAATAATCGGGGAGCGTTAAAGCATTGCCATGAAATTCGGTCTGTACGCGCAGTCTCCCGGCAATAATCTTCCAGTTAACCCATGCGCCCAGAATTAAACCAATCGCAATCCAACTTTCGGAGATCCCGGAAAGAAAGATCGCACCGGGTAGGCCCATGAGTAGCCAACCACTCATATCAGAGGCGCCAGCGGAAAGTGCCGTCACGACACTCCCTAAGCTGCGCCCGCCTAAAATAAAATCATCAAAATTCTTCGTTGAGCGCCATGCCATAAAACCGATTAGTAACATTCCTGCAATATAGACACAGAAGGTCACTAATAAGGGAGTACTTACCATAATTAATCCTCGCTTTTATTAGTATTATCAATGTGTTTTACTAATTTATAAATCCTTTTTTTGTTCGGTACTCAGTGACCGATGAGGCCGGAAAGTTGCACCGCCGGTTGCAACGGATACAAACTTTTAACATAAATAAATTTCTTCCCAGCGAAGACATAGAGAAATGGAGATCTCGATCAAACTTTTTTCGTCTAAATACGGGCTTTTTTGAACTAAATCTCACTTTGAAACGCTTTTGTTTTGAATATATCCACTAATAATTATCATTTATTTAAATTTGTTCACTTTTTTTATACAAACGGGTTGCACTAAAGGTGCAACTAAAGCGATAGTCAGGGTGCAACCTTTTATCACTTTTTATGACGAGGAATTGGCATGGCACACACCACGATGGGCGTGAAACTCGACGAAGAAACCCGCGAACGACTCAAGCGTGCGGCGGTAAAAATAGACCGCACCCCCCACTGGCTGATCAAGCAAGCTATTTTTAACTTGTTAACACAGGTAGAAGCGGGTGAGACGATTACGCCGACAGCCCCTCATGTCTTGATTGAGTCTGCAACGGCGGAAACCTCCGACGTTGCCACACCCTATCAACCTTTCTTAGAGTTTGCAGAGCATGTTCACCCACAAAGTATCAAGCGCTCGGCGGTGACGGCTGCATGGCGTCGCCCTGAAGTGGACATGGTGCCAATGATCCTCGAACAAGCAAAAGTGACGCCAGAAGTTGCCGAGAAGGTACATGCCCTTGCCCTGCATCTCAGCGAAAAACTGCGTAACCAAAAAAACCAAGGTGGGCGTTCTGGCCTAGTACAGAGCCTATTACAAGAGTTCTCTCTCTCCTCACAGGAAGGTGTGGCACTCATGTGCCTAGCCGAGGCGCTGCTGCGGATCCCCGATAAACCGACGCGTGATGCGCTGATCCGCGACAAGATCAGTCATGGCGACTGGTATTCTCATGTCGGGCAAAGTAACTCTGTATTCGTCAATGCCGCCACCTGGGGCCTGCTGGTCACGGGTAAACTGGTTTCGACGCATAATGCGGTGAATATGTCGCGCTCCCTTAACCGTATTATCGGTAAGAGTGGCGAGCCGTTAATCCGTAAAGGCATCGATATGGCGATGCGTTTGATGGGCGAGCAATTTGTGACCGGTGAATCCATCGCCGAAGCCCTCGCCAACGCACGCAAACTCGAAGATAAGGGCTTTCGCTACTCCTATGATATGTTAGGCGAAGCCGCACTCACGGCCGAAGATGCCAAGGCCTATTTACATTCCTATCAACAGGCGATCCATGCCATTGGTAAGGCGTCCAACGGTCGAGGCATCTATGAAGGGCCTGGGATCTCCATTAAGCTATCCGCCTTACATCCCCGCTATCAGCGCGCGCAATACGATAGGGTGATGGAAGAACTCTACCCTATTCTCAAATCGCTCACCTTACTGGCGCGAGAATACGATATCGGTATCAATATTGATGCCGAAGAGGCCGACCGCTTAGAGTTATCGCTCGACCTATTAGAAAAGCTCTGTTTTGAACCCGCACTTGCAGGGTGGAATGGCATTGGATTCGTCATCCAAGCCTACCAGAAACGCTGTCCTTTTGTGATCGATGAGTTGATAGACCTTGCCTCACGTAGTCAGCGCCGCCTGATGATCCGCTTAGTGAAAGGCGCATACTGGGACAGCGAGATCAAACGTGCGCAAGTTGAAGGTTTGGAAGATTATCCGGTTTACACCCGCAAGGTGTATACCGACGCGGCCTATATCGCCTGTGCAAGAAAATTACTGGCCGCACCCAATCTGATCTATCCGCAATTTGCGACACATAACGCCCATAGTTTAGCGACGATTTATCAGCTGGCGGGTAATAACTATTATCCGGGTCAATACGAGTTCCAATGTTTACATGGGATGGGTGAGCCGCTTTATGATCAGGTTGTCGGTAAGACGGCAGACGGTAAACTCAATCGTCCTTGCCGTATCTATGCTCCGGTTGGCACCCATGAAACCCTACTCGCTTACCTCGTCCGTCGTCTTTTAGAAAATGGGGCGAACACCTCCTTTGTCAATCGCGTCGCCGACAAGACATTAAGTGTTGAGGATCTGATCGTCGATCCTGTCGCGACTATCAATAGTTTTACACGAGAAGAAGGACAGGTTGGCCTTCCTCATCCGCGCATCCCTCTTCCTCGTGATATTTATGGCGATCGCGCTAATTCATCCGGCTTAGATATGGCGAATGAGCATCGTTTAGCCTCACTCTCCAGTGCCTTATTAACCAGCGCCTCTCAAGATTGGATAGCGAAACCGCTGCTTGGCGTCGAGAGCGAAAACGAAGCCGGACAACCCGTTCGTAACCCCGCCTATCTGCAAGATATCGTCGGCGAAGTGGTAAACGCCAGTGAAGCACAAGTTGATCTGGCATTAGATGCCAGCCACGAGGCGAGTGCGATCTGGTTTGCGACGCCGCCGAAAGAGCGTGCGGCGATTTTACAGCGTGCCGCCATGTTAATGGAGGGGCAATTACAGACCCTAATGGGGCTGCTGGTGAGAGAAGCTGGCAAGACCTATGCGAATGCCATCGCAGAAGTGCGTGAAGCCGTCGACTTCCTTACCTACTATGCCGATCAAGTCGCGCAAGACTTCGATAACGAAACACACCGTCCACTCGGCCCAATTGTCTGTATTAGCCCATGGAACTTCCCTCTCGCCATCTTTACTGGTCAAGTTGCGGCTGCACTCGCAGCAGGTAATACTGTTCTCGCGAAGCCTGCCGAGCAGACTCCACTCATCGCTTACCAAGCGGTTTCCCTTCTCCTTGAGGCGGGGATCCCTAAAGGTGTCCTGCAATTCTTACCGGGAGATGGTGAGCGCGTCGGGGCTCGTTTGGTCGCAGATAAGCGGACTCGTGGTGTGATGTTTACCGGCTCGACGGCGGTCGCGACGCTTCTGCAACGTCAGCTCGCTAAACGCCTCGACCCACAAGGACGCCCTATCCCGCTGATCGCCGAAACGGGCGGAATCAATGCGATGGTGGTCGACTCTTCAGCGTTGACCGAGCAAGTCGTCGTCGATGTCGTCGCCTCCGCGTTCGATAGCGCAGGACAACGCTGTTCGGCCTTACGTCTACTCTGCTTGCAAGAGGATATCGCCGACCATACGCTAAAAATGTTACGCGGTGCCATGGCAGAATATCGTGTCGGTAACCCAGAGCTACTAACAACAGATATTGGTCCGGTCATTGACGAAGAAGCTCGAGATAATATTCTTAACCATATCAATGATATGAAACAACGTGGCTTTAAGGTTACGCAATTTAGCTGGCATGGCGAAAGGGATACGCAACACCTTGAGCAAGGGACATTCGTTCGTCCAACATTAATTGAACTCGACACTGCCGCTGATCTGACACGTGAAATCTTCGGTCCCGTCCTACACGTGGTGCGTTACAGCAGTAAAAATCTAGGTAAATTACTCAGTGAGATTAAGGGTTCGGGTTATGGATTAACCTTCGGGGTACATAGCCGTATCGATGAGACCATCACTCTTGCTACAGAACAGATGCATGCGTGTAATCTCTATGTTAACCGTAACATGGTGGGCGCAGTGGTTGGCGTACAACCGTTCGGTGGTGAAGGCTTGTCCGGTACAGGTCCGAAAGCCGGTGGGCCCCTGTACCTTACTCGTTTGTTATCCAGCGTCCCGGGTAACGCTTCGAAAGTGACACTGTCACGGTTACCCCTGCATTCTACCGCAGACCAGCCGTCAGATGTGGCTCCTGTTAGCGCACTACAGTTATGGGCAGAGCAAGATCAGAATCATGAACTTGCCCAAGCCTGCAAAACCTATCGCGATACTACGGTGTCAAACCGTATCGCCCTATTACCTGGGCCGACCGGCGAGCGTAACACCTATCAGCTATTCCCTCGCTCCCGGGTATTATGTATCGCCGAACGGCCAAGCGATCGCCTACTGCAATTAGCTGCGGTGACCGCCTGTGGCAGTCGGGCGTTATGGCCTGAGGATGATGAGCATCGTCAGCTATTAGCCTCTTTACCCGATGCGGTACGCAACTGTATCGACCTCTCGATGCAAGAGCTGGCTGAACGCTATGATGCCGTCATTTATCACGGGGATACAGATAGACTCTCTGCGCTATGTCAGCAGGTCGCCGAACGACAAGGCCCTATCGCGATTGTTCAAGGTTATGACCCCGGTGACACTAATATCGCATTAGAACGCTTCTTGTTTGAGCGTTCAGTGAGCGTGAATACGGCCGCTGCCGGAGGGAACGCCAGTCTAATGACTATCGGTTAATCGTTAAGACGCAGCAAGGCATGGAAACATGCCTTGCTTATTCACGTAAACGACTACTCAATCGCTTGATGGCTTGACTATGAATCTGACTCACTCTCGACTCTCCCACCCCTAATACCGCACCTATCTCTTTCAGGTTCAATTCCTCCTGATAGTACAGACTCAATACTTGTTGCTCTCTCTCCGGTAGGTGGGCGATCGCACTAACGATTTGTTGTCGTAAATTCTGTTCGATCAGCGTATCAAGCGGACCGTCTAACGCCGTGCCAGCGAATAATTGCTCAGTAGCATCGTTATGCTCATCGTAGAGGCTATCCAAAGAGAATAATTGAGTGTTATTGGTTTCCATAAGTATCGTACGATACTCTTCGCGACTTATGTCTAGTCTCGCGACGATCTGTTCTTCAGTGGCGGTGCATCCGGTATGCTGCTCGATATGCGCGATCGCCGCCGCGACATTTCGCGCCTCGCGCCTCACACGTCGAGGTGCCCAATCGCGATGACGTAATTCATCTAACATCGCACCACGAATACGCTGCGCCGCATAGGTCGTAAAAGCCGTTCCTTGCTGTGCATCGAATCGTGATAACGCGTCCATCAGGCCAATCGCCCCCGCTTGAATGAGGTCATCAAGCTCGACGCTTGCGGGCAAACGGACTTGTAAACGTAATGCCTCCTGTCTGACTAACTTTAAATATCGCGGCCAATCGATTTCATCATGCGCTAGCCCTTCATGGTTATAGAGACATTGCACTGTATGTTTCCTATCTATCAGTAATCCATGCAGACGATTATCTAACCGACACACCTATTCCTATCGGAGGAAAAAAACATGCTTTAACGGTGATATTGCCGCGAAGATTCTGTGCACCCCCCTAACAAAAAACGACCCGCATCCATTTAGGGATGAGGGTCGTGAGACGCTAAGGGGTTAACGTGATAACGAATCGGTTAGCCTTGGAGTAGAGACAACACCGTTTGTGGAATTTGGTTAGCTTTCGCTAGTACTGAGGTACCTGCTTGTTGCAGGATTTGTGCACGCGACATACTTGACACTTCTGTCGCATAGTCTGCATCTTGAATCCGTGATTGCGAGGCACTTAGGTTATTAACTGTGGTGTTGAGGTTATTAATCGTCGATTCAAAACGGTTCTGGATAGCACCTAAGCTACTACGTGCGGAGTCGACAGCCGCAATACGCTTATCGATTTCGGCTAATGAGGCATCAGTGCCGCCGGAACCATCGGGATCGTTCCCTCCTGCCACGCTAAAGGCTGCTCCCAGACTTTTAGACTTGAAACCATCATCAGTCAGAGAAATAGTAATCACGTTAGCTGATGCATCATCGTTTGCGCCAACTTGGATATTAATACTCTGTGCACTATCAAATAATTTAATATTGTTAAATGTGGTGGCGGTCCCAATACGCGTAATTTCCGCTAATCGCGCATCGACTTCTGATTGAATCGATTTTACATCCTCATCACTGTTAGTACCGTTTTTCGCTTGTACAGTCAGCTCACGAATACGTTGTAAGTTGGAGTTCATTTCGTTGAGGGCGCCCTCAGCAGTCTGTGCTAGAGAGATACCATCTGTCGCATTACGCGACGCTTGAGTAAGCCCGCGAATATTTGAAGACATACGGTTGGCAATCGCCGAACCTGCCGCATCATCTTTCGCGCTGTTGATACGCAGTCCAGATGACAGGCGTTCGATTGCGGTCCCTAACGCCGATTGAGATTTATTAAGATTATTTTGGGTAGTTAGAGACATGATGTTGGTGTTAATAACAGCCATATTCAATTCCTTTGCGCTAAGTTAATGGTACGTACTGCCCTTCAGTACGCGGTCAAAGGAATTATCGGCGGGGGGTGAATGAACTTTATCGACTCAGCCAATTAATTTATTGCGTCTAACTGTTTTCTCTTTTCTGCCGATAAAGACCTAACACTCTGCAGGAGATAAGGGAAATTATGACGGCGATCAGTAACTTAAATATTGGCAGTAGCACTTACGATCTCGACTCGCTCTACAACAAACTTGAGGCGGTCGAAAACCAAAGCTTAACGCCTATTACACAACAAGCGACCACGGTAAAAAGCCAAATATCTGCCTTTGGCCAACTACGCAGTGCGTTAGAGTCCTTACAACAAGCTACGACAAAACTGAGTTCAGTATCATCATTGAATGCCACAAGTATTGTCAGCCACAACACCTCGTTTACCGCAAAAAGTAGCAGTGACGCGAGTGTCGGCTCTTATCAAATTGAGGTTAAGCAACTCGCGATGGCACAAAGCTTACTCTCCGACAAGATAAGCAGTAACCAGCAGCCGTTGGGAACGAGCGGTAGCCAAGACAGAACAATGACGATCTCTACAGGCAGTGGCGAGCCGATCACCTTTTCGCTGGCAGATAGTGATACCAGCTTGAATGGATTGGTTAACGCGATTAACCGTAGTGGCGCGGATGTCGTTGCGACGAGTATCAAGTCCAACGACGGTGAATATTATCTATCACTATCTGCAAAAAATACCGGTGCAAATAATACCATCACGCTTTCCGTCGCGGGCGACGACAAGCTACAAGCATTGGTGGGCTACGATGGGTCTTCTTCCACAACGGGGATGAAGCAGTCGCAGGCAGGCCAAGATGCATTACTTGACGTCAATGGTATCGCGGTACAGAGCGCATCCAACACGGTTACCGATGCACCCTATGGCGTAACATTAACGTTGAATTCTGTTTCTTCGACAGAAGAACGCCTGGAAATCGCTAACAACACCACGGATGCAGTCAAAAATATCAAAGCCTGGGTGACGGCCTACAACAATGTTCAGTCAGTCATTGCCAGCACCACTAACTTTGCCGGAAGCAGTAGCTTATCGACCGATACCACGAGTAATGGTCCGTTGATGGGGAATGGCACCGTACGGGATATTCAAAATCAGCTCCGTTCCGTATTAAACACCACCCAAGCGGGGGCGTTGACCATCATGGCTGAGCTGGGGATCACACAAAGTACCACCAAAGGGGCTGATGGTAGCATCGGGACTTTAAATGTTGATGAAGATAAACTCACCGAAGCCTTAACCTCAACACCGCAAGCGGTCTATCAATTCTTTTTGGGTGATGGGAAGACGACCGGCTTTAGTACGCTGACCAACCAGGCTCTCACGTCGATCCTCAGCGACAATTATTCAACCAAGGGGACGCTGACCGCAGCGGTCAATGCCTTAAACGACTCTTACGATAAGTTGGAAGTCCGTTATGACCAACAACAATCACGTATTGATGCCACGATGGCGCGTTATAAAACGCAATTTACCCAGTTGAATAAAGTCCTTTCCCAAATGAATCAGACTAAGGACTATTTAACGTCACAATTTTCAAACTCTGACGATTAAGGTCATCCGATGAATAAACATCTCCTCGCGAAGGTTTATGCCCGAGTGGAACTCGAGAGCGCGGTATTGAGTGCGAGCCAAGCGCAATTAACCACCCTACTTTTCGACGGTGTACTGAATGCGCTGGCTCGGGCCTCACTATCGATACAGAGTAACGATATCGAGGCAAAGGGGGCGATGATTGCTAAAGCAGTCTCCGTCATCGATTCGGGATTAATACAATCCTTGGAGCCTTTCGCCGATGAGCCACTTGCCAAACAGCTGGTCTCACTCTTTCACTATATTATTCAGCAGTTGTTATTAGCTAATCTGCACAATAATCTTGAGAAAATCGAGCACTGCCGTGGGCTACTACAGACGATTGCGGAAGCATGGCAACTTTCACAGGTTAAGAAATGAAAGAAAACGTAGTGTTATCACCGATTCTGCAACAATGCCTCAACCTCCTTGACCAGATGCAGCAAACGTTAAAGCAGAAGGATATCCCGGCGTTACTCCCCCTAGCGGAGTCGTACGCGGCGTTTGTTAAACAGTTAGAAGATAGCGATGATCGAGGCTCGATAGCAGAATTACTGAACGCACATGAAGGCGTTGAAGCATCGCTTGCGCAATCACTCAAAGAGAACGATGCGATGCTCCACCAAATAGTCCAAGATAAAATTAGCCACGCTTATCAGACAGCCTAAACGTACACAATTCGATTATTGGCTGCTGATTTCGATGTTTTGAATCGTTTCGACATTAGGTTGTGCCTTCGCTTCGGCGAGGGCTTTTTGGCATGCCTCGCTGGCGGAAGAGACTTTGATTAAGGTCAGACGATCGTAGTGCAGCTGCTCGTTATCCCTAATCAACGGCATGATCCTTACCTGATGGTTAACATTGACCCATTGATCGTCAATACGACTTAATTTTCCAGGCTTCGCGATCACTCTTTGCCACTGACGGCAATCCAGCGTATTACCTGCGTGGTCGATAATTAAATAACCGACCGCGTCCTTGCTAACTAAACCCGATTGTGGGCCAGCGGTGCGCCACACACCTTCCAATGATTGCGGGGCCGGCGTTTTGACAAGCGTTTGATAATTAGTAATTGGACTACACCCGGCAAGCACGAAAAGTGATAGCAGTAATCGAGTTTTCATATGGCATCCCTACAGATTTTTTCTGGCGCTAAGGTATAATGTTTTCATAGCATAATGCAAGCTGGTGAGTGCCTTCCGCTGACATCTTTGACTGAAACAGGTACACTTGGATCAGATTTTTACAAAATTAGAGCACTCATGAAAACCCCAGAACAGTACTATGCCGAAGCCCGCGATATTTTTTTCGCTGCACACCCTGATTTCCAAGTTGCGTTAGATGAAGTGACCGAAAAAGACGCGCGCGATAACGGGATGACCGTCGATCAGCTGCGTAACCTTCACGCAGAGCGCATCTATGCCGCCTTTATTCGTCAGAAACAACTCGATGGTATCATTTTCTCTATTCAGTTGGTCGAAACGGACAATTCGGTCGCTGCGCAAGCAATCGAGACTTACCTGCGCAGCCACGCCGAAGCGCTAGGGATGACCTGGGAAGAATTCTGCGAGAAAAACCATCTCTAGTCTAAAAGCTCACTGTGTGAGCTTTTTTTATGACTATTGCAGTGTCGCCAGACGTGCGGCGAAACCTAGGAACAGTAATCCAATCATTGAATTCCCTACTTTCGCAAGACGCTGACGCGTGCCAATAACTCGAGTCAGTGAAGCGCCGCCGAAGATTAGCATGCTTAAATAGCAGAAACTCGCGACTTCGAGGACTGCCGCTAGGATGAAGAAGGCCACCCCAGGATGCGCACTGTTAATATCGATAAACTGTACGAAAAAAGACACGTAAAACAGGATTGCTTTTGGATTCGTCAAGCTTAAGACTAGTGCGCGCTTAAAAACCGCCCCGCGGTCTTTTTTACGCGGCGCCACAATCGCCTGCTCACGGTGACTGAAAGTGGTATAGAGCATTCTTATCCCTAGCCACAATAGATAGCCCGCCCCAAGGTAACGTACTACGTTAAACAGCACAGGGGTGGTGTTAATTAAGGTCGCCACGCCGGCATAGGCGAGGAACATTAACACAGCATCACCAATAAACACCGCACAAGCCGCCCGATAACCGGTTTTTACCCCGCCACCCACACTATTCTTTAGGACAAAGAGCGTGTTGGGTCCAGGGATCAGGACTAAAAAGATAGCTCCTGCGACATAAGTCCAAAAATTTAGCACACCATACTCTGCAAACACGATAAACCTCGCTCAATACACTCTCAGCGCGTTAAAAACTAGCGGATCAATAAGGTGCCTATGATAGAGATTGCGCGTCCACAACTCCAGCGTGAGGGAGGATATTTTGTGTGCTATCACAAATATTATTTTTACTTATGATATATCATTGAATTGCTGGAGTTTTTCTTCAAGCGCGTTATGGTAGAAGGAAATAACTCAACCGGTAAGGTTTTATGCTACGGAAATATGCCCTCCCTACACTCGCATTATTAAGCGTACTCCCCGCGCCTTTAGTTTATGCCGCTTCAGCTCCTGCTGTAGAGGCTAAAAACGGAATGGTCGTCACCTCCCAGGATCTCGCGACCCAAGTCGGCGTCTCGATCCTTAAACAAGGAGGAAATGCCATCGATGCTGCCGTCGCCGTGGGTTATGCGCAAGCGGTCGTCAATCCATGCTGCGGAAATATTGGCGGGGGTGGGTTTATGACTATTCATTTGGCGAACGGCAAAGATACCTTTATCAACTTTCGCGAGATGGCCCCCGCCGCCGCCTCAGCCGCCATGTATCAAGATGCCCACGGCGTACTAGTGAAAGGCAGCAGCCTCTATGGCTGGAAAGCAACAGGCGTGCCGGGTACGGTGATGGGCATGGAACTCGCACGGCGCCAATACGGTAAATTAAGCCGCCAAGCCGTAATGGCCCCGGCCATCAAGCTCGCGCAACAAGGGTTTATCCTGACCCGAGCAGATACCGATATTCTTGATACCACCGTTGCACACTTCAAAGATGATCCTGGCTTAGCGAAAATCTTTCTTCGTCCAGATGGAAATCCCTTACAACCCGGTGACCGCTTACGACAAACCGATCTCGCGCGGACTCTCTCTCGTATCGCGCAACAAGGTCCCGATGCCTTCTATCGCGGCCAATTTCCTCAAGCGGTCGAGCGGGCTTCTGCAGCGGGCGGCGGTATCATTACCGCGCAAGATTTCGCTCATTACCGTGCTACTGAGTTAGCCCCTCTAACCTGTACTTATCGTGGATATACCTTCGTCTCTGCCCCGCCACCTAGCTCTGGCGGCGTAACGCTGTGCGAGACTTTAAACATCTTAGAAGGCTATAACCTCAAAGCTATGGGCTTTAACTCAGCAGCGGCGATCCATACCCTGACTGAAGCCTTACGTTTTAGCTACGCGGATAGAAACACCTATCTTGGCGACCCTGCATTCGTCCAGAATCCAGTGGCTAAACTGATGGATAAAAGTTATGCCGCCTCACTGCGAGCGAAGATTCACGCGGATAAAGCGACCCCCTCCACCGAAATTAAACCTTTGGTCAGTAATGGAGAAAAACCAGAAACCACGCACTACTCTATCGTCGATCACTATGGTAACGCAGTCTCAACGACCTACACTGTAAATGGCCGTTTCGGGGCCGTCGTGATGGCACCAGGAACTGGCGTGCTAATGAATGATGAGATGGATGACTTCACTACGAAGATCGGTGAAAAAAATCTCTATGGGCTAGTTCAAGGTTCTGCAAATAGTATTGCCCCCGGCAAACGTCCGCTTTCTTCCATGAGTCCAACGCTTGTAACGAAAGAAGGCAAAATTTTCTTAGTCTTAGGTTCACCGGGGGGATCACGTATTATTACTATCACTCTCGAGACAGCGATAAACATTATCGATTTCGGCATGAAGCCACAAGAAGCCGTCGATGCCCCGCGAATACATCACCAGTGGTATCCAGATGAAGTCTATTACGAAAAAAATGGCTTGTCCGCTGACACCTTGCCTATCTTGGCGAAGATGGGTTACCACATGGTCGAACAGACCCCTTGGGGCGCCGCTGAACTCATCATGGTCGGCTTACCGGGTGCAGTCGGTGTCGGCGCACCCAGCTCAGGTAATGATAGCGCTGTTTCGGGTAATGTCAGACCAGGCTATCTCTATGGCGCCAATGATGTAAGGCGGCCTGCTGGCTCAGCCCGCGGATATTAAGTTGCCGTGTGTTTGGCGATTACTGTCTTAAGGGATTGTCTATGCGCAATAACTTGGGATAATGGCCATTGTGTTCACTAAGGAATTGCTAACGATGAAATTAGGCTATCTGTTTCCTGTTGCCATTATTATTGCTGGAGTAACATTACTCATTTGGTTTATTGCCAGTGGTGCTTACCTACCCGGCTCATAATTTTTTTGAAAATAGGTGAACTAACTTTCTAATCGCCGGTCTGATTAGTTATAGCACCTCAATGCTGTTACATCCTGAAAACTGCAATAAATTTTTACCCGCCACCTGGCGGGTTTTTTTTATCTAAAAATAAAGAGTCGTTGTAATAGGCGTTTAGTTATAGCACTAATCATCACACTCATTAGTCAGACGCGACTAAGCTTAGTTTCTGAAGACATACTCTTTCCATCTGGAGAAGAGCAGCTACTCCCCGTAGGCTGTCAGTATGTGATTCAAAATCCTGTTATGTTCCTATTTCCCGCCTAGTGCGGGTTTTTTTTATCTTGAACCTGAGGGATGAGCTGATCCCTAAACCCAGTGCAAAAAAAAAACCTCGCAGAGGCGAGGTGGTCATGGGGTGACGGGAGGGTTGAAGTAGACTGGGCTATTCTGCGACGTCACTCTTTAAAACTTGCTTATTATTGCGATAGGTCAATCTTTAATTCACTTACTTTTGATTAATCGAGAAGAGAGTAGCGAGAGGTTAACTTCTCATTTAATTTACCTAGGGTAATCTATACTTTTAATTTATCGGCTCTCACAATAAGTTGGCTATAACTCGATAATCGCGTAAGTTAGTGTGAGGTAGCAACGATGTTAATGGAGTTAAAGGGGATAGTTAATGATAAAAAATGCATTAGTAAGCTCTTTTTTCGAGATAGATATCGTCGACGTGCAGATTATCGAACTTTATTCCTATCGAATCTATGACGAACAATCTGAAGATCGCCTGCAGGCGCTCGCGGCTATCATCGTCAGCGATGCGTTGATTAGACTAACCACCCCTGAAAAGTAGTTGATTTAAAAAAGTATTTGTCGTTGTGCGTGCAAATTCAAACCCTATCACTGCTATTCAACACTTAGACTATCAGCGCTTAGTCAATCCCTTTTATTTTCAGTAGGTCGCCTCGGCGAAATTGTTCACTCTTTTCGTCCTCGTTTAGATACATTAATACTACTCTTACCTTCCTTAAAGAAAGACGTTTCTTTTTGTCTCCAATCAAGCATCTTGACAAATAGCTGCTACCTTTAAATAACACACTATTTTCAGGGTATTAAGGATGACTAAGCACAGCGGTAACCCACCTCAAGATGTGGATAGTGAAGAAAAACAACAAGGCGGTGAGATTGAGCTTGATGAGGAGAATCTTCCGTCGCAGGCGATGGCCACTCACGAACTCATCCGCCATGAAGGAGAAAAAGAGCTGGAGCGAGATGTCTGGGCATTACTTTGGTCGGCGATAGCCGCTGGCCTCTCCATGAGCGCATCATTACTGGCAAAGGGTATCTTTCACGCAGAACTCGGACACTTCTCAGGAAGTTTGTTAATTGAGAGTATTGGCTACACTTTTGGCTTCGTGATCGTGATCATGGCACACCAACAGCTTTTTACAGAGAACACCATCACACCCGTTCTATCAGTGATGCAAAAACCGACGATAAATAACCTGCTACTGCTATTAAGGCTATGGGTCGTCGTATTACTCGGTAACTTGATTGGTACAGCCATTGCGGCGTGGACATTTGGCTATATGCCGATTTTCGACCCTGCCATTACGCAAGCTTTCCACGATATCGGTATGAAGGTGATGGAAAATAGCCCTATTCAGATGTTTGCAAAAGCTATTGTTTCAGGCTGGATCGTTGCCACCATGGTGTGGATGTTACCCTCCGCAGGTAATGCAAAATTTTTCGTTATCCTCTTTATGACCTGGTTGATTGCTGTGGCCGATACCACCCATATCGTCGTCGGTACTATCGAGATCCTCTATCTCGTATTTACAGGTGCACTGCCATGGCAGGAGTTTATCTGGCCCTTTGCTGTGCCAACTCTCTTAGGCAATATTTGCGGCGGGACTTTTATTTTCGCTCTACTCAGCCACGCGCAAATCCGTATGGATAGGCAGAAAGACGATTCGGTTAGCGTTGAACATCAAGCTAAACGATAGTCTCTTAAGACTTAGGCCAGATTTATGGCCTGAGTCTTTTCCCATGACTTACATCATGCCGAGCACTGGGTGGGTAACGTAGGGGGCTTCAAGCAGGGTGATCTCTTCTTCGGTAAGCGTAATCGCTAACGCGGCGACCGCCTCAACAATGTGGTGTTCTGCCGTTGTCCCGATAATAGGGGCAGTGATACCAGGTTTACTCAACATCCAAGCAAGTGAAAGTTGCGCCATGGAAATCCCTCGCTCAGCTGCCATTGCCTCAACATTATTAATTACGACCTGATCAAGGTCATTCGTGCTGTCCCATACCCATTTGGACACCTCATCGCAGCGTACACGATCAGTGATTGTATTCCAAGGATGAGCCAAACGACCCCCAGCAAGTGGACTCCAAGGCGTAATTGCGACTTGACGATCCACACAAAGAGGGATCATTTCTCGCTCTTCTTCACGGTAAATTAAATTATAGTGGTTTTGCATCGCAACGAATTTTGTCCATCCCTCCCTGTCCGCAAGGTTCTGCATACGCTCAAATTGCCAAGCAAACATACTCGATGCACCCAGATATCGTACCTTTCCGCTTTTCACCACATCGTGGAGGGCCTCCATGATCTCCTCCATCGGCGTCAAGGGGTCTAAACGATGAATAGTATAGAGATCGACGTAATCAAGCTGCAAACGCTTAAGGGACTTATCAATCTCACTGATGATCGCCTTTCTTGATAATCCCCCACCGTTGGGTCGTCCTGGACGCATATCCATTTTTACTTTAGTGGCAACAACGATATCGTCACGGTCAAGTCCAAAATGATGGATAAGCTTGCCAGTAACCTCTTCACTCGTACCTAACTGGTAAATATTTGCAGTATCGAAATAATTAATCCCCAGCTCAATAGCCTGTTTAAAAATAGGCTTAGCTTCCTCGAAATCCTTAGCCCAGGGAAATAATCCGTTCTCACTACCCGGTTTACCAAAACTCATCATGCCTAGACCTATTCTAGATATATCTAAACCTGTATTGCCTAATTTTATATAGTTCATTCAATTCTCCGATAATCGACTCAAGACATTGAGTACTGAATAATGTTGCTAATTTTTAATAGCAGTAAGGATGACAACGATGGCCAATCCCGCTAAAACCGTACCGCCCATAAAAACCCAATGATTCTGTGCGACCAATAACTCAATACCGGTTAAGGAGGTTTCACGTGCCGTCGACGCAACCCTAACGCTAATTCCAACGTAATAATGGAAGAAATAAGCCCCCAAAGGTCAACGTATAAGCACTGGCAACCCGTGACAGTCCAATATCACTGAACCCCAACTCACGCTTAATACTGGGCAATCCAGTAATAACGACGGAGTTACCAATTACAACCATGGCGTAACTATCAACAACAACGTGAGGTTAAGTGTCGGGCGTACTTTATTGTTAGTAAAAACGTCGGACATGGTGAGAGCCTATTGAATAAAAAGATAAAGCCTGAAGCTTAAAACTGCTTTATCACGAGAGTGATGGTGAATGGGAATCCCCAAGACGATAACGGGTGGTCCGATAATGTCGTCCACTATAGGCGAATTGTGGTAGCTGATTAAGCCGGTTAAAATCATTAAGCTCATGAATCATTTTTATCTTAAATCTATACAATTCATGAATTGAGATTTATTATCTCACCTAAGGTTGTTTGGGGAGAAAAATCAATTGTGAAACGTGAAGAAATGAGCGATTTGATGACATTCATGGTCGTGGCTCAAGAGCAAAGCTTTACGCGGGCGGCGGCGAAGTTAAATCTCTCGCAGAGCGCCATTAGTCATACCTTACGCAAATTAGAACGCAATCTCGGCGTCAGGCTCCTTAACCGTACAACACGAAGCGTGACCTGTACTGAGGCAGGTCAGCGTATTCTCGATACGTTACTACCCTCTATCCAAGAAATTGAAGGCTTACTTAACTCTCTTGATGATTATCGCGAACTCCCCAAGGGGAATATTCGCATTACCGCAACAGACTTCGCTGCAAATTATTTTTTACTCCCAAAGTTACAACGCTTCATCAGCCAGTATCCCGATATAAATATCGAAGTCGATGCAACATCGCGTATGGTTAATATCGTCGCGGAAGGCTTCGATGCAGGGATCCGGTTAGGCGAACAAGTCGAAAAAGATATGATTGCCGTCAAGATTGGGAAAGAGACACAGATGGTCGTCATCGCTTCACCACACTATCTCAGCGCAAAAGGTATTCCCACTCATCCTCAAGATTTACTCGCGCATAATTGTATAAATTTACGCATGATCACTTCAGGCGCTATCTATCAGTGGGAATTTAAAGATGGCGAGAAAGCTTTAAGGATTAAAGTTCCTGGCTCTATCATCTGTAATAATGGAATGTTTGCTATCGGAAGCGCAATAAAGGGATTAGGCATAGCTTGTGTATTGAAAGAGGCGGTGGAACCGTACTTAGAGAGTGGTGAGTTAGTCCAACTCCTTGGCGATTACACCCCCTTCTTCCCGGGTTTCTATCTCTACTACCCTAGCCGTCGCCAAAACTCGACGGCATTTCGTCTATTGATACAAGCGTTGAGGCTAGAGTAAGCGTAACGACTATAATAAAGAAGTCCTTGCCATCTGGCATATAACCTCCTCAACTCCAAGCGTGACGCGGGGGATTGACATGATTAAGGTAGTAATTACCAACGTGAAAATATTTCCAACGCACTGGGTCGTGTAGCGTATGAGTCCGAGCATTTCGCCAGTGCCTGTCTAGATTGTATTCGCTTAGGGTCGACCGGGTTCCGGCTAGCTCAAATAACTTATTCCCGCTATTGATCGCGATCTCAGTCGTCAAAACTTTCGCCTCTGCGGTCGCTACCGTCGCGGCGGCCACAGTTTCTTCACTCGGTGTGGCAATCGCCTGGTCAATCAGCTCTCCCGCCTGCCACAGTAACGCCTCTGCGGCGTGTAAGCGGATAGAGAGATCGCCGATCGCACTAATAATAAAGGGATCTTCTGCGGCGGTTTCTTTACCGCTATCAATCCAAGGCCGGGACTTTTCTTTGATAAATGTCAGCGTGTCGTTAAGCGTACCTCGTGCTATTCCTGCGTCCACAGCCGCTTGAATAATTTGTGAGATAGGTCCGGCTGCGGTTGGCTGTTCGAAGGATTTCCATGCGGGAACTATCTGCTCTTTCTCCACCACAACATTATCGAGAATAACCGTGCCAGAGGCTGTGGTCCGCTGACCAAAACTCGACCAATTATTGATGACCGTAAGCCCCGGAGCATCACGCTCAATAAGGACTAATTGCGCCTTCCCCTCTTCATCGACGGCGACGGCGTGTACGAGGTGAGCAAGCAGCGCGCCAGTTGCATAGAATTTCTCCCCCTGTACCACGTAACGACCGTTTAACGGCCGTAATGTGGTTTGAAAGTCAGCGACTGTTTTCGAGTTTTTTTCAGAGAACGCATTCCCCCAGCGGGTACCCGCTAAGACATCAGGTAAAAAGCGTTGTCGTTGTGCCTCGCTCCCATCCGCGATTAGGTGTGCGACACCCGCTAGATGGTTTTGCGGGATCTGTCCTAACGCCGAGTCGGCCGCCGAAATCGTGGCGATAACCTTAGCTACGGTTTTGTAAGAAACCTCTGCACCGCCATAGGCTTTAGGAACGGTCATTGCCCACAGTCCACTTTGAGAAAAACGCTCTAATTCGTTAATCGGTAATAGCCCCTCTCGATCACGGCGAGCGGCATCGACGGCAAACTGGAGCGCAAGCTGCTCGGCTATCGCGAGGGCTTCTTCGTCGTTATGAATAACATGCGCAGGATATAGAGAGCGTGGGAGTGGCGCGAATTCCTGGGTGGAATTAACCTTCACATCCGGATGGTCGAGGCCCTTTTCTAATGTCGTCATACGTATCCCTTTATATCAGCAATAGGAGATGTGAAAGGCATGATGACATAGCTTTTTAGCCGCTGATAATATCAATAGTAGAATTAGTAAGCAGTAAAATGGTAATGGTCTAGATGTCACTATTCCTAGGACAGTTTACGGGGAGCAATGCGAAGTCGTTACATACGAGCATTGGCCGCTTTAGTGACGTCATGGCTTTTCTTAGAAAAGCCTATGCCGGATAGTAAGAAAAAACCTTGAACACTCTTTTATCCATAAAAATATTCAATCAATAATTTTAATCCCAAAGATTAATAACTCTGTATAATGTAAACACTAATAATAAAACTGTTTTTTTATCCTGTTTGTCCCGCTTCGGCGGGATTTTTTTGTATTGAGTTCCTAGTAGAATTTTTATTTTCCAGAAACAAACCGTTAGTTTTTTGATTTTTATAGGTTTTTTGTGGGTATGGTCGATAACGTGAGTACGCGAAGATATTTTTTACTGAAATACTGGAACCTTTCGTAATCCTTACACTCTGATAAGTAATACCCTCGTATTGACAACATCCATTCCTGATACTTCGCCGCACTCTGTTGCGGCTTTTTTTTACCTCTCTCGAAAGGCAGGGGCACTCATCACGTGAGTCGCGACTGAAATGTTATTCCTTAATTTTAGCGTAACACTTGGATTGCAGGCGCTACATCCTCAATGGCGCATACCGTAGCGATGGCACTGTACTCGCGGAAATGATGTCTCACCCACAGAGAAGCGTGCAGGATTTTGTTCTGCTTCCACTTACCAGCACTTTCTTTGGTCGTACTGGGAGTAAGCAATACCCCGTCAATATAACGAGGAAGAGCTCACTGGTTGATAATGTTCATTGTGTTATCTATGAAAGAAAAAATCGAAGAGGATCATCACCTTGTGATGAAATTAAGGGTTTCGAGTGAGTTTGATTTCAGCGGTGTAGTTTTCGCCTGTTCTGGATCGCAGGAGTCTTTCGCGGCCTGTATCACAGGCTGGTAAGAATACCCCGCGCAGAAGTTTCATCAGGTGAAATTGCAGTTTTGTTCCTCCCCTATAATGCGGTATAACGTCAGTGCTTATTAAATCAGAGTACTAAATGGAGTTTTTGGTGAAATTTAAATGTCTCTTTGCCTTGGTCATTGCTTCTTCTTTGATATCCGGATGTGCACCCACTTCAGTAGTTGGTAAGAATGCTAGGCATTTATCGTTGCAATTAGCAGCAGATAATCATGATGTTAATACCCGGAATTTAATTACTGATACTCAATATTCATTAGAGAAATTTTTACAGCAATTTTACGACTTAGGTAAAAAAGATCGCCAAAAAGGTATGGATACGAATCACGCTTATCAGCGGGTTTCCTCATTTGTAAAGGATGATGTGTTTAACCCAAAAACACAAAAGAGTAATTATATTAATCGTAGCTATGATGCTAACAATCCAGATTCTCAGGCGAAACGGCTACTTGATTCAGCGATTAAAACTTACTGGGATGGTTATAATGGTGTGATTTGAATATTGGCCTATTCAGACATTACCGATATATCAGAAATTAAGGATACGAAAATCAAAAGTTGGGTGGAGGATTCTATGTCGGCAACTTTTCAACGGGTTGATGCTGAATACAGAATTTAATTATTCACAACTCTACCAGCACGGGAGGTTGAATTCTCTGGCTATCATGACCAATCGCTAGACAGGAAGCTAGACGTTGTCAGAGACCTCGCGTGGTATGCTCGTATTGAAGAAGTTAAGCACCTAAACTGATGGGTTACTAACGACAGACTTGCCGAAATAGCAGATGAAAAGATTATTTTCAGATTATTACGGAAGCAGCAGTCAATTACTCAGGATCAGAAGAAGTTTTGCGATGTGTATTGCATACTAAATGATTAAGCGAGAAGTCGAAGTAGTTAACTTCGTGTGCAACCCGCAAGTCAACTCCAACAAAAAAGATAGCCACACCCCATAAAATGGTCCGTCGCTATCTCAAACGAGGAAGGCGGCTTTGAAGGTTGCGGCAATTACGGACAGATAAGCCTATCAATCTCGTCACAACTCTATCTGCTGGAGCAAACCCGAATTTCCATCGCTAGCCAAATGGACACGTCAAGGTACAGAGGGTCCACAATGTTTACGGGCCTTGGATACCTGAAAACGATGCAAGCCAGAGGGCCATGCTGAACAATAAATTAACGATTTTTCCCCATCAGTGCCCCATGGGTTAAAGGCGATCAATACGTAATTATATCATTCATAAACTCAACTACCCTACACCGACATATTCATCATTTCACTTTGCACGTTTTCATTGCTGAGTGGTTATGAGTTGTTATGTGGTTTTACAGAGACATACCGCAAGTCATACACCAACCTCATGTTGGTTAAAGGTGATTTGCGGTATTTTTTTGTGCTACATACGTGCTACACCTTCAAACCAACGACTACTCCTCATGATAAATTGAGTTAGCTTGTGGCAATTTTTGTCCCATACACGCCCCATGAAAATTACAGCGTAACTTTGTCACCCTTCCCCTCTCGGTATCTCCTTCACCATAAATGTCACCACTCCTAACACTCTGGCATCATCAAGAGCGTCACCCTCGATAATGCCATCGTTAGTTTTAAAAACTCCATCCCCCACTTCTGCAAACATCATTTTGCCGTTTACGTCCAGAAGCACAGTTGCGCCTCTTTTAATTTTCAGCCCAGGTTCGGCCACGGCGTATCCCTCATCGGTTGGGATGACGATCGAGGATTGAGTGACATTCATAATCGACTCGGGAGTAAGTCGTGCTTCAACGTAATCTAGTGCGGGGGATGGGGAGGCCATTATTCACCTGTTTTATTTTCAATCACGAAAATATCATAGCCTTTATTCTTGAGGTATGGCACCGCTATATCGTTGAATTTTTCAACGCTTTCAGCATCGATTGATAAAATGGCACCTTCTTGGTTTAAGTCAACAAAGAAAAAGTCCTCACTGACTTTATGGAGGTAATACATGGCATTCTCCTAGTTAAGATTATTGAACCACCAGACTGGACATTTGATTCTTATAGCTCCCACAAACCCTGTGAACGCTTGGCGCAGCTGTACAACGTCGCCTTCAAAATATTGAGCAAGACCGGAGAATACACCCACAAACTGCGTATTGCTTAGCCCTGCTCCATTGATGAAGTCAGTCACTGATACAGTATTTCCATTGTGGCTGAAGCGAAGAGGCCTAGTGCTATTTAAAGTAACTACGCTGCCATTAACGCTTCCCGTAACTGTTTCTGCACCATAAGCTATCGCTTGCATATACATATTTATGACGCCTGATGATACTGAAGTCCCAGCAACACTTACGCCACCTTGCCATTGTTTTAGTATTTTACCATCCACAAATTCAGGCAAGATCATGTATAAGGTTGCAGATGCATCTGTTGAGTTAATAATTAAACTCATGTGACCGTCTGCATCAAGTGCTGAGTCATAAGTGACGGTGAACTTAGAGGTGTCTGATGCATCAAAATATACGAGCGTATTAGTATCAGAAGACGACTTACTGCCTAATGTTAGCTGGCGCCCAAAAATGGAGCCTACATTGTTAAAATACCATCTGTTTCTACCCAGCAGTCCCGCATTATAGCTAGGAAGCATTCTAACGCATCCTCGATACATCCATGACGTTGGTCTTAAAGACGAACTTGCATTGATCATGAATAACTCAGGAGGCAGCAAATCCCACCCGGCAAGAGCCACATAGGGCAAGTTATGCTTGTTGTAGTTACCAGTGGAAAGAGCCCACACCGCCTCGTTGATGGTAACACGAGTTTTACCATCAGATATGTTGACCAACTTACGGAAAGGTAGACTAGTTCCTGTTGCCCTATTAATCATTAAAGTAGGATTATTGAACACAACGGAACTGTCTAAGTGCCAAGACCCGTACTGAGTGTATATTGGCGAGTTTACTAAATAGCCGTCAAAACCTTCAACATGAGGATTATTAATTACTAAATGAATACCGGTACCTTGTTTTGGGAAATAGACCACATCACCTTTTGTATAGTCCAAATGGCAATCATTCATGTAATAATAGCCATAAGCAGACATGTATAAATGACCTAGGCGCGTATCACCTATTACCATTTTATTAAAATTAACGTGCTCACCTGAGTTGGTGTAGCCTTTACCATTCGCTTGGTCGGCGTCTGTAAAGTAAACCCCCCAATCACAACCTGATACCACGAAATGTTCGTACTGATTACAGTAGTTATTAGTATTATCAATCTGAAGTGCTTTTCCGAACCAACGGGGTGTGACATTACCTACAACTAAATCTCGAGCTGAAAATTTATCAGTCCCCAACTCCCCAACTCGAACCGAAGCCGTATCAGGGTACAGGCTTTCATTTGTGCTGGCTGATACGTTGGATTGAGTGCCAGATAGATACAATCTACCTCCGCTAGGTGATAAGGCACGGCTACCCTGAATATCAGAGAACCATCGATTAGAGGCCATCCCCCCATCTGAAAAATTTAGCCCTGTATTTTTTAACCAAATGGCTGTTCCAGTGCTCAATGGATAGTTGACGAAAAGATTACCAACCCAATCAAGTTGCATCATAGTTGGCATAACCACACCAACATCCAATGTATACTCACCTAAATTGGAAGGTATTTTCAGACAGGAAATGACATTTTTAAAAGATGTTTGCGCGTTTATCTTTGCCACTTCACCGTCAATGATTTTTTGGCATACAGAGCCTAGGTTAGTGAGCGACGAATTCAATCCCGCAAATCTAATATCAATGCCGTTATCTACCTTTACTTTCCATCTTTTCCCACCAGGGGTAACAAATACTGAGTAGCCATTATCCGCGGTTGTTGTGTCACTCAGGTCTGCGCGAACGTATGCGTTAACAATAGGTCCTCCGCTTACCGCTGTAATAACTTTGATTTTCTGCCCATGGTAACTAGGTTCGACAGACCTAACTTCATCCATATTCAGGCACCCGCCTATTAGCCCAGCTCCTTGTTTGGAGGCTAAGTCAAATCTAACAGTGGCATCACCCACTGAAATGAAATTACCTTTATCTGATTGGAAGGATGCATCATTTATCCCTGAAGTGGTAAAAGGTAAAACAATTCCCGCTTTGGGTCGGTAATACTCACCGCCGTATGCAGTAACCTGATTGCGCGCCGTGAAGGTAATAGGGCCATCAATATAGTCAGGTAAAATCACATAGCCAGAGTTGAGTAAAAACTGCTGGAATCTATCTTCTTGGCTGGAAAGTTGTTCCTTTGAGTTATATTCAATCCCTTCACTAGTAAGGTGTTGCTTACCGAACCTGTCTATATAGGTATGTGCCTCTGAAGCAGCCCATTCATCAACCTTAGCCCCAGCGAAGACAACATCTCTAATGTCTGGGCTTGGTACTGGCTTTTGAGTAGGTGTTGGGATTTTATAATCTGCCATTTAATTACCTTTCTGAAATGGGTAACCCTCAGAAATTAATCTGATAATTGACCGGGTTTAATTAGTTAATTGGAATAGATGCTAGGGGAATATTCAGTAAGCGTCAGTGTTTGCGTATCGTCGCCGTTAGGTTTTGCGCTACTTACTCGCCATAACGTTGAATTAATCTCGTCATTTGAAGCTATAAAGTATCGGGATGGTGATTGGATAGTAGAGCCGTTGTAGATATTGATAGCGAACTGGTCAGCGCTAGCTGTGAAAGCATTAGCGTTGCCGGGTACTGCATTACATTCCCAGCGGCCCCGATACTTTCCATCGCTATCTGTCATGACCACATACATTTGCTCAGAGCTAAACTTAATCCGCTCTGATGTGTAGAAGATATTGCCATCTCTCCCCTTCAAGTAACCAGTTTGTTGGTCGTTATCGTACATATCAGGGCACTGCACCACGACCCCGCGAACCACCGGCACTGACTCAAGGACTTTAACTGTCATCGTAGTCCGTGAGTAAATCATAGACCTAGCCTCTTGATAGGCTCTATCACGAGCTTGAGTGGCGTTTCGGCATCCGTTAAGAGTTGTTTTGTTAGAATTGCTAGTCTCATCGGATGATTCGACTATTCCAGCATCTGAAACAGATAGGTAAATATAGGCGCTTTTGTTAGTTACTGGGTCGGTATAGGTTACCGATACGCCGTCATACCCGCCCTTTAGGCTCAAGCTATATGAACGTTTGAACTCATCCCAAAACATATTCGACCGGGAGAATACTGCGGCAGGATAATCGACCTTCTCATCGCGCCAGAAAACCAACTGGTCGCCAATCCAGTTAAACGAAACGTTCGCAGCATCACAAATTATCTGTAACCGCTCACCTAGCGACTGATTGGCATCTGAAAACGTATAGTCGAAATAGCCCAATTGCGGATCGCTCAATGAGTCTGCGATGGAATAGAGGGAAACAAGGTCGAGACGTTCAACTGGCTGCTTGGACATCGACACCCATTCATGTAGTACCGCATCAGCAAAGGACCGAGATTCCCTTAGCGTATAATCAACTTGACCTGTCGCTCGGCTATATCCAATCACATGCCTAGTCGCCAGGCAGTTATACTTCCGCTCGGCATTTGACTGAGAATCAGTCTGCTTAGCGTCAATCCTGATGATGGTGTCATTGGGATAAGTGACATTATTTCTAACTGTGATTGCGTTCGCTGACTTGACATACATCGTAGAGCTGCCAGCGTTATCAGTTCGTTCAACAGTGAAGGCAAATCGCCCGTTCATCCCGGTAATCCTCAGGGTTTGATACGCAAGAGAGGTATCTTCCTTATTCTCTTCTAGCCTGAAGGTCATTGTGCGCTGAGTGCCGTCTATTTGATTATTTTCATCATCAACTAACCAGTAAGTTACCAATCCATCAGCGTTCTTTTCGTCAGCCAAGCTCGCATAAACATTTATCCATAATTGGTCGGACGCAAAGGGGGCGAAGAACGGACCCTCTTTAATAGATTCGTAGCGGATAAAGGTGACTGATGTTTTATTTACCGTCGCGTCAGCTGGAATATTGTTAATGTCAGACCCTGATAGGTTGTTGAGATAAAATTCCATGTTATGGCCAGTGACAATGCCCGTTGTAGCATCAGTTACATCCACAGTGTCAGACTTAAATATATTGGCACTCATCGTCACGTCCTTTGTCACACTCCCTGATGCCGTGTTGTAGGTAACATTGACGATAGCGGTTATGCCGAGTGGCTTGGCGGAGTCGTTGAAGTAGTCAAAATCATTATCCTCTGTAATGACGATTTTCATCTCTCCGCCACTGATGGTGGCCTCTTGCATATCATTTGATATAGATTTTTGAACGATATCAGTGCTTGCCTTGTCGGTGCCCTGCACTTCTTGGTCACTTACATCGTCAAAAGAATAACCCTGTTCCATTACAGGGATATTTTCACCTGGTTGGTAAATGGTGTATTTAGCACCATCCATTGAGGCCAGCGTTGACTCTGAAAACCTCACCGATGTAACACCATAAAAGCCATAGCCTAGCTCCATAAACTCGGTTGCATACTGCACACCATCTATGTACTGGAGTAGCGACTCTTGAATTAAGTCAGGATAAGCGCGAACTTGACCATAAATATTCGGCCTTCCCTTATACAATCTCGCTCTATTCGTCTGCTGAGAGAGGTCGTTATTCGGAGAATCACCTGTCGCTGTTGATGGCACACCAGCGCCACCTATTAAGCCACCCATCACTGTACCAATAGCTTTCTTAGCGAACTTTAATGAAGCGCCGAACTCAGCGAATCCCGGCCTGAGCAAAATATTTGATAACTTACTAGCGTTCTTGAAGGGATTGAGTGCGCCCTTAAAACCCCCGCCTCGCGGCTGGTCGAATATCTGAATAAAGTCATCGGCCAGTAATTCGCTATCAATGTCGTAGCTCTCCGGTACCTCACGACCATTAACCTTTACCAATACATTGCCGTGTAGGTTATGCTCGCTGAGCAACTGGTGAATTGTTACTGGTGACGATAATTCGGATTTACTCGGAGGCTCGCCGGGTAACCAGTGTACCTCAAGCTTTGGCATATTTATGGAACTCCACTTTATGATAAAAACGCATTAAAGATGTCAGATGGTCAACCCGGACACCGCTGAACTCACCGCGGCTATGAAGGACCTTGCCACTTTCAGTAATAATTCCGACATGAGAAGGCTTGCCTGAGCTATAAAATGTGACCATTGACCCGGGTGATTTACACTCATCACTCATCCATTGCCATAGGACACCTTGATGGCAAGTAATGAAATCTTCCCCTGACTCATAACCTTCTGCATGGTGAAGCTCAATTCCTTTGACGTGCCGGTAGTAGAGGACAATCAATCCCCAGCAATCCATCTTTTCGAAGTTGCAAGCCCTATCTGACCAAGGTTTACCAATGACTTTCTTGATAAAATCTATTTCTGTCATGATGTCCTCAGCCCCGGGTATTCACTCACCCGATATATTTTGTCTGTACCAAGCGTCAGCGGGTTTGTGAGTGACAAGGTAATAAGCACGTTTGTTGCATCGCTTGAAATATCCTTCACATATAACGCTCTGGTTAAAATCGGAGATGAGTCACTCGCTGACGCCCACATATTGTAGGTACAGCTAATCGGACTCATGCGCGCCGGACCCACCCAATACCTTTTCATTATCGAGCGAATTTCTTCCGCCCCCATAAGGAAGGTCACAGACATGGTTATAGATGCCGTTCCGTCCTGCTCTGGCTCGCTGACAGTGAAAGACGATGGGTTATAGACTTGCCCTGCAATCAAGGTGTCAGAGAATGCGTCTTTTATTACTCGGTAAGCGCTAGGAAACGCCTGATGTGAGAATGATAATGTTTCGATTAAAGAGTAATTTGGCCTCTTTTCCTTCCATTCCAATAACGTTGTCATCAGGCCTCCGGTAAGATCACTGTTACTAGCGGGTCTAGCCAATCCTCGTAACCAACAGGAGCCTCAACTAGCCAATCGTCATAGTCTTTAACTTGGTCATTTAGGCCATTACAAATCACACTAGCTGTCCATGTGACCGTCATTCCATCTTTACTGGTTTGAACAGGCATCGATGTGAAGTGAACGAGTTGTATCTGAGGGCCTTGCATATCGCCGAGGTCTATCGCTATTTCGAACCAATTAATGCCGTTATTGCAGTAAGTGGGTGACCTAAGCCACGATTTAAAGACCTGTGCTTCCCGCAGCGTGAATATCCACGTCAGCGACCATGTAGACTTCAAATCTGAGGTTAGTCCGGTGAAGATTGCAGGTCCCACGGCGGGCTGTATCGTTTTAAACCCCGTGTCTTGCGTCATATTCTGACTGGCGCGTTGGGGTAACGGCAGCCTGTCAGGGTATTTAACAGTTGCCACATTTCCTCCAGGCAATAAAAAAACCCGCTAGAAGCGGCTGCAGTGAGCTGATTTATTATCAGTAATCGCCAGAGGCTCTCATATTTAGCCCGAATCGGTTAATCATGCCGTTAGTCATCGGGCCTCCTCGGTCTAAATCACTCAAAAATCCGGTCACGGTAACTACATCACCTTGCTGGCTGGCTTGAGCATCGAAGGAGTGCTGGCCACCTGATGTCTGGTCGATGAACTGGACGTTAACTTGAATATTTTTCGATTGAGAGGCTGCTGAATCACTACTCTGTGAGCTCGCTGACTTCAGGTACTCCGAACCGGTGCTGACTTTGGGGATTGATGGTCCACTACTTGTTAGGTCGTTATTACTAAACACCCTACCGTTATTACCCGGTATCATGTAGCTTTTACCGCCCATGGTGAGCATTTCAGGTAGGTTACTTTCTCCTACTTCATACATCCCCCCACCTTGGACTGAACCACCATTTTTACGCTTGCCAGACAGCGCCATAATCCCAACCATAGCACCCAGCCCGATAGCCACTGCGCCGCCCCATGATGCGATAGAGGACATGATTGCCGCTGGAGTCCATGCTGCGGTAGTTTGTGCCGCTGCCACTGATGACGCTGCTGTTTGGGTTTGTATGCCGCCCACCTGTGCCGCAGTAGTTCCCGCTATCATTGCTTCCTGCTTGGCGCCGCCCATTACGGCAGCCTTCACCCATTCAAGACCCATCTGAACGAACGTGTTAATCACATCGTTTAGAACAGTGTTTGAGATATTCTGTAAGGCACTCTGCATACTCTCAGTACCAGTTAACACTCCACTGATTGCGCTGCTAGCTGACTGTCCGAACCCGTCAACGGCAGCACCTAACGCCTGATAACCTGTCGATTGCTGAGTGTATAAAGCCCACATCGCATCGGTACGCTTTTTCTCGTAAGCGGTGTTTTCAGCATCTTGGAGCATTAACCCGTTTTGAGTGAGCACACCTTTCTGTGATTCGAATTGCTTTATCATCTGCAATTGCTGAGCGTGTTGATTGGCAAGCTGCTGTACCGGGTCAACCTCCCCCTGTGCCTGCTGTAACGGCGTGACGTTGGCGGCCTTGTTTGCTGCTATCTTCGCTAGGTTAACCTGATGCTGTTGGGCTAACTGTTCGGACTGCTCCTGATACTGCTCTTGGGTAATGAGTAACTTACCGTTTGAATCAGTCTGCCCTTTGAGGATGTCCAGTTGTTGCTGTTTCTTCTGGTAATCATCGTTCTCCCTAGTCTCAGGAACTAGGTTACGAGCTTTAATCGCTGCCGCTTGTTGCCAGATGGCTGTGGTGTATCGGTCGGATTCTGCTATCTGCGCTGTAGTCGCTGCCTTACCGAGTGCTAGTCGAGCCTGTAATTTGGCTTGCTCTAGCGATAAATCTTCGGTCGCAATAGAGGATAAGTCGGCCTTCTGGCGCATAGCATCGAGCTTTTGAGCGACTGACTCTTCTGCTCTGGCTTGCTGGTTGGCTGTTGTTACGCCTGCTTTCTGCTGCTTCTGTCTGGCTGAGTCGGCCTGTTGCTCATCATAAAGTTGGCCAGCCATTTCACCAGCTAACTGAATATCAGCCTTGTACTTGGTTGAATTTAGATAATTAGGGTCTTCTTGCTTATTGCTGGCAATTTTATTCTGAAAATCCAGCCTACCTTTAGCGATAGCTCGCTGCCTTAAATCTTGGATTGCTAGTAGGTCATTCTCATCCCTTAACTGCTTTAGGTAGCCTTCAGCATCAGGTGGTCTCTGCATCGTCAGACTCTGCGAGTTAAAATTCTGCTTCGCTTGAGCTGCAATATTCAGTGTTTGCCCGAATTTTCTATATAGACCATCAGCAACACCCACCTAAGTGTTCTCGCGTGATAATAAATCAGCCCCCTGCAGAAGAGTTCCATTAAGCTGAGCGTGCCCAATATTTACTGCACTTTGAGTTTGGCTGAGTCTTCCCTGTGCTTTATCTAAGTTTTCCGCAGCAATCGCCTGATTATCTAAAGCACCTTGCATCGCTTCAGCCGCTTGCCTTCCCCTAGTGGTGTTTGTGCCGAAGTTAGAAATCTCTTTTTGAAGGTCTTGCACTCTATAGGTGGCATTATTGTATGCATCTTGCATATCATCAACTTGACTTGTCAGTGATGGGATATTCTGGCTTAGTTTCGCTATTTCTGAGCCTAGCTGAACATCACTCATGCTTTTAAATTGAACGACAAGATTACCAACTGAGTCAGCTAGCTCATTTGCTGACTTTTTTGCTTGCACAGCGTTCTCATGCCACATAAATAAAGCTGTGGCAGCAAGCGTTGCAAAGCCGACAGGGCCGCCAATTAATCCTAACGCTCCTTTTCCAAGTGCGTATATGGCGTTAGTTGAAGCCAGAGATGCCACTGAGGACGCCTCCTGAGCTACAGTAAGTGCGTTTGTTGCTGATTTAGCAGCTACTGCTGCATCTACGGCTACCATCCTTGCAGATGATAATCTAGCTTGCGCTGCAGCAGCCTCATTAGCAGTTACCGCAGACTGAACTTGTGCTGTTGCCAGAGCTACTTCTCTAAAGGCAGAGTCCCTAAGAGCAATAGCTGACCTCTCTTCAAGCTGTGCCCTTAACACTGCTGTTTGCGCTGCTGATGCACTGGCCTTAGATTGCTCGATTGTAGCAAGAGTGTTCTTTATTGCTGCTGATGCTGCCATAGTTAATGACGCAACATATCTACTCCCCATTACAACAGCCAAGGCACTGACACCTAAAGATAAGCCACTTATGTGCTCAGACAAGGTGACTATTCCACTCCCCGCTGCATTAAGGAAGGTATTTACCGTGGTGTTCTCGCCAAAGAATTTGGTCAGGTTATTTCCGGCGATCTGCAGTGATTGCGCCAACGTCGTTGTATGGTTATTGAATTCCTGTGCAATCGTAGAACCTTGGCTAAGGAGTCCATTAATTACGACATCTGAGGTTAACTTACCCTGTCCAGCCATCACCTTTAGCTGCCCGATGTTAACGCCTAGTGAGTCAGCAAGAGCCTGCGCTATTCGGCTACCATTCTCAGATACAGAGTTGAATTCATCGCCACGAAGTGCGCCTGACGCTAAAGCCTGAGAGAGCTGTAACGTTGCCCCTGCCGCCTCTTGTGTCGACGCGCCAGACAGCACTAAGCCTTCGTTTACTGTTTTGATAACCGAGGATAAGTCATTGGAACTAAGCCCGAGGCTGCGAGTTGAACGCTCTAATGTTCCATACAATGCAGCGGTTGATTGCAGATCGCTCTTTGTGGATTGTGCGATGTCGAAAACCCGGCTAGTCACCTCAGCCAGTGACTCATTAGTCTTTACTGCATTAGCGAGTTTATTGTTAACGTCTACCCAAGCGGTTGCATATTCAGTAATTTGCTTGACCGACATCGCTGCAGAAAGGGCCACGCTGATTTTCGTCAGCGAAGAGAAAGAGCGCTCTGTACCTTCAACAGCTTTAGATGTGTTGTTAAATCCTCGTTCCATGCTATCAAGTCGAGCATTAACTTGCTGCTGAGCACTCAGTAACCCCTTAACATCCATCTCTACATCGTAATAGATACTTCCTGCATTAGTCGCTGCCATTTGATTTTCCTCGGGCATAAAAAAACCCCGCCGGAGCGAGGTTTATAGTTAGCATTTTCCTACCTACACCTTTCATTCCAGATAGATGCAAATCCATCCGTAGATTCCTCTATGAATGTGCTTGAAGGGATACCATTTGATATGAATTTCTGATGCCCTGAATAAGCACCAAAACTATTCTTAGAATTAACAAAGCCGCAAAGATAACCAGATGGATACACGCTTTCCATTGTAAATTCTGATGAATCTGGATTTTTCAATAGAGATTTAACTGCATCCTCAGCCTTTACTTTCAGAACTGATTGGCTGTTTTCTTTCTGCTGTTCTTTTTCGATATCTTCAATTAAAGATTTTTTTTGTATGTATCTATCCCCGTAAATAGATGACTCACTATTTACCCATAGAGTTGTGATAATGCACAGCAATATAATCAATAGTGAAGATAGCTTGGCTCCAGTCTTTTCACGATATGCAGCGATTAATACAACCACAGGGATTAAAATCAGTAGAGACATTGGCTCTCTAGATAAAAAATATAATGAAACTAGCAGGGAAACTATTGCTATTAGGTTTAAAAGCCTCAAGTCATCCATCCTAACCCCCGCATTTTATTATCCAACTCTTCAATATCAGTGAATTTCTTACTCTTCTTCAGTATCGCTCTATATTGAGTATAACCGTGGTGTCTTGGCACGAAAAATTCTGGGCTAGGATGTTTTTTATTAGTTAAGGATTCGTATTCTAAAACTGAAATTTCGTGCTTTTTCTTTAGGCTCTGTAAGGCCAATGAAGATAAGGCAATTTGTTGCTTACAAAGCTCTATTGCTATGTTTAAGTTATCTCCAGTCGCCCTCTTTTTATAGTGCTCTTTAATTTTTTCCTGCAGTCCAAAATGAACTTGGATCACCTGTTCAAATGATAGGTGATTCAACCCCATCAGCCATTGCTCCTCGTTCACATCCCTATCCCCATTAGTAAAGTTAAGAGCAATCCTAATGTTAATTAAGTGCAAAGGGAAGCAAGAAACCCGCCGAAGCGGGTTAGATATTGTCAATTCAAGCTAAAAGAGGCTTTACCCTTTTTGTGTAAAACTAGTGTTTAATGTCTTATTGCCCGCTCTATTGACTCAATTCTTCGACGAGTTTCTTCTAAATGGTGCTGCATAGACATTAATTGGAACATCGCCGCATCAATCTCATAACCCAACTCTTTTAATTGAAGAAGAAGTCTTCCCAACGGATTCGGATTATCGCCATCAGGTCTTAAATGGGTTGGCTTATATCTCCAAGGCGCGCTCAACTCTTCTGGCTTAACAATGTGTCGATATTGCTCAAAGTAGGCCATTGGATAAGAAAGAGGTAAGGAGATTTGTTGCTCTTGGCGACCTAGCAACTCACCTTCCAAAATAATACTGTGTACATACTCGATAGCGGGTTCGATTTGCTCAGGCGTTAATTGCTCAAAACTTGTTACCTGAAAACGCTGATGAACAAGAGCGTATGCCTCTGGGTACATTAGATGTTTTTTGCTAACTAACATATTCACTGCGTCACGAAGAGGTGTTCTTTCCTCTGTAGTGCTTTTACGAGAGCGTGAAACTTCATAAGACCCATTTTTACGAATTGATGGTAATACTTCCGCTGTTACCCACTTCCGAAACTTATGAGGAACTGATCCTTTATTAACAGCATCGCGACAACGAAGGACTAGTGTGTACATGCCCGATTCGCTGACGATGTTGGCCTCACCCTGACGCCCTATGTTTAACATAGACCGTTCATCTTCATCCAATCTTTCCAAAGCTTGAGTTACGTTTTGGATTTTTAAGGTAGAGCAAATATCTTGAGCAACGAACCACGGCTCCCCTTGATTATCTACAACGCGAATTTCGCTATCGCCAAAGCGGAAGATGGTGAATTCTGTGTTTTCTTTTGCTACAATTTTCATGTCGATTATTCCTGTATGGATTTTCGAATGCCTCGGTTGTGTCCTACCACTTCCGAGGCTTTTTTATTGGCAAGGTACGCCATCACTTTTTAAAGACTCCTTCAGTCTTCTAAGAACTTCATAACTAAAGGTCCTATCATCCTTTTTTGCTAGCTCCTCCAAAGCAGATTCCATCCACTCTGGCATTCTTATAGTTTTAACCTTTTTCATGCCCACCTCCGTAATACGTATGCATACATAGTATTTAGGTACGTATTGCTAGTCAATAGATACCTACTTATTCTTACAAAAAAAAGAGGTAACTATGTCTGAACGAGCCTACAAGCACCCTCAAGTAAACCTACGCCTACCGCTTGAGATTAAAGAAAGAATATCAGAAATAGCTGATGCTAATAACAGGTCGCTGAATGCAGAAATGGTTGCTGCGCTTGAAGCGTGGACTATTAAAAACAAACACATACAGGCGCTAGACCTAGCCTCATTGGCTGAAAGGATTATTGCCCTTGAAGGTGAAGTTGAAACCCTTAAATCTATGTACGGGGAGCAGAAATGAGCGAAGAAAAGATAGCTTTCATGTTCCCACTACATACATCTAGTGAGGGAAAAATTTCCCCAATAGTTCAATATGAGTTAGAAAAGATTCCCGTAACCATGGAAATCAACGTAAAGATTTACTTCGTTGGACTATCAAGCGATCAAGACTATCAACTATCCGTAACTATACATTCACCTAGTGGTGAGCTTTTAACAGCTGAAGATAGCTGGGTAGATTTTAGCGTGAGTGATAGTAAGCCGTCGGAAAATGGGTCCGCAGCAGGGCTTGAAGCTACATTCAAGGGCACCGAAATAACGTCTCTAGGCAACTATAGTATCAAGGCCATCCTGCGAAACGAACACACGGCATTAGATAGTTCGATTAGTTTCTTCAACATGAGAAACGCATAATGACACCAAAACCAAAGTTAGAAATTGTTCGTGTCGATAGCACCACTCCAAACTCATCTCATGATAGAATAGAAATTACGCAAGGTGGCGGAGGTGGAGGTGGAGGTGGAGGTGATGATATGCTACAAAGAATCAAGTCACTCGAAGAAAAAATGTCTGCAATGAACGTTGATGTTGCCCTAATCAAGGACAAGCTAGCAACCAAAGAAGACATCCAATCTGTTAAAACTGAATTACACAAAGAGCTAGGCTCTCAGTCTTGGAAAATAATTGCTGCATTGGTTATAACTGTAACGCTTGCAGTCCTCTCTAAGTACTTCCTTAAGTAATTTGCACTCTATTGCCCCCTGCCAGTGATATGCTGGCAGCATAAACTAAGATTTTAGCCTTTTCTCTTTCATCACAAAGTAATCATCAACAACCTGGTCGTATTCCTCGCGGGTAAAGCCTTTCTGCTCTGGGTATTTCTGGTTGAGCATCAGGATAAACTCGGTCATCGTGAGGTTTTCGGCCTCGGTACGCGTCATTGAGAAGTGGTTACGGGCTGCATTGATGTAATCGACAGCTTTGAACTCTGACGTAGTTCCTCTCGACTCATTGCGCTGTAACTGCCTTACCTTTGCCTTTCCGATGACTCCGTGTGTAATCAGGGATGATGCTATGAGCAGCATGTCCTGTAGCGCCATTTTTCCCTGCTTCCATACGAAAGCTCGCTTACCTGTCTTGCTGGGAACTATGTCACCAATCAGCGGTGATAAGTCTGACTCGCAACACGCTTGGAGCACATCAATTGCCGCGCTAAATGCTCGCCTAGCTGGATTGGAGTTGTTCAGGTACTTCATGAACCAGTCAGGTAATGTACCTGTTGCCGACCACATACCCGCAATCAGCTCTTGAACCTCTGTATTGTGCAAGTCAGCAACCTTCTGAACTATCTCCTGTGGACTACCGATCTTCGTCATATTGATAAGCGATGGTCTAAACAGGTAATCATCGTTGCCAACAGAGATAACACACTCGCCTATTTCTTTTATCGGGGTCATTCATAGCCTCATAATCAATATCAAGGGCAGTCGAAACCACCCTTTGGATTGGTTACGCTGCCGTAACCGTAATTGCACTGGTAGCAGTTTTACCGCCATCAGTAGTGGTTGCCGTGATGGTCACGTTACCCGCTTTAACACCAGTCACTAGACCTTTGCTATCAACCGTTGCTAGCGTGGTATCAGATGATGACCAATTCACTGATTGATTGCTCGCCGTGGACGGGGACACTGAAGCTGTTAACTGACGAGTCGCACCAACCACAACATTCGCGCTATTCGGCGCTACGGCAACTGAAGTGACTTCTGAGGTATCAAGATCTTCAATTGATACTGTAGAACCGTCAGCCACCTTGAATTCAGTGGAGAAGGTGACGATATCGTCGGTGCCACCGTCATTACTCAGAGCCGTAATCACCATGTAGGCCTGAATCATAATCTGCCCGAAACGCATACGAACCCACAGTGTAGGTTGTCGACCTGCATTGACTTCATTGACGTAGTACTTAATGAATTTATACACACCGTACTGGTCGGATTTATCATTGACGCGCACCTCACCCTCAAATGACAGAGTTAAGTCATTGGAGGTAACCACATTTTCTACCCATCCTTTCGCATCATCAGCGGATGAATTGGTCGTGTTCGGGTTCATATCAAACGTCTTGCTGGTACCCGCAGCCAGAAGTTTGAGTTCAGCCTCAGTGGGCACTGTATCTGAGCAACCATCAGCCACTTCAAGGATGACGGCGCGACCAAACAACTTGGTATTATCTGTTTTACATTGAGCCATTTCTTAGCCTCTTTCGGATATAAAAAAGGCCGCCGAAGCGACCCTGTAAGGTTTAATTTGTTAGTTCTCGCCATAAAGACAGGCAAATTGTAATCGCCACACAATACGACCTTCTGCTGTCATAACGGGAGGGGGTATGCCGCCCATATTCGTTATCTGGCCTAGACAGCTACTGATTAGCGGGTTTTGCTGAACGAAGTCGATAATTGATAGCATCGTCTGCTCTGATTTCTCGGCCTCACCTTTACCAGAAATGATGTCTACCAATATGTGATACTCCCCGCCGATATCCCTGTCGATATCACTACCGCCATTGGGACGAAACACGATGAAGCGGTCGGTAAGTTTTGCAGTATCAGACCAGACTAGCGACTGGGTAATATAATCAGTAGTAAGCCCTGCCTCCTTGATAACATCCCTAACCCGCTTATACATTGGAGGATTCATAGTGACATCTCCCGCGCTATCGCAGCCTCAATCTGCTCTTTGGTGTCAGCAAAGCCTTTCGTTAAGAACTCTTTTTCTGCAGTGGCTCGACGGAAGGTTTGCGGCACATTCGGGTCATGAACATATACGGCGTAGTTAGCTGAGTACCCCACACGGCCTGTCACCCTGGCCCCGTTTACCGATAGCTCTCGATATTGGCTATTGAGCAGGGTTGATGTGTCGATTGGCGTATAGATAGCAGCCTGAGATGAGCCGATAATCATTGCGCTTTGTAGTGCCCTAACTACCTTGCGACCTTGAACATTGTCGATAATGGCATCGAGGTTACGCTTAGCCGCGCTAATGCCTTTCACTTTAACGCCCATGCTATACCCCCGTCAGAATCGCATAATCATCTGCTAGCCGCTCAAATGTGTCGGCATAACGGATTATCTGCATGATTTCATCAGCGCCAGCGGTTAGCGGGTCAGTTTCGGTGGATTCGCCAATGAGGATATAATCACCCTTCTCGGCTCTATCGAACTCAGACCAGAAGGTGTTTTTAACCACCTGCTCTGTGCCGATATCACCAATCTTTGCTGATAGTCCGCCTTGGTAATCGCACATGATGATTTCAGGCGCAGTAAACCCGAGTGGCTGGCCGTATTCATCCATAGTGCTACCGTCTTCATCGACTTTCTTTCGCCAGATTGTGCAAGGCGCGGTATATGACCAGTTAGCTACAGAACTCATTCCCGCCACCTTACAATCACTGGGTTGGTATCAGCTATCTTGCGACAGAATAGGAACCACTGCCCATCAGACTTGAGGTAAGCGGTAGTCTTTCTACCTGAGCCAGTCTCGACCCACACTCTCGATAGTGGCTTGGGAAGCTTTTCAGTAACGTTAATCCATTCCATCTAGCCTCCAACCACATCAAAGAACCCGACCGAATTACTCGATAGTGGCAGACCAGACAGGCATCCGTTACTATCCCAAGCCCTAATCTGTTTGAGTAAGTAATCAGTGCCCGCTGAATCATAGGTGAAAGACCGAGAAGCACCTGAAGGAGCCGACTGTGACGATATTTTCCGCGCACCGGACAGGGCCGCGAGACGCAATACAGCGTAGATAAGCAGTAACTTTTGCAAGTCCTCTGAATACCCAGCCCCGTCCATACATGCCGACACACCACTCACCTGCGAGAGTAGCAAGGTGAGTAACGAGTCAGTAACCGTGAAGCCCAATTCAGCCATCATCGGTTTTACGTCTTCAAGCGTGATTTGGGCGGCCATGATTATTTACCTGTTGCGAAGATAACTGAGAAGCGACCCTGGATGTCAGTCTTAACCATCAGGCCAGCCGCACCCCAAGTGCGCCATACATAATCGCTGTTATAGAACGGACGCGGGTCAGCAACAGTACCGAACGCTTGACCGACAATCGGAGCGATTACGCCAGACTGCAGTGGCACGATAAGTACCTGGTTACCAGTCAGTTGAGCGTCAACCTTAATGGCAGCAATACCGGATAGTTTCAGTAACTCTTCATACAGCGTAGGTGCTGAGTAGTTGTCGCTGAAGTATTGCTCTAAGTTGGACATAATCTCTTGCGAGACATAGTACGTTTGAGCGCCGTATTGCAAGTTAGTCACGCGGACTGCATCACGCAGAGCAATGGCTTGTTTGCGAATGGCTTTCGGGTCGTTAGAGGTTGCAAGGTTAGTCGTCAGAGTGACCTGACCCACGCGCTCATCGGCCTTAACGCCCTTCCACGTTTTGCCATCGAACTTAACAAAGTTACCTTCAGCATCACGGAAGCCATTGAAGATGTAATCAACATAAGTGCGGCGAACTTGTGCGGATGACTCTGCTTGCGCATCAGAGATGACATCAAACGCGTCAGGGTTATTTAAGCGAGCATCACGCCAGTTAAACTTAAAGCCGGTGTCATGCACTGGAACCATCGTGCCATCGTAATCGTATGCAGTAGCGTCCAACGCAGCGCCGATTTGGCCAGACATTGAGGTGTGCCCCCACATCTTACCGCCTGATTTCGCATACTCGTACACGGTGGCATTGATACGCACTGAGCGAGAAAGTGGCGTCAGGTCATTCAGCAGGGTGAACTCGTCCTGATTGGTGAATTGCGACAACACGGTCTGGTCAAACGTCTTGTACAGGTCTAATGGAGAGCGAACAGCGTTGATACCATTCAACTTTGAAGCGATGTTAACGCGGTTGGCAATTTCTTCCATGACGTTGACGCCTTGGTGGTTCATTGCCGCTTGGCGCTCTTGTGCCAGTTGCGCGAACTGGTAGCTGTTTACAGCTAGGTTATTGGTCTTTTCACCAATAGACTTCGAGAATACAAACATTCAGTTATCCTTATTTGAATACTACGCGAACCAGATCGCCCGCTTGCGCAGTCAATGCTGTGTCTTCTTCGACGTATGCGAATACAACGTCACCCGCTACCGCTGGAGTGTCACCGCTTGCAGGAGTGCCCGCAGAAGCCGCTTTAATCTGACCGTTAGCGACTGCTACTGGCTGGCCTTTGGTGTAGGTGCCAGCAGCGGCTCGGACATTCAGGAACATGCCCTGTAGTGGCTGAATACCGACAACCAACTCTCCCGCCTCGATAGCGTCGTCTACGCCCTTACAGCGCAGATAATCCATGTTGGCAACGTAGAGAATTGCTGATTCAGCACCAGAAGCCGATGCCGTAAATTTGCCAGCATCGAAGTATCCGACCGTGCCGGGCAGAACATCAGCAGCCGCCGAACCTTCGCGATGAATTAGCGGATTAGGGAAAATTCCGCCTGCGTGAATTACGTGTTTACCGTCTTTAGCCATTTGTCATTACTCCGGCATTTCTGAGATTGATTTGGTTTCGGTTGAGTGATTGAAAGCACCGCTCAGGCCGTGTGAAGTAGCACACTGTGCGTAAAGCTCTTTAAGTGGCTCACCTTCAAGCGCATTCACTGCGATGTCGGTCATGCCGAACTTTGCTTTTACCGCAGAACGCATGGCTGATTTCTCTTGGTCAGCGTTAGCGGTCAGGCCTGATTTAACTGCTGCCAAATCATCTGCAAATGGCTTGAACCATGCTGGCGCCACTTCGGCATTAGCTGCCGTCACTGCTGGCTTATCTTTAGCTGCCTTTTCATCGGCCTCTTTCTTCTCACGCGCGGCTTTCTCTTCCGGTGTTTCTTCTTTCGCGGTTGCATCTGCCGCTACCGACTTGTTGTATGCGTCCATCAGTTCAGCGTCAGACTTACCCTCAGTCGGGATGCCTTTGGCTTTCAGCGCATTGGTGATGAGTTCTTTCATCGGGTCTACTTCCTCTTTGGGTTGTTTGCTGTTGGCGCTGAAGAACGCCTTTAGCTGTTGGAAAAATGAATATGATTCAGGGGGTGATTCGTCAGGGGTTTGTGCTTCTGCGAGATTAACGACTTCGATTTGCTGCTCTGTTCCGTCTGAGTTGACGAAGATGCCGACACCATCATTCGGCGTTCCGGCCCCCGGTTCGTCGAGTAATACCGCTACATGGTCAAAGTCCATATTCGTGGCAATTTCATCGTACTTCTTGCCTTTGGAATCACCGTTAGCAACGATTCCTGAGTAGGTCAGCCCTGTTGAGATATGAATCGGCTCAGAGTTATTGCCTGCCGCCATATCATCTAGCCGCGCTAGGAGTCGCTTACCTTTATCGGAGGCTTCGGCGTAGCGGCGATCGACATACATATCACCAGTAACCTTCCCGCCAGAGTGGTTGACGTTCTGTAACCATGCGCCGACGTGATACTGGTTAACCGCTTGCACATCTCGGGCTGAGATATGCTTGCCTTCTAATTTAGGGTGCCCTAGAGGCATTGGGTTGCGCTCTAGCGTTTTATAACTCTTTGCTATTTCTGCTGCCGGATAGAGCTTGCGATTCATCACAATGTCATCAACAACAGGCGTGATTCCGCGCACGATAATGTGATCGCGTCCGTTGATGGTTTCGGTTGAAATGTTCGAAGCTGAGTTAATGACCGACAGCACGTTTACGCAGTTGCGTGACATGCTGAGTCCTCGTTTATGAGTTTATTACGATGGTTGCTGCCATTGTTTGCGCTCTTTGGATAAGCGCTCGACCATGCCTTGATTCACGATGTTGCCTTTGTCATCGAGAATGACGGGGATTTGAGAGCAGTAGCAGCGATAGCGGTTACCGTTCTGTGAATACCACTCCCTGACCTCTTCAGGCGTGTAAGTGTGTCCATGCCTCGCCACATGCCAAGACCGAGACGTTGGCTTAAGAGCGGAAAGGTGGAGTAAGGAAGTATTCAGCCCTAACCTATCCCGAGACCAAGTTGTTTCGTTCCACTGCGCCTCGCGTAATGCCCCGACCTGTTCTGTCTGAGCGATATTCTTAGCGCTGGACATGCTCACATCAAGACGCTTACTGATGATGACCGCGGTTTCTCGCGGGTTAATTCCTCGTCCAATAGCATCGGCAATGACATTGGCTAAATCAGCCCTAGCTTTATCACTGACACCCTTCCAATCGCTACAGGTACTAACATAGGCTGCCGCTATCTGATTCTGATAAGCAGGAGAGCCTAGGAGCGACGATAAGGTGGTCTGTGATGCGTAGGTAGCTGATTGCACAGAAAGGTTAGTGTAGGCCGCCTGAGTACCTCTCTGATATTCATCCGCAACATAGGATAGCGCCCAGAGATTATCGCTATTACCTTCCAGCAAATAATCATCAAGTATCGTTTGCACAACTTGAAGCAAGTCAGCTAACTGGGCGGCGGTCATATCGTAAATATAACTACTGGCGTTCACCTGATAAATTATCGCGCCATGGACAGCGTATGACTTCGCATTCACCGCCGAGTCACGGCCCCGCAGTCGCCTGTCTAGCTCCTCTTTCAGCCGAACTTTAATCTGGTAGTAACGATGCTCAATATCGTTGAACATCCGATTAACTGACCTGGCTGACTGAGTCGGGTCTGACTTATTGCGGGGTATTATCGGTGTTCGGATTCGATTGTCCGGTAAGTGGGTCAACATTCGGAACCTCTTTCGGCTTTATCTCTGCTATCGGCTCAAGTTCACCTGCCGCCCTGACTTCGTTAACCTCAACCGCCGGAGTACCGTAGGCTTGCTGCGTCTTCTGAGCGATATCAGCCATGGTGGACATATTCGCCAGTTTGTCAGCATCGGCCGGAGCCAGTAAATCTGACCATTGCACAGTTACTTCGCCATAAGTCGGCGGGTCGATTAGGCCAATCGTCCAGAACCTTGTAATAACATTGACGAGCAAATCAGACATGAATCCTTGTCGGCGCTCGTTACAGTGCGCGGCCCATGCCTTCTTGTCTTCTGTCGATGCGAGATTACCGGTTTGCTTGCCGAATAAGATGTTGAACGGGCATCCAATTGTTGATGCGTAGCTGTTCGCTGAGACTGTCCATGACGGCGTTGGGTCAGCAGCAGCAACAGATAATACTGAGGTGGTGCCAGATTGAGTGACGAGAGCCGCATCAGTTCCCCGATTTAGCTTCATCATCTTATCGTTCATAGCCTCGCCTAAGTCCGCGTAACCCGCTTGCTTAGCCATATCAGCGATAGTTTGCATATCGGTATTCGAGTCGAAACTGATGCCCAATTGACGACTAGCATTCTTCAGGAAGCCTTCAGCACTACCGCCTTTCGTCTTCTCGATGTCTAGCAGGTCGTTATATCCCGCTTCATTCAACGGAATGCCAGAGAGGATGTTTTCGTCTTCCGAACCTTCGGCGAGAATAATCACTCGGTCAGGATGAACTTCCATGCTCCGAACGGCGCCGTATGTACCGTCATCACCTACAGGCTGCTCATTGAAATTGAAGTTTACCGGCTGGCCGTAGGTTTCTGACCAAGTATCAACATCAAAGCTACCCGGCTTTATCTGCGATTCCCATGCCGGAATCAATTTAACCAGTGCTTTATCACCTAACCGTTTAACGGCGCTGACATCTACTGGCTGACTCCAATCACGATTATCTTTGATTTGCAGCAGCAAGGCAGAATAACGACCTACTAGGTTCCGTCGGTCTGCATCTTTAATTTTCGCCCAATGCTTTTTAATCAGCTTGGTGACCGACGCTTCCCACGGGTTAGTTTCATCAGCTTCTTGTTCGTCACCGCCATCGATAATCGTTGGCCTATCAACCCAGCATGAGTCGAGGGTTTTATGAACCCCTGCATAAGCGGCAGAGTTACGCCGATAAGCTCGGTATAACACATCGAAACTAACGCTATCTGGGTAACCGAACTCCTGCCATAACTTAGTTCGCTTCGTATTACCGTTGAGTTGTGATGCATACAGCATTCTTTGACGCCCGATTGACTCAGCAAGGGCGTTGACGAGGAATCCCACCTCGCCTTTGTTTTGTTCGTTCACTGAGTTAATCCTTAGAAGAAGATAGCGCCGATGCGCTTACGGTTGTTCTTAGTCACTGCGAAGTAGCGGAAGGCATCAGCGCCGTGCGATGTCCAGTCATGAAGTGGTTTATCTTTCCAGCACCCTCGCTTGTCGTCCCATTCTTTGCGATAGGACTCCAGCGCGTTGATACCGTCAGAGCATTTGGTTTCATCGAAAGCACACTGTTTGAGGATTTCCCGTACCGACTCAATTCCGGTATCAATGGACTCTTTCGGCACTACTTGGAATCGGATCGAGTACTTATTCCCGTCGATTTCGTATCCTTCTCGGGCAATCTCTCGACGCGACTTCGCATCACTACCGAACTCTCTATTATCGATATCGTGTGGCCCCCAGTGCTCTCCGTAGTCATAACCACGGTCTTTTAGCACCTTCATGTAATGCCGGAGGCCTTCACCGCTATTTTCGTAGTAGTCGATGATGTGGTATTCCTCACCAACGATTCGTACGAACCAGATTGAGGTTGAGTCACCGACACCGATATCCCAGAAAGTGTGAACCGGTAAGTGTGAGTTATCTGGCAGCGCTCCGATGCGATTCTGTTCATACAACGCCCGAAACTGTTTAGCGTAGTACGCGCCCTCAACCGACTGCTGGAATGCTTCGGCGGGAATAGTTGGATATTCCCGTTTCATGTCATCGCCAAGCGTTTTCTCTTTGGCGTAATACCAAGCCTTCTGGCGCTCGTTTAACGACATACCATGCTTTGCCACAATCTCTGCGAAATAGTCGTTCAGTCGCTGCGGTAGAGGCTCTACGGGGTCAATTGCGTAGAGTGGATTCTTCCACCATGAGAAAAAGAAGAACTTCCAGTCGAGGTTAGATAGTCGCTTGCCCTGCATTTGTGCTTTTTCGGCAGTATTGCAGTAATCGAAGAAGTAACCGGCCCGACCTTCTGCCGTACTCTCAATTGTCGTGAAACAATCAGTCGATACCGCTTCGAATGCCCCAGTGACAATCTCACGGGCTTTATCAGGAAACTTAGCGCATATCTTGCCGAACTCTGAAACGTGCAAATACCGAAGCGTTCCGCCCCGAAATGATGTGCTGATGTAGAGTGAGCCGCCTTTGCTGAATACTAACTCCCCCGCAGCGTCATTACTGGCTGGGTTAGCCGCTTTAATTTCGTCGGGGAGTCGCTCGTAGGCGTATTTAATCTTCTCTCTGAATAGCCGCTTAGCGTCATTCAAGGTGTGAGCAATAAGGGCGCACTTAGCTGCTTCAAATAATGCAGCGTCGAGCTGGATTATGCAGACCTCAGTCGTAAATCCTAACTGCCGCGCCTTCAGAATCAGGTTGCGAGTGTGCATCCCTTCGAAATATTCGAGCTGCTCCGGTGTCATCTTGAACCGTACCGGCTTACCCTCTTTGTCGGTTATCCAGTAGAGGTGATTTAGTCGCCAGAGTTTATCCCTCAATAGTGCGAGATGTTCTGGCTTCATGATTACCCCTTAGATAATGAGTCCATCAAGTCAGATAAGGTATCGGTAGATGAATGCTTCTCGCCGCTATCGATGTTATAGGCCTCGCGCTCTGCTTTGATGACCTTGATTTGAGCATCGACACCGGCCGTAATTGAGCGCGACATTGAAGAGTGATTGTCTTCGGTGATGTCAGTGTCTTCGAGGAACACTCTCAGCTTATTGGTGATACCTCTCCAAGCTGCCAATCCTTCTCGGTGGGCCATGACTACAGCAGCAGCTTCGCCCGACGCCTCTTCAATTATCTCATCGTCAGTTCGCACCTTAGACTGCGAACCAGAGGTGCGAACCTCGCTGCGAACCAACTTATCCTGAGTTGCTGTTTTTACCTTTTCAGTAAGGTCTCTTTGCCAATTTTGCTGAGATGCTTTTTTCCTAATGGCTGTATCGCTTACGCCGTACTTCTCACCTATAGCGCGTATTGACAACGAGCCAGCACGGTAAGCCGACTCGATGGCCTCCCAATCTGGTGTCGCCATTGTTATTCCTTGTTGATTGCATTAAACAGCACCCGATAGGATGCTCTGTGATGCAGGCTATCTGTCAATCCTTCCGCCATTGATCATTTCGTCATTCAGCGCAAAGGTAATTGTGGCCGTAGCGAGGGCGTTTGTTGGGGTTTTTATTTCACATGAAAGCTGCCTAGCAATTATCTCTCCGTTTATCGTCAAGACGTAGCCCATTAGCATTCCTCTGCTGAATATCGGCGTTAGCTTTGGCGTTATTTCTTTCATATCACACGCCCCAGTTTTCTTCGTTCATGTTGTCACCTGTGATGCAGAGAGCCGTTGTGAAAGTGGCTATCGGGTTGGTTAGGCCATAAAATCGTCTGGTAGAGATATAGTACCGTTGACGTTTTTAACGCCTATATCAATCAGCATCATGCCGAACTCACGCAGAAAGGAATTCATATAACGAATACCCCTGCGATTTAGCTCAGGTGCCACTCCGCCAACAAATATGACGTTTTTATCTGGTGTCCGGTCGAATGGTTTTAGCAACTTGTAATAAAACGTTGCTTGAGATCGTTCATTTAATTTCTCACCAATTCGCCCATCCAGAAGCCCGGAAATGAAATGCTGATTAACCTGAATATCACCAAACATGTGGCGATATATCAGGGACTGGTTGTTCCTGAGCAGGTAATAACAATATGCTTCAGCGACACGCCAGCAAAAGAATTCATGGGCTGGAGTTTTATCGCCCATGGCCATTCTCCAGCTCAGGTATGGATATCTGTAACTGACTTGTCAGAGAATTTATCTCAGCAACCAGAACAGCTTTTTCATGTTTCCAGCCAGCCAATCCCTGCCCGCAAAAACTCGCCATGTCTTTCTTCTGGTCAAACTCCATACATTTAATATTCAACTGAGCGCTGAGAGAGCTTCTGCGTTGAAGTTGACCTGTGAAATAATCATCAAGAACTTTGTACGCTGCATATTTAAATCCAGGGTTTAGCCATGCCGCATAGTCATATGCTACAAACTTACCACCATAAGTACCCCCTTTGACGCCACGCTCAGTAAAAACCACAGATTCGTGGTTTTTCTCAAGTTCTGTCAGGAATTCTTTTGTTTGTTTGTTTGTTACGGAGATAATGATAAGGGGATTCGCTTTCGCTTTTCCCACTGGCTTTCCACATATCAGTCAGGCAAATCATGCCCTCTTGATCAATACGAACGTGAGTATCTAATAATTTTAATGCTTGCATGGTGATTTCCTTTAGAAACGAGCCTCGTTGCCCAGAAACGACGCCCACAGAGAGGTCACCACCTATAACGGCGTTTCTCCGAGGCTTGTTTCCAGAAGACTCTGCGTTTGGTTAATTCGCCGGGCATGGCGCATAAAAAAGCCCACCGATTAAAGTGGGCTTGGGAGTAAGATGATGAACGAGGTAATGCAGCGCAATCGTCGCAATGCTTCACAGCATGACTAAATCACTTGTCAGTTATGACCATCGAAGATATGTATCACCTCTTTAGGGTAATAACCACAATCGAGGCCACGTTAATGACCTCTGTTCTGGCTACTACAGATACTTTTTAGCGAGAGCGAGTAATTCACCCTCTGCTGCTTCACCAAGATGGCTAATGCCTGACTTAATGAACTCGTAAGCTTTCGCTAGGTCGTTAACGCCTGCGGTTGCTTCGGTGTTTGGGTTTGCTGCTACGGCGGGATCGGTTACTGCTGGCTGTTCGGTAATTACTGGCTCGGTCATGGGTTTACTCTCTTTGGTGAATAGGCTGATTAGCCACTGGATGATTTTCATTTGGTGACTTCCCTGATATAAGCCTGCAAGCCATTAATCTGCGCAGTGGCTTGAGCTAATTGACTTCTGAGGGTGTAATAATCTTGTCGAGCGTCTGCTGAGAGTTCGGGGCTGGCTGCATTAGTGATGCCGGGGGAGGCACTGGCTTGGGGCATTCCGCTGGGGCATACTGATTTGACACGCAACCGGACAGAACCAGACTTAACACGGTCGCTAAGAGAGCTGATTTCATCGTCTTTCGCCTTGATCTGGAGTTGATACGCTTGGTCGATTGCTGAGACAGCCTTTTGCTGAATCTGCATCTGGTTGATTGTCTTTAACCTGGTGTCGGCGAGTGTTGATGCCTGGGCTGATTTACCCTTCCACTCGATAGCAGAGTTACGGTAGTGGTTCATCGCACTAATAAGAGCAATGACTCCGCCAAATAAGATGGTTATCAGAATTAGGCGCCAGTTAGCAATTAACCATGTCATTTGTCACCCCACTCGCAGACTTCGGTCTCAATTTGTCGGCGGTTGACTAACCCTTTCCATTTAACGCCGCCCGCATATACCCATCGCTTCAGTTGGTCGCAAGCACCTGCGATATTGCCCTGATTCAACTTGTAAAGCAGAGTCGAGGTTTTGAAGTTGCTAGCACCGACGTTATAGGTGAAAGAGTAAAGAGCAGCTCTTGTTTCAGTGGGGATCGGATATTTGATATAGGGGTCGATTTGTCGCGCTACGGTGGCGAGGTCTTTATTGAGTAAGGCCCTGCACTCTGCCTCGGTATAAGTCTTTCCGAGCATAATGTCGTTGCCAGCGTGGCCGTAACATACCGTCCATTTTCCGACCACATCCCTGTAAGGTGTATAGCTAACACCCTCAAGGCCATCATTCCCTGTCGTGCCGGTAATCATCACACCGGCTGTTGCCACACTGCCAGATACCAGGGCGGCTAGAATCGTCTTACGCAGAGAAGATGAAATAGCCATGGCTTAATCCTCTTGCGGTGGGGGAGTTACATACCCACGAGATAAGGCTGTCTCGTAGGCTCTAGTTTGTCTGCGCTTGTAGTACGCGTTAGTTAGGTAGGTAGCGATACCAATCACGAACCCGCCTATTACAGCGATGTTGTTCCAGTTAAGGTGCTGAAGCCACTGCATTATGCCGCCTCCGCAGATTAAGGAGCCGGACACACAATAACTCGCAACTGATGCGATCTTGTCGGGCATATTGATTGTCTTCATGGTTTCCACCTTTGGCTTGAGTAAAAAGCTAGGTGCTGTGTATAGGTATTCACCGCCAGTCAGGTGATAGTATCTGTGTAGGATAATGGGATTGACTTGCGGTGAAATAAAAAAGGCCTCACCGAAGTGAAGCCTTGAAATGTGTTCGATATCGTCATTCCGATAACGGTCATTGTAAGCGATTTAGTAACCATATCGAGGGCTATCTCGCAATGGTCTATTCCCTCGAGTTCTGGGGGATTAAAATGGTGATACTACGAAACATCGCTATTTGATTATGATGGTTTTCCAGCTACCATTCTGGAGACTTGCCAGAGATTATATCCCTTCTCATTTCTTTGGTTCTCTGTCTGTCAGAACCTGTATCGAATACCTTGCTGCGACCTGGGAAAACACCAATTTTACCGGGGGTTTCCCTCCTGCCTATATTGTCCAGCGAACAACCGGTAACCATGAACACAATAACCAATAATAATACTTTCATCTTGGCCTCTACTTGATAAAGTCGAGAGCGAATTTTAAGCATTCTGGAAATAGTTTATGTGAGCAAGTTAGAAATATTTTCAAAAAATTAAAAAAAAGCCCCACATCTGTGAGGCTTAAATTCTGGTTGGGCGCATGGCAATGCATTCTTACCATGTCTTTGTAGTCAAGAACACAAAAGCACAGGCAGTCTTTTGTATCCTACCGCCCTAATGCGTGATTAACCGGATGGGTTTGTAGGCGGCGCATAATATTTACAACAATGTAATTACTGCGTCAATACTCTAAAATGCTCATTCATCACAACGAAAAGCGCACTTCATTTACCAATGACTTCCGTCTTCGCTAGTAACCTAGCAGTGACCAAATGCGCTTATCTGTTGCAATAAAAAACCCCGCCGAGGCGAGGTTCTAAAATGTGACTGCTCATCGACAACTGCGGCGAGCATATGCCAAATATATCAGTCCATAATTTTTTTGCAAGTAATATTAGATTTAATTATCCGAAAATACTTCGCCCTCCTGTATTTCCGTTTCTTTGATTACCTCGTGATAGATTTTTGCCTCAATTAAACTAATGCACCACCTAACCCTATTTCTCGCTTGCGGCAGCGTTAAGCCTTGCTTAGTTATCCGCTGCAAATATTGAGCAATAGTCTCAACCGGGTGACCATAGACATAATAATTAATGGCTACCTGCCCCAGAATCGATTTTGCTCCCAATACACGTTGAATCATCCTATCCATGAACATGCCCTCTAAATCTGAGCAGGTTTCTACTCTGGCATGTTTAAGATTTGCGATGATTTGCGCCATCTTTTTGATAAGCTCATTTCCGTGATAGCCGCGGTTATGAAGACTTTCCATTATCGCTACCAATCCATCAGATGTTATGGCCCCCCGACCTGACACTGACTCCATGAATCTTGCGATTGGGCTTATCTGGTTCTTATCAGGTAACCCGTCGTAAGCCCACTTTCCCCAAGCATTGAGCATATGAGAGACGAATACTCTCTGACATGGATCTAACCTTGGCTTATGGCCCAAGTCTTTGCTCTTGGTTATATTGGCCAGTAAAGCGATCTGGTCTTCTGGTAAATCACTCCGGCGCCTAACATCAGAAAAGAATTCACCGTCATTTTTCCTGAGCCATTCATTAGCAACCTGAGCAGCCTTGACCTTACTGATGTACTCGCCAAGATAGAACTTATGACCCCCGCGCCAGATATTTATTCTCCACCTTCCGTTACGCCTATTCTGGGAGACGCAGCGAAGGCCTGATGTGTTATTTTTGCCAATCACCCTGTTATGCGCGTTATCTGCTCTTGTGGCTTCCCTCAGATTCTTCAGGCTGTTATCAGACGGGTTACCGTTGATGTGGTCAATATCATGCTCTGGCCACTTTCCGTGCATGTAGAACCATGCCAGTCGATGAGCTAAATACTTCTTCCCTGAAAAATGAACAGTGATGTAACCATTATCACGAATAGATGATTTAATTCTGACGCCACGCTCTAGCCTAGCTGTGAAGTTGCCCGTTTCGGAGTTATAAAATAACTTCTCGCGTAGTTTGGCTAACTGGAGATTGGATTCTGGTAGTAATTCATTTTCGCCATAGACGATCATCACTTCTTCCTCCGCTTATTGCCGGGTTGGGCTGGATAACTCTGTGGGGTTTTGTACTGGACTGTTGGGGTTATGGGTGAGAAGTGGTTAAGGAGTTTGGTTATCCAGTTCATTTCATCATCCTTTCTGAAATAATAGATAGAACCGTTGAAGCCCAGAATCCTGATGCAAGAGATATTGCATATCCTGCATCCGAGCAAAAAATGCTTGATACCGACACAGCAACTACAGCTCCAGACAAACATGAAATAATCTGACTCATACTCCCTCCCTCTGCTTAATTAGCTCTCTGGTTTTCTGCCTGTAGTGCGCCGCCAGTTGCTCCAACTCTTCCCGCGTCCATTTCTTTACCTGGTGCGGTCCCATCAAAATTTCGAATGCCTCCTGCCCTATTTTTTCGATAAGGTTCGGCGTGTAGTTTTCGATATTTCCAGATAGGTGCTGGTTGCAGGGAACGCATTGCTTATGGCAGTTGGTTTCGTCATATCGAGTCGCTGGAGAGGCTCCACGCGTTCGGTAATGCCCTGCGTCGTACTTACCCTCATGATGACGACCGCAACTGATACAGGGCTGCTCTGCGTCCCTTGTGCGGATATATTGGTTGAATGCTGCTTGGGCTTTGCTGTGGAAATAACTGAGGGGTTTTACTTCGAGCTTACGTATCTGGTGGTGACGGCGCTCTTGCTGGGCTTCTTTCTTGCGTTGCTGCTCTTTCTTGATTTTCTCCTTCTCTCTGAGGAGTAATCCGTACTCTGCGCCATGTTCTGGGCTGCACCACCACTCGTTGGTGAATTTGGGGTTGAACCACTCACGGCATATCTTGCATCGGCGTCTTGGCTTGCGCATCACTCCCTCCTAAATCGTAATAGTTCGGGTCCTTAGCCTGATATATCTCTTCACAATCCTCACACCACCTGTCATCTTCTGAAGGAAAGCCGCAAGCTGTACATGGAGTTTCCATCATCGTGTCCTCAGCATTCTTAGCTCTTTGACTTGCTTTAAGTGGTCGGTGTAGTGGTAGGTTTTGACTTGCGATTCGAGGGGGATAATTTTCTTTTTGTATGCTCCAGTTCGTTTGAATATGGCGCCATCCATAGCGACTTGAGTTACCGTCTTAGCCATTACCTGAGCACCTCGTTTCAGTCATCAACCGACCACGCACCACGATGTGATGCTTGCAGTCTTTGTCATCCTCTAATCGCCTTACCGTGTATCGGTGAACGTTTAGCAACCTAGCAACCTCGGAATAGTTGTGTTTATTCTGATTAAGCATTACGGGTATTGATGTGATGTGTTCACTCATTCTTCCTGCTTCCTCTGTAGTTCTCGGTATTCACAGTTCTCCGGCACGGTAAGTAAGCACCCGATACTCTGCGCCCATGATTCGACCTTGCTCAGGTAGTGATGCATATCGCCAGTGGTTAGCTTCGACGTATGCTTTAGCTCCTGAACGACTTTTCTTTCTCCGGTTACAACGTCTACTCTTTCGATTTCCTCATAACCCAGATAGCTATGCTTCATCGCGTCCTTAACCCATTCAGGCGTACAGAAATCCTTACCGCGCTTGATTAAGTAGCGGCTTATTTCTGAGTACCAGAGATATTGAAGGCTGTTCTGAGATAGGCTGCGGCGCTCTCGCCAAGGTTCAATCTTGATTCGATAGCTATCGCCTGATTTGAGTAGTTCTGAGAGTTGTTGGCCTATGGCCTGAAAGTTAGTGGAGTGTAACCGGAGTCCGTCTTTGGGATGTTCATTGGCCTCCTATTAGTGCTTGGCGTGATGCTTGCCATGCTTGCCACAGCCTTTCGGTAGCAGGGTCGGCATATTGATTTGGCCTGTAAGTGGTCAGATAATCGAGAAAAAGCTTTGGCCTCTCCGCTTTAATCCACTCTTCAAACTGCTTGCGTGATTCATCCATTGTTAGCCTCATGATTAGATTTTATTAGAGACAAAGCCATTGTCATTAAAGAACTTAAGTGCAGACCTGAATACACTGATTAACTCAATAGTATCTGGCTTTTTTCTTAACGATTCTGACCATCCTCTATGTAGCTCTAATCCCTTTTCTACTCTCGGAATAATTACTCTTTCCAGATAGACTCTCCTATCATTTAGCAATTCGATAGAGGCTTCGGTCATGTAGAACATTAATGTCTCAACCATCACTCACCGCCTTTCATCATGAGGAATACAATGCAGATAGCTCGGCATGGGTTTTCGTCAACAATGCCATCTATTTGCCACTCCACTCCATCTACCCAGCAGGCTTCATGGGCTGCATGGCACATGCCTTGCTCATCAAACAACACAGAAATTTTATTCTCTTGAGCTATCTGTCCAGCATCAGCCCATGATTTACAGAAATTAACCGAACCAACTATACCGTTCCCTTTAACAACTACCGAGCTACCCATGCGACCATTAGTAAAACTTCCATTTTCATAATAGCATTTATGCCCCAGCGCTATGGCTACAGCCTTGTTAATCTCAAAATCTGTCATCTCTTGGTAATTCATGTTCCTCTCCCTAACCTTGGTTATCTAGCTGGCATAGCAGCGGCATGTAAACAACGCGATGCACAAACGGTATGAACTGCTTAAAGAACTCGTTCCATTGGTGCTGGCGGTACCCGGTTGCTTGGTCAATCATTTCTTCAAGTGCCGACGCCCTTCTCTCTGGCTTTTCGCAGCCAAAAACTCGGCAGAATTCATCAATAAAATCTGGCGCCTCAATGCTTTCTTTCAGGACTAAGCGAAACGCTTCATTGTGGATAGCGTCAAAGGCTATCTGTGGTGTCATTACTGGAATGTCGGTCATCACTATTTACCCTAAGAATTTATCAACAACCGAGACGACAACCCCGCAAAAAACATACAGGGCCATCAGCCTAAGAATGAACGGCGTTCCGATTAATTTGAATTGATTGCTCCACTGGATGAAGCTCATGGCGAGGATGATCGCTGGAACAGCTATCGCCCACAACGAAATGGCTACTATGTATTTCATATCCCTCTCCTACTGACATAAAAAAAACCGCTTTAAGCGGTGTGGGGTTTGGCTAGAATGCCGACTCTTTCTGGCGTCGAGATGGCTGTTGCCGAGAATCGCGATTCTGCCGGGCGGCGTGCTGGTCCATGTCGTAGATTGCCCCGTTCTTCTGCAAGCAAAATACTGTACCGGTTTCGCCATGGCGGTTTAGTCTCAGGATTAGTTCAGTTTCACCAGATGGGATGTTTTCGTCGAATGCGCCTTCACGGTGGATTCCGACCCAGTAATCACAGTCCTGTTCAATCTGTCCAGTGTCGCGGGAGTCGCTTGGCAGTGGCCGCTTGTTAACTCGCTTTTCCAGTTCACGGTTAAGCTGAGTAAGTAGGACTACAACGCAATCAAGCTCTTTGGCTAGGTTCTTCAGGCCTTTGGTAATCATCCCGTATGCGAGGTCGTTACGGTCTGCTTTCTCCGCGGTCATCAGTGTTAGGTAATCGACTAGAATCATTCCGACACAGCCCTTTTCGCGCTTAACGCGGCGCGCCTCTGCAACGATGTGGGCCAGTGATAATCCAGGAGTATCGTCGATGTAGAACATATCGAGTTCACGCATACGGGTAGCGACCATCAGTGACTTGTTGAAGTCATCGTCGTAGTCACCCTGATATTTCTGCATGTCTTCATCGGTTCGCATGTAGAAAATATTCGGGTTAACGCCGGACTTCTGCCCTACCAGCTTCTCAAGGATTTGGTCGGATGGCATTTCAAGGCTGAACATCAGGGCTGGCTTACTCTCGTTTATCGCACAGTTGATTGCCATCTGGCCGTAGAGCGTGGTCTTACCCATTTTAGGCCGAGCGCCGATGACGAATAACGAACCTTTCACAAGCCCTTTAGGAGCCAGCATGCTATCCAGTGATGGAATGCCAGTGGTTAATCCGCGGGAGGCTTGGTTAGGGTCTAGGCGCTTTTCAAGGTCAATCATCCATCCGTCCATCACATCAGCGAAACTGCGTAGCCCGCGGCGGCTTCCCGTCTTGGCGTAGTCGCTAATCTGGTTAGTCATGACTGAAACTGCCTCTAGCTTCTCGGCAGCGGATAGCGTTGACTTGGTGTAAAGGATTTCGGTTGCCGCGGCGAGCTTCTGGATACCGTAACGTTCCATGGCGTGGTCACGGACGATTGAGGCGTACTGCGTCAGGTTTGCTGCTGAAGGCGTGTTCTTGCAGAGTTCAGCAAGGTAAGCAAATCCCCCCGCCGCTTCCAGTGAACCGCGCTTCTCCATTTCCTCGGATACAGTCAGCATGTCAACCGGTTGATTGCGTTTTAACAGGTCGCGGATGGCTTCGAATAGCTGGCCATGCATTCGGTTGTAAAAGCTCTCTGGCTTGATTAAGGCCATGACCTTCTGCGTCCGCTCTTCGCCGCCGTCCAGCATTAATCCACCGATTACCGCTTGTTCCGCTTGCGTGTTATGCGGAGGTAACATCATTCCATCACTCACAGGCTACCCTCCCGAGTTTTAGTGATCGTGTCTGGTTGTAGTAGGTAATCAAACGATGCTTTCCAGCCGCGATTATTGTCACCAAAGTAAAAGCGCCCTGCCGTTTCCATGAACCGCTGAAAGTATGCCGTAGCAGCTTCGAGCGTTGGCTTATTCAGGTCGCTAAGAAGCATCCGTTTGATGGCGGTTCGTCTCTTAGGGTTCAGCTTCTCGGCGTTGGGTAGCCTGTCACCGACCGTTTCGTTGTAGGCGTTTAAGATTGCTTGGTATGGAATGGGTTTTGATTTCGTTTTCTTGCAAGACGATTGGTCATCACCAGATGACATATCTAATACGTTAGTATTAGATTTATTAGTATATTCTTTATCTGTGGACAAACGCTGGACATCTGCTGGACACACATCACCTCTAGGCGTTGGTGTTACTGGCTCGCGCTTGGACATCTGCTGGACATCTGCTGGACACGAAAATTGCTGATATTCGTCGTATTTTACGACCTGAATTACCGTGAATCTGTTGGTTGATTTAGTCGAAATCATACCGAGATTTTTAAACTTTCTGAGTAGCGATTTAACTCGGTCAGAAGTCAATCCCGTTTCCTCTGCCAGAGTATTTCTACCTGTCAGGAACTCACCGCGCTGGCACATCACATCGCCATAATCCGTTTGGATGACTACTGGCTCATAGTTAGCTCTGAGTAGCAGGTGAACCCATAAGTGTGAGGCTTCGGCATCCTTGTAGAACGGCGTCTCCATAATCTTTCTGTGCAGCAAGGCGAACCCCTTACCGACTGAATTCGGTCTATCGTTATGACTCTTGCGAGCCGTAAAGTTTGCATACGCTACGTTACTCATTTTCTGCTTACCCCTGCTTTAGCTAGTCGAAACTCTCCGATTAACCGTGCGGCAAATGCACGATTGTTGGCGGCTACATCAACCAGCCCTACAGGGCGATCAGGTTGGTAACGCTCCTCTTTTTGCTGGAAATTACTACGCTTCTTTGTCATAATTACCTCGTTGATTTGTCTCAAAATTGATTAGCAACTATGCCTCGAATGTTCCAGCACTCGAGGCATTTTCATTTCCGGTAATCTCTAGCTGAATTTTCGAGTATTCCATTGCCACCGTAAGCAACCATCGATACTGGTCTAATGGTAATTTCTTCTCTCCCTTCATAACGAAATCCTCAACGCCAGAGGCAGCAAGCTGTTCCATCATCTCGGGGTATTTCTCAGCTCTGCGTAGAACCGTTGAATCGGCAACACCTAATATCTTTGCTATGACTGTTTGCTTGGTCTTAACGAGAGCCTGGTGGGCTGCTGATAACAGATGGCGACTGATAAAATCGATATTCATGTTGCGTGTTTTTGCTAGTTCCATTGGGTAATATCCTTGTGTGTTTAGTTGAGCGATCAGCTAATAGCTGAATGCTTAGAATTGGTTCCCCACATTTCGGCAGGGGCGCAGATTATTAAAGAGCGGTGTTACTAAGCGGCGTTCGGTGGAACAAGGTCGTCAAATGAAACTGAAATACCTTTTTCCTTGAGAGCTTCGATAATCTTTCTGCACTTGGCGACGCTTAAATCTCTCCTGCCGTTTTCGTAGTGACAGATGGCGCCGGCAGTTTTAAGTCCGATTGCAGAAGCAAGTTCACTTTGAGTCATGCCCAGCCGCTCACGGATATTTCGTAGGTTGTTCATGATTTCCTCCTTTCAATGGTTAAAGTATACATTCCGTATCTTAAACAGACAAGATAAATATACATTTTGTGTCTCGTTTATATTTATACGGATTGTATTATTTAGGGATGAATATGAAATGGTATGAAGTGGCCAAGATCCGCATGAAGGAATTGGACATCAATCAAGAGAAGTTGGCCGAGCACCTGGATATGACTAAGGGTGCGATTAGTCATTGGCTAAATGCTAGGAGAGAGCCAAGCCTAGATGACATAGCAAAGATAATGAAGTATCTAGGCTTTAAGGAGTTTGTCGTAAACCATGACGGAACTATCTCTACTGCAGGCGGCAATGAAAATGTCAGCAACTTGATTCCATACAAGCCGGGCAAAGAATATCCCGTTCTCAGCTCCGTTCAGGCTGGTTGCTGGGCTGAGGCTATCGAAGCCTACACCTTAAACGAGATAAGCGAATGGCTTGAGTCTGACGCGCATATTCAGGGTAGAGGTTTCTGGCTCAAGGTTGAAGGTGACTCAATGACGGCACCAATAGGACAAAGTGTACCAGAGGGAAATTACGTTCTCTTTGATACCGAGAAAGAGCCTATCAATGGAAGTTTGGTAATCGCAAAACTCGTTGACGATAACGAGGCGACATTTAAAAAACTGATTATTGATGCCGGTCATAAATATTTGAAGGGATTGAACCCAGCGTGGCCTATGGTTCCTATTAACGGGAACTGCACAATCATAGGCGTAGCTGTAGAGGCTAAGATGCGGTTTTTGTGAAAGGCAAATTAAAGATTGAGGTTTTATATGTCCAGCTCTAAACCACTAGAAGATGCCAAAGGCAAGATAGCATTTATTTACCCAACAAAACGAGATAGCAACACTAAAGAACTACCTATTCTAAATTATTTTATAGAAAGTAAAAATCTTGGTTTAGTCATGTGTGTTGCATTCTTAGACCTTGATCGGGATGGAGATTACTTCATAACACTTTCACTGAAAAGCCCATCAGGTATAGAGATTCTAGACACAAACGGAAATCTGAATGCCATACCATCTAATGAAATTGATCCAAAAACAGGAACATCTTTTCTTTCCGTTGATGTTTGGTTAAGCATAGAAGAATCAGGAACTTACCAGTTCAAGTGTGGACTCATAAATATGGAATTCAACTATGGAAATCCAATAGACGAGAAAGTAATCTCATTTAATATAGCTAGGGCTGGTGCAAATGATGAGTAGAGAGCATATACGTTTGGCATACAGCAAACCTCCTGAATCTGTCACTATACAATCAGATCACACTGAGCCATACTATGAGCATGGTGGAGGTAATGGTGGAGGAGGCGACATGCTTGAACCAAGAGTTGCTCGACTAGAGTCTGATGTTAGCTACATTAGAAGAGATATTGATGAGTTAAAAAGTGATTTCAAATTAGTAAATCAAAATATGATTGTCGCCCTTGAGCGGCTTGAATCAATCAAAGAATCACTAACAAAAAAACCATCTACTGATACTGTTGATAAAAAAATATCTGACGCAAAACTGGCAATTTTGCTTGGCGTCCCAGGGATAATTGCATTGGGCACAGCTATTTATAAAGCAGTTCAACACTACTTCTAATCATCCCGCTCTGGCGGGATTTTTTTCGCTCCTATCCCACCTATCGCCCATCCATTCCTGATACCTCGCCGCTATGTACTGTTTTAGATTCGCCCTCTCGCCAGATTGATCAATAAATATACAATCATCTACCCAATCGTGACATTCGTCACAGTATTAATCCGATTAAAGGGGCCTAATGCGCTTGCACGTTAAAATACACAACAACAGTACTCCTTAAAACATCAACTCTAGACTCGTCCTAGTCTAACCCACCCTCTCAGGTGGGTTTTTTTCGTCTTTGAAAAATAAATATCGTTAAAAAACATACGCATTGTATTTCCGCATCAAATTATTATACATTTTGTATTGCATGGATAAGATACATTTTGTATATTTAACCCATCGAAACGAAACATCGATGCGGTAAACGGATTGCCTACCGCGCCAGACAAGAGTCAGGCTGCTTCTTTAACAATAAGGTTGGTATGCCGAGAGGTGTACACCAAGGAAATTTATTTATACGAGTTTTCGCTCGTATAGCTGAATAACTTGGAGAAATTTATGAGCGAGAGAATCAAGAGAGTATCCCTTCCTAGCCAGGAAGAGTTATTGAGAGAGTTCAGATACGACGCTGATAAGGCTTACTTTGGTGGGTTAATCGTAAGGCTGGCAGGGTTTTGAGCAATAGCTGCGGAACAATGAATAAGCATGGATATATGTATGTCAGGCTGGATAGCCTGCTTTATACCCTGCATAGAATCATCTGGAAGATGGTTACAGGTCGAGAGCCAAAGCACATTGACCACATCAATGGATGTAGGGTTGATAACAGGATATGCAATCTCAGAGAAGTTACTAGAAATCAGAATAACCGAAGCATCGGGTTAACCAAGGCAAATACTTCTGGATATGTTGGAGTTTGCTACTCCACGAGAGATCGAAAATGGATAGCGTCCATCTCGTTAAATAAAAAGAAATTAGCTATTGGAATGTTTTCTGACAAGAGGGAAGCAGTTGAAGCGTACAACCGAAAGGCCCTTGAGTTCCATGGCGAGTACGCCATGAGAAAGGTACAAAGCAATCTTTTAATGCTCTCTAAAGAATACGGAGGTAATCATGAACGCAAAGAAACGCTGTAAGCAGCGCCGTATTGAGCGCCGCAAGTTAGAACGTGAACAATTAGCCGCTGAGAGCCGATTAGAGCAACGTATCGAGTCGATTATGACTGGTTGCTCAGATCGAGTTAGTAAAGCTCTCAACGGCACTCTGACGCTGCGAGATAGAAGCAGTGAATCAGGAGCTATCTGCATCCCAGACGTTGCGATCTATTTCGCAGGTCATCGTAAATCAGTTTCAGTTAGTGCGAGGTAAGTATGGAAACGTGGGCAAAGTTATTTGAATCAAACGGTCGTCAGGTGTTGGTAACGAAAGAATACGATGACGAGGATGAGTCTCATAAATTAAGCGTAGCAATAAGAATAGAAGGCGCTCAAATCTCCCTCGGCCCGGTAATCAAGTGCGAAGACGCAGAGGGAGTGCTCGACAGGGTTTTTAATGCATTCAACCAAGAATCTGCTGATAATTTCACGAAAAAACTAGTTGGTTGCGAAACAGTGTACGAAGCAGTAAAAGCCCTAATAAAAGCCCTAAATAGTGGTGAAGATGAATAACTAGCTACTCACTCTCTACCCTTACATGACAAGGGTTATGACAGAAAGTGAATAGCTTATTGAATAGATATAAGTCGCCTAGAGCGGCTTTTTTTATGGGAGTAAATCATGATTAAAGAAACAGGTGGTCCAGCGTTTCCAATTCCGGGAACGGATTACAATGAACTTTACCTTGGAATGTCGATAAGGGACTTTTTCGCAGCCAGCGCTTTGCAAGGGTGGCTTTCTTCTTACTCAGAGGACGAGGCGCACCCTGCTTCTAATAGCAACGAAAACCTAGTTGCAGAAAACGCCTACAAGATGGCTGACGCAATGCTTAAAGCTCGCGGTGAGTAACCCCCTATAGCTAACTTGAGATTGAGTATCGTGAAAATTGAAGATTACATGAGGCAGTATCGCCGCCTACCGAAACTTGGTCGGGTGGTGACTGTAGATATGGAAGTTTTGCGCAATTGGGCAAGCGGTGAAGGAGCTGTTTTCGATATAGAAACCGTTGTGCAAAGAAAGGTCCGCCGCGTTATGGGTGATAACGGATGGCGCTGGCAACTGGTGCGCGACCGCCTAGAGCAAGAGTACTGGGATTATTACTTTGCTCAGGACAAGGAGGAGTTGCACGAACTTAATTTTGAATACGGTCTTTTACAGTAACCCCCTATAGCTCATTTAAGAGTGGGCTATGTGGGTAATGCTGCCCAACAGATTTTAGTTTCGCCCTCTCCGGAGGGCTTTTTTATGGGAGAGAGGAGAGTGAGTAAACCAAAGGTTGGAGATTTAGTTCGTGTGCCGCGATATATGTTTGGGCGGTTAGTTGAAATGTGTGAGTTTAAGCTAGAGCAGTTTCACTACTGCTTAGGCTTCTTTCAAAGCGAAGCACATAAGGCAGATGGTTCATTCACTCCTTTATGTGAACTGATTGAACCGGCTCCAGATGCTGAGCTTAAATATTGGTCTCACTACGGACAGTACACAGATAAGAAAATTCAGACATACGAAATCATAAGCAGCCAATGAGCTGCTTTTTTTACGCCCTCATATCAGCGCCTATTCAATGAGTGGGCGGTTATATGACAACAACACTTAACGGAGTATCGCCAATGACAACGTTCATCGGCGGCGTCATTGGCGCTGCTATCACCCTATTCAAATCTTTCTACACCACTCAATTAGACCGCATTCAGCAGTTCGTTAACGATGCGGCCAGACCGGAGGCTTATGCGTGACATACATCATCCAAAATTCTGAACTGGTCATAGCATTTAACGGCTCGGTTCATATCTATCCGAATACGCCAGCTGGATATGTGGCAATGGTAAATGATTTCTGGAGGTCAAAATGAGCCTGACCCTGAAAATAGAATGCAGCGGAATGCACACTGGCTGGCAAGCTAGACCGGGCAAATACAGCTTTGAGCTTGAAGATTGCCAGATTGATTCACTCACGACTGAGCAGCAGAAAGAGTTATGCGGCCAGTTGGATTTCGCAGTTCTGGTTGAGTACGTGAATTCGTTCCGGGAGGTGAGCAATGCTGCTTGAGCCTAATTATTCAGTTGCTGAGGATGTGGAAGCCCGTAGATGGGACCAGCATTATGCTCAGGTTAATTATGTCGAAGCAGTCCGTGACCGAGCAGATGAGCTTTCTGCCCTATTCCCTGATGATGTTGAAATGTTCGCAGCTTCTAACCCTAGTTACTCATTTCTACTGGCTACGGATGACGCTCAGGACGCTTACGCCGAATTTATCGACCGTATCTGCATGGATAAAGCAAAAGCCGAGTGGAGGTAGTTATGGAGCCCGGTATTTATCACAACCTTTCAAATGCCGATTATCACGCCGACCCAGCAATAGGATCTACTTCGGTAAAGCAAATTAGTGTTAGCCCGGCAAACCTCTACTTCAATCCATTCAAAGGTAGTAAATCAGCGCACATAGGAAGTGCAATTCACGCCGCAATACTTGAGCCAGATGTATTTAAGCGTGATTTCTACCAGCTGGCTGATGGGTTGGATAGGCGCTCACCTGATTACAAAGCGGCAGTAAAGGACTACGGCGCCGAGTTCATTCTGGTTGGTAGCGAAGTCGAAACGGTAAATAAAATGGTCGAATCAGCGCGTATGAATCCCGACTTTGTTGATTATATGCGCTCGCCCGGCCATTCAGAGGTCTCAATGTTTGCCAAGTGTGACGTGACCGGGTTAGACCTAAAGTGCCGTTTCGATAGATTATCCGACTCTCGCCCTTACCCCTTAGACGTGAAAAGTTGCCAAGACGCTACGGAACGGAGGTTTAGTCAGGACTTTGGGAAGTGGCATTACCATATCCAAGCAGCCTTTTATCTTCACGTTTTAAGACTTACCACTGGCAGAGAATTAAATCAGTTCTGCTTCTTCGCTCTACAGAATAAAGCACCTTATCAAAACTGCATGTACTACATCGGTGAAGATTCCCTCGAACAGGGGAGAAAGCAGATGTTTGAGTCTCTCGAAAAACTAGCCGAGTGCATGGAAAACGAATCAGCCAGATATGAGGGAATAGTTCTCCCATCATCTGAAATAAACATCCCCTCCTATCTCTTCGATGAAGAGTATGACGACGAGGTAATAATCTAATGGACGTATCAAAAGCAATTCAGCCACGGTCTGACCAGCTTAACTTTGATGATGTATCTCTTAGTGAAATCACAGCAAAGATTTTAGCTATACGGTCTGGAAGTAAGGAGCAACCAGTTTGGCTCGACTTGGAGGGCTTTGAAGGTAGGCCATACAAACCATCCAAGTCAATGCTTAGGGTTCTGGCTCACTTGTGGGGGAAAAATGGACACGCTTGGGTTGGCCGTACTTTGACTCTGTACGGTGATAAGACCGTTAGGTTTGGTGGCATAGAGGTAGGCGGTATAAAAATTAGAGGAATGAGTAATATCGAATGCGACACCTCTTTGATGCTTACATCTTCTCGCGGAAAAAAATGTGAGCATAAAGTTAGCAAGATCAAGATTGACCCTCTTGAATGGTTCTCCGGGAAGGCGATCAAGGCTGGACTGCAATCACTAGAAACTTTCTTCAATGCAACCAAGGAAGCTCTTGCCAATGACGCAGAAAAACTAAGCAAAGCCACCGAAATTTATAACATTAGGAAGTCTGAAATAGCGGTTATAAATCTGTCTCAACGAGGAGAAACATGTGCTGTCACATTATACCCACCACAAGGTTATGCTAGGAGAGCCTGCATGAGCGTCACTACTGCTACCCTACCCACGACGTTATGGCGTAGAGTCCAGCGCGCGATTACAGCCTTACGTGACCAACAAAAGGTGGTCTTCATCGTGGCAACCGCTTTCTCGGTTACGCTGGTCACTGCCTTGGCTCTCTGGGCACGTAGTCCAGACTACGGGACACTGTATGGTGCCCTCTCCGACGCAGAAGGCGGTAACATTATCAGCGTCTTATCAAAGATGAATGTCCCTTACCAACTCGATCCCCAGACTGGCGCGATCCGCGTTCCTCGCGATCAATTGCGTGAACTCCGTTTACGCTTAGCCAGCCAAGGTTTGCCTAAGAGCACGACAACGGGCTACGAGTTACTAGATGAAGAGAAATTTGGGCTAAGCCAATTCAACGAACAGGTTAATTTCCAGCGGGCGTTAGCGGGTGAACTCTCGCGTACTATCGAAACGCTAGACCCGGTGATGACAGCGCGCGTGCATCTGGCACTGCCGCGTCCTAGTGTGTTTGTCCGCGATAAACAGCCCCCCACCGCGGCAGTGACCTTAACACTGCAACCGGGCCGAGCCCTTGACGCCTCACAAATCAATGCCATCGTTCACCTCGTGGCGAGTAGTGTGGCGGGGATGAACGCGGATCAGGTCACCGTCGTCGACCAGACTGGAGAGCTACTCTCTGGCAGCGGTCTTGCGGCACAAACCCAGAACACGACGCAATTACATTACACGCAGCGTATCGAGAAATCGATTCAACATCGTATCGAACAGCTATTGCGCCCGATGCTCGGCCAACAAAATATACGCGCGCAAGTCACGGCCGATATCAACTTCGATCGACAAGAACAAACAGACGAGCGTTATCAACCCAACCACGATACTACACAGCAAGCTATCCGTTCTGCGCAACGTAGTCGAAGCGAACTCACTCAGCAACAGGCCGAAGGCGTGCCCGGCGCGCTGTCGAATCAGCCTACCCCCGTCGCACAAGCAGGGATAGACGGTAATAAAACGGCCACCGCAGACATTAAAACGCCGCCATCATCGGCTAAAAAAAATATCCCCCTACAGGCCAGTAACGAAAGTACCGTTAACTACGAACTCGATAAAACCATTCGTCATACTCAACTTAGCACTGGTGGGATCAAGCGCTTATCGGTGGCTGTCGTCGTTAATTATCGACGCGATGATCAGGGAAAAGAAACCCCTTTATCCTCTCAGCAAATGGCGCAAATTAATGCATTAGTAAAACAAGCGATGGGCTACTCCGCTCCGCGAGGCGACAGTGTCAATGTGGTCAATACCCCCTTCAGCCCACATGAATTCGCCGTAGAGGCGTTACCTTGGTGGCAACAATCGCAATGGGTTTCATTGGCGATGACAGGTTTACGCTGGCTTATCGTTCTGGTGATTGCGGGTGTGCTGTATCGTAAGGTGATTGCCCCCGCATTTCGACAATTCCAGCAACGGCTGGATCCCGCCGTCAATGAACCACCGGTCGAGACCACGGTCACTGACCCGCACCTCAACGAGGCGGCGCGCAAAGCCCAGCTACGTATTAATGCCGAACAGATGAGTCAGCGTATTCGCACAATATCGGAAAATGAACCGCAGGTGGTCGCTTTAGTGATCCGCGATTGGATGGGGGGAGAGCTATGAAGATGACAGGAACCGAACGGAGTGCCATTTTAATGATGACACTGGGCGAGGAGCGTGCGGCCGAGGTGTTTAGACACCTAAACCAGCGTGAAGTCCAACACTTGGTCAGTGCCATGGCGGCGATGCGCCAAGTCTCTCAACAACAACTCACTCACGTGCTTCAGCAATTTGAACACGATGCCGAGCAATATGCCGCGTTGTCGATCAACTCGAACGACTATCTTCGTAGCGTGCTGATCAAGGCCTTGGGAGAAGAGCGTGCCAGCAGCCTGTTGGAAGATTTACTCGAAACGCGGGATACCACCTCGGGCATGGATACCTTAAACCTGATGGATCCCCTGTCTGCCGCCGATCTTATCCGCGAAGAGCACCCGCAGATCATTGCCACAATTCTCGTCCACCTCAAGCGCTCACAAGCCGCTGATATTCTGGCGCACTTTGACGAACGGTTACGCCAAGACGTGATGTTGCGTATCGCCACCTTCGGTGGTGTGCAGCCAGCCGCTTTAGCCGAGCTAACCGAAGTGCTTAACAACCTGTTGGACGGCCAAAATATTAAACGTGCAAAAATGGGCGGTATCCGTACCGCCGCCGAGATCCTTAACCTGATGAAATCTCAGCAAGAAGAGACCATTATCGATGCGGTCCGTGCCTTTGATGGCGATCTCGCTCAGAAAATTATCGATGAGATGTTCTTGTTCGAAAATCTGGTCGATGTCGACAATCGCAGCCTACAGCGACTACTTCAAGAGATCGATGCAGAACAACTACTCATCGCACTGAAAGGCGCCGATAACGCACTGCGTGATAAATTCTTAAATAATATGTCGACACGTGCGGCCGATATCTTACGTGATGACCTTATTAATCGTGGACCTGTCCGCCTTTCGGATGTCGAGACAGCACAGAAAGCAATACTACTGGTGGTTAGACGGCTCGCCGAGAGCGGCGATATGATGATTGGAGGTGCCGATGAAGCCTATGTCTAAACACAATGCCGCCAGCGCATGGCAAAAATGGCAGCCACAACGTTTTACTTCATCGGAGCCCGAGGCGGAAACGCTCCCCCTTGAACAGCCTCTCCCTGAACAGCCGCTTACGCCGACGATCGATGCCCAGCAAGAGATCGAGGCGTTTCGTGCCAAGGTTCAGCAACAAGCTTGGGAGGAGGGTTACGCCGCCGGTAAAGCCGAAGGTGAGCGTGACGGTCAAGCGCTAGGTACGGAACAGGGCGCAGAACACGCCCGCCAGCAACAAGCGCACGTTCTCGCCCAAATTGAACAACGTGTAGCGCAATTGACGCTCTCTTTCGATCTACTTGAAGAGGCAGTCAGTCATCGCCTAGTGCAAGTTGCCTTAGAAGTGGCCCATAAACTAATAGGTGAAGAAGTGAGTCATGATGCGCGAATGGTCGTCACTCAAGTGAAACAACTGTTGGCAAACGAATCATTACTCAGCGGCACATTGACCTTGCATATCAACCCGCAGGATCAGCAGTTACTGCAAGGACAGCTAACGAGCCTAGCGGAGCATCCACGCTGGGAGGTGGTGGTTGATAGCACCCTACCACCCGGCGATTGCCGGTTAACGAGTGAAGAGGGGGAGCTTGAAAGCGCCCTTTCTCACCGCTGGCAGGCACTCTGTGAATTCGCCCAGCAGGGGAGTGACTAATGTTACCTCTTCAACGCTGGATAACGCGCCTAACGTGCTTTGAACAAACTATTAGTACCACTTTGGCACCGCGCCACTCTGGATATCTGACTCGGGCGACCGGCCTTGTCCTCGAGGTCAGTGGTCTACAACTCCCCTTGGGAAGTCATTGCTGGATTGAACGTGGTATTGGTAACACCGAAAAAAAATGTGAAGCGCAGGTCGTCGGGTTCAAAGGTAAGCGCCTCTTCTTAATGCCACTTGGGGCAATGGATGGCCTTTGCCCGGGGTGCCGTGTCTACTCATCACAAGGAACGACAGCGATGACAGGATGTTTTCCTTTAGGGCCACAGCTACTGGGTCGAGTCGTCGATAGCAGAGGACGCCCATTGGATGGGCGTCCTCTGGTTACGCCTGACATGGGTAAACTCACCACCCCCCTGCTCAACCCCTTGCAACGTCAACCTATCGATCAGGTGCTCGATACCGGGGTGCGGGCAATCAACGGCTTACTCTCCGTAGGGCGTGGGCAGCGGATGGGTCTGTTTGCCGGCTCCGGGGTGGGGAAAAGTGTGCTCCTTGGAATGATGGCGCACTATACCAGTGCCGATGTCATCGTCGTCGGGCTGATTGGCGAACGGGGACGAGAGGTTAAAGAGTTTATCCAACAGATCCTCGGCGAAGAGGGACTTTCCAGGGCCGTTGTGGTGGCTGCGCCCGCTGATGTCTCCCCTCTATTACGCCTGCAAGGTGCGGACTATGCCACGCGTATCGCCGAGGATTTTCGTGATCGCGGCAATAACGTATTGTTAATTATGGACTCGTTGACGCGTTATGCGATGGCACAGCGTGAGATTGCCCTCGCCATCGGTGACCCCCCCGCAACCAAGGGCTATCCGCCTTCGGTATTTGCCAAACTCCCAGCCTTGGTGGAGCGTGCGGGCAATAGCGACAGTCAGCACGGGTCGATCACCGCCTTCTACACCGTGTTAACCGAAGGCGATGATCAACAGGACCCGATCGCCGATGCGGCACGGGCGATTCTAGATGGACACATCGTCCTCTCTCGCGAACTCGCCGAATCCGGACACTATCCGGCTATCGATATTGAGGCCTCAATCAGCCGTGTCATGCATGACATCGTGACGCCTCAGCAGCTGCAAGAGGCTCGTGAATGTAAGCGCCTCTTGGCGCTCTATCAGCGTAATAAAGACTTGATCAGCGTGGGGGCCTATACCGCGGGGACGGATCCGCAGCTCGATCGAGCCATCGAACGCTACCCGGCTATATGCCGATATTTACAACAAGAAATCGCCCAGCGCTGTGACTATATCCAGGCTTGTACTGCGCTGACCGCACTGGTGTCAGGGGATGAGGAGAAATGATGGGCCGTAAAACTATCTTAGACGTGCTGCAGCAAAGAGAGAACGATAAACTCGATATCGCCGCCCAACAATTGGCAACGTTAAATGCTGAGCGCCATCAGGTATCGCGACAACACCAGCAATTGCAGCACTATCACCTTGACTACCAACAGCTCCTGCACCACGAATCCGCCGGAGGTATCTATCGTTATCGGCGCGATAATTACCTGGCGTTTTTGCACACGGTCGACCATGCGCTCGACGCACAGGCTCAGACGCTTGCCACACTCGACCAACAGCAACAGCAATGCCTCGACGAATGGCAATCCTCGCGAAAAAAAGTGCAGGCGTTGCAGGTGTTACTCAACCGTCGCGAGCAACGCATACAACGTCATCAAGCCCGCGCGCAACAAAAAGCTAACGATGAATTCGCTCAACGCCGTTTTCAAGGAACCGATCAATGACGATTAACCTTCTCTCGCTATTAGCCGTGCCCAAACAGCTCTCGACACATTCCGCGACGCCCTCGCTAAGGCCAGGCGATGTCTTGAGCGAGGACCCGCGCGTGCTATCTTTCGCCGACTTACTCGCCCCCACCTTGGCAATAAAATCATCTATCACGCCAAAGCCTACTAAAGAGAGTGCTGACCGTTCGCCCCATCCCCCTCTAGAACGCAACGAGCAAGCCTCACCACACGTGGAGCCGCTACCCTTACCCACAAATCTTATACTCGCCGTCGGTCAAATGGCACCACCGCCAGCCGCGGGGAGTATCGTCAACACCCTAGAGTCGCGCGCTCAGCCATACGAGCGTGAAAAGACACCGAACGCGCAGTCATCACTCAAGAAAATACCGCCCGTGACTCTACCCGCTGAGCCGGCACTCGAACAACGCGCTACCTTACTCAACGTCTCACCACCTCCAGACACGATGCAAAATGCCTCACCGCCGACTTTAGTACTCACACGCACGCCGCTACGTGAACTGCATGCCTGCGCCGCGCAGTCATCTTCTGTCCTCATGCCCTCTCCTCCGGCGTTACCCGACCTGCCGGTGAAACAAGCCTCCGCCCAAGAATTACATGCCCCGTTAGGTTCGCCGCAATGGCAGAGGGATCTCTCTCAACAAATCATTTTTCATCGACACGGGACGCAGACGCTCCATTTGAAGCTGCACCCTGAAGAGTTAGGCGATTTGAAAATCTCAATGACGGTGAACAAAGACCATGCAGAGCTGATGATGGTATCGAATCACGGTCAGGTGAGAGCCGCGCTAGAGGCCGCCCTCCCCCAGCTTCGTCAAGCATTAGCAGATAATGGTATTCAGCTAGGAAATAGCCAAGTTGGGCAAGAGACCACAGGCCACTCTTTTCACGGCTCATCTCACCCGTCAACGAGTTCGCATCCACAACCCTCAAACTTGCGAACAATGGGCCATCCTGAGCCTGCCTCGAATTCACCCCAGCCTTCGGTGCGCCCTCGCGATGGTAGCCAGATATCGCTCCTCGTTTAGTTCTACGCTCAGTCGGTCAAAGGCTGAGCGAACCGCTTAATATTCTAGAAATAGTACCTTTAATCTGCGCATCAGCCCCTATTCAACCTTGGATAATACGTCGCATACCCTTTTAAATGCTATTGCAAGGATATTGATAGGCCATGCCGACCTCGACTCACACCCCGAAGAAGTCCTCTCGAAAATGGATAGTCCTGTTGCTCGTTATCGTAGTGATTGCCTGTGGCGCAGCAGGCTATGCGTTCTGGAAACTACGCGCGCTCAGTGCCTCGGCCGCTACGCAAACCTCTCTACCCTCTGCGGTCAGCGCCGAGGTGCCGCAGCCGCTCTTTTATCCCCTAGAGCCGTTCACGGTTAACTTGGTCGACTCGCCAACGCAAGAAGAGCGGGTCCTCTATGTTGGGTTCACGTTACGGCTCAACGATCGTCAGACTGAGGAGCGTATTGTACGCTACCTGCCGGCAGCGAGAAGTCGTCTCTTGTTGCTATTAAGTCATCAACACCAAGCGGAACTACAGACCGAACAGGGGAAAATAGCCTTAACCGCTGAGCTTAAAGCGGCCTTAAAGCCTCCTTTTGCGCCGGGTTTACCCGAGCAAGAGGTTGCTGACATCCTCTACACCACCTTTATCTTGAGGTAGCAGTCATGGCGGATACCAGCTTATCTCAAGCAGAGATCGACCAATTACTTAATGGCGATTCAGGTAATCAGGAACCCTCGACTCAAAGCCCTGAGGCTGATGCGATTCGCGATTACGACCCAACGACTCAGCGTCGAGTAGTGCGTGAGCGGCTACAGGCCCTAGAGATCATCAATGAGCGCTTTGCTCGCCAATTTCGTATGGCGGTCTTCAATTTATTGCGTCGTAGCCCCGACATTACGGTGGAATCGATTGATATTCAGCCATATCAAGAGTTTGCCCGTAACATGCCAGTGCCGACCAATCTCAACCTCATTCATATGAAGCCTCTACGCGGCACTGCCTTGCTCGTCTTCTCACCGAGCTTGGTCTTTATCGTCGTGGACAATTTATTTGGTGGAGATGGCCGGTTTCCCACCAAAGTAGAGGGTCGCGAATTTACCTATACAGAACAGCGAGTGATCCGCCGTTTATTAGGCTTAGCGTTGGATAATTATCAAGAAGCTTGGCAAGCCATTTACCCCTTAACCATGGAGTACGTCCGGTCCGAGATGCAGGTTAAGTTTACCAACATTACCACCTCGCCCAACGACATAGTGATTAACACCACGTTTCAAGTCGAGATCAGCAACTTAGTCGGACATTTTAATATCTGCATTCCCTTCTCGATGATTGAACCGCTTCGCGAGTTGCTGGTGAATCCGCCATTAGAAAATAGTCAGCAAGAGGATTCCCTCTGGCGTGAAAATCTAGTGAATGAGGTGCAACAGTCTCCACTACCGGTAACGGCTAGGCTCACGGAACTCTCGGTCACCCTGCGCCAAATTATGCAGCTACAGGTCGGTGATGTGCTCGCGATAGAGTCTCCCGAACACATCATCGCCACGGTCGATAATGTCCCGGTATTTACCGCCTTACACGGTATTCATCGCGATCGATATGCCCTGCGCGTCACTCAATTAATTACGCCGCAACTCTCCACCTTACAAGAAGGAACGTCTCATGAATGATACCGTCGATACCCCTGACAATCACGACCCAGTCACTGATCCTTGGGCCGAGGCACTCGCCGAGCAGCAGGTCAATGAAGAGGCAACACTTCCCACGCCTGCGACGCCAGAAGATATCGATCCACTCCACGATATTAATCTGATTATGGATATCCCGATCCAACTTACTGTCGAGTTAGGGAGAACCCGAATGACGATCAAGGAGTTGCTCCGCCTTACCCAAGGCTCGATTGTGCCGCTCGAAGGGCTAGCCGGGGAGCCTCTGGATATTCTCATTAACCACTACCTTATCGCGCAAGGCGAAGTTGTGGTCGTGAATGATAAATATGGGGTGCGGATCACCGATATTATTACCCCCTCCGAGCGCATGCGCCGCCTTAGCCGATAGTGAGTGGATAATGACTACCTCTACCATTGCGCCGTTAGCCGAGGTATCGGTTAGCCAGATGGTGCTCCAATCTGGCGGGGCATTACTCGTTGTGCTGCTCGTCCTGTTAGCGATCAAGAAACTCCTCAAGCATCTTCCCCATGCCCGTGCACTCAAGGGATCGCGCAACCTGATCATTACTGAAACGGTGATGATCGGCCCCCGTGAGCGTCTAATGGTCGTAAGGGTTGGCGAAAAACAAATAGTCCTCGGGGTCACTGCGCAAACTATCCAATTTCTTTGCCCATTAGATAGCCCGGTACAGAAAGAGCCGGATCGGCCAGCCCCTTCGTCTTCGCGATTCGCGCAGACCCTGGCCAAGCACTGTGTAAGGAACCTAAAATGAGTTATTTAACGCGCGTTTATCCCGCCCTCGCGTTCATCGCGACGCTAAGCTTACCGATATGCGCCTGGGGTGCCTCGCCCCAAACACTCTTGACTAACGGTCAAGAGTGGGCATTACCCGTGCAGACTATGCTGGTCGTAGGGGCGCTAAGTTTTATTCCTGCCGCCCTATTACTTACCACCAGCTTTACGCGTCTGATCATCGTCTTCGGGCTATTACGCAACGCCCTAGGCACCACTGCCGCACCGCCGAATCAGGTCATCATTGGTTTATCCCTTTTTCTCACCTGGTTCATCATGGGGCCGACTTTCGATCGAATTTGGCAAGACGCCTATGTACCCTATCAACAGCAAAAGGTGACGCTGGTGGAGGCCGTCGATAGAGGGAAACGTCCGTTGATGGACTTTATGCTGCATCAGACCCGCGAGGCAGATCTCGCCTTGTTCACGCGTTTAGCCCATGCGCCCTCCCCGCAAACCCCTGCTGCGGTCTCGTTTCGCGTGTTAGTCCCGGCCTATGTCACCAGCGAATTAAAGACCGCGTTCCAAATCGGCTTTACCCTGTTCATTCCATTCTTAATTATCGACTTAGTGGTCGCCAGCGTCTTAATGGCATTAGGCATGATGATGGTTCCCCCTGCGACCTTAGCGCTCCCCTTTAAGTTGATGCTATTCGTGATGGCAGATGGTTGGCAGTTATTAATTGGCTCGCTGGCGCAGAGCTTTATCAGCTAATCCATGAGGTCAGCATAATGACACCGGAAATGATCACCACTTTAGGGCAAGCCGCGATGAAGGTCGCATTACTCCTTGCCGCGCCGCCGCTGCTGGCCGCGTTACTTACCGGATTAATAATTAGTTTGCTGCAAGCGGCAACCCAAGTGAATGAACAAACGCTCTCATTCATTCCTAAAATCATCGCGGTGGTGGTGACGCTGCTGATCGCGGGGCCGTGGATGCTCACGCTGCTTATCGATTTCGTAAAGACCATTCTGACTAGCTTTCCGCATTGGATAGGCTAGCGCATGGAGTTAAGTCATCTAAGTAGTCTTATCGATCATTTACCTGCTATTTTTCTGCCCTTTTGCCGAATTATTGCACTATTTTACTTCGCACCTCTCTTCTCGGAGAAAGCGGTTTCCGTCAGAATTAGAGTCGCCTTGGCCCTAGTACTCAGCCTAGTGATTGCTTTACCTTCACCGACTGACCCGCAACTCTCGCTCTTTTCGGCCTCTGGCGGACTGCTGATCATTGAGCAGTGCGCGATCGGGGCAGCCCTCGGGCTGAGTATGCAGTGTGTCTTTGCGGCAATACGCTTGGCAGGAGAGGTGATCGCCTTACAAATGGGGCTTTCATTCGCTTCGTTTTTCGATGCAGGGAGTCACAGTTCGCTTTCCGTCGTTGCACGCCTACTGACTTATCTCAGCCTGCTATTATTCGTCAACGTCGATGGCATATTATGGATGGTCGAGCACTTAGCAGAAACGTTCGAGTCACTCCCCTATGACCAACTCCCGTCACTGACGGAGCCATTTCTACAAATTGCACGACTCGGTGGAATGATTTTTACGCAGGCTTTGCAGCTGTCGCTACCGTTAATCTTTATGTTGCTGTCGGTCAACTTAGCGCTCGGACTATTGAACCGTATGACACCTCAGTTTTCAGCTTTCGTCATCGGCTTCCCCTTGACGTTACTGATCGGTATTTTCGCCTTATACCAAAGTATGCCGCTACTGGTCGGTATGCTTGAGCAGATGATGGTGACAATAAGCCAACCACTCTTACATCTTCTCAGTGCGGCATAATACAAGTTGAGGGGTTATTTAGGCTGTTCGCTCTCTTTCTTAGTGCCAAATAGCGCACTGACGGCTTTGACCACAATAAGGACCAGTCCACCGAGAACCGCACCGACTAACAGGCTCGCGACATTACTGATCACGATCTCCCCGATATGGCTCATTGCGTCAGGTAACGCCTGAGTAAGGGTTTGCGTTAGACGCTCTACCCAATGGTGCAACCAAGGCCAACCGTGGATAACGATCCCTCCTCCGACCAAAAACATCGCCAGCGTGCCAACGACAGAAAGGAATTTCATTAGCTTCGGGGCTAACAAGAGTAAAAACTTCCCAAAGCCTTGGGCGACGCGATTAGAACGCTCTTCGAGCCAGTAACCGGCGTCGTCGATCTTCACAATCACGCCGACAAGACCGTAAACACCAACCGTGACCAGTAATGCAACACCTGCCATGATGATAATTTGGTTGAGAAGCGGCGCTTCGGAAACAATCCCCAGTGTTAGGGTTACGATCTCTGCAGATAAGATAAAGTCAGTACGCACCGCCCCTTTAATCTTATCTTTCTCATAGCTCGTCGCTTCTTCTTGGCTAAGTTTAGCAAGGCGTGCCTGCCGGGCTTCAGGGCTTTTCTTGTCTTTTTCAGGGAAGATCCATTCGAGCACCTTTTCAATCCCTTCGAAACACAGGTAAGAGCCTCCCAATATCAATAAGGGCGTGATTAACCACGGCGCAAACGCCGAGATAAGTAGCGCCAGCGGGACTAAAATGACCTTATTCAGTAATGACCCCTTCGCTACCCCCCAGACGACCGGTAGCTCCCGGTTGGCTTTGACACCACTGACTTGTTGCGCATTGAGAGAAAGATCGTCGCCAAGTACGCCAGCGGTTTTTTTAGCCGCGACCTTACCCATTACCGAAACATCATCAAGTAACGTTGAAATATCGTCTAACAGTGCAAATAAACTTGTTCCAGCCAAAATAGGTATCCTTATCAGTAGCGTTAGAGAATATCGCTGTCTTCACAGCATGGGCAGCTATTTTCTTCAACCGCGGTCATATCAGCGAATCCCGGGGTATCCCACTCCACACGGATCGGCCTTCCCGCCGGAAAAGCGTGGTGGATATATTTAAAGACGGGCGTTTCTGTTAATCCAGAAATCTCCTCTGTCGCGATACAATCGTCACCGACAAAGATTTTTGCCGTCGCTTTACTTGCTACCATACGCTCGTCGTTTAAGGCGTAAAGGCGTGTGACGGTGAGACGTATTCTCGGCATAACTTTCCTCGTTAATGTCGCGATAATGATTTATAAACTTTACACAATCCATCGGATCCTGCCACTAACACTGCGAAAATACGGCGTAAAGCCGGTACTTCGCGATTGTTTTTCAATGAGAACTCAGTATTATTTGTCCGCCAATAAAAAACGCCTCGTCGTGGATAATAGATATAATTATGCAAGCTAACACCAACCTTTCAACGCCTCCCCACTCACCTTCATCTTCTCAAGCCAAACGGGCGGCTTGGGGGAGCTTCGCTGGAGCTGTCGTTGATTGGTATGATTTCTTATTATATGGCATAACCGCCGCCTTAGTCTTTAATCATCAATTTTTCCCTGCTATCAGTCCCGCGATGGGTACGTTAGTCGCCTTCGCAACATTTGGCGTCGGGTTCCTATTTCGCCCTTTAGGCGGCATCGTTTTTGGACACTTTGGCGATCGCTTAGGCCATAAGAAAATGTTAATTATCACTGTGTGGATGATGGGTGTTGCCACCGCAGGGATTGGCCTTCTCCCCTCTTTTGCGACGCTGGGCTGGTGGGCACCGGTACTATTAGTCATCCTTCGTGCGATACAAGGGTTTGCTGTGGGCGGTGAATGGGGCGGAGCGGCCCTACTCGCGGTCGAACATGCCCCCAAGCATCGTAAAGCCTTTTATAGTAGCGGCGTGCAGATGGGTTACGGCGTTGGATTGTTGTTGGCAACCGGATTAGTCAGCATAATTAGCGCGCTGACCAGTGAAAGCCAGTTTGCCAGCTGGGGCTGGCGTATTCCATTCCTGCTAAGCGTTTTCCTAGTTGCTATCACGCTATGGCTGCGCAACGGAATCGACGATACGCCGATTGTCGCCTCGACGGAGAAAAAACCACGCTTACCGGTTATCGAAGCCTTACTTCGACACCCCTCGGCGTTTTTCTTGATTATCGGTTTACGCTTATGTGAGCTGCTAACGATGTATATCGTCACCACCTTCGCGCTGAATTATTCCACGCAGAATCTAGGCTTACCCCGCGAGTTATTCCTATCGATCGGCCTGATGGTCGGTGCAATCAGTTGCTTGACCATCCCTTGTTTCGCCTGGCTGGCAGACCGCTTTGGGCGCCGACGCATCTACATTACCGGTGCCGCGATTGGCGCGATTAGCGCTTGGCCGTTCTTCTTCGCTTTAGAACAGGGAGCAACCTTACCGATTATCCTGTGTTCTCTGCTATTAGCGAACCTTGCTCATGACATGGTAGTCTGCGTGCAACAGCCGATGTTTACCGAGATGTTTGGAGCAAGTTATCGTTATAGCGGTGCGGGGGTCGGCTACCAGGTCGCCAGCGTAGTCGGTGGCGGTTTTACCCCGTTTATCGCCGCAGGGCTTGTCAGCGTGACTCAGGGCAGTTGGCATGGGGTGGCGTTCTATCTCATGCTAGGCTGCTTGCTCTCGCTATTCACCGTCTGCTTCGTGAAAAAGTCACATTCTGCTCGCGCGTAATAACGCCTAGCCGTCGTGATGCGTACCCTCCAATCCATCGCATCACGACACGTTTCTCGTGAGCTGTGTTGTCGTCAATATTACAAAACAGCGCTCACCTTACTCTTACGACAGGTATCTTCTAGAATGAATCACAACGACTCTGCTCCGTTACCCGACCTTGAAACACTCGCCGCTACGCCGCAACCCGCCGATCATCTCGTCGCCCTACTCGCGAACGCTCGTCAGCAGATGCGTCATGATGAAACTATGGCCGATAAACGTACGCGCGGTTTCATGGTGCTCTTCATGTTTATGTATTTGATGCTCGGCGCATCATTGACGTTGCCAACATTCCCGCAGGATATCGCCCGCACTGCCCTACACTATGCCATCGAGTCTATCCCAGTATTGATCTCATTCTCCGGGTTCTTTATCTCTGTATTATTTTTCTTTTCAACGCGTCGTGCGTATCGGCGTAACCTTAGCTGGCACTCGACGATCAGCGATCTGGAAGCCCGCGCCGGTCAACCCCTGACCCACTATATCGAGACTGTAAATTGTGGCCCTCAAAATTACTCCAACACAGGAATTCACAGCGCATTGGCATTATTTGTGTGTGTGACTTGGGTCGTGCTCTATAACTTCTTCACGTTCACCACCAGCGGCGTGATTGGTAGCGTTATCTCTCTATTTATTAGCACCATGGTCTATGTGATGTTGGACATTCAGCTGCTTAAAGCATCACAACCCGCGGTACAAGAAGAGACGACTGAAACCCCCTGAGTAAGAATAGTTTTTCTGGTTCCAACCGTCCGAGTCAATGTTATTAAGGTGAATTATTGTGTGGTACATGTTAGTTGTAACCCTGCTATGGGGGTCGTCATTTAGTCTGACCGGGCATATTCTCGCCGGTCATGTCGATGGCTTTTTTTCCGTATTTATCCGCACGTTGATTGCTGCGATTGTTTTCGTGCCGATGATGACGTGGCGTGGCCTGCCAGCCAGGCTGATTGCCGGCCTGTGGCTATGTGGTGCATTACAGTTTGGGATCACTTATGCCTTGGCGTACCAAAGCTTTCGCCTGCTTACCGTTCCCGAGATGTTATTGTTTACGACGCTGACACCGCTCTATATAGGCCTGATTAACAATGCCTTAGATCGTCGTTTTAATCCTTGGACCCTGCTTGCTGCCGCCTTCGCGGTCTCGGGGGGGATGGTTATCCACTACCATGGCCTGACCGGTGATTTTTGGCGTGGGTTCTGGATCTTGCAACTCGCTAACGCGACATTCGCGGCGGGTCAGGTGATCTGTCGTCGCCTATTATTAGCGCGCCGCCCTGACCTCAGCATGCCGAAGTTGTTCGGCCACTTTTTCCTCGGTGCGGTACTCATCTCTGCCCTACTTTATCTATTCTTCGGCCACTCAGATCAACTGCCACAGACACCATTACAATGGGGCCTATTGGTCTATCTCGGACTGGTCGCGACCGCGTTGGGGAGCCTCTGGTTAGCCAAGGGCAGTACGCTAGTCAGCGTTACGGCGTTAGCCATTTTTAACGAGTTGCACGTCCCCATCGGGCTTATCATCAACCTATTATTCTGGGGCAGTGACGTGTCCGTATTGCGTTTACTGGCTGGATGCGCGCTGATTGCCGTGGCTGTAGGCATTAATTATCTCGGCGCCACACGCCGCGCCGCGCAACACGCGTAACCTCACTGCGCAGCGAAACCGTCAACACTCAAGATTGCTTCTTTTATCGGCAATCGAATCGATCAAGGTAAAAACTGCTTTGACAAGCCTGAACCGGGGCGCTATTATCTGCCCCGTCTTCACGACAATTCCTCTGTAGTTCAGTCGGTAGAACGGCGGACTGTTAATCCGTATGTCACTGGTTCGAGTCCAGTCAGAGGAGCCATATTCGAGAAACCCGCTTAGCGCAAGTTAAGCGGTTTTTTTTTATTGCTCGGTAAATATGCTTAGCCTGAAGCAGCTTCGCCAGCGTCGAGCGAAGGTCGCAGTTCCCCTCCACGTATTATTTCAAATCTAATACCGAGCCACTCTCAACGTTATCAAGACAGCCCACGTCTACAGTAGTAAATATCCATATTGTCTGACCATATCGTATTATCTCCCCACACTACGACGCTATAGTTAAGTCGCGACTTAGTGGTATTTTTATCATGGGGTGTCATCGATGTCCCACGGTTAAGCCTAGGTTTGATGGTAGTTTAACTCGCCTGACGGTAAGATGAGTAAGAATGACCAACCACTAATGCCAGCGTGCGCTCTAGGGACACAACACGAAAGTATTGTCCGAATTTGATGCACGGGTATAAAACGCCGCATTGTCTTAATCCTCATCCTCCACTACCTACAAAGTAACCAAACGAACCCTAAGTTGTGGTTCATCCCCCCGTCTTAAGCAAAACTTTGCTAACATCACATAGAAAAGTGATCTAATTCATGTTTTTAATAAAAATCGTCTACGCTTAAACGATAGATATCGTTAAGCCATGAGCGAGTGGAGCCAAAGTGATACAGAACCCAATACTTTATCCCCAGCGTTCAACGGATGAACCTGCTGCAGAACAGATATTTAACTGGGCGCGTAATGCGCAGTTGGGGACGAAGCAGCAACTGCATACCCCGAAAGATGAACAAGCGTTACAAGCTCTACTTGCCGAAAGCACGGGCCCCATCCGTATCGTCGGCAGTCGGCTTTCTCCCGGGCGTATGGTATCCCTGGCTTGCGAAGGTATTTTGCTCGATCTAAAACATTTTCGTGGCATTTTAGCGATGGATGAGCAGAGCGTTCGCGTTGCGGCAGGTACCCCTTTGCAGGAACTCTTTAAGACCCTACAACAAAATGGGCGCATGCTGAAATGCTCGCCAGGGGTTATCGCCGTGCAGACCGTCGGCGGAGCCTTAGCTACTGGGACCCATGGCCAGGGCTTGCAGCAGAGCGCTATCACCGATGAGGTATTGAGTTTTACACTTATCCTCGCCTCCGGTGAAAAACGGACATTCCAGCGCGGCGATGCTGAGTTCTCAGCGGTTATGGTCAACCTTGGTTGCTTAGGGATAATCACCGAAGTGACGCTGGCTACAGTTCCAGAGCGCTACTTTACCTGTCATAAGACCGCCGTCAGTGCCGACACCCTAGAAAGCGATATTATTGAATGGAACCAGCAGCATCTCTTTAGTAAAGCATGGTGGTTTGTCGACGACGATTTATTACATGTCTGGAATATCGATCAGGCCTCATCTGAGGATCTGGAGAGTTACCAGCAAAACGATCAGCAAGTCGTGCGCCATTCTACTGAGCACGATGAGAGTCTTAATGCTACCATCGACCAGACTCTTGCACTGATGCATGCCGATACGCAAGTACATGGCCATGGCGGTAAACAGTTCCGCACCGTCGCCCGCTTTAAGGATTTTACGGATGTGACGGGCGATATTTATCAACTCCTGTGCCGTGGGATAGCCGTACCACAGATTAACGTTGAAATCGGTGTGCCGCTGGCCGAGACGCCAGCCATCATTCGACATATTAAACAGTGGTACGCCGAAGAACAACCGCATATGCACTACCCGATTATTTTGCGCTGCACCGGGGCATCAGAGGCGTGGTTAAGCCCAGCCTATCAACAAGATACCTGCTACTTTGGCTTCGTCGTCTATTATGCCGACGATGGGTCGCTTTCCCAAGATGGCCTGCACTTCTTAACCGAAGTTGAAAAAATCCTCGCGACGTATGGCGGGCGACCACACTGGGGAAAATATTACGACCCTCAGCATTATGACTGGGCCAAACTCTACCCTAAATGGCAGGATTTTGCGGCGGTTAAGCAGCAGCTCGATCCGCAACAACGCTTCAGTAACCACTATATTCATCAATTATTCTCTTCGACGATAGGAGATCACTCATGAACGCATGGGCTACCCTGCTCACCCAAGACGCGTACCTCGTCGGCGTGATCGCGCTACAGCGATCACTGCAACAACAGCAGAGTCAATGGCCACTCGTTGTCATGGTTACGCCCGTAATCGGTGAAACACATCGCGAGCAATTACGCGCCCAAGGCTGTCGTGTGGTCGAGATCACCCCGCTTTATCCAGAATCGGGACTGAGTCAACACTACGCCTCTGCTCAGTTTGGTGAGGTGTGGTCAAAATTGCGCGTATGGGGGCTAACAGATTACCAACGGATTGTATTTCTCGATGCGGACATGTTAGCTGTACGCAACATGGATGAACTGTTTGATTTACCGTTGGAAGAAGGCCATATTGCCGCCTGTCACGCGTGCCGCTGTAATCCTAATAAGATCGAGAGCTACCCAGCAAGTTGGCAGCCGCAAGCCTGTCACTACACTTGGCAAGAACGCAACGAACAGCCCCCTGAGGCACTAGACCTTTACTTGAATGGGGGATTTTTAGTACTCACCCCTAATGCCGAGATGGCGCAGCACTTGGTCGACAAGGTGGAAGGTATCGCAGATCTGAGTCGCTACCCGTTCTCAGAACAGGACTTACTGAACGAAGTCTTTGAGCATCGCTGGACGCCCCTCTCCTACGGCTACAATGCCCTTAAGACACTGCCTTTTCAGCACAAGAACTTGTGGCGTTTTGATGAAGTGAAGAATATTCACTATATTCTGAAAAAACCTTGGCAGAAAGCGCAACACCCTAGCGCGGAAGAACAAGACCGCGATACGCCTCTCGATAAATTATGGTGGCAGGTTTATCAGCCCCAAGGCTGATAGTTTTACTCACTGGCTACGCCCGATGGGTGTAGCCAGTAGGCACTATTCAATACTCTGTTCGGCGCTTAATAGTTTTTCGATCTGATTATTACTGACCGCTGGACTAAACAAGAAGCCTTGACCGATTAGATAGCCTTCATTAATCAGGGTATCGCACTGCTCTTGCTCTTCCACCCCTTCCGCGACGACATCCATCCCTAAGCAATTGGCAAGAAGTAGTAACGCTTTAATTATCGCTTTTCCTTCTCGACCTTGATGTAGGCTGCTGACAAAACTACGGTCTACCTTAATCACATCTACAGAATAATCTTTAATATTACTGAGCGTGGAATACCCCGTCCCGAAGTCGTCCAGCGCAATCCGTACGCCCTGCTTTCTCAATACGTCAATCGCGCGAATAACGTACTCAGCGCCATGGCCGACTATCATATGCTCGGTGATCTCAACCTCAATCAGGCGTGGGTCAATTCCATAGTGAGCGATTTGGGCAAGACACTTCTCCGCATAATCATCCCACATAAACTCGACAGGCGAGGCGTTGATTGATACCGGGACTACGTTTAATCCCTTCTCAGTCCATGATTGGATATCTTCAAACACACGGGTCCGGATCTGCTCACCAATTTTTTCGACGAGCGCGCGATTTTCGAAAGCAGCCCAGATAGCCCCTGGGTAACCGAGTTCACCGTTAGGCATCGTAAAGCGTAGCAAAGCCTCCAATCCGACCAGCTCGCCATCGTTCAACCTCACCTTCGGTTGATAATAAGGCTCAACCTTATGTTGGTCGATAGCGTACTGGGCGAGTTCAAGCTGCTCGGCAATGCGCGTCACGCTCTTCATCAGTTGGCTGTGATACTGTAATATGCCCCCACGGCCATTCTGCTTAATCTCACTCAATGCAACATTCGCTGCCTTGGCAAGCATATCGCTATTTTCGACCGATTGGGGCCAGCTTGCGGTCCCGATACTCATAGAAAGTCGAATAGATTGGCCGTTATAGGTAATTGGCCGTGACACTGCCTCGATCATCAGCTGCGCAATGTGGTTAATTTCTTCCGTACTCATCGTCTGCGTAATGATAATGGCAAATTCATCGCCAGATAGTCTGGCAACATAGCCTCTACCTGCCATACCTTTAACTAAGCGTTTAGCCACTATCTTAAGCACATAATTACCCAGTGTATTACCACGGGTATCATTTAATAATTTGAAATGATCCAGATCGGCGTGTAATAACGTCACGGACTGACGTGTTGCCTTTGCGATTCTTAATGATTTCTTTAGGTATGATTGGAAATGGCGACGGTTGGGAATATTAGTCAGCTCGTCAAATTCACTCAAGTGCCGAAGTTTAGTCTCAGCAATACATTGCTGCGTAACATTTCGCGAGACACAAAGAATAGAATCAACCTGGTCTTGCTCATTACGAACAGGAGTCAGCAGGTTATCCCAAAAGGTTATCTCACCCAGCTCATCAACACTTTTACCCAAGAACTGAGCATTTTCACCTGCTTTCGCTTTCTGCAGGGCTTTCTTGCCTGGACGTCGAATCTCAATCGGCAGTAAAGACAACCACTCCATACCAAATCCAGACTGTGGGTCGACACCTAATGCCAGACACCCGGCATGATTCATATTCTTGACTCTGCCGTCTGGGGTCAATATTTTAATACAGTCGATACTGGCATCAAGCATCGCTTTATAGGCCTGCAGAGTATCGAGATGATCCTGATTGCTAGTCTCGTCCTCTACAAATGGCGATGTCGCCGCATGGTGTAATGCCTTGGTCATGTATTCCCCAGATAATGGTATTACTTCTATTTACGGTAGTCTCGGCGTTTAGGTTTCACAGTGCTATTTTTTCGCCAGCCTCTCACGATAAACGTAAACGTAAGGAAATCGATAGGATTGTTCCCATTACGTATCTTACCTCAGTAGTGGCTTTTTCTTACTCATTTTTCGATAATTATTTAACCAAGAACCACTACGCAGCCGCCATTGAAAGCAGATCCCCCTCACCGCCCAATCCATCACCATCCCAAGCCATACTCCCAACACGCCGAAACCTAACCAGATACCGAGCACATAGCCCATGACTACCCGCGCGCCCCACATACTAAACATCGAAACATACATCGCAAACCGTGCATCCCGTGCCCCTTTTAGACTCGCAGGTAAGACCCACGAACAGGCCCATATCGGCATAAAGGCAGCGTTCAACCACAGTAGGTGTTTCGTTACCTCGATCACCTCAGGATCAGCGGAATAGAAACGCGCAAGAAGTCCTGCGAAAGGCACGGTTGACCAGGCAATAATCGTCAGACCGATAGTCGCTAACCAAAACACATGGCGAATTTGCTTTTCCGCTTGATAGACCTGATTCAATCCCAACCGCTTGCCGGTGATAATGGTCGAAGAAGAGGCCAGTGCGTTTCCCGGTAAATTTATTAAGGAGGCGATCGAAAAGGCAATAAAGTTGCCGGCAATATCACTCGTGCCCATTCCCGCCACGTAAATCTGGGTCAGAAGTTTTCCGCCATTGAACAATACGGACTCGACACTGGCTGGAACGCCAATACTCAACACTTCTTTGAGGATCAGGGTATTCCACCGTAAGAAATAACTCTTAATTGGGATTAATAGCGCACCACTGAATCGATGTGCTAGAACAATGATTATTACCACCGCCCCGATATAGCGCGAGAGTGTTAAGCCCAGACCCGCGCCACTAAACCCGAGTCCATTCCAGCCCAAGCAGCCATAGATAAGCAACGAGCTAATGATAATATTTAGGATATTCATTCCGGCATTCACCAGCATCGGCACCTTGGTATTACCGGCCCCGCGTAGCGCCCCGCTACCGATTAAAGCAATCGCCGCAGCCGGATAACTCCACGCCGAAATATGCAGATAGTTCAGTGCTAACGCCTTGACTTGAGGATCGGCGCTGCCGGCAATAACTTGAATAATCTCTTGGCCGAAAAACTCGATAACGAGGGCGAGTACAAAGCCCAGCACCGTCATCAGACCTAGAGATTGGCGTGCGGCGGCACGCGCACGCTCGGCATCACCCCGCGCAAGGCTAAAAGCTACGACAACGGTCGTTCCCAAATCAATCGCAGCGAAAAATGCAATAACGACCATATTAAAACTGTCTGCCAGCCCCACACCTGCCATCGCGGCCTTGCCCAACCAGCTAACGAGGAAAGTACTTAAAACGCCCATTAACAGCACGCAGAGATTCTCGATAAAGATCGGGACGGCAAATGGGGTGATCTCACGCCAAAATAGCGTACGGTAGCGACGTCGTTGAGTGTACCAAGGTGTTTGCTGGATTACCTGAGCCAATGGACGAATAAAACGCTGCACGGTACGCATCCTTTTCCAAAAGGGGAAAGAGAGAGAAGGAACTAGTCGATAACTGGGGATAGTGGTAACTGTAGAACTTAATGCTGGGTAACTCAATAACATTTAACAAATTTAAAACACAACCTATCTTGGCCGGGGTTTGTAGTTTGGCGATCCACAGGTTACAGTAAAGTCTAGGTTGCTTTGTAAACGTCTGATGAAGAGAGAGGTTCATTATCATGTCACACCCGCAGACCGCCATTGAACATGCATTGGACCAATTAGAGTCGTACTATGAAAGCGCGGTTAAGGCATTGAGAGAGGCACTTAATCACTATTTAGCCAGCGGCGAACTCCCCAGTCACGCATCCCGAGAGGCGGGTATCTTTGCCTATCCTGAGTTGGTCTTGCATTGGGAAGGTGAACAAACGCCGATCCAACGGGTGCGCGCATGGGGGCGGTTCACCCATGCAGGAACCTATACCGCGACGATTACACAACCTGCACTGTTTCGTCGTTATCTTAGCGAACAGTTAGAGATGCTCAGTAAAGAGTATCAATTTTCACTCGAGGTACGGCGCTCGACGGTCGAAATTCCCTATCCCTATGTGATGGATGGGTTAGCATTATCTATCGAGCGTTCTCAGATGGCGGCAATCACCCGCTACTTCCCAACGACCGACCTCGCGAATATCGGCGATGATATCTCTGACGGTCTCAACAGCCACGACCAAGAGCTTCCTCTCGGTCAATTCGATGCGTTACGCGTCGATTTTTCGTTAGCGCGCCTCAAGCACTATACCGGAACCCCGCCTGAAAGCGTTCAACCCTATATCCTGTTCACTAATTACACTCGCTATGTCGATGAGTTTATTAGCTGGGCGAAGCAACAAGTTGCCGATCCTGACTCTCCTTATATCGCGTTAGTCTGTGCGGGAGGGGATGTACTGGATGCTGAGAATGTTGATCAAGAACTCCGCCAAGACGCGTGGAAGAAGCATCAAATGCCAGCGTGGCATTTAGTGACCGCCGACAATCAAGGTATCTCGCTGATTAATATCGGAGTAGGACCCTCCAATGCGAAAACCATTTGTGATCATCTCGCGGTGCTACGGCCCCATGCCTGGTTAATGATTGGTCACTGCGGTGGGCTAAGGGAGAGTCAGCGGATCGGTGATTATGTATTAGCCCATGCCTATCTTCGCGATGACCATGTGCTCGATAGCGTTCTTCCGGCCGATATTCCAGTACCGAGTATCGCCGAGGTGCAGCGCGCCCTTTACGATGCAACCCGCCACCTTTCTGGCGATAGCGACAGCACTGCGATTAAGCAGCGGTTGCGTACCGGGACGGTGGTCACGACTGACGACCGCAACTGGGAGTTACGTTACGCCGCATCGGCCTTACGCTTCAATCTAAGCCGTGCCATCGCTGTCGATATGGAGAGCGCCACCATCGCCGCACAAGGCTATCGTTTCCGCGTTCCCTATGGAACACTGCTTTGCGTGTCGGATAAACCGCTACACGGTGAGATAAAGCTGCCAGGACAAGCGAATCGTTTCTATGATGGGGCGATTTCTGAGCATCTACAGATTGGTATCTGCGCTGTGGATCTGTTACGTGCCGAGGGAGACAAGCTGCATTCTCGTAAGCTACGGACTTTTGTGGAGCCACCCTTCCGCTAATAAAAAAGGGTTAGGTCATCGACCTAACCCTTATACCATTAGCTGGTTAGCCAGCCTAATTTGATCACAAACAGTACCGTCAGAACCAGCAGTGCAGGGTTGAGTTCTTTATATTTACCCGTAAACAGTTTAATTACCGTCCAGCTAATGAAGCCAAAGGCAATACCGTTCGCAATCGAATAGGTCAGCGGCATCGCTAATGCGGTGATCGTCACCGGGGCGGCGGTAGAAATATCTTTCCAATCGATCTCCGCAAGTCCCGATGCCATGAGTACCGCAACGAAGAGTAGCGCTGGCGCCGTGGCGTACACGGGAACACTGCCCGCGAGGGGAGAAAAGAACAACGAGAGTAAGAACAGGATCCCGACCACAATCGCAGTGAGCCCCGTACGTCCACCGACCGCTGCTCCAGCGCTCGATTCAACAAAGCTAGTCGTCGTCGAGGTTCCGAGTAACGAGCCGAAGAGTGCAGCAATGCTATCCGAAAGGAGTGCGCGTCCCATAGAAGGAATGTTGCCCTGCTCATCGGTCAGGCCTGCTTTGCGTGTGACACCGATAAGCGTACCAGAGTTATCGAACACATCGACAAATAAGAAAGCAAAGATCACACTGATTAGGCCAACATTAAAGGCCCCTGCGATATCAAGTTGCAGGAAGGTCGGCGCTAAGGAAGGTGGCGCGGACATGACCCCACCAAATGGCGAAAGGCCACTCAGAATAGAAATAGCGGTAATGACCAGGATACCGATTAAGATAGCTCCCGTCACACGACGCGCTTCCAAGATCACGATTAAGAAGAATCCGGCGATCGCTAATAATGGGCCGGGCTTAGTTAAATCCCCCATTCCGACAAGCGTTGCCGGATTATCGACCACGATCCCCGCCCCTTCCAAGGCAACGATCGCCAAGAAAAGTCCGATGCCCGCCGCAATAGCAGAGCGAAGCGGTAAAGGAATGCTACGAATGATCCATTCCCTAATTTTGAAGATCGATAGGCAAAAGAACAACACCGCGGAGATGAAGACCGCGCCCAACGCAACCTGCCAATGGTAGCCCATATGCAGCACGACGGTGTAGGTGAAGAACGCATTCAGCCCCATGCCTGGCGCGAGTGCAATCGGTAGATTAGCGATCATCCCCATCAGCACTGAACCGATGGCTGCCGCTAAGCAGGTCGCCACGAAGACGGCGCCCTTATCCATCCCGGTTTGTCCCAAAATTGAAGGGTTTACAAAAAGAATATAGGCCATTGCCAAGAAGGTAGTGATACCGGCAATGATTTCGGTTTTTACGTTGGTGTTGTTGGCCTTTAATTTAAAAAGCTTTTCGAGCATGGTTTTTTCTCAAATTATCGTCATTTATACACGATGCAATTCAACAAACATGATTGATCGCGTGCTCAGAGTGTGAACGTAGTCGGCACGTAAACGTTTTCGTTCCGGCGAAGGATCCTAAAGGGGGGAAGCCGCCTGAGCAATAGTTTTTTATCACTTAGCTCAAGAAAGTTACTGGACGGCTTTACGCTTAGGCGGACTTTTAGGCTGATTGGGTCATCAGCGGTGTTGACGACACCGCGACACGCGCAAACTCACATTGTTTAAGAATCGACTTCGCGTGGTGGTAAAGTACCTGTCCGGCTTCTGTCGGGGTCACGCCGCGTTTCGTACGAATTAATAATTGCTGGTTAAACTCACCCTCCAAGGTCGCGAGTTGCTGACTCAGTGCAGGTTGAGCGATATGTAACACTTCACTCGCCCGCGTCAAACTGCCGGTATCAACAATTTTAACGAAGTACTTCAAGCGTCTTAGATTCATTATTAGCTCCTACCAAGGATGAATGGCGCCAAACCGCCGCAAGGTATTTTGTTAAGCAATTATTAGGCCAACTTGTCGGCGGCCAGTTGAGCCTGGCCTTGCGGGCAGGAAATAGGCCTGAGCTAACCGATATTGCACCATTTTGCAGCATTTATACGCCGCGAGGTGCACATCGTATTGCGCAGAGGGTAACCAGCTTGATTATTTACGCAGCAAACGAACGCAATAAGGCAAAAACCCCTTTGACAAAGAACGCGCGCAACACTACTATCTGCCCCGTCTTCACGACAATTCCTCTGTAGTTCAGTTGGTAGAACGGCGGACTGTTAATCCGTATGTCACTGGTTCGAGTCCAGTCTGAGGAGCCATATTTGAAAAGCTCGCTTAACGAAAGTTAAGCGGGCTTTTTGCTTTTTATCGATTGGTTAGCCCTTCAAGCTTGTGTATTCATGTCTAATAGGAAGCACGTGAAGCTACACCCCTTTGCTGGTAAAGCTGGGACCTTTATACGCTTTGCCTTCAAATAGTTAGCATGAAAAACTTTCCGATGCATTTTCATTTCTCTCTCCGCATCGGGCAAGATTGGTGGCTTGATTTAGGGGTCATTTCAGTTCGATTGTAGAGTGACAACTCTATATCTCTGAACGACACTAAAATCTGCAGCATAAAACCATCTGCAAAGCCTTTCGAAGCTTCCGATTCCCATGGACTGTAGCTTTTAGTCAATCCGGGAGCTTCACGTCTCTGGTAGCTTAAAATTAGTTTAGATAGAAAAGAATCTGGCCTTCCCGATGTGTCTCTGGCTTACGCTCGTCAGCAACGTGATGGTATCCGTAAACTGCTGGTGCAAAAGATTAACCCGGCACAACAGCGGGCAAGCGAAAAAGTAGCTCGTTCGCCGGAAAATTTTTAAAGCTTTAGCGTTGTGTTGCCATAAAAGCAACCAGACATGGTCGGAGAACCACGCGACCAAATTGCTTACCACCCTGAATAATCATATCTTCGGGTGATTGAACACTTGCTAGTGGCTGAATTGAAACCTCATCACTTTATCGACCTGCTGGAAGGTATGGAGAAAAAAGGTCTGCTGGAGGTGGCGCCACGCATCCGGCGGCCAATCTGGACGGTATAATTGTCCCGCCCTTTAAACGCCACTATCCTACCCTTGCGTTGGGATAACTACCAGAACCGTTAACCCGTATTAAGGACTATAAGCAAGGGTGAGAATTACCCCGCCTGGTAGTATCTCTCACATTGCACCTATTTAGCTAATAGCTAATGATTTTATCGATGAGAACTAATGGGCAAAATTTGGTTATGTTTTGGTTTTAACCCTCTCAAGATAGTAGTATTATTTTAAGATTAATCTACTTCCCCACTACTTTCTCTCGCCATCTTTTGGCGTATGCGAAAAGTCGTTTTTAAGGTTATTACCCATGGAGTTATGGATATTTATAGCGGCAGTTTATGTAATTTATATATTGTTTTTCAAAAAGAAAAAACATAAATCTGCAGGACCTTATCCTTCCAAAACCGTAAAAGCGCCACCTAAAGAATGGCTTGCTCACATCAAGAAAAAAGAGGCTGTTGTGAGAAGCGATGACAGTGAAGATGATGATCTGGCAACTTTTTCACTCGGCGGTCGTAGTGTCGAATACGGAATAACAACGACTCAACGTCAGAATACCTCAAAAACTACTACTGGCTCTTTGGCTCGATGGGTATTGCCGGATGATGTGGCCAATGTGGGTAGTGTGGAGATTACCGGTGGTTACTTTTTCTAGGTCAGCGGATGAAGCCCGCTGGGCAGAGCATAAGCGGCTATTATGATGATGGCACTGAGGCATCCTTAATTGACGACACGCTCAATGTTCACCATAATCCTTATCTTTATGAAGATAGTTCATTGGGATACTGGCCCAGCTATTCCTCGCTTTCAGCTGATGCGCGCGGCGCGTATCTAAACTGGCTTGCCAGTGATAGGTCTGACGCGTCATGCCCTGTAGGTTACGTTTTTATCTATTTGTATGGGCTGGAAAGAAAGGCACTTGTTGACTGCCGGGATGGTAATACACCTGACGCAGAGTTCCGCACTCTATTTAATGAAATCTGCCGGTTAAGATCGGTATTCATTGAGAACCGCTCTTTCCGGAATTACTCTTCCCAGTTACTGGAAGCAATGTCTATTCTGCGCCCAGATGTTGATCTGGTTACCGACCTTGGCCGTGATTCGAGTTTCACCCATTTTATGCTGTTTAAGCTAGCGCTGGCAAAAGCAGTGGATGCTGGAGTTCCTGTGTCAGCCGATCTGGCGCTAACCTGGGTAACAAATCACACTGAGTATGCGTTACGAACTCCCGCTCGCCGCTGTGCGAAAGAATTTGCTGCGCTTTTCAAACGGCACTATACCCTCAAATATGGTGAGGGTATGGTTGTCAAACCGAATAAAACACGACTGCGTCTGGATTACATCCCTGCAAGCTCCAGTCTGCGCGGCATTCGCCTGCCTGTTCCAGACTTGCCTGACCCTAGTACATTGAAGGGGCCTGTCCAGAAAATTATGAAACTTGCAGAGATCTGTACAGATGAACTGGATGCTTACAGCCGCTATCTTGGCAGGAAAGGTACGTCAGAAAATGATACTGCGGCAATCATGTTGCTGCCTGTGGAAATCATCAATGAAAGCGCAGGCAAACTTTTAAATACATTCAAACGCTGGGCTGATGAGGTGATAGCAAGTCACAAGGGGTTAACCACCGTTGCTAACTTCTGGGCACATATGGGAGACACTTGCCCGGCGAAAATCAATAAAAAAGAGGCCGACCTGATGCAGGCCTTTGCACTGAAAATGGGCTACTGCTTGGCACCCGATCCGCTTTTTCACCATGTGAAAGCAGAAGCTGACGGTGCACTGGTTTTATTTACCGTCGGTGATGGAGCACGCTTACCACCATCTCGGGCATTTATCTCAGCGGTGATGACGCTAAGGCTGGGATCAATAGTTGCCTTAACCGACAACAGCCTTGATCAGGCCGAGCAGAAAGTGCTGGAAAATGCTATCGACCATAATTCTGGCTTTAGCGAAGACGAAAAACGCTCCTTACATGCGTATTTGACGTGGCAACTTCATACCCCGGCCAACATGGCAGGCATGAAAAATAGACTAGCGCTGTTGAGTGCGATGGAAAAATCAGCATTAGGTAAGGTTGTCGTGGGAGTAGCCTGCTCGGATGGCAGAATTGAGCCTACCGAAATCAAACAGCTGGAAAAAATTTATTCAGGCCTAGGACTTGATCCTTCAACTATCTCCAGCAACATCCATCAACATTCTACGGCAGAGGTTACCCCGCTATCGTCTGCATCAGTGAGACTTGAAGCCGCTGAGTTCACACTGGATGCCAGCATGCTGGCTCACCATGAGTCAGCCACAGACGATGTCCGTAAATTACTTAGCGCGATTTTCACCGAGGACGAACCGGAATTGCGCGAGAGCACTCCCGTAGCGGCAGCCCAGGAAGGTGGCCTTGATAATGCACATAGCCAGCTTTATCACAGGCTCTTGGAAAAGGAACAGTGGCCCCGGAAAGAGGTGAAGGAACTGTGCGAAAATTTTAATTTGATGCTCAGCGGTGCACTTGAGGTTATTAATGACTGGTCCTATGCAGTGGTTGATGCACCAGTGTTGGATGATGCCGATGATGATATCTGGGTAGACCTGGAAATTGCCAAAGAATTAGAGGGATAGTTAATGTCTGTGACACGTATAAGAGTTAAAGAACGGGATGCTATTATCCAATCACTGAAGTCTGGTGTAACGCCAAGAATAGGCATTCAGCACATCCAGGTGGGCCGGATAAATGAGATAACGGCCCTCCATCGGGATATTGAGCGGATCGCGGACGGCGGCGCAAGCTTTAGACTCATCATCGGTGAATACGGATCAGGCAAAACATTCTTTTTGAGCGTAGTACGCTCTATTGCACTGGAAAAAAAGCTGGTAACAGTCAGTGCCGACCTTTCCCCCGACAGGCGTATTCATTCATCAGGAGGTCAAGCGCGCAATCTATACTCAGAGCTTATGAAAAACATGTCCACCCGCAACAAACCTGATGGTAACGCGTTACTTAGTGTAGTGGAGCGGTTCGTCACGGAGGCGAGAAAGGAGGCTGATGCGGATGGCACTCCAGTCTCGTTGGTTATTCACCAGCGACTGGCTGCTCTGTCTGACATGGTAGGGGGATATGACTTTGCTAAAGTCATCGATGCATTCTGGCACGGACATGAACAGGATAACGAGACATTAAAATCCAATGCCATTCGCTGGTTGCGGGGTGAATACACAACCAAAACCGATGCCCGTAACGATCTCGACGTCCGGACTATTATCTCAGATGCTTCATTCTACGATTCATTGAAGCTGGTAAGCCTGTTTGTTCGTCAGGCAGGTTATGCCGGGTTACTGGTCAGTCTCGACGAGATGGTAAACCTTTATAAGCTGAATAACACTCAGGCGAGGACTACGAACTATGAACAAATCCTGCGGATCCTGAATGACTGTCTACAGGGTTCTGCCGAGAATATTGGTTTTATTCTTGGAGGCACGCCCGAGTTCTTGTTTGATCCGCGTAAAGGACTTTACAGCTATGAGGCGCTACAATCGCGTCTGGCGGAAAATCGGTTCGCTCAGAAGGTAGGAGTGATTGACTACTCGTCGCCAACGCTGCATCTTGCCAGCCTCACTCCAGAAGAATTGTATATTTTACTAAAAAATCTTCGCCATGTTTATGCAAGCGGAGAGCCCGAAAAGTATCTGGTATCAGATGATGTACTTACCAGTTTTCTGCATCATTGCAGTAAAACCATCGGTGATGCTTACTTCCGTACCCCCCGAAATACCATTAAAGGTTTCCTGGATATGCTGGCCGTGCTGGCCGTGCTGGAACAAAACAGTACTATAAACTGGCAAACGCTAATCTCGGCTGTGTCAATTGAAGATGATAGGCCAAGCGATATGGATGATGCCATTAAGCAGGAAGAGAATGATGACGATCTGGCTAACTTCAAGTTATGAGCAGCGCATACGATAGTCTCGATCCTCGCGTTCGTAAGTGGGTTTATAAGCAGGGCTGGTCTACATTAAGGCCCCTGCAAGAGAGCGCTATCCCGACAATTTTAGCTCGAGACCAGGACGTGCTAATTAGTGCAGGCACAGCAGCGGGTAAAACCGAGGCTTTCTTTCTACCTGCCTGTTCAGCAATTGCAGGTATCACTAGCGGGTTTGGTATTGTCTATATCAGTCCGCTTAAAGCGCTGATTAACGACCAGTACCGTCGTCTTGAGAGCCTGGGCGAGGCGTTGGATATGCCGGTGACGCCATGGCATGGTGATGTACCGCAAAGCAAAAAGAAGAAGATACGGACTGACCCGGCGGGCATCCTACTTATCACGCCAGAATCACTTGAGTCCTTGCTCATAAATTCATCAGGGTGGATTAAACAGGCATTTTCGTCAGTAGCCTACATTGTTATTGATGAGTTTCATGCCTTTATTGGTACCGAGCGTGGTATGCAGTTACTCTCCCTGCTCAACAGAATTGAGCATGTGCTGGGACGTCATGCAAACCCAGTTCCACGCGTAGCGTTAAGCGCTACATTAGGAGAACTGGATAAAGTGCCTGAACTGTTGCGTCCGAATCAGCGATTGCCCTGCGAAATTGTGACAGACAGCAATAGCGAGGCTACACTGCAAGTGCAGGTCAAAGGCTATCTGGTGCCGGTGCCCGAAAAAGGTGAAGAGCTACAAAGCTCAGTAGAAAAATACGTCTGCGCTGACATTTTCAGGCTCTGCCGTGGCGACTCTCATTTAGTTTTTGCAAACAGTCGAAGGCGCACTGAAAGCATCGCGGCGACGCTGAGCGACATGTGTGAGGAAAATGTTGTTCCCAATGAGTTCTTTCCCCATCACGGCTCCCTGTCTAAGGAATTACGCGAGACGCTCGAAGCCCGCCTACAGCAGGGTAATTTACCTACAACAGCCGTCTGTACCATGACGCTTGAGCTGGGTATTGATATCGGTAAGGTGCAGTCGGTTATACAGGTTACTCCACCACATTCCGTCTCCAGCCTGCGTCAGCGTATGGGACGATCAGGACGGCGAGATTCGCCATCGGTTCTGAGAATGCTGATCTCTGAGCAAGAACTTACCGCAACCAGCAGCATCGTAGACCACTTGCGGCTACAACTGGTTCAGTCGATGGCGATGATTAGATTGATGATCATTAAGCGATGGTTCGAACCGGCTGATTCCCGCCAGATGCATTACTCCACGCTGCTGCACCAAATCCTTGCGATCACAGCGCAATGGGGCGGGGTTCGAGCCGATCAACTTTGGTCACAACTGTGCCAGACAGGGCCCTTCCGGAACATCGACTTAACTGATTTCAAAGGTCTGCTTCGACATATGGGGGCTCACGGCCTGCTGACACAACTTGCTAGCGGAGAAATGGTTATCGGGGCTGAGGGAGAGAAACTGACTAACCATTATACGTTTTACGCCGTGTTCAATACTCCAGAAGAGTTCCGCATTGTCACAGGAAACCGAACCCTTGGTACAGTACCCGTGGACTCTCCCCTTCTGCCTGACCAGCACATAATCTTCGGCGGACGCCGCTGGAAAGTGACAGAGATCGAGGTGGAAAAAAAAGTTATCTATGTCGAGGCGACCAAAGGCGGCGAGCCGCCACTGTTTAGTGGTGGGGGTATGTCTGTTCATGACGTTGTTCGCCAGGAGATGCTCGCGATCTACAGGGAAAATGATTATCGCATCGCAATAGGAAGTAAGAGAGTCGATTATGCAGATGCCACTGCCAGAAGCCTCTTCGCTGAGGGTAGTGATAACTTTAAGCGTTTCAATCTACAAAATTCCCATTTTATTTCCGACGGTCAGCGTAGCTACATTCTCCCCTGGATGGGGGATAAAGTCGTTAATACAATAACGGCCTTGCTCATACGTAGTAGCTTTAAAGCCAGTTCATTTGCCGGTGTTATAGAAATAAATGACGCAAGTGTATCCTCGGTTCAGCATGCACTAAAACAAATTCAGTTATCGGGCTTGCCAACAGAGTCTGAGCTCGCTGCAGATGTTCCAGAAAAATATCTGGATAAATATGACGATTATCTGCCGGAATCCCTGCTTGCGAAAGGATATGGAGCAAAGGCGTATGACATAGAAGGCGCGCAAATCTGGCTACAGAAAAATATTCTATAACCCATTATCGTAATGAGGGTATAAAAAAAATTGTTTATGCCCTTAATTATTTAAACCCTAATCTTTTTACTTCCCAGTGGATTTACTAGGCTTTAGCTCCGGAGTGTTACCGGGTGTGTCCTTATTATCACGACGACGTTTGTCAGGTTTTCCTGTCGATTTAGCAATTGGTTTAGGACCAGGTTTAAGAGCCATGATAGTTATCCTTTAGCGGCTTAAGAGGGAAATCCTCCACATCGACATATGGGATATAATGTACGTTTTCAATTGAGATTAATTGCCTTCCAACGATTAACTCGCTATTTTGTGAGCTATGTCCGCTTTGGCATGAACCGGACAGACTTGAGGCCATGTAACATCTGCTATGAACGAACAGCGGAAGTAATGCTTACAGAAAAACTGGTAAAAATGATGGGCGTGTTTCTTGCTGACTATAAAATCATTTTGAAGAAGAACACCGACGTACCTGTTTGATAGAAAATCTGGATATTTTTATGGATGCGGACTGGCCATCTACCTGGCGTTTGCTTTATATGTTGTCGGAGTTGATTCAGTGAACGAACAGGTTCGATATTATCCGGTTTAAAAATATTCAGGCCATAGCACATGGCCTGTTCAAGAATAACCCACGTTAAAAGCTGATAAAATTAGTTATGCAGCATCAAACGCGATATCTTTTCCAGAAGAGATGTTTGACTGACTTCATTATAACGGGTGGTATCGTAAGTTAACGTTCGCAACAGTAATTCAGTTGCTGGTTGCGTCATCGCATCAACCTCTTTACCTTCATATGTTGTCGCCACCACATTATAAACTAAGGTTGCTCTGTCCATAATCTGGTTGGGCTGGTTGCTTTTAGTACAAAAAAGTAATGCTTCATTATCTCGTTTTTCAATAAACAGTTGTTGATACTGGCTGACAGCATGACTTTTAGGCTTTGGCGTTAAGTAGTAAGGCAAACATGTTTTATCTGCTGCACCAAATTTATTAATTTTATCATGATTCTCTTTTGCAACCTGAAGAGAACAGCGCTCCGCAGAACCTAATATTCTCGGAATACGAACAGTATTGTATCGCTTAATCACAACCTGATTTATTGTATCAACAAGATAGAAATTATTATCACGTAATTTATCAATACAGTTGATATTCATCCCTGGAACATTATTACGGAAATCGACCTCATCGGTATACATTTTCGGCTCTGCAATGTTCATTACGCCATTGCTTAATACGATGGGCGTAGCAACGCCATAAAAATCATTCCCTCTTCTTTTTCCGGAAGAGGAACATCGAATTGAGACAAGAATATACTCACCATCGTTAATACTAAAACCGGTGAGTTTCTTTCTCACCAGCACAGCTTCTTTTAGCCAGAGTTCGCTGCGGATCATTTCCAACTTAGCGACAGATACAGGATTAAGAATTTTTTTAACCACCTGGGTAACAGGATCTTTTTTATTCTGCTCTATGGATTCAATATTACATCCCTGAAAGACTCGCTGATGATTTTTCTCAAAATCAAGGATAAAATCCACTTTTAGCCTTGAATAATAATCTAACAGATCTTTTTTACCCGATTTTGTTTCATTCAGTGCCTGCCAGGTAGAATTCAAAAAGGTATCTGCGCCAAGGGAAATACTGGACCCATTTACTTTTCTAGACTGATTCAGCACTAGATAGTTAACATTTTTATCAAGATCAATAAGTTCCTGAGGTAAAATTATATCTACTGCACCTAACTCTTTTTTCAGATAGTGAAGAAATCGTTGGTGCGCTTCTGGTTCTTTGCCGTTATCAAGGTTGTCTATAATAACTAACGGGCGCTGAAGTACTTTTACATTGGCCGTTAAAAAGTCTAACTGACTGTAGTTTGCATAAAAAACACGTGGTGAAAAATTGATGTCAGCCTGTGATAGGATATCACCGAGCACGCTCTGCACCAGATTTTCTGCATGATTTTTGCAGCCAGAATAAGCCTTACTGGCAAAACGCATATAGGGCATTTTCCGGTATTTTCTACCATCTACTTTCTCAAGCAACTGCAATGATTTTTTACCCTTTATCAGAATCCGACCATAATCGCTGAGTACACCAAGCTCTTCCGCTTTAGCTCTGAAGCAGATCCCTTTCAAGGTAAAAGTGAGGTCACCATAATCCGGGCTGTAAAAAAGGTCACTTTGCAATGCATCGACGTAATAGTTTCCTCTCTTGTCTGGTTCTTCTTTTTGTACGACGGCACCTAGAAAAACTTCGCTATTATAAGCGCTATGACTCACATCAAAATACTTTCCGGCATTATCTAAAAAATGTAGTTTCAGACGTAGACCGAGAACAGTTTGAGAAATTTTATATTTATCAAAACCCTTTATTTTTAGTTCATTAACCCATTGGTGATACGGCCGGGCATCTGGTGAAAGAAACATCACTAGATAGTTACTTGCTTTTTTTAAAGTTTGATACTGAAACTCCGTTTTATTCTTCCCACCTAATTTTAAGAATAATAAATTTTGAATTTCTCTATGCAATTCAATAAAAAAATCATCCCATTTTATAGAATATTCTTTTACCTTGTTGATACAAATTGCATCAATCCCCCAACTATTTTCCGAGGGTGATTGCAGAAGTTTTTCCAACATTACATCTGCAGTATCATGAATGTCAAAGAGCTGTGTTCGTGCCTTAGGAGCATAATCTGGAGGCTGAAGCTTCCATTCTGCAGCCATCACAACATCTGTTTCATTATGCTGTTGATTATCAGTTAAATCAGTCATGATTCACTCCTAAAATATTAAGTAAGTATTGGTTTATTCTTAATTCTGATTTTATTTTTGCATCATAAGGATTTTTGCCATTATTTTTTTCATAATATGAAATATTTTTAAAAAGATTATAATAACAGATGCCCTTATGGTTAGAGTGTTCGGCACGAATATTGAGGCTGTTTAAAGCATATCGGGTATTAAGATAAACAACGTCAACACCATCAAACTTTGTTTTTTCTGTAACGATATTCTGTAACTCACTGACTTTCCCCAATGAGCTATTATGCATTTTTTTCGCTAATTGGCGGTTATTACCTTGCATTCTCCAGTTTTTTACATCGATTGCAACAATCCGGTTCTTGGTAATGCAATACACATCAAACAGCTCATAACAAGAGCTATCCAGATAGTGTGATAGCTCTTGTGGTCGGATCGGCGTGATATTCATTTCATGAAGCACAAGGTGTAATTGCCATTCACCAATATTGCCAATCAAAAGTGGCATCAATGAAGGAATGGGGATGTATTGTTTTAAAGGCGTGGCATCTAATCCCAGCATCTTCGTAAAAATACACTGTTCAGTTCCGGATGACTCTTCAGCCATAGCTTCATGATATTGGGGTAAACAATATTCCGGTTGGTATAGATTTGCTCCAGTTGAAATATCTGTTAATCCATAACCATCTAAGGTTTTAGCCAGTATCACATTTTTCCAATCGGCAGTACGCTCCAGATAAAAATGGCTTACACAGTCGCTAAGGTAAGCATTTTTCTTAATAATCGCGTTGCGTTTAAGACGCTTCATATATGACTGAGGATCAGTAAAACTTTCCCAGTGACGTAGTGCTTCATTTAATTCAATTGCATCTCGATCACCTTGTCTTGCCAGTGGCAGAATTTTATTCTTCAGTTCAGCTTCAAAGTCGCCATACATATCTATTGCTTTAGCAACCTTATTTTCAAACTTGTTACGCTGACTATCGGAAGAAAAGCTGGATTTTAATAAATCCTCTTTTGAACGTTTGAACCATAGGTGGTTATGCAGGCTCAGGGAAGCAAGTAACGATTGTGCATTTGGGTGACGACCCAAATCCCGAAAAACACACAACGCATTATGATGAACACCTGAAGGTAAACGAATAATCCCATTCATTTGGGCATCACGCCGTTCTGTACGGCCAATAGTTTGCATTGCAATTTTATGAAGCTCGACGGCATGTTCAGTATTCAGCAATTGGGCAGCATCAGAATCAACTAGATCCGTATCGAAATCACCAACCTGACGCGGCACACTTCCATGAGCATAATGCTTGAGTAAGGTAATATAATTTTCCAGCGTGTTTCGCGTTGGAGTTGCATTAATCTGACTCCAGTAACTACCGCAGACCATTGCTAATTCATCAAAATCGATTTGCTCTGCATCTACTCCTGCAGGTTCTGACGATGCCGGATAAGTTACATAATAGTTAAGCCCTGTCCCAGCCCCCTGGAAATGGGAAACCATGCATATTGCTAAATTTTGGTGATTAATTTGCAGATAGTCTCTTACCGGATCTTCCCGGTTAAGTTTTGAATCAAACATGACGACACGCAATCTATGCCGCTCAGCAAAAGGGGTGATTTCAAATACACGAGGTAAATCATTCCCCCGACGTGTTTCATTGTCCAGAAGGGTAACCCCACGATAGGGATTTGCACTTAACTTGTTGGCACGAAGAAAATTCCCGATAATCGCAAAAAAACGGCTACTGATTCCGATACATAAAATATGCCGGCCAGTATAAGCCGCAAGCAACATACACTGTAACTGGCGGTGAAACTCTCGTTTATGATAGCGATTAAACTGAACTGCTATAGAATATGGTTCGAGAATTTTGAGCCAGAAACGATATGCATTCCTGAATTCTGACTCCTCGTTTTGTGGTAAAAACTCCAGTACCTGATCGTCAAATACCTCCAACGCAACGGGACGATGAAGGTTTCTGTTGTCGCGGATCGCCGACAAGGGCGAAGCAGAATCAACATCCCGCTGCCTGATGCGATAGTTCAATTCACGGGAGTATTTATCCAGAAACGGCCGGCTGTACTGCCCGTTATACGTTGCAGGAAATCCTGCTGTGGCAGACAGCAAGATAATAGTATTACGTGTATTATAAAGCACACGCAATAATGCTATTTCGGGTAACTCCTCAATTAACTCCATCCGAAATTTGAGTAATACCCATCCCCTCAGTTGTTCAGCCTCAATTCTTACCTGTTCACGTGGCGAAAGGGAAAACAATGTCTTGGGTTGAAAATAGGTAAAAAAGTCATCTATCAACTGTTCCTTCTGAGGCTCACTGGAAGATAAATGATCTATATCTCCTTTAATACTTTGGGCTTTACGAATGAAAACAGATAATGGGTTATTCTGATTTGCCATCTCTTGCTGTGCCAGCAAATCGCAGACATGTTTAGGTGTATCCAACCGGGCAGAGGCTAATAATAGAGCAGTCAGTGTCTGATACAGTTCATATAAGGTAAATTCATCTGGAACTTTTTTGTCATCCTCAGAAACATAGACTTCAGTGTATGAATGACGCCCGTGACTACGTAAATGAATACGACGAAGATCTGACTCACGGTAAAATCGCTGAATCTGATAACTGAAAATATTACCAATTAACGCGATAACCTGCTCAGTATCACGGCTATCGACGACGATATCAAGCAAACTATTTCTAAAGAGTCTAGTCAGCTTCTTAAGATCGAAATCAGGTCGTAAATCACATTGTAATAAGGCTTTGTTGATCTCATCGACATAATTTTTCAGAGGGGTATACCCTGGAGCTCTTTCATCTGAAGAACATTCATCCACATATTCCAGTACACGATGTAAAATTGCCAGTAACGAAGGAAGCTGCTGATCGTCGTTCATTAATGTCTGGCAAACATTCTGCTGGAAGATACGGTAGGCTTCGTGCTCTTCGTCCAGAACTAATGTGAAACGAATATCACGTTGTGCGAAAGGTGAGTCTTCGTCGGTTATCCAATATTGCTCTTTTAAGCTCTCAATTAGCTGTGGATTAGTCTGGTTAGCAATCTCGCCCAATGGGTTTACTTTGAGTCTTTTTTTCTGACCCAGAACGTGGTCCAGTTGTTTTGAACTCCGGTGATAGTCGCCTTCTTTATCGCGTTTCAGTAACAGCACGCTGCCATCGAACTTTTTCGTCGTGGCCAGTAGGATACATCGGCGATACAGTGCAATCTGAAACGGGAAAAGATGTTTAACCATTTCCGTCGCCAGTGCATATCGGGGGTTAGTCGCCTCCCCATCAAGTAAAGCCGCCAGATCCTGATTTAGGGCATTAAGTATCGCCACAGCCGCTTCCTGTAAGCGACCGGCTAAATGAAAACTATTGAGACGTAACTCATCCTCCAGACGCTTTTGTTCAAACGTTGCCCCCACTTTAATCTCTGTTTCCAGACGAACTTCCAAACTATTACGTGCATCAACCTCAGCTTTAAGCCGTTGAAAAATAATCTGAATTTCTCCAGGCATCAATTCGTTTGCTTGCTTGATCCAGCGACGATAACGTTCTCGGTTTGTAGATGTTTTCCCTTCAGGAGATTTGACCCATGACGTAAAACCAAGATCTGCGATATCCCCTTGAGAAAGATAAGGTAACAATTCAATCTTCTTATCTCGGGCGCGAGCGATGAGTTGTTCCGGGATGTCAATTTGTGATTTCAATGGTGTAATAAACACCAGATTACGATGACTTTTGTCAGGATTGATTGCTGGATTTACGCTTTCAATGTATTGAGCGAAAACGTTATAGCTTTTACCACTCGCCGTACCATCCTGGGATTGAATCAGTAGTGGTGCATCTGCTTCGGTAAAGGCGTAAAATGTACCGGCCTGTTTTCTTGCTGCGGTAATGGCTTCTCTGACACTTTGTGGCAATGGAAGATGTCGGATGTTGTGATTTTGTTCGGATTGCATATATTCAATTCCTTCTGGCACAACTGCATTTTGAAAATCGGATATGAACGTTTTAACGCAACAGACACAGCATTAGCAGGCTGTATAAATACATTCAGCATACTATGCTCAATCGCTCATATGATGGCGACTAACCGTATATTTTACCTGATATTATGCAAACATCAGAAATTTAATCCCATAATTTTACATGGATAAAAATCCATGTATGCAGCCGCCATTTGGGATACGTTATTGACGTAAACGATGAGTTCGAAAAGCGGTAATAGTTTAACATGGCAACGGAAGCCTGAATGTGTTCTCTGACTTCCGCTGTAATGTCAGAAAGGAAAATGCCAAAATCTATGCCTGCAACGAGGCAGTCACCAGATTCTGAGTCATTAAGGTTGACTGAAGCATCAGTTACGCTTTGCCTCTAAGAGTGAATTGACCATGTAACAGAGCGACTTCTCTCGCACACCTTGGCATGTGGACAAATGCAGCATAGATAACATGCAGGTTAATTGTCCTTGACTTGTACGCCGGAAATGGAAATCAGTAATAAACGGTGGTCACTTTGGTGGTCTTGATAGACACAGCTTTCAGGTTTAGCTTACTTATTAGCCAGTTACTGGCAAAGGCGATCCCAGTCTGAGGAGCCATATTTGAGAAGCCCGCTTAACGAAAGTTAAGCGGGCTTTTTGCTTTTTATCGATTGGTTAGCCCTTCAAGCTTGTGTATTCATGTCTAATAGGAAGCACGTGAAGCTACACCCCTTTGCTGGTAGAAATGCTGATAAAGATGTTTTGGCCTTACTTTGGCTTTGTTGAACAAATCATTATTCGGGCAAGAATCTCTGCAGTCGGCCAGATTTTCAAGCAATCCTCACGCTTTCGGGCATACCTAACTTCGTCGTTTTGTTCAGTGCACGCACCATGGCCATAGCCTCCGCGACTCGTCCATCATAATCACGCAGTGTCAGTGAACCTCCAAACCGCTGTTTTACCCTGTACATCGCCGTTTCCGCTATCGAGCGACGGTTGTAATCAGTTGTCCACTTCCACCGCTCATTGCTCCCGCTCAGACGCTGATTTGCTACTGCACGGTTTCGGTCCACGTACTCTTCGGGCCAGTAACCCGCTCCTTTCCGGGCGGGATCAGTACGCTGATATGCGTACGCCGAAGTTCATCGTGACGCAACCGAGTGTCGTAAGCGCCGTCCACCGACCTAATTTTTCTGTAAGCCAGCCGGATAAGGCCCGGAAAGGCTTCCTAGTCCGTGACATTGTTCAGCGACAGGTCTGCACAGATAATTTCATGCGTCTTCGCATCAACGGCTAGAGGCAACTTACGCCAGGCCCAATGCCGCTCTTTACCGTGTTTCCTGACTTTCCACTCCACTTTACCTAAGACCTTCAGGCCGGTGGGATCAATCACAAGGTGTGCGATTTAACCCCGGATGGCTATTTTGAAACTGACATTGACCGACTTCTCCCGTTTGCTAACGCAGGGGTAATCTGGGCAACGCAATGGAACATTCATTAGGGCGAAAGTGGAGTCAATGAAACCCTGTGTAGCCCCAGGCTCAGCCGGAATACGCGTTTAATCATCAGCGCGGTGGTGATGGCCAGATCAGAGTAACGCTGGGGGCTTCCCGTGCTGAAGGTGTGGCTGTGTGGTCATACCACTACTTAATCGCCTCATCATCGAGCCAGAAAGTGAGGGAACCACGGTTGATGATGTAGGCCTTCCAATTGGTCATTTTGAACTTCTGCTTTTTTGCCACGATACTGCCTGTGGTGTCAGGGGATGAATGATCTGATCCTCCAACTCAGCAAAAGTTAGATTTATTTGATAAAGAAAAAAACACCCTCAATATTTATTTTCTTTGTAATATTTAATTCTCTGGATGTTTTTTTGTATGAGGCATAGATTATATGTGGCATTGTACCCATCGTTGTTTTTTTCATAACTAGCGGCTTCAGCTAAACATTCATTCTCTGTATATAAATCCCATGCTTCTTTAGCTTTTTTTACTAGTTTAGTAAATGTTCTCTTGTCATGAACTATTTCATCCTGATTTAATTCTGATTTTAGATATATTTCAAATTCTTTATTGTACTCTTTTTTTGTTTCCTTTTGTTTTTTCATCATGCAATCTATTACATCAGGTGAATATTTTATGTTCATGCATATTTTTATTATTTCACTGGTGGCATTTTTTTCTTCATCAGATGCAGATGCAGATGCAGATGCAGATGCAGATATTAATATTATAAGAAATGCTATCATGTTAAACGATTTCATGGCATACCTCCTTGTATATAGGGTATTCTACCTCTTCCTTGCTCAAAGCTAAGTATTACAATATTTCCCTTTATCATGTCGATCACGTCATTTTTTTTGTTCCTTCCGAATATCGGAACCATCTTCTGATTTAAAACCCCTTGGTATTTCATATCGACGAATACATCCTTTAATATTGGATGTAAATTTCCCCAAGAGATTGAATCGTGCTTTTTATATCTATTGTAAAACCGGATGGAATCACTTAAGTAACCTTTATATGTCAACTCAAAGAGCCTTAATTGCTGAATCTCGGTTATATCTTCTATCTTATTTCTGTTTTCTTTTACAAAATCGCGAGCGCTGCAATGGCTTTTATTTGAACCTTCAGCTATCAGTTTTGCTTTTTCAAACGGGATTCCTGAAGATATTAGGTCGCTTATTATTTCATTGCGTAATCTGTGTTTCATATCATAGCCACGACCTAGTGTTACGCCTGAGCCATATTGGTTACAATGTGATGATATTCCGGGCCAGTGTAATTTTCGTGAATAGAAATTACTATTTAATAGGTTGTTGCCTTCAGCTCTAAAAGTGAGAAGTCCTACTTTGGGTTCCATTCCAATATCTCCTTAAGCGTAAAATATTACATTCATTGTTATAGTAAATGTTTTTTCATTACGATCTTCTTGAGATCTTTTTTCTAGCGTAATCTCTTGTCCTGTAAACGAACCAACTCGCCGGAAGGCAGGTTTGTTGAGCTGGCAAACCTCCGAAACCGGACGATAACTGACTCCTTACGGGCATCCGTTACCAAATCAGTACGGTCATTTTAGTCTTTAGAGGCAGATGTCTTCAAGTCGTATATATTTACGCTCAGTAACCTCCTGCTATCTCTCCAATTATCAATTGCTACCGCAGTGGCGAGAGGTCGTGTCTGTAAGGGTTGGACTCAAGTGATAGTTACCTTACATGACGTGGTAGTCCGGCTAAACGGGGGGTTCGTGCCGACAGCCCAGCTCGGTGCTAACTGTCTAAGTGGCGTTGAGTGTCAGGTGTGGTATGAAAAAATGCAGCCTTATACTTGTGGAGGCTTTTTGAATAAATCATTATTCGGGCAACGCATTGAAACGTTCATTAGGGCAAAATTAATCAATGAAACCCTGTGCAGCCCGCAGGCTAAGCCAGAGTAAGCGTTTAATCATCAGAGAAATAGTGATGGCCAGATCAGAATAACGCTGAGGTCTTCCACATGCTGAAGGTGTGATTGTATGGTCATACCACGACTTAATCGCCTCATCATCGAGCCAGAAAGTCAGGGAACCACGGTTGATGAGGGCTTGGATGTAGGCCTTCCAATTGGTGATTTTGAACTTCTGCTTTGCCACGGTACTGCTTAAGGAGGCATATTTGAGAAGCCCGCTTAACTTTCGTTAAGCGGGCTTTTTGCTTTATTTTTCCTCTTCGACCAAAACATAGGTTTCACGAGCGCGGGCTCTACGGCCTCAGGCAATTTCTCTCAATCTATGGTAGAAATAAGGCATTGCTAATCTTGGTGGTGACCTTTCATGAAGAATAACGCTGTCACGCTCTACGACGTCGCGCGTGAAGCGGGCGTCTCTTACCAGACCGTCTCCCGCGTCGTAAACCAGTCGACGCATGTCTCGGTGGCGACGCGCGAACGTGTCTACCAAGCTATCGACCAGCTAAATTACGTGCCGAATAAAGTTGCCCAACAATTGGCTGGGAAACGCAGTCATACCTTGGGGCTGGCGACGACCAGTCTAGCGCTACACGCGCCCTCTCAGATCGCCGCCGCGATTAAAACCCGGGCGTCGCAAGAGCGCTACCATACCGTTATCGCGATGGTTGATAGCCTAGAGCCGAGAGCCTTACATGACGCGATAAAAAGTTTAATCGCTCAGCGTGTCGATGGCATCATCATCAACATTCCCTTGACGGACGACGGTGCAACGGCAATGCAGCAGTTGGCACCACAGCTACCGATGATATTTACCGATGTTTGCCCCTCCAGTCAGGTGAACTACGTCCTTTTCGACCCAGCGCAGGGCAGCCGACTGGCAATCGAACGGCTAGTCCATTTGGGACATCGAGCGTTCTTTCTGCTTACTGGCCCTGCTGCATCGATTTCGGCGACATTAAGAGGGGAAAGTGCAACCCTGCAGCTGCAGGCCAATAATCTAGCACCGGTTCTCTCAATGGCAGGCGACTGGAGCGCCCAGTCTGGATTTGAAGCGACCGTTATCGCGCTCGCTCAAAAACACCGTTTTACAGCGGTCGTCGTTGCCAACGACCAGATGGCCCTAGGCACGCTGCGCGCGTTATCGGAAGCGGGATTCCGTGTCCCTGATGATGTGTCGGTTATTGGCTACGACGATACTTACGACAGTGCTTTTTTTACGCCGCCGTTGACGACCATCGCACAAGATTTCGTATTACTTGGAAATACCAGCGTGGAGCAGCTCCTCGCGCTACTCTCTGGGGAACAGCGGTGTCGAACGGTATTACCCGTGCGCCTAGTTGAACGTAGTACTGCCGCCGCGTTTAGCGATCAACGCACTACTGTTACGCACCTTTCCGAGCAGCTCGATAAGATCGCGACACAGCTCCGCCAGCTCTCTGAGCCGCCGAAATGAGTCGGGTTATGTGATTTACCTCACGACCAATCATAAGAGATCTTTACAACAACCATGATTAGCGATAGGTCTATATGTGAGCGAATCATATTGGGGCCTATCATGACTTATCTCTCTCTACAGACACTTCTCGCGCGGCAAGATTGGCAGCAGCCGGCTATCACTCATCTCCATCGCCTTCCTGCGCACCCGCGTTACAGAAGTTGGCGTGATCGGTCCCAAGCCTTAGAGCATACACCTTCGCCGGCAATCCGCTCACTCAATGGATCTTGGCAGTTTAGCTTTTTCTCTACCCCACATCAGGTTCCTGAGGAGTGGTTACTCGCCGATCTTCCGGATGCAAAGGCGATCAAGGTTCCCAGTAACTGGCAGATGCAGGGTTACGATACCCCGATTTATACCAATGTTACCTACCCTATACCGGTTGATCCACCCTTTGTACCCGAGGATAATCCCACGGGATGTTATTCGCTCACATTCGAATATGATAACCAATGGTTAACTTCGGGTTCCACACGGATTATTTTCGAAGGCGTCAATTCAGCGTTTTACTTATGGTGCAACGGTCACTGGATCGGCTATGCACAGGATAGCCGCCTCCCCTCTGAATTTGATCTGACTGAAGCACTTCAGCCTGGAAGTAACCGTTTAGCGGTAATGGTGCTGCGTTGGTCAGACGGTAGCTATCTTGAAGACCAAGATATGTGGCGAATGAGCGGTATCTTTAGAGATGTCACCTTGCTCCACAAGCCCAGTCGTTATGTAAAGCAGTGGCGTATCACTTCCGAGCTCTACGCAAATTATACGCAGGCGCAAGTTAACGTTGAGGTCGAGGTGGGTGGGGATTACGATGAAAAGACCCTCGTGGGAGTGGAGATCTGGAATACTGAGCGCTGTATCGTACAACAGCAACGCCCACTCGGCTCAGCCATCATCGATGAGCGCGGCGCCTACGCTGATCGAACCACCTTCATGCTGCCTCTCCCCTCGCCACAGCTGTGGAGCGCCGAGTCACCGACCCTCTATCGAGTCTACCTTAGTTTACTCCACGACGATCAACTGGTTGAGATTGAAGCCAGCCCGCTTGGCCTGCGGGAGGTCTGCATCAAGGCGGGACAACTGCTTCTCAACGGTCAACCCCTGCTGATCCGCGGGACTAATCGGCATGAACACCATCCGACTCAGGGGCAGACGGTCAGCTATGAGGCGATGCGCCAAGACGTACTATTGATGAAACAGCACAATTTCAATGCCGTGCGCTGCTCGCATTACCCCAATCACCCCGATTGGTACGATCTTTGTGATGAATACGGTCTGTATGTTGTTGATGAGGCAAATATTGAAACACATGGGATGGTACCCATGAATCGTTTGAGCGACGATCCGACTTGGCTTACGCCAATGATGGAACGAGTGACGAGAATGGTCCTGCGCGATCTCAACCATCCCTCAATCATCCTTTGGTCACTGGGTAATGAGTCCGGCTATGGGCGTAACCATGATGCCCTCTACCACTGGGTCAAAGCTTTCGATCCGACTCGTCCAGTACAATACGAAGGCGGTGGCGCGAACACGTCGGCCACCGATATTCTTTGCCCCATGTATGCACGTGTCAACGAAGACCAATGCTTTCCCGCGGTTCCAAAATGGGCGATCGCTAAGTGGATCGCCTTACCCAACGAACAACGCCCGCTCATTTTGTGCGAATACGCTCACGCAATGGGCAATAGTTTAGGCGGTTTCGCCGCGTATTGGCAGGCTTTCCGTCAACACCCTCGTTTACAAGGCGGGTTTATTTGGGACTGGGCCGATCAATCGTTGCAGCGTTACGATGAGGAAGGTCAGGCCTATGCGGCCTACGGTGGAGATTTTGGCGATACGCCTAATGATCGTCAATTTTGTATGAACGGCCTCGTGTTTGCCGATCGCCAGCCACATCCCAGCCTCTATGAAGCGAAATTCTATCAGCAGTTTTTTCAATTTCGTTTGACCGACAACCAGTTGAGCGTAACCAGTGAGTACCTGTTCCGTCACAGTAACAATGAACAACTGATTTGGTCGCTAGCACAGCAAGGTGAAGTCTTCAGTGAAGGGACATTCCCACTATCGCTGGGTCCGGGGGAAACGCAACACTATTCCTTACCACTTCCCGATTTCACGGATAAAGACGAGGTATGGTTAACCGTTGAAGTCAGACAACCTGCTGCAACCCCATGGAGCGAGGCTAATCATCTTGTCGCGCATCAGCAGTGGCGGTTAGCGACTCCTTTACGTTTACCCGTCCCTACCCCTTACCCATTTACCGTACGGATGGAAGAAACCCCGCAAGAGATCATCGTCAGCTGTGCAACGCAACGCTGGACCTTCTCACGCGAGACGGGTTTCTTACATCAGTGGAGCATCGAGCAGGTCGACCAGCTACTCAGTCCTCTACGCGATAATTTCACGCGCGCGCCGATCGATAATGATATCGGTATTAGTGAGGTCACCCGTATCGATCCTAACGCGTGGGTAGAACGTTGGAAAGCGGCCGGAATGTATGAGTTAAACAGCAAGTGCCTTGCAATCACCCCGACATGGGAGACTCAAACCCTCAGGGTAACTACGCAGCATGTCTACACCTCGCAGGGTCAAGTGCGCTTCCTAAGCCGTAAATGTTATACCTTCACGGGAGATGGCAAGATGACGGTAGCGGTCGATATCGAGCGCGCGCTCACCGCCCCACCCCCTGCCAGAATGGGATTAACCTGCCAGTTGGCAGAACACTATCCTCAGGCCAGTTGGTTAGGACTTGGCCCACATGAAAATTACCCTGACCGTTGTGGTTCGGTACGGTTCGGACGGTGGACACTTCCCTTATCAGAGCTGAAGACAGACTACGTCTTCCCGTGTGAGAACGGTCTACGTGGCGGCACCCATCAGTTACACTACGGTCCCCACCACCTACAAGGTGACTTCAGCTTTTCACTCAGTCGGCACAGTCAACAACAACTAATATCGACGAACCATCGTCATTTGCTCACCGATGAACCAGGAAGCTGGTTAGTGGTCGATGGCTTTCACATGGGGATCGGTGGCGATGACTCATGGAGTCCGAGTGTTGCGGAAAAAGACTTACTGACTCAATCTCATTACCACTACCAGTTCTCATGGAAATGTGGCGTTTAATTTACTGATATACGGAGTAGGAGCACGCCATGTTTTATTTAAAAAATAGTAATTTCTGGATATTTGGACTCTTCTTCTTTTTCTATTTTTTTATCATGGGTGCCTATTTCCCCTTCTTCCCGATTTGGTTACACGACATCAATCAGGTGAATAAGAGCGATACGGGGATTATCTTCGCCGCAATCTCCTTTTTCTCTTTAGTCTTCCAACCCATATTCGGGCTACTGTCGGATAAGCTAGGGCTGAAGAAACACTTGTTATGGATAATTACGCTTCTCTTGGTGCTGTTCGCCCCCTTTTTCATCTATCTCTTTGCCCCACTCTTAAAGACAAACGTCTATTTGGCCGCGATCGCCGGAGGGATTTATCTTGGCTTTATCTATAATGGCGGAGCCCCCGCTATCGAAGCCTATATCGAGAAAGTCAGTCGTTACAGTCACTTCGAGTTTGGTCGGGCCAGGATGTTTGGCTGTATCGGTTGGGCGCTGTGTGCCTCTATCGCGGGGATCATGTTTACCATCAACAATGAGTTTGTATTTTGGCTCGGGTCAGGATGTGCCATCGTCTTAGCACTATTGCTCTTCTTTTCTCGTCCAAGTGCGCCGACGACTAACCGCGTCCTCAATTCATTGGGAGCGAATAACTCACTGTTTAGTATCCGGCTTGCCTTTGAGCTTTTTCGCCAGCCCAAACTCTGGTTTTTGTCGCTCTTCGTCGTTGGGGTTTCCTGTACCTACGATATTTTCGATCAGCAATTTGCGACCTTTTTCACTGGGTTCTTCTCCTCGCCCGAGCAGGGGACACGCATCTTTGGCTATGTCACGACTGGCGGCGAACTGCTAAATGCCCTGATCATGTTCTTTGCACCACTAATTGTAAACCGCATTGGCGGTAAGAATGCCTTGCTTATCGCCGGGACTATCATGTCGGTACGTATTGTGGGGTCCTCCTTCGCCACGCAAGCTTGGGAAGTCGTTGTACTGAAATGCTTACATATGTTCGAAGTTCCGTTACTGATTGTGGGCTGTTTTAAATACATCACAACACAATTTGAGGTGCGATTCTCTGCGACAATTTATCTGGTCTGTTTCTGCTTTTTCAAACAGCTGGCGATGATTTTCATGTCGGTACTCGCGGGGAAAATGTATGACAGTATCGGCTTTCACGGCGCATATCTGGTCTTAGGGTTAATTGCCCTCACTTTCACTATTATTTCTCTGTTTACGCTATCAGCTTCTCCGGCGACACGGCCTCTTTCTTAACTCATTGATATGTGCAGCGGTTTCTGCACCAAATAGGGAACATAAAAAGCACCTTAAGTTAAGTGAGTTAGGCATTTTGACTTTCAACTGATGACAAGCAAAACTACACTTACTGTTTTGCCCCATCTATTCCTTAGAGGAACGTTTTCATGAAATCACGTGCTGCTGTCGCCTTTGCCCCAAATAAACCTCTGGAAATTGTTGAAATCGACGTTGAAGCGCCGAAGAAAGGGGAAGTGTTAATTAAAAACACCCATACAGGCGTCTGCCATACCGATGCCTTTACCCTCTCTGGTGAGGATCCTGAAGGCCTGTTCCCCGTCGTACTCGGTCACGAAGGTGCGGGTGTGGTGGTAGAGGTCGGCGAAGGTGTGACTAGCGTGCAGGTGGGCGACCATGTGATCCCGCTTTATACCGCCGAGTGCGGCGAATGTGAATTCTGCCAATCGGGTAAGACTAACTTATGTGTTGCCGTGCGGGAAACACAAGGGAAAGGTGTCATGCCGGATGGTACGACCCGCTTCTCCTACCAAGGGCAGCCGCTCTATCACTATATGGGGTGTTCAACCTTTAGCGAATATTCCGTAGTCGCCGAGGTTTCTCTCGCCAAGATCACTCCCGATGCTAACCACGAACACGTCTGTTTACTGGGCTGTGGTGTGACTACTGGTATTGGTGCCGTTCATAACACCGCTAAAGTACAGGAAGGCGACTCTGTGGCGGTCTTTGGCCTGGGCGCTATCGGCTTGGCCGTGATCCAAGGCGCTCGCCAAGCGAAAGCGGGGAAAATCATCGCGATTGATACAAATCCGTCAAAATTCGAGCTAGCTAAGCGCTTCGGCGCTACCGAGTGCATCAACCCGAAGGACCACGATGCGTCGATCAAAGACGTTCTGTTGGAAAAAAACAAATGGGGTATCGATCATACGTTCGAGTGTATCGGTAACGTAGACGTTATGCGTCAAGCGTTAGAAAGCGCCCACCGTGGCTGGGGTCAGTCGATCATCATCGGCGTAGCGGGGGCAGGGAAAGAGATCTCGACTCGTCCATTCCAATTGGTCACCGGTCGTAGCTGGAAAGGTTCTGCTTTTGGTGGCGTTAAAGGACGTAGCCAGCTGCCGGGTATGGTCAACGATGCAATGAGCGGAAAAATTGATCTCGCCCCTTTCGTGACCCACACGCTTTCTCTGGATGAGATCAACGATGCCTTCGACTTGATGCATGAAGGCAAATCAATTCGTACTGTGATCCGCTTCTAAGGAACTGCAATGCCTACGCCCGAACTATCTCGGCAAGAGAGGCATCATTCATTCGGTGGCTGGCAAGAGGTATGGCAACATGCCTCTTCAGTGCTGAATTGCATGATGAATTTCTCGGTCTACCTCCCACCACAAGCCGCTACAGGACGAGTTCCCGTCTTGTACTGGCTATCGGGATTGACCTGCAATGAACAAAACCTGATCACTAAAGCCGGATTTCAGCGCTACGCCGCTGAACTCGGCGTCATGGTCGTCGCCATGGATACCAGTCCACGCGGTGACAACGTCGCCGACGATGCTGACTGGGATCTCGGCCAGGGTGCCGGTTTTTATGTGAATGCCACGGCCAAGCCTTGGGCCGCCCACTACCAGATGTATGATTATCTGGTGAGCGAATTACCCGCACTCATCGCCGCACATTTCCCGACCAATGGCCGACAAGCCATTGCCGGTCACTCAATGGGCGGGCATGGGGCGTTGATGATTGCCGCGAAAAATCCGGAGCGCTTTACCAGCGTCTCGGCCTTCGCCCCGATTGTCGCCCCAAGCCAAGTGCCGTGGGGACAAAAGGCCTTTACCGCCTATTTGGGCGCGGATACAGCTTGGCAACAATGGGATACCTCACGCTTAATCGAGCAAGGCCCCGCGCTACCGCCAGCCTTAATCGACCAAGGTTTGGCAGACCCATTCTATCCTGGACAGCTTAGTACTGAGGTATTACAAAAGCTCTGCCAGGCCAAAGGACTGGAGGCCACCTTCCGCTATCATGACGGCTATGATCACAGCTATTATTTTATTAGTAGCTTTATTGAAGAGCATCTTCGCTTTCATGCTGCAGCACTTCAGCGCTAACTGCTGATATAGTAGGCGGCATGTCGATAAAAACGCCAGTTGCACCCTTCGCTGGCATTTTTACTTTGACAAGGTGCTAAGCGCAACGTACATTACGCACCAAGAAATTCCTCTGTAGTTCAGTTGGTAGAACGGCGGACTGTTAATCCGTATGTCACTGGTTCGAGTCCAGTCTGAGGAGCCAAATTTAAGAAGCCAGATGTCTAATGACGTCTGGTTTTTTGCTTTTTATCAATTGGTTAACCCCTCAAGCTTGTCTACTCACGTCTATTAAAAAATACTCGAAGCTACACCCTTTTACTGGTAGAAATGCTGGTAAAGCTGGTTTGGTATTCTTTTTACCACCAAATAGAGGATACCTTCATGCCACTTACTAATACCAAAGTAAAAAATGCAAAGCCTTTTGAAAAGGCTATCAAGCTCACTGACGGGTTCGGCCTCTATCTTCTGGTTCACCCAAATGGTTCAAAATACTGGCAGTTGGGTTATAGCTTTGAGGGCAACAGAAAGTATTTTCCATCGGTGTCTACCCTGCCGTTTCTCTTGCTGACGCCAGGTAGCGCCGTGACGAGGCCAAAAAGCTTTTAGCATCAGGAATTGATCCCAGCGCTAAAAAACAGGCTGATAACAAAATCACACTGGAAAAATGTTACAATATCCGCGCTTTCAAAACAGTTACTAAAAACTGGTTTGCAACCAAAACAACCTGGTCAGAAGATTATCATCGCACTGTCTAAACACGCCTTGAAACTGACCTGTTTCCCGATATCGGCAACAAAGATATTATTGAGTTAGATATGGGTGATCTTTTGGTTCCAATTAATAAGCTTGAAAAGCTCGGCTACCTCGAAATCGTTATGCGGGTAAAATAGTACGCTACCGCTATCCTGCGATATGCGGTTCAGCAAAAGATTATTCGCTTCAACCCTGCCTATGATCTGGAAGGCGCTATACAGAAGCTTCAGACGGAGCATCACCCTGCTATTGAGCTAGAAGAGATTCCAGCACTTCTAGAACGTATTGATAATTATAAAGGCCGTAGCAAAATTACTTTATTGGCGATAAAACTCAATCTTCTGACGTTTGTGCGTTCCAGTGAACTACGATTCGCCAGATGGCCAGAAATCGACTTTAAAAGTTGCTTGTGGGTTATCCCGGAACAATGTAAAGCAATTGATCGAATCAAACATTCAGGGCGTGGTACAAAAATGCGCAGGAAACATTACGTGTCACTGTGCAATCAGCGCTGACTATTCTTTAAGAGATTAAAACACTGACTTATGACGTGAACGCAGAGGATGGTTTTAACTTTACGGGCTGTTATGACACGATGAAGCCAATGAGTGAAAACACAATCAATAAGGCGCTACGTAAAATGGGCTATGACACCAAAACCGACTTGTGCGGTCATGGTTTCCGTACCCTTGGTTGTAGTGCTTCGATTGAATCCGGTGTCTGGCCGGAAGATGTAGTTGAACTCCAAATGAGTCATATGGAAAAGAACAATCTTCGTGCCGCCTATACACATAAGCCTAAATATCTAGAACCACACCGATTAATGTTACAATGGTGGGCTGATTTTCTGGATGCAAATAAGAGTTCTATGGTTAGGCCGTTTGATTTCGCAAATGATAGATAAAAATAACATTATATTTAGTTGATAAGATTGGGGCATAGTGTACTTCCTACTCAGTTATGCACCCATTTAACTATTTTTTAAGCACAATGCGTGAGCCTCAGCTGGTAAGTCTCTATATTGTGGGTCGGTATAAAAACAATTAACGCTCCAGCCATTTCCAGAAGGTCCTGAGTAATGAATAAAATGATGTGCAGGATCTTGGCATTCACCACCTCCGACGATAACGATATTCATCGCCATTACAATATTGTGTATCTGCATCAGTACCGTAATTACCAATCATCTCTTTGAGTGACAATCGGTTTGTAAAAATAATCCCACTTATTTTTAATGCAAATCAAGGTTGAAGAGCAGTTCATCCACATGAATGCTTTTAGCCATCAGCAGAAGCTGATGATCTGCTATAAATTTTGTATTTCTGAGAGTTTTTGAATAATTATTGAATTTTATGGTAAGAAGGTGATTTATCCATTTGCAATCAATTATTAAAAAATGTTATAAATGTGTTGCCCTAAGTGTAGACTTAGGGGAGGTGTACAGTTTGTCCAGTCCAGCGAGTCGCAGACCAGAGACTGAACAATATATGGACGATACTCATAAGGGTACCCATTAAGCTGATTACATTATACAGTGTTTCTAACATTTGCGGTGAAATGCCTATCTGGTTTTTTTTAATCAGTGTGTATGAGACGGTTGGATAAAGACCACTTTGTTAAGCCGGGGCAATGTTTTTCGAACGACCGCAGTTCTAAGTTGCCCCGGTTTCACAATCCCTGAGAATTAGCGATATGAAATCTTGTGATTATCCTTGGTTTAGAAAGCGTGGCTATTTGCACTTTGATAGGCCAATTTCTGTTGAACATGCCTTAGACATTGTCACTAACCCTAATACGGTTGCCACTCATTCATTCCTTCCAATTATAAACTTCACTTCGACTACTTTTAAAATTCATAAAGACAAGAGTACAAACGCAATAATAAAAACACCAAAAGATCGACCCATAGCGTATTCTTCTCATATCGATAGTCATATATATTCTTATTATGCTGAAATCCTTAATCACTTGTATGAGGAACAGTTGTACGATAATGCTATATCTAACAATGTGCTAGCATTTAGAGCGTTGGGGAAAAGCAACATAAACTTTGCTCATGAAGCATTTCAGGAAATAAAACTGAGAGGTAATTGCAGTGCAGTTGCTTTAGATTTATCTAAGTTTTTTGACACTCTGGATCATTCTATATTAAAAAATGCTTGGTGTAGTTTGCTGGCTACGAATAAATTACCCAAAGATCATTATGCTATTTTCAAAGCTATTACCAAATATTCTAAAGTAGATAAAGAAGACGTTTATGACCTTATGGGGATTCCTAAAAACAATACAAGACATACGAAAAACACAAGAAAACAAATTTGCTCATTTTCCGAATTCAGGAATAAAGTCAGAAAATCAAATCTTATAGTACCAAATAAATCTGATTTTGGTATCCCGCAAGGCTCTCCTATAAGTGCCCTCCTTTCAAATATCTACATGCTAAATTTTGATATTGAAATGAATAAATATGTTTCGTTAATAGGTGGGAAATATTTTAACTTATGGATATCGAGCTTCACGCATAATGGAATCCAACTCAATAAGAAAGCAGTTGAAGCCTTTATGGGAGAGATTGCAAAAAGAGATTCAAAAGTAGAGTATGTTGCTCATGTATGGTTTGATAAAAGCACTCTTAGTTACATGGTGGAACATGGTAACTCTTATTTACCGAAACGTATTAGTAATACCCGCAAATCGCTCAAACCTACCTGTTAACTCAGTAGGTGGGCTGTACTCATTTTCGTTGACGATAGTTAAGTAATTTGCAAACAGTCGCTAAGTGAAACGAAAGCACGAACTATGAGCTAAGTGGGCTAAGTTAACAAAAGCTAGACCATGATATACCAGTTTACTAATAGTAAGCCCACATATATTCACCACCATAATTAATTGAGTATCATTGACTTTTTACCCATACAGATTAAACAATGCTTGTAAAAAACAAGCTTACTTTTTAAAACCCAACAACACAAGGATATACGGATGAAGTTCGAGTCCAGTCTGAGGAGCCAAATTTAAGAAACCAGATATCGTAAGATATCTGGTTTTTTTTTATCTGATTTTTCTCACTTCCTATCTCTAATCTCTATCCCGACCGATTCTGTAAGACATTGATGAATATCGGTCATAACTGTATTCGCTAACTCTCCTCTAATCATTCACGGATCATTGGCCTACACTCACTACTTTTACTGATGGAGGTTCTTCCCATGCAATATTCGACGCTAAGTAATGCGGTCAAAATGCCTATGCTTGGATTCGGCGTATTTAAAGTTACCGATAAGCAAGAATGTAAAGAATCCATACTCACCGCTATTCGTGCGGGCTATCGGTTAATCGATACTGCTGCGGTATACGGAAACGAAGATGCGGTAGGTGAGGCCGTACGCGAAGCGATCAGCGCAGGGCTGTGTACCCGCGAAGAGTTTTTCATTACCTCTAAACTGTGGGTACAAGATATGGCTAGCGAAGAGACCGCTCGCCAAGGTATCGCAGCGTCACTAGCAAAATCAGGGCTGGACTATTTCGACCTTTACCTCCTACACCAAGCGTTGAACGACTATTTTAGTGCATGGCGGGCCCTTGAAGAGGCATATCAAGCCGGAAAATTAAAAGCGATCGGCGTCTCCAACTTCTATGCGCACGTGTTAGCGAACTTCTGTGAAACAGTAAACATTAGCCCGATGGTGAATCAGGTCGAGCTTCATCCCTACTTTACCCAAACCGATGCGCTGGCCACTATGCAGCATTATGCTGTGCAACCCGAGGCTTGGGCGCCATTAGGCGGCGGTCGGCACTCCCCTTACCAAGAGGCTAGCTTACAACGCATCGCCGAGACTCATAATAAAACCATTGCCCAAGTTGTACTGCGCTGGAATGTGCAACGCGGGGTGACTGTAATCCCTAAATCGACACAGGCACAGCGTATCGTGGAGAATTTCGATATCTGGGACTTTACACTCAGCGATGAGGAGATGGCACAAATTAGTGCACTCGATCTGGGCTATGTCGGGGAAGCGGTTAAGCATTTCGACCCTGAATTTGTAAGGGGTTGCTTAGGTATTAAGATCCACGATTAATCGCTATACGATGCACCGTACTCCCCAGCACTGACTAAGTCCCGGGGAGTACTTCTCTCGATTACTCCTCGACGATAACCGGTTTTGCAATACTCGTCTTGACTCCCCAGTAATAGCAAATCAGTGCGACTACCGCCACTAACACCATATCGATGGGGCTACTAAGTCGCTCAAGTCCGCCGAAAGTTCCTAATTTGGAGAGGATCAGCATTGCGACGTAGTAAGCGAGCAACCACCAACTACACGCAAGATCTTGCCGATGATCAGGGTTTTTCTTACCTAAGAGTGCATAGCCTAGCCACGCCAGGATAAATATCGGGATCAAGATTTCGTTCACTGTCCAACCGCTCCAATAGATTAATAGGGTACTGGCAACGAAAGAGAGCGGGCTGAGAAATCCTGCAAGCGGTAACCGAAAAGGTCGCGATAACTCAGGCAGATGATTACGAAATGCGGCAAGCGATACGGCAGCAGGCATATAGGTAAATACCGTCGCAGAAGTTACCGCACCAATCAGGCCTCCCCATACTTGGAATTCGGATGGCAGAGTCCATGCAATCGACAGAACTAACGCCAACCATAATGCGCCACGAGGCACACCCGACTTCTCATCAACCTGCCCGGCACTTTTCCAGAGGTGCCCATTCCGTGCTAAGGCAAATAATATCCGTGCAGCGCTGGCAAGATAGATATTACCGGTGCCGGCGGGCGAGATGACCGCATCAACAAGGATAAGGTTAATCAGCCACATGAGGCCGAGGCTACGCGCGAGATCCGCATAAGGCGATTGGTAGATAGCCTTCAGCCCCTCCCAGCCATGGGCAGACAATACGTCGCTAGGCACCGCGCCCATAAATGCATACTGCAGCGCGATGTAAACGATAAAGCTCACGGCGATAGCAATAAAAATAGCGATCGGCACGTTACGCTGTGGATTTTTCGCTTCGCTAGCAAAGTCGACTGCTTGCCTAAAGCCAAGATAAGCGAACACGATACCTGCCCCGGTGAGTGAGGTAAATACGCCATGAGCACCACCCGGAGGCGCAGGGGGAACGTGGAGGTTAGAGGCATTAAAGTAGAGGAATAACGTGATGATAGTCACGATAGGAACGATGAATTTGAAGAAGGTGATGATGGTGTTTATCCGACCAAAAACGCTAACGCTCCAATAGTTAAGTAAGAAGAAGATGACTAACAGACCAATCTGCACGCCAAATCCCAACATCGTCGGGCTGCCATCGCTATGCCCCAGTGCTGGCCACCAATAGAGGGCATATTGCCGCACCGCTTCGACCTCTACGCCTGCTGTACTGGTATAGGCAAGAAGCGAACTAACGCCAATCACAAAGCCCACCACATTGCCATGGGAGTAGTTAGGGTAGCGTACGAACCCTCCGGCCCTTGGGATCGCGGCGGAAAGTTCCGCTGACACTAGGCCAATCAGCAGGACAATTACCGCTCCTAATATCCAGGCCCAGCCTGTATTCCCTCCTGCATAGCCCGAACTATTTAAGGCTGCATAGAGCCAACCGGAACCAATCATTGAACCTATGCCAAGTAACGATAAGTCAACTAGGCTCAATCTTTTCTTCAATTCACCCTTTGCCATAATATTACCCCTTATTTTTTTATTATCACTACCACGGGGTAACTAAGCAGTTTTTATGCCAACATCCGCTATTTCAGGGTTAATTAATTCTCCTAGATGAGTCGCCGACAAGAAAATAGTCAACATTTTCAATTAATTGTTGTAATAGCTGCTGCCTCGCCTCGGTGCTTGCCCAAGCAACATGCGGAGTAAGGATTACTTTATTCCTTATAGATTCATCGAGGAGAGGATGGGTCAACGGTAACGGCTCCTGCGCAAACACATCTAAGCCAGCCCCCGCTAACTCTCCTTGTCGCAGTGCATTAGCCAGCGCGGACTCGTCGACAATCGCGCCACGCGCGGTATTTATTAGATAAGCAGAAGGCTTCATCAATGCTAAACGCGCTACGGAAAAGAGCCCTGCCGTTTCCGGTGTTAACGGGCAATGTAAACTGACAATATCGGCACTCGGTAAGAGTTCATCTAGCGCGAGACGCCCTGCCCGCAACGGCCGGCCCGGTAACTCGGCTAATAAGACTTCCATACCAAAGGCTTGTGCTAAGGCACTTACCCGCTGGCCGATAATGCCATAGCCGACAATGACCAGCCGTTTTCCCTGAAGCTCAGTCATGGTTTCACTGAGTAAGCAGAAAGTCCCAGCTTGTTGCCAACGCGGCGTACGTAACGTTTGCTGATAGTTAACCAGTCCATTAGTCAGCCCGAGAATAAGCGCGAATGTATGCTGGGCCAGCGATCCTGTGCCATAGTCTTGGCAATTGTATAACGCGATCCCCAGTTCAGTGGCCGCTTCGCGATCGACATACTCACTACCCGTACCGCCAACGAGGATTAACTGTAACTGCGATGACTGCTCAAGGATCTCGCGTGTAAGCGGCGTACCATTGGTGATCACGACTTGTGCAGTCCTGAGTCGTTCAACACACTGTTCCTCAGCGGTATGAGGGTAACGTGCGAAGTGATAAAACACGGCAGCCAACCGCTCAATATCGGCTTGTTCGCAAAAAAGTAACTCTTCATCAAGCAAGACGGCCGATAATTTCATTCTTCCTCCTACATATTTACTGAACAAAAGTCTTAGGTTCGAGTAAGATCTTTTTCATTTCCTCGAAGTGTGCCTGAGAGAAATCGGTAATTTGCTCCCAACCTTGTGCGGTTTTCTCGGCGACTGCATCAGATAAGACTCGCAGCGGACGTCCAGTGCTGTAGGCCTTAACCAAGAACGTACAGGCGCGCTCCAAGGTATAAATATCATCGAAGGCCTCACCGATAGTCTTGGCCGTCACCATCACACCATGATTACCCATCAATAAGCGCTGATGGTGACCTAACAACTCAGCCAGACGCGCGCCCTCTGCCTCACTATCTGCCATCCCTCCATACTGTTCGTCATAGGCCATACGGTTAAAATAGCGGGCCGTCGTTTGGTCTATCGGCAGGATACGCAGATCCTCTAGGCACGCGATAGTGGTGGTATAAATGGGATGTAAGTGCAGTACGGCCCGGATATCCGGGCGGCGCTGGTGAATTTGACCGTGGATAGCCCACGCGGTGGCGTCGACATCGTCTCGTAAAGCGTCTTGTGGGTTGTCTGCATCCAAGAGGAGTAAGTCCTCGGGTTGGATGCGGGAAAAGTGCTTCCACTTTGGATTAATTAGGAATTTTTTCCCATCGTCGGAAACTGCCGCGCTAAAGTGGTTCGCAACGGCTTCATGCATACCGAGCTCGGCCACCAACTGGAAACAGGCCGCAAGGTCAACGCGAAGTTGTGCTTCTGTCATCCTGTTCACTCCTTCTACTCAGCGGTTAGAGATTGAATTTCTTGCTCGGTCGGCGCAGTGAAGTGATAGCGTGCGAACAACTGTTGATAGTCTGATGTTTTACGAAACTTATTTAGCCCATCCGTAATTGCGGCTTTAACGTCTGGCGCGTCTTTGCGCACCCCAATGCCCATCAACACTGGATAAAGTAGCGTTGTTGAGGTCACCGCGACCTTACCGGGTAATTTTTTTACCGCCGCTTGCGCCACCGCTACGTCAGTGATTTGTGCATCAATGGCATGAGAAAGCAAAGCCTGAGTCGTCTGTGGATCGGTGGGAAACTCGCTAATCTGAATAGCCGGCTTACCCTGTTTCACACACTGAGTATCTGAAAAATTTTGTAGATGTTGTAAGAATGATGATCCCGCCATGGTGCCCACCTTATGCCCGCAGAATTCATCGGGGGTTTTCGGCTGGTAAGCGCCCTGTGCCAGTGAGAGAATTTGTTGCCCAGTCTTTAAGTACGGCACCATATCGATCACTTTTAAACGTTCTGGCGTGATGTACATCGCGGAGTTCGTCACATCAAACCGCTTACCCCGCAACCCCGGAATAAGATTCGGGAAACGCGTATCCACACTCACTACTTGTCGATTCAGTTGTTTTGCAATCCCCGCCAACATTTCAATATCGAAGCCGGCTGGCTTACCTTGGTTCATATATTCATACGGCGAAAACGTGATATCGGAACCCGCGATAATTTTTGTCGGTTGCAAGAACTCTGCTGACGCATTAAGGCTTACTACCAGCGCTAGCGCACCAACGGCGACTACTTTCTTAACATTTTGCATACTTAGTCCCTCACTCATTAAACGAAATATCTTTCAGAAACTGCATGATGCGTGGGTGATCACCCTTGCGTAGTGCTTCTGGGCTATCGTCGCAGACAATACGCCCCTGCTCCATAAACAACACCCGGTCGGAAATATTGAATGCAAACTTCATTTCATGGGTCACAATCAGCATGGTGATCCCTTCACGGGCTAACTGCTCAATCACCTGTAAGACTTCGGCTACTTTCTCCGGGTCAAGGGCCGAGGTAGGTTCGTCGAATAGCATAATGCGAGGTTTCATCATCAAGGCCCGAGCTATCGCCACGCGTTGCTGTTGTCCGCCCGAGAGCTGATGAGGATATTTATTGGCGTGGTCAAGCATCCCGACCTTATCCAAGGTGACAGCAGCGAAATGTTGGCGCTGCTCACTAGACCCTAGTTTATGCCACGTTGGAGCGAGTAACAGGTTCTCGAGCACGGTAAGGTGAGGGAATAGATTGAACCCTTGGAACACCATACCGATTTGCTGACTCAGGGCCTGATTTTCGTAGAATTTTTCTTTTCCTGGGCCCGTACGCTGTAACTGAATAAAGGGCTGATCGTTCAGCCACACCTCGCCACGATCTAACCTATCCATCCCGTTTAACAGCCTTATAAGGGTCGTTTTTCCTGAACCGGACGGTCCGATCAATGCGATGACCTCGCCCGGTGTAACGTCAAAAGAGATATTGCCCAACACCTCAATATTATTGAAGGCTTTATGCAACGATTTCGCCTGCAACGCCTTTTGTACGTTGCCACTCGTTTGCTCTATAGCAGGTAATGGAGTACGCGCTAGCGTATGGAGTTGGGGCGAGACCGCCGGACGCTTGTGTCGTGTCGATAAGTCGAGCCAAGCTTCTAGGCGTTTGAGTAAAGTATCGAAAACCGTGACCACTAGAATGTAATAGACAGCCACGGCACTCATCGTTTCCATCACTAAAAAATTTTCAGTATAGAGTCGTTGGCCCACCAATAAAATCTCAGTCAGTGAGACGACGGATACCAAGGAAGTTAACTTAACAATTGAGATAAATTCATTGGCCAAGGCAGGTAGTGCCACACGGATCGCTTGCGGGATGATGACCTTGTATTGCAAAACACGGTAGCCCAAGCCCAAGGCTTTCCCTGCCTCATACTGCCCTTTAGGAATAGACAGGAGCCCGCCACGGTGGATTTCGGCAATATAGGCACTTTCACTCAGTACTAGCGCCAACAATCCTGACCAGTAAGGGTTACTCAGCAGTACTGATGTCGAGGGCAGCGCCTGAGGGAGGTTATAAACAAAAATTAACAAGACCAACAGCGGCACACTGCGAAATAACCAGATGTAGGCTCGGGCGAAGCCCTGTAATAAGGGGTGTTTGTGTTGGCGGGCTAACGCCAATAAAAAACCGAAAATAACGCTTAGCAGCCAAGCACTGACGCTTAAACTTATCACGGTCCACGTTGCCGACCAGAAGTCGCGATCCTTGAATAAGCTGAAAAAATAACTCCAGTCAAAACTCATCATTCATTTCCTTAGTAGCGAGGTGCGAGTGGCATCTATGCGAAACATTCAGAGAGTTGTGCAATCTTCAGACCAGAGGCTAAGAAGGTAAATTATTAAATTTATTTATTCAAAAGATAAAAAAACTATGCTTACATAATTTGAGGCATTGAAAAGTCCTATCCTGAGGAAAGTTAATGGCAAACTTCACATTAAGACAGTTAAAGTATTTTGTGATGACCGTAGAGTGCGGCAGCGTTGCGGAGGCATCGCGTAAACTATTCATTGCCCAACCCTCAATTTCCACGGCGATAAAAGGGTTAGAGGAAAGCTTCGGGGTGACATTATTCATTCGGCACCACGCTCAAGGCGTAACCTTGACGCCCAGTGGGGCGCGTTTTTATCATAAAGCACTAAAATTGATCAGAACCGCGCACGAATTTGAGCAAAATGCCCTCGCGGATAACAACGTGGTATCGGGTAAAATTGAGATAGGCTGTTTCGAAACGGTGGCCCCGCTGATCCTCCCCAAATTACTCCGCGGCTTTAAGGAGCGTTATCCAGGGGTCGAAATTACTGTACGAGACGGCGAGCAACATGAACTCGTAAAAGGGCTTATCGCTGGCAATTACGATCTCGCTCTTCTTTACCAGCACCAACTTGATGCAACGATTGAAACCTCTGCACTCTTGCCGCCACAGGCTCCATACGTCCTACTTCCCTCCGAGCATGCTCTCGCCCAACGTGAATCGATCAGTTTAAAAGAACTCGCCACACTGCCGATGATTTTGCTGGATGTCCTCCCGAGCCGTCACTATTTTGTGAGCTTATTTACTCAGGCCGGGCTGGTCCCAAATATCGTGTTCAGTTCACCGTCTATTGAGATGGTAAGAGGGATGGTAGGCCAAGGCTTTGGCTTTGCCTTCTTAGTCACCCGTCCTTATGGTGATACGACCTATGATGGGCAACGGCTCACCACCCTGCGTCTGCAAGATGTTGTGGAAGGATCGGGATTAGTTGCGGCTTGGCTACACCGCAATCCACTCACTACCCCTGCCGAACTGTTTCGTCAATATTGTGTGGAGCAACTGACTCAGTTGGCTGATTAGCGTATAGGGCCTCCGTTATCTTATCGAGTAGTGTTAAGCATTGCCTGATCTGGTCATCCTCAACGTATTCATCAGGTTTGTGCCCCTGTGCCATGCTTCCCGGCCCACATACTACGGTCGTAATACCCTGTTGAGCGAACAGGCCAGCTTCACTACCAAATGCCACCGTGTGGGGAATGGAGTGTTCTGTCCACCTCAGTAATTGTTGCAGCCAGGGATTACTCTCTTCGATAAATAATCCTGGATACGCCGCAAGGGACGTAAATTGAATATCACTCTCGCGAGAACGCTGGCGCATAACGGACACAAGGGTAGATCGAGCATAGTTTTTTATTTCATCTATTAATGGCTCGGGCGATTGATCGGGGAGGTAGCGTAACTCCATATCAAACTGGCAGTGATTCGGAACAATATTTAACGCTTCGCCGCCACACAGGGTACCTACGTGTAATGTACTAAATGGCGGGTCAAAGGCTAGATTCACCGTTGAAGCGAGCTGGCGGTCGCGCTGCATAATGAACTGAATAACATCGGTCGCATAATTAATCGCATTAACGCCTTGCGGCGCATACGCAGAATGGCATGCATGCCCTATTACGTTACACCGTAATGCAACCTTACCTTTATGCCCGTTGACTGGCTGCATAGAGGTGGGTTCGCCGACTAAGCAAATTTCAGGCTTCACCTCGCGCTGGGCGAGGGATTCGAGCAAACTATGTACCCCTAGACATCCCACTTCTTCATCGTAACTGAAGGCGAGCCATAGCGGACGTTGCAATCGTGCGCGATCGATATCAGGAAGGATCGCTAACATACAAGCCAAGAACCCCTTCATATCGGCTGTGCCACGACCGTAATGGCGTCCCTGTTCAGTCGTTAGGGTAAAAGGCGGGTACGACCACCTTTGGCCATCGACCGGGACAACGTCGGTATGGCCAGAGAGCATAATTCCTCCCGCAACCTGCGGACCGATACAGACGAGGATATTGGCTTTGCTCTGGTCAGTATTAAAAATACACTCAGCGGTGATCTGCTGGGTCGCGAGATAGTCACAAACGAAGTCAATGAGGGCTAAGTTACTCGCCCGACTGGTCGTGTCAAAGCCAATCAAGCTTTGCAGAATCGTTAAAGTACGGGTGTGGGTCTCATTCATTACCTGGTACTCCATAGCTTGGCGCGAGCAGCGGATTGAGGGCGCGTAATAGATAGTCCTCTTGTTGCGGCTGCCAGCGCTGCCATAGGTCACGTAAAGCGGCGATGGGATCGTCATCGGCCCAGTCTACCCGTAGGTCCGCTAAGGGCCAGTCTTGTGCCGCATAGGTTTTTAACGCGGCAGAGTGTACCGGCCCCGCTTCGCCGCCTGCAGCTAAGGCTGCCTCTAAGGCACCGAGCAATCGCTCGCCCAACTCCCCCGAATATTGCTCAAATGCATGGATCGCCGCTTGAGGGACCGTAGGGTTAGCAAGCATGTTGCCCGCGGCGATACAGTTTAGCCCTTCTGCCGTTTGCCACGTTCCCAGTGTTTTCTCACCACTCCACACTGCGCTGGTTCCTTGAAAGTCAATAACGGTGACCTGTCGATAGTCTCGGTATTTTTCATCGTTAATCACTATTTCAAGGGCTTGTGCGGCGCTCGTTCCCGCCTGCATTTCGCGTAAAATTGCAGGACCCAGACTCGGCAGCGTGACATTCTGCGAAGACACCGCACCGATCCCGGCCGCGATCCATGGGCAACGTTGCCCAACAGCGATACTGGATGAGCTGATAGCAATACCGAGCTGGCCGGTCTGCGGGCAAAAACCACTAATCGAGATCGTCATACTCGCTCCTACTCGTCTGGGATAACCGCGATAATATCAATTTCCATCAACCACTCAGGCTGGGCTAAGCCGCTGACCACCAACCCCGTGGAAATAGGAAACACCCCCTTCAACCACTTACCGACCTCACGATATACCGGCTCACGATAGCGAGGGTCGGTGATGTAGGTGGTGGTTTTTACGATATGATCTAGCGAAGATCCCGCCTCTTCTAATAACTGTTTGACGTTTTTCATCGCCTGCTCGGCTTGGGCAGCAGGGTCACCTAATCCAACGAGTTTACCGGAGAAGTCTGTGCCCACTTGTCCTCTGACATACACAGTATTACCGGCGCGAACCGCCTGACAGAGATCGTTATCCAACGTCTGGTTGGGATAGGTTTCTTTAGTGTTAAACATTCTAATACGCGTGTGAGTCGTCATAGCGGGTGATGCTCCTTAAGAAGAGACGGCAGGATAGGCGAGATAGCTTTGCTGGATGGCGATTTGATCCGCAATATAACTGGCATCGTGCCAGGCTCCCCAAATGAAGGAAGAGCCACGTCGTGATTGCCAAGGTAATCCCAGAAAATAGAGGCCGCGCTCGATACTTACTCCGCGCTGTTGCCGGGGTTTACCTGCCTCATCGAAAATATCGACGTCTAACCAGCGATAATCGGTGGTATATCCGGTAGCCCAAATAATAGTACTGACCTCTGCAGCCTTTAAGTCAAGCTGCGCTAAAGGGTGCGTGATACAGTCAGACGCTGGTATAAACGCCCTCGCCTCTGGCTCCTCGGGTAACGACGCACCATTACGCTCAACCCAAGCATCGGCAGCATCGAGCAGAGCTAAGTAACTCTCATCACCGGCACGAATATTTTCGACGAGATCCTGCTTAAAGTAGACCGTTCCCTCGCTAAAATGGTCTGTCATACCGGTTAAGATAATACCTTGCTGAGCCAGACGCCTGAAGTCGATAGTTTCTCCCCCGCGCGCGCCGCTCACGGCGATCGTCACGTGGCTTTTTCCGGGGGCATGCTCGGTCGCATCCCACAGGCCGAGTACACCTAACCACCAGCAAAAATCACGTCCTCGGTAGCGACGCGGAGGGCGATCGTGAGGGCCAACTGATAGGTAGACCTTGCGCCCGGCACGCTGAATTTCATCCGCAATTTGTACGCCCGATGATCCTGCCCCGACGACCAATACTGCACCGGGCGCTAATTGCTGTGGATTGAAGTATTGCGCGGAGTGGATTTGCGTAACGGTTTCACTCGTGGGTGCGATGGCGGGGATCAATGGGTGATGAAAAGGTCCGGTTGCGACGACAACATGGTTCGCGATAAAGTCCCCCACTGAAGTCTCTACATAAAACCCCGGCTGCTGACATCTTTTACTCACGCGCTGAACGTCAACGCCGCATTGTACGGGCAGATCAAATTGGGCAACGTAGTCGGAAAAATAGTTGGCGACATCGTCTTTTGCAACAAATTCGTCAGCTTGGTATTGCGTAAACTCTCGATGCGGGAATCGATCGTGCCAAGCAGGCCCATTGGCCACTAATGAATCCCACCTGCCGCTGCGCCAAGCTTCTGCAATGCGATTCTTTTCGAAAACGCGATGGCTAATTCCCTTTGCCGTAAGGTGCTCGCTCATCGCGATCCCTGCCTGCCCAGCCCCGATGATAAGGGTATCGATATGTTCTGCGGTCATTATCCCTGCCTCGTCAATAACGTAGTGATTAAGAGGCAGAATAGGTAAGCGCTGTCTTGAAATAAAATAGTATAAAGCTACGTGCTAACAACAAAATAACTATGACTACCCATTCCCGGAGTGATCAGTGGCCAGCTGTAGACGCACCCAGCTTGCGCGCAGAAGCGATGCAGGGAGATGATGAGTGTCAGCATGGCGGACCAGGTCGCCGATAATGGGTTGGCTTTCTGACGGCTTACCTGCCGTCACATCTCGATATAGGGATGACACAAGAGGCGTGTTGGGGTTAAGTAGGGTTGAACGTAACTGACTCACGACCGCCGAACGAGGCTGGTAGCCTGCCGCGGTGATCACCGCTAAGATTTCTGTAAAGAGGCAGTCAATATAGGCCGCCCCTCCCTGCGAGGCGATAATCGTGCGAGTGTCTGCCCCCGCTAAACACGTACTTGCCCCTAACGTACCTAGGAAGAGATATTTTTCCCACATTTCGCTGGTGATATCAGCGCTGATCGTCAGGCTAAACCCAACGTTCTGTAGGCGCATCCCCACCTCTTTAACTGTTGCGCATTGAGAGGGATGCAACGCGCCGAAACTCAGCCGATGTAAGGGCGATAGCTGTTCAATCTCTCCGTATTGGCTGAGTCGGGCATAGATCTGACACAGCCCACCCACAACAGACTGACCAAACGCCTGTTGCAACAGCGCGATGTGTTGCATCCCATTAAGCAAGGGAACAATTAAGCTACTCGCCCCCACTGCCGGGGGTAATGTGCGAATAACTTCTGCGAGATGCTGGTGCTTGACCGCCACAATAATCAATGGCCACGTTTCACCCTCCAGCTGTTCCGCGGTTAAACACCTCGGCGTAACGGTAAACTGCTCTTGAGGCCCATTAATAACTAACCCGTGTTCGGTAAGTTGCTCGGCACGAGCCGCGCGCACTAAGAAGGTGACCTCGTGCCCGGCTTGCTGAAGCCTGCTACCAAAATAGCCCCCAGTGGCCCCTGCCCCTACGACTAATATTTTCATTATCTTTCCCGCTAGAAATAAAAAAGGCCTGAATCATCAGGCCTTGAATACTATTTAGTTTCGGGGGCTTTGCTCTCACCCAACACTTTTAATTTCTTCGACAGATCGCGTCGCTCTTTGGATAATTCCGCGTTTTTGATGATGTACTCATCAACACGGTCTTCGTAATCGCTGCGCATGCTCGCAATGATTTCTTGAATCGCCTCAACGCTCATTCCAGGCTTGATATATTCGCTCAGGTTATCGAGGAGTAATACGCGTTTCTGATTATCACGGACTTTCTTCTCATTATCGGTAATTTCACGCTGTAGCTTATTTTTACGACGAAACATACGAACAAATTCAAGTACATCCTGGAATGACTGTTTTGCATTTTCCATGACAACACCTTTTGTTAAACCTGCTCAGCAGGGGATAGATTTCTCGGAATGTATAAGCCATTTAGCGGCGAAGCGCTAGACGGATAAGTTCTCGCATTCTTTCTAATTGTTTGGTTAATTCTAAACTTAGCCATACGTAGCCGTAAACTGGCGTCAACTCTGCCTTAGCATGCTCAGCTTGCGCTAAGAGTTCGGTGAGTTCCCGGCTTATTTCGTCCATCGCAGCGCTGCTAGTCGCCAGTTGGTCGCTGTGACTGACGCCGTTACGCAGCATATCCGCCAAGGTATCGAGCATCTGTTCGGTCGTCGCCTGGGTACGGCGTAACGTGGGCGCGTTGAGCAGAAGCAGATGACTTTCCCGTGATGACCACCACGCGTTGATTTGCATCTCCATGGTATTCACCATGTTACGCTGTAGCGTCTGGATGCCCTCAAATACCGATCGTGGGATCCGCGTCTCTTTACAGGCAGGCTCGAGTAAACTGCGCATTTTTATCAGCGAGGTCAGTAGATTCTGCAAGGGCTTATTAAGGCGGGGCTTCTCGAGCAGATTGGACGATAAACCGGTATGATAAATCTTACGGCTATTGACCAACGCATCCGCCAACCGTAGTCGCCAAAATACATAGGCTCGTTGGGTAAAGATCCCGGTAAAAAAAATCGAGAGCAAGCAACCAAAAACGACATCCCCGCCCCGCCAAAGCGCGGTGAGGAAATCTCCTGCCGGGGCCCCCACGACTACGCCGAGAGTAATACCAATCAGCAACGCCATATATGGCCGCTTACCGAGCGTTAAGTAGCCGCAGAAAAACATGACCGCCCCACACCACGCCAACATTAGCGGTAGTGAAATCATCTCGAGCTTTAACGCGATCAATCCAGAGATGGACCCGAGCACGGTACCAATAATGCGTTGAATGGCGCGTGGAAAGACATTACCCCATGTTGAGATCGGGCCAATGACCACCACCAAGGTGATTAGCGGCCAGCTGCCTTCCGGAATATTCAAGATACGGATCAGCATAAAGGAGGCTAGGAACGCTATCGCGATGCGGACACCATGCACCCAGCGGTAGTGTCGATAGAGCCAATATTCGAGTTTTGACAGGGGTTTATCGGTTTTCACAGCTCATGCTAAGCGTTAAGAGATTATAGGTAGGCAGTGTACTCTCACTCACTCTTTTTTTTAACCCTAAAAGTAAAAAACTGCACCTTACTCAGTTGGATGTCCAACTTTTGGGGTGCAGTCCACAAACGAGGCTTTCGTTTTAAAACTTACGCTTAATATAATCGATCGCTCGGGTAAAGATCCCTGCCTGCGCGACAGGTTGTAGCGCCACCAGCGGATAACTCGCTAACTCATGATCTTTATCCATCACAGTAATGACGCCGATTTTCTGATTCGCGGCGAGCGGTGCCTCTAACTCTTTTTTATCAATGACGTATTTGGCTTTTACATTATTGATTTCATTCTTGGGCAGTGACAAATAGAGATCTTTATCACTTCCGACCGCGACAGTATGCGGATTACCGTACCAAACGTTTTCATTGCCAATCGCTCGACCCGCATGGAACAGTTGCACGGTATCAAAGTTGTTTTGTCCCCATACTAGTAGTTTCCGGGCTTGTTCTTTACGACCCTTCGAACTTTTACCGCCCATAATCACGGCGATCAGTCGGTGATTGCCTACGACGTTAGAGGCGATGATATTGAAGCCAGCCGTATCCGTATGCCCGGTCTTTAGACCGTCGACATGCAGGCTGTTATCCCACAACAATCCATTACGGTTATTTTGGGTGATACCGTTCCACGATAAGGTCTTCTCGCTATACATATGGTAAAAGTCAGGCTCACCATCGATAATCGCTTTCGACAGGATAGCTAAATCCCGTGCGGTAGAGTGCTGGCCCGGCGCATCTAATCCATGAACGGTTTCAAAGTGGGTATTTTTTAGCCCTAACTTCTCAACATAATGATTCATTAAGCCGACAAAGTTCTCTTGGCTACCCGCAACATAATCGGCAAGGGCAACACATGCATCATTTCCAGAGTCGATGATCACACCGCGGCTTAAGTCACGTACGGTTAACACGTCGCCCGGCTTCAGGAACATTAGTGATGACCCCTTAAAGACAGGATTACCTGCTCCCCAAGCATCTTGGCCTACGGTGACTTTATCGTCACGGGTGATACGTTTTTGGTCGATAGCGCGGTCGACCACATAGCCCGTCATCAACTTAGTCAAACTGGCGGGATTGCGTTGTTCATCTGGGTTACCGGCAGTCAAAATTTGTCCGGTTTTAGCATCCATTAAGACCCATGAGGCAGCATCTATCGAAGGCGGCGTGAGTGGAAAAGGTAGTGCATCATCCTGTGCAAACGCATGGGAGGCATAGAAAACGATGGAGGTAACGAGTAGAGTGGCGCGCCTTTTCAAAATAATCCTCTGAAATATCAATATGTACGAGTAGTCGGTCTTTTTACGGTATTTTCAGTTCTGGATCACCTGTTAATTGTCAGAAAGTGTGAATAATTTTTCTTAAACTGACACTAAGCCCACTCTTGGCTAAACTATCCCCAATACCCCTATCGTCAGAGTCAATAACGCTTAAAAAGAGATCAATGACCCGACGCAGTCTTATCGTTCAACGTCTTGAGGTTTTGATGAAGTATCCTGCAATCGGCATCGCCCCCCTATCAGTGTTAATCGGTTCGATCTCCTATGGGATGCCTGGGATCATCCTGAGTATCGCGGCAACTCATGGGGTGGCGATCAATCATTTAATGCCAATTCAATTTCTATTTTCATTTTTACTCTTCTTTCTCTTTTCCGAACTCACGCCGCGCGGGGCGGGTACCTTCCCCTATCGGGATAAAATTCTGGTTGTCTTTACGGGGATCCCAGTACTATTAATCACTTACTGTTTCTACCATGCCGTGCTAAGAATTGGGGTACCCACCTCAACCTTATTATTAATGCAATCGTCGTGGATCGTCCCCGTGGTCAGCGCCGTCTATAAGAAACAACCCTTATCACGCGGCGAGTGGACTCGCTTCGCCACTATAATTAGCGGGCGTCCTCATTTCCACCGGAATGTTGAGTGGGCAAGGACAGTTCGATCTTACCGGTATGTTGTGGGGGCTTGGAGCGGCACTCTCCTATAGCGTGGTGATTTTATCGTCGTCGAATATCGCAAATGGGGTGAGGGTGATCGATAAAGCTAAAAACCTCACCTTCGGCGCGTTTATCGCCTCATTATTTTTATTTAATAGCCAGGTAAAGATCGACCCGATTAGCATTGATGCCCTATGGGCGGTGACCAATGCCTTGTTCTCATCTATCCTGCCGATCATGCTATTTGGCTTTGGTATGCCACGTATGCACTCTTCCCTAACTGGTATGCTTGTGGCCATTGAGCTCCCAGCGGCATTTATCTTCTCCCACCTTTTCCTCAACGAGCATATTGCCGCAGAACAGATAATCGGCTGTACGCTAATTATCGTTGCGATCATCTCTCAACCTATTGCGGACTGGCTGAATAAGAAGAGGAATTGAGAGCTATCGGTGGGATGAGCCGCAAATTATTCGCCTGCTCGTCCTAGTGAAACGTGATGATTCAGAGTAATCCCTACTCGATCCCCCGATTATTAAGAGAGTTACCCTATGGAAGCGAGGCCTTCATGCCTATTATTCGTCCTCAATCTGTAAGGGCTATTTTATGAGTAATATTTTGTTGTTAATTCTAGGGATCGGTATGGGAGCTGTCGCAATCTGGCTAGGCATCTCTTATATCAACGAAGTCATAAAGCAGAAAAATACGTTTAAAAAATAGGCTTGGCCGCATACGCGGCCTTATCCATCAGCCACCCATCCTTGACAAAATACCGATTTCGATCCGATACCTGCCATCGCTTAACGCCATTAACTGATTATTATTTTTTCCAAAACGCTGTGAGCAGTAATCTTTCCCTGTATTAAACCGAACATTTTTACTGCCGCCTTCACTGGATTAGTTATCCCTTGTAAGTAAAAGGTCGGTAGAGAGATCGTATAGTACGAATAGGGGATGCACTCCCTCTTCTGTGGACCTTTCGATGCAGAGTTGAATGGGAAAAACTCATTAAACAGAAGTAGTCGATAAGCTTAACGCGCCATAGATAATCACTAGTAATACCACGGCAATGCAGAGAAAAGCGCTAGAGAGTGAGGCTGCATGAGCGATAAAGCCAATGATGGCAGGTCCTAGTAGAATGCCTAAATACCCCACCGTCGATACAAAAGCGACGGACAGGTTGCTCGGCATAGCGTTATGATTTCCTGCCAAGGTTGTAACAATAGGCACCACGTTTGCAGCCCCTAAGCCAATCAGTGCGAAGGCACATAACGATACCTGCCAACTTGGGAATAGTACGACGAGAATAAACCCGATGAGTGTAAAACTACCACTTATCAGTAATAGGACTTTTCGGCCGGTGACTAAGACAATCTTATCGCCTAACAGACGCATTATCGCCATCGTTGTCCCAAATGCCGCATAACCCCACCCCGCATAAGCCAGATCTAATCCTTGGTTAGACGTCAGCCAAATACCACTCCAGTCAAGCATTGATCCTTCGGCTAGAAAGCAAACTCACTATCATCAGCGGTAAAGAATGCACCGTAGCGAGTAACGGTAACACGCTGGCGATACATAACGTCCCTAGGGTAATAATACTGCGGCAACCAAAGCGGCCGACGAGCTTTCCAGAGAATAACATGGTGAGGAGCGAGCCTAGCCCTAAACACAATAACAAGGATCCCAGTGACTTCTCGTCAAGTTCTAAACGTTGTCGAGCATAAGGCACTAAGGGTGCCCAAACCCCCATCGCAAAACCGGCAATAAAAAAAGCCGATCTCGTCGCCATACGTTGTGAAGCCGTATTTATCTTATCCTCTCGCATCATGCTCTGCTCACTGCCCTAGTTTAGGCTTACACCTCTGGCCTTAAAGAAGAACCGTAGCCTAACATAAATAATTATGGGTGATTTCCCTTAATCTATTCTCCCGCTTGTGGGTGTACAGGCATCATTGCGCCACCATGATTAGCGTAGTGTCTTGACTCACCTACCCTTTCAGTAATGATTGGCTCGCCGTGTTATCAGTCAATATCGCTGATATAAACAATTATTACAGCCGTCAATAGCGACTTTCACCAAAATAAATATATAAAAAACTAGAAAGTTAACAAAAAAAACCTATAATCACCAACTTTTAACAATTAGCAACATATTATGAACATAACTAGAAGAAAACTCCTGATTGGTGGCGGTGCGATTTGTGCGGCAGGTATCGGTGCAAGTGTTTTAGGACCAATGTTAAGTAGAGAAGGTCGATTGGTCCCTGGTAAACCGAGGTATGGGTTTATCGCAGGCAGTGAAGGCGAATTACCGAAAAGCGCTGATGCGGTCATTATCGGCGCAGGAATTTTGGGGATCATGATGGCGATTAATCTGCGAGAAAAAGGGCTGTCGGTGGTTATTGTTGAGAAAGGAAATATTGCTGGCGAGCAATCCTCTCGGTTCTATGGTCAGTTGATAACCTATAAGATGGAAGGCGATACGTTTATGCTCCACCATTTAGGTAAGGAACATTGGCGCGGTATGAACGAAAAAATCGGGACGGATACAAGCTACCGTACTCAGGGGCGCGTTGAAGTGCCGCTCAGCGATGAAGACTTACAAAATGTTCGAACGTGGATCGAGGGTAAAAAAGAGTTGTTGAGCGGCTCGCTACCTCTGAAGACGCGTATTATTCAAGGTGAAGAGTTAAAAACGCGATTAAAAGGTGCTACCTCAAACTGGACTATAGCGGGCTTTGAGGAGGACTCGGGTAGCTTAGATCCCGAAATAGCCGCATTTAGAATGGCAGAATATGCTAAGAAAATTGGCGTAAAAATCTATACCCAATGCGCAGCGCGAGGTATTGAAAAACAAGGCGGTACGGTATCTGATGTGGTCACAGAAAAAGGCGCGATTAGAACAACTCGCGCGGTGGTCTGTGGCGGGGCATGGTCGCGTTTATTCATGCAGAATCTCGATGTTGATTTAGAAACGCTTCCTGCTTATCAATCGCAACAGCTTATTACCGGTGGTCCGGGTCTACCCGGCGCGAATGTCGCGTTACCCGGCAATATCTTTTTCCGCGAACAAGCGAACGGGACTTATGCGACCTCGCCAAGAATTGAAGTGATACCGATAGTTAAGGAATCCTTCTTTTATGGCTATAAGTACCTGCCACTCCTTGCCCCAGAAGATGTGTTTGTGCACTTCTCAATTAATGAACAGCTCCTCAACTCTTTCAGTCAAAAGACAAAATGGTCACTGAGCGAGCAATCCCCTTTCGAAAATAACCGCGATATGGTCGCCGTTGCAGACTTTAAAGATCTTAACGAGTCATTGGTAACCTTAAAGAAAGAGTTTCCTGCGTTCACTCACTCAAAAATTATCGACCAATGGAGTGGTGCCATGGCCGTGGCGCCCGATGAATCGCCGATTATCTCGGTAGTTAACGAGTGTCCTGGGCTCGTGGTCAATACCGCAACGAGTTGGGGGATGACGGAAAGCCCAGTCTCTTCAGCCATCGCTGTCGACTTGCTGTTAGGGAATAAGCCCGTTATCGACCCTAAAGCATTTAGTCTTTATCGGTTCAGCTAAGAAACAACGGCGCAACCTGTTGCGCCGTGTCTGAATAACCCTGCAGGTATCACATTACCCTATATTTAAGTGATTACTCTCTGAGATAACCTCAATAGAATGAAAAAAAACCTCAATATTTAATGAATAAACTTAGCAAGTATTATCTTAGAACTTGGAATAGGATGTTCGGAGGAGTATTTATGAAAATATTGAAACTTAACATAAACCTACAGTGAGTTATTAATTGTATTCATGGAAATTAATTTTTCATAGTTATTTTCACTACACTTATCGCCCTACTCTAGTACATTGATTTAGCATGTTAGTGCCTTTTAGGATCTCATTTTCCAGCAATTACACGCCATTCAAAATACCCTTAACAAAAACAGACTAAACTGAGTCCGATGCTCTTACCCGCATCCTTAACTGCCTAGCCATAGCGCCGTGTAGTGTCGAATCTCTGGAGTACTGTTCACGGAGCGGGTTGATAGAATGTGTTCGCTGGGGTAGCGCCATTGAATTGAGAGAATTTAAACGAATTAGAGAGTGATAGAGAGAGAAATGTTTAAATAATAACGTACCGATAGAATATATTACCGGTACGTTATTATTTACAGTTCTGGATTATTATTTTCGCTTTTAGCTGAGTCTATTAGCTCCATTACCTTTACTAGATTTTCTTGGACGATGATTCTCTCCCCCCCAACTTTTACGACAGATTTACTGCCATAACTCTCTACCGCCACAATACTTTTGTGTAGGATGCAAATCCTATCGCCCTTAAAAGTTGTTAACGTTATCATAATTACTCCTTTTTAGGAAAAGGACTATAGAATAAATGAAACTACTACAACAGATCTTAAATTCAAGTGCCTTTAATGACTCCTTACAGTTTGTGCGTCTCTAATACAGGTTATTCTTAGAGAGAATCTAAAACACTTGCCATGACTCGCGTCGACGAAAGGGGGTCAATCCCATTACATTCTTATGGATAGCCAATTTGAAGAGGATTAACATCACGTCATGCTCGCTGAAGTAGGAGGGTCAATTCATCATTAATAATAGCTATTTTCAGGGTTTGAACTACGCTAATGTAACCTATGGTTCTTTTATATAAGAAAATGATATATGTTGGACGAAGAATTTTTCCACTCACAACTAGGCGCCTGTGTCATTTACTTATCAAGCCAAGGTGAAGATGTTTCTCTAAACAATATCAGAGGCTTATGGCAGAATACGTCTTCATTAAGCGTTTTAGAAAGCGAATTTCTACTCTCAGAGTTAGCTGCACTGGAGATTAAAACAACAGATATTGGTAAAGATAATATTTTTACATTTAAAAATTAAATTGTTAAATAATTGTAATTTATGAGGGGTGCTATTAGAATAGTTGACGGCTAAGTTTAGGTTTTAATAATAATTAAATACGGATTTTTTATTATGAAAAATTACTTAATTAAATCAATTATTGGTCAAGCCACTACTCAGCTACTCATTCATAAAGAGTCAGTAACTAAGGAAGACATTTTATTTTATGTATCTAGTAATCGATTAGATTTAGGTATCGATAGCAATCAGATACAAAACATAAAAGCAGCTCTTAATCGTAACGCTATAAACTAAACTATAATTACAAACCCACTTCGTGAACTACACTTTCATAGCTTGGTTTGGGGTCAAACTTTAAGGCTGTAGTTCATCCGGCGGATTTTTTACCCAAACCCACCACTCCATACACAGATATAGCAGATCAGGTTAGCGCAGAGGTGGAGCAGCACTGACGAAAAGCGTTAGGGCGGAACCAACCTCACCAGTTTGCAGAAACAGAGATTGCGGTAACCCTCAGTGCTAGGACAAATTTTTACTGCGGTGAATGTCGTTAGGATGCAAAAAGGATTTCCCACCCTAAAGTTTTAATCACCATTAGCTCCACGGTTATATCCCTCCTCCCCTCCCCCCGCACCGATAATCGTTATGCCTGCGGCAGAGTAAAGTTAATAAGCTCAGTGTAGGTAGTAACCCGGTGACTTATTGCCGATGACATACCGAAGTCTTTCGGCTTGATGTTTATAATTACGCCGTTATCGACCTATTGCCGACTGATACGCCCACTGCTAGCTGACCGAAGTTCAGAGTGTACGGGTCTTGCACTGCGGGGATAAATTTTTTCCTCTTTAGTCAAGCATTCGGCCCATTGCTTCGCTGCAATCTGATCCACTGGAAAGCCAGCGAAGTAAAGCCCTCTTAACTCTGCTACTATGTTTCTGGCTTGTTGTAGTGATATAGATGGATAGCGACTAATACAGCTAGGCTAAGCTGAATCTTTCCTGTTATAGGTATTGACTACCTAGGAGAGACTCGTGCGCCAAGACCTTCAGCATCGGATAACTCTGCTGCGCCCGCGTAAGGTTTGACCAGAAGTTTCTAAGTTTAACGCCGCTGATTACCATTTTTATATTATGTACGCACTAAGATAAAATTATGCGCCTAAGGTGTACGCAATATGTCATGTACAAAATGGGATTAAAGTGTACGGAAGATTATGAATGTATATGTTAAACCATTGATTTAACTGTATAACTAACTACAAATAGTGACGATAAGTATGAAAAACAACGAAACCGTACAGCCTACCTTCCTCTTTCATGATTATGAAACCTTCGGTAAACATCCGGCTCTGGATAGACCGGCGCAATTTGCGGGCGTACGGACCGATAGTGAATTTAATGTGCTGGGCGAACCGGAAGTCTTCTATTGTCGACTCGCCGATGACTACTTACCGCAACCCGAGGCTGTGCTGATTACCCACATCACCCCTCAAGAAGCGCAGAAAAAAGGGATTAACGAGCCTGAATTTACACAGCGTATTCATCACCTGTTTAGTGCTCCTCATACCTGCATCATCGGCTATAACAATATCCGTTTCGATGATGAAGTCACTCGTCACCTGTTTTATCGTAACTTCTACGACCCCTATGGCTGGAGCTGGCAAGAGGGTAACTCTCGCTGGGATTTACTAGACGTTATGCGAGCGTGTTACGCGCTGCGCCCTGAAGGTATTCATTGGCCAGAGAACGAACAGGGGTTTCCAAGTTTCAAGCTTGAGCATCTCACGCAGGCCAACGGCATTACTCACGCCAATGCCCACGACGCGATGTCTGATGTCTATGCGACTATCGCTTTGGCAAAACTAGTTAAAGAGAAGCAGCCAAAACTCTTCGATTTTCTTTATAAGCATCGTAACAAACATCGCTTAACCAGTCTGATCGATATCCCGCAGATGAAACCGCTCGTGCATGTTTCTGGAATGTTTGGCTCCGCACGCGGCAATACTAGCTGGATAGTACCGTTGGCTTGGCACCCTGATAATAAAAATGCCGTAATCACCGTCGATCTCGCCGGTGATATCACGCCGTTACTGGAGCTAACTAGCGATGCGCTACGCGAACGACTGTATCAAACTAAAGAGCAGCGCGGGGAACAATCGCCCATTCCGATAAAACTGGTCCATATCAATAAATGTCCGGTACTGGCGCCAGCCAACGTCTTGCGCCCGGAAGATGCCGCCCGCTTGGGCATTGATCGCCAAGCCTGCCTAGACAACTTAGCCCTACTACGTCAGCACTCTGCTGTGAGAGAAAAAGTGGTCGCACTCTTCGCTGAAAAGCCCCTTTCGCGTCGACTAATGATGTTGATAACCAGCTTTATTCCGGTTTCTTCTCGCCTGCGGATAAGCAGACCCTGGACGTTATTCGCCAGACGCCTGCACAGCATCTCCCCGCGATGGATCTCAAATGGAGTGATGAGCGGATTAACGATCTTCTCTTTCGCTTTCGTGCGCGAAATTATCCGGGAACGCTGGATGAAAGCGAGCAACAGCGCTGGTTAGCTCATCGGCGCGAGGTGCTAAGCGAACAAAAGGTGGGGGATTACTTCGAACACCTCTCCGCACTAAGTCAAGACTATACGGAGCAGCCTGAGAAACTCGCCTTATTACAGGCTTTGGCCCGTTATGCCCAAGAACTATTAAGTTAAAAAAAAGCTAACAGCGTTGACCGAGATCGGCGTATTGGGGCTTGATGACCTGGTTTATGAGCCTGTAATGAAATCACTTTTTGTGCGACAAAATAAGGCTAACTAATGACAAAGGAAAGGCTTAATCATCAAAGTGAAGTCTCGATTGGAAGATTCGCGGTTATCTATAGTGTCGAGTTATTGACCTTTAGGTACCCGATATAAAAGCTAGTAGATTGAATGCAAGGATAACTCAGGAAGAGTTTGTCCGTGTTAACTATTCTAATTGAAAGCTAGTAATATCATCAAAAAGTGATTAGCGGAGCCAACCTCAAATTACTCCTAGTATTAGCGAAACACCCATGAGTGTTGTAACGCTTTGCCGACGCATAGAAGCCGGTCTTTAGTATTAATGAATGGGTGCAGGCCACTTAATTTTTTATGGGGCGTCAGCACCAGGGCATCTTTATTTTTTATTAGGGTAATGCAGTGAGCTGTCAGGACTTGTAAGAAGGATGACAGAGGTTCAAAAGACAAGTCAGCGAGCGGCAGAAAAAATATTGCGATTGTGACTTTGGGTCGCTTAAAAAGAAAAAACCCCACCAGAAAGGTGGGGTTCTTCAGCAATCTAAAGCAGTTACAAGAGCGAAATTATTTGTTCGGGATTTCCGATACCACTTTGACTTCGCTTTTGTTGATTTGTTGTTTTACACCATTTGCATCGGTGTAGCCCACTAAACCAGCATCCGTTTCTTTAGGCTTACCGTCGCTGACTATCGTGCGCCCATCAACAGTGTGGATTGCATAGCTGGTACGGGTACAACCTGATAATGCACAGACAGCAATCATCGCTACAGCAGGGATAATCAACTTCTTCATATGACACTCCTTGAGATATGTAATTTATTGCTTTCATTACAAGTGTAGACGCTTTTTAGAAATTTGCAGGAAAGCAAAAAAAAACCGACCACGCAGGGTCGGTTAGGGAATATCTTAATAGAGATTAACGCTCTTCGTTATACTGCGGCACTGGCAGGCGGAAGCCTTTCGTCACAATCGCCAAATAGATAATCCCGATTGCCGCCCAGATTAACCCTAGTTCCATAGAACTTTTCTCAAGGTTAACCCAAAGCGCGCCGACCGTCATCGCACCACACAGTGGTAGGATTAGGAAGCGGATATTATCTTTTAGTGTATAACGCAGTTTTTCACGGATCCAGTACTGCGAAATGACCGATAAGTTGACGAAGGTAAAGGCAACCAGTGCACCGAAGTTAATCAATGCCGTGGCGGTCACTAAGTCAAAGTTAATCGCTAATAGCGCAATAGCACCTACCAGCAATACGTTAAATACCGGCGTATGGAAGCGTGGGCTGATGTAGCCAAAGAAACGTTTAGGGAATACACCGTCACGTCCCATCACATACATTAAGCGCGAAACACCCGCATGAGCAGCCATTCCCGAGGCCAGTACAGTCACACATGAGAAAATCAAAATACCAAACTGGAAGGTTTTTCCTGCCACGTAAAGCATGATCTCAGGTTGCGAAGAGTCTGGATCCTTAAAGTGACTCACGTCAGGGAAATAGAGCTGTAGGAAGTAAGACACCGCAATAAACAGTAACCCACCGATCAGCGCCGTTAGGAAAATCGCTTTTGGGATCACACGCTTAGCATCTTTCGTCTCTTCAGACAGCGAGCTAATACCATCGAAGCCTAGGAAGGAGAAACAGAGTATCGTCGCACCGGTTATCATCGGCACCACCTGCGAGTTCTCAGTCCAGAAAGGCTTACTGCTGACTAACGTCCCCTCACCCGTACCCTGTGCGACACCGTAGATCACCATCCCTACAATCACTAACATTACCAAGATCTGTAAGACCACGATCAGGCCGTTAAAGTTAGCAACCGTACGAATACCTTTCAGGTTCGTGAGCGTCATAAAGCCCACGAGTAACACGACGAAAATCCATGAAGGGATCCCCGGAATCAGTGACTCGAAATAGCTTTTGGCGAGTAAAATATTGATCATCGGCATAAAGAGATAATCAAGGAGCGACGACCAGCCCACCATGAAACCAACATGAGGACAGATCGATTTCTGCGCGTAAGTGTACGCCGAACCCGCTGATGGGAAACGGTGAACCAGTTTTCCATAACTCAGCGCAGTAAACAGAATCGCAATTAGGGCGAAGGCATACGCCGTGGCAACATGCCCACCCGTTAAATTCGTAACAATGCCAAAAGTATCAAACAAGGTCATTGGCTGCATATAGGCTAAGCCAATCATAACGACCGGGAAAAGAGTCAGTGTTTTCTTTAAGCTAGCACCAGATTGTGCTGGAGATGCATTATTCTGCATGATGTTGTCCCCCTAGAGCCGCAATCGTGACGGACTGCACCACAGGGAAACTCCACGAACGGAGGGAAGGAGTGACAGAGATAGGCTGAGCAGTAGCCTTAGCGCCGTAGTCATCGCGAAAGCGAGCAGCTGCGGCTACTTGCATAATAGTTGATGGGCCCATTACTTTTCCTCTAAACAAACGCGTGTGCGTGAAAGGGTGACGAAGCCGACTGAGGCCGACCGGTAAACACTATCAGTAAGTTTTACTGCAAAAAAATAACCGACGCACGGTTAATTGAAACTGTTTACGTCGGTTATTTCGAATTTTGCAGGCCGCGCATTGTGCCTAAATCCCACTTTCAAAACAAGCCTTTCTGGGCAAAACATCAGAATTTTCTTTATCGTAATCTCAGCCTACGCGACTGGCATAGTGAAGGGATCCTTATAGCGATATTGAAAATCTATGCTGCGGCAAATCGCTTCGCCGTTTACCGTTTTACCGGTTGATGCATCGCAAGCAAGAGTTTCGAAGGTAGGTGGCTCTAATCCTAATTGTTTGGCCACGAAGGGATAAAACTCATCCCGCCGAGGGTGCACGGCTGCTGAAAGATTAAACGTCGATCCCAATGAGGGAGAAGCCAATAACGCTATGATCGCCTCAATAACATCGTCAAGATGTACCAAATTTACCGGATGATTACCCTGCTTAACGCCGCTACGGCCCGCGAGAAAGCGCCCGGGATGTCGGTCGGGGCCTACTAAACCTGAGAGGCGTAGAATATCGATATCAATACCCGGTAACTGATGCAGCCACTGCTCCAATGTGACAAGCCTTTTGCCTGCCGGGGTGACCGGCAATAATGGGCTGGCCTCCACAACCTCGCCCTGCTGATCACCGTAGACAGACGTTGAACTGGTAAAAATCACCCGCTGGACTCCCCCTGCGAGAGCGCTATCGACGAGATTCTGCACAGCGTTGACATAATGCTCCCCACCCTCGCTACTGCGTGATGCCGGTAGGGTGATGATCAACGTGTCTGCCGACATAAGCTCGTCCAACTCATCGGCATCACAGTCGATGTTCGGCGTCGTGACTAGCTTAACGGCGTCGATACCACAACGTCGCGCCGCCAGCACGCCATCGTCGGAGGTTTTAGATCCTTGCACCTCATAGCCACGTTGACTAAGCGCCAACGCTAAGGGCATTCCTAACCACCCCAACCCCACAATCGCTATTTTTTTCATACCGGTCTCGCCATCAACTCTTATTAAGTTTAGGGTAACGTGAGTGGGGGGAACCCACCAGTAAACTTATCTGAGTTTAACGTAAATAAATTTATCTAATGATGGTAAAAAACGGTTGCCAAGGCGAAATAACTCGGCTAGGTTAAATACTCTTACTTATTCCCAACATGCGGATTAAAATCATGAATTTTGTTCAAACCCGTCGTCATCATCATCACCACCCTGACTAGTCTTTCAGGCGATGGCGGCTGGAAGACAAATAGGTCTTCCTCTGGTTTGAACGTATAAAGCCCTCGGAAGATCGCTCTTCCAAGGGCTTTTTTAATGCCCATAATAATTACAATCAGTGACAGACAGACAAGTAAATAAAGAGGATTGGTGGAATGTTGGATAACACGCGTTTACGTATTGCAATGCAGAAGTCGGGTCGTTTAAGTGATGAGTCTCGTGAGCTACTCACCCGCTGCGGTATTAAAATTAACTTACAACAGCAGCGTTTAATTGCCTTCGCTGAGAACATGCCGATCGACATTCTGCGCGTGCGCGATGACGATATTCCTGGTCTGGTCATGGATGGCGTGGTCGACCTTGGAATTATTGGTGAGAACGTCCTAGAAGAAGAAGTATTGACGCGCCGCGCACAAGGTGAAGACCCACAGCTCATTACGTTACGCCGTTTAGATTTTGGCGGGTGCCGACTCTCCTTAGCGATGCCTGCGGACAGCGTCTACACCGGGCCTGAATGTTTGGATACCAAACGCATTGCCACCTCTTACCCGCACTTATTAAAGAAATACTTCGATTCGAAAGGTCTTACCTTCAAATCGTGCTTACTGAATGGCTCGGTCGAGGTCGCGCCACGCGCTGGGTTAAGCGATGCTATCTGTGACCTAGTCTCCACGGGTGCAACCTTGGAAGCCAACGGTTTGCGTGAGGTCGACGTTATTTACCGTTCTAAGGCGGTATTAATTCAGCGCTCAGGCGAGCTGACAGAAGATAAGCAAGCGCTGGTTAACCGTTTGATGACCCGTATCCAAGGGGTGATCCAAGCACGTGAGTCGAAATACATCATGTTGCACGCGCCGAGCGACAAGCTCGAACAAATCATTAATCTACTGCCTGGTGCAGAACGCCCTACCGTATTACCGCTGGCCGGCGATCAATCGCGGCTCGCCTTACACATGGTCAGCAGCGAGACGCTATTTTGGGAAACGATGGAAAAGCTGAAGGCATTAGGCGCAAGCTCCATCCTCGTCTTACCAATCGAGAAAATGATGGAGTAACCGATGAGCGCGCTTAATCCTATCGTGTCTTGGGCGGCCCTAACGTCGCCACAACAAAAACAGTTGTTACAACGCCCGGCACTGGCTGCCGCAGGTCATATCACTGAGACAGTACAGCAGGTTCTTGCACAAGTCCGTGCAGAAGGCGATACGGCACTGCGACGCTTTAGCCAGCAATTTGACCGTTGCGATATCGACCAGTTTGCGGTGTCTGCGACGCAAGTGATGCAAGCCTGCGAGCGGGTGAGCCCCGAACTGAAACAAGCCATGGCGGTGGCTCGCGATAATATCGAGAAGTTTCATAACGCTCAGCAACTCTCCGTGGTCGATGTCGAAACACAGCCGGGTGTGCGGTGTCAGCAGGTTACGCGTCCCATTCAATCGGTCGGGCTCTATATTCCGGGAGGTAGCGCGCCGCTCTTCTCTACCGTATTAATGCTGGCAACGCCGGCGCAGATTGCGGGGTGTAGCCGCCGCGTGCTCTGCTCTCCTCCGCCGATTGCCGATGAAATCCTCTATGCCGCGAAACTGTGCGGTATCGAGGAGATCTATCAGATTGGCGGTGCGCAGGCGATTGCAGCGATGGCCTTTGGTACCGAGACACTTGCCAGTGTCGATAAAATTTTTGGACCCGGTAACGCGTGGGTCACCGAAGCTAAACGCCAGGTTAGCCAGCATTTGAATGGTGCGGCGATCGATATGCCAGCAGGCCCATCGGAAGTCTTGGTTATCGCCGATAGCGGAGCCACACCCGCCTTCGTGGCAGCGGATCTCTTATCGCAAGCCGAACACGGCCCCGACTCGCAGGTTATTCTCTTAACCCCCGACCAACGCATGGCCGAGCAGGTTATTAGCGAAGTAGAGAAACAACTGGCCCTGCTGCCACGCGCGTCAACCGCCGCTCAAGCCTTAGCATCGAGCCAAGTGATCGTGGCGGCCGACCTCGCTGAGTGTATTGCGATCTCCAACCAGTATGGGCCGGAGCACTTAATACTGCAGGTGCGCAGTCCGCGTGATTGGGTGGAGCGTATCACTAGCGCCGGATCCGTATTCTTGGGCGATTGGTCTCCAGAATCGGCGGGGGATTATGCCTCTGGTACCAATCACGTGCTACCCACCTACGGTTATACGGCAACCTATTCAAGCCTCGGCTTGGCGGATTTTCAAAAGCGGATGACCCTGCAGGAATTAACGCCACAAGGCTTCCTCTCCCTTGCAGAGACCATCGAAACCTTAGCCGCGGCAGAACGCTTAGATGCGCACAAAAATGCCGTGACGTTACGGGTTAATGCCCTGAAGGAATCATCATGAGTGAGCAACGTAGTCAGCTGGTACGTAAAAATGTCCGCGACCTCACGCCCTATCAGTCCGCGCGGCGTTTAGGAGGCAATGGTGACGTGTGGCTCAACGCCAACGAATACCCCACCGCCGTAGAGTTCGCGCTGACCCAGCAAACACTTAACCGCTATCCCGAATGTCAGCCGGTTGAGGTGATCGAACGCTATGCCCAGTATGCTGGCCTCAATGCCGATCAGGTCCTCGTTAGTCGCGGTGCCGATGAGGCCATCGAGCTATTAATCCGCGCCTACTGTGAGCCGGGGCAGGACAGCGTACTGTATTGCCCGCCGACCTACGGCATGTACAGTGTGAGCGCCGAAACCTATGGTGTGGCGACTCGGACTCAGCGACTGACGGCTGACTGGCAGCTAGACGTCCCGGCGATACTGCAGCAACTGGATACGGTTAAAATCGTCTACCTCTGCAGTCCGAACAACCCTACCGGTCACCTCCTCAATGCTGACGATATCCGCCAAGTGCTTGACGCTACCGCAGGTAAGGCGTTAGTGGTGGTCGATGAGGCCTATATCGAGTTTTGCCCACAGGCTTCTGTGGTGAGCTGGATGCAAACCTATCCTCACTTGATCGTATTACGTACCTTATCTAAGGCCTTCGCATTGGCGGGGTTACGCTGTGGCTTTTCCCTCGCGCAACCGGAGATAATTCAGACCCTATTAAAGGTCATCGCGCCTTATCCGCTCTCTACGCCGGTCGCCGATATTGCTAGCCAAGCCTTGAGCGAGGCAGGACTTGTCGCCATGCGTGAACGCGTCGCCGAGCTGAATCGTATCCGGGATAGTTTCATTCCACGTTTCGCTCAGTTAGCCTGCGTGGATCAAGCATTCTCCAGCGATACCAATTACTTCTTAATCCGCTTTCGTGATGCACAGACGGTGTTTAGCGGATTATGGAACCAAGGGATCATCCTGCGCGATCAGCGTAAAAATCCACTTCTCGATGATTGTCTACGCGTATCCATCGGTACCGACGCGGAGATGGAATCGCTCTATCAAGCATTGACTCAATTTGGTTCGAAGGAATAGCGCTAATGACCGATAAAATTCTCTTTATTGACCGTGACGGCACCCTGATTAGCGAGCCGCCCCTCGATTTTCAAGTGGATAGCCTCGATAAACTCGCCTTCGAGAGCGGCGTTATTCCAGCGCTCCTTCAGCTCCAACAAGCGGGTTATCAACTGGTGATGATCACCAACCAAGACGGTCTGGGAACAGAAAGCTTTCCTCAAGCCGATTTCGATCCACCTCACAACCTAATGATGCAGATCTTCGCTTCGCAGGGGATTAACTTCTCCGAGGTCTTGATCTGCCCTCACCTACCGGCCGACCATTGCGACTGCCGTAAGCCAAAAACGCAGCTGGTCGAAAAATTGTTGGTGGAGGGAAAACTCGATAAACCCAACAGCTATGTGATCGGCGACCGTGCTACCGACCTCACCCTAGCTGAAAACATGGGGATTCAGGGGATTCGTTATGGTGAGGAAGGCGAGGATTGGCCTAGCATCGCCAAACGATTAAGCCGCAAAGATCGCTATGCCAAAGTGGTACGTCATACTCATGAAACGCAAATTAGCGTCGAGGTTTGGCTAGACCGCGAAGGGGAAAATAGTATCTCTACGGGGATTGGCTTCTTTGATCATATGCTCGATCAGATCGCCACCCACGGTGGCTGCCGCTTAAATATTCAAGCGAAAGGCGATCTTCACATCGATGATCACCACACGGTAGAAGATACTGGTCTAGCGCTCGGTGAAGCATTACTGAAGGCTCTGGGCGATAAACGAGGTATTGGTCGTTTCGGCTTCACCCTGCCGATGGATGAATGCCTTGCGCGCTGTGCGCTCGATATCTCTGGTCGTCCGTGGCTAGAATATAAAGCAGACTTCACTCACCAGCACGTGGGCGATTTAAGCACCGAAATGGTCGAACACTTTTTCCGTTCGCTCTCTTACACCATGGCGGCAACGTTGCACCTTAAAACCAAAGGGAAGAACGATCATCACCGGGTCGAAAGCCTGTTCAAAGCCTTTGGCCGTACACTGCGCCAAGCGATACGGGTAGAAGGTAATACCTTACCTAGCTCAAAAGGGGTGCTCTAATGGAGGTTGTGATCCTCGATACCGGGTGTGCCAACCTCTCTTCGGTGAAATGGGCGATCCAACGTTTAGGCTATCAACCGACCGTCAGCCGCGATAAACATGTCGTCCTCTCCGCCGATAAGTTACTCCTGCCTGGCGTCGGCACGGCGAGCGCCGCCATGCAGCAACTTGAAGAGCGTGATTTGATTTCACTGATCACACGCTGTACTCAGCCAGTCCTTGGCATATGCCTGGGCATGCAGATTCTCGGTAGCGAGAGTAAAGAGCGCGGTGAGGTGAAAACCTTAGGGTTAATCCCACAAGAGGTTCGGGCGTTAGAGACCGGAGAACTGCCTTCCCCTCACATGGGCTGGAATCAAATCACCGCGCAAGCGGGTCATCCGTTATTTCGTGATATCGATAAAGAGGCCTATTTCTACTTCGTGCACAGTTATGCAATGCCGGTCAATGCTTACACGATCGCACAATGCCAGTACGGCGAGGCCTTTAGTGCTGCCGTACAACGCGATAACTTTTACGGTGTACAGTTCCATCCCGAACGCTCAGGGGCCGCGGGTGCTCAGCTGCTGAAAAACTTTTTGGAGATGTCATGATTATCCCCGCATTAGACTTGATTGAGGGTGCAGTCGTCCGTTTACATCAGGGAGATTATGGTCAGCAACGCGATTATGGCCGTGATCCACTTCCCCGTTTGCAGTCCTACCAACAGCAAGGCGCTGAGGTGCTGCACCTCGTCGACCTAACCGGTGCTAAAGATCCGGCTGCGCGACAGATTGCGTTACTCGCCCAATTACTCGCAGGCGTCAGCGTGCCAGTACAAGTCGGCGGCGGGATCCGCGAGCGCGAGGATGTGGTTGCCCTGCTACAAGCGGGAGCAACGCGCGTCGTCGTCGGATCAACTGCCGTACGTCAACCGGAGAAGGTTAAAGCGTGGTTCGAGGAGTTCGGTGCTGACGCTATCGTATTAGCGATGGACATTCGTATTGACGATCAGCAGCGTAAAGAGGTGGCCATTAGCGGCTGGCAAGAGGCCTCCGGCGTCACCCTCGAACAAGTTATCGCCGATTATGAACCTTACGGCTTACGTCACGTGCTCTGTACCGACATTTCCCGCGACGGAACATTGCAAGGCTCCAATGTTGCCCTCTACCAAGAAATAACGGCTCAGTGGCCCGCCATCGCCTTCCAATCTTCCGGGGGGATCGGCTCCTTAGATGACATCGCAGCCCTACGGGGAAGTGGCGTACAAGGCGTGATCGTCGGTCGCGCATTACTGGAAGATAAGTTCACGGTCTCGGAGGCAATCTCATGCTGGCAAAACGGATAATTCCCTGTCTTGATGTTCGCGATGGGCAGGTCGTGAAAGGCGTTCAGTTTCGCGATCACGAGATTATTGGCGATATCGTTCCCCTCGCTGCGCGCTATGCCGCAGAGGGGGCTGATGAACTCGTGTTTTACGACATTACGGCTTCTTCTGCCGATCGTGTCGTGGATAAGAGCTGGGTAGCGCGTGTAGCCGAAGTGATCGATATTCCGTTCTGCGTCGCAGGAGGAATAAAATCGGTCGAGGATGCCGCTGAAATTCTCTCATTCGGTGCCGATAAAATTTCAATTAATTCCCCCGCCCTCGCCGATCCTGCCTTGATCACACGTCTCGCAGATCGTTTCGGTGTGCAGTGTATCGTGGTGGGGATCGATACATGGTTCGACGAAGCCTCTGGCACCTATCAAGTCAAACAGTTCACCGGCGACGAAGCGCGTACACGCAATACCGCGTGGCAGACCGCAGAGTGGGTGAAAGAGGTACAACAGCGTGGTGCCGGCGAGATCGTGCTGAACATGATGAATCAAGACGGTGTCCGTCAGGGCTACGACATTCAACAGCTCAAAGCGATCCGCGCGCTCTGCCATGTGCCGTTAATTGCATCAGGGGGAGCTGGTACGCCGCAGCACTTCCTAGACGCCTTCACACAAGCCGGTATTGATGGCGCTCTCGCCGCATCCGTCTTTCACAAAAAAATCATTAATATTGGTGAACTCAAGCAGTTCCTTAAAGATAATCAAATAGAGGTTCGTCTATGTTAACGTCTGAACAGCAGGTCGCGCTCGATTGGCAAAAAACCGACAACCTCATCCCTGCGGTGATCCAACATGCCGTGTCGGGTGAAGTATTGATGCTCGGTTATATGAATCAAGAAGCGCTAGCGGTCACCCATCAGAGCGGTAACGTCACCTTCTGGTCGCGCAGTAAACAGCGCTTATGGATGAAGGGCGAGTCCTCTGGAAACGTCTTGACCGTCAAACAGATCACCGCCGATTGCGATCAGGATAGTCTGCTTATCCTCGCGCTTCCTCACGGGCCCACCTGTCATACCGGTACCTCAAGTTGCTTCTCACCAGCGGCTCCCGATTGGCAATTTTTGTGGCAACTAGAACAATTACTCGCTAGCCGTAAATCAGCCGATCCTAGCAGTTCCTATACGGCCAGTCTGTACGCGAGTGGAACTAAGCGTATTGCCCAGAAAGTCGGCGAGGAAGGTGTGGAGACGGCCTTAGCGGCTACCGTTCATGACCGCGATGAACTCACCAATGAGGCCTCAGATTTACTCTATCACCTCATCGTATTGCTCCAAGATCAGGATCTCGATCTGAGCGCCATCATTAACAATCTGCGCCAGCGCCACCAAGCCTAAACGCCAAGGAGTGGGCGAGTCGTTATCGCCCTCTCCTCTCAAAATTACCACTAATAACGCCCTCCAGAAATAATCTCATTCACAGCGTAGTGTAATACTCTGCATACTAGCGCCCTTTTCTCTGTGGAGATGGCGAATGGATTCTCTTACCTCTGAAATTAAACAAAGCATTAAACTCTTTGCCCTATGGCGAGCCTTAGCTTGGAACGATGTCGTCAATCGCTATCGGCGTTCAGTACTCGGTCCATTTTGGATCACACTGAGTATGGCGACCACCTTACTGGCTATGGGGCCTCTCTATGGCAGCTTATTCCAACTGTCTCTGCAGGATTTTTTGCCCCACCTCAGCCTAGGGTTAATCTTTTGGGCGTTATGCACGGGGATAATTCTGGAGAGTAGTACGGCGTTTAACGATGCCGCACATTTTATCCGTCAAACTCCCCTACCTTTTCCCTTATATATCTTACGCGTGACTTGGCGTCAGTTAATCATTCTGTTACACAACGTGACGGTACTGCCGGTGCTATTCTTCATCTATCCCCCCCACTGGTCGTGGACAATGCTGTTAGTTGTCCCTGCCCTACTCGTTACGCTTCTCTTTTTGAGTAGTGTTGGATTAATTACCGCCGTGCTCTGTACGCGCTATCGTGATCTCGCCCCTATCGTCACCAGCATGATGACGCTACTGTTTTTTATCACACCGATTATCTGGCAACTCTCTTTACTCCCTGCAGAACATCGCTTTCTCGCGCAATTGAACCCTTTTACACATTTTATTGAGCTACTGCGCGGCAGTGGATTAGGGGAAAGCCCCGCGCTTCTAGAATGGGGGCTAACCCTGTCCCTCGCGCTCTTCGCCGCCTGTGTAGCGAATCTCCTGATCACCAAAAAGCGCACGCGTATCGCGTATTGGATTTAGCTATGTATATCGATTGCCAGCATCTCACGATTCAATTTCCAATTTATAACTCCCAGCAGCGCTCGATTAAGCGGTCATTGCTTAGCGCCGCAAGCGGCCGTTTACGACAAGTCGCGGGCTACACGACCGTCACCGCGCTAGACGATATTACTTTTTCGCTACAGGAGGGTGATCGACTCGCGTTACTTGGCCACAACGGGTGCGGTAAAACCACCCTACTGCGTGCCTTAGCCGGAGTTTATAGTCCGATAGCCGGGCAGTTAAACGTTAGCGGGCGTATCAGCTCACTCTTAGATGCGACACTAGGTATGGAGCCTGAGCTGACCGGGATGGAAAATATAAAGCTGCGTAGTCTGTTACTCGGCATACCGAAACAGCAGCTTGCGAATATCATAGAGGATGTAATCACGTTCAGTGAGTTAGCGGAGTTTATCTACCTGCCGGTACGCACGTACTCGAGCGGCATGGTGCTACGCCTTGCCTTTGCTATCTGCACCGCACGTACGCCTGAAATCCTCCTGATGGATGAGTGGATCAGTGTAGGGGATGCTACATTTAAAGCGAAAGCAGAACACCGGCTAAACAGTTTTATTCAACAGGCGGCAATTTTGGTGATGGCGACACACGATCCACAGCTGGCTGAACGTGTCTGTAATCAGCAGTTGCAATTGGTACAGGGAAAGATGACGGCATAAAAAAAGCCAGTGACCGAGGCCACTGGCGAGAAGATGACTCACGTATAAAACTAGTCTAACCACTCAGTGTGGAAAACACCTTCTTTATCGGTACGCTTATAGGTATGTGCACCGAAGTAGTCACGTTGCGCCTGAATCAGGTTCGCAGGTAACACTTCTGAACGATAGCTATCGTAGTAAGCAATCGCTGCAGAGAAAGTCGGCATTGGGATACCGTTCTGTACAGCGTAGCTCACCACGTCGCGTAGCGCTTGTTGATACTCATCAGCGATATTTTTGAAATATGGCGCTAACAGTAAGTTAGCGATTTCTGGATTCTCTGCGTAAGCATCGGTGATCTTTTGCAGGAATTGCGCACGAATGATACAACCCGCACGGAAGATTTTCGCTAATTCACCGTAGTTCAGATCCCAGCTGTATTGGTCTGATGCGGCACGCAGCTGTGAGAAACCTTGCGCGTAAGAGACAATTTTACCTAGGTACAATGCACGACGGACCTTCTCGATAAACTCAGCTTTGTCACCGGTAAACGCGGCAACTTTCGGTCCAGTAAGGACTTTAGACGCAGCGACACGTTGTGATTTAAGCGAGGAGAGGTAACGCGCGAAGACTGACTCAGTGATCAGCGATAATGGCTCGCCGAGGTCCAGAGAGCTTTGGCTGGTCCACTTACCAGTACCTTTGTTCGCCGCTTCATCGAGGATCACGTCAACTAAGTAGTTACCGGTATCATCTTTCTTGGTGAAAATATCTTTAGTGATATCGATCAGGTAGCTGCTCAGCTCGCCTTCGTTCCACTCGCTAAAGGTTTTCGCCAGTTCTTCGTTAGACAGGCCTAAAGAACCTTTCAGTACTGAGTAGGCTTCAGCAATAAGCTGCATATCACCATATTCGATACCGTTGTGAACCATTTTAACGTAGTGACCCGCACCGTCTGGACCGATATAGGTCACACAGGCTTCGCCTTCTGCGCGTGCAGCAATTTTATCAAAAATTGGCGCAACTAATTCGTAGGCTTCTTTCTGACCGCCAGGCATGATTGAAGGGCCTTTTAGAGCGCCTTCTTCACCACCAGAAACGCCGGTACCGATGAAGTTAAAGCCTTGGTCAGACAGTTCTTTATTACGACGAATAGTATCTTTATAGAACGTGTTACCGCCGTCGATCAGGATATCGCCTTTATCCAGGTGTGGTGTCAGCGAGGCAATGGTCTTATCTGTTGCTTCACCCGCTTGTACCATTAACAGGATACGGCGAGGTTTCTCTAAAGACTCAACAAACTCTTCAACGCTGTAGAAAGGTGCGAGTTTCTTGCCTGGATTTTCTGCGATCACTTCATCCGTTTTTTCACGTGAACGGTTGAAGATTGAGACAGTATAGCCACGGCTTTCAATATTTAGCGCGAGATTACGGCCCATTACTGCCATTCCGACAACACCAATTTGCTGCTTAGACATTACATTCTCCTGTCTGGTAGAAAGCTTACCTATGTGAACATTATGTTCTAGGTTTGTTAGCATGTACCTTGTTCTATAAGTTATATAAAAACCTGGCCGGGAAATCCATGCTTAACGCACGTATGATCAAGTCTATCCCGGTCAGATGCTTATTAATTAAACTTATTGGCCATATCCCTGAGGATTTTTTTGCTGCCAGCGCCAAGTATCGACCATCATTTCATCGATACCACGGGTCACTGTCCAACCTAATTCTTTTGCCGCCAACGCAGGCTCGGCCCAAAACGCAGCGAGGTCCCCCGCACGGCGCGGTTTAATTTCGAAGGGGATCGTGCAGCCTGAGGCTTGCTCGAACGCCTTAATCATCTCTAAGACCGAATAGCCCTTCCCGGCACCTAAGTTATACGCGCGGTAGCCTTCAGTACCCTTGAGATGGTCTAGCGCTTTCAAATGTCCTTCGGCTAAGTCCATCACATGGATATAGTCACGCTGGCAGGTTCCATCGGGGGTAGGATAATCTCCACCGAACACCCCGAGCTGCGGGAGTTTACCGATGGCAACCTGAGCAATATAAGGTAACAAATTATTCGGTATTCCCGATGGGTCTTCGCCGATCTCACCCGACTCATGCGCCCCTACTGGGTTAAAATAACGCAGTGCAATGGTATTAAATTGCGGCTCGGACTTAGCGAAATCTTGTAATACTAATTCAGTCATCAACTTCGACGTGCCGTAGGGACTTGTCGTTCCACCGATCGCCGTCGTTTCGACATAAGGCACTGGCGCATCCGCACCATAAACCGTCGCCGAAGAGCTAAAAATAAAGTTCCAGATCCCAGCGCGACGCATCTCGTCTAACAGTACTAAAGTACCCGAAACATTATTTTCATAGTATTCGAGTGGCATCCGCGTCGACTCACCCACCGCTTTGAGCGCGGCAAAGTGAATAACGTCGGTGATAGTATGGTCTGCAAAGAGTGCACGCAGACAGTCTCTATCGCGAATATCCCCTTCTACAAAAACGGCACGTCGGCCGGCGAGCTTCGCTACACGCTCTAAAGCCTCTTGCGAGGCATTACACAAATTATCTAACACGACGACATCGTCGCCGCGTTCAAGCAGAGCCAGTACCGTATGAGAACCGATATAGCCTGCACCACCTGTTACTAAGATCGCCATAATGCTTTAGCCTACGCTTGTGATGTCAAAAGTTGTTTAATGGAATCTCTAAATGCCTGACCCGTTTGCGGATTGCGTAAGCCATACGCGACGAAGGCTTGCATATAGCCGAGCTTACGTCCGCAGTTATAGCTAATCCCGTGCAGCTCGCTGGCTTCAACGATATCTGTCTTGTTTAAGGCGGCAATCGCATCGGTTAATTGGATACGGCCCCAAGCACCGGGCTGTGTCGACTCTAGATGCGCCCAGACTTTTTCGGATAATACGTAACGGCCAACGGCAGCCAGCTGTGCATCGTCGGGCAGTGTCTCCACTTGATCAGGCTTTTCGATAAAATCGACGATACGGCAGGTATCCCCTGGTGCGGCGAGAGGCTGTTCGGTTGTAATCACCGAATACTCTGCAAGCTCCTCACGAGGGAGCGTCTGGCAAAGTACCTGCGACCGGCCAGTTTCGGCGAAACGAGAGATCATGGCGGCCAGGTTGTAACGTAGTGGATCGGCACTCTGGTTATCGAGAATCACATCTGGAAGCACGACAACAAAAGGGTTATCGCCAACAAGAGGCTTAGCACAAAGAATAGCGTGGCCTAGGCCGAGAGGTTGCGGTTGGCGCACATTCATGATGGTCACGCCCGGCGGGCAAATGCTTTTCACTTCACTGAGTAGCTGGCGTTTGACACGCTGTTCGAGTAGCGCTTCAAGCTCATAGGTGGTATCGAAGTGGTTTTCGACTGCGTTCTTAGACGCATGAGTGACTAATACGATCTCTTTAATGCCTGCGGTGACACATTCATCAATAATATATTGGATCATCGGCTTATCGACGACCGGCAACATCTCTTTTGGAATTGCCTTTGTGGCGGGTAACATATGCATGCCGAGACCGGCAACAGGAATAACCGCTTTCAAATTTTTCATCTATTTTCCACTCGTTAGGTTGCATGCAAAACAGTATCGGCGAGCCTCTGTGCATAGAGCATAGGGCGAGTCTGAAACTCGCCCTTCACCGCGTCACGGGGTATGTTTACTCTTATCGTTATCCTTCAGCCACTGCTGTAGTCGGCTCTTAAGGTTACTTCTTAATAATTTATCGACGGATAGCGAATATTGCAGATGATCCCAAGGCCCATAGAAGCGCAGCGGGATAGGTTGATTCGCCAGTAGCGCCAGCATCTCAGGATCGCCTTTCCATCCTCGAGTGAGTAGATTGAAGGTAATATCAAGACCCCGCTGCGCGAAGTTAATATTACCTAATGCATTCAGAGAAACCTGCGCATTCTCGCCCTGTAACCGCGTAAGCTGTAAGGCCCCTTTAGCCAAGGTAAATTCACCGCGCATATCAGGGATAACCGGATGCAGCTTAGGATCAGAATTGACGCGGTTGCTCGCCCGGGTGACGGCATCGATAACCATTTGTTGAACGTTCATCCGTGGGATATCCAAGCTGAGTAATTCGACCTGAGATTGCCCTTGCCACTGCGTCAGTATCTCTTTGCCCTGTAAGCCTCGCCCTGAAAACTGCCCCAAGAGTGAAATATCGCCATGGAGAACGGGTGGGATTTGTAATAGAGGCTGGACAATCTGCAAGGGGATACGTTGCAAGTCAGTATGGATCTGAACGTCGGCGAGTTCTGGGCGGAAATCGACACTACCGTTTAGAGCAAAATGCCCGTCACCGACCTGTCCTGATAACGTTTTTAACGCCATCATTCCCTGTGAATTTTGTGCAGATAACGCCAACTTGCTGACCGTGACACCGTGCCAAGTGGCTTGATCCGCGGTCAACTCACTCGATATCTCGCTATGGTTCAACCAGTCGATAAATCCGCGATTATTTTCTTCCACCACCACCGGCGAGCGACGATGCGTCGATATCACGGTATTGTCTGTCGAAGTCGAGTCATCAGCGTTTGTTTGCTGAGTCACTGAGTGCCGTGTTAACAGCAACTGATCAAAGTTGGCCTTTTTGGCGTGTAACGTTAGGGCTAGCTGCAGCGAGGGCGCTAACCGCCCGCGGGCCTCCCCACTGAAATCACTGTCGTTGGCCTGTAAGGTAAAATTAGTCAGATCAAACGCATTGTTACGTGGCGACCATTGGGCAGTAAAAGAGGTCTGGCCCTTTACCCCTTGCTCTGGCAGTGAGACGCCCTGCAGCTGGTAGTCGCCTCGGTCAACCGAGAAGGCCAGCTTAAAAGGATAATGGCGCGCATCCATCTGCCCCTCGACATCTAGGGAAAAAGTTTGCTGATTACGCGTCAACGCGGTACTTAAACGATAGTGCCCTACACGGCTCTCATCTTGATGAAGGTCGAGATTTAATTCACGGAAATTCAGCTGTTCGCCCTGCGGATCTTGCCAGATAAGCAAGCTATTCACGATGGAAACGTGGGCGATATCCAGCGACCAGTGGCCGAGGGAGGGTGAAAAAGAAGAGGGTTCATCGGGGGCAATCGGGCCAGTATTGGTGCTTTTCGCCGCCGCATCGGGGAGAGCTTGCAGTACGGCGCGCGTGACCAATACCTTACTCACGCGCAACTGATGAGAAAGCAGCGGCAGTAATTCCACATCCAAGCGCATATTATCGGCGGTAACTGCAGGCTGGGAAGCTCCTGGCGCCGTCAACGATATGGGACCGCTCAAAATGCTGAGTTTAGGCCAAACATGCCAGCGCAAATCCCCTTTCAGCATCAATTGATAACCACTGCGTTTCTCGACTTGCTGCACCATATAGTGCTTAAAGTCATTGGGATTCACTAACAATACTAACGTGCACATTCCTGCGACGAGTACCGCAATGAGAATGGCGAAGGTGGTTATCAGCTTTCTCATGCCATCTCCCTTTGAGCGAAATTAGTCTTTATCGATTCGGCTAGCTACGGCACTTTGCTGATCGCGATATTTAGCATCTAGGCGGCTGTTATAAGGCCGCGCGGCAGGTCCCGATAAGGGTTCGAAACTCAACGCCCCGATTAACATGCCTGGACGTAGCGCTAACGGGAGTTTCCCAGAGTTAAAGAATTCTAACACGATCCGTCCTTTCCAACCTGGGTCGATGCGGTGTGCAGTGACGTGTACCATTAGCCCTAGGCGCGCTAGCGACGAGCGACCATCGAGCCAGCCTACCAAATCATTAGGTAACGTGACCGACTCATAGGTTACGGCGAGTGCCAACTCACCGGGATGCAAGAAAAAGGCTTCGTCCTCTTTAAGTACAATCTCTTCGCTCATCACTCGTTCTAAGGAGGCACTCACCTCGTCCTTAGGGCCACTCAGATCGATAAACGCCGCGGTATGCCCGCGGAAAGTACGAAAGCCATTTCCTAAGCGTACGTCAACCGTGGCACCATTTATCCGCTCGACGGGCGGGCGAGGCTCGATACCGAGTTTGCCTTCGTCCATCCAAGCCTCAATGTCTCGGTCGCATAATCTCATAGTGGTTCCCTAATAAAATACTGCCAGTAAAATTTACTCAAAGAATTGATTAATCTTAGCTTTTAAAATATCGATCGCAATGCGATTTTTTCCGCCGCGAGGGACAATAATGTCAGCATACTGTTTTGAGGGTTCGATAAACTGTAAGAACATCGGACGGACGGTTTTCTGATACTGAGTCATCACCGAGTCCATTGAGCGACCACGCTCGTTGACATCGCGTTTCATTCTGCGCATCAGGCAAATGTCTAATGGGGTATCTACAAAGATCGAGAAGTTTAGTTCGTTACGCAGGCGAGCGTCGGTAAGGAGTAAGATCCCTTCCAAAATAATGACTTTCTTAGGCTTAAGCGTCTGCGTTTTTGCCATACGGGTGTGTTCGGAATAACTGTACATCGGCAATTCAATCGACTGACCTGACTTAATTGCTTGCAGCTGGTTGAGTAATAAATCGTGATCCATCGCATTGGGATGGTCATAGTTCGTCTTGATTCGCTCTTCCATCGTGAGGTGGCTCTGGTCACGATAATAGCAATCTTCAGGGATAACACCGATATGTTCATCACCCACTTGGTCACGAATTTCACGATAAAGCGTACTAGCAATTAAACTTTTTCCGGATGCGGACGCGCCCGCAATTCCGATAATCACACACTGATGGGACTGGTCAGTCATTATTTTACAACCTGAAACTGAAGCCGAAACACCTACGATATTAAGCAAGTACTCAAGCTAAATGGGAGGATAAACGCCGATGATTATAAGGGTTTCATACCTGTGATGCTAGCGAAAAGCACTAGCATTTAAGAGTTTAGCGCTGTTTTTTTACCACCGGTTCGCTACACTAGCGCGCGGTATTGGCTGACGGACGGCCAATCATTCAAGACTTTTGGGGATTTATGCACTGGCAAACCTTGACCTTTTTTGGCGACAGCATGCTGCTGCTGCCCAGCGCAGTAGTCATGGCTTTCGCGCTGTTCTACAACACGTCGCGCTTCGCCACCGTCATCGCTTGGTTAGGCAGCTTCGGGGTCGCAGGCTTAGTCGTGAGTATTTCTAAGGTCTTATTTCTTGGATTTTTGATTGGTAGCGCGCGCTATAACTTTACCGGTTTTAGTGGCCATACCACGATGTCGACCACCTTCTGGCCGATCTTCTTTTGGTTTATCGCCCGCGGCTTTGCCCTTAAGCGTCCGCTTACGCTGGTATTTATCGGCTACCTTTTCGCTTTGGCAATTGCCTACTCTCGTCTGGTACTCCATGCACACTCGCCAAGCGAAGTTATTAGCGGCTTTCTCCTCGGTGCGTGTTGTAGCCTAGCCTTTCTGGCCTTACAACGAAAGGTTGCGTTCAAGCCGATCAATGCGGTTGAGTTAATCATTATCATCGCCCTTCCGCTCACGCTATTCTTACAGGGAAAGCCTGCGACCACCCAACATTTTTTAGGCACGCTCGCCGCAAAAATCGCCGGAATGGAACATCCTCATACGCGTCAACAGCTCTTATCGTTAGACCAGTAATAGTTAGCGATTGACTTTACTTGGTAACCCGTTAAAGTGCGCCCCTTTTATTAAGGGGGGTATAACATGGTAATTGGTTTCGATTATGGGACAGCAAACTGCTCAGTTGCGATAGAACGCGAAGGTCAGTTTCGACAACTGCCTCTAGCAGGTAGCGACAAATTACTCCCCTCGATGATCAGCGCGCCGATCCGTTCGGTCGTCAGCGAATGGCTCTACCGCCAACACGGCGTTAGCTATCAAACCGCCGCCGAAACGGCTCTGTTACAGCAGGCACTACGTACCAACCGTGATGAAGACCTGCCGGTGGCTGCGCATAGCGTTCAGTTTGGCTTGGATGCCCTCAGCCAATATATTGCAGACCCTCAAGACGTGTGGTTTGTGAAATCGCCCAAATCCTTCCTCGGCGCTAAAGGGCTTAAACCTCAACAGATTGCCTTTTTCGACGATGTCGTCTGCGCCATGATGCTGCACATCCGTCAGCAAGCGGAGTTACAGACGCAAAGCCCCATCGAACAAGCGGTGATTGGCCGCCCGGTGAATTTCCAAGGAACGGGGGGAGAGGATGCTAACCAACAGGCTGTCGGTATCCTGCGTCGTGCCGCCCTACGTGCAGGCTTTCGCGATGTCGAGTTTCAATTCGAGCCCGTCGCCGCAGGCTTAGAGTATGAAGCACAACTGACTCGCGAAACGCGAGTACTGGTCGTCGATATTGGCGGCGGAACAACCGACTGCTCATTACTACTAATGGGCCCCCAGTGGCGTGATAAGGCGGAGCGAAACGAGAGTCTTCTCGCCCATAGCGGCTGTCGCGTCGGCGGGAACGACCTCGATATTATGCTGGCCTATAAGCAGTTTATGCCGCTATTGGGGGCAGGTAGCCCTTCTCGCTCGGGTAAAGCCTTGCCGCTGTTACCTTGGTGGAATGCGGTGGCGATTAACGATGTGATGGCGCAAGGCGATTTCTATAGCGCCGCGGGCGGTCAACAGTTACAGCAAATGGTCAAAGATGCCCAGCATCCCGAGTCGGTCGCACGACTGCTCACGCTGTGGCGAGAGAAGCAGAGTTATCAGCTCGTACGTAGCGCGGAGCAAGCGAAAATTGACCTTTCAGCGCAATCGTCGACCACCATTGATCTCGCCTACCTTGAGGCGGGGCTAGACCACGGCTTATCTGCAGACGCGTTACGCGAGGCGATCGATTCTCCTCTACAAAAAATGCTACAACAGGTCGTCGAGGTCATGGAGCAATCGACACTGACCCCCGAGGTCATCTATCTGACGGGGGGTAGCGCGCGCTCTCCTCTCCTGCGCCACGCATTAGAACAGCTGCTACCGAACACCCCTATCATTCAAGGGGATGATTTCGGCTCAGTCACTCTAGGGCTGACCCGCTGGGCGAATACCCTTTTTAGGTAGTCAGATCAAGATATCTGCGGTTAGTCATTGTCGAGCTACCACTCGCCCCCTAGAATCCCCAACTTTTGCAGGGAAATAGACAGCTCTGCTTAAGTTTGGGATAGGACGATGACAACCGAATTACTCTCTCCAGCCGGTTCGCTAAAAAATATGCGCTATGCGTTCGCCTATGGGGCAGATGCCGTCTATGCGGGGCAACCCCGCTATAGCCTGCGCGTAAGAAACAATGAATTTACGTTAGAAAATCTAGCATTAGGCATTCAAGAAGCGCATCAATTGGGCAAGAAATTTTATGTGGTGAGCAATATTGCGCCGCATAACGCAAAACTTAAGACCTTTATCCGCGATCTAACGCCGGTCGTCGCGATGCAACCCGACGCACTAATTATGTCTGACCCCGGATTAATCATGCTGGTGCGCGAACACTTCCCCACCCTCCCCATCCATCTGTCAGTACAGGCAAATGCGGTCAATTGGGCCACCGTCGCATTTTGGCAAACTCAGGGCATCAGCCGAGTCATTCTCTCTCGTGAGCTATCGTTAGAAGAAATTGCCGAGATCCGCCAACGCGTCCCCGAGATGGAACTCGAAGTGTTCGTACATGGCGCGCTCTGTATGGCCTACTCCGGCCGTTGTTTACTCTCGGGCTATTTAAATAAACGTGATCCTAACCAAGGGACCTGTACTAACGCCTGTCGCTGGGACTATAAAGTCACCGCAGCCCGTGAAAATGAGTGTGGTGATATCGTAGAGCGCGTCTCGCCAGCCCCAACCCTTGGCATAGGGCCGACCACCCAGCAGGCTCTGCTCTTAACGGATAAAATGCGTCCCGATGAACCGATGAGTGCGACGGAAGATGAGCATGGGACCTATATCATGAATTCGAAAGATTTACGTGCGGTAGAACATGTGCCGCGCCTTAGCGAACTCGGCGTGCACTCTTTGAAAATCGAAGGCCGCACTAAGTCCTTCTACTACTGTGCGCGCACTGCGCAGGTGTATCGTAAAGCTATCGATGATGCGCAAGCCGGCAAGCCTTTTGACCGCTCGCTCCTGACCACATTGGAAGGCTTAGCCCACCGCGGCTATACCGAAGGTTTTTTACGCCGCCATACCCACGATAGCTATCAGAATATTCAACAGGGCTATTCCGTGTCCGACCGCCAGCAATTTGTGGGTGAGTTTAGCCAAGCGCGCGCTCAAGGTTTCGCCGAGGTGATCGTTAAAAATAAGTTTCAGTGCGGTGACCAGTTGGAAGTGATGACGCCCAAGGGGAACTTCTCGTTTACCCTTACGACTCTCAGAGATAAAAATCATCGAGACATCATCGTGGCCCCCGGTGATGGTTATCGTGTATGGATCCCCATCCCTGCCGACACAACACTTGAGTTCGCACTGTTAGTGCGCCATTTGGAAATGGGACAGACAACACAAGCGCCGCATCGCCAAGATATGGTATAAAGAAGCCCATTTGATTAAGCGAAGGTAATGAGCATGGCCCCAGCGTTTCTGATTTTAAACGGCAAAAAAGCCAGTGAGCCCACCATCCGTGACGCGGTCACTCAATTGCGCGATGAGGGGATCAACCTACAAGTCAGAGTGACCTGGGAGTTTGGTGACTGCCATCGCTTCATTAAAGAAGCTATTGCTGCACGCTGTTCAACCCTTATCGTCGGCGGCGGTGATGGTAGCCTAAACGAGGCGGTAAATAGCTTAATGCAATTCTCCGCGGATCAACGTCCCCCCCTCGCCGTACTACCTTTAGGAACGGCGAATGACTTCGCTACCAGTGTGGGGATACCCCAAGAACCTGAGGCGGCGCTGCGGTTAGCCCTGACTGCGACGGCTCATCCCATCGACCTGGCGTGTGTCAACCAACAGCACTACTTTATCAACATGGCAACGGGTGGCTTTGGAACGCGGATCACCACTGAGACGCCAGAGAAGCTAAAATCAGCGTTGGGTGGCGCGTCCTATATCCTGCACGGACTTCTACGGATGGACCGATTGAAGCCCGATAGTTGCACGATTACTAGCGAACAGTGGCAATGGCAAGGCGACGCCTTAGTCATTGCGGTCGGCAATGGCCGTATCGCCGGGGGCGGACAACGATTATGCCCAACCGCCTTGATCAATGATCAGCAGCTGGCCTTAACCATTATCACCGCCCAAGAGGTTCTCCCCTCCCTGCTCCATGCCTTAACGCGTGATGATGAAAATCCGAATATCATCAATCAGCGCGCCAGTGAATTTACCCTCACTAGCGAACATACCATGACTTTTAATCTAGATGGCGAACCCTACAGCGGCACTCGCTTTCACTTCAACGTATTAGGCGAAGCGATCCGCTTTCGTCTACCCAGCCCTTGTACCCTATTGGGGTAGTGTCACCGGCCAATGTTGATAAAAGTGGTGGACGGGGCCATGACCCTGTCCAACATCTAGCTCATCAGCATTTGCAATCGCCCCTTGTAACCAGCGTTTCGCTAGCCACGTCGTCTGCGACCAGTCTGTACAGTGTGGTCGAAGGGCTGCTAGGGCTGCCGATAAGCTGCATCCCGTTCCATGAGTGTTACGCGTGGCGATTCTCGGCTGAGTAAAACGTTGATGTCCGGCTGAGGTAATCAACCAATCAGGACTCTCTACCGCTTGGAGATGCCCTCCTTTCATCAATACCGCCTCACAGCCTAGTGCTAAGAGTCGCTCGCCCTGATCGCGCATCTGCTGTTCACTCTGTGCAGGACGGCAATCGAGTAGCGCCGCGGCTTCTGGAATATTAGGCGTGATGATAGAAACGGTTGGGATCAAGACCTCACACAAGCAACGTATCGCATCAGGATCTAACAGAGGATCGCCACTTTTTGCGAGCATTACCGTATCCACTATGCGCCAAGGGATCGTTGAGCCTTGTAAGGCTGTGGCCACCGTTTCAATAATCTCTTGGCGATGCAACATCCCCATCTTCACACTGGTAATATTAACATCGGACAGCACCGAGTCTAATTGCTGACCGACAAACTCTGCCGAAACCGGAAATACCCCCTGTACTCCACAGGTGTTTTGGGCCACCAGCGCCGTAATAACACTTGCCCCATAGCCACCGAGCGCACTAAAGGTTTTCAGATCGGCTTGTATCCCCGCCCCCCCGGACGGGTCTGTACCGGCAATGCTGAGGAGATTATAAGGGCTCATGGCGCCGCCCTCAGCTGCGCAAATCCGTCGAGTAGATGCATCGCAAATGTCCCAGGGCCAACGGCGTGTTGTGCCGCGTACTCAGCAGCCCGTGACATCATCCAACAGCCACTGGCAACGTTGAGCAGGCGATCGCCACCTAGCGTCGCGAAGGCGGCACATAGCGCAGAGAGCGCACAGCCTGCGCCGGTCACGCGGGTCGCCAGCGCGCTGCCGCCTGAAACCTTATACGTTCGCTGACCGTCGGTAATGAGATCGTATTCGCCGGTAATCACTACAATGCTCTCGGCATGGGTGGCCAATTGCTGAGCAGCCGCGAGTGCCTGCTCAGTACTCATTTGCGTCTCTGGCCCACGTCCAGTCGCCGCTCCTCCTGCCAATACACTTATCTCCGAGGCATTACCGCGAATAATGCTGGGACGCAACGCAAGTAGCTTACGGCAAAATTCGGTACGCAGTGTTAAACCGCCCACCGCAACCGGATCGAGCACCCAAGGCTTCGCGAATCGGTGAGCATTTTCCGCCGCATGGTAGTAGGTAGGACAATGTTCATGATGCAAGGTACCGACGTTCAGCAGTAGTCCGTCGGCGACCGCTGCGAACTCTTGGCATTCGCTCGGGTCGATAATCATCGCGGGAATCGCCCCGGCGGCAAGCAGCAGATTGGCGGTAAAATTCTGTACGACAGTGTTGGTGATGCAGTGAATGAGTGGCGAACGAACGGCGAGCTGAGCGATCGCCTGTTCGGCAGTCAGGCTCTCAAGCTCTAGTATGGCAGTATCTGTGGGCATGGTGTCTCCCACCGGCGGCAGAAAGACAGCCCCTGTTGAGGCGAGTGACTTTCCTACGCTGGCATTATCCAGTTCAGGTAGTACGGGTATTTCTCAGCCTTAACATCAGGCACCCCGAGTCATGTAGAGTAAATCTCTAAACTTTTTTCAGCTTAAGGGAAGTTGCTCGCTGAAGCAAGCTCGCCTACCCTATACTCACTCTAGACTATTACCGGTGCAATTATCACCTTAAATGCCACCCGCCTCATGTCATCGCCGTGTACGGTATCTCTACACACCCTTCATTATACTTAACCACACACTTACGTTTGAGTGAACCAGAGCCGCTCGCCCCTTATTCTTTAGGATAAGAAAATTCAGCAATAACTAAATGCGGCGCTGACTGATTCGATTGGACACCATAAGCGACGTTATAGCGCTCACCAAAAATAAACCTAAAACCGAACACAGGCAGGCACTCACCCTTTGGAACATAAATAGGCTTGTCATCGAAAATCTTGTGAAGAGAGTCGTTCGTATCAGTGTTGATTTGAATAGCCGTGATCCGTTGCTGTGGCTTTAGTGGTGAAATCACACAAACTTGCTTATCATTGATAGATACGGTTGTAGATTCACGATCTATCATTCGATCACCCGGTCCAGGACATCCGGTTAGGAGAAAAATGATGGGCAGCCATATCCTATTTTTCATGATTAATATCCTTTCCCGGTTACGATTTTTTGGTAGAGCGTGGAGACATCCTGCAACGTATCAACACCCCTATATCTCCCCATTTTTCCAGGCTTCTGATAGTAAGACCATGTCTCGGTCCCATAAACTAGCAGTAACCAATAATCAGCTAGAATCGAGGCTTGCTGTTCAAGTGAATAATCAGTGATTTTTACTTTATCCAGTCTATAACTATATTCAGCAGCCCAACTGAATGCCCCCCGCATTCTTACCCATTGACCATGTTGGTATTGCCAGACATGAGCTAGCTCATGAATGAAAACATATCTATCTTCGATAAAAACCGAGTTTGCGGAAAAATCATCCCTATACATCGACTTCCTATACCATAACTCCCCGTTAGGAGTCATCGCGTAGCTCTGATGTTGCAGTCCGAAAGGTAGATAACTGTCACAATGAATCCAGACTCGGCTATAAACTATCGACTCACCGAACACCATTCGAGCCATTACTATCTCGCCCAACGTCATCCGGCGTACTATTCCTTCCACAGCCTGAGCGCTCATAACCCACTCTCCTTGTAAGGTTTATTTCAGAGTACAGCAAAATATATAACTAATAGATTATGCACGGTAAAGCCTTACTGCTCATCAATGATCCCTTGCAGATTATCCACCGGTCACCTAAGAAACTGATGTAGAGTTTGAGATGCTTATCGATAAGGCCAATCGCCACCTCACCGTGATCTAGGCGAGTAAAAGTTGTAGCCCGAGTTCTCGATGACTGATGGTACTGGGCGTTAAACAGCGTTAACAATCGAATATTTCTCAACCATCAATACAAAAACCTGTAAACACTTGAGGACTATTCAGAGTGTCACCCATCCTATTTTTGTGGAATAAAAATCAGTTTTGCGTGCTGAGTCTATCTCTTCAGGCTTAGCTGAACAGCGATCACTTGTCAGTCGGTCTATGACCGCAGTATTCTGGCTAGCGCTTCACCATGACTCGTCATCCTGTCACCTACCGCTATTTTTGTAATAAGTGAATAAGATTATGACTGCTAAATTTGCTCAGCTGCATAGATTGGAAATCGTACAACAACTCGCTGCCCAGACTCCTGTGCTGTGGAATAATCCGCAACAACTGCCTGTTTCCGAAGGATTAATACAGGTAGGGTTAACGTTAGAAGACGTCCAAGATGCCGCGGCGCGCTTACAACGATTTGCCCCATTGATCGCTGAAGCCTTCCCAGAAAGCCGCTCACGAGGAGGGATCATTGAATCGGAGGTGGTGGCACTCCCTGCTATGCAACAGGCGCTCATGCAACAAGGGCCTTTGGCGGGGAAACTCTGGTTGAAGAAAGATAGTCACCTACCGATTTCAGGTTCGATCAAAGCGCGTGGTGGGATCTATGAAGTGCTGGTTCTGGCGGAAAAGCTCGCCCTCGATGCGGGGCTAATCCGCGAGCAGGACGATTACCGTCGCCTCTTAGCCCCCCAGTGCTGTGAATTTTTCGGGCGCTATAAAATTGCGGTAGGATCGACCGGCAACCTTGGATTATCGATTGGGATTGTGGGGGCAACATTAGGCTTCCAAGTTATCGTTCATATGTCAGCGGATGCCCGGGAGTGGAAAAAACAGCGGCTGAGAGACCACCAGGTTACCGTGGTCGAGCACGAAGATGACTACAGCGTCGCCGTCGAGCAAGGCCGACAAACAGCGGCTGACGACCCCTACTGTTTCTTTATCGATGACGAACACTCGCACACACTATTCCTAGGCTATGCCGTCGCTGGCTTACGCCTCCCGGAGCAATTAGCAGCATTAGATATTAACGTTGATCGCGAACATCCGCTTTATGTCTACTTACCCTGTGGTGTAGGTGGTGGACCGGGGGGCGTGGCGTTTGGACTCAAGCTTGCCTTTGGCGATGCCGTACACTGCTTCTTCGCCGAACCGACACACTCCCCCTGTATGCTACTTGGCATGAGCACGGGTTATCACGACGCCATCTCTGTTCAAGATATTGGCCTAGATAATCAAACCATCGCCGATGGCTTAGCCGTGGGTCGTGCCTCAGGATTCGTAGGACGTGCCATGCAATCGCTGATCGACGGCTGTTACACCCTAAGCGACCAACGACTTGCGGACTTACAGCTTTTACTCCATCGCACGGAAAATATTCAACTGGAGCCTTCGGCATTGGCCGGTATGCAAGGTCCATTGTGGGTATGCAGCGAACCGACGTTGCAGCTTGAGAAGGCCACGCATCTGGTCTGGGCAACCGGTGGCAGTATGGTGCCAGAAGAGGAAATGCAACGTTATCTTGCGATGGGTAAACCTCAATAGTCGTCTTGCGCCGTGCTATCGCGAGGAAGAAAGCGAGCCTAGCGCACGCTTTGCGTATCATCGATTTGTAAAATAGAAAAACAGTGATATAGATCACATTAACAGCAGCGCTAATTTCGCTAAATGAGCCTCGACTGATTTTACTTGATGATGAATAAGGAAAACTTGCATGAGCCAACTCTTCTCACTGGCAACTAAACGCGCGCTCATTACCGGATCAGGACGGGGAATTGGGTTTCTGATGGCGAAGGGATTAGCCGAGGCAGGGGCTGAAGTTATTATCAACGCCACGCAACAGGCCGGTGCACAGAGCGCTGCCGAGAAGCTTCGCGCACTGGGTCATAACGCCCATGCGGTCGCTTTCGATGTGACTGATTCTCATCAGGTAAATCAAGCTATCGATGATATCGAGGCGAAAATAGGTCCTATCGATATCCTGATCAATAACGCAGGTATACAGCGCCGCCGTCCGTTTCTTGAGTTTGCAGAGCAAGATTGGAACGACGTCATCGCCGTAAACCAAACGGCTGTATTCCTCGTATCGCAAACCGTCGCGCGCCATATGGCTAAACGTCAGGCGGGTAAGATAATTAATATTGGCTCGATGCAGAGCGAGTTAGGTCGTGACACGATTACGCCTTATGCTGCCTCAAAAGGCGCAGTCACCATGCTAACCCGTGGGATGTGCGTCGAATTAGCGCGCTATAATATTCAAGTTAACGGCATTGCCCCCGGCTACTTCGCTACCGAAATGACGCAAGCATTGGTCGACGACCAGGCCTTTACCGATTGGCTAACCAAACGCACACCTGCGGCGCGCTGGGGAAACCCTGAAGAGCTAATCGGCGCCGCCGTCTTCCTATCATCGAAAGCCTCCGACTTCGTTAACGGCCATCTACTGTTTGTCGATGGCGGCATGCGGGTCGCGGTCTAACGCATCATTTTACAGTCGCTGGCGAGCGGGCGGAGAGCGATTGGGTATCTTGTGCCTCAGCCTGCTGCGCCAACCGCGGGAAATCGTCGCTTGTCAGGCTTCCCGAAAACGCAGGCAGTGACGAAGAGGAACGAGTGGGCAGTAGCTCCAGCATCGCGACCTTGTCCAACGTCACCCCCGCCACCTCTTGCGGCAAGGCTAATAGATGATCCGCCGAGGGTTCCCCCGGGATCGGCGTGGGTCGACGTGTGCTACCGGTAAAATAATTACGATGTAACACTAACCACTTATTGGGTACTCGCTGCTGGCTATCCCACCATTGACCGTCTAACCTGTCAAATTGTCGCGCAGTCTCTTGCCGAGACACTGCGCCCAGTTGGTCCAGCGCTTGGGTTAAGACTTGCGTCGCCTGCTGGTTATACTGCTTCAGTTCAGCCCCCTCCCCGGTCAACAATAGCGCGGCGGCAAGGCGTACCCCGACCAAGTTGGAATATAGATCCTCGGGAGAGAAAGCCGACACACCCTCTGAGAAACCTGGCACTGATTCAAAGCCATACCACTGGGCAATTTCATGCCACGCGGCAAGGTCGAACGCGACCCGTGCAGCAGTCCACACTGCCACGCTGAACGCTGCTTGCGGGTCGCTAGGTACCCGGTAAGGATGCACAACTATCTCCCGATGAGCGAGTTCATCACCGAGTCTAACCCGCAATGCGCTTCCCGGATGCTGAAGCAATTGACTCGCCACCCAATAGGTCATATCCATACTGTCTCGCACATGCGCGGTATCGATAAACCCACCGTGTTGGGTATACACAATACCGTTTTTCTCGCTACCGCCGCCGACCATACTGGTTAATCCACGCACGAAACTATCGTTATAACGATGCTTACCTAAGTCATGGCTTTCCACGATGTTATTGAGACGATAGAAAGGGACGGGAGCGCCTTTTAACTCCGCCTGCAGATCATGACCAAAAGCACAACAAGGCCGCAGACCTTCCGGTTTTTTTAATTCCGGTAGTGTCGTCACGTGCGAGCCTAATGGGGCGGGCTCTGCCGCCAAATCCGGTATAGCGGCGTTCGACTGACTACTAACAAGAAAGAAAAGGGCTGTAGCCAATGTAAGGGGGGAACTACCACGCCAGATGGGTATCATCATTTTGTCCTAGTAACGAGAATAGACATAGTTAAGAGGAAAATTCATGATCTGTCATCGTGGACATCTCTTAAAATAGTAGCGCTTGGGTATGAGCCAGGAGGAAAGGAGTGTCCCTACCCCACTACACTCTACTCTGCCTTGCACTGCCGGGGGGAAAACGAGAAGGAATGTTCTTGATATTCTACAGCTTATGTACCGCTCGGTGCGTCTACAATACAATTCCTCTCAGAGCGACAGCCCACACTAAGGGTAAGCTCCAGTGTTAATTCAATCAGCACTCCAAATTGTTCACTGATACTAACGTTTACGTGTAACCCACCAACAGAGTACCGAGCCAAGACTTACCATCAAAGCCCCTATCCAGAAAGTATAGCCGAGAGACTCGCCTAATAGTAATGCCGCAAATAGGGCCGAAAACACAGGTGTAAAATACGATGCAGTAGCCAAAACAGTCACATTACCGTGCAGAATACCCGTATTCCATGCTGCATACCCCAGCCCCATTGAGCAAGCAACGAGTAACAGGTTTATGATCACAGTAGGAGTAAAATCCATATTAACGTTATCAGATAGACTGAATTTCAACCATAGAACAGCAGCTGTGAGCATAAAAAATAGAGTAATGCCATTGCAGCCTTCAGCTATTTTTTTGGTCAAGACACAGTAGAAACTCCATATGATTGCGCCTGAAAAAGCAAGACCGTAGCTAATAGGATTGGAAGCAAGATTATCGATCATGCCAGGTATTGAAAGTCCGTTTGCACCACCAATAACTTTACCTACGCCAGCAAGGCATACAAACATTCCAATTAGCATGAGAGGACGCAATTTTTTTCCATCAGCTATACATGCCAGCAACAACGTCATGCTTGGCCAGAGATAGTTCACCATGCTCACTTCGATAGCTTGTGAATCGGATTTCGCTAATCCAACAGAAAGAGAAAGACATAATTCGTAAACTACAAAAAGAAGGCCTCCCCAAATAACATACTTACGTGGAAACTTAGAAAGTTTAGGAAAGCCTACGGTCAATAATAGGATCAATGAACTAAGCGTATAGATCATCGCAGCCCCGTCTACAGCGCCGAGTGCTCCGGTAACACTTCTCATAAGACCTACAATGGTGCTCCAAAGTAAAATAGCTACTAAGCCTATGGCTGTCGCCTTATTAAAAGTCATAAAGAGAACATTATCCTTCAAATTGATTAGAGAAACGGCGTGAATGAGTGGAAGAAAATGTATCGAGCCTCAGAAGCGATTAACCCAGGTCTCACAAACTAACAGATCGATTTTTATGATTAAAGGTATTCCTAGAACCCTAACAAAGCCACTTATCAATTTGGGATTATCTTCACTTTTATCCGAAACAATCACACTCTTCCATGGCGAGCCCCACCCAACCGTCAAAGACTCAATTATACCGTTCCATCTTATCTCTCAATGATCTAAAGCCGACGTAGATGCTCGAATTATGAATATGAGCGAATATTGAATAGACAAAAGACTTCGCGATCATCTCGTTAAGAAAATCGCTGATGAGTGGGGGGTAAAAACTATTTCGGAGGGGTATAAGGAAATACTTCTGCCGCAACAAGCGTTTCGTTATCTGCGCAGTGATGGGAGTTCGATTTACACAGTGAAAGTATAGTGCCCGATAAGAATAGCAAACGTCGATTTTTTATCGGGCGATTAAATTTTCTATACTACTACGCTGTTAGTGGTTACTCGGTGCGAATCAGGTAATCGAACGCGCTGAGTGCCGCCTTCGCCCCTTCACCACTGGCAATAATAATCTGCTTATAAGGTACGGTGGTGCAGTCGCCCGCAGCAAATATGCCGGGCTGATTAGTTTCGCCACGGCTATCGACGATAATCTCACCCATCTTATTACGTGCGATCTGCTCGCCTAACCAAGTCGTATTCGGCAATAGGCCAATTTGGACGAAAATCCCTGCGAGGGGCAGCGTATGCAGAGTGTCGGTGAGCCTGTCTTTCCAAACCAGGCCGCTCACCTGCTGACCATCGCCCAGCACTTCGAGTATGGGCATTCACAATCACCTCAACATTCGGCAGGCTACGTAGCTTCGTTTGCAGCACCTGATCGGCCTTCAACACATCGGCGAACTCCAATAGCGTCACATGCTCGACTAAACCTGCAAGATCGATTGCCGCTTCTACTCCGGAGTTTCCGCCGCCGACGACCGCAACTCGCTTACCTTTAAATAAAGGGCCGTCACAGTGCGGGCAATAGGTCACGCCACGCGTACGGTACTCTTCTTCGCCCGGTACCCCCATATTTCGCCAACGGGCCCCGGTCGCGAGAATAATGCTCTTGGCGCTGAGTATTGCACCACTCGCGGTATGCAGCTGATGTAGCCCTCCTCGCTCCTGCGCAGGCGTAAGCTGCACGGCTTGTTGAGCATCGATCACATCGACCTGATAGTCCTCAACATGCGTCCGAAGCGCTGTGGCTAAGCGGCTACCCTCGGTTTTCGGGACTGAGATATAGTTTTCGATATCTACCGTATCAAGAACCTGACCACCGAAACGCTCTCCGAGTAACCCTGTACGGATCCCTTTACGGGCGGTATAGACTGCCGCCGCTGCGCCCGCCGGGCCACTGCCGATAATTAAGACATCAAACGGCGCTTGTTCACTTAAAGACTGCGCTTGACGAGCCGCCGCACCGCTGTCGACCTTATTAACGATCTCCGCTAAGGTCATTCGCCCGTGGCCGAAGCTCTCTCCGTTTAAGAACACCGCAGGAACACCCATGATATTGCGATCGCTGATCTCTTGTTGGAATTTACCGCCATCGATCGCGGTATGGTGAATACGCGGATTAAGGATGGCTAATAGATTCAGGGCTTGTACCACATCTGGGCAGTTATGGCAGGAGAGCGAATAATAGGTCTCAAAATGTAATTCGTCCGGTAGCTGTTTGATCTGCTCTAAAAGCGCCTGGCTCTCTTTAGAAGGATGCCCCCCTGTTTGTAACAAGGCGAGGACCAAAGAGGTAAATTCGTGTCCAAGGGGAGAACCTGCGAAACGCGGTCCGTGCCGCTCGCCTTGTGGCGTAATCAGAAATGAAGGCTGACGGAAATCCGCACGTTTTTCTTCGACAACACTCACCTTATCCGATAATGCCGCGATCTGCCCAAGCAGTTGACGGACCTCATTGGAGGCTGACGAATCGTCAAGATTAGCCACCAGCTCGATAGGTTTGGTGAGCTTCTCTAAATAAGCGCTTAATTGTGTTTGTAATTGAGTGTCTAACATGTTCCCTCCCCGGATATAAAAACGGGCGCCATAGCGCCCGTAATACGATAACGATGCAAACGTCGTTTAGATTTTACCGACTAGGTCGAGAGAAGGAGACAGAGTCGCTTCGCCTTCCTTCCATTTTGCTGGGCAGACTTCGCCAGGATGGCTCGCCACATACTGAGCGGCTTTCACCTTACGCAGCAGGTCTGACGCATCACGGCCAATACCCTCTGCCGTAATTTCGACGGCTTGAATGATCCCTTCTGGATCGACGATAAAGGTACCGCGATCAGCAAGCCCCTGTGCTTCACGCATGATGTCGAAATTACGCGTTAAGGCACCTGTCGGGTCACCGATCATCGCATAATTGATTTTACCGATCGTTTCAGAGCTGCCGTGCCACGCTTTGTGGGTGAAGTGGGTATCGGTTGACACAGAGTAGATATCAACGCCCAGCTTTTGGAATTCGTCGTAATGGTCGGCTACGTCGCCCAGCTCAGTCGGACATACGAAGGTGAAGTCTGCAGGATAGAAGAAGAACACGCTCCATTTACCGAGAACGTCTTTTTCGGTCAGGTCGATAAATTGGCCTGATTTAAAGGCAGTATTCGCAAACGGTTTAATCTTAGTATTGATAATCGCCATGGTGGGCCTCCGTAGTTATGTTGGGGACTACCTTAAAGCACCCACCCCACAGAGGCCAATCACTGCTGCATATCAGTCTAATCAGTCATACCTATCAAAGCGTTCTGATGGCGATATCCTCCGGGATCACCTCGCCTTGCCAGTAAAGCTCGGTGGCGATATTGTCGGCAATTTCGCGATAGAGATCGCTGAATGCTCCACTAGGGTCGCGTACCACCGTCGGGATCCCCGCATCTAAATCTTCGCGCAATTGAATATGCAGGGGTATCTTACCCAACACCGGGATACCATAGTCGGTACTTAGCCCCTGCGCCCCCTCGTGACCGAAGATAGCTTCTTGATGACCACAGTTTTGGCAGATATGAATACTCATATTTTCGACAATTCCCAACACGGGAACATCCACCTTATTGAACATCACCACCCCTTTCCGTGCATCGAGTAGTGCCACATCTTGCGGCGTGGTGACGACGACCGCACCGGTGACGGGGATGTTCTGCGCGAGCGTTAACTGGATGTCACCCGTGCCGGGTGGCATGTCGACCACGAGATAATCGAGATCCGGCCATAGGGTCTCATTGAGTAGCTGCAATAACGCCTTACTGGCCATCGGTCCACGCCAAATCATCGCGTTGTCGTCGGTGACAAGGTAACCAATCGAGTTAGTCGCCAGTCCATAGCTGAGGATCGGCGCCATATGTTTACCATCCGGCGAGGAAGGACGTTGTTCCGCGGTACCCAACATCTGTGGAATCGACGGGCCATAGATGTCCGCATCGAGCACACCCACTTTAACCCCTGGCGTCGCCAAGGCTAACGCTACATTTAGCGCGGTACTAGACTTGCCGACGCCGCCTTTACCGGAGCTGACCGCGATAATATTTTTCACCCCCCGGCAGCCGGGCAGCTTTTTGACCCGTTGCAACGTCGCGATTGCATAGTCAAAGTGCCAGTCCACCGCCGTCGCGCCTGTCGCCTCACAAAGTTGCGGCGATGCCCAAGCCTTGAGAACCTGCGAACCTTGTGGCCAAGCAAAGGGCAGCGTCAGTTCGATATGCAGGACCTGGTCGAGAAGCACAGCATGGCGTATCGCCCCTAGCTCGACGAGATTTTTACGTAAGGTAGGATGAGAAAACTCCGCCAGCAGCGGATTAACGATGTCACGCAGATCATGCGAGTGTGAAGGGTCAAAAGACATAGCGTCGCTCCTCGGGGCGTCAATGACGGTTCCATAAATCCCAATAATGGGTGCAATATTAACAGATTCTCCTTGTCCATGCTGTTAGTTGACGTTAACCGTTTACCTTGTCGGGGCCATCAGTTACCATTCATTATTCCTTTTTTTTCCTCTACAGAAAGCTACGCTAACTATGACTCAAGCCACAAAAAAACTACTGGTCACCTGCGCCCTGCCTTACGCCAACGGCTCAATTCACCTTGGACATATGCTCGAGCATATCCAAGCTGATATCTGGGTACGGTATCAGCGGATGCGTGGCAATACCGCTTGGTTTATCTGTGCGGACGATGCACACGGTACGCCAATCATGTTGAAAGCCCAGCAATTAGGGGTTACGCCAGAGGCGATGATCGCCGAAATGAGTGCGGAGCATCAGCGTGATTTTGCGGGCTTCAATATTAGCTACGATAACTATCACTCGACGCACTGCGAAGAGAACCGTCAGCTTTCTGCATTGATCTATGGCCGCCTAAAAGCGAACGGGCTGATCAAGAACCGTACTATCTCCCAACTGTACGATCCAGAAAAAGGGATGTTCTTACCCGATCGCTTCGTCAAAGGCACCTGTCCAAAATGTAAGGCCGTCGACCAATATGGCGATAACTGCGAAGTCTGTAGCGCCACATACAGCCCAACCGAACTCATCGAACCGAAGTCCGTCGTCTCCGGTGCGACCCCGGTAATGCGCGACTCGGAGCACTTCTTCTTCGACCTACCGTCTTTCTCTGAAATGCTGAAAGCATGGACGCGCTCTGGTGCGTTGCAAGAACAAGTCGCTAATAAAATGCAGGAGTGGTTTGAAACTGGCTTGCAACAGTGGGATATTTCTCGCGATGCGCCGTACTTCGGTTTCGAAATTCCCGATGCGCCAGGCAAATATTTCTACGTCTGGCTCGATGCCCCTATCGGCTACATGGGCTCGTTCCGTAATCTCTGTAACAAACGCAGCGATATCGATTTCGATGAGTATTGGAAAAAAGACTCGACGACCGAGCTTTACCACTTTATTGGCAAAGATATTGTCTACTTCCACAGCCTATTCTGGCCAGCGATGTTGGAAGGCAGCGACCATCGTAAGCCCACGAATCTATTCGTTCATGGTTATGTCACGGTCAACGGCGCGAAGATGTCTAAATCACGCGGCACCTTTATTAAAGCGAGCACTTGGCTGGAACATCTTGATGCCGATAGCTTACGTTACTACTATGCGGCGAAGCTCTCCTCGCGTATCGACGATATCGATCTCAATCTTGAGGATTACGTACAGCGCGTTAACGCCGATGTGGTCAATAAAGTCGTCAACCTTGCGTCGCGCAATGCTGGGTTTATCACCAAGCGTTTTGACGGGCAGCTAGCGGCAGAATTAGATGATCCTGTCCTGTACCAACGCTTTATCGACGCATCAGCGTCAATTGGCGATGCATGGGAGAGTCGTGAATTCAGCCGCGCTATCCGCGAGATTATGGCCTTAGCCGATGATGCTAACCGCTATGTGGATGAGCAAGCGCCATGGGTTGTCGCGAAACAAGAAGGCAGCGATGCGAAACTACAGGCTATCTGCTCAATGGGTATTCATCTGTTCCAAGTATTGATGACTTGGTTAAAACCTGTGCTGCCTGCGTTAAGCGAACGTGCAGAGGCATTCTTGCAAAGCACGCTAACTTGGGATGCGATCGCTCAACCGCTGCTCAACCATCGTGTGGCGCCGTTCAAAGCGTTGTATCAACGTATCGAGATGGCAAAAGTCGAGGGACTGATCAATGCCTCGAAACAGGATGCCAATGCCGCGGCCCCTGCACCAACGCCTGCTAAAAAAGTAGAGAAGAAAGCGGCGGCTCCCGTTGTCACTGAGGGCGCGCCGGCTGGTCCAATCACTATCGACGATTTTGCTAAGGTCGATATGCGTGTTGCGCTAATCGAAGTGGCCGAACTGGTCGAGGGGTCAGATAAATTACTCCGCTTGATGCTGGATGTTGGCGGGGAGAAGCGTCAGATTTTCTCCGGGATCCGTGCCGCTTACCCGGATCCGTCGGTCTTAGTGGGCCGCTTGACAATTATTGTCGCTAACCTCGCTCCTCGTAAAATGCGCTTCGGCGTATCGGAAGGGATGGTGCTTTCTGCCGGTAACGGTGGGGCCGACTTATTCATCTTGTCGGCAGATAGCGGCGCGACACCGGGTATGCCGGTACGATAACCGTTTAACTATTCTGAGCCGGGCATTGCCCGGTTTTTTTCCATTGAATAATGAGAAAAGCGCGATGAACGAGAACTTACTCCATGCATTAAATGACTGCCCACCTCGCCTAGCCCAAGCCTTACTCCCTTATCTTAGCGGTGAGCAATTTTCCGCCAGCTTCAGCGCTGAAGAGGTCACCGCCTTACAACAGGCGAGTGGGCTGTCAGCGCCAGAGCTGGCCATCGCCTTGCTTCCTATCGCGGCGAGCTACGCGGTAGCACCCCTCTCACACTTTAACGTCGGGGCCATCGCCCACGGCGAGAGCGGTCGCTGGTATCTCGGCGCCAATATGGAGTTTGCCGCCGCACCGCTGCAACAGACAGTCCATGCTGAACAGAGCGCCATCACCCACGCCTGGTTAAGCGACGAGAGCCGCCTGACCGCCGTCACGGTTAACTACACACCTTGCGGGCATTGTCGACAATTTATGAACGAGTTAAATTGCGCCGAGCAGCTGACAATCGCGCTTCCTGGCTGTGCGACACAATCGTTGCATTATTACCTCCCCAATGCCTTCGGTCCTCAAGACTTGGGGGTAACGCAGAAGCTGTTCGACCCGCAGACCCAACGCCTGAGTGAGCATGATGATCCGCTGGTTCAGGCCGCTATCGACGCGGCTAGCCAGAGCTATGCCCCTTATACCAGGGCATATAGCGGCATTGCCTTACAACTTGCTAGCGGGCACTGGATCACCGGACGCTATGCAGAAAATGCAGCATTTAACCCAAGCTTACCCCCTCTGCAAAGTGCACTGATCCTCATGCAGTTACATGGACATCCTGTCAGCGCCCTACGCCGTGCCGTATTGGTTGAAGTCGCGCAGGCCAGCCTGTCTCAGCGTGAAGCCACCGCCGTCACGTTGTCCGCGTTAGGCTACCACCCGTTAGAAACGGTGACCGTTACCGTAAAGTGATATCGTTCGGTTAAATTTGGTAAGAAAGTGACTCAATGCGCGGAAAAGCTCAGCGTAGCGGGCTATAGTTACTCCACATCACGCCCCTCACCTCCCTCATTATGGAGTTAAGCATGGAACTGGAGTACGAAAGCGAACGTCCCCTCTATATCCCTTACGCTGGGCCAATCTTACTGGAGTTTCCGTTATTGAATAAAGGGAGCGCTTTTAGCCAAGAAGAACGCGCTGCCTTTAATCTTAATGGCCTCCTACCGGATACCGTTGAAACGATCGATGAACAAGCCGAGCGTGCGTGGCAACAATTCAATGCGTTTCGTAACGATAACGATAAACATGTCTTCTTACGTAATATCCAAGATACCAACGAAACGCTATTTTACCGCTTAATCGATGACCATCTTGAAGAGATGATGCCGATCATTTATACCCCGACCGTCGGCAGTGCGTGTGAACACTTCTCCGAAATCTATCGCCGTGCGCGCGGGGTTTTCATCTCCTATCCGCAACGCGATCATATTGAAGACATGCTACAGAATGCGACCAAGCAGAATGTCAAAGTCATAGTCGTAACAGATGGCGAGCGGATCTTAGGTCTCGGCGATCTCGGTATCGGCGGGATGGGGATCCCTATCGGTAAGTTAGCGCTGTACACAGCTTGTGGCGGTATCAGCCCGGCCTATACGCTCCCTATCGTCCTCGACGTCGGAACTAATAATCAACAGCTGCTTAATGACCCGCTCTATATGGGATGGCGTCACCCGCGGATCACGGGCGAAGAGTACGATAGCTTCGTTGCCTCCTTTATTAGCGCGGTCAAGCGACGTTGGCCTAACGTACTGTTGCAGTTTGAAGACTTCGCCCAGAAGAATGCCATGCCATTGCTGGAGCGTTACCAAGATGAACTCTGCTGTTTCAATGACGATATTCAAGGAACTGCAGCCGTCGCCGTCGGGACGTTAGTCGCCGCCAGCCGCGCCGCAGGGACTAAGCTCTCCGACCAGCGTGTTGCGTTCTTAGGGGCAGGCTCAGCCGGTTGTGGGATTGCCGAGCAGATCGTTAAAGAGATGCAACATGAGGGGCTATCTGAGAAAGAGGCGCGAGCGCGCGTGTTTATGGTCGACCGCTATGGGTTGTTAACGGATAAATTAACCAATTTACTCGACTTCCAACAGCGCCTAAGCCAGTCTTCCTCCTCGCTCAGCGATTGGCAGAGCGATAACGATGACTACTCATTGTTTGATGTCGTACGTAATGCGCACCCCTCGATTTTAATCGGGGTCTCGGGTCAGCCGGGGCTATTTACCGAAGAGATCATCCGCGAAATGGTAAAACACTGTGATACACCAATTGTAATGCCGCTCTCTAACCCAACGTCTCGCGCCGAAGCCACGCCGACAGATATCCTGAGTTGGACCGAGGGTAAAGCCTTGGTCGCCACAGGAAGCCCGTTTGGCACCGTCACCTGGCAAGGCAACGACTACGCCATCGCACAGTGTAATAACGCCTATATTTTCCCTGGGATTGGCCTTGGCGTCATTGCGAGTGGCGCGCGCCGAGTCACTGAGAATATGTTACTGAGCGCCTGCCGCGCATTAGCCGACTGCTCGCCGCAGGCTACGCAAGGTGAAGGGCCTATTCTGCCGCCTATTACCGATATTCAGTCTGTCTCTAAGCATATCGCCGTGCAAGTCGCGTTGGCAGCACAGCAGGATGGTATCGTATCGCAGCTCAGAGTAGTGAAGCGCAGATCAAAGAGGCGGTCGACGCTAATTTCTGGAAACCGCATTATCGTCATTATCGCCGAGCCTCTATCTAATCTCCTCAGAAAAAAGGTAAGTGCCAGCACCGGCTTACCTTGAACTCCTTGCCTGATATCGCTCGCTCAAGTACCCTACCCTTAGTTTCGATGAAAGGATTGTTCACGGTATGATAAAGCGACTGTTCATAGGTCTATTTGCCCTCGTAATGCTGCTTGGTAGCATAGCGATCGGGCTTGATCAGTGGATTAGCTGGAAAACAGCGCCTTATATCTACGATACCGTCTCGCAACTGCCTAAACGACAAGTGGGTGTTGTACTCGGCACCTCAAAATATTATCGTGGCGGCGAGCCGAACGAATATTATCTCTATCGTATTCAAGGCGCGTTGAATGCGTATAACAGCGGTAAGATCTCCTACTTGCTGCTCAGCGGCGATAACGCTATGCAGAGTTATAACGAGCCTCGAACAATGCGTCGGGACTTAATTAAAAATGGCGTGCGTCCGAACGATATTGTTCTCGATTACGCGGGGTTTCGTACCCTCGACTCCATCGTACGAACGCGTAAGGTATTCGATACCAACGACTTTATCATCATCACTCAACGCTTCCATTGCGAGCGAGCCTTATTTATCGCCTTGCAACAAGGGATCCAGGCGCAATGCTTCGCCGTGCCCTCACCCAAGAATATCTTGAGTATTCGCATCCGAGAAGTGGGGGCGAGGCTAGCTGCGCTGGCCGATCTCTATTTATTCGATAGCGAACCCCACTTCTTAGGTCCAATGGTTCCCATCCCCAGTCAATCTACTTTCCCTAAACACGACCCGACATACCCTGCCGTCACCCCCGAGCAACTGCTTGAGCTGGAAAAGCAGTAACGTTGCTACAGCTCTACTTATTTAACACATCCTGTAAGGCTGGTTTTAACTCTTGATAACGAAACACATATCCAGCCTCATGAAGTCGTTTGGGCACTGCCCGTTGACCGCCCAAAACTAGGGTTGCTGACTCGCCCATTAGTAGCCGTATGACGCTTGCGGGTACCCGAAATAGCGTTGGGCGATGGAGAACCTCTCCCAGTACTCGACTAAATTGTGCATTACGTACCGGAGTCGGTGCGACCATATTAAATGCGCCCTTAGCGTCAGGGTGGTTCAGTAGAAAAATAATCCCCCTGACCATATCCTCAATATGGATCCACGGCATAAACTGCTGGCCATTACCCAGTGGGCCGCCCAGTCCGACGCGAAAAGGAAACACCATTTTCGCAAGGGCGCCGCCGGTCGAGGAAAGCACCACGCCCGTACGTAGTAAGCAAACACGTGTTGCCTCGCTTGCCGCCGCCAATGCTAAGGCTTCCCATTGCGCGCATAACTGCCAGCTAAATTCTTTATTCGCAGGATGGTCCTCGTCTACCTCCTCTTCTCCCTGATCACCGTAATAGCCAACCGCAGAGCCCGAGATAAATACCGCAGGAGGCTTAAGACTCGTCGTGATCAGTGAAGCGAGTTTCTCTGTTAGCTGCCAGCGGCTATCACAGAGCTTTTTTTTCTGTTCTGGCGTCCAGCGCTTATCAGCAATCGGCTCTCCCGCCAGATTGATCACGCCGTCGAAACCGTCTAAGGAGGTTTGGTCGGCGAGCGTCTCCCATAGCGTGACCTGATCGCCAAAATATTCAGCCGCGCGGCGCGGTGAACGTGTCAAAATAGTCAGCTGATGAGACTGGCTTTGCAGCTCCTCAACCAATCGACGGCCAATTAATCCCGTCGCGCCAGTCATTAAAATATTCATATATAACCCCTCATTGACTCACCTCACTCTTGGCTCAGTACCCTGCTAATCAGCATAGTCTATATTGCTGTATCGAGCCGTTGTGCGAGGCAGCAGATTAATTTCCTCGCTCATCATTGGCTAAGTTGGGGTTTCGACCAAACCGTAAAACTAATCACTTTTTCGAGAAATTCAGCATCCCTATGCTCGGGATGCACAGCCCCCCGTAAAAAGTACTGTATCTCAGGGGGAGGCGGGATATTGACGGATCAATCGGCTAGCGAAAACAGTTAATCTACCCGACCAACCCTGCTCGTCGTTGCCGCGTAGCATGTTCAAGGCACGAATCACCTTTCGTCTTTTTCTCGTAGCACCAGAGTCAGCGAACGAAGTCTTTATTGACCGCTGTAGCAAGCGAGAGAAAGTTTAAAGCGCGGGAGCTCCCTGCTAAAACCATCCCTAATTCAGCCGGAGATTCTCGTTACGATAGTGAAGTTTCAAGTCATAGAAAAAAGACAGCGTCAGTCTCAAAATCGAGACTTTAGCCTATATTTTTAAATGGAAATAGGGACTCAATGGGGTACTATGTAACCCATAAAGAGAAAGCTATATGAGTCACGCTATCGAATTTATTGAGACATCGCTCTTCACTCAGCAAATTCAAACAATTGCCACGGATAGTGAGCTTAAAGATTTACAGAGCGAGCTTATCGACTCAACGGTGAGGTGTAGCATGAGTATTTTTAACGAACTGAAAGCATCCCTTGAAGAAGCCGTCGCTATCAAGAATGGCTCAGTCTTGCCGTCACGCGTTACTCGCTATGATGTAGCAGATGTGAAAGCTATCCGTGAAAAACTGAATGTTTCACAGGCTGAAATGGCCAAAGCATTGGGTACCAGCCTCGATACCATCAAAAGCTGGGAACAAAAACGGCGTAATCCGACCGGGCTGGCGGCAAAGGTGCTGGCGACGATACAGGACGACCCCGAGTTTTTCAACGCACTGGCAGCACACTAGGAATTTAGCGAAAAAGTGACGGGTATACCCGATAGAAACTATTATTTACCTGTGACTTTTACGGCTTTAGAAAAGACAATGTTCCAAATTTATGAATTAATTTGGCGGATTCCCGTTGCACCGGCACGGGCAGCGACCCCTAGGTTATCTCCTCGGAAAAAAGCGTAAGCCCCAACAGGTATTACAAAAATAACCCTAATATCCAGACCCGAGCGCTGTAATGAATCCTTCATCTTTCTCCCCCTAAATCACTATTACCCCGCATCAAATTACCGCCGTCAGGTAACTCTCCCTCAAGAGCGGGTCGTCCATGCGGTGAGCCATCGCCAAGCGCTTTCAAGAGGACCTTGGCGGAAGTGGCGCAGCCAAAGAGAGGAAAAAACCAAGTTAACCAGCCAAACCAGGGGCACGACCGCTAAGAGTTGCAGTCGGGTGAGTTGCATAAAATAGCCCATCACTGAGAAGATAACGGTGCAGACCACGGTTTGGAGTAGATAATTGCTAAATGCCATCCGACCGACTTGAGTGAGTGATGCGGTGATCCGCCAAGTAGACAGACGCTGCCAATGGGCGTGGAGCAGTGCGATATAGCCGACGGCGAGGAGCGGGCTGGCCAGCTCCCCGGGGATCTGTAGCCAAAAACCACTCCACCGAAAATCCCAACCGGTAAAATATTGCAAAACAGTTCCCAGACCTGTGATGAGCAGTCCAGCGGGGAGTAAAATCTGGTAACAGCGGCGATAATGTTCCGGTGTACGCTGCCCTAGCATCCAGCCTTTACGGGTCAACGCCGCACCAGTAAGCATCAGGCCGGCCAATTCCCAGCCGTATTGCGTGAGTAAGGCCGCTAGTCGCCCATCGAGTTGAGCGAAGCGATCGTCGATCGCGAGCCATCCTCCAGCCAGTTTCACGGTACGTTCCGCCTCGATCTCGGCTGGCTGTGGTAACCAATCGCTGCCAGGCGTATGGCCGGATATTGCGGCATACACGGCGAGTAGCCCCACCCCAAAAAGATAGAAAAGGATACCGGTACGCAGCAAGCTTGCATTATCTTGACTCTGCGCAATCACCCGGTGTACTGCAAGCCCGGTCAGTCCCCATGCGAGCAGAATATCGCCCTGCCATAGTAAGATGCCATGGAGTAAACCGAAGAGCACTAGCCACAATAGACGATGCCTGATCCAAGACGGGCCGCGAGGCAGCTGAAAGACGATCCCCGCACCAAATAAGAGGCCCAATACCGAGAGAAACTTCATCTGAGCAAAGAGATTAAGCACCGCCCATAGCACTGTTTCCCCCGTGGAGGGCAGCCCATGCCATGCCGGATTTAAATACGCGGCTGCGGGTAGCCCAAAGCTAACGATATTCAGCAGGAGGATGCCGAGTATGGCCAGCCCGCGAAGGCAATCGATTTGAGGATAACGAGGCATAGCGGTGAGGTCTCAGTAGGCCAGGTCATATCCTGGCCATAGGATCATCAATTATTACGGATAGTCCGTAAAAATTCTTGGCGAGTATTTTGACTAGTCTTAAAGAGTCCACCCAGCGAGGTTGTCGTGGTCGCACTGGTGGCATCCTTCACGCCACGCGCCTTGACACAATAGTGAACCGCATCGATACATACGGCGACATTATTGGTCCCAAGTAAGGTCTGGAGAGCGACGAGTACCTGTTGAGTTAAGCGCTCTTGCACCTGTGGGCGTTGTGCAAAGAACTGCACAATACGATTAAGTTTAGAGAGTCCGATCACCTTATCCTTCGGGATATAGGCGACTGTCGCTTTACCATCGATCGTGACGAAATGGTGTTCACAGGTGCTGGTGAGCGTAATATCACGCACCGTAACCATCTCATCGACATTCATTTTATTCTCAATAACCGTGATCTTCGGGAAATTCGCGTAATCAAGGCCAGAGAAGATCTCATCGACATACATTTTTGCTAGACGATTAGGCGTTTCCATCAAGCTGTCATCAGTAAGATCAAGGTTAAGCAGCAGCATCACCTCACGCATATGTTCGGCGATTTTTTGTTTGCGTTGTTCGCTCTCTAAGCGGTTCACCGGCGTATTAAGAGGGGTCTCAAGCCCGCGAGCCAGCAACGCATCGTGGACCAGTATCGCTTCCTGACTTAATTCGGACATCGTATTCATTCTCCAAACAGGTAGTACACCCGCCATGGGTAGGACAGGTAATCTTTTACCGTATTGTGAAGCACTCTGCATGGTTAATCCAGCCCTTAGCGTATTTGTTCGCATTTACCGACTACTTGAGTCCCAGCGTAACTGCTCCTACACTAGAGGCCTCCCTAAAACGCAAGGCTATTTTCATGGACCTCGTACAGTTAAAAATGTTTTGTGCCGTAGCGGAATGCGGGTCGATAGTTAAAGCGGCGGAGCAACTGCATCGTGTGCCCTCAAACTTAACCACGCGTCTGAAGCAACTGGAAGACGATGTCGCAAGCCCTCTATTTATCCGCGAGAAACAACGCCTACGCTTATCGCCGACCGGTCATGATTTCCTAGTTTATGCGCGAAAGATCTTGCAACTTAGCGAGGAGGCATTACAACTCGGTCAGTCCGCCGAACCCTCGGGAACTTTGACGTTAGGCAGTCTCGAAAGCGTCGCTGCCACTCGCCTACCAGCGCTATTATCAGCCTACCACCAGCGCTACCCTGCCGTTCAGTTGTCCTTAGTGACAGGGACCTCTGGCGAGGTGCTTGAGGGAGTGGTCAAGGGGGAACTTGCCGTTGCGCTTACTGATCAGCCTTTGCCACGCGCCGATATCGTATGCGGCAACCATTATCATGATCGACTCGTCCTTATTACCAACCCGGCACACCCACCGATCACCGCTGCACAGGAGGTCGTAGGTGAAACTTTTTTTGCGTTTCGCCGTAGCTGCTCGTACCGCCATCGCTTAGAGCAGTGGTTTGCGCAGGCAGCCGTTACCCCAGGACCCATCATGGAGATCCAGTCCTACCATGCAATGCTAGCTTGTGTGGCAGGCGGCGCGGGCCTCGCCGTAATACCGCAATCGTTACTTAGCCAACTGGCTGATCATGCGCGCGTGGCGGTACATCAGCTTCCTGACTCGATTAGCCAGCTACATACCGGGTTGATTTGGCGTCATGAAGGGGAATCACCCAATGTCCGGGCGTTAAGCGCGCTAATGGCGGAGATCTATCCTAACGGAGAGAAGCCAGAGTGACGTTATCACTCTGGCGACTTTACTAACTGTCGACGCGCTTACCTGCTTTAAAACGCGGGAAATGCATGTCTTGATAACGGATGATATGACCGCCGCGTACGACACGGTAACCCAACCAGATCAGTAAGAATAAAGGAATACCGATATAGGTCGCCGCCACTCCGTACCAGTCGATCTTATCTGCGAGAAACGCTTGGTAATTTTGACCGAGTGTAATAATCAAGCACAGGCCGAACGCAAACATCGGTCCGAGCGGGAAGAAGCCCGAACGATACGGAAGGTCGTTGAGGTCATAGCCTTGTGCGATATAGCCTTTACGGAAACGATAGTGACTGATCGCAATCCCTAACCAAGCAATAAACCCGGTCATCCCTGAGGTATTAAGTAACCAGAGATAAACGGTTTGGTTACCAAAACGCGATGATAAGAAACAGAGTCCGGCGATAACAGCCGTGACGATTAACGCGTTACGGGGTACGCCATTTTTAGTCAACTTGGCAAAGATTCTCGGTGCCTTGCCCTCAGTCGCTAAGGTATAGAGCATACGTGTCGAGGCATACATCCCGGAGTTCCCGGCAGAGAGGACCGCGGTTAAAATCACGGCGTTCATCACCGCTGCCGCCGATAATAGCCCTGCATTCTGGAACACCAGCGTAAACGGACTGACGCTGATATCGCCAACGTCGTTACGTAATAAACGAGGGTCGGTATAAGGCAGAATCAGGCTAATCACTAAAATAGCCAAGACGTAAAACAACAATATACGCCAAAATACCTGACGTACCGCACGAGGGATGTTTTTCTCCGGCTCTTCCGACTCACCGGCGGCGATGCCAATCAGCTCAGTCCCTTGGAAAGAAAAGCCGACGATCATCGCCACGCCAATCATCGCGGGGAAGCCCCCCACAAACGGCGCGTCGCCCATCTGCCAGTTTTTGATACCGCCCTGCTCTGCGCCATGCAAAATGCCCATAATCATCAATACGCCAACCGCGATAAAGATGACGACGGTAATGACTTTGATAAGTGAAAACCAATATTCCGCCTCACCAAAACCTTTCACAGAAATGACGTTGAGCAAGAAGATTACCGCAAGGAAGGAGGCACTCCAAATCCAGCCCGGTACATCAGGGAACCAGTAGCCCATGACGAGCTGCGCGGCAACTAAATCTACCGCAATCGTTACGGCCCAGTTATACCAATAGTTCCAGCCGAGAGCAAAACCGAAGCCCTCTTCAACATACTGCGAACCATAGGTGGAGAAGGAGCCAGAGACTGGCATATAAGCGGCGAGTTCGCCAAGACTAGTCATCAAGAAGTAGACCATTAGACCAATCACTGCATACGACAATAACGCGCCGCCGGGTCCGGCTTGGGAGATGCTGGCGCCTGACGCGACGAAAAGGCCCGTACCAATCGAACCACCGATCGCGATCATTGTCAGGTGACGGGCTTTCAGCGAACGTTTTAAGCCCGTTGCGCCCGTTTTAGAAGAACTTGAACTCATAAAATAACAACTCACCTGGCTAAAAATGAGCGCGATTGTAACAACTCATGTGCGGTAACGTCGCTAAAACTTCACGGTTATAAGTTACCTTCATAACTTCGCCAAGATCATTAGCCAGACTCTATTCGACCACCTGATGGCAGTAAGTTAAGAAGCGCTCAATCGCTCGCGAACGCTGCTTTTGTTGGTGCTGAATTAAATACAGTGCGCGCGTCATGGTTGGCAGCGGCGCGCGCACCTCGCGTAATAAGCCACTATCGAGTAAATCGCTAATCACCCGCCGCGATAGGCAACTCAACCCCATTCCGTAACGTACGGCATGCTTGATCGCCTCTGAATTACCGAGCTCCATGGTGACATGATAGTGGGGAAGCTTACTCAACAATAGGTGGTCAACTAGCTCGCGGGTGCCTGAGCCTTGCTCACGTAGGATCCAGGGTGAAGCGGATAATGTCTCAAGGGTGATCGGCTGTTTAAAAATCGCGGCAGAGGGTGCGGCGAAGATCACAAGCTCATCTTGTAGCCACGGCTGGCTCGTAATATCGTGCTGATGACAAGGCCCTTCAATTAAACCGATATCGGCCTTAAAATGTGCCACCGCGTCGATCACCTCCTGGCTATTGCCGACGGTCAGCTCCAACCGTGCCTCAGGATAATCACGGCGGTAGTCCGCAATCACCGCAGGGAGAAGATAGTTGCCGATAGTACTGCTCGCCGCTAACGATAACGCGCCATGGCCCTGTTTGAATAACGCTTCGATATCTTTGGCGTGATCGAGTAATGCCATTGCGCGTGGATAGAGTAACCGCCCATGTTCATTGATGATCAAACGCTTACCCGCGCGGTCGAAAAGCTGTACGCCAAGTTGACCTTCTAAATCGCTTAACGAGGCGCTCACGGCTGATTGAGAGAGTGCCAATGATTGTGCGGCATGGGTAGTGGACCCGCTTTTTAATACTTCAGTAAAGACCGCAAGTTGTCGTAGCGTAATATGCATACGGTAAGTCTCTGCTCCCACTTCAAGGTGAATATTTACAGAACTCGTCGAAGTAAACAGTTTACCAGTTTTACCGATTAATAATAGAATCGTGAACAAGTTAATGATTTACGTAATCACTATTTCGGCCCAACCAGTCAGGGAACAACGATGAAATATATTGGAGCTCATGTCAGCGCTGCAGGCGGTGTATTTAACGCAGTAACGCGGGCACATGAAATTGGCGCAACCGCTTTTGCACTCTTTACTAAAAACCAGCGCCAGTGGAAAGCCGCCCCTCTCCCTCAAGATACGATCGATAAATTCCGTCAAGCCTGCAGCGACTACCAGTTTGGCCCACAGCAAATTCTGCCGCACGACAGTTACCTCATTAACCTCGGTCATCCCGTCGCAGAGGCTTTAGATAAGTCGCGCGAAGCCTTTATCGATGAACTCGAACGCGCGGCGGCATTAGGGATAGGCTTGCTCAACTTTCATCCAGGTAGCCATCTGCAGCAGATTTCGACGTCGGACTGCCTTAAACGGATTGCGGAGTCGATCAATATCGCGTTGGACAAGACATCTGGCGTTACCGCAGTGATTGAGAACACCGCCGGGCAAGGAAGTAACCTCGGGTTTGAATTCGAGCATCTGGCAGAGATTATCCATCATGTTGAGGATAAATCGCGAGTCGGCGTCTGTATCGATACCTGCCATGCCTTCGCTGCGGGCTATGACTTGCGCACGGTAGAAGATTGCGAAAAAACCTTCGCCGCTTTCGAGCGTATCGTCGGCTTCCACTACCTGCGCGGCATGCATCTAAACGATGCCAAAAGCCAATTTAATAGTCGCGTCGATCGCCACGATAGCCTGGGTGAAGGTAATATCGGTCACATTCCCTTTGCGTGGCTCATGCAAGACTCTCGCTTTGATAATATCCCGCTCATTCTTGAAACCATCAACCCGGACATCTGGGCCGAAGAGATCGCGTGGCTTAAAGCGCAGCAATAAGACTCAGTGTTCGCCCCTAAAATAAAAGGCCGCTATCCTCAGGATAACGGCCTTTTTCAATAGAAAACTTAACGATTACGCAGTAATAGGCTCAGGACGTTTAATAATCGCATAAGCGATACCTGCGACAGCTGCTCCTGCTACGATTGCGCCGATATAACCGAGGACAGGGGTAATCGCGCCGGGGATCAAGAAGACGAAGATACCGCCATGGGGTGCCATCAGCTTCGACCCAATGGCCATAGTGATTGCCCCAGTCAGCGCGCCACCGACGATACAGCAAGGCAGAACACGCAATGGATCCCGCGCGGCAAAGGGTATTGCCCCTTCGGTGATATAACAGAGGCCAAGCACGATAGCCGCCTTGCCGCCTTCTTGTTGCGCTTTAGCAAATTTACGACGCGCAACTAAGGTAGCTAGACCCATTGCGAGCGGAGGCACCATACCGGCCGCCATAATCGCAGCCATCGGGCCATAGGTCGCCGAACTCAGCAGGCCCACCCCAAAGGCATAAGCCACTTTATTGATTGGCCCCCCCATATCGCTACATTGCATAGCACCTAATACAGCACCAAGCAGTACGGCGTTCGCAGTGCCCATGGTGCCCAACCAGTGAGTCAAGGACTCCATAATAAAAGCAACCGGTTTGCCCACGACATAAATCATTAATAAGCCGGTGACTAAGCTGGCGAATAAAGGAATGATTAAGATAGGTTTAAGCGCTTCCATACTTTGCGGTAGCTTCAATTTACCGCTAATCAGTTTCGCAGCATACCCTGCGATAAAGCCAGCAATGATGCCGCCCAAGAAGCCAGCACTGAGTGTGGAGGCGAGCATCCCGCCAATTAATCCTGGCGTTAAACCTGGGCGATCGGCAATTGAAAACGCGATATACCCGGCTAATACTGGTACCATTAATGCAAACGCGGTAGTCCCACCAATTTGCATCAGTGCGGCGGCTAAAGTGCCTTGTTCTTTGAAAGCGTTGATACCGAAAGCAAACGAGAGCGCGATACATAAACCGCCCGCGACCACCATCGGTAACATATATGACACGCCGGTTAGCAAGTGACGATAAGCGCCCGATTTTTCTTTCTTCTCTCCGTTATTACCCGAGGTCTGATTAGCGCTGCTCGCTGATTGATAAGGCTTAGCTTCTGTTAACGCTTTATCAAACTCCTGCGCCGTTTTTTTCAAGGCCAACCCTGTCGAGGTTCGGTACATCGGTTTACCCGCAAACTTCGCTAAATCCACCTCGATGTCCGCGGCGATAAAAACGATATCCGCCTCTGCGACTTCTTCAGCGGTAATCGGATTGCCCGCGCCTACTGACCCACGGGTTTCAACACGTACCGGCCAGCCGCGTTTTTTTGCCTCGGCTTCGATGGCTTCTGCAGCCATAAATGTATGAGCAACCCCCGTTGGACAGGCGGTTACTGCGACAATTTTTTTCACTGAAGATGAAGCACTTGGCGCACTCGTCGCCGCAGTAACCGGAGTTTGCCAAGGACTCGCCGCTGTTATCGCGTGCTCGATCGCTGACTTGGCATCCGTCAGAATAGCTTGGCTGGCAACGAGGGCTACCTGCTTTCCGACCAGTTGACCGGCGACCAGCATTGGTTCACCCGCCACCACTACAGTTTCGGCCTCGCTAACCGAGGACAGCGTGTAGTCAGGCTGTTCTGCAACGGCTTTATCAAACGCTTGCTTGACTAACTGTGCCGATGCTAAACCCAAAGAGGCATCGGTAATTAATGCTATTTTCATTTTACTTTCCTCTACTGCTGTTCGGTAACGGGGTGTAATTCAACACGAGTCATCATCGCCGCTAGGGCCGAACGGTCTGTAACGCCGACATTGCTTTGGCTGACCGCCAGGGCCGCAACAGCGGTCGCGAGCCGAAGGGTGTGTTCGCTGGTTTCTCCCATCAGTAAGCCATAAATGAGGCCACCAACCATCGAATCACCCGCTCCCACCGTACTGACAATTTCACATGCTGGAGGTTTTGCTATCCAAGACCCGGAGGCATTAGTCCACAGCGCGCCTTCTGCTCCCAGCGACACCACGACGTGGCTTACCCCCTGTTCGCGTAATTGCTGTGCCGCGGCGATAATGTCGCGTAATTCCGGCAACGCTCGTCCCGCCCACATCTCTAGTTCGCGACGATTCGGTTTCACTAACCATGGTGCAGCAAGTAGTCCTGCCTCAAGCGCCGCGCGGCTGCTGTCGAAGACTAAACATGGACATTGCTGACGTACCGCTTTCATCCAGTCAGTGAACTCCGCGAGCGCGATGCCCTGCGGTAAGCTGCCACTGACGCAAACCATATCAAACTGTCCCAGCCAGCTGAGGGAGTCTTGTTTGAATTGCTGCCAGTTTTCCTCGCTAACCGTAAACCCCGAGAAGTTTAGATCGGTAACGTCGCCGCCTGACTCGGTGACTTTAATGTTAATACGAGTACGGCCTTCGATAACTTGGAAACGGTTGTCGAGTCCCAGTTCGGTAAAGAGTTGTTCAAACCCGTCTTTATTTTCATGGCCGAGTAACCCGCCGACCGTGACATCGACGCCGAGGTTTTTTAAGACTTTAGCGACATTAATGCCTTTACCCGCGGCATGCAGCCCCGTGGTCTCGACGAGGTTAACCTCACCGCGCTCTATTTCCGGGGTAAACCCCACCAGATCATAAGCCGGATTTAGACTAATAGTGGCGACACGGCGGCTCATTCTGCGCCCTCCCCCAGCCCACTGGCGATGGCTTCGCCAATCGCTTGCATCGCCTCAGCGGCCTGCGGCCCTGAAGTCGTGAAGCGTAGGCGGTGGCCTTTTTTCACGCCCAATGCGACGACTTTCATTAAGCTGCGGCCATTAGCCGGCTTACCGCTGCCATCCAAGTTCACCACACTCACATCACAGTCAAACTGTTTAATGACGGTGACCAATGCAGTCCCTGGCCGCGCATGCAGGCCATGCTCATTTTTAATTACGAACTCTTCCGTTACCGTATCGTCCCCGAGACTGACTTCGCTAGTCAGTAACGCGACCACACCCGCCGCATCAGCACTTGATAACGCAGAGACCTGCTGTTGAGCAATAAGGTGAGTCAGATAGTTAACGACCGTCAGGGGTTGTGTGTCTGCCGTTGAGCAGGTGATCAACAACGCCACTTGCTCGCCTGAGTCAAGGGTAAATGGGCTGCTCGGGCGACTCACTGCTACCGCACTGAACAGATTGCCTTCTGCCTGATCTTGCAGCCAAATACCTTGTCCCACATGTAACGGTGGCTGAGCCAGAGTCTGTGCGACAAAGTGAGATGATACGGCATGAATAGCATGTAAACGCCCTGCGTTTAGCGCTTGTAACGTAACGAGATCACGGGCCTGTACGTCGAGAGTGACCAAGGAAGTGTCAAAGCGAAATTCTGCGGGCTGCTTTTCCCCCATCAAGATGGCGCGTAGATCCTCTGCCGAGGCCGTTTTGATCGTCTCAGCAATGCTATCGTCACTGAGTACGTGAGTTAATTGACGCAGTAATGCTAAATGCTCATCAGATTTTGCCGCAATACCAATAACGACATACGCAACTTGATCCGCGCCCCATTCAATCCCCTGCGGAAATTGAAAGACTTGTACGCCAGTGTTTAACACGAGATCGCGGGTATCGGTGGTGCCATGAGGGATAGCAATACCGTTACCAAGATAGGTCGATGTCTGCTGCTCGCGCGCTAACATTCCGTTTACATAGCCCTCGCCGACGTTGCCAGCGGTCGTAAGCGCTGCGGCAACTTGACGAATAGCCTCTTCTTTATGAGTGGCCGAGGCACCGGTATGAATTGCCTGAACTTCGAGCTGGAACATAATTATCCTCGCAATAGGTTGAATCGTTTCAGCAACTAAATTAGGGCATTTTATATCAAAAAATTAAATTAATATTTTTGAGTTACCGCACAGTTTTAAAATTTAAATACGGTGTTTTCTGAATTCGCTTAGCGAGTTAGTGCGGGGCCGTCGCGGCTTCTAGGTCTAACAGGTAAATCAGCGCTGCCTCTCTTGAGTCCATACACATTTCGCGATGAGGCTGCAAACCGCCGCACACAGCAGGCCGTAGGGGAGAAGTAAAAATCAGACAGTGGTTATCGTTACCTAATTGTACACAGCGCACCCCTGCTGGTTTGCCCTGTGGCATCCCTGGGATTGGAGAGGAAATCGACGGAGCGATACAACAGGCACCACAGTGGCTACGGCATTCCATAAACGCTTCTTATCTTGGTGAGAGTGAGAAATTGAGTGTAACAGAACACCTTTCCTCTTATATAAGATAAATTTCACCTCAACAACCCTGCATAAATTGATTCAAACATTGAATGATTCATTATTTTGCTTGTGTGTAAGGAAAGGGGCGAGTATTTTTCCCGCATTCCTAACGCTCTTTAATTTTTTGAGGTCTTCAATGCCAAAGGCAAATGAAATCAAACGTGGTATGGCGGTAAGTTGGAACGGAAAGTTACTGCTAGTCAAAGATATTGATGTCCAAAGTCCCAGCGCTCGTGGCGCCGCTACACTTTATAAAATGCGCTTTACCGATATTCGTACCGGCTTAAAAGTCGAAGAGCGTTTTAAAGGTGATGACATCATCGACAGTATCCAGCTTGCCCGTCGAGCGGTAAGCTTTTCTTATACTGATGGTAATGAATATGTATTCATGGATGATGAAGACTTTACCCCGTATAGCTTCAACCACGAGCAAATAGAAGAAGAGCTGCTTTTTATTCCTGAACATGGCCTACCGGGTATGCAAGTTCTCCTCATGGACGATCAAGTCCTCGCTCTGGAATTACCACAAACCGTCGACCTCACTATTGTCGATACTGTACCCGGTATCAAAGGCGCCTCCGCCAGCGCCCGTACGAAAGCCGCGACGCTAACAACAGGACTTACGGTCCAAGTCCCTGAATATTTGAGTAACGGCGATAAAATTCGTGTGCATATTCCCGAACGCCGTTATATGAGTCGAGCCGATTAATTCACCCCGGAGATGACTTATGCGTCAATCTAACTTCCCAGCCATCATCGTCTTAAATCTCCTGGGAATTTGTTTATTTTTTTCATGGTTTCTGACTCTGCACCACGGCTTTTGGTTTTCACTAGATAAATCTATTTTCTACAGTTTTAATAATGAAATGGTGAAATCACAGGCTTTTGCAGTATTTGTTGCGATAACTAATTATCGGGGCTTCGACGTTGTCTCCTTTTTAGTGATGGCCGCCTACTTCTATTCTTTCTGGCAGCAGAAAGATCGTGATGGGCGCAGATGGATGCTGGCATTAGGTCTCACTATGCTGATAACAGCAGTCGTTCTCAATCAGCTTGGGCACCTCATCCCTGTCAGCCATCAAAGTCCGTCCCTGTACTTTACTGATGCGCACCGTGCCGGCCAACTTACCGGTATCAAAACTAAAGACGCCTCCGCAGACAGCTTCCCTGGCGATCATGGAATGATGCTAATGATTTATGCCTGCTTCATGGGCCGATATTTCGGTCGTAAAGCCTTTATCGTTGGACTGGTTATTATCGGTGTTTTCGCCCTACCCCGCGTCATGGCTGGCGCACATTGGTTCACCGATATTTCAGTAGGATCACTCTCTGTCGTATTAGTTGGCCTTAGCTGGTGTTTGTTAACACCACTGACCGATACTATTATCGCGTGGATTTATCGTAAACTCCCAGGTCGCCATTAATTCACGCCGCTATTTCTTGCCTTTTCCGGGGGCCACACCCCCGGTTATTCGTTAACAAACTTACTAAAAATAAGCGTAATAGGTTGTTTTTTTATTAAGATCAAAAAAATCCTTAAAAACTCTCGCTAGTTAACATTTTCTACGGTAATCTCAAAAAACGCTTAGCCCTTGTCATAACGGGCTCTAGCCTTAGAGAGTGTCAAAGTCATTTACATCTAGATATAATTCATAAATTGTCTTCTTGGTAAACTTTGATAATCTTCTATACTGTTCACTGGCGAACGACATTGTTGTCGTTAGGACATCGAAGGAAACTGCTTAATATGGTCAAGTCTCAACCATTTGTGAGATATTTGTGGCGGGCTGTTCCAGCAATTGCCTTAGCAACATTGCTAAGTGCATGTAGTAGCCACCCAACTACCACAGCCAATTTAGAGAAACATGACGTTAACAACCGGAATGGTTTTTTACTTCAAGCGTCTCAGGATCAATTTGAAGAACTGGTTCATAATGTCGATATTAAATCGAAAATTATGACTCAATATGCAAGCTGGAAAGGTGTTCGTTACCGTATGGGTGGTGAATCACGCCGTGGTATAGATTGTTCTGCATTTGTACAACGTACTTTCCGTGAACAGTTCGGCTTATCGCTGCCTCGTTCAACGGCTGATCAACAAGATACCGGACGTTACATTAATAAAAGTAAACTTCGTCCCGGTGACCTCGTCTTGTTCCGATCGGGTTCGACAGGACGACACGTAGGTATCTATCTCGGTAATAATGATTTTGTTCATGCTTCAACAAGCAGTGGAGTTATGATCTCAAACCTTAATGACAATTATTGGAAGGCTCGCTACCGCGAAG
>OFEI01000003.1_pt1 | contig 202698 bp, 188 predicted proteins | sample 1521041 | NCBI WGS metagenome assembly OFEI01 (sample SAMN05335687, study PRJEB24111) | insect metagenome | biome: ENVO:00009004; isolation source: gut from larvae fed green and black olives | host: Bactrocera oleae | place: Israel | collected 2011-11
CTAAAATTTTAAATTTGGAATGCCAAATTTCATCTTTAGCTCTGTTAGTTAAATCATTACAAGACGATTTAGTAACAACAGCAGAATCGACTAATATCTGTAACGAGTTAGATTCGAAACTCAATGCTTTAAGCGATGAAATATCAAGTAATAAAAGTTTATTCCTTATGCAACTTATTTCAGATTTCGATTATAGATCCTGGCTAACCGGTAATGGATGTCCTATATCTGAATCATCTCATTTATACGATTCTAGTGTAATTTGGGATTACGCCCCATACTCTTATTGGCTGTATTTAGCATCATCCTTAATTGAAAAAAATAATATTATCCATGCAGAGAAAATAGTAAAAAAATACTTTAAAGTTTATAACGGAGTTGATGTCGAAAGATATCCTCTAGTTGCATCTCTCTGTGGCAAACTGGGTCTATTAAATATAAATATAAAAAAATCAGCCTTCGTCATTGAAAAATTAAATAAGAACAAAAACCTACTCCATGAGATCACCTTTAATAAAAGTGTTGCACTCGTTGGGAATGGTCCGAGCGAAGTCGGTACAAATAATGGTAAATTTATTGATGATTATGACGTAGTCATTCGCTTTAATAATTTTATTACCGACGGATTCGAAGAAGATTACGGTAAAAAGGTTGATGTTTGGGTCAGGGGTAGTGCCGGAGATGATATAATCAAATCTCATGATATTAGTGATCTTTCAGGGATTATCTGGGAAGCGGACTACCTCCACTTTCCCTTTCACTATAACGATCTTGATACCATCTATTCTCAATTAAATTCCAGCCCTGATAAAATCTCCAATTTCGATTTTTTGTCCCATAACCTGCTATCAAGTAAATATAATATCAATTACCCTACCACTGGTTTATTAACCATTTTCTATTTATTTACTTTAGCAAATCCAAAGAAAATTGGATTGTATGGATTTTCCTATAAAGAAGAAAATCCCACGTACGTAAATGAACATTATTTTAGTGACAGATCCTATTCCTCATCTCAGGAAAGGATTTGGAAACATGATATGGCTTTGGAATCTGAGATAATTAATGATATAATAAAAAATTCTGATTTATTATCTTGAAATTCATGCAATCCAAAAAAATTCTTATCGTTGGCGCTGGTTTCACTGGTGCTGTTATAGCCCGCGAATTAGCTGAAAAAAGTCAACTAATTCGTGTCATCGATAGCCGATCACACGTCGCGGGTAATTGCTTTAGCGAAAGAGATGATCAAACCGGCATTATGGTCCATACCTATGGTCCTCACATTTTTCATACAGACAATCACGAAGTTTGGGACTACTTAAACCGTTTTGCCGAAATAATGCCTTATGTGAATCGTGTCAAAACTACCGTTAATGGTCAGGTCTTCTCTTTACCTATCAACTTACATACTATAAATCAGTTTTTCAAAACAATGTGTTCACCTTCCGAAGCTCGTGCCCTAATTAAGAGCAAAGGCGATCAGAGCATTAAGAACCCACAAACCTTTGAAGAACAAGCTTTGCGCTATGTTGGTAAAGAATTATACGAAGCATTTTTCAAAGGTTATACTCTCAAGCAATGGGGGATGTCACCTGCAAAGCTTCCTGCATCGATACTGAAACGTTTACCTGTTCGCTTTAATTACGATGATAATTACTTTAGTCACAAGTATCAGGGGATTCCTAAAGACGGCTATACGTCTATTGTCGCAAATATCCTGAATCACCCAAACATTACTGTTGAATTGAATCATTCCTTTGTCGATGCTGATGCAGAAGGGATTGATCACCTTTTCTTCACTGGCCCTATTGATGCTTGGTATGGATACCGCTTTGGGCGTTTGGGATATCGTACTTTAGATTTCCAGAAATTCCATACAGACAGTGATTTTCAAGGCACAGCTGTAATGAATTATGGAGAAGAGCAGGTCCCTTATACCCGTATCACTGAACATAAATACTTTGCTCCATGGGAACTGCATGAAAAGTCTGTGTGCTATCGGGAATTTAGCCGGGCTTGTAGGCCAGATGATACTCCTTATTATCCTATTCGTCAGATGGGGGAAATGGAAATGCTGAATCAATACCTGAGCTTAGCAGAACAAGAGAAAAACATCAGTTTTGCAGGTCGTTTAGGTACTTATCGCTATCTCGATATGGATACGAGCATTTACGAAGCCCTAAATATGGCTAAAACCTACTTGAAATGCTTAGAAGAAAATAGTCAAATGCCAGTTTTTACGGTAAACGTGCGATGAATATTACTGCGCTGATTGTAACTTGGAACAGATTGCCCCAGCTAAAAAAAACCATCAAGGCAACACTTTTGTTACCTTTTGAAAACATTGTGGTCGTGAATAATGCTTCGACTGATGGTACAGATAGTTGGTTATCGCAACTTACAGATGTTCGACTACACATCATCAATGCAAACGCAAATCTCGGCGGTTCTGAAGGCTTTTACTTAGGTAGTGAATACATTAATCAACGGATTGATACCGACTGGGTTGTTTTTTATGATGATGATGCTTGGCCTGCTCCTGATTTCTTTGAGCACTTTGAACAGGTTGATAAGAGTCAGTCAGCAGTAATTTGCACAAAAGTGATCGATTGTGAAGGACAACCATGCAAAATGAACTTACCTTGGTTAAAGCGTACTGTAACTTGGCGAGATAATATTGCTTACTTGCGAGGCGATCCTTCATTTGTTGTAGAGGTTGATACTGCCTCAAAGGTTATTAGTTGTTCGTTTGTAGGCGCAATAGTGAATGCAAAGGTCTTGCAAGAAACCTATTCATTGATTCACCGTGAGCTTTTCATCTATTTTGATGATGTTTACTACGGCTATCATTTACACCTCTTAGGTTATAAGTTGTCCTACATTCCTAAGATAGTGATGTATCACGACATTGGAAACCGTCCTAAAAGCCAGATTGCACCTTGGAAAATCTACTATTTAGTCAGGAATATGTTACTTGCCAAGTATCTTTTTCCCCATAATTCTTTCTTCACTTGGCCCGCAATCCTATTAAGAATTAGTAAATATCTAGTTTTAACCTTTCAACAGCCGCATTGGTTCCAAGGTATCTCATTGTTTATACGTGCAATCAAAGATGGCCTCACCAATCGTTCAACGCCTTTAGGCCGATAGTATTCCATGAAAAAAATTTGCTATTTTATTAATTCTGATTGGTATTTCGACCTTCATTGGCTAGAACGCGCCTACGCCGCTCAAAACGAAGGCTATCAAATCCATGTTATGACACACTTTGAGGACAATACATTTCTTAATAAGTTCACAAATTTGGGATTTATTTGTCATCCCATTCACCTTAAAGAGCGGTCGCTAAATCCTTTCGAATTTTTATTTTCTATGCTAGATGCTTCGATAAAACTAGGTAGAATTTCACCTTCTTTAATTCACGCCATAACTATAAAACCTATAATAATTGGTGGATTATTTACTCGATTTAAAAGCAAACCATTTATTGCTAATATTGTTGGGTTAGGTCGTGTTTTCGACTGTAGTGGAGTTATCTACTATCTGATAAAAAAAATGGTTATTGCTATTTATAGAGAGTTATTCAAAAACCCAAAAAGTAAAATAGTATTCGAACATGAAAATGATAAGGATACTTTAGAAAGATTTATGACTTTTAAAAGCAATCAAGCTAATGTGGTTGATGGCGCAGGAGTTGACACGAATTTATTTGTTTACCAAGAAGAAAAGAATATTATTAAACCTACTGTGTTCTTTGCAGGAAGAATGCTAAAAAACAAAGGGCTAAATACATTAGTCGAGATTAAAAAAGAGCTTAAAGAAAAGAATATTCATTTTGAACTTGTTGTCGCCGGTATCGAGATCCCAGATGATCCACAAGCAATTCCTTCTTCTACTTTAAGAGGATGGCATGAGAAAGGGGATATTGTCTGGTTAGGAATCCGACAGGATATAGCTCAACTAATTACTAGCGCCAGTATCGTGGCACTGCCAACTATCTATCCTGAGGGTGTCCCACGCATTCTAATTGAAGCATGTGCTATTGGGCGGCCCTGTATCGCCTACAATAGCGGAGGATGTAGTAGTATTATCGATGATGGCGTAACCGGATATTTAATCGCTAAAAATAATAGAGATGACTTTCGTGATAAGTTAGAAATACTTATAAGAAACTCTGAATTAAGGAAAAAAATGGGCGTTAATGGCCGAGATTTAGTCGTTCAGAAATTTTCCTCAGAAAAAATAGTAGCGAAAACATTGTATATTTATAAGATAGCCTTAGAGTAGTATTTATAAAAGCTATTAAATTCTAACACTGAAAAGCTATATTACCTTTAATTAATATAGCTTTTCATATAGAATAGATATTCTCTTCCTCTCACTTTAGAACAAAAAATTAACATTAAGGTTAACTATAAAGCGCACCACCCAATACTTACCACCTAAATTAAATAATATTTCCTGCTAGTGGAGATTATTAGGTATTCTGACTGATATCTTATATGTTAAAAATAAACATAGATGCATCGACTAATGCTAATTCCCTACCCTACATCGATGTAATAGTTAAAGTTTATCTGTATAATGAGACAGTATTATTTTATATCCCCAACCATCGCGATAAGACAATCACCCCTCGCGATCCCCCTTCCCTACCCCACAATACCCTCAAGTATTAGTACCCCAACTAAACCAATCACCGAGATAATAGTCTCCATTACTGTCCACGTTTTAAGTGTCTCCACTACGCTTAAGTTGAAATATCCTTTAAATAACCAGAAACCCGGGTCATTGACATGGGAAGCGATGACGCTCCCTGCCCCCACTGCCAGCACCATCAGCGCCGGATCAGTATGGGTGACTGCAATAATCGGCGTTACGATCCCGGCAGTGGTAATAGCAGCTACCGTCGCGGACCCCAGTGCAATGCGCAACATTGCGGCCACTGTCCAACACATCAGTAAAGGTGAAAGCGAGGAGTTACGCATCATCTGCGCAATATATTCCCCAACACCGCTGTCCACCAGCACCTGTTTGAATGCCCCGCCACCCGCGATAATAAATACTATCATGGCGATAGCGGCAATCGACGACCCACACATCTCCATAACCTCTTCAATTTTACGGCCATTACGCAAACCTAGTGTTACCGCTGCAATAATCACCGAAATAAATAAGGCGACCGCCGGGTTACCGATAAACTCGAAGAATTGGCGAATAGGATTTTCTTTGGAAACTGTTAATTCAAATACTGCCGCTAGAGCCATGAGAACCACGGGGATTACCGCGGCGAAGATACTCGTCCAGAATCCTGGCATCTCAGCATCAGTAAATATTTTTGTATTGTAGAGGCCTTCTGGTGGTGTCTTCTCATATTTTTTTAAAAACCGGGAAAAGATAGGGCCGGCGATAATGACCGTCGGTAACGTTAAGACCATGCCATACAGTAAGGTTGTGCCTAGATTCGCGCCAAAGATGGTCGCAATCGCGGTTGGACCAGGGTGAGGAGGTAAGAAGCAGTGCGTAACGGATAACGCCGCCACCATGGGGACGCCAACATACAGGAGTGGAATACCCGCTGCGACCACAACGGTATACACCAAGGGTAGTAGCAAGACGAAGCCAATCTCATAGAACATGGCTAGCCCAACGACTAGGCCAGTAACCATCATTACCCACTGGACGCGTTGTTTTCCAAAGGCGTCGATTAATGTCATTGCCACACGTTGCGCTGCGCCAGTGTCGGAGACTAATTTACCGAGCATCGCGCCAAAGCCGAGGATCATCGCTAAACTTCCGAGGGTACTGCCAACACCTTTTTGAATAGAAGCAATCACTTGCAGCGGTGTCATCCCTTCGGCTATCCCAACGACTGCGGAAACAAAAATTAACGCTAAAAAACCGTTAACCTTAAAAACAATCATTAATACAAGTAACAGTACAACACCCAGGGCAATGATCGTAATAGGCATATAACCTACCTTATAAAATTATTATTTTGATAGCGTGCGAAGGTACGAGGGTATTTAATGTAAGCCTTTAGTCCCTCCGACACCGTATTAATACTAAAAAACTAGCTGTACCTTCGATACGTGATGCTTATCCCCAGCAAACTGCAGGGCTTTGTCGACCTCCCGGTAGCTATATTCACCGCTGAACAGTGGTAAAGGATTGATTTTGCCACTCGCTAGCCATTCAACTGCGGTGGTAAATTCACGTGTAAAACGAAAGGTACCGACGATTCGTAGCTCTTTGGCGATAACTGTCATCATCGGAAATTGAGGTATATCACCGCCCATACCGACTTGGACGATACAACCTTTTGCACGTGTCACATCGATGCAGCGAGTCAAGGCACTGGGATGTCCTGATGCTTCAAAGCTTACGTCAAACACCCCTTTATCAGTACGATACGAGACCATTTCATCGTCAGCCAATAAAGTGGCTGATGCACCCAATGTATCGGCTAACGCCAGCGCTCGGGCGCTGATATCACTACAGACAATCTCACTAGCGCCACTCGCCTTCGCCGCAGCAACGATCAAACAGCCGATAGGCCCTACCCCCGAGACAAATACTCGCTTATTTGTCACGCCACCTGCTTGGTTCAGTGCATGAAGGCAAACCGCCAATGGCTCAGCAAAGACCATCACCCGCTCATCGAGAGATGCAGCGAAGGGAATACACTGCGATGTCTCGACCACTTTATATTGCGTAAAGCCACCATCAACGTGCGGTTGCCGCATCGCGCTGCCAAAAAACTGCATGGCAAGACATTGATTCGATTCATCAGCTAAACAGTATTGGCATTCACCACAGGCTTTAGCCGGATTGATCGCGATTTTCTGCCCTGGTTGCAGTTTAGGGCTATCACTCTGCTCTACCGTACCAATCACCTCGTGACCGAGCACCATTGGCATCTTAATCGCGTAATTACCGACCCTTCCGTGCTGATAATAGTGCAGGTCTGACCCACAAATTCCGCCACGTAACACCTTGATCAGTGTCCCTTTCCCTGAATAGTCGACGGTTTGCGTTACGACATCCACCGCTTGTTTTCCTTTCACCACACAAGAGTGAGTCGTTATCGTCATACTTGCCGCCTTTTTTAAAAATGATGGGGATAGAGAGAAAACGCTATCAAACCGCGAACCAGTATCGAAATCTGTCGAACACTTCACTTAATCGGGATATTGATGATGAGAAATTTTCAAAATGTGATGGGAAGAGGGTTTCTTACTCAGTATGAGGCACCCAAAATACGCTCGCTGAACTACCTTCTATTTCGGGTAAATAATCACCCTATCGAGTGAGGTTTATGGGATTTTTCGAGCCCTTAAATGCCCCACAGTTCACATAGTTCAGCGCTATATGAGTGGCTTGCGCAAACAGTCGATTATTTGCCAAGTAGTCTAGATAAGGGCTGCACCATGATGATGGCAACCCCTAGAAAAATAACGAATGCGCCGAGGTAATCGTCGCGCATTAGACTCACGCCCTCAACCCACCGTAACCACCCTAATGCGACGAGAATATAGACGCCTCCATAGGCAGCGTAAATACGTCCGGCAGCTGCAGGATGCAAAGTGAGTAACGAGCAGAAAATCAGTAATGAGAGAATGGCGGGGATAAGGAGAATAAGCGGCTTACCTTGCTTAACGATTAGCCACGGTAGGTAGCAGCCAACGATTTCGGCAATAGCGGTGACAATAAATAAAAAGAAATAGTAGATATAAAGCAAGGTACGTTCCTTCACAAGAAATAAAGCGTGAGAGAACGTACCTAACTCGTCTCGCAGAAACAAGGGAGCGGGGCTACCTTTTTCTACATATTACAGCGATATGCTTTAGAACATCGTATTACTGTTTGCAGCCTGTTGCGGAACATCTTGAATGACATCCCAATGCTCGACAATTTTCCCATGGTCAACCCGGAAGATATCGACAATCGCTTGGCCACGATCTTTTGGGCTTTCCGTAGAATGAATATGTAGCCATACAAGATCGCCATCTACCGCGCTACGGATAATCTGCGCATGAGATTGCGGATGCTGCTTAAAATAACCTTTAAAGTAGCTAACAAAAGGCTGCTTACCATCTGGCACCTGTGGATTATGCTGACGATAGCCATCGGCGACTACTTTTGACGCTGCATCAATATCGTGCTGATTAAAAAATTGATTATAGAAAGTAACGACTAATTGACGATTGGCCTCACTTTGTGAGTTCGGCACACTATTGGCTGGCGCGGCCAATAGTGAAGTGCTGGCCATTAGTAAGCCAACACCAACCGCTAATGCTTTACTATTACGCATTCTGATCGCCTCTAATAACCGACTGTAAAACGTTGACGAGAATGGGCTGGTTTTTCGATTTCGTCCACTAGTGCCACCGAAAAATCCTCGTAAGAGATATGACTACCTTGCTCATTACTCAATAACGTATCCTGCCCAATACGAAAGTGCCCAGTTCTCTCACCCGCTTCGAACAGTGCGGAGGGAGAAATAAAGGTCCAATCTAAGGCTTTCTCGTTGCGAAGCTGATTTAGAAAATCAAGTCCAGCACGCGCCTCTGGTAAATACGCTTCTGGGAAGTTGGGTTGATCGATGAGCAACTGACCCGGTGCTACCTCCAAACTCCCTGCGCCACCTACAACTAAGTAACGGGATACACCAGACGCTTTTACCGCATCAATAAGTCGCGTTGGTGAAACTTGTGCAAACTTCACCGCACTCACCACAACCTCGTGCCCGCTTAGTGTCTCAATAAACGCTTGTGTCTCGTTGATATCCCCTTGCACTACGGTGACATTGGGAAGATGAGGCACTGCATCCGGCTGGCGGACAATCGCCGTAACACTGTGACCGCGCTGAGAAAGCTCTTTTAGAATACGTGACCCTACATGACCTGACGCACCAACAACTGCAACCGAAACCATACAAACCTCCTTGAGAGAACGAAACTAAGTCTTAATTGTAGACCGCTAAATTTGATGCTACTGTGCCGCCTGATTCTTTGCAAGAGGTTGGCCTGTTGCACCTAAGTCACGTCAAAGTGACTACTTAGTCAAATGAAGGATGAGTGATGGCAAACAAATATGCGCAATACGGGCACCCCTGCCCGATTCGTGATGTGTTGGATCGTATTGGTGATCAATGGAGTTTATTGATTCTAGAATCGTTGGCGAGTAAAGCATTTCGTTTTAACGAACTGCATCGAGAAATTGGTGATATTTCACGTCAGATGCTGACGGTAACGCTAAAGCGGTTAGAATTTGACGGCTATATTTCCCGCACGGTATTCGCTGAGGTTCCAACTCGAGTGGAGTATCGGCTGACTACGCTAGGTGAGTCCTTCCTGTATCCTTTACAGCAATTGGTACAGTGGGCAGATAGCCATCACGAAGCTATCTGCTATTCACGCAAAGCTAACGGTGCTACCCCGGTTAAAGGCTAGTCGTGGTAGCGCGCTGTTGTTCAATCAATATACTTAGCTTGTGTCGCTGTTGTCCCTGCAGATCAAAATTATCTGGGGCCAACCACTGCTGGTACGCAGCCTGTAACGCAGGGTAGTCATGGTCAATAATCGAAAACCATGCCGTATCACGGTTATGCCCCCGTACCACCATCGCTTGACGAAAGAGGCCTTCGTAAGTAAAGCCTAGGCGTAGCGCTGCTGCGCGTGATGGCTGATTCAGCGCATTACACTTCCACTCCACCCGGCGATAACCGAGGTCTTCAAGCGTGTAACGTAACAATAATATGATGGCTTCAGTAGATAAGCGCGTACGTTTAAGTTTAGATGAGTAAGTGACATGACCAATCTCAATCACACCTTGTAGGGCATCAATGCGCATAAGAGCAATACTGCCAATCGCTCGCTGCGTCGTGAGATCAATAATCGCATAATGTAGCGGGTCGTTAAGTGTCTGTAAGTGAGCAAGATACGCTTGATAATCCCCTTGTCGCTTGAAAGGGCCGGTGAGTAAATAGGTCCAATCCCTCGCATCTTCCGCCTCAGAAAATGCCCTATACAGGTCTTCGCTATGTTTGCCCGCATCGATGGGCTCAAGCCGACAATATTTGCCGATAAGCGGCTGTTTCGCTGGGAGTTCTGCCCCCTGCCAACTTTCTAGTGGTTCACCAACTGGTTGTTGATACTGATTATAGTGCGTCATACTGTCCCTAACTATCATGAGTTCATGGCGTGAGAACGACAAGATGACAAACACCTGGTATTGTTTAAAGTACCAAGGCCCGGGTATTTTATAGGACCATATCAATGTTTGATTTCTCGCTACCCTTAGATAAATCCTCTTCACCTTCAGGAGAGAAAACGGCCTCGTTACAAAAGCAGCTAGTGACGCGTTTACAGCAGGCTATTTTACACGGCGATCTTCGCACTGGGACGCTGTTAATGCCTACGCGGTTACTGGCAAAAGAATTAGGCGTATCGCGCAATACGGTGGTGAACGCTTACGAACATTTGCTTGCTCAGGGTTACGTAGTTACTGACCCAACAGGAACTCGCGTGGCTCCCCGCCTCGCAGTAAATGACCCGCCTGCTCAGCAACATCACGCTACGCCTTATCGGCTTCCGGCTCGGCTCGTACAGACATCCAGTACCCGACAGAAACTATCAGCAAATATGATGCTGTCACCCGGTATGCCGGCCTTAAATCAGTTTCCCTTGGCGACATGGCGCCGTTCCCTAGAGCGCGCTTGTCAATCGCTGCATACCCCACAACTCGGTTTCAACGATCCTCTGGGCGAAGAATGCTTGCGCCAAGCCCTCGCCCAGCATCTCTATCTCGCTCGAGGCGTGGTCTGTCGGCCAGAGCAGATTATTATTACCGAGGGGGCGAAACAGGCACTTGAACTCTGCATTACGCTCTTTACGCAACCCGGTGACCGTGTGTGGGTTGAAGATCCGGGCTATCGCGCAGCGGTAACGATCTTCGAAGGAGGTAACCTTGTTACTCACCCCCTACCCGTTGATCAGGAAGGAGTCAATATTCCTGAGGGTATATGGCAGCACCTGCCCCCCTCTTTAATCTATACAACCCCTGCCCACCAATATCCTTCTGGAGCTGTTCTTTCCATCTCTCGGCGCCTGTCACTCATCCACCATGCACGCCAGCATGGCAGTTGGATCATTGAGGACGATTACGACGGGGAGTTTCGTCACCAGGGAGAACCCATCGCATCGATGCAAGGTATTACCAAGGAGGGGCCCATTATTTATATTGGATCTTTCAGTAAAACGCTTTTCCCTACATTACGCCTAGGCTTCGTCGTTCTTCCTGCTACGGTTATCCAGCAAGCCGAATCCGCACTGCATGAAATTTTTAGAAGTAGTAATCGCTTACAACAGATTGCACTGGCTGATTTTATCGACAGCGGTGAGTTTGCTCGCCATCTAGCGCGTATGCGAAGACTTTATCGACAACGCCAGATGGCGCTTCGCCGAGCCTTAAGCATGCATTTTCCTGACTGCGATATTCTTGGAGGAAAATCGGGAATGCATCTTACGTTGCGTCTACCTAGTGAGAGTGATGATATCTCTATTGCGGCGGCCGCAAATAATCAGCGGCTAGGTGTGAGAGCTTACTCTCAATATTTTCAGGATTCACGGCAAAAACAATCGGGATTGGTGATTGGTTACGGTAACACCGAAACGTCATCGATCGCTGATGCCGTGGAACGCTTAGTGAATATTATTCAACAGACCTAACCCCATTTCTAAAGCAAGGCATGCCGCGGCACCACAACTACGCTAGCGCACCAACCTAATTAACATCATTATAAACAATACGATAGACATTAGTCATATCTAGACCTACATCTAATTGTGCCTCGCGTATGCGCAACATGAAGATGACTCATACAGAAGTGAAATTAAGTCACTTCCCCTCTTTCAAGTACTCTGGCATAAATGAGTCATTGGCGACAGACAGTAGGTTTCACTGAACTCGACGCGCTCAACAATAATTATAGTCAGCGTGCGACTCAGGCATCACAACAGAATTAGGATACCAATAATAATGAATAACGCATTCTCCTTTAGTATTAAAAGCCTTCGCTTAGATGAGCACTACAACCCGTCAGATAGCACTCGTATCACCACTAACTTTGCCAATCTGGCTCGGGGCGAGAAGCGCCAGCAGAATCTACGCAATGCGTTAACCATGATTAATAATCGCTTTAATTCTCTCGCCACGTGGGATAATCCCAATTCCGATCGTTATGCGGTTGAGCTAGAGATTATTTCGGTCGGCATGACAATCAATGCCGGTAGCAATGATAGCTTCCCAGTGATTGAGATTTTAAAAACGACGGTTGTCGATAGTCAAACCGGTGAACGTATTGAAGGCATCGTGGGTAACAACTTCTCTTCGTATGTTCGTGATTACGATTTCAGCGTAGTACTACCTGAATTTAATAAAGATAAGACCTCATTCTCTATCCCGGATAATTACGGCATACTACACGGTAATATTTTTAAAGCCTTCGTTAACTCAGAGACCTACGCCCAGCACTTTAGTAAGCAGCCGGTGATTTGTTTAAGTGTCTCCAGTAAGAACATTTATCAGCGTACTGGCAATGTTCACCCTGTATTGGGAATTGAGTATCAACAAGACAATCCATCGTTAACCGACGACTACTTCGGTAAGATGGGCCTAAAGGTACGTTATTTCATGCCTGCTAACAGTGTTGCGCCACTGGCCTTCTATTTTCATGGCGACCTACTGCGTGATTACAGTAATTTCGAGCTGATCAGCACCATAAGCACCATGGAGACGTTCCAGAAAATTTATCGCCCAGAGATTTATAATGCCAATTCGCCAGCGGGGCTGCGCTATCACCCAGCGCTCAACCATCAAGATCACTCATTAACCGTTATTGAGTATGACCGCGAAGAGCGTACGCGTTTAGCCACCGAGCAAGGTAAGTTTACCGAAGAGCATTTTATCAAGCCGAACCAAACACAACTTGAACAATGGTCAGCTCAGCAACCCGTCTAATAAATTAAAACGATAAGGTCACCTGTTATGAAAATTTTACTCCCTACCTCCACAGCGGGCAGCTTACCTAAACCGTCTTGGATTGCTGAGCCAGAAAAATTATGGTCGCCCTGGAAGCTAGAAGGCCAAGAACTGATCGATGGTAAAAATGATGCGTTACGCCTTTGCTTAGATGACCAAGTACGCGCTGGGATCGATATCGTGAGTGATGGCGAACAAACGCGCCAACACTTTGTTACTACCTTTATCGAGCACTTAGAGGGGGTAGATTTTGAGAAACGCGAAATCGTCAAAATCCGTAACCGCTATGAGGCGAGTGTTCCTTCCGTAGTTGGCCCTGTTTCTCGTCCTAAATCGGTATTTGTTGAAGATGCGAAACGCTTACGTCAGCTGACCGATAAACCGATTAAATGGGCACTCCCTGGTCCAATGACCATGATTGATACCCTGTATGATGGCCATTACAAGAGCCGCGAAAAACTCGCATGGGAATTCGCTAAGATCTTAAATCAAGAAGCGAAAGAGCTAGAAGCAGCGGGTATCGATATCATCCAGTTCGACGAACCAGCGTTTAACGTGTTCTTCGATGAAGTTAATGAATGGGGTATTGCCGCCTTAGAGAAAGCTATCGAAGGGTTAAAATGCGAAACGGCAGTTCACATTTGCTACGGCTATGGTATTAAGGCGAATACCGATTGGAAAAAGACCCTCGGTGAAGAGTGGCGTCAATACGAAGAAATCTTTCCAAAGTTACAAAAGTCGAATATCGATATCGTCTCTTTGGAGTGTCAGAACTCTCGCGTTCCGATGGACTTGATCGAATTAATCCGCGGCAAGAAAGTGATGGTCGGGGCCATTGATGTGGCCACTAACGAAATCGAGACGCCAGAGGAAGTGGCTGAAACACTGCGCAAGGCGCTACAATTTGTTGACGCGGACAAGCTTTATCCAAGCACTAACTGCGGAATGACGCCGCTATCCCGTGACGTTGCCAATGCGAAGTTACGCGCATTAAGTGCCGGTGCCGCTATTGTACGTAATGAATTATTGAATAAATAAGTTACCCACTAATCGCCCAGTGAAGCATGATGAATTATGCTTACTGGGCGATACTTCAACTCCCCACTTCATACTTCCCTCTCAATCTTTTTTATCAAAAATATTAACTTCACCTATAATCGCCCTATTAATAAATCGTTCATTACCCTCTATAGTGGTGGGAAAAGTCAGAAGGGTTATGATGAAAATACTTCTCTTTTCCACACCGTATCGCTAAAAATCACTCCCGAACCTCATAAAGAGAAACAGACTCTGTATGCGAATGACCTTTTCATTAGGTATATAAAAGGCCTTGGAAATAGAGGATTTTATGCATTAAAAGAGTTAAAAGGGTTAACGGAAAAATATCCAAAAAATACTCAAATCCGTTCTATCTACCTTAATATTCTCCTATTAGAAAAAAGTACGCACAGGGTCTAGAGCAACTAAAAATAATTAATACAACTAGACCTCTCGCACTATCCAAACTCAACGAATGTGTATTAATCGAGGGACTAGGTCGAGATACTGAAGGGTTCTATTAACAGGCCATCACGCTGTTTAATGCTAAGAATAATAGTGATGATAACTATATCTTGGCTCTAAAGTTGGCCAACGATCCCAAATTTGCAAGAGAGAAAGTACGGTTGGTTAGCACTGATAGTGCTAACGCTAAAGATTGAAGAAGTTATTGCTATGGATAAAGAAACCTTTTTAAAGACATTTTATCCGTAGTTTTACACCAGATTATTAAGCTGCCTAAACTAATCGATCCCCGCTCCATGACGATAACCTTATAGCTATTAGGATTAAAACTGATAAATAATCCTTTTCTAAAAATAATCGACTATACAAATTCAGGCTGAAACTTTATAACACCGTGATGGTAACTAAAACTTAGGGATAGAGTGATGGCATGGTTATATCGAGTCAGTACTAAGCAGTTTTTTCTTAATGGATATTATCGGTTTTCAGCAAAATACTCAGGCCGCCCCGGCTATCAAGATAATAGCGACAACCAGTGTGTAAAATCAAAAGGGCTTATACCTAAAGGCTCCTATACCATTGGCAGACCTTTCCACCACCCAAAAACAGGCCGTTGGACATTAAGACTGACGCCTTCACCCTCCAACCAGATGTGTGGTCGAAGCGGTTTTATGATCCACGGTGACAGTCAGAGACATCCTGGCGAGGCTTCGGATGGGTGTATTATTTTAGATTTTGCTTTTAGAGAAATAATAACTAGAAGCGGAATTACGTTACTTGAGGTCGAATAATGAAAAAATTCATTGGGATTTGTTTATGTCTATTATCTGTTCAAGCTATTGCGAGTAACAATGTAGGATGCGCCAAGGTAGGTGCCTCGATGTATATAGACTTAACTGATTCTATTATTAAAGATATAAATATTAGTAGAAATCAGATTATCCAGAATAATGTCAGTGTTAATGTTATTTCAGTATCACCAATAACGAAAATTTATGCTGAGCAACTGGCGGAGGAAAGCTATAAACATCAAACCACACACTTTCTCAGTAAAAGTGATTACGCCAGAATATTTTTTGAGGATGATGTAAAAGTTATTATCGCGAAATATATATATCGTAACGCAAAGGATCAAAAAAATATCTTTATTGCTTCTAGCCTACAAAATAAATATGAGTGCTCTGTGCGGTTTAATGGTTATTTGATTGTTAGGAGAGAGTTTTGAGTTTTTCGTCATCAACCTATTAATTTTAAAATTATCTTTTTAAGTACAAAGTTATATTTTAGTGTTAAATAGATCTTAATATAAATTTAATTAAAGGATGTTTTATGAGGAAAGGTTCACTACGATTATTAACAAGTGACGAGATAGCACTGGCTAAAAGTATTTTCAGAAATTTAGTTATTTATTCTCGCGTCTGGATTCATCACGGCAGTTACCTACCCTTCAACCTACAAGGAAAAAAATACAGCCATGAGTCCAAATGGGGAAATTTATTTTAAAGATTGGTATTGCGATGACTTTTCAGGAAAATCATTTCAGTATCAGCATATTTTTATACATGAGATGGCGCATGTTTGACAATTTCAATGTGGTAAGCGGGTTAGAACGCGGGGGCTGGCAAGTGGATTTATTAGCTATGAATATAGATTAGAAAAAAGTAAGCAACTCCTTAGTTATAGGTTAGAGCAGTAAGCACAGATCATTGCAGACTTTTTCCTACTAGATAAATTTCAAGTGGATACCTGGTTAAATAATAGAGGTATTGATAAAATTGTCTCCTATATAGGGCCTATAAAACCCAATATATATGAAGACTACAAACATGTTCTTCGGGACTTTCTAACTTTATGAGAATATTAAAAAAATCGTCTCTCTTACTCACCCTTTCTATCAGTGGGTGTATTTTAGGTGATGACTTAAGTAGAAGATATAGAGAAGAAACCAAAGTAATTACTTATATAACAAAAAACAAAATATGTTTAAATCCATTTATAAAGGACAAAGAATTCATTATATCCTCCTTAATATACAACAAAAAAGAACCATTGATAAATATAAAAAATAAAATCCATGGTAAGTTTGAAGGTGATAATTACTGCATTGCAACAAAACCATTAAATCTTATACAAAATAATGAGTATTTCATCTATTTGACAATAGGAATTGAAAACGTAAGCAATAACGAAATGAAAAAAAAGAGAGTTGTAGTCTCTAGTTTTTTATATTAAATCAATTTAATAGCATTATTCCTCTATTACATTACATACGAAACTCATCATCACCTCGAATTTATATTCTAGGTTAAATTATATAGACTATTACCATGACTTTAATTATGTAGCACTCATTATTACTAAATTAAATTTAACTAAAAATCTAGAGCCCAGCTTTCGCTAACTCTGCCAATATAAGAATTATTAGATTAGCTTTCATATCCACAATGTCTGAAGAAATTTTAAATCATCCAATGAATTTATTGACCTGCGCTGACAAAGTTTCGATTTCGCGTGACGCGGAGATTTGGATAAATTTATCAAGGTTATAAGTCTTTGTTGCTCCGACTAGACAGTCGTTTAAGCTAGGATAATCCAACGTTCAATCGTAAAGCAGCAAGATTTTAGCAAGCGGCAGGCATTGGCTCACCGGCAATCGTATTTTCCCGCGCTTGGGTGGAGGAAGTAAATGTCGCGAAAGCTTAGAAGGTAATAGGGGAAAAAATAGGTAAATCCCAAATCCTAGACACAAAAAAAGCCGCTCTTGAGCGACTTAATTTCATCTTACTTGGTGCCGAAGGCCGGACTTGAACCGGCACACCCAAAGGGCGGTTGATTTTGAATCAACTGCGTCTACCGATTTCGCCACTTCGGCACTGAAGGGGATGTGTAAACGTGGCCGATTATACCCGCCTGACTCGCAGGCGCAAGGAGATTAACGCGGAGTAGTGTTCGATTGCTGAAAAAAACGACGAATCTTTTTTTGCGCGTACAGGTTAGCGGCTCGTTAGACAGATAATTCCGATAGGACTAGGCTTAGATTAGAAATTATGAACTTAATTTGCTACAACGTCCCTAATGAATATTGGACTTCCTATCTACTGCAATGAGGCAACACTATGCGTTTACCATCGAAAACTCTTCTAGCACTCGGCTTCGCCGCAGCAGCCTTCACCTCTTTCGCTCAGGCGGCCAGCTGGCAGGACAAACTGAGCAGCACCGCTTCCGATCTAATGAATAATTCAGGTAATAGCCAGACTGCAGCGGGCTCAACGGCGAATGGTGGCTTATCCCTCGGTTCGATTACCCAGCTACTGGGCGGCGGAAATAGTGCAGTGAGTGCTAACAGCATGTCGAACGTGACCGGTATTCTGCAATACTGTGCGAAAAACAACATCGTTGACAACAACGTCAGTTCCGTCACCGACCAGCTGAAGAGTAAATTAGGTCTCACCGACGCTACGACTCAATCGACACAAACTGCAGGCTCGCAACAAGAAAACGGTTACCTGCAGGGTCTACAAGGCCTACTGACAACCGGTAATGATCAAAAAATCGATCTGAAATCGCTGAGCAATACCCAGATGGGTAAAAAGTTGAAGACAAAAGCCTGTAACGTCGTGCTAGACCAAGGTAAAAAATACCTCGGTATGTAATTTTCGATTGGCGGGGAGCAAACCCGCCATCACTCACCGCCCTTTTGTGCCACATCTCCCTGTATAGTATTGCCACTCACCTCTTCCCACTCTAGGCTTACCTTACTGTTCTCGTGTTAAGGAATAACTTTGATGACGCTGCTTAATGCTATCGGCTGGGGATTGCTGATCCTGTTGCCGCTGGCTAACCCGTTGACTGCTGTGGCGATGTTCCTCAGCCTCGCCGATGAGATGAATTTCCAGCAGCGCAATCGACAAGCGCTCCAGTCGGCAGTCTACGTTTTTCTGATTATGCTGATCACCTGGTTTGCGGGTAGCGCGGTGTTAAATACCTTTGGCATCTCGATTCCTGGTCTGCGTGTCGCCGGTGGAATGATTGTCGCCTTTATTGGTTTTCGTATGTTGTTCCCGGTGCAGCAAGTGCATGAAGCCCCGGAAGTGCAACATAAACAAGACGAGCTGGATGCCGCGCCACATAGCCCACAGACCGTAAATATCGCCTTCGTTCCTATTGCCATGCCGGGAACTGCCGGTCCAGGGACTATCGCTGTGATCATCAGCACGGCCGCATCGGTCAGATCAGGCGTCGACTATCCGGCATGGATCCTGATGGTGGCCCCTATAATCTGCTTTTTACTGGTGGCAATTATGCTTTGGGTAGCGCTACGCTGCTCTGGGCCGATCATGCGGTTAGTCGGTAAAGGCGGTATCGAAGCCCTCTCCCGCTTAATGGGCTTCTTACTGGTCTGTATGGGTATTCAATTTGTGATCAACGGTGTGGTAGATGTCGCGACTCATCTACATTGATTAGCCTAGGTTACAGATCCTACCGATTGACACCTACCTCGGGTCATTGCATGCTTAGGATTTAAGCATGGATGAGACCTTAATTATGACTGCACCGCTGCGTATTGCCTGCACCAACGAGTTATCGCTCGATTTACTTCCTGCCCTTGCCAACCGCCACGGCTTGATAACGGGTGCGACGGGAACTGGTAAGACTGTCACGCTACAGAAATTAGCGGAGTCGTTCTCATCAATTGGCGTCCCCGTCTTTATGGCCGATGTTAAAGGCGACCTCAGCGGCGTCGCGGCGGCGGGACAAACGTCAGAAAAACTTACCAAACGACTGGAGGCTATCGGGGTTACCGATTGGCAGCCGGTCGAGAACCCCGCCGTATTTTGGGATATCTTCGGCGAGAAAGGCCATCCGGTTCGCGCCACCGTCACCGATTTGGGGCCTCTACTCCTCGCCCGCTTGCTCAACCTTAATGATATCCAAACCGGCGTGCTGAACATTATCTTCCGTATTGCCGATGAGCAAGGGCTACTGCTGCTCGACTTTAAAGATCTGCGAGCACTTACGCAGTATGTCGGAGATAACGCGAAATCCTTTACTACACAATATGGCAACATCAATAGTGCGTCGGTGGGGGCAATTCAACGCGGGCTGTTAAGCTTAGAGCAACAAGGCGCCGAATACTTCTTTGGCGAGCCAATGCTCGATATTAAAGATTGGATGCGTACCGACGAACAGGGCAAAGGTATTATTAATATCCTGGCGTCAGAAAAACTGTACCAAATGCCTAAACTCTACGCGACCAGCTTATTGTGGATGCTGTCTGAGCTCTACGAGCAGCTACCAGAGGTAGGGGATGTCGAGAAGCCCAAATTAGTCTTCTTCTTCGATGAAGCACACCTCCTGTTCAATGGCGCCCCAGAAGTACTACTTGAAAAAATTGAACAAGTGATGCGCCTTATCCGCTCCAAAGGCGTAGGGGTCTACTTTGTTAGCCAGAGCCCATCCGATATCCCAGATAATATCTTGGGGCAGCTCGGTAACCGGGTACAGCATGCCCTACGCGCCTTCACTCCGCGCGATCAAAAAGCCGTCAAGGCGGCCGCAGACACCATGCGGGCTAATCCTGAATTCAATACCGAAGAAGCGATTCAATCCCTTGCCACTGGTGAGGCCCTCATCTCATTTCTCGATGAAAAAGGCAGCCCGAGTGTCGTGCAGCGCGCGATGGTCATTGCCCCCGGCTCACGTATGGGGCCTTTAACCAGCGATGAGCGTAACACGCTCATCAACCATTCGCCGCTGTATGGCAAATATGACGATGCGGTAGACCGCGAATCGGCGTTTGAAATGCTCCAGAAAGGTGTCGCGAATAGCGGTGCCCAGCAATCACCGACCTCTTCAGCGCCTCAAGCTGATACAAATGAGGAAGGCGGTATTATGGATGAGGTGAAGAAGGTTTTGTTCGGTTATACCGGCCCTCGCGGAGGCCGCCACGATGGTGTCGTTCAAGGGATGGCAAAAAGTGCAGGCCGACAAGTCGCGAATCAGATCCTGCGTGGCGTACTCGGGAGTCTCTTCGGCGGTCGTAAATAGTAGCGTTATCCGGTGGCAACCGATCGGTTGCCACTTCACACCGACTAAGCAGGTGCTATGCAAAAATCTCACGCACTCCGTCGTACTAAGCGAATCGCCTTATCTCTACTACTTGGTGCAACGGGCCTCTTTATTCTTAGCTTGTTCCTCCCGCAGACGCTGGGCGTACAAGCCTTAAAATCGGTGGCAGAGGCCGCAATGGTGGGCGGCCTGGCAGACTGGTTTGCCGTTAGCGCGCTGTTTCGCCGTATCCCGATTCCTTTTGTGAGTCGTCACACGGCCATCGTGCCGCGTAATAAACAACGGATCGCCGATAACCTAGGAGTGTTCGTCGAAGAGCGGTTTCTGAATGCAGACGCCCTAACAGGCTTAGTCAGGCAGCATAACTTCTCGCAAAAGCTGGCAGAATGGTTACTCATACCGGCCAACCAGCAACGTTTTGCCCAAGCGCTGAAAACCGTTCTGCGCGGTGTGCTGACCGCCAGTAATGATGACGCGATTAATCGTTTCATCCGCCAAGCGGTAAACCGTGCTATCGATCAGGTCGATTTTCGACACAGCGCGGTCATCTTATTAGAAAGCCTCACCCGTGAGAATCGCCATCAAGCCGTCCTCGATACGATTATTCGACAAATCATAAAATTGCTGGAGAAACCACAAACGCGCCAGTTTGTTGCCGGACAGATCAGCGCATGGTTTCAGCGCGAATATCCTACTATTTCACGCGTCGTCTCCAGCGAGTGGTTAGGCGAGAAAGGCGCGCGGAAAGTCTCTACTCTGACAGATCAAATATTATTGGAGGTCGCGCGTGATCCCGACCACCAGCTGCGACGGACCTTTAATCGTGCAGTCAAAGTCTTTATCCATAGCCTTGAACACGACCCGAAAATGGCTGAACGTATGGTGCGTATGAAACAGTGGCTCAAAGAAGATGAGCAATTCGCACTCTATATCAGCCAGATTTGGCAGGACCTTCGTGGTTGGCTAAACAAAGATTTGGATCAGGAAGAGTCACGAATTGGATTACAGCTACAACGCGCTGCCGTCTGGATGGGGGAAACGCTCAGTCGAGACCCGCAACTGAGAGCCGCATTTAACCAACATATCGAGCAAACTATTCGCACCGTCGGTCCAGAGAGCGCCCGATTCTTAACCCGTCATATCAGTAACACGATTAAGGGCTGGGATGATGCGCTATTGGTTGACCAGATCGAAATGAATATCGGCAAAGATCTGCAGTTTATTCGTATCAATGGTACGGTGGTGGGAGGGTTAATCGGCTTACTCCTCTTTGCGCTATCGCAGTTACCATGGCTATTGCAACAGCTCTAACAAAAAGGCCCCGCTGAGTAGACGGGGCCTTTTTTTATTTGCGTTTAATTAACAACATTAAGCTTAACGCGAGGAATACGGCACTCGGTACGATGGCCCCAAGCACTGGCGGTAGACCTTTCACTAGGCTCAGCTGGCCGAAGATCTTATCTAACACGTAGAAAATAAACCCGAAGCTTATCGCCGTCACCACGCGTTGCCCCATCGAGACACTTCGCAGGGGACCGAAGATAAAAGAGAGAGCCATCAGCATCATTACCGCAACCGAGAGCGGCTGCACGATCTTACTCCACATATTTAGGCGATAGATATCTGATTTTTGGCCGGTCTGGTCCAGGTACTGGATATAATCGTGTAAGCCGCGAATCGATAACGAGTCCGGGTCTAACGCCACGACCTGTAATTTATCGGGGGTTAGGGCCGTTTTCCACACACTGCTTACCTGCTGGCTACCCGTAATCTGTTCCGGATTCGAGAGGTTGGATTCGTCGATTTGCGCTAGATTCCACTCTTTACGATGGTTATCCCACTGCGCGCTCGCCGCGTACCGCACACTCTCCAAACGACGTTGGTCATTGAAGTGGTAGACCGTCACACCATTCAGATGCCGCTCGTCTTGTAACTTCTGAATGAAGATAAAATCACGGCCATCCTTAGCCCATAGCCCCCCTTGGGCGGCTAATAACGAGCTACCATCGATCTGCTCTGAACGATAGTTATGGGCTAATTGATCCCCAGCCGGGGCAAGAAATTCCCCCACTGCCATCGATAAGAGGACCAGTGGAATGGCCGTTTTCATTACTGAGGCTGCTACCTGCAAGCGGGTAAACCCTGCGGCTTGCATGACCACTAACTCGCTACGCTGAGCCAAATTACCCAGCCCCAGTAACGCTCCGAGTAAGGCTGCCATCGGGAAGAACAGTTCTAAGTCTGTAGGCACGCTAAGGATAGTGAAGTATCCCGCATCCCACACGCTGTAAGCGCCCTTACCCGTCTTTCTCAGCTGTTCAACGAACTTAATAATGCCTGACAGCGACACTAACAAAAACAGCGTCGTCATGATCGTATTAAAAATCGTTTTACCGATATACCGGTCTAATACGCCAAACATTATAGGGCTCCTTTACGGCTGATTTTTGCGCGTAGTCGGCGGATAGGCAGGGTATCCCATGCATTGAGGACGATAGCTAGCGCTAGGTACAGCATATTGACGCTCCACATGCTGATCGCCGGGTCTAAACGACCTTTACTCGCATTGGTCCTAAACGAACTCTGAACCAGGAAGAAAATCAGGTACAGGAAAATCGCCGGTAACATCGATAGCACACGACCCTGACGCGGGTTGACCTCACTCAATGGAACCACCATTAACGCCATCGCTAGAACGGAGAAGATAAGCGTTAAACGCCAATGAAGTTCTGCACGAAACTGCGGCGTATTACTGTGCCATAACGTGGTGAAAGAAGCCTCGTCAGCATCGTTCGGATCGAGCACAGACTCACGGTAACCGACATAGGCACGGTACTGGGTAAAGTCGGTGATACGAAAATCGCGCAGCATCGCCGTTCCTTCAAACCGGGTACCGTTATCTAATGTAATCACTTGGCTACCGTCTTTCTGTTGAACCATGTGCCCACGGTCTGCGACAACCACCGAGGGTCTCGTGTTATTACGCGGGTGAAGCTGAGCGAGGAAGACATCGCTAAAATGATTACCACGCGCATTATCGATAAACAGTACGAAGCTTCCATCGCTAGATGGGCGGAACTGCCCCGCCGCAAGCGCTGCGCTACCGGGGTTTGCCTGAGCATTTTGCATAATCTGATCTTGATAGCGCGCCGACCAAGGGCCAGCCCAGATTACGTTAATCGCCGCGGCCGCCGATGTGATGAGCATTAAGATAAGCGCCGCTTTGACCAAGACACTTTTGCCAAGCCCACAGGCATGCATCACGGCGATTTCGCTATCGGTATAGAGTTTACCGAGCGTCATTAAGATGGCGAGGAAGAGGCTTAAGGGCAAGATCAGCTGCGCCATTTCCGGGACACCTAACCCTAAAAGCGTTAGAATCAAGTTAGCAGGGGTATCGCCATCGACGGCAGCCCCGAGAATACGCACTAACTTCTGACAAAAGAAGATTAGTAATAGGATAAAGAGAATCGCTAATTGACTCTTAAGCGTCTCACGAACCAAATATCTGATTATTATCACGCTAAATACGCCTGTGAAAACTTGTCTTTTTGCAGGAAAGTCGATAATTTCAACGCTTATTTGCTGGTTTTCTTCATCAACACATTTTTGCTGTTACAGTGTATCATACACCATAAGCATCAGTGGTGAGAGCCTCGGCTCACTCACCCTTCACTATCAGCGACAATAACATAAAGTTGAGCTTTAACGGTTATTATACACCTAAGCCGTTAAGCATGTTAATTGAGTGTCGAGCTCGTTGTCTTTAAGATTCAGGAGAATACATGGAGTTCAGTGTAAAAAGCGGTAGCCCAGAGAAACAACGCAGTGCCTGCATCGTCGTTGGGGTGTTCGATCCTCGCCGGTTATCACCGATCGCGGAACAACTCGATAAGATTAGCGACGGTTATATCAGCGCCCTACTGCGTCGTGGTGAGCTGGAAGGCAAGGTGGGTCAAACGCTGCTACTGCATCACGTACCTAATGTGCTTTCCGAACGGGTTTTACTAGTCGGTTGCGGTAAAGAGCGTGAGCTAGACGAACGTCAGTATAAACAGATTATTCAAAAGACGATTAGTACGTTAAACGAGACCGGCTCAATGGAAGCGGTATGCTTCTTAACTGAGTTACACGTTAAAGGACGTAATAATTATTGGAAGGTGCGTCAGGCTGTTGAGACGGCGAAAGAGTCCCTCTATTCCTTCGACCAGCTGAAGAGTAATCGTGTCGAGCCGCGTCGCCCGCTACGCAAACTGGTTTTTAATGTCCCGACTCGTCGTGAATTAACCAGCGGTGAGCGTGCAATTCAGCATGGCTTAGCCATCGCCTCTGGCGTACAGGCGGCGAAAGACCTGGGTAATATGCCGCCAAATATCTGTAACCCGGCTTATCTGGCTTCACAGGCGCGCCAATTGGCCGACGCAAATAGCAGCCATATCTCAACGCGCGTCATCGGCGAGCAGCAGATGAAAGAGCTAGGGATGCATGCCTACCTAGCCGTCGGTGCGGGTTCGCATTTCGAATCTTTAATGTCTGTTATCGAATATAAAGGCCATCCTGATGCGGACAGCCGTCCAATCGTTCTCGTCGGTAAAGGGTTAACCTTTGACTCCGGCGGTATCTCCATCAAGCCTGGCGAAGCCATGGATGAGATGAAATACGATATGTGCGGGGCAGCAACGGTTTATGGTGTTATGCGCATGGTTGCAGAACTAAAGCTGCCGCTGAATGTGGTCGGTATCCTTGCGGGCTGCGAGAATATGCCTGATGGACGCTCATTACGTCCCGGCGATATTTTAACCACCATGTCTGGGCAGACCGTCGAGGTGTTAAACACCGATGCGGAAGGCCGCTTAGTACTCTGTGATGTCCTAACCTATGTTGAGCGCTTCGACCCGGAATTAGTGATCGATGTGGCTACGTTGACTGGCGCCTGTGTTGTCGCGCTGGGGCATCATATTAGTGGGCTGCTTTCCAACCATAATCCGCTAGCCCACGAGTTAGTTAGTGCCTCGGAGCAAGCCGGGGATCGCGCTTGGCGCCTGCCACTGGCCGACGAATATCAGGACCAGCTTGAGTCGAATTTCGCCGATATCGCGAACATCGGTGGCCGTGCGGGAGGTGCGATTACCGCTGGCTGTTATCTCTCACGCTTTACGCGTAAGTATAACTGGGCACACTTGGACATCGCCGGTACGGCATGGCGCTCAGGTAAGGCGAAAGGTGCGACGGGTCGTCCGGTTCCGCTTCTTTCGCAATTCCTATTAAATCGCGCAGGTTTAATGCCTGAAGAGTAATGACGATCCACGATAGCTAGGAACCCGCTACAGGGTTCCTTTTTACTTTCTCAATCACTACAGGCTAAACATGAAAAATGCGACGTTTTACCTGCTTCCCGCAGACCCGGATGACCAGCCGCTTACCGCCGCTGAGATAACGGCCTGCGAACTCGCCGCGCAATACTGGCGTGACGGTAAGCGCGTTCTCATCGCCTGTCATGATGAAGCACAAGCATTGCGGGTCGATGAAGCACTCTGGCAGCGTCCTGCCGAGGCCTTTGTCCCTCATAATCTAGCGGGTGAAGGCCCGCGTCAGGGATCACCAGTAGAGCTAGCCTGGCCACAAAAGCGCGGCAGTAACGCACGAGACTTATTGATAAGCTTACTGCCCCACTTCGCAGACTTTGCCACTGGATTCTATGAAGTGGTAGACTTTGTCCCTGAAGAAAACACCTTAAAACAACTGGCTCGCGATCGGTATAAAGCCTATCGCGGTGCTGGATTTCAATTGAATACTGTAACGGCAGCATCGGCATAATTCCTATGGATAAAACATATAACCCGCAAGAGATCGAACAGCCGCTTTATGAGCACTGGGAAAAGCAAGGCTATTTCAAACCGCATGGCGATCAGAGCAAAGAAAGCTACTGCATCATGATCCCCCCGCCGAACGTCACCGGCAGCTTACATATGGGTCATGCTTTCCAACAAACCATTATGGATACCTTAGTGCGTTACCAGCGCATGCAAGGTAAGAACACCCTATGGCAAGCAGGTACCGACCATGCCGGTATCGCAACCCAGATGGTCGTTGAGCGTAAGATCGCGGCGGAAGAAGGTAAGACCCGTCAGGATTATGGCCGTGAAGCATTCATCGATAAAATTTGGCAATGGAAAGCGGAATCAGGGGATAACATCACCAACCAGATGCGCCGTCTCGGTAACTCTGTCGATTGGGAGCGTGAACGCTTCACCATGGATGATGGGCTTTCCAATGCAGTAAAAGAAGTGTTTGTCCGCCTGTATAACGAAAACTTAATCTATCGCGGTAAGCGCTTGGTTAACTGGGACCCTAAACTGCGTACGGCGATTTCTGATCTGGAAGTCGAAAACCGCGAATCGAAAGGTTCCATGTGGCATATCCGCTACCCACTCGCCGACGGCGTTAAGACGGCTGATGGTAAAGACTATATTGTCGTCGCGACCACTCGTCCAGAAACCTTATTAGGCGATACCGGCGTTGCCGTGAACCCGGAAGATCCTCGTTATGCCGAGTTAATCGGTAAAGAACTGGTTCTCCCGCTGATTAACCGCCGTATCCCTATCCTCGGTGATGAACACGCGGATATGACGAAGGGAACGGGCTGCGTAAAAATTACGCCCGCACACGACTTCAACGACTACGAAGTAGGACGCCGCCATAAACTGCCCATGATCAATATTTTGACCTTTGATGGCGATATTCGCCAACAGGCACAAGTATTTGATACCAACGGTGAAGAGTGCGAAGCCTACTCAAGCGATATTCCAGCCGCTTTTGCCGGACTGGAGCGCTTTGCCGCGCGTAAGGCCATCATTGCTGCAATCGAAGACATGGGCTTATTAGAAGAGATTAAGCCGCATGACTTGACCGTTCCTTATGGCGATCGTGGGGGCGTAGTCATTGAGCCTATGCTTACCGACCAGTGGTACGTCCGTACCGCCCCGCTGGCGAAGGTCGCGGTAGAAGCGGTCGAGAATGGCGATATCCAATTCGTGCCAAAGCAATATGAGAACATGTATTACTCTTGGATGCGCGATATTCAAGATTGGTGCATCTCGCGTCAGCTGTGGTGGGGCCATCGTATCCCTGCATGGTACGACGAGAGTGGCCGCGTCTATGTCGGCCGTGACGAAGAAGAAGTGCGCCGCGAAAACAATCTCGCGGATAACGTCGTCCTGACCCAAGATGAAGATGTACTAGACACCTGGTTCTCTTCAGGATTATGGACCTTCTCTACCCTAGGCTGGCCAGAAAATACCGAAGCGCTACGGACCTTCCACCCGACGAATGTTATCGTCAGCGGCTTCGATATTATCTTCTTCTGGATCGCCCGCATGATCATGATGACCATGCATTTTATGAAGGACGAACAAGGTAAGCCTCAGGTTCCTTTTAAGACCGTCTATATGACTGGCCTGATCCGCGATGAAGAAGGGCAGAAAATGTCCAAGTCTAAGGGTAACGTAATCGATCCTTTAGATATGGTGGATGGCATCTCCTTAGAAGCACTGCTCGAAAAACGTACCGGTAACATGATGCAGCCACAATTGGCTGAGAAAATCCGTAAACGTACCGAGAAGCAGTTCCCAAATGGTATCGAGCCTTCTGGCACAGATGCGCTGCGCTTTACCCTTGCCGCACTGGCCTCAACCGGACGCGATATTAACTGGGATATGAAGCGTCTCGAGGGCTACCGTAACTTCTGTAATAAGTTATGGAACGCGAGCCGTTTTGTTCTGATGAATACCGAGGATCAAGACTGCGGTTTCCAAGGGGGCGAACAAGTTCTTTCTCTCGCCGATCGCTGGATCCTGAGTGAGTTTAACCGCACGGTAAAAGCCTATCGCGAAGCCTTAGATACCTACCGTTTCGATATTGCGGCTAACTTGCTGTACGATTTCACCTGGAACCAATTCTGCGACTGGTATTTAGAGCTAACTAAGCCTGTTATGAATAGCGGTAGCGAAGCGGAGTTGCGCGGGACACGTAATACCTTGGTCAACGTGCTCGAGGCACTATTACGCTTAGCGCACCCTATCATCCCTTACATCACCGAAACCATCTGGCAACGCGTGAAAGTCTTAAAAGGGATCACCGACGATACCTTAATGCTGCAGGCCTTCCCTGAATGGTCGACGCAGAAAGAAGATCCGCAGGCGCAAAGCGATATCGAATGGATCAAGCAAGCCATTATCGCGGTACGTAATATTCGTGCCGAGATGAATATCTCGCCGAGTAAACCGCTGGAGTTGTTGCTGCGTGGTGCTACTCCAGAAGTGGAACGTCGCGTATCGGCAAACTTAACCTTCCTGAAGCGTTTAGCGAAGTTAGAAAGCATCACGTTGCTGAACCCGGAAGAGAAAGCGCCCGTTTCGGTTACCAAATTGGTTGAGGGTGCCGAGCTACTTATCCCGATGGCCGGCTTAATTAATAAGGACGTTGAGTTGGAGCGTCTAGCGAAAGAGCTAGGTAAAGTCGATGTCGAAATCGAAAAAATCGCGACTAAGCTAGGCAATGAAGGGTTTGTTGCGCGTGCACCTGAAGCCGTCGTGGCGAAAGAGCGCGAGCGTTTAGCCGATTTAGAACATTCGAAAGCGAAAATCATCGAGCAACAGAGCGTGATTGCTGCACTGTAATCGATAGTTAACTAGTAAACAGCCGGGCATCGTCCCGGCTTTTCTTTACTCGACCGCGATTCTACTGAGGCTTATGTATGGACCTTCGCAAACTCATCATTGATCACTATCCTGCCCTCACCCCGGAACTCCAGCGAGCAGCGGCCTTCGTCTTGGAAAATATTAATGATGTCGCGTTGAGCTCAATGCGGACGATTGCGCATAATGCCGATCTCAAGCCCGCCACCCTTTCGCGCTTGGCCAAAAAATTAGGTTATGAGGGATGGGAAGCCTTAAAAGCGGAATTTATCTATTCCTTGAAACTCACTCGTAGCAGTTATGCGAGCCGCGCCGTACGTCTACAGCAAAACTTACAGCAAGAGTCAGCCTACGATGCCGTGTTCTCCACGCTCGGTAGCTCACTCGAAGATACGCAAGCCTTAAACCAAGACTCTCTGCTGCGCGCCGTCGCGGTACTGGACGATGCTCGCCAAGTGTACGTCTGTGGTTTTCGTGCAAGTTTCTCGATCGCTTGGTCCGTCTACTATGTCTATCGGCTTTTCCAACAGCGCGTTACCCTTATCGACAACCTCGCGAATAGCCAACAGATTTTCACGCGTGAACTTACCGACCGCGATAGTGTTCTGCTAGTCAGTTTCTCTCCTTACTCACGCGAGACGCTACAGATTCTCGAAACCGCACAACAGGTCGGTGCCAAAATCGTGGCTATCACCGATTCGCCGTCTTCCCCCCTCGCGCAAGTCGCAGACTGTACATTGCTATTTTCGACTGAGAGTGCCTCTTTTTTCCCCTCGGTCGTTTCGGGTATGGCGATTGCCGAAGCTCTGTTAGCCAGCTTGGTCGCCAAGCATGGTGAACCTGCAGTCCAGAGTATTGAAAAATCTGAAAAATACCTCTTCGATTCCGGCAGCTATATCGCCAATCGATAACGTGTACAAGATAAATGATTCATGTGTATCATTTATCTTGTCTCCCTTTCCTATTTCTGACAGGATAGCGTTACTTCTCCCTTTCCGGTACCCGTCAGATATCTATGAGCGCTATCATCCACCGCCAGCTTAACGTGACTCCCCCCATCGCAAGCCACTCTAAAGGCGTTTTCCTCTTCGATAAAACGGGTAAACGTTATCTCGACGCTTGTGGCGGTGCGGCGGTATCCAGCCTTGGCCACCGTCACCCGCAAGTGATACAAGCGTTACATTCGCAGATTGATACACTGGCTTATGCGCATACTAGCTTTTTTACCAGCGAAGCGGCGGAGCAATTAGCAGACCAGCTCGTCGCGACTGCACCCGGCGATCTCAACCATGTTTACTTTGTCTCCGGCGGTTCGGAAGCGGTTGAAACAGCCCTAAAATTGGCTCGTCAATATTGGGTGGAACGTGGTCAACCACAACGCAGGCAATTCATTGCCCGCAAGCAGAGCTATCATGGCAACACATTGGGTGCCCTCGCCGTCGGTGGCAATGAGTGGCGACGTACACCCTTTGCTCCATTGCTGATGGACGTCGTACGCGTCTGCGCCTGTAACGCCTATCGCGATCAGAAACCAGGCGAAACCCTCGATGCCTATACGACACGCCTTATTGATGAGTTGGAAGCGGCGATCCTCTCGGCAGGCCCCGAGACAATCATCGGTTTCTGTGCCGAGACGGTAAGTGGAGCAACTACCGGCGCGGTTCCCCCCACCCCCGGCTACTTCTCCGCGGTAAGGGCGCTTTGCGATAAATACGACATCCTTTATATTGCGGACGAGGTGATGTGTGGCATGGGCCGCACCGGCTCCTTACATGCTTTTGCTGATGAGTCAGTCATCCCCGATATTGTCACCATTGCCAAGGGGTTAGGCGGCGGTTACCAACCTATTGGCGCGGTACTCGTGCGCGATCCTATTATTGAAGCGATTAAGTCGGGAAGCGGTCATTTCCAGCATGGCCATACTTATATTTGTCACCCTAGCGCCGCCGCGGCAGCCCTAGCGGTTCAACAGGTTATTCAGCAACAAGATCTACTCACCCAAGTACGCCAGCAGGGCGACTATCTATTAACGCAGTTACAGCAAAAGATAGGAGGATTAGAGTTTGTTGGCGACACCCGTGGCCGTGGATTATTCGCTGGCATTGAGCTGGTTCAAAACAAACAGACCCAGCAACCTTTCGCTGCTGAACTTGCCGTCCATAAGAAGATTAAACAGGCCTGTTTTGACCGAGGTTTACTGGTCTACCCAATGGGGGGCACCGTTGATGGGCGTATCGGGGATCACATCCTGCTCGCGCCCCCTTTCATTGTTACGCCACAACACATTGATTTTATAGTCGATACACTGAAAACGGTCATTAGCGACGTCACTGAATACGCGCGCTACCAGAACGTCTAATATCGCGTTGCCCTATTTAAGGTTAACCCGCGTCCTTTCTTGCACCATAAAAGGACGCACTCTCTTTAGCGATTCGCCAATAATCAGATAATAACCGCCTCTTTTACCGATTCGACGTCCTATTTTACTCCTACCTCACACTCATCACTCAATTTGGCACAGCCTTTGCTTAATCACTCTCAGTGACTATCCAATACCATTGAGGGAATCCTATGTTCACCACGTTAAAAAAAGCCAGTCTCGGTCTTGCCTTACTGTCTACCCTGTTTAGTACGACGGTGTTGGCTAAGCAAACGCTCTCCGTCGGGGTCGATACGGCCTTCGTTCCTTTCGAGTTTAAGCAAGGCAATAAGTATGTCGGCTTTGACGTCGACCTATGGGATGCCATCGCTAAAAAAATGGGGGTCGACTATCGCCTACAACCGATGGATTTCTCTGGGCTTATTCCGGGACTGCAATCGCGTAATCTTGATGTGGCGATGGCGGGGATCACCATCACACCGGTTCGCGCACAAGCGGTAGATTTTAGTGCCCCTTACTACGATGCTGACTTGCTGATGGCAGTCAAAAGTAGCGCAACTGGTATCACAAAATTTAGCGATTTAGCCGGTAAGAAAGTCGGCCTCAAACAAGGGACTGCGGCGGCGACCTATATGAAGGCTAATGTGAAAGCCGATTACGTCGAATTCCCTAATATCGATAATGCCTACCTTGATCTGCAGGCTGGTAATATCGATGCTGTCGTTCACGATTCACCAAATGTCATGTATTACATCAAAGTATCTGGTAATGGGAAAATCAAAGCTGCCGGCGAGCATGACAGTGTTTTACCGCAACAATACGGTTTTGCCTTACAGAAAAACAGCCCTTATACCGCGCAAATTAATACGGCCTTAGCCGCGTTAAAAGCAGATGGCACCTACGCAAAAATCTATAAAAAATGGTTCGATAAAGCGCCTAAGTAGTCTTGTTGGCCAGACCTCTGGCCAACCCTTTTGCTCCTCTTGACGGACACCGCTTATGAATTTTGATGTGACTTATGTTTGGCAGGCCATCCCGATACTGCTACAGGGATTAAAACTTACACTTTTTATCTCATTACTCGGCTTATGTGGAGGGTTTGTCATTGGCTTGATCGCCGGGGTCGCCCGTGCGTTAGGTGGGCGGATCAGCAAGAGCCTTTCTTTAGTCTTTGTCGAGCTAATCCGTGGTACGCCGATCATGGTGCAAGTGATGTTTATTTACTTCGCCCTCCCCCTACTCATCCCAGTAAGAATTGAACCGATCACCGCGGCAGTCGTCACAATAATGATTAATTCTGGCGCTTATATCGCAGAAATCACGCGCGGGGCAATCCTTTCCATCAATAAGGGCTTCAAAGAAGCCGGGCTAGCCATGGGCCTGTCATCCCGAGCCACTCTCTGGCATATCATTATGCCTCTCGCCCTGCGGCGAATGATCCCAGCATTGGGTAACCAGTGGATTATCAGTATCAAAGATACCTCCCTATTCATTGTCATCGGGGTCGCCGAATTAACCCGTGAGGGCCAAGAGATTATCGCCGGTAACTTTCGAGCTTTAGAGGTCTGGACAGCGGTAGCAGTACTCTATTTAGCCGTGACGCTTTGCCTGAGTTTCTTATTAAAAGTGTTGGAAAAAAGGATGCATATCTTATGAATATGGTGGAATTTCAAAACGTTTCAAAACACTTTGGTCAGACACAAGTGCTCCACGACATTAATTTAAGTATCGAAAGTGGCGAAGTGGTCGTGATTATTGGCCCCTCGGGATCGGGGAAATCGACCCTCCTACGCTGCATCAATAAACTCGAAGAAATCAGTTCCGGCGCGCTAATCGTGTCTGGTATGCATATGACCGACCCCCATCTTAACGAATGTGATATTCGTAGAGAGGCGGGGATGGTCTTTCAGCAGTTCCACCTCTTTCCGCACCTCACGGCATTAGAAAACGTGATGTTTGGTCCACGTAGAGTACGACATACCTCTAAGTCTGAAGCCAAACGACTGGGCCTCGAGCTACTTGAGCGCGTTGGACTGGCGAGCCGTGCTGACCACTACCCCGCAGAATTATCCGGCGGTCAGCAACAACGGGTTGCGATAGCGCGTGCATTGGCGATCAAGCCGAAAATGATGCTATTCGATGAGCCAACTTCAGCGCTGGACCCAGAACTCCGTCATGAGGTCTTGCAAGTGATGAGAACCTTGGCAGAAGAGGGAATGACCATGGTTATCGTTACCCACGAGATCGGCTTCGCACGCGAGGTTGCTTCTAGGCTTATTTTTATCGATGGAGGTACTATTGCTGAAGATGGTGCCCCCCAGCAACTGCTTACAGAAGGGCGAGGCTGCGAACGCCTTCAAACTTTCCTACGTCACGTATCATAAGGGCAGTGTTCAGTGAAATTTATCCGACTTAGCGGCTCCCCTTGGGAAATTGGCGAACAACTCGGTGCTGCGGGAAGAGAGGCTTGGCACGCGATTATTGTCCATACCCCGCTCTGGCAAGCGGTAGTCGCGCAGCAGGATGGTGCTAAGCTCATTGCGTTAGCGCAACGTGTTCAACATCATTTTCCCGATATTTGGCAAGAACTACAAGGCCTCGCAAGCGGTCTCGCCGCCCCCCTTTAACGAAGTCTTTGCGTGGAACTGTCGCGGTGATCTGCTCCCGTCGACCTCTGACGGCTGTACTTCTTTGGCGAGTCGAGGTACGGACGGTACGCTGCTCCTCGCACATAATGAAGATGGTTTGCCCGAACTCTACGCGAGCAGTTTTCTGGTCGATGTGACGCCGTTAAGCGGCGTTGGCTTTATGAGCTTTGCGTATCCCGGGTCGTTGTGTGGGCATACTTTTTCGGTCAATCACCGCGGTATCGTTAATATCGTCAATAATATCCGTGCTCAAGATCGTCCCGACGGCTTGCCTCGGCAAGTTCTCGCCCGTGCGGCGTTATCCGCAAAGAACTTGGAAAGTGCTATTGCACTCCTCAGCGAGGAGCCTCGCTGTGGAGCCTTCCATCATACTCTTGCCCAAGCGGGAGACCCACGGATCATCAGCCTTGAGGCGACCGGGCAGCAAACCAGCATACTCGAAATTAGCGATCGCTTCGGACACGCTAACCACCTGATTCATACTCCGCTTACCGATAGCGCACAAAAAATTACCGTCAGCTCCGCCGCTCGCCAGATCCGCATCGATCAGCAGCTCTCTGCGCTGCAGCCACTTTGCGCGGGCAGACTGCTCGCCCTGCTCTCTGATCAACACGATGAACAATTACCGATTTACCGTCAGTCTGCCGACGATCCTGATCAAGAAAATACGCTAGCCACTGTTATCTTTACGCTCTCCCCTGAAAACGTGAGCTGGGAGGTCTACCGAATGGACAGAGTACAGCCGGAAAATAAGGGGATACTTAGCACGGGCAACCGCTATGAAAACGCAGTTCCGGATCAGGTGACGTAATGAGCTCGGCTTCCACTCGGCCAATCTCCTGCACGCGGGCGCTAATATCAAACTGAGCGATTTGCCGCGCTAAATTAAGATAATCTTGATAGTGGCGGGCCTCCGAGCGCAGGAGTGACAAATAAAACTTCTCGAGCTCGAGGTCTAAATAAGGCGCTAGCGCAGCAAATCGCTCGCAAGAGCGTGCTTCAATGTAGGCTCCGCAGATAAGTTTATCCACCAGCGTCATCGGCTCATGAGTCGTCACTTCGCGCATAAGTCCTTTTGCATACCGGCTTGCGGTCATTTTTTTGTAGGCAATACCGCGTTGCTGCATGATTTCCCACACCTGATAAAAATGATGAAGCTCTTCCTTAATTAACAACATCATCTTTTCGACTAACGATCCTGCCCAGGCAAAGTCCGTTGCAGTCGTGACTGGACGACTAAGCCCTTTATGCGCACTTAGAAAATCGGGATCCGGCTGCTCACGATAGACAAAAGCTTCGTAGGGTTTTAACCACTCCAAGATCGCTTTGCCACTGGGCTTATCCGCGACATATTTACGAATAAGCCATGTCGCCGTGAGTGCCGCTTTAAGTTCGCAGACCAGATGATCGGTAAGGAGGAGCGGTAAATTTTCGGGCTTACGGGCTTCGATAATCCAGGCTTCTGGCGTCTGGCAGTGGAGAAATTTCTGAATGGGCTGCAATAAGGTTTGGGTATTCATAGCGTCTTGTTGGGCGGAAGAAACACAGCAGACGAGGCTGCTGTGTTGAAATAATTAGTGGCGAACACCGTTGTCGTCTTCATCGATATCGTGTTCATCACCTTCTTCGTCATCATCTTGCGCGTCAGGGTCTTCGAAATAGGTGCCCCAACCGTCATAATCAACGTTATGCTTAGCGCCAATCGCCACGAGCTGGACGACCTGAGCATCGATTAATTCAGCCTTGAGCGCCGATTCACTAATGATATCCACACACATCACCGTCGTCCCGTCTTCAAGTTCCAGCTCTTCGGGCTCGGTGACTTCATAACCGGCTTTAAAAGCATCGACGGCTGCTTTTTCGAGCGCATCGAAACTATCGCAAGAAAAGTGATGCTCAATCGTATAGAGCGCGTCAGGATCGCTGCCATCTTCCAGTAACTCTTCGATAATCGCTAACGTCTCTTCACGTTGCTCTGCTAATAAATCTTCATTGGACATACGAACCTCTTTCACTACAGGCTAGAATAATAGCGCTATTTTCCCACACACCGCGCTCAGGCACTACTCCCTATGACGATAATCGTCGAAATAAGTTGAAAGTGAATTCTTAGTCATATAAGTTGAATATCAATTCAATATTAGGGAGTGTGTCATGTCTTCACTGTATCAGCGGTCGATTCTACGATTACTCGATTGTTCCCCACAAGAGTTAACTCAGTTGCTTACGCTTGCCGCTACCTTAAAAAGTGCGAAACGGCAGGGAAAAGAACCACGTTACTTGGCGGGAAAAAATATCGCGCTGATCTTTGAAAAAGACTCCACGCGGACTCGCTGCTCTTTTGAGGTTGCCGCCTATGATCAAGGCGCTAGGGTGACCTACCTTGGGGCGAGTGGCAGCCAAATTGGCCATAAGGAGTCGATCAAGGACTCCGCGCGGGTGCTGGGCAGAATGTATGACGGCATTCAATATCGCGGTTATGGCCAGACCATCGTGGAGACGTTGGCCGAACATGCACAAGTCCCGGTATGGAACGGCTTGACCGATGAATTTCATCCAACCCAATTGCTGGCCGACCTACTCACGATGCAAGAGCATCTACCGGATACGTCATGGAATGAGATGACGTTGGCCTACCTTGGCGATGCAAAAAATAATATGGGTAATACCTTGCTGGAAGCCGCAGCCCTAACTGGATTACAGCTAGTAATGGTTGCGCCCAAAGCGTGCTGGCCAGAGGCCTCATTAGTGGCAGAGTGCCAAGCCTTGGCGACACAGCACGGCGGCTCAATCCGTCTCACCGAAAATGTCGCAGAGGGCGTAAAAGGCGCTGATTTTCTTTATACCGATGTGTGGGTGTCGATGGGTGAGCCAAAAGAGGTATGGGAAGAGCGTATTGCGCTACTGCGCGACTACCAAGTCAACCAACAGGTGCTGAGTGCAACGGGTAATCCACAGGTTAAATTCCTACACTGCTTACCCGCATTCCATGACACCGACACGGTAGTCGGTAAACAAATTGCCGAGCAGTATAATCTACCGCAGGGAATTGAAGTTACCGACGAGGTCTTTGAATCGGCGAACAGCATTGTGTTCGATCAGGCGGAGAACCGTATGCACAGTATCAAAGCACTGATCGTTGCCACGTTGAGTGAACAGGTATAAAGACCCTATGGCAGTTTGAATAACCTTAGCGGTTTAGGTTATTCAAACTGTACTCCCTTACTCGGCATTGCACGAACCAAGCGTCTGCTGTGCATAAATCTTAGTGAAGTCATCGCTAGCCGCGGGTAGCTCAGGAATTTTATGCATAAAAAGTGTTTAGTTAGCGAATGACCCCATTACCTCTATATTGCAAGAATTTGAAAAATATAATCTTTAATTAAAAACACATTGGTTATCACAAATATAAACACTCCCCTATTTCTATTTTACTGCGTAAATTTTCCTCAAGACTCTTATATACAAGAATAGCTAGCGATAATCAGCGCATAAACCTTGAATAAAACACGGTTAACTTTTTAACAGATGCAGAGAGACTCTCTATTAATAAGAAAAAATAGGCGTTTTTTGCATAGATACGCAAGCCACTCTCTCAGGAAAATAAACCTTCCCTGACCTATATCAGCTGCCCATCACTTACTCCTTATAGCAAGGCCTAGTGTGACCTATATCTCTTTTTCTAATCTGCGCGAATCGCATACTCCGCGGTAATGCTCTTACGCCATGCGGAACTATCCCGCTTCATCTTTGAGAAAAAGGAATTTCTATGGAACGTCATTACGTGGGTTCGGAGATTGGTCAGCTTAAAACCGTATTGCTACATCGCCCTCGCCTAAGTCTAGAACGGCTTACTCCCTCCAATTGTCAGGAGTTACTATTCGATGATGTCCTCTGCGTCGAACGAGCGGTTGAAGAGCATAATCAATTTGCTCAGCTTCTGCGTGACCAGAATATTAACGTCTTATTGCTTGGTGAGTTACTCACCGAGACATTACACGATCCCCAAGCGCGCGAGTGGTTGCTCTCTGCTCAGTTCTCCGACTACCGGCTAGGACCGGCCTTAGCCCACCCTCTGCGCGAGTGGTTAGCTGAGCTACCGGCCGAACAACTTTCTCGCTATCTAACCGGTGGCTTGACATGGCAGGAGGTTCCCGAAGCGCTATTGAAACAGCGTATTGCCGCTTCACCCCACTCGCCCTTTATTACTCGCCCACTCCCTAACCATCTCTTTACTCGCGATACCTCGTGTTGGATCTATCAAGGCGTTAGCATTAACCCAATGGCGAAGCCGGCTCGACAACGGGAAACTGATAATTTACGCGCGATTTACCGTTGGCATCCCTTATTCCAAAGCAACGATTACATTAACTACTACGGTAATGAAGAGCGTTATTACGACCACGCCACTCTCGAGGGCGGCGACGTGTTGGTAATAGGAAATGGGGCAGTATTAATTGGCCTTTCAGAGCGGACCACTGCGCAGGGTGTCGAGTTTCTTGCGGCCTCCCTTTTCCGTCACCAACAGGCGACACGCGTCATCCTCGTTGAATTACCTAAACACCGCTCCTGCATGCATCTAGACACGGTAATGACTCACCTTGATCACGATACCTTTTCTATCTATCCCGAAGTTATTCAGCCCGACATGCCCTGCTGGGTACTGACCCCCGACGGTAAAAGTGGGCTAATCCAGCATCCCCCTCAACCTTTAGTGACGGTGTTGGAAAAAGTCCTCGCGGTGACAGAGATTCGGTTTATTACAACAGGCGGAGACATTTTTGAAGCAGAGCGTGAGCAGTGGAACGATGCCAATAATGTTCTGACCTTACGACCTGGTGTGGTGGTGGGCTACGACCGTAATCTACGTACCAATGAAAAGTATGATAAAGCGGGGATTACCGTCCTAACGATCCGTGGCGATGAGCTCGGACGCGGACGTGGCGGCGCACGCTGTATGAGTTGCCCTCTAGAACGTGATGACTTAGAGGGAAATCGCCCATGAAACAAAAACCGATTCTGGTCGTTGCTTTGGGAGGCAACGCCTTATTGAAACGCGGCCAGCCCCTCGAAGCAGAGCTACAACAGCAGAATATCGAATTAGCCGCGCTGCAACTCGCGGCGTTGAGCGAAGCATGGCGAATTGTTTTAGTGCACGGTAACGGCCCCCAAGTCGGGCTACTCGCCCTACAGAATGAGGCCTATACCGCAACACGCCCCTATCCGCTTGATATCCTCGTCGCCGAGACTCAGGGGATGATCGGCTATCTATTGCAACAGGCTCTGCAAAACAGGCTCCCGCATCGCTCAATCGCCTGCTTACTGACTCAGGTTCTGACAGATAGCAATGACCCGGCCTATCATTCGCCGAGTAAGTATATTGGCCCCAGCTACCAACAAGCGGACTTAGCTCGGCTAGACCCTAGTTGGCAGATCAAACCCGACGGTCATTATTTTCGCCGCGTAGTGGCTTCACCATTACCTAAGAAAATCATTGATGCTCCAGCAATCGCCGATTTACTCGTACGCGACCATCTCGTTATTTGTTGTGGGGGGGTGGTGTGCCGGTGATCGAGCAGGATGGAAAACGGCAAGGTACGCCCGCGGTCATCGATAAGGATCTCGCGGCGGCTATGTTGGCTGAACAATTGGAAGCTGATGCGCTACTTATCCTTACTGATGCAAAAGCGGTCTATACCGATTGGAATACCCCTCAACAACGTGCCATCACTGATATTCACAGCCGCGAGCTGGCAGCATTATCCTTCGATAAAGGCTCAATGGGGCCCAAAGTCCGCGCGTGTTGTGACTTTGTCGATAAAACGCAGGGGCTGGCTGGAATTGGGGCGCTGGACGATGCACTCGATATCTTGACGGGAAAACAAGGAACACGTATTCACCCTCACGCTTTACTATAAGGAAATAGTCCATGACGTTCTCACTGAAAAACCGAAATTTTTTAAAACTCCTCGACTTTAGCGCCGATGAGATAGGCGGCCTTATTAACCTCGCTCGAGCATTAAAGGCGGATAAACGCGCGGGTCGCGAGCAGCAGCAATTATTGCGTAAAAATATTGCCCTGATTTTTGAAAAGAGCTCGACACGTACCCGTTGTGCCTTCGAAGTCGCAGCCTTCGATCAAGGCGCACAAGTGACTTATCTCGGCCCTTCGGGTTCACAAATCGGCCACAAAGAGACAATGAAAGATACTGCCCGGGTGCTAGGTCGTATGTATGATGGTATTGAGTACCGCGGCTTTGGACAGGAAATAGTTGAACAGTTAGCTCATCACGCGGGCGTGCCGGTTTGGAATGGGTTAACCGACCAGTTCCACCCTACACAAATTTTGGCCGACTTGATGACCATGCTGGAACATTCTCCGAATAAAACACTGGCCGATATTCGTTTCGCTTATCTTGGCGATGCCAGAAATAATATGGGCAACTCGTTACTCGTGGGGGCCGCGATAATGGGTATGGATATTCGCCTCGTCGCCCCGAAGGCATTTTGGCCAGAAGAGGAACTCGTTGCAACGTGTCGTAGGATCGCAGAAAAGAGCCAAGCGACGATCACCCTAACCGAGCAGGTCGACGAAGGGGTTGCAGGGGTCGATTTCCTCTATACCGATGTATGGGTGTCGATGGGCGAGGCCGATGAAGCCTGGCAGCAACGCCTCAATATCATGCAACCCTATCAAGTTAACCAGCGGGTCATTAAGGCCACCCAGAATTCACAGGTCAAATTTATGCACTGCCTCCCTGCTTTCCACAACGCAGAGACCTCTGTAGGGAAAAAAATCGAACAACAGTATGGACTAACCGGGTTAGAAGTAACCGAAGAGGTGTTTGAATCTTCGCACTCTATCGTGTTTGACCAGGCTGAAAATCGCATGCACACCATTAAAGCTGTGATGGTTGCCACGCTTGCTGACTAATCGATAACGGTAGGGCGCTATGCCCTACCGTGGAGCTCAGTTATGAAAAGTTTTAAATTCCCCTCTGCCTATTCCATCCTTTTCGGATTAATTATTTTTGTTGCCTTACTGACTTGGGTAGTACCGGCAGGCCACTACCAGATGGTGGTGAATCCATTGTTAGGCACTGAGGTACCGGTCGCGGGTACTTACGCCGTTACCGAAGCCCACCCCCAAGGCATTACTGATATCCTACTCGCGCCCATCGATGGCCTGTGGAACCACCGGACCGGCCAAGCGGCGGCTATCGATGTGGCGCTATTTATCTTAATCATTGGTGGATTCTTGGGTATTACCACTAAGACCGGCGCGATTGATGCCGGTATCCAACGCGTCACAGGCCGTTTAGCCGGTAAAGAAGAGCTAATGATCCCAATCTTAATGGGGCTGTTTGCCCTAGGTGGGACGATTTATGGTATGGCTGAAGAATCACTTCCCTTCTACTCATTACTGGTTCCGGTGATGGTTGCTGCCCGTTTTGACCGTCTCGTGGCGGCTGCCACCGTCTTACTTGGTGCCGGCATTGGCACCCTAGGCTCAACCATCAATCCCTTCGCCACCGTCATTGCCGCTAATGCTGCTGGAATTCCCTTTACGCAAGGTATGGGGCTACGAATTCTCCTACTGGTGGTTTGCTGGTGTCTGGCGGTCGCATGGGTCTTACGCTATGCCATTGCGGTCAGAAAAGATCCTCATCACTCCTATTTACCCACGCTAACGAATACCAGTAATGCGGAAGCGAGTCCTGAACCTCTCGACTTCACACGGACACACAAAATTATTCTGATGCTATTTGCCTGTGCCTTCGCCGTTATGATCTATGGAGTATCGGTAGAAGGCTGGTGGATGGCTGAAATCTCAGCGATGTTTTTGGGATTTTCGTTACTTATCGGTGTCGTTGCTCGCATGAGTGAAAGTCTCTTCGTTGAAACGTTTATTGATGGGGCGAAAGAGTTACTTGGAGTCGCGCTCATTATCGGTATCGCACGGGGGATCGTTGTGATGATGGATAACGGTATGATTACACATACCCTGCTCCATGCTGCAGAAAGTCTAGTGAGCGGTTTACCGGCTTTAATCTTTGTCTTAGTTAGCTGGGGCCTAGAAGCCATCCTCTCCATTCTCGTTCCATCCTCTTCCGGTCTCGCCGTGATGAGTATGCCGATCATGGCTCCTCTTGCCGATTTTGCAGGTTTGCCACGCGAATTAATGGTGACAATTTATCAGCCTGCCTCTGGAGTGATTAATCTCGTCACGCCAACCTCTGGCGTCGTTATGGGAGGTTTGGCTATCGCCAAAGTTCCTTACAGCTGTTATCTGCGCTGGGTTGCTCCTTTACTGCTCATTCTAATTATCGTCAATCTACTGATACTTAGCCTGAGCGCGCTGCTTTAAGACAATGGACGTTAACGCAAAGAGGCGACTCATGGGATCTAAACCTGTTATTGAGCAAAATCTACTCGACCTTTGTCGGCGACTCATTATGCAAGGCGCCTACACCCAGCAAGTGGCATTACAGCGCGATCTTGAACAACGGATTGGCCGCGTTAGCTTAGCCACTATTTCCCGGCTACTGAAACAGCTAGGAGTAGTAAAGATCCAAAATGCGCGGGGACAGCGTATTTATGCTATTGATGGGTCACAGCTCCCCCTCGTCACCCCTCAGCATCCTCTCGCGGAAATGGTTATCGATATCGTACATAGCAACAATTTTGTATTGATTCATACTGCCCCAGGATATAGCCAGGCCATCGCTAGACTGATTGATTGCCAACACGCCGATGAGATTATCGGCGTCGTTGCCGGTAACGATAACGTCTGGATAGCCCCAAAAGATTGTCAGCGTACCGTCCAGCTCTGTCATGGGTTACGCCATTGGCTATGTGTTGAGAGAAAAAGTGAAGATTAGCTATTTTACCCACCCCTCTCTCTGCGTATAATGTCGAGCATCTAGCATAGAGAACGATCATAATGCCTATTTATACGCGAACACTGCATAGCCTTCACCTACCAGAATACGGGAATACGTGCCGTGGTTCTCTAAGCCCCATTATTCAGAAAGAAGCTCCTATTTTAGGAGCTTTTTTTTTGTCAGAACCTAACCCTGTTGAGGATGTAACCTGTGGCTAACCCCCTTTACGGAAAACATATTATTTCCATCAATGATTTCTCGCGTAGCGAGCTAGAGCTGGTACTCGAAACAGCTGCCTTTTTAAAAGCGAACCCACAGCCAGAACACCTGCAGCATAAAGTGATCGGTAGCTGCTTCTTCGAAGCCTCAACGCGAACGCGCTTATCATTTGAAACCGCTATTCAGCGCCTAGGTGCCTCGGCAGTTGGCTTTGCAGACGGAGGGAATACCTCATTAGGTAAAAAGGGGGAGACGCTAGCCGATACTATTTCCGTCATCAGTCAGTATGTCGATGCCATCGTGATGCGCCATCCACAAGAAGGTGCCGCGAGGCTAGCCACTGAATTCTCGGGCCACGTTCCAATCTTGAACGCAGGCGATGGCGCTAATCAGCACCCGACACAGACTTTGCTAGACCTGTTTACCATCCAAGAGACTCAACACAGCCTCGATCACTTGCATATTGCGATGGTCGGTGACTTAAAGTACGGTAGAACCGTGCACTCGCTCGCACAGGCTCTGTCTAAATTTTCCGGTAACCATTTTTATTTCATCTCCCCTCAGGCGTTGGCAATGCCAACGTATATCACGGATATGCTTGAAGAAAGTGGCTGCCCGTGGTCGCAGCATGACAGTATCGAAGAAATTATTCCTCAGGTCGATATTCTGTATATGACCCGCGTGCAAAAAGAACGCTTAGACCCCTCTGAATACGCCAATATGAAAGCGCAGTTTATTTTGAATGCTGCACACTTAACTGTCGCGAAAAGTAATATGAAAGTACTCCATCCGCTGCCTCGCGTGGACGAAATCGCTACTGATGTCGATGAAACACCCCATGCGTGGTATTTCCAACAAGCTGGGAATGGCATCTATGCGCGGCAAGCTCTATTGTCGTTGGTCTTAAATCATTCGTTAGTGGGAGAGGCATAATGAATCAGGATAAATTACAAGTTGAAGCGATTAATAACGGTAGCGTGATTGATCATATTCCCGCCCACCTCGGATTTCGTTTGCTTACGTTATTTCGTCTTACCGAGACAGATCAGCGCGTTACGATCGGCTTAAATTTACCGTCCGGGGAAGGAAAAACAAAAGATCTTATCAAGATTGAAAATACTTTTTTGACCGCCGATCAAGTTAATCAACTCGCTATTTATGCACCCAATGCAACGATCAACAATATCGAGAATTTCAAGGTCGTCGCTAAATTACGCCCCACCCTGCCTGAGGAAATTAAGGCGGTACTGGTATGCCCGAATGCCAACTGCATCAGCCATAACGAACCCGTAGACTCGCGGTTTGCGGTAAGGAATCGTCGTAACGATGTGTATCTCTGCTGCCATTATTGCGAGAAAGAGTTCTCACGTCAGGCAGTGATTGGACACTGGTAAACATAATTACCGGCTCTATAATGAAAACTTACGCTATTCGTTAACGTCATGAGGAAGCAGTATGTCACGTGAAATTAATACCCAACATGCGCCCGCCGCGATTGGACCCTATGTACAAGCTGTCGATCTAGGTCAGCTGGTCCTCACTTCAGGCCAGATCCCTGTCGATCCTAAAACGGGAGAGGTTGCGGCAACCATCGCTGCTCAGACGCGCCAATCACTCGACAACGTGAAAGCGATTATCGAACAAGCGGGACTGAGTGTAAAAAATATCGTGAAGACGACCGTTTTCGTCAAAGACCTCAACGATTTTGCCACCGTCAATGCTACCTACGAGCAATTTTTTACTGAACACGACGCACCATTCCCTGCCCGGTCTTGTGTAGAGGTTGCGCGTCTGCCTAAGGATGTTGGTATCGAAATTGAAGCGATAGCCCTACGTAGCTAACGTTTTATCAAGCAGAGGCCTTTTACTCTGGCCTCTGCCACTGGAGTTTCGTTCCAAAACCCAATTGATTATCCGTCATTTTTAACCTATCGATACGCAGTTCCCACAGTGGAGCGATTTTCTTTTTAGCGATGGGAAAACGCTGTTGATACATATCTAAGCCCCGCTGATAATCATCGTCCTGGACCAGCGTGATTCGCCCCTGAAACTGCACCCCTTGCAACATTGCCACCGATTCGGTTTGCTCGCTGACAGTCCCTACAACCCGTGAAGAGGCAACCATCAATTGACCATGCTGGGTGCTCGGTTCTGTCATGATCCAAAAACTGATATTCTTTGTATCAAGGACATAAAAACAGTTGGCAGCCCAACAGTCATCGCCACTATACGTGCACAGCGTTAGGACATGTTGGCGCTCGAGATACTGAAGACAATGTGACAACTCATTCACTTAGGAACTCCTTACCGTGCAGCTTACTATGCAAACCGAATGCGTCGACCACAAATGGCATCTTTACCTTGTACAAACGGCTAAGGGCGCGCTCTATACAGGGATCACCACCGATGTCATACGCCGTCTTGCCGAGCACGAGAGTGGACGGGGTGCTAAAGCACTACGTGGCCGAGGGCCTTTGACGCTCGTTTTTCACCGAGCGGTCGGCGATCACGCTCATGCGCTACGCCTAGAATACCGAATAAAACAGCTTACTAGGCGGCGCAAACTCGATCTTATTGACCAGCAGCCTTTGGATATTAATGCGTGGTTGGTTCAGTGAGCTCTGTGCGAGGCAAGGTCAATACTGCGCTGAGTTGCGCGGCGCCTTGCTCCTCAAGAGGATAAACAACTACCGCTTGTGATGCTGGCGCGTCCAGAGTTAAGCCTTGCGCATGTTGGAAACCTTGTTTATCAAGCCAGTCAATTTCTTGGTAACCCACAGCTGCCCGATAGCTAAATTCATTTAAGCTATCTAACCCCTCAAAGAGTAAATCTTTCGCTACCGATGTCGAAGCATAAAGGGGATCAATTGCCATCGCGCTAATGACAACCCAGTGCTGCTCCTCACCATTAACCAGTATGGGGCTGAACGCAATATAGCCTAATATCTTACCTTCTTCGTCGGTGGCTACGACTCCCAGCGTAATTAGCCCATCCTCACGTAAAGCTCGGATACGTTCTGCAAGCTGTGGACGGTCGATACCATGACGAGTCAGTGCATCAATCCCTGCAGCGTCGAGACCAATTTCAGTACGAAGGAGCATAATTTTTCCTCAGCTAGGCGTAGAGATTCAGACAGCGAATAACAAAGGGGTCATTCACCCTCAGTTATCTTATTGAAAATCAGCATAGCATACTCCATCGTATCGCGGTAATGGCTCGCAACAACCATCAAGGTCAACGAAAAGCCGTTCTCTTCCAACCGTTCGCACAAACTGTGAGTCGCATTTAATTGGCGATGCGTAGAGTGTAGTATTGCAAGCCCCCCTCTACTCGAAGGTGCACAATGTCTGACAATCGACCCTTTAAATTATCGGTATTAGATCTCGCCCCTATTCCTGATGCTCATACGGCAAGGGACGCCTTCAAGCGCTCACTCGCCTTAGCCAAATTTGCTGAGCAAGCAGGGTTTCACCGTTACTGGCTGGCCGAACACCACAATATGCCTGGTATTGCTAGTGCGGCAACAAGCGTATTGATCGGCCATCTCGCGGCTCATACTCGTACTCTACGCTTAGGTTCCGGGGGGATCATGCTACCTAATCACTCCCCTTTAGTGATTGCCGAACAATTTGGAACCTTAGAATCGCTTTACCCCGGCCGGATCGATTTAGGGATTGGCCGCGCACCGGGGAGCGACCAGACAACGATGCATGCGCTACGTCGTCATACATCTCCGCAAATGGAGGAGCGTTTTCCAGAAGATGTGAGACAATTAATCACTTGGTTTGATGCATCTGACAACGAAAAATTCGATGTGCAGCCTGTTCCCGGTGTCGGATTATCTGTTCCGGTATGGTTATTAGGCTCTAGTATGTACAGTGCCCAACTCGCGGCAAAGCTAGGGCTACCTTTTGCCTTTGCCTCCCATTTTGCGCCAGATGTAATGAGCCAAGCTATCGCGCTCTACCGCGAGGCATTCGTGCCCTCGGCACGGCTCTCGCAGCCGTATGTCATGATTGGCGTAAATATCATTGCCGCCGAAAGCCGAGCACGGGCACGCTTTCTTTTTACTTCACAGCAACAGCAATTTATTCATTTACGTCGTGGCGTACCAGGGAAACTCCCTGAACCAGTGGAAACGATGGATAAAATATGGACCCCTGCGGAGAAATTCGGGGTTGAGCGAGCATTAAGTCTTTCACTTGTGGGCGATCGTGCAACGATAACCCATGGCCTACAGACCTTACAACAGCAGTATCAGGTCGATGAAATCATCGTTAATGGCCAGATTTACGATAATGATGCTCGGATCTACTCTTACCAACTTGCGATGGAGGCTCATCAAGCCTTGCATCGGTTATCGGCATAAAAAAAGGGAGCCTATTGGCTCCCTCATTAGTAATAATACTTAATGCTTAACGGCGTGGTTCTTCACGGCGTCCGCGATGACCTTCACCACGGTTACCTTCATTACGGTTTCCACCGCCGAAACGACGTCCACCTTCACGACCGCCGCGACCTGCTCCAGCGCCAGCGCCATCACGGCTTCCACCGTCACGACCACCGCGTCCACGACGTGGTTCGCCCGGCTGAGCATCACCCATTAATTGCATGTTCATCGGTTTGTTAAGGATGCGTGTCTTCGTGAAGTGTTGCAGGACTTCACCAGGCATTCCCTTAGGTAACTCGATTGTTGAGTGACCATCAAACAATTTGATGTTGCCGATGTAACGGCTGCTGATATCGCCTTCGTTAGCGATAGCGCCAACGATATGACGAACTTCAACACCATCGTTGCGGCCAACTTCGATACGGTACAGCAGCATATCACCGACTTCACGACGCTCACGACGTGGACGATCTTCGCGTGGACCGCTATCACGGCTAGGGCCACGGCGATCATCACTACGACGCTCATCACGACGGTCGTCACGATCACGGAACTCACGACGTGGAGGACGTGGTGCTTCAGTAGGGACGATCAGTGAACGCTCACCCTGAGCCATTTTCAGTAACGCTGCAGCTAAAGTTTCCATATCGAGATCTTCTTGTGGCGATAGCTTAGTCAGCAGGCCACGGTACAGATCTAAATCACTGCTTTCGAGTTGTTGCTGTACACGTGCCGCAAATTTCTCTTGGCGGCGAGTACTCAGCAGTTCAGCATTAGGCAGCTCGACTTCAGGAATCGTCAGCTTCATCGTACGTTCGATATTACGCAGTAAACGACGCTCACGGTTCTCAACGAACAGTAAAGCGCGACCCGCACGACCCGCACGGCCAGTACGGCCAATACGGTGAACGTAAGACTCTGCGTCTAATGGAATATCATAGTTTACAACGAGGCTGATACGCTCAACATCTAGACCACGCGCCGCAACATCGGTCGCAATCAGGATATCTAGGCGACCGTCTTTCAGACGCTCAAGAGTTTGCTCACGCAGCGCTTGGTTCATATCGCCGTTTAGTGCAGCACTATTGTAGCCACTACGCTCTAACGTCTCAGCAACTTCGAGAGTTGCGTTTTTAGTACGAACGAAAATAATCGCTGCATCGAAGTCTTCGGCTTCTAAGAAACGAACGAGCGCATCGCTTTTACGTCCGTATGCAGTCCAGTAAGATTGGCTGATGTCAGGACGCGTCGTTAAGCTCGATTGGATACGAACTTCTTGTGGGTTCTTCATGAAACGACGAGTAATACGACGAATCGCTTCTGGCATAGTTGCCGAGAACAGAGCCGTCTGATGACCTTCAGGGATTTGCGCCATGATGGTTTCAACGTCTTCGATGAAGCCCATACGCAGCATCTCATCGGCTTCATCCAGTACTAAGCCACGCAGATTAGAAAGATCAAGAGTGCCACGCTTTAAGTGGTCAAGTAAACGGCCCGGTGTCCCGACAACGATTTGTGGACCTTGGCGTAATGCACGCAGTTGCACGTCATAACGTTGGCCACCATACAGTGCCAATACGTTTACGCCACGCATATGCTTTGAGAATTCGTTACATGCTTCACCAACTTGGACCGCTAACTCACGAGTAGGCGCTAGCACCAAAATTTGAGGTGCTTTTAAAGTTGGATCGATGTTGTTAAGGAGTGGCAGCGAGAACGCTGCAGTTTTTCCACTTCCGGTTTGGGCCATACCCAATACATCACGACCCGCGAGTAGGTGTGGGATACACTCGGCTTGGATAGGTGATGGTTTAACGTAACCCAAGTCATTCAATGCAGAAAGAATGAATTCGTTAAGGCCTAGATCGGAAAAAGTGGTTTGAATATCAGTCATGTAGTACAAGTGCCTCTTAGATTGCGGCGGCCAGTCTACATAACTCGTCATGAAAACTTTCAGGTCTTTTCATTGATAAGTGTGAACCGGCTCAAATTAGAAGTTTTTGACAAATAAAACACCCTCACCGTGAACGGTGATGGAAATTTAATTCCTAGATGAAAAATATTGTCAGCTATTGCTGGTCAGATTCTGATAAGTCGTCTTGTGCTTGGCCGAGTAGCGCCAGCTCCAACAATGCATATCGGTGCTCAACGAAGTTATTTACGTTGTTAGCGACCGTCAGTTTGAATAACGCTTCTGCGTTATCCTTCTCCCCCAGACTTAGGTAATATTTACCTAAATAGAAGTTGGTTTCACTGAGATGTTCAGCGAGCGAGGTGTTATCCGTAGCATCTTCCTGTAGGCTCTGTATCAGCTGCTTTTCGCTGATCTTCCCCAGGTAGAATTCGACAATTTTCCATCCCCATAGATCTTTTTTCGCTGCATTATAACGTTGTAACAATGCAGAATTAGCTTTCTTAGCATCAATTTTCTGTTCCGCTAAATAAAGCCACAAACTTCGAAAAGGATCATTAGGATCGTCGTGATAAAACGCCAGCAAATCATCTTGCGCTAGCTTATACCGACCACCGTAGTAAAACGCGATGCCGCGGTTAAGATGCGCATAATTGTAAGTTGGATCAAGCTCCAGTACAGAATCAAACGCTTCATAGGCAGCATCATAGTTGCCTGCCTGCGTAAGATAAATACCTAAATAATTGAAGACTTCAGGCATATCAGGTCTTATAGACAGTGCTTGGGAAAAATCGTTCCGTGCAAGTGCCCGCAAACCTAAACTATCATACAACACTCCGCGCTCATATAACAACTGCGCGCGTTCATCTTCTGTTAGTGAACGACTGGCAAGTATTTGTTCCATACGAGCAAGCATCACTTCTTGTTGCAACGTCGGCTGTAAGGGAACGGCTAATACTTCGTCCTTACGCCAGTTTGCGTTGCTACATCCAGCCAGCAACAAAGCTGTCGCAATAAAACCCCAGCGTAAATAAGGCTTCATTCTTCCACTCCCAGGTACCAGCATGCGGATGCAGTCAACATTAGGGTGTCTCATTAATTTGACACCCTAAAAATAAATCCTGCTTCGTTATCGAAGCAGGAAAGAGTAACGAACCTTATTCAGCGTCAGTAGTTGGCGCTTCAGTCGCTTCGTTAGACTCAGTCTGTGGTTTTTCCACAGCTTCTTTGATACTTAAACGTACGCGGCCTTGACGGTCGATTTCCAACACCTTGACAGGAACTTCTTGTGCCATTTGCAGGTAGTCAGAAACTTTCTCAACACGCTTGTCGGCGATTTGAGAAATGTGTACCAGACCTTCTTTACCACCACCGATAGAAACGAACGCGCCGAAATCTACGATACGAGTAACTTTACCTGGGTAAATACGACCAACCTCGATATCTGCGGTGATTTCTTCGATGCGACGGATAGCTTCTTTTGCTTTGTCACCATCAGTTGCGGCGATTTTCACGGTACCATCGTCTTCGATTTCGATAGTAGTGCCGGTCTCTTCAGTCAGTGCACGGATCACTGAACCGCCCTTACCGATAACATCCTTGATCTTATCTGGGCTGATACGAATGGTATGGATGCGTGGCGCGAACTCAGAGATATCACCACGGTGCGTACCGATCGCTTCTTCCATCACGCTTAGAATATGTAAACGAGCGCCTTTTGCTTGGCTAAGAGCCGCTTGCATGATTTCACGCGTGATACCTTCAATTTTGATATCCATCTGCAGCGCAGTGATACCTTCGCGGCTACCCGCGACTTTGAAGTCCATATCGCCAAGGTGGTCTTCGTCACCTAAGATGTCAGACAGTACGACGAAACGCTCATCTTCTTTAACCAGACCCATCGCAATACCGGCTACCGCGGCTTTGATTGGAACGCCAGCGTCCATCAGTGCTAAGGATGCGCCACAGACAGAAGCCATTGAAGAAGAACCGTTCGATTCGGTGATTTCCGATACGACACGAACAGTGTACGGGAACTCGTCTTGCTTAGGCATAACGGCCAAGACACCACGTTTTGCTAAACGACCATGACCAATTTCACGACGCTTAGGCGAGCCGACCATTCCAGTCTCACCCACTGAGTACGGAGGGAAGTTATAGTGAAATAGGAACGAATCAGATTTTTCACCCATCAGCTCATCAAGGTTCTGCGCATCACGTGCAGTACCAAGCGTTGCCGTAACTAGGGCTTGTGTCTCACCACGAGTGAACAGTGATGAACCGTGTGTACGTGGCAGAACGCCAGTACGTACATCTAGGCCACGGACCATGTCTTTTTCACGACCATCAATGCGTGGTTCACCATTCAGAACACGGCTACGCACAACGTTTTTCTCGATCGCGTGCAGGATATCGCTGATCTCGCCTTCGTCTAAGGTTTCATCTTCCGCTAGTAAAGCTGCGGTCGTTTCACCTTTAATAGCGTCGACTTGAGCATAACGCTGTTGTTTTTCAGTGATACGGTAAGCTTCGCTTAAACGGCTCTCCGCCAGCGCTGCGATACGGCTGTTAAGGCTTTCGCTAACAGCTTCTGGCTGCCAATCCCAACGTGGTTTGCCCGCTTTCTCAACGAGTTGTTTAATATTTTCAATAACAACTTGTTGTTGGTCATGACCGAAAACAACCGCGCCTAACATTTGGTCTTCTGACAGAATTTCAGCTTCAGATTCAACCATCAATACGGCATTTTCGGTGCCCGCAACGACGAGGTCTAAGCGGCTGGTAGCCAGCTCGTCAGCCGTTGGGTTTAAAACATATTGATCATTGATGTAACCCACACGGGCTGAACCAATCGGACCGTTGAACGGGATACCAGACAGTGACAGCGCTGCTGAGGCACCGATCATCGCAACGATATCAGGGTGTACTTGTGGGTTAACGGAAACGACGGTCGCAATAACCTGTACTTCGTTAACGAAACCTTCTGGGAATAATGGGCGTACCGGACGGTCAATAAGACGAGCGATTAACGTTTCGCCTTCGCTAGGACGACCTTCGCGACGGAAGAAGCTGCCTGGGATACGGCCTGCAGCGTAAGTACGCTCCTGGTAGTTGACGGTCAATGGGAAAAAGTCTTGGCCTGCTTTCGCTTTTTTCTGGCCTACAACAGTAACGAATACACAAGTATCGTCCATGCTTACCATCACGGCTGCGGTCGCTTGACGCGCCATCATGCCAGTTTCGATGGTTACGGTATGTTGACCGTATTGGAATTTTTGAATTGTCGGATTAAGCAAAATCATTTCCTTTATCGAGGAGTGTGAAGCAATAAGTCATCGTTATGGTGAGTGGTTTGCATCCTCGCGACTAATGATAAGGTTCATGGCCTTCATAACCCCTGTCATTAGCCGCGCGAATCGTGCAACTTTTTTTCACTCAACAACAGTATAACACTCTAGCGTCTGTTACAAAATGGACAACTAGTATTCAAAAAAAGGGGCCTTGTAGGCCCCTTACACACAAAGTGTGGTGTAATCTTAACATTGATTCTGCATTTTGTATAAATACAAGGCAGTTTCGCGCAAAGATTTTAACTTAGCGACGCAGACCTAGGCTTGCAATCAGGTCAGTGTAACGCTGAACATCTTTATGCTTCAGGTAATCCAGTAGCTTACGACGTTGTGAAACCATACGCAGCAGACCACGACGGCTGTGGTGATCTTTCTTGTGCTCGGAGAAGTGACCTTGCAGGTGAGTGATTTGCGCGGTTAACAGAGCAACTTGAACTTCAGTTGAACCACTGTCGTTAGCATCACGACCATATTTAGCAACAATCTCAGCTTTAGCTTCTACGCTTAGAGACATAATATACTCCAATAAATTTAAATGAATTCGAGCCGCCGATCTCTAATTCAGCGACCCACTTTTAGCGCAGCCATTCTACTCTGGGCGGCGCAAGAGTGCAAACGACTCAGAGAGGAAATTCCACGACTAAACGTTTTGGTGCAACGCGACCTTGATCATCGATCTGCGCCATACCAAGGAACTTGTCCGTTTCGATTTCAAACACTCGCACCAAACCATCGCTGGGTGCGCCTGCGGCCTGAACGGCTTGCCCTAATTTAAACCAATGACTACTCACTTGCGGTAAATGAACCATCGGGTAGGCTGCCGCCGGCGTATCCATCGATAATAATAATGGGTCCAACCTTTGGGCTGCAGGCCTATCCTCAGACTCAGCTTCGGCTACCCACTGTTGGAGTTGTGCCAGAGTTACCATCTTTTCCGCTGGATAACGATCGACTTGCAAGCGACGTAACATGCTCACATGCGCGCCACAGCCTAATAGCTCACCTAAGTCATCAACGATAGTACGAATATAGGTGCCTTTCGAACAATGGATTTCGAGCTCCAGCTCTTCCCCTTCCCACCGAATAAAGAGTAATTCATACACAGTGATAGGACGGGCTTCACGAGGCACGGTGACTCCTTGCCGCGCATATTCATAGAGTGGCCGGCCTTGATATTTCAAGGCAGAAAACATCGTTGGCACTTGCTGAGTATCACCTCGAAAGTGTTCCAAGGCTTGCTCAAGCTGCTGTTGCGTAAACTGGATTGGTCGCTCTTCGACGATATTGCCGTCGGCATCAGAGGTATCGGTGCGCTGACCTAATCGAGCAATGACGCGGTATCGTTTATCTGCATCAAGCAGGTATTGTGAGAATTTTGTCGCTTCACCCAAGCAAATTGGTAGCATACCGGTTGCCAAAGGATCTAAGGCACCAGTATGACCCGCTTTGTTCGCGTTATAGAGCCGCTTAACTTTTTGTAGGACATCATTCGACGACATGCCTTGTGGTTTATCCAGCAGCAACACACCGTGAATATCGCGTCCGCGACGACGTGGACGACCCATTAGTCCTCCTTATCCTCGCTCTCGTCCTTCACGTGACGTTCGTTATCTTTATTTACGACGCTAGTGACGAGATTCGACATGCGCATCCCCTCGACTAAGGAGTTGTCATAAAAGAATGTCAGTTCAGGAACGATACGTAGACGCATCGCTTTACCCAGTAAGGTCCGGATAAAACCAGACGCGTCTTGCAGCGCTTTCACGCCTTGCTTCACGGCGTCTTCGTCTTTATCGTTTAAAAACGTTACAAATACTTTTGCGTAGGCAAGGTCGCGTGAAACGTCAACCCCTGAAACAGTGACCATCATTCCAACGCGAGGATCTTTGATTTCACGTTGAATAATAAGCGCCAATTCTTTTTGTAATTCTTGAGCGACGCGCTGTGAGCGTCCAAATTCTTTTGCCATTTTTTTGTTCCTCTCAAACAATTCGGGAGGCCAAAGGCCTCCCAAATACTGCTAGCGTTGCTAACAATTAATCGATAGTACGTTTGATTTCAATGATTTCAAAGACTTCGATTTGGTCACCCGCGCGGACGTCGTTGTAGTTCTTAACGCCAACACCACACTCCATGCCGTTACGCACTTCATTAACGTCGTCTTTGAAACGACGTAATGATTCGAGCTCGCCTTCGTAGATAACGATGTTATCACGCAGAACACGGATTGGATTATGACGCTTGATGATCCCTTCAGTAACCATACAGCCGGCGATCGCACCAAACTTAGGCGATTTAAATACATCACGAACTTGTGCCAAGCCGATGATCTGCTGTTTGTACTCAGGCGCTAACATACCGCTCATCGCCGCTTTAACTTCGTCGATCAGGTTATAGATGACGGAGTAATAACGCAGATCTAAGCTTTCTGTATCGATGACACGGCGTGCAGACGCATCAGCACGAACGTTGAATCCGACCAGGATTGCATTAGAAGCAGCGGCTAAGGTTGCATCAGTCTCGGTAATTCCACCTACACCTGAACCAACGATTTTCACTTTCACTTCATCAGTAGACAGTTTCAGTAAGGAATCGCTAATCGCTTCAACCGAGCCTTGAACATCTGCCTTCATAACGATATTTAGCTCTGAAACATCGCCTTCAGTCATGTTAGCAAACATGTTCTCCAGCTTAGATTTCTGCTGACGTGCTAACTTAACTTCACGGAATTTTCCTTGACGATACAGGGCAACTTCGCGCGCTTTCTTCTCATCACGCACAACAGTCGCTTCATCACCTGCAGCAGGCACACCAGACATCCCGAGGATTTCAACCGGGATAGATGGACCTGCGGTCAGTACTTCACGACCTAGCTCGTCACGCATCGCACGAACACGGCCGTATTCGAAACCACAAAGGACGATGTCGCCTTTGTTTAACGTTCCTGCACGGACCAGCACGGTAGCTACGGGACCACGCCCCTTGTCTAGGAAAGACTCGATGACTACACCGCTTGCCATACCATTACGGTTAGCTGTCAGTTCTAACACTTCGGCTTGTACCAAGATAGCTTGCAGTAAATCATCAATACCTGTACCCGCTTTCGCCGATACATTTACGAACATGTTCTCACCGCCCCACTCTTCCGGCACGATACCGAACTGAGTTAGCTCGTTTTTAACACGATCTGGATCTGCTTCTGGCTTATCACACTTGTTCACTGCGACAATCACTGGCACGCCAGCCGCTTTCGCATGCTGAACGGCTTCGATAGTTTGTGGCATCACGCCATCGTCAGCCGCAACAACAAGAATAACGATATCCGTCGCTTGAGCACCCCGTGCACGCATTGCGGTAAACGCGGCGTGTCCTGGAGTATCTAAGAAGGTGACCATACCATTGTCTGTTTCAACGTGGTAAGCACCGATATGCTGAGTAATCCCGCCTGCTTCGCCGGAGGCAACACGCGTTGAACGGATGTAATCCAGTAATGAGGTTTTACCGTGGTCAACGTGACCCATAATGGTGACAACTGGCGCACGCGGCTCTAATTCTGCCGTAGTACCTGTATCACGATCACTCATTACCGCTTCTTCTAACTCGTTTTCACGGCGTAGAATAACTTTATGGCCCATTTCTTCAGCAACCAGCTGCGCCGTTTCTTGGTCAACAACTTGGTTAATAGTCGCCATAGCGCCCATTTTCATCATCACTTTGATGACTTGTGAACCTTTAACGGCCATTTTGTTAGCGAGTTCAGCAACGGTAATGGTTTCGCCGATTTGCACGTCACGGTTAACCGCTTGAGCTGGCTTGTTAAAGCCTTGCTGAAGAGTACTTTTACCGCGTTGCTTACCTTTACCACCACGTCCTGCCGCACGAGCTTCTTCACGGTCAGTCTTCGCTTCAGAGTGCTTATTGCCTTTCTTAGCACGCGGCGCTTTCGCAGGACGGCTACGCGTACGGCCGCCTTCTACTTCGCGATCATTTTCGTCTTCAGCTTGGCGAGCATGCTGTGAAGTGGTCACATGATAGTCAGTATCTTCTTCTGTCTTCTGACTCGCTTTTGCCCACTCTTCGCCTTTTTCTTCTGCCAGGCGGCGAGCTTCTTCAGCGACACGCTGCGCTTCGGCTTCGATTTTACGGCGCGCTTCTTCTTCAGTTTTACGCTTCAACTCAGCATTTTCGGCTTCGCGGCGTGCTTTTTCTGACTGTGCGTCTTTATTCATAGTTTGATTCTGTTGGGTCACTTTATTTGATTCCACCGCCTGACGTTTAGCGGCTTCTTCCGCCTCACGCTTAGCTTTTTCTTCCGCTTTACGCTTCGCTTCTTCAGCCGCCAGCTTGGCTTGCTCTGCCGCTTGCTGCGCTTTTTCTTCCGCTTCACGTTGTGCTTGAGCTTCTGCTTCTGCCTGAGCTTTACGCTCTGCTTCAGCATCTTCTTTCACATAAGTGCGTTTTTTGCGGACTTCGATCTGTACCGATTTACTTTTTCCACCGGTACTCGGGACGTTAAGCGTACTACGAGTTTTACGTTGTAGCGTCAATTTACTTGACGCTGTATTTTTCTGATGAGCGCGCAAGGTATCTTGCTCTTCTTGCGTCACAGAGTCGTTGTCGGATTTACGAATACCCGCATCAGCCAATTGCTGGACTAAGCGATCGACCGGAGTATTCAGTTGTGTTGCTAACGCTTTTACTGTTACATCAGTCATGCAATTCCTTCCTGTGTGTTATGCGTCGTCGCCAAACCAGCAGATATTACGAGCCGCCATAATCAACGTACCGGCTTTTTCTTCGTCCAGTTGTTCGATATCAGCTAGATCGTCAACACCTTGCTCCGCAAGATCTTCCAGGGTGGAAACACCAATAGCTGCTAAACGATTCGCTAAATCCGGAGTCATGCCTTCTACGCCCAGCAGATCTTCTGCCGGTGGTTTAATGGCTCCGCCTGTCGCAGAATCTTGAGCTATGGTGGTCAACGCAGTCTTAGCGCGTTCACGCAAAGCTTCTACCATCTCTTCGTCAAGGCCATCAATGTCCAGTAGTTCGTCAACCGGAATATAAGCCAATTCCTCGAGAGAAGAGAACCCTTCTTCAACTAGCACGGTGGCAAATTCTTCATCAATATCGAGATATTTTGTGAAGGTTGCAATAGCGGCATGTGCTTCTGCCTGGTGCTTAGCTTGTAAATCTTCAACCGTCATAACGTTCAGGTCCCAGCCACTCAGTTGAGAGGCTAAGCGAACGTTTTGTCCATTACGTCCGATCGCTTGCGCTAAAGTGCTCGCTTCAACGGCGATATCCATGGTGTGGTTATCTTCGTCGACCACAATCGAGGACACATCCGCAGGAGCCATCGCATTGATGACGAACTGCGCAGGATTATCATCCCACAACACGATATCAATACGCTCACCGCCTAATTCGCTGGAGACCGCTTGAACACGTGCGCCACGCATACCTACACAAGCGCCGACTGGGTCGATACGCTTATCGTTGGTTTTCACCGCAATCTTCGCCCGTGAGCCAGGATCACGCGCAGCTCCCTTTATCTCGATAACTTCTTCACCGATTTCAGGAACTTCGATACGGAACAGCTCAACGAGCATTTCGGCTTTTGAACGAGTAACGAAAAGCTGAGCACCGCGAGCCTCAGGACGTACCGCGTATAACACACCACGAATTCTATCGCCTGCGCGGAAGTTTTCGCGTGGTAACATGTCTTCGCGTAAAATCACGGCTTCAGCATTGTTACCCAAGTCTAGGATAATATTATCACGATTCACTTTCTTCACGATCGCGGTGATAATTTCACCTTGCTGCTCACGGAATTGGTCCACGACCAACGCCCGCTCTGCTTCGCGAACTTTTTGAACGATAACCTGTTTTGCCGTTTGAGTAGTGATACGGTCGAAGGTTACCGATTCGATTTGATCTTCAACGTATTCGCCGAGCTGGAAGTTTTCGTCTTCGTAACGCGCCGCATCTAGCGTAATTTCACGCGTAGGCATGGTGACTTCGTCGACGATTAACCAGCGACGAAACGTATCGAAGTCGCCGCTACGGCGATCGATTTCAACGCGGACTTCGATTTCTTGCTCATATTTTTTCTTAGTTGCCGTCGCTAGCGCGCTCTCTAAAGCTTCAAAAATTTTCTCACGCGGCAGTGATTTTTCATTCGAAACGGCTTCTACAACCGCTAAAATTTCTTTATTCATCCTGGTTAGCCTCAATCAGAACGTTTAAAAACGAGGGATAATGTTTGCTTTCTGAATATTGCTCAGTGCAAACACTTCGTCTTTGCCATCAACGGACAATGTGACCATCTCACCTTCAACAGATTTGATAGTCCCTTGCCATTTGCGACGATTTTGTACAGCGATTCGTAATACCACACTGACATCTTGGCCAGCGAAACGTTCATAATGCTCTACGGTAAATAACGGTCGATCCAGCCCTGGGGAAGACACTTCAAGGTGATAAGCCACGGTAATTGGATCTTCAACGTCCATCACAGCACTGACTTGATGGCTGACGTCTGCACAGTCATCAACATTAATACCATTTTCGCTATCTATATAGATACGAAGCGTTGATGTGCGAGCACGCACAAATTCTATTCCTACCAACTCGTAACCCAGCGCTTCGACTGGTGCTGAGATCAACTCTGTTAACTTCTGTTCTAACGTGGACAAAGCCACCCCCAAGACATAAAAAAAGGGCTAACGCCCAGTATGACAACGCTTTTCTGATAATAAAAAACCCCGAAAAATCGGGGTTTTTATCAGAATCCTGTATGGGCCTGTCGAAGACAGGAGCCATTTTCGATAGACATTTTTCTAAAACCCGTCGTATGAACGACGTCGATTTGGAAAAAGAACTAGGAAAATGGTTGCGGGGGCCGGATTTGAACCGACGACCTTCGGGTTATGAGCCCGACGAGCTACCAGGCTGCTCCACCCCGCGTCCGAAAAACAGGTCAATATTACGCCTAGTAGAGGACAAAAGCAAATTTAACTGAAGGCGCGGTGAAGAATATGACTCAGCTACGCCGCGTATAAAAATTTGTTTCTACAATAATGCCTGTAATTATCTAACTCTGTTAAAAAGATTAAATATATAAATTATGCTCATACATAACTTAGTATTAATCTATTAATTTTTTTCACTTAACATTCATAGTGAAAAATACGACGATTACCTCTCATCTCCTAGTAGTAAAATGCTAACAAAACCGTACAGTGATTTATCACCGTTTATTTACCGTTTAATTGAATACAAACACTCTATTATCGAAATTAAGTAATAAGAAAAATACATTGCGAGGCGGACTCCCCCTCTAGCACTCCATCTTTCAAGGAAGATATATGCGTGATTTTTTGCCGTTCGCTAAGCCCGCGTTCGATGAAAAGGAATTGCTTGCAGTTAAAGAAGTGCTCGACTCAGGCTGGATTACAACCGGCCCGAAAAATAGTGAGCTTGAAGCACTCTTTCGTGACTACACCGGTAATAGACACGCTATCGCCGTCAATTCAGCAACGGCAGGTATGCACGTTAGCTTATTGGCATTGGGTATAGGTCCAGGAGACGAAGTTATTACGCCCTCTTTTACTTGGGTCTCCACGGTCAATATTATCGAAATGATCGGTGCTACGCCTGTTATGGTGGATGTTGACCCTAATACGCTATTAGTCAGTCCTCAAATCATTGAAAATGCAATTACGCCAAAGACTAAGGCAATAATCCCGGTACATTTTGCCGGCGTTCCTGTTGATTTATCCGCTATTTACGATATCGGTAGACGTTACCGACTTCCTATCATTGAAGATGCTGCGCACGCTTTAGGAACCCACTATCATCAACGCCGTATTGGCGCACAAGGTACTGCGATATTTTCTTTTCACGCTATTAAAAATATTACCTGCGGCGAAGGCGGCTTAATTATCACGGATGATGATGAATTTGCCGAACGCGTCAGAGGCCTTAAATTCCATGGTCTAGGCCTCGATAACAACTCGCATTCAGGGTGGGGGCGCTCACCTCATGCTGAAGTGCTACAGCCAGGGCTAAAGTATAATCTTGCGGATCTCAATGCCACGATTGCCATCGTACAAATGCAGAAGTTGCCTGCCTTTAACGAGCAACGGCGTTCCTTAGCGGAACGATACTTAACGCTATTACAAGATTTACCCTTGCTTCCTCTACATATCCCTAGCTGGCCACATACGCATGCTTGGCATCTTTTTATCGTCCGTGTGGATGAGGCGAACTGTGGTATTCACCGCGATACTCTAATGAAAAAGCTCCATCAACGGGGTATTGGGAGTGGTCTGCATTTTCGTGCGGCGCATACGCACGCTTTTTACCGCCAGAAGTATTGCCATCTTTCCCTCCCACACAGTGAATGGAATAGCAATACCGTCTGTTCTCTCCCTTTATTTCCGGGGATGACAGAAGAGGATATTTTATATGTTAGCCACACAATTCACGATATTTTAAGGTAATGCTATGTCGATAAATTCCCCACTTACCCTCATATCGATTGTGATCCCCGTTTTTAATGAAGAACAATGTTTACCTGAGTTAATAACGCGTACCGTCGCAGTATGCAAAGATCTCAATTACCCCTACGAAATTATCATGGTTGATGATGGAAGTAGTGACCATTCCGTCTCTCTACTTCGTGAAGCGGCAAACAGTGATACGAATACGATTACCGCCATTCTTCTTAATCGTAACTATGGTCAACATGCCGCACTGATGGCTGGCTTTAGTCAGGCTAAGGGCGATTTAATCATCACTCTTGATGCCGACTTACAAAATCCTCCAGAAGAGATCCCTCTACTGATCAATAAAGCAGCAGAAGGCTATGACGTCGTCGGTACCGTTAGAATCGATCGTCAAGACAGCCTGTTTCGTAAAACCGCCTCTAAGCTTATTAACTGTCTAATTCAGCGGTCTACTGGTCAAAATATTGGCGATTACGGATGTATGCTGCGTGCCTATCGCCGCCATATTATCGATGCCATGCTCACTTGCCACGAAAGAAGTACTTTTATTCCGCTGCTCGCGAATACTTTCGCCCGGCGAGTCATTGATGTTCCCGTTAAGCATGCCGAGCGGGAATATGGTGAATCTAAATATACGACAATGCGGTTGATTAATCTTATGTATGACTTAATCACCTGTATTACCACTACCCCCCTACGCCTCCTCAGTATTTTCGGCAGCATTATCGCCGTTATCGGTTTCCTATGTTCTCTCTTCTTGATCACTATGCGCATTATTTTGGGGCCGCAATGGTCGGCAGACGGTGTCTTTTTACTCTTCGCATTACTCTTTATTTTTATTGGTGCCCAATTTATAGGGCTAGGATTGCTCGGAGAATATATTGGCAGAATCTATAACGATGTAAGAGCAAGACCTCGCTACTTTATTCAACAGATAGTGAAATCCACTAAGCAATAATTAATATAGGAATAATAATGAACGCTGTCGTTTTTGCTTACCACGATATTGGCTGTACGGGGATTATTGAGTTACTCAAGGCTGGAGTCACGATTAATGCGATATTTACTCATACCGATAATAAAGATGAAAATATATTTTACCGCTCTGTAGCCAAATTAGCGGCAGAGCATGAAATTGCTGTTTATGCTCCGGATGATGTTAATCATCCGATCTGGGTCAAAAAAATAAAATCTATAAGTCCTGATTTAATTTTCTCTTTTTACTTCCGACAGCCTATTAGTCGGCAAATTCTCGACTGTGCCCCTGATCGGGCGTTCAATCTTCATGGATCCCTATTACCTAAATATCGGGGCTGTGCGCCTCTTAATTGGGTGCTCGCCAACGGTGAGTCTGAAACGGGAGTGACTCTCCACCGTATGGTAGAGCAACTTGATGCGGGCGAAATTATTGCTCAACGACAGGTTACGATTAGCGACAGTGACACCGCATTAACACTCCATCACAAACTCTGCCAACTCGCTCACTCGCTTCTCGCAGAAACCTTGCCTAGTCTGCTCCAAGGCAACTACACAGCGATCGCACAGGATGAGTCACAGGCGACCTATTTCCGCCGCCGAACGCCAGAAGATGGACGACTAGATTGGAACCAACCCGCTAGTACTTTGAACAATTTGGTCAGAGCGGTCACTTATCCATGGCCAGGCGCATTAAGCTATGCGGGTAACCAACCGCTTATTGTTTGGCAAGCTGCGATCACCCCTCTCGAACATCATTCGCTACCTGTAACGGTACTATCTGTCTCCCCCTTACGTATCGCTTGTCAGGAAAATGCGTTAGAGATTATTACCAGTCAGCCCTCGCAAGGACTCTATATGCAGGGTTCGCAACTCGCGGAATACTTAGGGTTAGTCGTTGGGTCACGCCTTCAAAATGCTCTACCACGGCGAAAAACAACACGCACGAAAGTACTTATTTTGGGTGTAAATGGTTTTATTGGTAATCATCTTACTGAGCGACTGCTTACCTCAGGTAACTATGATGTTTACGGGTTGGATATTGGTTCAGAAGCAATAGCCCGTTTTTTGGATTCACCACGCTTCCACTTCGTTGAAGGAGATATCAGTATTCATTCAGAGTGGATCGAATACCATATTAAGAAGTGCGACATCGTTCTACCGTTAGTGGCAATTGCCACACCAATTGAATATACCCGTAATCCTTTACGTGTCTTCGAGCTGGATTTTGAAGAGAACTTAAAAATCATTCGTGATTGTGTGAAATATAACAAACGCGTAATTTTCCCTTCAACCTCGGAAGTTTACGGGATGTGTACTGATGAGGAATTTAACGAAAACCATTCGTCCCTCGTCGTCGGCCCCATCGATAAACAACGTTGGATCTACTCTGTTTCGAAACAGTTACTAGATAGGATCATCTGGGCTTATGGCGATAAACATGGCCTGCAATTCACTCTATTTCGACCATTTAATTGGATGGGTCCTCGCTTGGATAGCCTCGATGCAGCAAGGATTGGAAGTTCACGTGCCATCACACAGTTAATTTTAAATCTCGTCGAGGGGACGCCGATAAAACTCATTGAAGGAGGACATCAAAAACGGTGTTTCACCGATATCAACGATGGGATTTCTGCGCTATTTCGAATCATCGAGAATCCGAATAATATTTGCAATGGAAAGATTATTAATATCGGTAACCCACACAATGAGGCTAGCATTAGTCAACTCGCACAGATGCTTCTTACCTGCTTTGAGAAGCATCCCTTACGCGCTCACTTTCCTCCTTTTGCTGGGTTTAAACCGATTGAAAGCCGTCAGTTCTATGGTGAGGGTTACCAAGATGTAGAACACCGTAAACCGAGCATAAGTAATGCGCAGCGCTATCTCGACTGGCAACCGACCATTCCCTTAGCACAGACCATTGAACGCACGCTCGATTTTTTTCTTCGTTCAGTAACCCTTACAGATGACGATAAATAAGATGAGACGTGTAGGACTGCGTATCGATGTTGATACACTTCGCGGCACACGGTATGGGGTGCCTTCCCTCCTCACTCATTTAGCGCAACACCAGCTTAGGGCGAGTTTCTTTTTTAGTGTCGGCCCAGACAATATGGGTCGTCATCTCTGGCGGCTGATCAAGCCACGCTTTCTGTTAAAAATGATCCGCTCTCGTGCCGCGTCACTGTATGGGTGGGATATTCTATTAGCCGGGACGTGTTGGCCAGGAAAAAAAATTGGCCAGCGCTGTGAGACGATAATTCAGGACACCGCGAAAACTCACGAAGTTGGTTTACACGCTTGGGATCATTACGCTTGGCAGACGCATATCGAGTCGTGGGGTGAACAACAAATTGTTGAACAGCTGACACTCGGCCTTCAGGAACTTTCCCGTATTATCGGCAGGCCTGTCGAATGCTCCGCAGCACCTGGCTGGAGAGCAGATCAACGTGTTATTGAGTTTGAACAACGCTTCGCTTTGCGCTATCACAGCGATTGTCGCGGCAGTGAGATGTTCCGGCCACTCATTTCCTCGGTGAACTTGGCAACCGTACAAATTCCGGTAACGTTACCGACGTGGGATGAAGTCGTCGGCCGTGCTTTACCTGCAAAAGCCTTCAACCGCTACTTGCTTGACAATATTCATCAAGCGAAAGGTGATCCGGTTTACACGATCCATGCGGAGGTAGAAGGAATTGTTGCCGGGAAATATTTCGAGCAGTTATTGCAGATGGCCGCCGATGAAGGCATTACGTTTTGTCCCCTCAGCGAGCTACTCACCGAGCGACTTTCGCCTCTCCCGACAGGAAAAGTTATTCGTAAAAAACAAGCCGGCAGAGAAGGCTGGCTGGGTCATCAGGAGCTGCAATCGTGAGTCGCGTCCGCCTATCTTTCCTATTTCTAGCAGCCTTGATCGCACTCTACTACCTTATACCGATTAATGGCCGCCTACTTTGGCAGCCGGATGAAACTCGCTACGCCGAGATCAGTCGTGAAATGTTAAGCAACGGTCACTGGGCGGTACCTCACTTCCTCGATCTGCGCTATTTTGAAAAACCGATGCTTGGCAACTGAAACGCAGTGACGTGATGATGCTTAATAACCGAGGCGAATTGGCGTACGGCCTGAGCTACCCCGATGCACGACATAAATTTATCTCCTTAGCTGACTTTCCCGCGTGGCTAGCTCAACACAGAGCTAGTGGTACGATTTCACTTTTTCTGAAAGTGGAAAATAAAGCACTCCCCCCCAAGCGTGCCTCCCGCTGATCGGGTCGTGCAGCAAGGGAGAGTTATCCTAATTCAGTATTTCCCACAATGATCGTCTGGTGGCAATTATTAATAACCAGCCTGCTAAGCGGTATCGCCCAACTCTGCCAAAAACAAGCGGCATTAAGTATAAATCGGCGTTGGTTTTATATTTGGATGTTGATTGCGCTAGGGCTACTCTCCCTAGCTATGCTGTGCTGGTTACGGGTGTTGCAGATACTGCCGGTAGGTATCGCTTATCCTTTGTTGAGTCTTAATTATCTTTGGGTGGCGTTGATGTCGTACTTGCTATGGCGAGAACCAATCGTCAAACAACAATGGTTAGGTATCCTTTTCATTATTATTGGGACATTTTTATTGGGTACGTCATATTGAAAAGGTATCGCTGGGCCATTACGAGTATTTTTTTAGTGACGATTGCACAAGTTCTACTTCGCTTGGCTATGCATACTGGACCCGATACTTTTTCTCTCGTATTTTTCTTAAGTATTAGGCCCGAAACACTCTATTTATTTTTAGGCTTGTTCAGTTATGGTTTATCTTTGCTTAGCTGGACCCGAGCACTACGCAACCTCCCCCTTGCCGAGGCTTATCCGCTACTTAGTCTCAGCTATATACTTGTATGGATAACATCACTATTCATCCCCACCGAAAAAAATTCATTAAGTTACCAAGCTGTGATTGGCATTGGATGCATTATTATGGGTATCTATTTGATCATGGCAATAAAAAAAGATAACCCCCCTCAAATATTAAATGCCCACATACTTTCTGAAAACGTCCTCTTACACATAGGATATAAAAAAGGGGACGGAGTAAATAACCCACCTACTGTACAAAAAAACAACCACCCTTCATTAAAATATATAAATTAATAATTGAAAAATGACTTTAGTCATCATTTTAAACAACACCCATGGAAAAATAAATTAATTATGAATGCATGATTATTTTATAAGAATGAGGATTCAATCTATGGGAAATGTTAGTGCAGGTGCCACAAAAAAAATGGGCTTAACTGCTCTCACTTTAGTCACTGCCTCTAATATGATGGGATCGGGTGTATTTATGCTACCGACCAATCTGGCAGGAGTAGGTTATATTTCATTATGGGGGTGGGTATTTACTATTATTGGTGTAATTGCTTTAGCATTAGTATTTGCTAAAACCAGTCTAATCACCCCGCGTGCGGGAGGTATTGTCGCTTATGCAAGTGATGCTTTCGGCCCCTTTATTGGCTTCCAAACCACAGTGTGTTATTGGATTAGTGCTTGGATAGGAAATGTCGCATTACTGGTCGCTGGTGTCGGCTACCTTAGCTATTTCTTCCCTATTCTTCACCAACCGATTTACGGTTGTATCACTGGAATTATTATTTTATGGGCATTTATCGCCTTTGGGAGTTTGGGAGCAAGAACTGCGGGAAAAGCCCAATCCTTTACCGCTAGTTGTATGCTTTTAGTGGTATTAGGTGTAGGAATCATTGGTTGGTTTTGGTTTGACCCAAAGCTATTTACCACGGTCTATAACGGTACAGGACATAGCGATAGTTCCGCCATCATGTCTGCAGCCTCAATCGCATTATGGGGATTCTTAGGTGTCGAGTCTGCGGTCGTCTCGTCAGGACAAGTCGAAAATCCAGAGCGTACCGTTCCGCGAGCAACAGTTTATGGTTTATTGATTGCTTCGGTTTGTTATGTTGGTAGCTGTACCGTCATTATGGGACTCGTCCCTCACGAAGAATTGATTAATTCAGCTGCTCCCTTCGCCGACGCCGCACGCTATATGTTTGGCAAAACTGCCGGTAATATTGCTTCAGCGCTAAGTATTATTGCCTGCTTTGGTTCAATCTCCGGCTGGCTAATCTTACAATCTGAGGGACCTCGAGCTGGTGCAAAACAGGGTTTATTTCCGAAAGTTTTCGCACAAACTAATAAAAATGATGTACCTATAAAAGGGCTTATTATCTCAGGGATATTGATGAGTATCGTCCTGTTATTAACAGCTTCCCCTAATCTCGCTAAGCAGTTTCAAGTTGTTATATTAATGTCCGTATTCGCTTCTCTACTCCCCTATATGTACGCGATTATTTCACTCCCTATCATCATGATGAATAAAAATAAAAACCATGGCGCTAGCTTTATATTCTACTGCGTGCTGGCAATTATAGGCATGATATATAGCATCTTCGCACTACTAGGCTCAGGCACTGATTCCATTTTTTGGGGAACAGTAATAATGTCGGTAACTATCCCTCTATTCTCTTTCGTCGTGGCGGGCCGTAATAAAAATGGTCAACCCAGCGGTAATGTTGAAAGTTAATTTAATAAATAAACTATCTATAGGAGTTAAAAATGTCTTTATCTATTACGGATCAAAATAAACTAGATGCATTCTGGGCGCACTGTGTAAAAAATCAATATTTCAATATTGGCTATCCAGAGTCAGCAGATTTCGATTATTCTATACTCGAAAGATTTTTAAGGTTCTCAATTAATAATTGTGGCGACTGGGCAGAGTATTGTAATTATTTACTAAACTCTTTCGATTTTGAAAAAGAAGTGATGGAATATTTTTCAAATATCTTCAATATCCCATTCGAAGAAAGTTGGGGGTATGTCACCAATGGTGGCACCGAAAGTAACATGTTTGGTTGTTATCTTGGAAGAGAGTTATTCCCAGATGGAACGCTTTACTACTCCAAGGACACTCATTACTCAGTAGCTAAAATTGTAAAACTATTAAGAATTAAATCACAATTAGTCAATTCACAACCCAATGGTGAAATAGATTATGACGATCTTATAAAGAAAATAACCCTCTCCGGTGAATTGCATTCTATTATATTTGCCAATATCGGAACTACCGTACGCGGTGCGATTGATAATATTAGTGAAATTCAAAATAGGATTGCGGCAATCGGTATTCCGCGAGAAAATTACTACTTGCATGCTGATGCCGCGCTCAGTGGTATGATTTTACCGTTTGTTGAAAATCCGCAGCCATTCACTTTTGCCGAGGGTATCGATTCAATTGGCGTATCGGGACATAAGATGATTGGTTCACCTATTCCTTGTGGCATCGTAGTCGCTAAGAAAAAGAACGTCGACCGAATTAGCGTTGAAATTGATTATATTGCCGCACACGATAAAACCATCTCCGGTTCGCGTAATGGCCATACACCACTAATGATGTGGGCTGCAGTACGCAGTCACTCAGAAGCCGAGTGGCGTCGTCGTATAGGGCATAGCTTAACTATGGCTAACTATGCAGTTGATCGTTTCAAAGCCGCTGGAATTGATGCCTTATGCCATAGAAACTCTATTACTGTCGTCTTCCCCAAACCTTCTGAATGGGTATGGAAAAAACACTGCCTCGCTATATCTGATGATGTCGCACATCTCATTACAACTGCCCATCATCTCGATAGTTCTCAGATTGACCAATTAATTGACGACGTTATTGCTGATAAAAATCAACGAGCCGCGTAGTGAAGGTCATACCATAGAAGACTTTGGTGTCGACCCGTCGCCACCAAAGTCTCAAGCAAAAATACTAATACTGTCGGCATTTGAATCGCTGGGGGTAGGTATTAAGAGGACTCAAAATGAGCACTAAAACAAAAGCAATACGTGGTATGCGGGATGTGCTACCTGACGAAACACCTATATGGCAATGGCTGGAAAATAAATTACGTCGGTTAACTTTTCGATATGGCTATAATGAAATGCGCTTACCCTTGTTGGAACCCGTTTCTTTATTTGAACGTAGTATCGGTGAAGCAACGGACATCATCGCCAAAGAAATGTATAACTTTACTGATAAAAGCGGTGAACACGTTACTTTACGCCCTGAAGGCACAAGTGGCTGTATGCGCGCAGTATTAGAAAATAATCTTTGCTATAACAAAACGCAGCGAATTTGGTATCAAGGTCCTATGTTTCGTTATGAACGTCCGCAAAAAGGTCGCCTACGTCAGTTTACTCAATTTGGCGTAGAGGCTTTTGCGATGAAAGGACCAGATATTGATGCAGAATTAATTTTTATGGTCCGAGACCTATTCCAAGAGCTCGGGCTTGCCCAGTATGTTCGTTTAGAACTTAATTCCTTAGGAACCCTAGAAGAACGCCAGCAACATCGTGAGCAACTACTGCTATGGTTCGAAGCTCATCGGGATATTCTTGATGAAGAAAGTATTAAGCGCCTTGAAACTAATCCACTGCGTATCCTCGATAGCAAAAATCCGGCGATGCAATCTATGCTTGAACAGGCTCCTAAGTTATTGGACTATTTAAATGAGGAGTCTCGAAACCACTTCAACACCGTCTGCCAAATCATCGATTGCGCAGGTATCCCTTATACTATCAATCCTCGCTTAGTCCGTGGTTTGGACTATTACACTCGTACCGTTTTTGAATGGATCACCGATGAACTAGGTGCGCAAGGAACTGTATGTGGCGGCGGGCGTTACGACGGATTAGCTGAGCTATTTAATCCTAAAGCACTTCCTGCTTGTGGCTTTGCTATTGGTATTGAACGTCTCTTACTTCTTATTCAAACTCTACAGCAGAATGATAATCCCTTATGGCATTTTAGCCCTAACGTCGTCATCACCAATGAGATGAACGATGGCGGCTTATACGCACAAACTATTGCCGAGAAGATTCGGAGCAACATTAACGCATTGAGTGTCGTTGTCGATTGTAGTGGCTCAAAACTTAAACGACAGCACCATACTGCGCGCCAGAACCAGTGCCAAATCATAGTGACGATTAATAAGGATCATACATTACGCATGTGGGACCTCAGCGGTGCCCAGCAACTCACAATTGGTGAGAAAGAGCTTATAAATTGGTTGCAAAAATATTACCAAAAATTTTTAGGCTAATAACCTTAGCCTAAGTGCAAGGCTGCATCCTAGAAATTGGCATATTCTATTTTTGCCCACTCTGGAAACCTTTTTCATTGATGGGCAAGTTACCGAGAGCTATCGCTATGCCGAGAAAAAATCGATTATTTATCGAAGGATTTCCTCACCTAACTCAACTCAAAGGTCATAACGGTGAGCCACTATTTCGTGAAGAAAATGACTATACAGCCTTTGAACTCGCACTCGCTCTTGCTGCAAAACGTTACGCAGTGGAGATTCATAGTTACTCATTGGCTACCGAAAGAGTTTTGCTAATGGTTAGCGCAGAAAGTCGCCTGGCGCTGAGTAGTTTTATTCAATATCTCGGAAGACGATATGTACCCTATTATAATCACCGTTATCAACGCTATGGCTCGTTATGGGAGAACCGATATTCCTGTAGCCCTTTACAAGCAAGTACCTATTTTCTGATAGTTAAACGTTTTATAGAGTGCAATGAGGATGGTGTTAAAAGCCACCATAGCGACGGGTTAAGCCCTAAAGATATTATTGTCCCTCATCAAGAGTGGCTAAACCTAGCGGATGATGAAGTCCAGCAACATCGGAGATTCAAAGAATTTTGCTGCACACCATTGAATGCTGCACTGGTAATTAGAATTCGTAATACGCTAAGCCAAAATTGTCTCCTTGCTACTCCTGCTGTGAGTAAAAGACTCGAATCACCATTGGCCTGTTCACTACAAGCTCGGCATCGTGGAAGGCCTCGTAAATACACCCCTTCTAATATTGATATACGGATAAACATTGAACAACATGCAGCAGCTTTCCTACGCCAACGTGGGTACCAGCAAGTTCGTCTATCGCTGATAGAGAATGAGTTTTTATTGACTCAGAAAAATTCAACCCTTTTCAGTCCTGTTCGGCTCCGTCGCGATGGTACAACGGGGTGCTTACGGCTAATGACTGATACTCACTCCCAACAATCGATGAGTAGAATATGGTACTCAGGCACAATGTTTGGCCAAAGACACCATAATCAATCTTTACAACAAAGTGACCAGGTTGGCGCTGAAGCTTTCGATATGGCAGGCATCGATATTGAATTAGAACAGCTGGTACTTCAGGCGCTTTTTTTTAAACAACTCGGTATCGCTGAAAAAACCGAATTGCATTTGAATATGCTAGGCGATCCTAGCGCTCTTAAGGATTTTCGCCGAGCTCTTGATACTTACTATCGCCCACACGCCCATTTATTTGCACCTGAGCAGCAAGAGGAGCTGAAGTTTCATCCAGAAAGGTTGATCAATTCTAACGATCCTCTTCTACAACTTCTCGCTACAACAGCACCAAATATTAACGACCATATTTCTACCGATTCTCAGCAACGATTTATCCGTCTACAGCTGGCGCTTAATCAAGCAGGTATTGCTTGGCATCATGATACTCAACTTTTCCCCCGTAATGAGTACTGCCAAATCGTCTTTGAGTGGAGAAATAACGATATCGTGATAAGTCGAGGTGGCCGTTACGATGCCAGTGCGAGTCGAACCGTCGGATATCCGATCGCTGCTTGTGGATTTGCCTTTTTGATAGGTCCTATCGCTCAGCTATTCGATAAGCGTAAAGTCGAACTCAACTCAACGTCTTCTATCGATATTGTTATTATCGCGAGTCAACCCAGAGTTGCCGTACAAACAGTACTTTTGGCACGAAAACTACGCCAACAATTCCCTGAATTAAGTATTATGACAGATAGCTCCCAATTGAGGATGGCGACTCGACACAAAAATTCTCGTAATCAAGGAGCAAAAATCACGCTTGAAGTGGAGGGTGACGGCTATTCACTTCGACTTTATAAGGCTAAAGACCCAGAATACGAAACAACAACGATTGAGTCGATCGGCGATCACTTAGGGAAAATACTATGGTTTCGATAGATAAGCAGATCTCAGACACAAAAAAAGACGCTATTAAGCGTCTTTTTTCTTAAGATTGGTACCGAGGACGGGACTTGAACCCGTAAGCCCTATTTGGGCACTACCACCTCAAGGTAGCGTGTCTACCAATTCCACCACCACGGCACTGCTGATACTTACAATCAGTTTGGCGTTACTGCGGGATATCACTCGCTGGCGAAGAGGTTTTCGCTGGCTGTTGAGTTTGCTCAGACTTAGCTGGTCCACTCAGATTATCCCACTCACTGCCTTTATGTGTTTTATTACTGTTTAGATTACCAAGCACCAGGCTAATAATGAAAAACAGCGCAGCAAGAATACCGGTCATACGTGTCAGGAAGTTTCCTGAACCGCTTGAACCAAATAATGTTCCAGAGGCACCTGCACCGAAAGATGCGCCCATATCAGCGCCTTTACCTTGCTGTAGCATCACCATAGCGATTAACGCAACAGCGACCAGCAGGAAAATAACTAAAAGAGCTTCGTACATAATTAACCTGTTTCCTTGTACGTAATCGTACATTTAAAACGCATCTACCTTCACGAAGAAAGAACTCCCCTGAAGTGGATGTGAATACTAACGAAAGGCAACGCACTCTGCAAGTGCAATTTACGTTGCAACATTTGATCGCAGAAAAAAACAGCAACCTCATTGGTACCCCTAGGCTTAGTGGGTACATAAGCGACTGTTTATCTCCTCCAGGTCGACACCGAAACGACTAAAGGCCTTTCACTACGTCCGCGATAGACTGAGCCAATTCCGTGACTTCCACGCTATTTCCACCTTCAACCATGACGCGAATCAATGGCTCAGTGCCAGATTTACGTAACAGGACGCGGCCTCGTCCGGCCAGTTGTTGCTCAGCGCGGTGTAATGCGGCTAGAACTTCTGGATGTTGTAACGGATCGCTACCGGAGGTAAAACGCACGTTGACAAGGACTTGTGGTAAGAGCTTCATTCCACTGCATAAATCGTGCAGGGATAATTTATTTCCTACTACCGCTGTTAACACTTGTAGCCCAGCAATAATGCCATCACCCGTTGTGGTTTTATCAAGTAAGATCACATGGCCAGAGTTCTCAGCCCCGACGACCCATCCTCGCTCTTTGAGCTTTTCCAATACATAGCGGTCACCGACTTTTGCCCGCTCGAAAGGAATACCGAGCTGTTTCAGCGCGATCTCAAGGCCCATATTACTCATCAGCGTACCGACGACGCCGCCACGCAGGTTTCCTTGGCGTAAGCGCTCACGAGCGATGATATAGAGAATTTGATCGCCGTCGACAGTCTGCCCGAGGTGGTCAACCATCATAATACGGTCGCCATCGCCATCGAGAGCGAATCCTAAGTCCGCCTTTTCTGCTATGACAGTTTGTTTAAGTAGATCTAAATCCGTTGCCCCGCACTCTTTATTGATGTTCATCCCATCGGGTGAAGCGCCGATGGTAATGACTTCGGCCCCTAGTTCACGCAGTACGTTGGGGGCGATGTGGTAGGTCGCGCCATTTGCGCAGTCGACAACGATTTTTAACTGATTCAAGCTAAGTTCGCTCGGGAATGTTCCTTTACAGAACTCAATATATCGCCCAGCGGCATCTACAATACGGCTAGCACGGCCTAACTCCGCAGAAGGTACGCAAGTGATGTTCTTGTCTAGCTCTGCTTCAATCGCCGCCTCGACCTCGTCAGGAAGCTTCGTCCCTTCGGTCGAAAAGAATTTGATACCGTTATCATCGAAAGGATTATGGGAGGCAGAGATGACGACACCCGCTTCTGCACGGAAAGTACGCGTCAAATAGGCAATCGCAGGGGTTGGCATAGGCCCTGTGAAGGCAGCTGAAAGTCCTGCCGCGGCCAATCCCGCCTCTAGAGCCGACTCCAGCATGTAGCCAGAGATACGTGTATCTTTGCCGATAATTACTTTCTTCGATCCCTGACCCGCTAACACTTTACCGGCGGCCCATCCTAATTTTAAAACAAAATCAGGGGTAATAGGGAATTCGCCAACTTTACCGCGAATACCGTCGGTACCGAAATATTTACGTTCACTCATGCGTTATCCTTTTGCTCTGAGCGTGGCTTCAACCACGCGAATGGCTTCGACGCTTTCTTTAACATCATGCACGCGAATAATGTGAGCGCCCTGCATCGCGGCAATGACAGCACAGGCCAGACTTCCACTCAGTCGCTGAGTAGGTCCGACATTCAGGAGTTGGCCAATCATAGACTTACGAGACATTCCCACTAGCAATGGTAAATCAAAGTGGTGGAAGTGCCCAAGATTCGCCAATAGTTCATAATTGTGTTGGACCGTTTTGCCAAAACCGAAACCCGGGTCGAGTACTAGGTTTTCCCGACGTATCCCCGCAGCGACACAGCGCTCGATTTCAGTGGCTAAGAAGCCATCGACTTCTGTAATAATTTGCTGGTAACTGGGGCTATGTTGCATCGACTTAGGGTCGCCCTGCATATGCATCAAACAGACGGGTAAATCTACTTCAGCTGCGGCCTGCAGTGCGCCTGGCTCGTTTAACGAACGGATATCATTAATCAGATGCGCGCCAGCAGCGGCCGCGGCACGAATAACTTCTGGCTTAGAAGTATCAACGGAGATCCATACTTCGAAACGTTGCGCTAAGGCCTCTACAACAGGAATGACGCGCGTCAACTCTTCCTCTACCGATACTTCATCGGCCCCAGGTCGCGTCGACTCGCCGCCGATATCAAGAATGGTTGCACCCGCAATGACCATTTCGTTCGCATGGGTGATGGCATCGATCAGAGTGTTATGGCGGCCACCATCAGAAAAAGAGTCTGGCGTCATATTCAAGATCCCCATTACATGGGGAAAGGAGAGATCGAGCTCAGTTCCTCGGGCGCGTAATTTCATTGTTTATCCTCTTTAACTCTCTATCGATGCGATGCAAAAAAAAGCCCCGCATGAGCGGGGCTTAATTGTAGCGCGAACTGGCACTATTTATCGAATAATTCAGACCTTACATCGGGTTGCCTGGATCATTATTCTCTGGTGCGTCGACAGGACGAGCTGCTTGTGGTGGTGCAACAGGCTCTTCTTCCTTCACTGCAAGCTCAGTCCAACCTGCTGGAGCACGAACTTCTCTACGCGCCATCAAATCATCGATTTGCGGGGCATCAATAGTTTCATACTTCATCAGAGCATCTTTCATCGTATGCAGGATGTCGATGTTCTCATTTAACAGTTTGCGCGCACGCTCGTAGTTATTATCGATGAGCTGCTTGATCTCTTGGTCGATAATACGCGCGGTTTCATCGGACATATGTTTCGCTTTCGCGACGGAACGACCTAAGAAAACTTCACCTTCTTCTTCTGCGTAGAGTAGAGGGCCGAGCTTCTCAGAGAAGCCCCATTGGGTAACCATATTGCGTGCGAGGTTAGTCGCAACTTTAATATCGTTTGAAGCACCCGTAGAGACTTTTTCCGAACCGTAGATGATCTCTTCTGCTAAGCGGCCGCCGTAAAGTGTAGAGATTTGGCTCTCTAACTTCTGACGACTTGCGCTAATTGCATCGCCTTCAGGTAAGAAGAAAGTCACCCCTAGCGCACGCCCACGAGGAATAATGGTCACCTTGTGTACTGGATCGTGCTCTGGTACGAGACGACCAATGATTGCGTGTCCTGCTTCGTGATAAGCCGTTGACTCTTTTTGCGCTTCGGTCATGACCATTGAGCGACGTTCCGCACCCATCATGATCTTGTCTTTAGCCTTCTCGAACTCAACCATCGACACGACACGTTGGTTGCTGCGTGCAGCAAACAATGCGGCTTCATTCACGAGGTTTGCTAAGTCAGCACCAGAAAATCCTGGTGTACCACGAGCGATGATCGCTGTATCAATGTCTGTCGCTAGAGGAACACGACGCATATGCACTTTTAAGATTTGCTCACGGCCACGTACGTCTGGCAGCCCAACAACGACTTGACGGTCAAAACGACCTGGACGAAGCAGTGCTGGATCGAGAACGTCAGGGCGGTTAGTCGCCGCAATAACGATAATCCCTTCATTGCCTTCGAAACCATCCATCTCAACCAGCATTTGGTTTAGGGTTTGCTCACGTTCATCGTGACCACCGCCTAACCCTGCTCCACGCTGACGTCCAACCGCATCGATTTCGTCGATAAAGATGATACAAGGAGCCGATTTTTTCGCTTGTTCAAACATATCACGAACGCGCGATGCACCGACGCCGACGAACATCTCAACGAAGTCAGAACCTGAAATGGTAAAGAAAGGAACTTTAGCTTCCCCTGCTATGGCCTTCGCCAGTAACGTTTTACCCGTACCTGGAGGGCCTACCATCAGCACGCCTTTAGGAATTTTTCCGCCTAGCTTTTGAAAACGCGAAGGTTCACGGAGATATTCCACTAGCTCGCTGACTTCCTCTTTCGCTTCATCACAGCCTGCAACATCAGCAAAAGTGGTTTTAATCTGATCTTCCGTCAACATGCGAGCCTTGCTCTTACCGAAAGACATGGCACCTTTACCACCGCCTCCCTGCATTTGACGCATAAAGAAGATCCATACACCAATGAGTAGCAACATTGGGAACCAGGAGATGAAGATAGAAGTCAGCAGACTTTGACCTTCAGGGGGCTCGCCAACAACTTTCACCTTCTTGGATAACAGGTTTTGCAGTAATTGCGGATCATTGACAGGAATATACGTAGTGTATTTATTGCTATCGTTAGTGGTTACGTTAATCTCACGCCCATTAATACGCGCCTCGCGAACCTGGTTTTGATTCACTTCTGTCACGAAAGTTGAATAATCGACTTTCTTGCCATTTGACTCGCTGGGCCCAAAGCTCTGGAATACGGTCATTAGCACGACTGCAATGACTAACCAGAGAATTAGGTTTTTCGCCATGTCACTCAAGGGATTAACCTCTTATTTACAACGATGTTAACAGAAAGCGTAGGGAGCTATATTTTGCGCCCAGTCGCTACAATGTACACTTCGCGAGAACGTGAACGCGAAGCGTCTGGCTTACGAACTTTGACTTTCGTAAATAAGGAGCGGATTTCGCGTAGGTAATCATCAAAACCATCTCCCTGGAACACCTTTACTACAAAACTGCCACCTGGTGCCAAAATATCACGGCACATTTCAAGAGCCAGCTCTATGAGATACATCGCGCGAGGAATATCTACCGCGGGAGTGCCACTCATATTTGGTGCCATATCTGACATTACTACCTGCACCTTACCGTCCCCGACACGATCGAGCAACGCTTTTAGTACAGCTTCTTCTCGGAAGTCACCTTGAAGAAAGTCTACACCAACAATGGGATCCATTGGCAGTATATCACACGCGATAATTCGGCCGTTTGCGCCAATCTGCTCGACCACGTATTGTGACCAACCACCTGGCGCAGCACCTAAATCTACAACCGTCATACCCGGTTTAAACAGACGATCACCTTGTTGGATCTCATCTAGTTTAAACCAAGCCCGCGAACGTAGACCTTTCTTTTGTGCTTGTAGCACATATTTATCGCTAAAGTGTTCCTGTAACCAGCGACTTGAGCTGGCTGAACGCTTCTTTCCCGTCATACTTTTTCCAACATTTTTGTATCGCAGCGATAAATCATTACGCAAAATGCTGCGTTGATTTGGCGATATACTAGAGATGGCGGTACAATGACCTGTTTTCAATCCCTGAGTAAGTAAATAATACGATGAATCTAAGCACTAAACAAAAACAGCACCTAAAAGGCCTCGCCCATCCACTGAAGCCAGTGGTGATGTTAGGCAACAACGGATTAACCGAAGGCGTTCTTGCGGAACTTGAACAAGCGCTCGCACATCACGAACTGGTCAAGGTCAAGATCTCGACAGAAGACCGGGAAACCAAAGCCCTGATTGTAGCGGCAATTGTTCGCGAAACCTCAGCAGCCGAAGTACAGGTTATCGGTAAAATGCTGGTGCTCTACCGACCGTCTAAAGAAAAGAAAATTTCTTTACCGCGCTAGTGCTGAAAGAAAGCATTACTCTTTCTTCCCAGTTAAAAGGCTGTTTTACAGCCTTTTTCTCTTCTTTAGATATATTAGCACGGTTAATCCGGCTTGCGGGGCCAAAATGGCGAAAAGGCTATTTCGGTAACAAGATATCGTCGTAATCCGAAGATTTAGAGGTATTCAACCTTAATCACTTCGTACTCTACATCTCCACCGGGTGTTTTCACTACCGCGACGTCATCCGCCTCTTTCCCGATCAATCCACGCGCCATCGGCGAGTTCACTGAGATAAGATTTTGCTTAAAATCAGCTTCGTCGTCACCCACGATACGATAAGTAACTTCGTCTTCAGAGTGAGTATTGTAAACCGTCACCGTCGCCCCAAAAATGACACGGCCTGTCGCAGACATTTTTGTCACATCAATAACTTGCGCGTTAGATAACTTTGCCTCGATCTCTTGAATACGACCTTCGCAAAACCCTTGCTCTTCACGTGCAGCATGGTATTCCGCATTTTCTTTTAAATCCCCGTGTTCGCGGGCGTCAGCAATCGACGCAATGATACGTGGACGCTTAACATTTTTAAGCTCATTAAGCTCTTCCCGCAGTTGTTCCGCCCCGCGCAGGGTCATAGGAATCTGGCTCATCTTTAACTCCTCATTCTTCTGTTATTCAGTCAATCATCCTGATTCGATATCAGCTTAACGAATTAAGCCGTACCTAAATTTGCAACAAAACAATCCCGCCTCAGATAGTCAGCTATCCAAGACGAGTGAATTTTTCAGTTTGATACATATTTTACCCGAGAGTTCAGCTCGGATCATCGTTTACTTTGCCCCTCAAGGGGACGTAGTATTGCGGGCTAAATTGTTAACGACGCCGAGATTATGCGACTTTCAAGACTTATCACAGCTCTCACCCTTGCAGTAACGCTGAACGTTTCTGCTACGCCTGTCGAGGATTATACCCAATATCTTCCCGATGGTACCAATCTGGCGTTCATGGCGCAAAGGGTAGGCGATACGACGCCGATTGTCGATTATCACGGAAAACAAATGGCCTTGCCCGCCAGTACGATGAAAGTCTTCACCGCGTTAGCTGCGCTATTGGAACTAGGTAACGATTTTCGCTTCCAGACGACCTTTGAAAGCCACCAAAAAATTTCTGGCGATACGTTACAAGGCGATTTAGTCGCACGCTTTGGAGGCGACCCGACTTTTACACGTCAAGACTTGCGTAATATGGTGGCACAGCTCAAACAAAAAGGCGTCACCCACATTCAGGGTAACCTCGTTATTGATACGTCTGTTTTCGCCAGCCACGATATGGCGCCGGGCTGGCCGTGGAATGATTTAACCCAATGTTTCAGTGCCCCGCCTGCGGCCGCGATTGTAGATAAGAATTGCTTTTCTATCTCACTATATAGCGCGAAAACCGCCGGAGAGAACGCGTTTATCCGTATTGCCTCTTATTATCCCGCTCATATGTATAGCGAGGTAAAAACCTTAGGTCCTAATTCGGGAGAGGCGCAATATTGCGAACTTGATGTCAATCCTGGTGAGCTAAACCGCTACACCTTAACCGGCTGCCTTCGTCAGCGTAGCGACCCACTGCCCTTAGCCTTCGCCGTACAGGATGGGGCGGCATGGGCTGGCGAGATTTTACGCGATGAGCTGAAAAAAGCCGATATCGATTATCGTGGTCATTTAGTCCGACAGACGCAGCCTAGCGAACCGGGTACTGTATTAGCTATCGAACAATCCGCCCCCCTTCACAGCTTATTACATACGATGTTGAAGAAGTCGGATAATATGATTGCCGATACCGTATTTCGTACCATCGGCCACCATTATTTTAACGTTCCCGGCACGTTTCGTGCAGGATCGGATGCCGTGCGTCGTATTCTTCGTGAAAAAGCGGGGGTCGATATGGGGAATACGATCCAGGTCGATGGTTCTGGACTCTCACGTCACGATCTCGTCGCTCCCGATACCATGATGCAAGCCCTTCAATTTATCGCTAAGAACGATAGTAGCCTCGATTTTATCAGCATGCTGCCATTAGCAGGTCATGATGGTACTCTGCAATATCGTGGGGGGCTACATGAAGCCGGCGTTGATGGAAAGCTCTCAGCGAAGACAGGATCGTTACAAGGAGTGTATAACTTGGCAGGCTTTTTAACCACATCCCGCGGAACGCGTATTGCCTTTGTACAATACCTTTCTGGGTATGCGGTGCCACCCGAAGATCAGCGGACAAGAAGAGTGCCATTAGTCCGGTTTGAAAGCCGCCTATATAGCGATCTCTATCGTAACTATTAATCATAAAAAAACCCGCTTGCGCGGGTTTTTCTCTACTAGAAGTGAGTGTTAAGACTCATATAGAACGTTCTGCCTGACTCGTTGTAGGTATAACCGCCCGCACCATATAAGGCACTAGATTGGCCTTTAGGATTAATCGTCTGCGTGGTTTGCGCATTACCTTCTCGGAAGTGACGTTTATCGAACAGATTATCAATCCCTGCGGTAACACTGACATTTTTGGTCGCATCCCACGTCGCGCTCGCACCGATAATGCTGTAAGGGCTGACTTCGCGGGTATCAGGATAGCTAACCTTATTACCTTGGTAATCTCGGCTTTTCGGTTTTTGCTTACCGTACCATGTCCAGGTTGCTTGCACGGAGAGATCCTGGCGGATTTGCCACTCAAGGTTCGAGTTCAGCGTAAACTGTGGGATCACGGATAAACGGTCGTGATTGGTCTTATCCTTACTTTGCAGCATCCACGTCATATTGTTATTCCATGTAACGGTATCAGTTACCGGAACATTGAAGGTACCTTCTAACCCTTCAACAACCGCACGTGGAACGTTATCCCATTTATAGAGTCGTGTACCGCTGCTGTTCGTCGAAGTAACATCGGTTCCCGATTCAATCTTATTGTGGTAATCATTACGGAAATAGGTCAGCCCAGCTTGTAGTCCAGAGAGATCCTTATATTCCAATCCAATCTCTTTATTAACACTGGTTTCTGCTTTTAGATCGCGATTCCCCTGTAAATAACAACCCGTGCTCGAGCTACCGTAGCATCCTTGTCCACGACTATAGAGAATATAGTTAGGGTTGGTCTGATAGAGATTCGGTGCCTTATAGGCTCGCGCAATCCCCATTTTCAACGTCCACTCATTAGTCAGCTGCTGCGTTAAATTCAGCGACGGGCTCCAATTCGTTCCCACAAGCGAGTGGTGATCAAAACGGATAGCTGGAGTAAGGACCGTTGAATCGGTAAGGTCCATATTATCTTCGGCAAACATCGAGAAGATCTGCGCTTGGCTATAAGGTGAACGCGTCCCCGTTCCCATACCGCTTACTGAACCACCAGCAGTACTGCCGGTCAGTGGCTGACTAGTCGAGGTACCATCTTTCATTTTTTGCTGGTTCCACTCCGTCCCTAAGGTAAGGTTCTGATCAACCCAGGCGGTGAAAGGAATACTGACTTCGCTGTGCAGCAGAAGATCACTCAGATCAATATCAGAGAACCCAGCGTTATTATTAAATATCCCCTCGGTTCCACCGGCTAAGCCTTCGCTTATCCTAGAGTTACGGGTTCTTTCATATTGCGCATAGGTATTGGTACTTACCCCATTATCCCAAACACCGGTCCAGGTTAAGGCATAGTCTTGGCGATAAATACGGTTCGTCTCATCGCCATACTTACTTTTCACATAGGCGGAGGTATTAGTATTTTGGGTATCTCCCGCATAGATATTACCTTGGCGGCTGGTTCCTGCTTCGAATTCGAGGTGTTGATTGTGCGCGAATTCCCAATTCAGCTTACCATGCAGATCTTTATCCCTTACGCCTTCACGCCCAGAAGGAAAGCTGCCTGCATAAGTCCCCGTTCGTGGAGCAGAATGGTTTTGGTTGATATCGTAAGCATCAGCCTGTGTCTTATCGATATTTCCCCAAATACTTAAGGTTAGGCTATCGGTAGCGGGACCCATTAAGCTGAAGTTGGTACGCTTAGTAGAGCCTTCAGATTTATGCTGCGGAACGTTGTAATACGCGTTCCATGAACCATGCCACTCTTTATTTGCTTGTTTAGTGATGATGTTGACCACCCCTCCCATCGCCCCGCTACCGTAGCGGGCCGCAGCCGGTCCACGAATGACTTCAATGTGGTCAATCATTTCAGGTGGTACCCAGTTGGTGTCGCCACGTGAATCTCGCTCACCCCGCCATCCATAGCGCACTGAGTTTTTACTACTTACCGGACGACCATCAATTAAGATCAAGGTGTTTTCCGGTCCCATGCCTCGAATATCGATTTGACGGTTGTTACCGCGCTGACCGCTGGTCGAGTTGCCGGTTAGATTGACGCCTGGCATGGTGCGAATGATCTCTGACACATCACGTGCAGGAGGATGCTTGCGGATCGCCTCAGAGGAGATCGTCGATACACCGGGTGCTTGTAGCGTTTGCTGGCGAGCGGTCACGACGATGGAATTATGGGCTTCTTCTGTAGGTACGGTGTCAGTATTGGTGGCCGTAGTAGTAGAAGTATCGTCCGATACCGGGGTAGTTACCGACACATCCGATTGTGCCGCTGAAGCCGGCGCGCAATAAAGTAAAAAGGAGCTACTTAGCTCAAGGCAAATTGCAGCAGAAAGAAATGATAATTTTTTCATTAGTTATAATCCCAGTTCCCTAGGTTAATGCTGTGTGTGTGAGAAATAATGAAGCCTCTTTACGCGCATTTATAATTGGTAACCAATTGCGCAATAAATGACAAACTACGTAAAGAGAGATTGCAATCTATTGCAGATGAAAATAATTATCAATACTATTATCATTAAATATCGGTTCTAACGGCTATTCGCCGCTGGCTCTTACAAAGATAAACGAACAAATGCTTACTCCTGAATGGTTTACCCCAGACATTGGTTCCGACATGTGGTGGCGCACTCAACAACAGCTCGGTGTACCGCGAATTGAACGGCTCTCCGATCAAGACTGTCGAGTGACTTTTCTTTGGCGCCAACCAGACTCGCAGCTAACACAAGCGGTCTGGCTCAATATTACTGGGATCACTGATCACCACCAGCCCGAGCCTCCTGTATCTCTAGTCCATTATCCCGCTAGCGACGTCTGGTACCTTTCCCTCACGCTTCCTGCTCATTGGCGAGGGAGCTACTGTTTAATCCCCGATACTAAACAGGATATCGGTTTACGCAGCCAAGATATCTTCCAACGACGTGAATGGTGGCGGGAACAATTTCGACATGCAGAGCACGATAAACTCAATTCACTACGTTCTTGGTCTGCCGGCCGGGGGATGGCTGTTTCACCCCTACATCTCCCCGACGCGCCACCACAAGTGGAGTGGCAAGCGTGGGAGCGCGGCGAACAATCGCCTGTTGCTGTGCAAGAGATACGTTGGGAGAGTCGTCGGCTAGGGAATTCGCGCCGTGTATGGTGGTACAGCACAGCAGACCACAAGACGACCCCACATCGGCGATTAGCCTTGTTACTGGACGGCCAGTTTTGGGCAAATACCCTCCCTATCGCCGGCCCCTTACAACAATTAACCGATGAAGGTAGACTCCCGCCAGCGCTCTACGTGATGCCGGAGATTATTGACCGGGAGCATCGGGGCCGTGAATATCCCTGTAATCGTGATTTTTGGCTCGCCGTCAATGAAGAACTTTTACCCTTAATTGCTAAGACCGTAAGCTGGCGCCCTGATCCGGCGCAGACCATCGTCACCGGACAAAGCTTTGGCGGGCTCGCTTCTGTATACGCCTGCTTAAACTGGCCAGATATATATGGAAAAGCTTTAAGCTTATCGGGATCGTTCTGGTGGCCAAATCGTGGGCATGCCGCAGGCTACCTTCCTCAACAACTCGCACAACATGCCCCCTCTAAGGCTCCACGAAAAATTATTCTCGAAGCGGGCTGCCGTGAAACCTTAATTTGCGAGGCCAATCGGGAGTTAGAAAAATGGTTAACCTACTACCACATCCCACATCGCTTGCAGTACGTAGAAGGTGGGCACGACGCGTTATGGTGGCGGGGCAGTTTATTAGAGGGTCTACACGCTTTATGGCAGGAAGAATAAGATGAGCAATATCGACGATAGTATTGAGCAACATTCCTTAAGTACGCTGCCTGATCTGCGCAGTTCTCGTTTACCCCTCGTTGCGGCGCAGCCCGGCATTTGGATTGCGGATCAGCTCTCTCCTTATGCTAACGCCTTTGCGGTAGCCCACGCCATTAGCTTACCGGGAACCCTCGATCCGACGGTGCTGAAACAGGCGATTGAACAAGGGTTAGCTGAGGCCGATACCCTACACTTCCGCTTTGAAGAGTACGAGGGTGAAGCTTACCAGTCTATCGACCCTGACTGTGTTTTCTTCATTGAGTGTCTCGACTTACGGGCTGAAACGCAGCCCCTCGCCACTGCCCATGCATTGATGAACGCTGATTTACAAAGCCCTTTACGTATCACCGATCAGGGGGCAACCGTTCGACAAGTACTGATGCACGTGAGTAATGATCAATGGATATGGTATCAACGTTACCATCACTTGCTAGTCGATGGATTCAGCTTTATCGCGATAACAAAACGTATTAGTGAAATATACGCTCACTTACGTCAGCAACAGCCCTTAAGCCCATCACCGTTTACGCCTTTCGATGAAGTCGTTGCGGAGTATCTTGCCTATCAGCAAGGTCCAAGCTATCAGAAAGACAAGCACTATTGGCAAGAAAAAGTCTCGCAGCTACCCGATCCGCTAAGCCTTGCCCAGGCCCCGCTCAATGGTGAGATCGCGACACCAGATGTCATACGCCATCATATCAGCTTCTCTGCCAGCCACATGGCGCCGCTTTACCAGCTGCTCGCTGAACAAGGCCTAACGCCGGTCGAGGGAGCCGTCACTTTAGTCAATACTTGGCTTGCTCATCTCACCGGACAGCAGCCGTTTAGTGCAGGATTTATTTTTATGCGTCGGATGGGGTCGGTGGCGCTGAGCGCAGTAGGCCCGGTCATTAACGTTTTACCCATGAGCGTCGGGTATCAACCGACCTTAACTATTACAGAGTTTGCGGCCCTACTCAGCAAAGAGATTAAGAAAAATCGTCGTCAGCAACGCTACGACGCCGAACAGATCAGCCGTGACCTAGGACTGACCGGCGATAGTTCGCCACTATTTGGCCCCGTATTAAACGTTAAACTCTTCGATTATGAGTTGGCGTTTGAAGGACAATCGGTTAACACGATACACCTTGCCTCTGGGCCGGTAAGAGATCTTGAGATCGCACTGATCCTCGACTCTCAAGGTTCGCTTACCCTTGAATTTTTAGCGAATAAACATCGCTACGAAGAGCAAGCGCTGACTACCCATATTCAACGCTTGCCGCTGCTCCTTGAGCAATTAACCGCCCACCCAGCACGGCCACTCTGTGAGTTCACGCTACTCAGTCACCAAGAACAACAGCAATTATCGGCCGTCAATACGACCGAGAGAGAACTGACCGATGAAACGCTATGGTCACTAATTGCCCAGCAATGCCGCCAGACTCCCGATGCTATTGCTCTGGCTGATACAGCTCAGCAGCTTAGCTATACAGAGATGCAACAGCAGGTCTTAGCCTTAGCCGCTGAGCTGCACCACCATGGCGTGGTAGCGGGAGATATCGTCGCGGTGGCGCTTCCTCGCTCGGTCTACTTATCGATAGCCTTACAAGCGATAGTCCGTCTGGGGGCGATTTGGCTACCGCTTGATACCGGTTATCCTGACGAACGGCTCGCTATCATGCTGGAGGACTCGACGCCGCGCGTGGTGATCACCGAACAGGCTTTGAGTACTCGATTAACGGCGATTAGCGCGACTCCCCAATATCATTACCACTCGTTGATTACTCAGTCGCCAGTCCTCTGCGCCCCAGAACCCTCTCCCGAGCAGGGGGCGTATTTGATTTATACCTCAGGGTCAACCGGACGACCGAAAGGCGTTCTCGTTAGCCACCGGGCAATCGTTAACCGGCTAGCTTGGATGCAAAATCATTACCCTCTGCAACCGCGCGATGTTGTCCTGCAGAAAACCCCGAGTAGCTTCGATGTATCAGTGTGGGAGTTTTTCTGGCCATTGATTACCGGTGCAAAACTATTTATGGCCCCCCCTGAATGCCATCGTGATCCAGAATGGCTACAGCAAGTGATGGTTGAGCAGCAGGTGAGCGTGACCCACTTCGTACCTTCTATGTTAGCGGCATTTTTAGAGAGCCTAACCGAAGCCACGGTTAAGGCACTGCAGCAGCACTTACGCCTAGTTTTCTGCAGCGGCGAAGCGTTACCGACCGCCCTCGCGCGTCAGTGGGAAAAACAGGTTTCCATCCCCTGTCATAATTTGTATGGGCCTACCGAAGCCGCTGTCGACGTGAGCTGGTTTCCGGCGTTTGGACCAGAACTCGCGGCGGTTAGCGGGCACAGTGTGCCCATTGGCTGGCCGGTCTGGAACACACAACTGCATATCCTCGATAGTCAGCTTAATCCCGTTCCTTATGGTATAGCCGGGGAGCTGTGGTTAGGGGGCGTGCAATTGGCTGAAGGCTATCTAGGTCGCCCGGACCTCACTGCCGAGCGCTTTATCCCAGCCCCTTGGGACCCGACTCAACGTCTGTACCGCAGCGGCGATATGGCGCGTCGTCTGCCGCATGGCGAGATCGAATACCTCGGACGCAACGATGACCAGTTAAAAATTCGGGGCCAGCGTATTGAACTCTCCGAGATCGATGCAGTTCTGCTCTCCTTACCGGGGATCAAACAAGCCGCCTCTGTTGCCGTCAGCCTTAATCAGTCACTAGGCGGCCTCGCCGACGATCGTCAGTTAGTCAGCTATATCATTAGCGACACGCCACAGGAGAGTGAACACTTACGCGAACAGCTCGCTGAACGTTTACCTGCTCACATGGTGCCAGTCATCATCATCCCGTTAGATACGTTCCCATTAAGTAGTAATGGCAAGCTGGACCGTAAAGCGTTACCTGCCCCACAATTACGCGATCACGATAATGCGCGAGAACCTATCGGCGAAATAGAGACTCAACTCGCCGCGCTATTCGCCGACCTGTTACAGCAACCTAAGGTGGCCGCTAACCAAGATTTCTTCGCCTTAGGGGGGCATTCACTGCTCGCTATGCGACTCGCTGCGCAAATACGCAAGCAGCTTGGTTACCCATTGACGGTGGGTCATATCATGGTGAATTCCACTGTCGAGAAGTTGGCGAAGATTATTCAACAAAACCCAGAGCACGCGGATGGTGGTTTACAGACCCTTCTGCCGCTGCGTCAAACCGATGGGCCGCGATTATACTGTTTCCATCCGGCCTCTGGTTTTGCTTGGCAATTTAGCGTGTTACAGCGCTACCTCGATCCGTCATGGTCGATTATCGGCCTGCAATCGCCTGACGAGCACGGCGCTTTAGCGGATGCCGCGCATATCGACGATGTTTGCGAACGTCACCTTGCTACGCTACTCGCAGATCAGCCGCAGGGCCCTTACTACTTTATCGGCTATTCACTCGGTGGAACCTTAGCGCAAGGTATCGCCTCACGGCTCGAGGCACGCGGCGAAGAGGTGGCTTTCTTAGGTCTATTGGATACTTGGCCACCCGAAACCCAAAATTGGGACGAGAAACAGGGTAAGAACGTTCTCGATGATCAGGTTATTGAAGAAGTTAACCGTGAGCGCGAACAATTTGTGAACAGCCAGCGGCAACAGGCAGGAGAGGAATTATCTCAGCTTTTCGATAGCGTCGAGGCGAACTACGCTCACTCGGTACGATTACTCACCACGGCTCGCAGCCGTAAGACAGTCGGTAAGGCGACGCTATTCTCCGCGTTGAAGACACAACAACCGGGACTCAGTGCACAGCAGGCTTGGGCGCCATTTATTCGCAGTTTGGATATCGTGCCTATCGATTGTGCGCATGTCGAGATTATCTCACCACAGATGTTTGAGACTATCGGACCCGAGATTAACCGCCGCTTACTGCGTCTGCGTTCTTAATATAAGAGGAGGCGACAGGCCTCCTCACCTTCCCACTGGAACAATCATGGGGGTGCCCGCCACGGGGTCGGCGATAATCACCGCTTTCAATCCGTACACTTCTTCAATCAATTCGGCGGTAATAATCTCACTAGGCTTACCTTGGGCAAGGATCGCCCCTTCACGCATCGCGATCAGATGACTTGCATAGCGACAGGCCTGATTGAGTTCGTGCAAGACAACTACCAGAGTACGTCCATGCTGCTGATTCAACTCTCGTAGGAGTTCCATCAATTCAATTTGATGGGTAATATCTAACCATGTCGTCGGCTCGTCTAAAAGCAGTAACGGTGTTTGTTGTGCCAACACCATTGCAATCCAGACGCGTTGACGCTGCCCGCCGGAAAGCTGCTCAACATGGCGATCCGCTAAATGCGCGATATTCGTAGCAGCCATCGCCTCAGCTACGGCTTGGCTATCTTCATGACGCCACCCGCCGAATAACGATTGATGCGGATAGCGGCCACGTCCAACGAGATCAGCGACGGTGATCCCCGTGGGAGTATGGCTATTTTGTGGCAGCAGCCCCAGCTGTCGCGCGACCTCTTTTGCCGGGCAGTGGTGAATCGCCTTGCCATCAAGGATAACCTGACCCGCCGTAGGGGGAATGACTCGGCTTAATGCCTTGAGGAGCGTCGACTTACCGCAGGCGTTTGGGCCGATAATGACCGTAAACTCCCCATCAGGGATAGTCACCGATAGATTATCCACGATAGTTTTCTTGTCATACGCCAAAGTAAGATCCTTGGCTGCAAGACGGGAAGTGATTGGATTCATGAGCGTCTTGCCTCTCTAACTAATAGTGACAGCAGGTAGATCCCCCCCACACTGACGGTAATTACGCCAACAGGAAGTTGATAAGGGAGAAAAGCGTGCTGCGCAAGATAATCTGCTGCCAGCAATAACAGACTGCCACATAACGCCGTATTCCATAAAACACCGGTCGGGCTATATGTTAATCGACGTGCGATTTGCGGAGCGACGAGTGCGATAAACGAGACCGGACCAATGATTGCCGTAGGGACAGCGGTTAATATGACCGCCAACAGTAATAATCCTAAGCGGGTACGTTCGGGACGGACACCGAGTGCACAAGCCAAGTCATCCCCCATCTCGAGTAATCCCATACGTTTCGCGAAACTCGCCACAACGATTAATGCGATGACCACGCAGGGAAAGACTAGCGATAAACTTTGCCAATTCATCCCATTTAGAGAGCCTGCACTCCACAGTCCGGCGCTGATTGCCGTACTCAACGAGGTTGAAGTCATCACCCAACCATTAAAAGACATCAAGAGAGCACGGATACCAATACCGATAAGAATCAAGCGATAGGGCGTTATCCCCTGACGCCATGCCAAGAGATAAATCGTCGCGCCGGTGAGTATTGCGCTAAGTAGGGAGGCCAATGTCATCGCGAAAAGGTTAGTGGGCCACAGCAGCATCACCACCAAGACCCCAGAGAAGGCGCCGGCATTCAGCCCCAAGACATCTGGGCTACCCAGTGGGTTACGTAGGATAGATTGAAAAATCGCTCCACTGATCCCTAAGGCTGCCCCACATACTAGCGCAACCAGCACTCGTGGTAAGCGCCAATCAATGACGACGAGTCGTAATCCTGCTGGCCCCTTGCCAATCAGTAGTTGCCAGAGATCGTTCAGCGAAAGAGGGAGCGCACCTCGACAGAGCGCGCAGATCATCAGACTCCCGACTGCAGCGAGTAATAGGCAAAAAATAAGGAGCGGCCGTCTTTTCATCACCCCTCCCGACCTATCCGGTAGCGGACTAACCCAATCAATACTGGCGCACCAATCAAGGCTGTGATAATCGATACCCTAATCTCTCCCGGCGCAACGCTACGGCCAATAATATCTGCCAAAATTAATACCGCGGGTGTGATGATAATTGTTCCGGGTAATAAATAGCGATGATCACTACCGAATACTCCCCGCGCCAAATGCGGGGCGACAAGGCCAAGGAACGCAATCGGTCCAGTCAAGGCGGTCGCGCAGGCCGCTAACAGCGCAATAAGAAAGAGCCCAAGCAACTGTACTCGCCCCACTCGCGTACCTAGAGTTCGAGCCAAATCCTCACCCATGCTGAGCGCATTCAGCGAACGGCTCAATCCAAGGGTTATTATCGCCCCTATCAAGACGATAGGTCCTAATAGAGTAAAAACACTAAGCTGTCGCACATCTAATGACCCGGTTTGCCAAAAGCGCAGGTGATCGTAAATATCTGGATTGAGCAGTGATATACCGCTGGTCAATCCCTCCAAGATAGCAGCTAAGGACACGCCAGCTAGCGTTAGCCGTATCGGATTTAAACGCCCTCCTCGGCCAGCACCGGCGATCGCCACCGTAACTGCCGCGAGAAGTGCGCCGAGAAAAGCGAGAAAAAAGCTTTGCCAGAAGGTCAGTACGCCCCATAGGCTTAACCCCAACACAGTAACGAAACTCGCGCCTGCGTTCACGCCTAACAGGCCTGGGTCGGCAAGTGGATTACGGGTAAGGGATTGCATAAGCGCGCCTGCGAGGCCGAGCGCACAACCTGCCACTAGACCGGCCAGCGTACGAGGAAGTCGAGAGAATCGAATGATATCGCAATTCTCACTATGGCAAGTTTGCCACAGTGAGAGGCTCGACCAGCTTTCTGACAGAGAGATAGGTTTTGCTCCGATCAGTAAACTCGCCGTGACTAACCCGAATAAACTAAGGACTAGTACGAAGAAAAGGCTAACCGGTCTACAGTACGCAGAAAAGTGAAGGCTTTTCACCTTACTGAACAAAAAGTTTTTCGAGCACTGCCAAGGTATCGCCCGCACTATAATAGTCCAAACGGAAGTTATCATTACCCAGTGGGTAAACATGCCCTTGCTTCACGGCTGGCGCTTGTTGTAAAAAGCGATCGCTGGCTACTTGTTTAGCGGTATTCGCATCGGCGACGAACATCAGCCAACTCTTACCACTCAGACCGTCACTCATCTTCTCCCCGGACAGCTGAACAATATCTTTGCGCTGGCCCATACTATGACTAGTCGCGAGTTGCACAGGGGTAGGTGCGAGCGTAAAGCCGAGTTGCTCAAGCAGTTTTCCCTGTGCTGAATCAGCGGTCCACAGGTTGACTTCCTTACCGCCACCATTCCAGACAAAGGCGGAAACCGGTTGCGGCGGTAAGTGGAGTTTCGGCTTCAGCTCGGCAACGCGCTGGTCAAATTGGTGAATAATCGTTTGAGCTTGACCTTCGTGTCCCGTAGCCTGACCCAGTTGAGTAACGACTTGCTGCCAACTCTTATTGTCGTAGTTAATCACGATCACCGGTGCAATACTGGAAAGCTGATTCACCAGACGCAGCGCGCTGTCATGTCCCGTTGCACTCACTACGATTAAGTCGGGAGCCTGCGCCGCGACCATTTCAGCATTAGCTTCGCCGATATATAAGCGCTGAACGTGTTTTTGTTGGGCAACCTTTCCCCATTGGCTAAAGAAACCTTGGCTATCGGTAAAGCGACTATTCGGCACCCCTGCTCCACTAGCAATGACTGGCGCCCCGATCGCCAACAAGGATCCTGTTAGGGTTACACTAGTGGAAACTATTCTTTTAGGCGCACTCTTCAGAGTGACCGTGCCATTATCGGTCACCACTTGCCTTGGCCACCCCGCAGCTTGGCTGAACCCCGCGAAAGGTAACAACACACTCACTAATAAGAGAGTTAGTAGTCTTGAGCTTCGGGTCATAATCGCTTTCCTTTATGTGCATCGAGTGCGTAATCTTGACGTCTAAATCAGAAGTTATCGGTAAGCCGGCTTCATCAGTTGACAGGTAAGGGAGTTAAGCGTAGCTTACCGCCAAAATTCAAATGATAATCATTATTAATTATCTTATCATTTAATGGTGCTATTATGGTCGAAATCACTGCCGTTGAAAATATTCTAAACCGTAAAATTCAGCAACAGAGCGCATTAAACGAACGTTTTCTGTTTACCTCCCCGCAAACCAGCCTGATCACAGACGGCTGCTTCAAGCGAATTTCGCAACCTTTACTCGACAGCGAAGGGAGCCAACACTCCTTTCAACAAACGCTGAGTGAACAGTTTCGTCTTGCACGAGCGGCTGGGATAAAAAATCCTCGGCTAGTTGGGGCGATCCCTTTTGATTCGCAGCAGCCGACGGCTTTATTTATTCCTCAACACGTTACCGAAACCGGACGTGAGCAACTTATTGCGGAATTAATGCCTTATCAATCGGCGACGCTTGCCAAAGTCACTGAGCAACGTGCTTATCCCGACCAGTCACAATTCATGTCGATGGTCAGTGACGCCGTGGCGGCGATGAAACGCGGAGAATTAGATAAAGTTGTTCTCTCGCGACTACTCACTTTGCACACTCAAGAGAACATCGATAGTACGGTATTGATGAGCCGGATCATGGCGCAAAACCCGGATAACTATCACTTCCATGTGCCGCTTGCCAACCACGAAGTATTAACCGGAGCGAGCCCTGAGCTACTCCTACGCAAGCAAAAAAGCCTGTTTAGCTCGCGCCCACTAGCAGGATCAGCGAAGCGCCAAGCGGTAAGCGCTGACGACTACAAGGTAGGCGAGCGTTTACTGGCCTCGACGAAAGATCGCCATGAGCATCAATTAGTGATCGATGCGATGGCCCAAGTGTTAGCGCCAATCGTTAAACAATTAGACGTCCCGCAAAGTCCAGAACTGGTCACGACCTCTCAACTGTGGCACCTTGCTACGATGATTCAGGGTAGCGTCGATAACGGCCAAGAAAATGCCCTACAGCTTGCGGGGTTGCTACACCCTACCCCTGCCTTAAGCGGTTATCCGCATCAGCTAGCTTGTCGACTTATTCAACAATTAGAGCCCTTCTCGCGTAATCTTTTTGGGGGTATGGTTGGATGGTGTGACGATGAGGGTAATGGCGAATGGGTGGTGACAATCCGTTGTGCGCAGCTCGCACAACGGGAAGTTACGCTATTTGCGGGTGCCGGTATTGTTCCTGCATCGGATCCTCTTGCGGAATGGCAGGAAACCGGGACGAAGCTTAGCACTATGCTTCACGCTTTTGGTTTACAATAATTTAGGTAATGACTCATGAGTATTTCTTTTACGCCTTGGCCTGCAGAGCTGGCCACACGCTACCGTGAAAAAGGGTATTGGCGAGACCTACCTCTTACCGATATCAGCGAGCGACATCGCGTAAGTAACCGCCCTGCGATTATCGACCAGGAACAAACCCTCAGCTATCGCCAGTTAGCTCAGTATAGCGATCAACTTGCTGCTCAATTACAAGCACGCGGCGCACAGGCAGGCGACACGGCGTTAATCCAATTGGGTAACTGTTGTGAGTTTTATATCGTCTTCTTTGCACTACTAAAGCTGGGTGTTGTGCCAGTTAACGCACTGTTCAGCCATCAACAGAGTGAGCTAACCGCCTACGCGGCACAGATTAAGCCACGCTTCTTAATTGCGGATCGCCAACATCCAATCTTTAGCGACAACCGTTTCTATGACGAGTTAATCGCACGGCATCCGGAATTACAACATACAATTTGGCACCATCCGCACGAAAATGAGTGTGGATTACAGTCTCTCTACACGCAAGCCTGTGAGGGCTTTACGCCGACACCGAGTGCTGCTGACCACGTCGCCTTCTTTCAGCTATCCGGCGGAAGTACTGGGACACCGAAATTAATTCCACGTACTCATAACGACTACTACTACAGCATTATTGGTAGTGTCGACATCTGTGAGTTTACCGAGAATACTCGCTATCTTTGCGCGCTACCGATTGCCCATAATTATCCTATGAGCTCGCCCGGCATCTTAGGCGTTCTCTATGCAGGAGGAGTGAGTGTACTCGCCCCAGATCCAAGCCCGACGACCTGTTTCGGCTTAATCGAGCATCACCGTATCACGGTGACGGCGCTGGTTCCGCCCGCCGTCAGCCTCTGGTTACAGGCGATACAAGAATGGAACTGTGTACAGCAACTCAGCTCACTACGTTTACTGCAGGTGGGCGGCGCCAAGCTCAGCGAAAGTCTGGCCGCGCGTATTCCTGATGAGATCGGCTGCCAATTACAACAAGTGTTCGGGATGGCCGAGGGGTTAGTCAACTATACGCGTCTTGATGATGATCGGCAGACCATCCTTACCACGCAAGGCTGCCCGATCTCTCCCGACGACGAGGTCTGGGTGGCTGACGAAGAAGGCAACCCGCTACCGCCCAATACTATCGGTCGCCTAATGACCCGAGGTCCTTACACGTTTCGTGGCTATTACAATAGCCCTGAGCATAATGCCGCCTGCTTTGACCAAGACGGTTTTTATTGTTCCGGCGATCTCATCGCGATTAATGAGCAAGGCTATATCACGGTAGAGGGACGCGAAAAGGATCAAATTAATCGGGGCGGTGAGAAAATCGCTGCGGAAGAGATTGAAAACCTACTACAGCGCCACCCGGATATCATCCACGCGGCACTCGTCTCCATGAATGACGAGTTATTGGGTGAAAAAAGCTGTGCTTTTGTCGTCGCGAAACAGACGATTAAAGCGGTCCAATTACGCCGCCATTTGCGTGAGCAAGGCATTGCTGAGTTTAAGTTACCCGACAGATTTATCTTCACTGAGGTACTACCGCTTACCCCTGTCGGTAAAGTGGATAAAAAACTATTACGTCAGCAACTTGTTGAAGATAATAAGCAAAATGCTTAATCCTTTTTCTACTGTCCCGATTTTGGAGTTGTAATGAGTATCCCTAAATTAACGGCTTATGCCTTACCCACAATAGAAGAATTACCCAATAATAAAGTCAATTGGACATTCGAACCTCAGCGGGCAGCATTACTGATCCACGATATGCAGAACTACTTCCTTAATTTCTGGGGAGAAGAGAGCGAATTCGTTAAGACCGTCGTGGCTAATATCGCAGCGCTGCGTAAACAGTGTAAAGCCTTGGGCATCCCAGTCTTCTATACCGCACAACCCAACGAACAAAGCGATGCCGACCGTGCATTGCTGAACGACATGTGGGGGCCGGGGTTAAATCGACATCCAGAGCAGCAAAAAGTCACGGCCGACTTAACCCCCGATGAGCACGACATCGTGTTAACAAAATGGCGTTACAGTGCTTTTCAACGCTCGGATCTAGAACAGCAGCTACGTACGATGGGTCGTGATCAGCTGATTATTACGGGCGTTTATGCACATATCGGTTGTCTGACTACCGCCACCGATGCCTTTATGCGCGATATCAAGCCATTTATGGTTGCCGATGCCTTAGCCGACTTCAGTCGTGATGAACACATGATGGCGCTCACCTATACCGCTGATCGTAGCGGTAAGGTCGTGATGACACAAGACCTATTATTACTCCCCTCTTCTAAGCAGGCGCTGCGCGAAGCGATTTTACCTCTGCTTGAAGATGACGATATTCCGGAAGATGATGAAAACCTTATTGATTACGGCCTAGATTCAGTACGGATGATGGCGCTAGCGTCACGCTGGCGTCAGGCGATCCCCACTATGGATTTCGTTACCTTAGCTAAAACTCCGACGTTCGACGCCTGGTGGACGCTACTTTCAGGGAATCACTAACCCATTATGAATACCGATTTTCAAGATAAATATGTTTGGGTAACCGGTGCCGGCCAAGGCATTGGTTATGATACTGCCTGCGCGTTCCATCAAGCAGGCGCCCACGTTATCGGTTTTGATCAGCAATTCACCGGCGATCATTACCCCTTTAGCTGCTTAGTCATGGATGTGTCTGACCCTCACCAAGTGGCGGAAGTATGTCAGATGCAGCTCGTGCAACAACCGCATTTAGATGTATTAGTTAACGCTGCTGGGATCCTGCGTATCGGTGCAACCGATGAGCTCAGTTTTGATGATTGGCAAGCCTGTCTAAACGTCAATGCGGGCGGAGCCTTTAACTTATTCTCCCAGACCTTGCCTCTTTTTCGCCAGCAAGGATTCGGATCAATCGTCACTGTTGCCTCAAACTCAGCACATGCTCCACGTCTCGGTATGTCGGCTTATGGTGCATCGAAAGCCGCTCTGCGTAGTCTCTGCCAGACGGTTGGCCTAGAAATGGCCCCGTATGGTGTGCGGTGTAATATCGTCTCTCCAGGGTCCACGGATACGGCGATGCAGCGGAGTTTATGGCATACCCCCGAGGCAGAGCAGGAAATGATTAATGGTTTCCCGGAACAATTCAAACTGGGTATCCCCTTGAAGAAGATTGCTCAACCTCGGGAAATTACCAATGCGATCCTTTTCCTTGCCTCGGATCTGGCAAGCCACATTGTCTTACAAGATATCGTTATCGATGGTGGGGCAACCTTAGGCGCGTAGCTCATGCAGACGATTTGGAAAAAAACGGTCGATATTGATGCCCTGAATGCGATGGGGAAAAACTGCCTCATTGAGCATCTCGGGATTGTCTTTACCGCAGTTCACCCTACCTATCTCGAAGCCGAGATGCCGGTGGATAGTCGGACTTGTCAGCCTTTCGGTCTATTACACGGTGGGGCAAGTGTAGTACTTGCGGAATCAATGGGCTCAATGGCCGGTTGGATGACCTGCCGAGACGAACAGAATGTGGTCGGGATCGAGGTAAATGCCAGCCATCATCGTGCAGTGGCGAGTGGTAAGGTCACAGCAGTTTGCCAGCCTCTACATCTCGGTGGGCAGATACAAGTGTGGCAGATAGAGATTCATAATCTACGTGGCAAGCTTTGCTGTAGCGCTCGGCTCACGGTGACAGTATTAGGTTAACGCAAAAACGGGGCAACGCTATTGCCCCGTTTCGATAGGATTAGCGTTGGTAGATTATTTCAACGCCTTCTTCGTCTTCGTCGTCCCAGTCATCCCAGTCTTCATCGTCTTCTTCTTCGATGGCATGCTCTTCAAGGGTTTCACGGTGGTAATCATCCCACATGAATTCGACTTTCTCAGCGGCTTTCTCTGCCTTAGCTTCTTCTTTAGGCTGAGTATTAATAAACTTCATTACATCCCAGCAAAGATCCTTGACCCCTTGCTGACTCGCTGCTGAAATCAGGTAGTAATCACCTTCCCAACCCAGATCATCGGCGATCTGTTTTGCACGACTCGCCGCTTCTTCTTGATCGAGCAGATCAACCTTATTAAACACTAGCCAGCGCGGTTTTTGATAAAGCTTGTCGCTGTATTTCTCGAGTTCGCCCAAAATAATACGTGCATTATCGATCGGATTGCTTTCGTCGATCGGAGCAAGATCGATAAGATGCAGTAAGACACGGCAACGCTCAAGGTGTTTAAGGAAACGGATCCCCAGACCTGCGCCATCAGCCGCTCCCTCGATCAATCCTGGGATATCGGCGACCACAAAGCTCTGCTCGTTATCCATACGAACCACACCTAGGCTAGGCACCAGTGTGGTAAAGGGATAATCTGCCACTTTAGGCTTTGCTGCAGAGACTGCACGGATGAAGGTTGATTTACCGGCATTAGGTAAGCCGAGCATACCAACATCAGCTAACAGCATGAGCTCAAGCTGGATATCGCGCTCTTCCCCTGGCGTACCATTCGTTTTTTGGCGCGGTGTACGGTTAACGGATGACTTGAAGCGGGTATTTCCCAAACCATGCCAGCCGCCTTTAGCGACCATCAGCGTTTGTCCATGTACCGTCATATCACCCAGCGTTTCGCCAGTGCCCTGATCGATGACACGCGTTCCCATCGGGACTTTTACCGTTATATCTTTGCCACGTTTACCGGTACAGTCACGGCTCTGGCCATTTTGACCACGTTCGGCACGGAAAGCTTTTTCAAAGCGGTAATCGATTAGCGTGTTAAGGTTCTCATCGGCCACCAGGAAAACATCGCCGCCATCACCACCATCACCGCCGTCAGGGCCACCTCTAGGGATATATTTTTCACGGCGAAAGCTGATACAGCCATTTCCGCCATCACCCGCAACGACAAGGATCGTTGCTTCATCAACAAATTTCATTTTTTCTCTCCGTCATGCATACGCCGTCCAGAATCAGGTCGGCGGGTCCGCCAGGGTCATGTCAGCTGACCGGCAGCGGATCGTAATGTTTGATCTCATTAATAGTGAATAGGCATGGGTGATCAAACAAGGATTCTTTCGTGAATTCGACGATCTTTTACAGCAGAATGTAAAAAGCCCCGCAAAGCTGCGGGGCTTTAATTCGTTAGTCCTACAGGATAGCCTGTAGAGAGAACCGATTACTCAGCAACAATGCTGACGTATTTACGGTTTTCTGGACCTTTAACTTCGAATTTAATTTGACCTGTTGCGGTTGCAAACAGAGTGTGGTCACGACCACAGCCAACATTGTTACCCGCGTGGAATTTAGTTCCGCGTTGACGAACAATGATGCTACCCGCTAATACAGTTTCTCCGCCAAAGCGTTTAACGCCAAGACGTTTAGCATTTGAGTCACGACCGTTACGAGTCGAACCACCAGCTTTCTTGTGTGCCATTTGTTAAATCTCCTCTTAAGCGCTGATGCCAGTAATTTTCACATCAGTAAACCACTGACGGTGGCCTTGCTGCTTACGATGGTGTTTACGACGACGAAACTTAACAATTTTAATTTTCTCGCCACGACCATGAGCTACGACTTCAGCTTTGATAACACCACCAGAAACCAACGGTGCACCAATAGTCACTTCTTCGCCATTAGCAATCATTAGAACTTGGTCAAACTGAACAGTTTCACCCGTTGCAATGTCTAATTTTTCCAAGCGAACAGTCTGACCTTCGCTTACTCGGTGTTGTTTACCACCACTTTGGAAAACCGCGTACATATAAACTCCGCTTCTGCGCTAGCCTTTTAGGTTAAATAGGCGGCGCGATAAAATATTCACATAGGGCGCGAATTCTACGCAACTATCCTCCAGAAGACAAGTGAACTTTTCAGGTATTGCAGAAAAAAAAGCCAAGTCATGCTCCAAGGTTTCGCAATGCGAAATTTCTAGTACAATAAGTTTATTCTTAGTGATCATTATTGATAAATTAACGCGCGATCGAAGTGTTACACTAACTATCCAACGGGGTTCTGGACACCAGTAGAATTCCCGCGACTTTTACATGACATGCCGGTAAAGATGGCTCACAGAGATAAACTGACTAATTGTATGAATTTAGAGCAGATAACAGAACTTACCGCCCAGGATATGGCAGCGGTAAATCAAAATATTCTCAAGCAGCTTGATTCAGATGTAGTACTCATCAGTCAGCTAGGCCATTACATCGTTAGCGGTGGCGGTAAACGAATTCGACCCATGATTGCGGTACTTGCTGCTCGTGCATTAGGCTATCAAGGCGAACAGCACATTCTCAACGCGGCGTTGATCGAATTTATCCATACGGCTACGCTGTTGCACGACGATGTCGTAGACGAGTCGGATATGCGCCGCGGCAAGGCAACAGCCAATGCGGCCTTTGGTAATGCCGCCAGCGTGTTGGTCGGCGATTTTATCTATACACGCGCCTTTCAGATGATGACCCAGCTCGGATCCTTGAGGATCCTTGAGTTAATGTCTGAAGCGGTGAATGTGATCTCTGAAGGTGAAGTGCTGCAGTTGATGAACTGTAACGATTCCGATATTACTGAAGAGAATTACTTACGCGTCATATACAGTAAAACCGCTCGTCTTTTTGAAGCAGCCGCGCAAACCTCAGCGATTTTATCGGAGGCTTCCCCTGCAGAAGAGCAAGCGCTAAAAGATTACGGTCGTTACATTGGTACGGCTTTTCAGCTGATCGATGACCTTCTCGACTACAGTGCCGATAACGAAGCGTTAGGTAAAAATGTCGGCGACGATCTCAGCGAAGGAAAGCCGACATTGCCTCTGCTCCACGCTATGCGCAACGGAACTCCAGAACAAGCGGCGATGATCCGTCGTGCGATCGAGGAAGGTAATGGTCGTCACTTACTCGATCAAGTCCTGACCACCATGAATGAGTGTGGTTCCCTCGCATGGACACAGCAGAAGGCTGAAGAAGAGGCTGATAAAGCTATCCAAGCACTCGCAATTTTACCCGTCACCCCATGGCGAGAGGCGCTTGAAGCTTTGGCGCATATGTCGGTACAGCGCGATCGATAAGTAGAATAGGCTACAAGTCTACTCGACTTGTAGCTCTGCCAAGTTTGTACCCTCAAGTGATAGCGTCAGTTGATCGCCAACCTCTAGCTTCCCTACTCCCTTCGGAGTCCCAGTAAAAATAATATCTCCGGGTTCCAAGGCAATATATTGGCTGATGAACGCGATTATTTGAGGAATACTAAAGACCATCTCCTCACTATTGCCGGCTTGCACATTGCTTCCATTGATCGATAACGCAAAATGGATCGGCTGCAGTAACGTCTCTTTAGGATAAAACTCGCTTACATAGCACGAGTCTTTGAAGCCCTTGGCGAGTAACCAGGGCAACCTTCTATTTTTTAGGTCCGACTGCAGGTCGCGTGCCGTCAGATCTAACCCCACGGCGATAGCATCGTAGTGATCCTCCGCACGATCGACATCGATCTTGAATGCAGGGGCGGAGATCCTAACAACTAACTCAGTTTCGTAGTGTACGTCTTGAGAAAATGTCGGTAAGTGAATGATACTGCGGGTAATTAACGAGCTATTCGGTTTACTAAATACGACAGGGTCGTCCTCAACACGGTTGCCAAGCTCCTGCGCATGTTCGGCATAATTACGTCCAATACAATAGATATTATTGATCATTCATTAACTCCCGTAGGTTATACGACTCGTTTTACTTGCCCCGCCCATCGCTCAATCTCTGAACATAGCAGAGGCGCTCTTAACTTTCCTTATTATTCTCTGTTAGCGTCGTAATAAATCCTCTTTTTGGAATTAATAGGAACTCTAATGAGTTGCATTAATTACAGTATATTTGCGATATATCCTGCATCTAAAAACAAACTAGTCATATTTATATGGAAACTTTAGGTAATTTTCTGCTATATATTTCTATAGCGTCAGAATTAAAAGGATAATTCAAATAGCATGGAGAAAGACATGGAAAGGTTAAAAAACGACTGGCATAGTGCCGATATTATCGCAGCATTGCGTAAGAAAGGAACGTCGCTCGCAGCGGTGTCTAGGAACTCGGGTCTTAGTTCATCAACTCTTGCTAATGCACTTTCGCGGCCTTGGCCAAAAGGCGAATTGCTCATTGCGCAAGCGATCAATATTCATCCCGCTGAGATATGGCCTAGTCGGTATTACGACCCAATTACGCATGAATTATTGGATAGATCACAGCTAATCCGGACAAAAAGAAAGAAAAAACATAGCGAATCGCCCCCCGCCCCCCGCCCCTCGCTCTGACAGTTAAAAAAAAGCCCCGATACCGTATAGGTTCGGGGCTGTTTCTTTTCGTGCTCTTTTATTCGTTCTCACCCGGCACACGGTCTATCGTAGCACCTAACCCACGCAGCTTATCTTCAATATGCTCGTAACCACGATCGATATGATAAATACGCTCAACATAGGTGGTGCCTTCCGCGATACAGCCCGCAAGGACTAGACTTGCCGAGGCCCGTAAATCGGTAGCCATAACTTGGGCTGCAGAGAGCTTCTCAACACCATAGCAAATCGCAGTATTACTTTCGATTTCAGCATGGGCGCCCATGCGAATAAGTTCAGGGATATGCATAAAACGGTTTTCGAAAATAGTTTCCGTAATAATCCCCGTTCCTTCAGCAACAAGGTTGAGTAGCGTGAATTGCGCCTGCATATCTGTAGGAAAGCCTGGATGAGGGGCAGTACGGATATTCACCGCTTTAGGCCTACGTCCATGCATATCCAATTTGATCCAGTCTTCACCCGTTTCGACTGTCGCACCGGCATCACGTAATTTCGCTAATACCGCATCCATAGTGTCCGGGCGTGCCTTTTTACACAGGATGTTACCGCCCGATATAGCTGCAGCAACTAAGAAAGTTCCCGCTTCGATACGATCGGCAACGACGGTGTAAGTTCCACCCCCTAAGCGTTCTACTCCTACGATCGTGATCTTATCCGTACCAGCGCCGGTAATTTTTGCTCCTAAGGTATTCAAAAACTCAGCAGTATCTACGATTTCTGGCTCACGGGCAGCGTTCTCAATGATGGTCGTACCTTGAGCCACAGTCGCCGCGCTCATAATCGTCACCGTTGCGCCAACACTCACCTTGTCCATAACAATGTGCGCGCCTTGTAAACGACCGTCAACTGTCGCCTTGACATAGCCTTCTTCCAGTTTGATCTGCGCACCGAGCTGCTCTAATCCTGTGATATGCAGGTCAACCGGTCGAGCGCCGATCGCACAGCCACCTGGTAGGGAGACTTCACCGCGCCCAAAACGCGCAACTAGAGGACCTAGCGCCCAAATAGAAGCGCGCATGGTTTTGACTAATTCATAAGGTGCGCAAAAAATATCAACCTGACTCGCGTCGACCAGAACCGCACCATTTTTACGCTCAACTTTGGCCCCTAACTGAGTCAATAATTTCATCGTAGTATCGATGTCGCGTAACTCAGGAACGTTTTGGATGGTTACAGGTTCCTCAGCAAGCAAAGCGGAAAAAAGAATTGGTAGCGCCGCATTTTTTGCGCCAGAAATAGTGACTTCACCGCTCAGGCGTGAAGGCCCCTGTACTCGAAATTTATCCATTGATACGGTTCTCAATTAACACTCAATATGTCAGACGATGAGGCGATTAGTTTGCCTTCACCCTATTCTAGAAGCCATTTAATTTACGATCACGCGCCCATTCAGTGGGGGTGTACGCTTTAATTGATACCGCATGGATGCGGTTATCAGCAATATACTGCATCAGCGGCGCATAAACGCTCTGTTGTTTCTTTACGCGGCTAAGTTCAGCAAACATTTCGCCGATGGCGATAACTTGGAAATGACTTCCATCGCCTGTGACATGCACTTCGTCTAACGCTAATGCTTGTTCAAGCACTGCTTTGATTTCATGGGATTCCATTAGCCTTTCCTACTCCTAAATTTAGGGCGGTTATCTTAGTCCAATTTGCCCTGATCATAAACAAGGAAAGCTCCTGAATCTATCAGCCAAATTTATTTACACGTCAACCTGATAGGACAAAACGTCCGATAGGTTGTAAAGCATAATGAGCGAGTGCAACGCAGGTATCACTCCTTGCAAGGCAACGACCTCTTGGTCTGCAGACGAGGTAGAAAAATGCACGAGTAGAGCTAGTCCCGCTGAATCCACCCGAGACAGTCTTGATACATCGATAATCTTCACTCCACTCAGGGCCTGCCGGCGCTGTTGCCACAACTCTGATAATGAGTTGTGCACTAATTCACCCTGTAAGGAGAGCACGCCCTCCTCACATTGCCAGCGCAGTGCCTGACTCATTTAGCACCTTGTCCCAAAGTGATGGGTTGGTTGGCATAGACTTTCAACTGCGCAGTTAGCCCATCGATACCTTTGGTTCGCAATAGGTCGGCCCACTCATTCTGCTTAGTCGTGATCATACTGATCCCTTCGGCGACCATATCGTAGGCTTGCCATTTACCCGTTTGCGTGTTCTTACGCCATTGGAAATCTAAACGTACAGGCGGACGGCCATCAGGGTCGATAATCGATACGCGAATCGCGAGCATTTTCGCATCGCCAACGGCTTGTGCCGGTTGAATTTGGTATGTCTGACCATGATAGAGCGCTAAGGCCTGACCGTAAGCTTGGGCTAAATAATCACCAAAAGCGTTAAAATAAGCCTCTTTCTGTGCGGGAGTCGCTTGGCTGTAGTAGCGTCCGAGTACTAAGGCACCTGCATACTTAATTTGCACGTAGGGGAGCAGTTCTTGACGAACTACTTCACGTAAGTAATTAGGGTTTTGTTTGATCTTTGGCTGCTCGTTCTTCAGCCGACTGAACGTTTTTTCAGCCGCTTGATTCATCAACGTATAAGGATTGGTTTGATCCACTTGCCCTTCCGTAGGTGCTGCAGCATAAACAGATCCAATTGTCATTGGCACCACGGCCAGTACGCCTGCAAGAAGTAGTGATTTAGACATCGTATTTCCTCTTAGTGAGCGACAGGTGTCGGTTGGGGGGCGGTGCTATCTGATGTATCGTCACCAGACGCTTTACTGTCATTACTTTTATATAAGAACTGACCAATCAGATCTTCTAATACCATTGCGGACTTGGTATCGGTGATCTTACCGCCATTTTGTAGCATGCTCGTCCCAAGTTCAGGGTCGCTAAAGCCTAAGTTTAGCGCGAGATATTGCTCGCCAAGTAAACCTTGGGTGCGGATCGCCAAACTACTACTATCAGGTATCTTATTTAGATACTGATCATTGATAGCGAGCATCACCTTTGGCGTTAAGTTTTGATCATCTAGCGAGATATGAGTAACTCGACCGATGACGACGCCGCCAATCTTCACCGGTGATCCCGCCTTCAAGCCGCCGATATTGTCGAACTCAGCACTTAACGTCCAGGTAGGAGCATTATGCCAAGCCGTCGGATTAGCGACGCGTAAGCAGAGAAAGAGACCCGCAAGTATGGCTAATAATAAAAACAACCCTACCCATACTTCACTTTTTTTGTTTTGCATAACGTTAATTCCCAAACATCAGTGCGGTCAGCACAAAATCTAAACCGAGGACTGCTAGTGAGGCGTGAACAACGGTTCGCGTCGTCGCACGGCTTATCCCTTCAGACGTCGGCGTGGCGTCGAAACCATTAAACAGGGCTATCCATGTAACGGTAATCGCGAAAATAAAACTTTTGATCACACAGTTTATCAAGTCAGTCTGGAAGTCGACGCTACTTTGCATCGCTCCCCAGAAAAAACCTGCGTCGATACCTTTCCACAACACGCCGACCAAAGCGCCACCTAAAATACCTACGGCGGTAAACATAATAGAAAGGAGAGGCATGCTAATAACACCGGCCCAGAACCGAGGTGCTATGACCCTACGTAGCGGATCTACTGCCATCATCTCCATACTGGACAATTGTTCAGTCGCTCTCATCAATCCAACTTCGGCTGTCAGCGCAGATCCGGCTCGTCCCGCAAAAAGTAATGCGGTAACGACCGGGCCCAGTTCACGCAGTAGCGAGAGCGCTACGACCATCCCTAGGCTCGTTTCAGCGCCATAGGTTTTCAGAACCATGTAGCCTTGCAACCCTAGCACCATGCCAATAAAAACACCTGATACTAGAATGATGAGTAATGATAAGACGCCTAAGCTGTAAAGTTGCTGCAAAAGTAGGCGGCCTTGCCGTAGCGGCTCGGGTTTTCCGATCACCGCGTGAAATAGCATAAGCCCAGCGCGACCTAACGATTGGCAGCGCGCGATCCCCCAACGCCCAAACCTCGTCAGCGTAGTTAAAACCATTGTTTAAGCACTCCTCGTCCCCACTAAATCGGTCAGATAGTCCCCAGCAGGATAGCGAAAGGGGACAGGACCATCAGCTTCTCCGTCAATAAATTGCCGTACCTGCGGATCGCTATTTACCTGTAAGTCAGCAGGCGTTCCTTGTGCGATAATACGCTCACCTGCCACAATGTAAGCATAGTCGGCAATACTCAGTACTTCTGGCACATCGTGCGATACAACAATACAGGTTACGCCTAGCGCGCGATTAAGCTCATCGATGAGTTTAACCAAGACGCTCATCGTGATCGGATCCTGTCCAACAAAAGGCTCGTCGAACATGATCAAATCAGGTTCTAAGGCGATAGCCCTAGCTAAAGCAACGCGACGCGCCATCCCCCCGGATAATTCAGCAGGCATTAAGTTTTCAGCGCCACGTAACCCTACAGCTTCCAGTTTCATCATTACGGTAGTATGCAATAGCTCTGGGGGTAACTGCATATGTTCACGCAGCGGCCACGCGACATTATCGTAAACCGTCAAATCCGTAAATAACGCCCCAGATTGAAAGAGCATGCTCATTTTTTTTCGAGCTTGATACAGCTTGCTGCGAGATAAAGTTGGAATGTTCTGCCCATGGAACAGTATTTGCCCAGAATCCGGCGTGAGTTGCCCACCAATCAATCGCAGCAAGGTGGTCTTACCGATACCTGAAGGCCCCATAATCGCGGTTACTTTACCTTGTGGGACTGTCAGCGAGACATTATCGAAAATGGTACGTTTTCCCCGCTTGAACGACATATTTCGAACATCCACTAAAGGAGTCTGCGTCTGAACCATATCAACCTCATTGCATGGAGTGTGGTAAGTCAGGCTGGAATAGTAGCCAGATGACGGAATTCTACCGAAAGGAGAAAAAATTTTTTAATTAATTACGGCTTAAAATTTACTTTTTAGCTAAGTATCGTCAAAATTCCCAAAATTGTAGGCCTTAGACACCCTAATCTCCCCGTTTTTTGCGCTAACCAAGGAATATAGATGTTACTCTCAGCCATGCTGTTCATCGTTGGCTTATTTTTACTCGCCTATGGCAGTGATCGTTTAGTATTTTCTGCTGCGGTATTAAGTCGAATGCTGGGAATATCACCGCTCGTTATCGGGGGGGTTATTATAGGGCTAGGCACTTCGCTGCCAGAGATTATCCTGTCTTTTTCAGCTTCGCAGCAGGGATTACGAGAGTTAGCGGTCGGACTTGCGCTAGGGTCGAATATCATCAATGTCTTGCTGATCTTAGGCATTGCACTCGTTTTACGTCCCCTCTCGCTTCATTCAGCACTGTTAAGACATGAATTACCCTTGATGCTCTTGGTGACGGTACTTGCTGGCCTTGCGCTCATCAACCATCAATTAACCGTTTGGGATGGGCTAGCCTTATTGTTTGTCGCCACACTCTATCTCTATGGTATGTTTCGTCTCACCCAGCACACCTCATCGACAGTACCAGACCAGCTCACTCAAGAGCAGCTTTCTGCATTGCCCGATCAGCACATCTCCTTTGCCGTAGCATTACTATGGTTAGGGGTAGCGCTAATTCTACTGCCTGTTGCCACGCATATGATTGTAGATAATGCCTTGGTAGTCGCAAATTTTTTAGGACTGAGTCAACGCGTTATCGGACTCCTTTTTTTATCAATTGGGACTAGTTTACCTGAATTAGCTACCGTTGTCGTAGGGATGACGCGAGGACAACAGCACTTAGCAATAGGAAATTTAGTCGGTGCGCAGATCTATAATTTAGCCATCGTTTTGGGCATACCCGCTATTTTTAATCCGGGGGCTATTTCCGAAAAAGCCTTTAATCATGATTTTTGGCTAGTATTTATCTCAAGCTCACTATTAACTTTACTCTGCCTTAAACAAAATAAGGTTAATGGGCGTATTATGGGGATAATATTGCTTACTGGATTTTTAGGCTGGGCACTTTGGCTCTGCTGCCCGCTAAAGCTAGATATGACAAGCTAAGGATAATACTATGCATTTTCAGCCTGAAAACGAGAACATCAACTTTGTTGATGCAGGCAAAAAAGTATTGCGTATTGAACGAGAATGTTTAGAACAACTTGAAAAATTTATTAACCAAGACTTTACGACGGCGTGCAACATGATATACCGCTGCCTAGGAAAGGTCGTGGTGATGGGAATGGGAAAGTCTGGCCATATTGGTAGAAAAATTGCCGCAACCTTTGCGAGTACAGGTACGCCTGCTTTCTTTGTTCATCCCGGTGAAGCAAGTCATGGCGATTTAGGCATGATCAGTAAGAACGATATTGTTATCGCGATCTCGAATAGTGGCGAATCACAGGAAATCCTTGCGTTGATCCCTGTAATCAAGCGCTTGAATATTCCCTTAATTTCTATGACTGGACGACCTGAAAGTACTATGGCGTGTGCCGCACAAGTACACCTTTGTATTCAGGTTCCTTTCGAAGCTTGTCCCCTGGGCCTCGCGCCAACGAGTAGTACGACGGCAACACTGGTAATGGGTGATGCGCTAGCGGTAGCATTATTGGAAGCGAGAGGATTTACGCAAGAGGACTTCGCCCTCTCTCATCCAGGTGGCGCTTTAGGAAGAAAACTTCTGCTGCATGTGAGCGATATCATGCATTCTGGCGATGAAGTTCCTAATGTTTCTGAACACGCTTCGCTGCGCGATGCGCTGTTTGAAATAACGCGTAAAAAAATGGGGATGACCGTCATTACCAATACTCAGAATGAAATTATCGGTATTTTTACCGACGGCGATTTACGTCGAGTGATCGACTTGAGTATCGATCTACAAACTACACCTATCGCTCAAGTGATGACACGTGGGGGCATCCGCGTCTCTGCACAGATGCTAGCGGTAGACGCGCTAAATATTATGCAGCAAAAAAACATTACCTCTTTACTCGTTGAGGAGCAGGGAAAATTGACTGGTGTTGTACACTTGCACGATATGCTTCGTGCTGGCGTCGTATAAACAGGACTCACAACTTAATGAACGTAGAAAGCCACTTTGACTCATGTTACGGCCCAATTGCCACCGATATTATGCAACGCGCGGCAAATATTAAACTGCTCATCTGTGATGTCGATGGTGTTATGTCCGATGGTAATGTCTATCAAGGGAATTCCGGTGAAGAACTCAAAGCCTTCAATGTTCGAGATGGATACGGTATTCGCTGTCTATTAACGAGCGATATTGATGTTGCCATCATCACTGGACGTAAGGCAAAACTACTCGAGGATCGTTGTGCAACGCTCGGTATACAGTATTTATATCAAGGGCAATCGAATAAAGTGATTGCCTATCAGCAGTTACTCGACGATTTACAGTGCCATCCCTCGGAAGTTGCCTATATTGGCGATGACCTGATCGACTGGCCCGTCATGAAACTAGTTGGACTAAGTGTTGCCGTCGCCGATGCGCACCCGCTAATTCAGCAGAGAGCACACTACACCACAGGTATTGCGGGTGGACGGGGCGCAGTGCGAGAACTTTGTGATATTATCCTTATGGCACAAAACAAATTTGAACAAGCCGAAGGGTTATCAATATGAGTAACACGCGTAAATGGATACTAGGTCTGCTCGCGGTTATTGTGTTAGCGCTGATCGGCTGGAATATCTCCTCATCAGATAATCAACGCTCATCGGCGGCAGCGAATAACCAATCACCGACTTATACGAGTGAGACATCAAAGACGGTTGTCTACAACCCGCAAGGCGCTCTCGCCTATCGGCTGGTCTCACAGCAAGTCGAGTACTACGACGCGCAGCAGTTGACGTGGTTTACACAACCCGTTTTAACGACGTATGACGAAACTAAGCGTGCGACGTGGGTACTAACTGCTGATAAAGCAAAATTGACACAGGACAGAATGCTCTATCTTTATGGGCATGTTGTCATACAATCTCAACTCTCAGACTCGCGCTTACAACGCCTCACAACCGATGCTGCGCAGGTAAATTTAGTCAGCCAAGATGTCACGTCCAACGACAGCGTGAATCTACAAGGCATTGGATTTGAGTCTAACGGAATGAAACTACGCGGTAATTTACGCGCTAAAACAGCCGAGTTGCTTGAAAAGGTAAATACTTCTTATGAAATTCAAAAATAAATCTACACAACATCTACTTCTCGCGGGAAGTTTACTCGCGCTGAGTCTTCCTGCTTTAGCGGTAACGGGCGATTCAGATCAACCTGTACACATTAACTCTATTAATCAGTCACTGGATATGGATGGGAACGTTGCGACCTTCACCGGGAAGGTCATCATCACTCAGGGGACGATTAAGATTCAGGCTGATAAAGTTGTCGTCACGCGTCCAGGCGGCGATAGTAAAAAAACACTGGTTGATGCCTACGGTAACCCTGCTACCTTCTACCAAATGCAAGACAACGGTAAACCGGTAAAAGGGAATGCCACCAAGCTGCATTATGATCTCGCGGCAGACTCGGTCCAATTAACAGGTAATGCCCATGTGCAACAGCTTGATAGCAATATTAATGGCGACCGTATTACCTACCTCGTCAAAGCACAAAAAATGCAGGCCTATAGCCAAGGCCAATCAAAACGCGTGACAACGGTATTAATCCCGTCACAATTACAGGATGACAAAAAGTCCTCTACCCCTAAAACCAGAGGTCAATAAGCCCTATGGCAACGTTAACGGCAAAAAACTTAGCGAAGTCCTACAAAGGCAGACAAGTGGTAGGCGACGTAAGCCTTGATGTAAAATCTGGCGAAATCGTGGGCCTTTTGGGACCTAATGGAGCGGGAAAGACGACCACTTTCTACATGGTTGTCGGGATTGTTCAACGCGATGCTGGCCGTATTATCATCGATGACGAAGATATTAGCTTACTCCCTCTACATGCCCGCGCGCGCAGAGGGATCGGTTATCTTCCCCAGGAAGCGTCCATTTTTAGACGATTGAGCGTCTACGATAACTTGATGGCCGTCTTACAAATTCGTGATGACCTGAATAATGAACAGCGTAAAGCCCGCGCTGACGAGCTGCTTAAAGAGTTTCACATTGAGCATCTTCGCAAAAGCTTAGGTCAGTCGCTATCGGGCGGAGAGCGCCGCCGCGTAGAGATCGCCCGTGCATTGGCAGCTAATCCTAAATTTATTTTATTGGACGAACCCTTTGCAGGTGTTGACCCGATATCGGTGATTGATATAAAAAAGATTATCGAACATTTACGCGATAGTGGCCTAGGCGTCTTAATCACAGATCATAACGTGCGGGAAACCCTCGCGGTGTGTGAACGCGCCTATATAGTTAGCCAAGGACAACTAATTGCTCACGGTACTCCAGAAGCGATTCTGAACGATGAGCAAGTTAAACGGGTTTATCTAGGAGAGGAATTCCGACTGTAGTCTCAGGCTGTTTTATAAATTTCTGGCAATTGGGTCTACGATGATGAAACAAAGTCTGCAATTCAGACTCAGCCAGCAGCTGGCGATGACACCTCAGTTGCAGCAGGCCATTCGCTTGCTGCAACTCTCTACTCTTGAGCTACAACAGGAGCTGCAACTTGCCCTAGAGAGCAATCCATTACTTGAGCAAACTGACTCTCTTAGCGAAGTTGATACAATAGATGCTCCGGAAAGCGCTTCGCTCGATACCCGCGAAGCCTTAGAACAAAATGATATGCCGGCTGAACTCCCCCTCGATACCGAATGGGACTCTATTTATACAGCGGGCACGCCTTCCGGTACAGGGAGCGACTATCATCATGATGAACTCCCGATTTACCAAGGTGAGACAACACAGTCATTACAAGACTACCTGTCTTGGCAAGCAGACCTTACTCCTTTTACTGAGACGGACCGTGCGATTGCCGCATCAATTATTGACGCTATCGATACTACGGGGTATTTAACCGTTCCACTCACCGATATCCTTGAAAGCTTAGGTAACGATGAGTGCGATATTGAAGAGGTCGAAGCGGTACTAAAACGTATTCAGCATTTTGACCCGATCGGCGTTGGCGCGCGTGATCTTCAGGAAAGCCTCCTTACGCAGCTATCACAGTTCGCGACTGATACCCCTTACTTAGCTGAAGCGCGGTCAATCATTAATGAGCACCTCAGCCTGTTAGCCAATCATGATTTTAGAGGGCTGATGCGAGTAACTCGTCTAAAAGAGACGGTACTTAAGTCCGCAATGGCGCTCATTCAGTCACTCGACCCGCGCCCTGGACAATCAGTGAATACTGGCGAATCCGACTATGTCATTCCTGATGTGCTGGTGAAAAAGCTCGGTAAAACATGGGAAGTTGAGTTGAACTCCGATAGCTTGCCTCGCTTAGGGATAAACCAGCACTATGCCTCGATGAGCGGCGGTGCGGTTAATGAAAGCGACAACCAATTTATTCGTAGCCATTTGCAAGAAGCACGCTGGCTAATAAAAAGTGTCGAAAGCCGTAATGAGACCCTGTTAAAAGTCTCACGTTGTATCGTCGAACAACAACAAGCGTTCTTCGAGTTGGGTGAAGAACATATGCGCCCGATGGTCCTCGCGGATATCGCTGAGGCGATAGAGATGCACGAATCGACGATTTCTAGGGTAACTACACAGAAGTTCTTACACAGCCCTAAAGGCATATTTGAGCTGAAGTATTTCTTCTCAAGTCATGTTAATACCGATAGTGGCGGTGAAGCCTCCTCGACGGCTATTCGAGCCCTCGTGAAACGCTTTGTTGCGGAAGAGAATGCCGCCAAGCCCTTGAGCGATAGCCGACTGACGACGCTCTTGTCTGAACAAGGCATTCTTGTCGCCCGTAGGACCGTTGCCAAGTATCGAGAATCCTTGGCAATTCCCCCGTCAAATCAACGTAAGCGATTAATGTAGCGTTATTGCGCAAGAGTGATAAAAAGCGCATAGTAAAATCAGTCATGTAAAATATTTGCCTGTATTAGGGGTTCTGTTACCATGCAGGCAAATTAATCAACGTCCTTAACTACAGTGTATGAGTTGACTCATCGTCAAACCATCAGCAAGTGAATATTATGAACAGCGATCTCCCCTTAGAATTAGGTAATGTGCTAACGCTTGATTGCACACGCAATAATGTAAACTGCCAAAGTAAAAAACGGGCGTTAGAAATAATTAGCGAAATCGCGGCAAGCCAGCTAAATCTACCTCACCAACTGATTTTCGAAACGATCCTTAATCGCGAAAAAATGGGTAGTACCGGTATCGGGGGAGGAATAGCTATTCCCCACGGTAAGCTAGACCAAGATACACTCCGCTCGGTCGGTGTATTCATTAAGCTTGAGCATCCTATTGCCTTTGACGCTGTAGATAACCAACCCGTTGACCTGCTTTTTGCACTACTCGTCCCTGCTGGACAGTCTAAGACTCATCGCCATACGCTATCATTGATCGCTAAGCGACTCGCTAATAAAGCCGTTTGCCGACAATTACGCCAAGCAGACAGTGATGAGGCGCTTTATCACATTTTAATGGGTGATGCGGAGAACGAAGAACCTTAATCACCTCTTCTAGATTTACTCGTAAAAGGGCTGTAGGAGAAGAATATTCATGGCACTGATGATCGTCAGCGGTCGTTCTGGATCGGGTAAATCCGTTGCGTTACGCGCGTTAGAGGATATGGGTTTTTATTGTGTCGATAACCTCCCCGTAGAACTGCTGCCGGAACTTGCGGCTAACTTAGCGAAACGAGAGATTTCGGCAGCGGTGAGTATTGATATAAGAAATATGCCTGATTCTCCGCAACTTTTTGATGCGGTGTTAGACCGGCTTCATCTAGAGTTTTCTCCTCAACTTCTTTTCTTCGATGCCAATACTACGACGTTAATCCGCCGGTATAGTGATACGCGACGATTACATCCTCTGACCGCGCGGAATCTTTCCCTAGAAGACGCAATTCAGCAAGAGTCTGAGCTACTAGAGCCTCTGCGCTCCCGCGCAGACTTGGTGGTGGATACCTCAGAGATGTCAGTTCATGAGCTGGCTGAGATGCTGCGTACGCGTCTCTCGGGTAAACCTGAGCGAGAACTCACCATCGTATTCGAATCCTTTGGGTTTAAATATGGCCTACCGGTCGATGCAGATTATGTTTTTGATGTCCGATTTCTTCCTAACCCACATTGGGATGCAAAGCTTCGTCCGTTGACAGGATTGGATCGCCCAGTCTGTCAGTTTTTAGAGCGACACACCGATGTCCACCAGTTTATCTATCAGACGCGTAGCTACCTAGAGTTATGGCTTCCCATGCTGGAGAGGAATAATCGTAGCTATCTCACCGTCGCCATTGGCTGTACCGGTGGGAAACATCGCTCGGTCTATATCGCTGAGCAACTCGCGGATTACTTCGTTTCTCGTGGCAAAAATGTACAACGTCGGCACCATACTTTGGAAAAGAAAAATCATGGCCATTAAGCAAACTGTCTCAATACAAAACAAACTAGGAATGCATGCTCGTCCTGCAATGAAACTCTTTGAATTGGTACAAAGTTTCGACGCAGAGGTCTTGTTAAGAAATGAGACGGGTACCGAGGCAGAAGCGAACAGCGTTATCGCTCTGCTGATGCTGGACTCGGCTAAGGGTGGGAAAATTGAGGTTGAAGCAAGTGGCCCCCAAGAGAAAGAGGCCTTACAAGCGGTTATTGAGCTTTTCGCTTCAGGGTTCGATGAAGAATAAACGCGCTTAGTATAGATGGTGCTGCGCTAAGAACGATTGTCCACCCAACTGATGCATCTGACGTATAATCCATTGCTGCCTCATTTGTATGTAGCGTGAGGGGGCTTGAACCTTAAAACGTGATGGCGCAGGTAAAACTGCGGCGAGCGCCGCAGCTTCTCGTTCAGTGAGTAGACGCGCGGGTTTGTGAAAGTAAGCTTGGGAAGCGGCTTCCACGCCAAATATTCCAGGCCCGAATTCGGCAATATTTAGATAAATAGTCAATATACGTTTCTTACGCCAGATAGCTTCAATACCCAGGGTCATCCCTGCTTCCACGGCCTTTCTCACCCAACTGCGTCCCTCCCACAAAAACATATTTTTCGCCGTTTGCTGCGATAACGTAGATGCTCCACGTAGATGAGTCTCGCCCTGTTGCGTGAGTACCGTTTTCACCGCGCCGAAATCAATGCCCCAATGTTCGGTGAACCGTTGATCTTCAGAAGCAATCACTGCCAATGGCATCCAAGGGGATATGTGATCCATACTGACCCAATCGGAGTGAGCGCGATAAGTAAAATCACCCTTTAGCCATGCACCAATTTGCCGCTCAGCCATTACGGCTGAAAAAGGGACCGGAAGAAAAGTACACAGCACGACAACGACAACCCATAGTCCAATGCAGGCTAAGAGACCATGAGCAATACGCTTCTTAATCGCACCCCACCTGGTTTTATGTTTAATTTTCATTCGTTACGGTGACCCAGCCCTGTTATCGTCAATTTTCATCAGTGAGTATAAGAAGATTCGGGCTAAGAAGCGATATTACTCGCGCGTTACCCTTTTCCTTCGCTGCCTGGTAACGGTTTCATTTTGCCGTAACGATAAGGACTCGTTACCTGCTGATTAAATGTTGAACAGTATTAATTAAATATTCGCCATAACGGCCATCGTTTGATACACTTAAAATTAACATATAGGCAACATAATAGTGATAAACGGTAATAGCCATAGATAAATAGGAGCGAGGCCTCTGGTCTCATAAAACGATCATTAGTTGATTATGTCTATTTAACATACAACACAATGGGTAAACCTATCGATCTTAGGGTTTTGAAAGGTAATAGGTTGGAACTACAAGATGATAACATGTGAAAATAGTTGCCTACCTCATATAACCCTTGATAATATAAGGTTATTAGGTATTAAGAGGATTTAACTATTCTTTTGAGGGTAGATAAACATTTTCTTAAGCTTTTTTTATCTAAATGCATTACTTATCTTAATGTTTTATAGAAATCGGTACCATTTATTTGTTACAGTAGAGGCAAGTACCCAATACCACTAAATAGCAAGGCGATTACTCTCAATAACGACTAATTATTATGCTATTTGGTTCTTTTTCCCTGGTGTTGGCGCAATCTTCGCGCACCCCGGTTTATCCGGGGTAATTTTTCTCTACGAACGACCTTCCAACCATCCCTTTAAAACGTCGACATCCTTTTTCCAACTGCTATGCAGTTCATCTACCCAATCTTGTACATTATCCCACCATGCTGGTAGATCTGGGGATTGAATTTGTTGAGCTATTTTTTGTAGATGTCTGAGGCCAATCGCCCCGGCCGCCCCCTTAATTTTATGACCTTGTTCAGCAATCTCGAGCTGATCTCTCGCCAGCATATTCGAGTCTAATACCTCTAAATAATCGGGCATCATTTTTTCAAACATCGCTAGACCATCGTGGATCAGTGAAGGGCCAACTAAAGTTAAGTACTGCTCGAGCATCTCGGTATCAAGCTTCTCAGATAATTCGTGACTCAATGACAAGTTGGGCTCGATGGTTTGCGATGATTGAGGGTCCCAGAATTGCTTTATCGTTGCAGTGAGAGCGGGTACAGAAAGCGGTTTACTGAGCACGCCATCAAGTCCAGCATTAAGATATTCACTCTTATTTTTTAATACATTCGCCGTTAAGGCGATTAGGGGAGGGAGTTGCTGAGCAGTGAAGCGTTCTTTAAGCTGGCTAGCCACTTGTAGCCCTGTCATATCCGGTAGCTGGATATCGAGTAGTACCATATCAAACTCATCAGGTTCGAAGAGATCGAGTGCTTGCTGTCCAGTCATCGCGACCTCGACTGAGCAGCCGAGCTTTTCGAGCACAGAACGCGCTACCACGACATTCAGTTCAATATCCTCGACAAGAAGAATATGGAGTGCAGGTAATAACCACTCGTCTTCCTCTAAAGTGACCGACTGTTCGCTAAGGATCTCTGGCGCAGACACGTCTAGGGTGAAGCATGCTCCTCGATGAGGCTCGCTTTCGACACGGATACTTCCCCCCATCGCTTCAGCAATCCGGGCCGATACGGCTAGACCGATACCTGTCCCCGTTGCAGGCTTTCCACCCTGCTCGTCTTCGACCTGATAGTACATGGCAAAGATTTTATCCTGCTCAGATTGAGGAATACCGATACCTGAGTCTTGTACTGCAAAAGTAAGATGCTGAGCCTGATAACTTACTCGTATCGAGATTTCACCCTGCTTAGTGAATTTAACTGCATTACTGATCAAGTTCCATAAGATCTGCCGTAGACGAGTACCATCAGCCAGAACGGTTTGTGGTAAGGGTTCTTCCGCCTGCATGGTAAAAATTAACCCTTTAGGTTGAACCAGCAAACCAGCCAAATTTTCGAGATCGGCGATAAAATCTGTAAAATTTATCGGCTGACGATCAAGCTTGATGTTCTGACGCTCAATTTTATCCATCTCGATGACGTCGTTAAAAATATTCCCTAACGTTATCGCCGAAACATGAATAGTTTTTAAATAATTTAGCTGGTCTTGGTCTAGCTGAGTATCTAATAGGATGCGGCTCAACCCGACGATACCATTTAGTGGGGTACGTAACTCATGACTGATCGTGGAGATAAATGTCGTCTTATCACGACTGGCATTCTCTAACGCTTCTTGATAACGCTTACGTTCAGTAATATCGCGACCGAAGCCCATTAAACCGTTTCGTTTACCGATACGATCATAATAGGGGACCTTTCGGACTTCGAAACAGGATTTTTTCCCATCAGGGTAATGCAGCCATTGCTCATAAGTCAGCGCGATATTATGGCGGAATACCTTTTCATCGGTCTCGAGAATTTTCTCAGCAGCATCCGGCTCATAGACATCTTGCGGTGTAAGGCCAATGAGTTGTTGTTCGCTCTTGCCGGTTAGAAGTTCCAGCGCGCGGTTACAGCCTGAAAATTGGCGGTCAATATTCCGATAAAAGACTAAGTCCGGAGACGCATCTAAAAATGAACGCAAGAACGATGACTGCTGCTCAAGTTCGGTTTGAGCTTGGATACGCCCTTCCATCTCCTCCTCAAGCTTAAGAATGGCACGCTCGCGGGCTTGTTCAGCATTTCGACGCTCGGTAATCTCTTGATTCAATTGCGTAATGGATTGTTGCATCTGCTGATTAAGCTGCAGGTCACGATCACGCATCTCTTCCAACTTATCAACTAATCTTGCCAAACGCTGGCGAGATTCCTCCAGTTGGTCAACCACAACGGAAAGAAAATAGACTGCCCAAGGAGTAATCAGTAATCCAAAAAATATCGAACGTACGACGTCTATTGATTCAACATGTCCATGAAGAAGAAGTGTTACCGCCATTTGCACAATCATCGCTAATACCACTAGGGCGGAGGCGAGAAGTAGAGAAAAGCGAACGAGGCCAAGTTTGACCATGAGATCAACGTAATACTGCGCTAAAAGGCGGATATGTTTCATAATCACTCCATCATCGAGGAGCGTACATGATAGCGTAAAATTAGTACGGGAGCAGAAGATTAGAGCGTGAATTTAAATGCCAATTATTTGCATTTAAATTCATAATAGACGTTTGTTATTGCATTAACTTCCCCTCTAAACTAAAAAAGCACGTTAGACTTAAAATAGTAAAAAAAATCAAAAAATGCCGATTAGGCAATATAAAACACTAGTATTTACCTACATTCCAGCGCCGAGACTAAATATTTAGCCTGCACCATAGTGATACAGCTCACATAATAGCGATGCACCATAACAAGACAAATAAGCAAAATAACGATAAAAATACATTTAAATCATAGTGATACATAAAAACACCTAATGAAACATTTGTTACCTTACGAATTTGACCTCGCTCATGTTTCCCGATAAGTTGGGATTTAACTGGTAGCTATCTGTGCGGAAGGCAATACCACCGCTCAATTTCAGCAATTAACGTTCCCTGTAGGCGCCCTTTATTCGCCGCAGTGGTTAGCGCGAATTAGCTCTCCTAACCATTACCCTAGCCCATGCAGCGTTATCTGTAGCAAAGTGCTGGAAAAAGGGCCGCAGAGCCCGTGGAGGTTGTCTCAATGTTGTATGATAAATCCTTCGAGAAGGATAACTGTGGCTTTGGGCTCATCGCTCATATAGAAGGCGAGCCCAGCCATAAAGTCGTTAGAACCGCTATCCACGGCTTAGCCCGAATGCAGCACCGTGGTGCTATCCTGGCTGATGGTAAAACGGGTGATGGGTGCGGACTTCTTCTACAAAAGCCGGATCGCTTCTTTCGTTATATAGCAGAAACCCAAGGCTGGCAGCTGGCGCGTAATTACAGCGTAGGGATGCTATTTCTAAGTAATGACCCTGAAGAAGCGGCTATTTCACGCAAAATTATCGAAGAAGAAGTGTTACGCGAAACGCTTTCTGTAGTCGGATGGCGCGAGGTTCCTATCAATCGTGACGTTCTAGGTGAAATCGCGCTTTCCTCACTACCAGTAATTGAACAAATTTTTATTAACGCCCCCGCAGGTTGGCGTCCTCGTGATATGGAAAGACGCCTCTACATGGCGCGCCGCCGTATCGAAAAGCGGGTTGAAGCGCTGGGGGATAGTGATTTTTATATCTGTAGTCTGTCTAATCAGGTCAATATCTATAAAGGCTTATGTATGCCTGCCGACCTGCCGCGCTTCTACCTTGATTTGGCTGACTTGCGCCTTGAATCCTCTATCTGCCTATTCCACCAGCGGTTTTCGACTAATACTGTACCACGCTGGCCACTCGCTCAGCCTTTCCGTTATATGGCGCATAACGGTGAAATCAATACCATTGCGGGTAACCGTCAATGGGCAAGAGCTCGCGCCTATAAATTCAATACGCCACTGATCCCCGATCTGCATACCGTCGCGCCTTTCGTTAATGAAACGGGCTCCGACTCCAGTTCCATGGATAATATGCTGGAGCTCTTTTTAAACGGTGGTATGGACTTAGTGCGTGCCATGCGTTTACTCGTGCCACCTGCTTGGCAAAATAACCCTGATATGGATCCGGATCTACGCGCCTTTTTCGATTTCAACTCCATGCATATGGAGCCTTGGGATGGACCTGCCGGTATAGTGATGTCTGATGGCCGCTATGCTGCCTGTAACCTTGATCGTAATGGCCTACGGCCTGCGCGCTATGTGATTACCAAAGATAAACTGATCACCTGTGCCTCAGAGGTCGGGATCTGGGATTATCAACCCGATGAAGTGGTTGAAAAAGGCCGTGTCGGTCCAGGAGAACTGATGGTGATCGATACGCGCAACGGCCGTATTCTTCACTCAGCCGAAACCGATAATGATCTCAAGATCCGCCATCCCTATAAAGCCTGGATGGAAAAGAACGTTAAACGGCTAGTACCTTTTGAAGAACTGCCTGAAGACCAAGTCGGTAGCCGTCAACTTGATGATATACAGTTGGCCACTTGGCAAAAACAGTTTGCCTATAGCAGTGAAGAACTCGACACGATTATCCGTGTGCTTGGCGAGAATGGTCAAGAAGCCGTTGGATCGATGGGCGATGACACGCCATTTGCCGTATTAAGTAGCCGACCACGCATTATCTATGATTATTTTCGTCAGCAATTTGCACAGGTGACCAACCCCCCTATCGATCCATTACGTGAAAATCATGTGATGTCGTTAGCGACGTGTATTGGACAAGAGATGAACGTCTTTTGTGAAGCGGAGGGTCAAGCGCACCGTGTCAGTTTTAAATCGCCAATCCTACTTTACTCAGACTTCTCACAGTTAACGCAACTGGATAGCCAATACTATCAGGCAGATACCCTGGATTGTACTTTCAATCCTACTGAGGAGAACTTAGAAGCTGCCATTCATCGTTTGAACGATCGCGCTGAAGAAATGGTTCGTTCAGGAACCGTGCTACTAGTACTTTCCGATAGAAACATTGCGGTAGATCGACTTCCTGTCCCTGCCCCAATGATCGTCGGTGCTGTCCAAGCTCGGTTAGTAGAGAAAAACCTGCGTTGCGATGCCAATATTATTGTTGAGACGGCATCCGCCCGCGATCCTCATCATTTCGCCGTACTACTAGGATTTGGCGCTACGGCAATCTATCCGTGGCTAGCCTATGAAACCTTAGCTAAGATGGCCGATAGCGGCATTATCGATCATGATTACCGTAAAGCGATGTTGAACTACCGGAATGGTATCAACAAGGGCTTATATAAAATCATGTCTAAGATGGGAATATCGACAGTTGCTTCTTATCGCTGCTCCAAATTATTTGAAGCGGTGGGGCTACACACAGATATCACCACACTCTGCTTCCAGAATGTTACCAGCCGGATCGGCGGTGCCAATTTCGACGATTTTGAACAAGACTTGGTGAACTTGGCCAAGCGCGCATGGTTAGCACGTAAGCCTCTCGATCAAGGTGGACTGCTGAAGTACGTCCATGGTGGCGAATATCATGCCTACAACCCCGATATCGTTAATAGTCTAAAACGCGCGGTCGAAAGCGGAGACTATGCCGATTACCTCAATTATTCTCAGCATGTTAATAACCGCCCTGCCGCTACCTTACGCGACCTATTGGCCTTAAATCCGACAGGAGAGGTTATCAATGTTGATGAGGTAGAACCGGCTAGCGAACTCTTTAAACGTTTCGATACCGCAGCGATGTCGATCGGCGCATTGAGCCCAGAGGCCCATGAAGCGTTAGCGGAAGCAATGAATAGTATTGGTGGTTTCTCTAACTCTGGTGAAGGCGGAGAAGATCCCGCGCGCTATGGAACTAATAAAGTTTCCCGTATTAAACAGGTGGCTTCGGGTCGTTTTGGTGTAACCCCAGCTTATCTGGTTAATGCCGACGTGATTCAGATTAAAGTTGCGCAAGGTGCAAAACCTGGTGAGGGTGGGCAGTTACCCGGCGATAAGGTGACGCCTTATATCGCGCGTCTACGCTATTCAGTACCCGGCGTTACGCTCATTTCGCCACCTCCGCATCACGATATTTACTCGATAGAAGACTTAGCACAACTTATTTTCGACTTAAAACAAGTCAATCCTAGTGCGCTAATCTCCGTGAAATTGGTCTCTGAACCCGGTGTAGGAACCATCGCCACTGGTGTAGCAAAAGCTTACGCCGACTTAATTACTGTCGCAGGCTACGATGGCGGTACCGGCGCTAGCCCGCTGACATCGGTAAAGTATGCCGGTTGCCCTTGGGAGCTTGGACTAGTCGAGACTCAACAGGCCCTGGTTGCCAACGGATTACGTCACAAGATCCGCCTACAAATCGATGGTGGGTTAAAGACCGGATTAGATATCATCAAGGCCGCTATTCTCGGCGCCGAAAGCTTTGGCTTTGGCACCGGCCCGATGGTTGCGCTAGGCTGCAAATACTTACGTATTTGCCACCTTAATAACTGTGCAACGGGCGTAGCAACCCAAGACGAGAAATTACGTAAAAATCATTACCATGGGCTGCCGTTCAAAGTGACCAACTACTTTGAATTTATCGCCCGGGAAACGCGTGAAATTATGGCCTCTTTAGGAGTGAGTCGTCTTACCGACCTAATAGGACGTACCGACCTACTGACGGCTTTAGAAGGTTTTACCGCGAAACAACAAAAACTCAACTTAGGATCGCTACTCGAAACCGCAACACCAGTTCCAGGTAAAGCATTGTATTGTACAGAGTCGAATCCTCCTTTTGATAAAGGAACGCTTAACAAAGAGCTGATGGAACAAGCACTGCCTTACATTGAAGCGAAACAGAGCAAACACTTCTACTTTGACGTGAAAAATACGGATCGCTCAGTGGGGGCAACGTTATCCGGGGCGATTGCTAAGCGTTATGGGGATCAAGGTCTGGCAAGCGACCCAGTCCAAGTTCACCTCAATGGGACTGCAGGTCAAAGTTTCGGTGTGTGGAACGCGGGTGGCTTAGAGATGATCCTGACGGGCGATGCTAATGACTATGTTGGGAAAGGCATGGCGGGCGGTCTACTCGCGATCCGTCCACCTATGGGGTCAGCATTCCGTAGCCATGAAGCAACTATCGCAGGGAACACCTGCCTGTATGGCGCGACGGGCGGCAAACTCTTCGCTGCTGGTCGTGCAGGAGAGCGTTTTGCAGTCCGTAACTCGGGAGCTATCACCGTCGTAGAGGGGATCGGCGATAATGGCTGCGAGTACATGACGGGTGGCGTTGTCTGCGTAATGGGTCGTACTGGCGTTAACTTTGGCGCAGGAATGACCGGCGGATTTGCTTACGTGCTTGATGAGGACGGTGAGTTCCGTAAGCGAGTAAACGGTGAATTAGTCGAGGTGTTGGATGTCGCATCGTTGCCTATCCATGAAGAGCACCTACGCGGACTCATCACTGAACATGTCCAATATACACAGTCGAGTCGTGGTGAGGAGATCCTCGCACATTGGTCGAATTGGGCTGAGAAATTTATGCTGATCAAACCGAAGTCTAGTGATGTAAAAGCATTACTTGGCCACCGTAGTCGGTCAGCGGCAGAACTTCGGGTACAGGCGCAGTAAGGAGCTAAGATGAGCCAAAATGTTTATCAATTTATTGACTTACAGCGTGTAGACCCGCCAAAAAAGCCGCTGCAACTCCGTAAAATCGAATTTGTTGAAATCTATGAGCCCTTCTCTGAAGGGCAAGTCAAAGCGCAGGCCGATCGTTGTCTGGATTGCGGAAACCCTTATTGTGAGTGGAAATGTCCGGTTCATAACTACATTCCCAACTGGCTAAAACTGGCTAATGAAGGTCGAATTATTGAGGCGGCTGAACTGTCGCATCAGACCAACAGTCTGCCCGAAGTCTGTGGCCGAGTATGTCCGCAAGATCGCCTGTGTGAAGGTTCTTGTACGCTGAATAATGATTTCGGTGCCGTCACGATCGGTAATATCGAACGCTATATCAACGATAAAGCGATGGAGATGGGTTGGCGTCCGGACATGTCGCAGGTTAAATCGGTCAATAAGCGCGTGGCAGTGATCGGTGCTGGACCTGCCGGCTTAGCCTGTGCGGATGTGCTGACCCGTAACGGCGTACAGGTTACCGTCTTTGATCGCCATCCTGAGATTGGTGGACTACTCACTTTCGGTATTCCGTCTTTCAAACTCGAGAAAGAGGTCATGATTAAACGCCGCGCACTATTCGAAGGGATGGGCATGGAGTTTCGCCTCAATGTCGAAGTCGGCCAAGATATCACCATGCAGAGCCTTATCGATGAGTACGACTCCGTATTCCTTGGGGTGGGGACTTATCAGTCGATGCGAGGTGGTTTGAGCAACGAAGATGCTCAAGGGGTTTATGACGCGTTACCTTTCCTTATCGCCAACACTCGTAAAACGATGGGCTTTGAGGCGCTGGCAGAGCAACCCTATCTCGATATGCATGCTAAACGCGTGGTCGTGCTTGGCGGTGGAGATACCGCGATGGACTGCGTGAGAACCTCCATTCGTCAAGGCGCCTCTAACGTCATCTGTGCCTATCGACGCGATGAGGCGAATATGCCAGGCTCTCGCCGCGAAGTAAAAAATGCACGAGAAGAAGGCGTCGATTTTCAGTTTAACCTGCAGCCCTTAGGCATCGAGATTGATGGTAGTGGAAAAGTTGCCGGTGTGAAAATGGTACGCACAGAGATGGGCCCTGCCGACGCAGCTGGACGTCGGCAAGCTCAACCGGTAGCGGGATCAGAGCATGTCATCCCCGCTGATGCGGTCATCCTTGCCTTTGGTTTTCGCCCACACAGTATGCCTTGGTTAGATGAGTTTAACATCGAATTTGATGCAACGGGTCGGATCATCGCTCCAGAAAGTGCAGAGACACCTTTCCAGACGAGTCATCCTAAGATATTTGCAGGGGGTGATGCGGTGAGGGGATCTGATCTGGTGGTGACGGCCATCGCTGAAGGTCGAAAAGCGGCTGAAGGGATCTTGGATTATCTAGAAGTCTAAATTCTATCTCTGAGGGAATAAAAAAGAGCGCCTATGCGCTCTTTTTTAGTTATTTAACGACTCGTAGGGCAGGACGCCCCCCTTTCGGTGGCGGAGTGTCATCATCACCCTCGTCGCTATCCGAGGATTCAGCGTCACCGTCACCCTCGACAACCGACATTTTCGGCTCATGAGACGTTGCTTTATCTGCGCCAACCTCAATATCATCGTACTGAGGTTCTGGCTCGAACATAGTCCCTGCGCCGTTTTCACGTGCATAGAGAGCCATAACGGCTGCCAACGGAACGAAAACTTGGCGAGGAACACCCCCGAATCGCGCATTGAAACTCACAAATTCGTTACCAAGTTCTAAGTTCCCGACTGCACGAGGAGCGATATTAAGAACGATTTGTCCATCACGCGCAAATTCTAAAGGAACTTCCACGCCCGGTAGATTAATATCCACGACCAGATGTGGCGTTAGCTCGTTATCTAATAACCAATCGTAGAACGCACGCAATAGGTACGGGCGGCGTGCAGTCAAATTCGTCATATCCATAAATATAAGCCTCGATTAGAGACGCATTTCACGCTCAGCTTCAGTCAGAGAAGCGAGGAATGAATCACGTTCAAAAACACGATTCATATAGCCTTTAAGATCTTTAGAGCCAGTTCCTGATAAATCAACACCTAAAGACGGTAAACGCCACAATAGTGGAGCAAGATAGCAATCGACTAAGCTGAACTCTTCACTTAAGAAATAGGGGGTACGCGCAAACAGAGGCGCAATAGCCAATAGCTGCTCACGGAGTTGTTTACGTGCCGCATCTGCCTCGTCACCTGAGCCCTGTTGAATTTGGAACAGCAGGCTGTACCAGTCTTGTTCGATACGATGCATCATTAAACGACTTTCGCCGCGCGCAACAGGATAGACCGGCATGAGTGGTGGATGGGGGAAACGCTCATCCAAATACTCCATAATGATTTGAGACTGATACAACGTCAGCTCACGGTCAACCAGAGTCGGGACCGTACAATACGGGTTGAGATCGATCAGATCTTGTGGAAGATTTGACTTATCCACCTGTTCAATTTCTACACTCACGCCTTTCTCAGCCAGTACAATACGTACTTGGTGGCTATAGATATCAGTGGGTCCAGAAAACAGTGTCATTACCGAACGTTTGTTGGCAGCGACAGCCATGAAAACCTCCACATATACGAATAAGAGCTGCGATTAACCATCTAGACTACAGATGGCAGACAATAGACCATAAACTGCGCGATAGTTTACCAGAAATAGAAGGCTTTGTGGGTAACCTTTCAATCTTGCTGCTAACTTTGCTAATTTAATGAGGTATTGCGAGGAAAAGGAGCGGATCGACGTTAGCTGCGTATCATTACTTCACTGCAATCGGTATTCCATTCCAAATAAAAAACCCGCCGAAGCGGGTTTCTTGGAAAAAACATCGCTGCAGAGCAGCAATGAATTAACGCTTAGAGAACTGTGGACGACGACGTGCTTTACGCAGACCGACTTTCTTACGTTCAACTTCACGCGCATCACGAGTAACAAAGCCCGCTTTACGTAGTTCAGAACGCAGAGATTCGTCATATTCCATCAGAGCGCGAGTGATACCGTGACGGATCGCTCCTGCCTGACCAGAAATACCACCACCTTTAACAGTGATGTACAGATCCATTTTACCAATCAAATCAACCAGTTCCAGAGGTTGACGCACGACCATGCGTGCAGTCTCACGACCGAAATACTGCTCTAAAGAGCGTTGGTTGATTACGATGTTTCCGCTGCCCGGCTTAATAAAGACGCGTGCGGAAGAGCTTTTGCGGCGACCTGTGCCGTAGTTTTGAGTTTCAGCCATTGCCATTGATCCCGATTAAATGTCCAGAACTTGCGGTTGCTGTGCCGCATGGTTGTGCTCGTTGCCCGCGTAAACTTTCAGTTTACGGAACATTGCACGGCCCAGAGGGCCTTTCGGCAGCATGCCTTTTACCGCGGTTTCAATGACACGCTCAGGAGCACGAGCAATCATTTCTTCAAAGGTCGCTTGCTTGATACCACCGATGTGACCAGTGTGGCGATAGTAGATCTTGTCGCTACGTTTGTTACCAGTTACGGCAACTTTCTCAGCGTTAAGAACGATGATGTAATCACCAGTATCTACGTGCGGAGTGAATTCCGCTTTATGTTTACCACGCAGACGACGAGCCAGTTCAGTCGCTAAGCGACCTAATGTTTTGTCAGTTGCGTCAACAACATACCAGTCGCGTTTGACGGTTTCTGGTTTAGCTGTAAAAGTTTTCATCTAAAAGCTTACCCAAATATAAGTTACACGTTGGTGAAATCCCAAACGCTATTAACGGTTGAGGCTCACACGACCATTTTGCCAGTAAGCCTACCCCTTCGGATAGAACTACCGGAACACAAAGGTTTTTGGGAATAAAACCATTTGTTGTAACGTGGGGTCGCAAGATTATAAAGAAGTCGACATCAAAAATCGACCTCTTTTATCATTAATTCGCAACTCCACGTGTATTTCTGCCTTACGGCAAATGAGCAAGACGCAAATATTCTTCGCTTTGCATCTCCTGAAGACGAGATAAGCAGCGTTGGTATTCAAATTTCAATTGATTACCTTGATAGATATCTTCCAACACGACTTGCGCAGAAACGACGAGTTTAACATGTCTTTCATAGAATTCATCTACCATTGCAAGAAATCGACGTGCTTGATCTTCATTCGCACTCGTTAACTGTGGGACATCCAGCAACAAAACGGTGTGAAACTGCTGAGAAAGCGCAATATAGTCATGCTGGCTTCGGTTTTCCCCACACAGGACGCTAAACCGAATCGCTAATACTCCTTCTGCGACGTGCTCGGTTTTCATCTCCCGGTGATTGATCGCAAGTATCGGTGTAGGGGCTAGTGCAAAATCACTCCCAGAAAGATTTTTGAATAAAGCCGCAATCGCCTGATCGGTATCCTCATTGATCGGTGATTTCCATAGGTGAGCAGCCGTTAACGCACGCAAGCGATAATCGACACCTGCATCTACGTTCATCACTTGGCAATGCGTTTTTATTTGTTCGATAGCGGGTAGAAATCGCGGGCGCTGTAACCCGTTACGATAGAGTTCATCAGGGGGAATATTTGAGGTCGCCACTAAAGTAATCCCGCGTTCGAACAAGGCTTCCATCAATGTGCCAAGCAACATCGCATCGGTAATATCCGAGACGAAAAACTCATCGAAACACAGCAGATCTGTTTGCTCACGAAAACGTTCAGCGATAATTAGTAATGGGTCACTATGACCTTGTAGCTGGCTCAGCTCCTCATGAACGCGCAACATAAAACGGTGAAAGTGTAACCGTAGCTTACGATCGCCAGGCACTGACTGGTAGAACATATCCATAATCCATGTTTTACCACGTCCTACTCCCCCCCACATATACAACCCCGGCACAGGCGCTGCATCGGCCTCTGTCCGTTGAAAAAATTTAGAAAAGCGTCCTAAGAACCCTTTCTTATCCGCTGATGTCGGGCCAGTGTGCTGACGTGCAATTAACGCTTTTTGGATACTATCGAGTTGAGTTACCGCCGCTTTTTGCACAGCATCAGGCTGGTAATCGCCCTGTTCGATGGCTTGTTGGTAACGAGCCAGTGGAGAAATGGTTTGCATAGTGGGTACCGTTAAGAAATTCGAAGACGACAATCACAACCTTGAAATTTGCTCTACATTACGCCAGGTTAATGCAGGATTCCACATCCTGAGCATTAACAGGTATAGTGAAGTAAACTATTTTCGACTAGCATCTTACTTAGAATGGGTAAATGTTTATCGTCATCCCCTTAACACAACGGATATTATGGGAGTCATTATGACCTGGGAATATGGGCTGATCGGATTAATTATTGGTGCAATCATTGGGGTAGTCCTCACGCGTTTCGGTAGCCGTAAGCTGCGGGATCAACACGCATTACAGTACGAATTAGAAAAAACTAAAGACGAACTAAAAGAGTTAAAACAGGAGCTTAACGGCCACTTTGTACGTAGCGCTGAATTACTTGAAAACATGTCTCAGAATTACCAAGAACTCTACCAACATATGTCGAGCACGACGAAAGAGCTGCTTCCTGAACAAGCGTCACAAAGCAATCCTTTCGTGTGGCAGCAAACAGCTAAAAATGGCGAAACTGAAAACACCTTAGCGGAAATGCCTCGCGATTATTCTGAAAAATCGTCAGGACTACTAAGAAGCTCTACCACTGATAAATAATCGTCGGGGTCATTGATGAAAAAGAATCGTACACCCTTAGCGCTAGCAATAGCGCTGAGTATAAGCTTAGGGTTGACCTACCTACCTGCCTCGTATGCGAACTTACCTGCACAAGTAGGTGATCAACCGCTTCCCTCACTGGCGCCTATGCTGGCAAAAACGCTGCCCTCTGTCGTGAGCGTGCAAGTCAGTGGTACGACAACGGAAGATCAAGACCAACAGATCCCTGAACCCTTAAAACGTTTTCTTGGTCAATCACCTCAACAGCAGCAACCCCAGCCTTTTCAAGGATTGGGCTCGGGCGTGATCATCGATGCTAAAAATGGCTACATCCTCACCAATAATCACGTTGTGAATGGTGCCGATAAAATTACGGTGCAGTTGGGCGATGGAAACGAATATCCTGCAAAATTAGTCGGTCACGATAGCCAAACCGATATCGCACTTATTCAAGTCAAAAATGCTAAAAATCTAGTACAAATCAATGTTGCAGACTCCGATGCGCTACAAGTCGGCGATTTTGCTGTGGCGATCGGTAATCCTTATGGATTAGGCCAGACAGCCACCTCAGGGATCATTTCGGCCTTAGGTCGTAGCGGCTTGAATATCGAAGGCCTAGAGAACTTTATCCAAACCGATGCCGCGATTAACCGAGGTAATTCGGGTGGCGCGTTGGTGAATTTGAAGGGGCAGTTGGTCGGGATTAATACCGCTATTCTTGCCGCGAGTGGCGGTAATATTGGTATAGGTTTCGCTATCCCTTCCAATATGGCAATGAACCTTGCACATCAGCTGATCAAAAACGGGAACATTTCGCGTGGACAACTTGGGCTCAAAGGGACAGAGATGTCTTCCGATATGGCTAAAGCTTTTCACGTTGACGTCCAACGTGGGGCTTTCGTGGCGGAAGTTCTGCCAAACTCTGCCGCGGCCAAAGCCGGCATTAAAGCCGGTGATATCATCACCGGTTTGAATGGCAAACCGATTACCAGCTTCGCTGAACTGCGCGTTAAAGTGGGTACCAGTGCGCCAGGCGATAAAGTCACGCTCACCGTTCTGCGTGATGGCAAATCAATCAATGTGGACGTCATTCTTGAGCAAGGCGCTCCGGATGCGACCCCTATCACTATAGATAACCCTGCTTTACAAGGCGCTCAATTTAGTGATGGACTGACGCTGGATAAGGCAAAAGGCGTTAAAGTCGATAGCGTTGCACCCGCTAGTCCAGCCCAGCAGATTGGACTTCACACCGGTGATGTAATCACTGCCATCAATCGTCAGCGAGTAGAGTCGGTCGAGGGCATGAATAAAATACTAACCACCAAACCACCTGTCATCGCAATGAGTGTTATGCGCGGTAAAGATAATCTATTTTTACTGCTTCGCTAGACGTAATTAGGGTAGGTACAGAGGTGCGTACCTACCCTTCTCATGCTATCCTGCACCTATCTCCCCCTTCGTAACGTTACTAGAATGTTATTTAAATTACTCCGCTCAGCGCTTATCGGCCTCGTGGTCGCTATTATCCTACTTACCGGCATGCATTACTTGCGTGGTGGCGAAGCACTGTTTTCGAGTAATGAAACACCTACCAACATGCAAGAATCGGTATTTAGTTTTAGTCAGGGGGTACGCCGCGCCGCACCGGCTGTGGTTAATGTTTATAATCGCAATTCACAAACTCAAGGCCGTAAAGATTTCACCACCTTAGGCTCCGGTGTCATTATGAACCAGCGGGGTTACATCCTGACCAACCGCCATGTCATCAGCAATGCTGATCAAATCATCGTCGCGTTACAAGATGGCCGCTTTTATGAAGCCACGCTCGTCGGTTCCGATGCGATGACCGATCTGGCGGTCTTGAAGATCTCTGCCCCAAGTCTACCGATTATTCCCATTAATGATCACCGTAACCCACACATCGGTGATGTCGTGATGGCGATCGGTAACCCTTACAACCTAGGCCAAACCGTTACTCAAGGGATCATTAGCGCTACAGGTCGAGTCGGCCTCAGTTCATCGGGTCGCCAGAACTTTCTGCAGACTGACGCCTCAATTAATCAAGGTAACTCTGGTGGTGCATTGATCAACTCATTGGGCGAGTTGATGGGTATCAATACCCTCACTTTCGATAAGAGCAATGATGGCGAAACACCTGAGGGGATCGGTTTTGCTATCCCTACCACTTTAGCGATTAACATCATGAATAAGCTTATTCGTGATGGCCGCGTTATCCGTGGTTTTATCGGTATCACTGGCAGAGAAATTCCCCCGATGCACGAACAGGCAAATAGCTATGAGAAGTTACAGGGAATTATCGTTACGAAAGTTACAGGGCCAGCCGAATTAGCCGGGCTTAAGCCTAATGATCTACTACTCAGCGTTAATAATAAACCCGCTGTCTCTGCGCAAGAGACCATGGATCAGGTGGCTGAAATTCGTCCTGGATCAGTCATTGATGTGCAAATATTGAGGCAAGGGCAGAAGAAACATTTACCTGTTACCATCCAAGAGTTTCCGCAAGATAGTAACTAATCCCCCTCTCCCGGCGGTCGTTTTAGTTTTGAATAATGAGTCGTTTCACGGAGGAATTGGGGAATTTTTTGTTAAGTACGACCTATGGTATTCAGGTTTTTATTCACAATAATCTCCCCCTACTCCAAGTAATAATGGGATATAATAAGTAGATAGTGATGCTTATTAAGATTAATTCTCTATAAGTTCTTTTTTAACGTAGAGAGATTATTGAATAAAAATACAGCAAGATGCATAATAATCTCATTACCCCCTCTTTCAAAGGTTTATTATGCGAACCCCTTCTAAGCAAGACGATCTGGTACGGGCCTTTAAGGCACTACTTAAAGAAGAAAAATTTAGCTCGCAAAGCGAAATTGTTCATGCGCTACAAGAAGAGGGTTTTCAGAATATAAATCAATCTAAAGTCTCCCGCATGCTCACCAAGTTTGGCGCTGTCAGAACACGAAATGCAAAAATGGAGATGGTCTATTGTTTGCCCGCTGAGTTAGGGGTTCCAACCACTAGCAGTCCGCTGAAAAACTTAGTCACAGACATCGACTATAACGATGCGTTAGTGGTAATACGTACCAGTCCAGGTGCGGCGCAACTTATTGCGCGCCTCCTTGATTCATTAGGTAAATCAGAGGGTATTCTAGGGACCATTGCTGGCGATGACACCATCTTTATCACGCCTTCACGCGGCTTTACGGTTAAAAAACTCCATACCGTTGTACTGACTCTATTCGAACAGGAATTATAGCCTTTGTACTCGGCTGACGCCGTGCGCCAGCCGGTAATTATACGGTTAGATATTGATCATCGTGGATTGATAACGCGTCAAAATGTCGGTTAAACGATGGACCGATTCTTTAACCGCTACCGAGGCATGATTCTCCTCAAGGAGTTGCTCGTAAGTCCCTAACTCCTTGAGTAAACGCTCGTAATAATACTCTTTCTTCTCTACGCTATGCGCCGCGATCACCTTGTCTCCTGTTAGCCGTAGACGCTGATGAAACTCAGATAAAACGGAGTTCGGCGGAATAACAAAACTTCGTAGTCGCTGCTGGCTAATAATAAGCGTTAACGCTAAACGGTATTTGTTCAGATCGCCTGGGAACATGTTTAATAACATGAAGAGCTGCTGATAGAGTGCCGGTAAATGGTTTTCTCTCCGCCGAGAAGGATTCGTGGTTAGCGAGGCCACTGCTGCGTACATAAGCCGGTTTAATATTTTACGCCCCGTCTTGGCCTTAGATTTATCGCGGATGAGCAATATCACCATCAATGATAAGAAGCAGCCAATCATTTGCCCCAACGCATTATCGAGAAAAGACTCAATAGGGAATTTAATCGGATTACTCAATACAATAACATTTAGAGTACCGATAAACCCACCCAACGCGCCGACTTGACGCCGTTGAATCAATACTCCCGCGACAAAAGCCAGCGTCCCGATAATCAAGCAGAGTAGAAAAATACTCTGTTGAGTATTAGGCATGAGATAGGCGTAGTAGAGTAAACCGATCGGAAAAGCCGCCGTCATACCATACAGAAAGTCTTTCGCCATCATCAGTGGGTTGGGGATCCGCATTGCTAGCGCAGTCACGACCGCTAACATGATCATACAGCCGCTGCCTGCATTCCACCCCGAATACAGCCAAAAAAGCACGCCCGAGAAAGTGGCAACAAAGGTGCGGATGCCATTGATCATCGCATGATGCGTTTCAGCAGAGCGTGGCGTAATGATCGCCTCACGCCGTAAAATAGCCTCTTCCGTACCGTTCACTTTGACATTACTGCGTATTCCCTTGGAGAGCAGCAGGTACTCAGACGCCGCGCTGACCCACGTTGAAAGTGCCAGCGGCACAGACTCCGCCGGGTATTCGTTAAACAGTTTACGGAGTTCACGGACCTTGTTGCGTAGCTCGCTAATCGAGTCCACCTTCTGCTCGATGACCTCAACAACAGCACTTGAGAGATATTCGGGATGAGCCTGTAAATTCAAGTAGGTCTCGGTCGCATGCGTAATCATGGTTAACGATAGGGTATTCAACATCTTCAAACGACGACTACTGTTTTGCCAGTGTGAAGACTCCATCTTTAATTGGCTACGCATACCGCTAAATGCACTACTACGAGCGACCAGCCCGCTCCAGGCTTTATCAACCTCTTCTTTCTCGCCCAACCCCACGCAAAGTTGTAATAACTGGTACTGAGCAAGCAGTAACTGGTCAACTTCTTGGTCGATGACTCGTTTGATCGAACGGGGGGAGAGGAAGATATCGGAGAGGATGGCACATAGAATACCGATCACTATCTCACTACACCGCTCAACGGCTAATCGCGGCATCAGCTCCATAGACCCGGTAGCGTTGGCTGAGATAATAATGATTAGGGCTGTATAGCCAGCTAAACCGAAGGCATAAGAGTTATCTACTTTCACTAGCGACGAGATCCACACGCAGAATCCCGCCCACAGGCAACTAAGGAATAACATGACCATTGGTGCCCTAATGGTCGTCATGACGATTGCTAGCGCCGCGATACAGCCTAAAAAGGTACCAATAATCCGCAATAAACCGCGGTAGCGTAATGCGCCAGAATAAGGGTCCCCCCCGGCAGCAAAGGCTTGCCCACCAGCCACGATACCCGCGGTCATCACTGCCCAACGGGGGGTTTCTAAATTAAAATAGAAACCCAATAGCATCGCTAATAATACAGCAAAAGTTAATTTAACTGGAAAGCGTAAGAATTGAATCATACCGCCTCCACGTTACCCAAATTCACGTAATCGATTCGTTAACTTTTCTAGTGGAGAAGGCTCACGATCCAGTCGGTCTTTTTCACCGGTAATGATTACCGTTGCAGTAGTACCTGCTGGGAAGTGATTACTAACTTGCTCATCAAGATGGATACGTACAGGAACACGTTGTGCTAAACGCACCCATTCAAGATTAGAGTCGACGCTTGCCATACCTTTACTATCGTTACTGCTGCTACTGTTAGTCACCCCTGCGGCCACACTTTCAACCGTTCCGCGGAGTTTTAGATTACTCCCTAGTGGAGTAATTTCTGCACGCAGACCAGGGCGAACTGCATGTAGCTTGGTTTCTTCCAGGTAAGCGGTCACGTAAAAGGTGTGGTCTTTGACCAAGGCTACGGCCACCGACCCACGATTAATAAACTCGCCACCATATACATTCAAGTTGGTGATCCATCCGTCGGCGGGAGCTTTAACCGTTGCACGAACGAGATCCAATTGCGCTAAGTCCCTCGCTGCGGAAGCTTTTGCCAACTGATGCTCACTTGTCTGTAGATCATTATTAGCTTGTTCCACCGCTTCTCGCGATAAAGCCACAGTACTTAATTGATTACGGCGCGCAGCCTCACGACGTTTTTCACCGACCACCGCTTGATAGTAATCAACATCGGCCTGTGCCTCATCCAGCGCCTCTTTAAAACGAGGGCGGTCAATCTCGAATAAGACCTCTCCGCGCTTAACATACTGATTATCGTGAACGTTTACCTGCGTGATTAAACCGGTCACATCTGGAGCTATCGCTACGACATCGGCAGAAAATTTTGCGTCACGCGTCCAAGGGGATTCGGTATAATACACCCATGTACGAAAAACAATCACAATTGCAATTATCACCAATACAAAGGTAATCGCGTAGCGAGCCACTTTTTTTATTAACGTTTTCACTGAAACCTCAGACTATTAAACTCGAAACGAGATAAAACACACAGCAGTACAGGGCGGTATTGACTAACGAGGGGTGCCAGACCAAATCGTAGATTCCGGTTGGCGTGAGCACTTTTTTCACGAGCCAAAACACAATGAGAGATAAGATAAGCTCAACGAAAATAGGTGGAAATGAGAGCCCAAATATCACCAAAACTGGATGCACACTCATGTAAAATCCTTTAACACAATGGCCAGTGAGCCGCTCGGCACAGGACACTGGAAAGCTTTAAGATCCATAATGGTTACTTATTTGGTTGAAAGGCAATGAAGACCCTATCATTAGCCGCTGAAACCGAAACAACACATCACTACAGATAAAGATTATAACGGGAGAATAGAGAAACAAAATTCTATTTATAGCGTTATAGTAACTTGTCTTAGCAATTGTTTTCTATATTTTGTGAACTAAATCACTTTTAACTCAGAGTTAATAATGGAACGATTAAAAAGAATGTCGGTGTTTGCCAAAGTCGTCGAGCTAGGATCATTTACCGCCGTGGCTCAGCAGATGCAGGTAAGCGTTTCATCGATTTCGCAAACGATTTCTCGCTTAGAAGATGAGCTAAACATCAAACTTCTTAACCGTAGTACACGACGTATTGGCATGACACAAGCCGGGAAAATTTATTACTTAGGTTGCCAACGTATGCTGAATGAGGCCACATTGGTTCATGAGCAACTGTTTGAATTTAATAATACGCCAGTAGGAACATTACGTATCGGCTCCAGCACGACGATGGCTCAAAATGTCCTCGCCCCCATCGCAATGCGTTTGTTAGCCGACTATCCAGGCTTGCAGATTGACCTTGTGACCGACAATCCGACCCCCGATTTAATCACCCATGGGTTAGACCTGGTGTTACGAACCGGTCATTTGGAAAACTCCACCCTTTTTTCACGGCAGATTGGCGCAATGCCGATGGTTATCTGTGCCAGTAAAGAGTATCTCAGCCAGATAACTCTCCCAACTCATCACAGCGAGCTTGCTGCACTATCTTGGCTGGAATACACCCTCTCTCCTTATAATGAGATGGAGCTAACTTCTCCCGATGGTGAACTCATTCACCTCTCGCTTAGCGGACGATTCGCCACGAACGATCCACAAACGTTGGTGCATTGGCTTAAGTCGGGTGCGGGCATTGCGTATATGCCAATGATGTGGGTAATGGATGAGGTAAAACAGGGGAATATTCAGATCCTACTTCCCGAATACAGCTCGAAGCCACGCCCCGTCCATGCGCTTTATACAGAAAAGGATAAGCTCCCGCTTAAAGTGCAGATCTGCTTAGCTTTACTCGCAGAATACTTCAAAGAGATGGCGACGCGTTATGAACTATTTCTAAGTAAGAGGTAGCCTGAACGGCTACCTCTTAGAGTGTTATGCCGTGCCACCGACGGTCAGGCGATCCAGTTTTAGTGTGGGTTGTCCTACCCCAACAGGGACGCTCTGCCCTTCTTTACCACAGACGCCAACACCTTTATCTAGAGCAAGGTCATTACCTACCATAGAGATTTGCTGCATGGCTTCAATACCAGAGCCAATCAGTGTTGCGCCTTTCACTGGCGAAGTTATTTTCCCTTTCTCGATCAGATAAGCCTCTGAGGTCGAGAAAACAAATTTGCCTGAGGTGATATCGACTTGGCCCCCACCAAAGTTGGGTGCGTAGATCCCGTAATCGACGCTTTCAATAATCTCTTGTGGTGTAGAGTGACCGGCCAACATATAAGTATTCGTCATTCTTGGCATCGGAAGATGAGCATAAGATTCTCGACGTCCGTTCCCCGTAGGAGGTAGCCCCATCAGCCGCGCATTGAGTTTATCTTGAATAAATCCTTTTAAGATACCCTTCTCTATCAACACATTGTATTGACCCGGTACCCCTTCATCATCGATCGCAATCGAGCCACGTAATCCATTTAGGGTACCATCGTCCACAACGGTACAAAGTTCAGAGGCAACTAACTCGCCCTTTTGACCACTAAACATCGATGTACCACGGCGATTAAAATCACCTTCTAATCCATGACCGACGGCTTCGTGCAAGAGTACACCGGGCCAACCTGCGCCTAGAACAACGGGGAGGGTTCCTGCTGGCGCGGCAATCGCGGATAGATTAACAAGCGCCATCCTGACCGCTTCTTTTGCCCAGCCATCACAACGAGTTTCGCCTTGCTCATCGAGTAGGAAAAACTCGTAACCGGTACGTCCACCTCCGCCGCACGACCCATGCTCGCGTTTACCTTGGTCTTCGACTTGTACGCTGATAGATAAACGAACAAGCGGGCGAATATCTGCGGCTAAAGTACCGTCTGTCGCGGCGACTAAGACTTCTTCATAGACGCCTGATAAGTGAACGCTAACTTCTTGAACTCGTGGGTCCGCAGCGCGTGCAACACGATTCACTCGGTGGAGTAGCGCAATTTTATCTTCACGCGTCAGACTATCCAGTGGGTTGACGGCTGCATATAACGCCTTATGCTCCACCGCAGCGAGAGTCCGAATTCTACCATCGCCTTGTTCTTGGACTATGCTGCGTGCGGCGCTAGCACTTTGCTCAAGCGCTTTTAGCGTCAATTGGTCAGCATAGGCAAAACCGGTCTTTTCACCGCTAATAGCGCGGATACCGACGCCTTGGTCAATATGCCAAGACCCTTCTTTAATAATGTTATCTTCAAGTCCCCATGACTCATGCATGCTGGATTGAAAGTAGAGATCACCATAATCTAAGTGGCGCTCTGAAAGCTGGCTCAGCACACGTGAAAGATCTTGGTGCGTAAGGGTATTTTGAGTCAGTAAATGCTCGCTAACCAAGTTCAGTTTCATACATTCTCACTTTTAATTAGAGCCGCAGCGAGTACTCTGCTGCCGACGTCATTCGGTCATTACTTACGCAGGACTTCCTTCACCTCTGGTTTACCCATGGGTCCGGTGATACTGTAGCGTAATAACGATATTTTACTCCAGATGGGGGACAGTACCTTACTTGCGACAACCACAGAGGCTCCGACAATCGGATTGATGGCGAAAGCCGCGGCAACCCCCACCGGTACTGAAATTTCGGGCGCAACCGTTGCCAATAAATCGAACTGGCGGCGCGTAAAATCAACCTCTCCGCGCATACCTATATCCGCTTCGAGACCATCGATATTTAGATTTTCAGTATGCAATATACCTTTATCCAGCCAAGCTGTTCCCGTAATGCTATCGTAATAGAAACCGCTATCCAAGGTGCCTCTGAAATCTAAGCTGACTTTACGCAGGAGCGCATCGATACTTAACAAGCGCAAGACTTGGCCAGCGGCGCCCGTTTCGACATGGCGGAATGCCCCTTTTCCTGCGTTCAGCGTAAGTAATCCACTTAACGTCTGAATAGAGGGTCGCCAAGGGAGATCTCGCCAGTGCAGGTCATAGCCTAGGTGTAAGGGGGTATCGCTTACTGGAACCTCTACCCCAAACCAATGCGCTGCGTCCGCAAGATTATCCGTATGTAGATGCCCTTTTAGCGCCGTACGCTCTTGTCCTGCAACATTATTCCACTCCCCCATCACCGATAGGCGGCTATGCCCAGTATCGATAGTACCGTCACGTAATGTTAGCGTTTTTTGATTCACGCTGAACTTACCTTTTATTTGTCCAAAATTCTGTCCGGCAAACCAACAGGAGTTACAGGTGGCGTCAAGCGCTGGCCACTGGCTAAAATCAATGGGGGCTTGTGCTATTTTTTGGGAAGCTTGCTGTGCAATCTGCGTCGCAGGGAACTGCGGGTTGTAATACAAGTAGTCCAAGTTCAGCAACCAAGGACGTCCTTGGCGGATGTGCAAGTCGCCACGAGCTTCCTCGCTTGCAACCGAGATAGCGGGTTGAGAAAGCAGTTGCGTGACGCTCGCAGTCAGGTTGCGCCATTGCTGCCCGGAGAAGGTCAAGGTCGGCGTTTCGGCGTGTAAACGAGCAGGGAGCGCAAAAGGAATCGCGGCCTGCCATCCTTGTGATGTCGCGTTGTGCATGACTTTTTTCTGCGGCGAGGCAGATGTAGTGGTCGTAACGCGTTGTATCACGTCCAAGAGCTTATCGCCGTCTATTGCAGGTAATCTGACGTCCAGAAGAGATTGCTGAGGGAGTACCGCAGGATCAGAGGTATGACTTAGCCACTGCCCCTTTTCTAAGGCCAATTTCGGCGATAACGCCCATTGCGTCGTAAAACGCTGCTGGCGATCGACGGCGCCCATTACCTGTAGTGTCGATAAGTCGCCCTCTGCGGTGACGTCGATAGGGAAAGAAGTTGCCCCTATCCCCAAGGCTTCCGGTAACGTCCCTGCCACACGCGCCCCATCACTCACTAATTGCACGTGGTAACGCGCCCCACCGTGATGTGGCAGTGCGATGGCTACCTGACTACGCCAAGGAAGCTTCCCTTGTAGTTGCTGACGTAACGTTTTAGGAAATGCCGTTATTTTTTCAAGATCCCAATTGCCACCCGCCTGAACATTGACAGCAAACTGGTCTGCTTTTTCTTCTGTAGAGAAACTCATTTCAACCGGTTGACCAAACCACTGCGCAGAAATAGGAGAACTGACTAGTCGACCATTGTTATAAGTGAAACGACCCGTAACGCCTTTCATCTGTGTTTGTAGCGGTACTATCGTTAACTGGTTATTGTGTAAATTCACATCACCTTTGGCAATCACCTCTTTACCATCGAGAGGGATAGTAAGACCGAGGTGGCCATAAACCTCGCCTTTAACCTTTAACTCATCCAGAGCACTGCCAACACTGTTTGCTAGCGGAGTTTGCTTCATATAACGATGGATATCTTCTCCTTGCCCGCGGATATCGCCATCGATCAATAATTGTTCCTTATGATAATCAGGGATATTAGCAGTCACTTGAGTGACTGGAACGTTGCCCAAGCGAATAGCAGGAGTGCTCATCCACAAGCCGTTGTTCACAAAATTAAGCGTGATATCAAGAGGTGACAGCGCTGGCCATCCTGGCTGGAAAGCAAAGGTTGCCTGAGTTAACGGCACCGTAACTTGGAAGGTGCCTTCATTATGAGTAAAAGGAAATTGATGAGGATTACCCGCAAAAACCAATGTCGCATTATTCGCCTTTCCGCCCTGGATTGCGCTACTCAAATAATGAACTAAACCTTTCGGCATGATTTTGATGGGGAAATAGCGCCATGCATCTGCACCATCATAAGCATTGATACCCGCTAAGATCTGTAAATCTGTTGGCTGCCGATCCGACTGTTGATAAGTAAAGTCGCCCTTCGCAGCAATAGATTTTGCCCTCAGGTCGATATTTTCGCCTGAGAGCGCCAGACGCTTATCGCCGCTATCCCAAGAGAACCCACCGGAAAAATGTTGTAGCTCGAGAGGGGCCTGTAACTGCCCCTGTGAAGCAAGCGTCTGCTGTGCCAGCTCAAGCTTAGTTTCGCCTTGCTGTGCTCCGCCCCTTACCCACCCAGAAAAACCGGTAACGGCTGGAACCTGTTGGACTGCGCGCCAGCCAAGATCCTGCCAGTTTGCCTCAATACGTGTTTGCATAACATCCTGTAAAGGAATATCCATCGCAAGCGTAGCCAGGCGTCCGTGCGGAGCCGCCTGTAGCCAGAGCTTCGCATAATCGTCCTGTAATGGCGACAACAATGGAACTAGAGGGGTAAGTCGTGCAAGCTCTATATTCGTAGCACGCACCCTAACATCGGAATGCTCTGCAGGCAGCCAAGGCTGTTTATCGTCGGCCTGCCAGTTAACGGCAACGCTACCCCGCGGCCAACGCATCTTATCAATCGAAATCCCGGTATCCGGAATGGATAATACGAAGCCTTTATTAACCCGAGTTAACTCAGCCGATAACTGAGTTAACTGTAATTGATGGGCCGATTGCTCATTCTCCTGCCACTGCGCATCGCCATGATTAATCACGACATCACCCGAGGCAAGTGTACCGTCTGCAATATGGAGCCAGGCCATCAAACTAAGATGCGCCTTCTTTAAATTTGTATTTTTATCGATCCAGTTCCCTAACCACGGCTTAGCATCAATATCGTCTATTTTGAGCCAGATGGTGCCTTTATCGAGGAACTGTTGCTTATCGTGGAGGTTAATACGCAACTGTGCAGTACCGTGCTGACCGGTAAAACTGCTTAAGTTCACTAGTCCCTCAGCGCGGTGTAACTTCCCTTCATTGAACCACGTAAGGCTTGGGATATTCAGCGTGATACGCTGTCCTGAAGGGGAAGGAAAGTCGACAGTACTCTCACGAAGGATGAAATGGTCGAAGCGCTGCAAGAAGAGGTTTTTGACTTTATTACTGTCATATCCAGAGTGTGGTGAGCTATCGTTATGCGAGAACTGTTGTATCGAGAAGTGCAGCTGCCAAAATGTCAGATCACGAAACTGTAAACTCGCATGAAGAAGAGATTGCCAGATATCGAGCGCTAACGTTACCTTCTTAATACTTAGCTGACCGCCATCGGCAAGTCGTGCAGAAAAATTGTCTACCGCGAGTGTTGGCCCAAAATTCTTCCAGTCACCTTGCAGTTTATCTGCCGAGAATTGGACTCCCGTCGCAGCTGATGCTGCATTCAGTAATGGCTCACGATACCGGTCCATATGAGGCATAGCCAGACGCAGTGCTGTCACGAGAAGTGCAGCCACCACGATCAATGCGGTAATAGTCCGTAATATCCACTGTGATAGCCTGCTCACTGTCCCCTCACTCAATACTCCATCAACTTCACTATTACATGAGTACTACGTCAAACTGCTCTTGGGTATAAAGGGGCTCGACTTGTACTTTGACCTGCTTACCTACAAAAATCTCAACCTCTGCTAACGCATGAGCTTCTTCATTCTTCAACGTTTCACACACTTTAGGAGACGCATAGACGAGGTAACTATCAGAGTCATAACTATGATGGACTCGTACAATTTCCCGCATAATCTCATAGCAGACCGTTTCTGCCGTTTTCATAGTACCTCTACCTTGGCAAGCCGGGCATTTGCCGCAGAGGATATGCTCTAAGCTTTCACGCGTTCGCTTACGTGTCATCTCGACGAGCCCCAAGGATGAAAAGCCATTGATACTACTTTTTACTCGATCCTTGCTCATCGCACTCTCTAGAGTATGCAACACTCGCCGACGATGTTCCTCATTATTCATATCAATAAAATCAATAATGATAATACCGCCTAGATTTCGCAGCCGTAGCTGGCGAGCAATCACTTGTGTCGCCTCTATATTGGTATTAAATATCGTTTCTTCCAAGTTACGATGACCCACAAACGCACCGGTATTAATATCCACCGTCGTCATCGCTTCGGTTTGGTCGATGATTAAGTAACCTCCGGATTTAAGCGTTACTTTCCTATCCATCGCTCGTTGGATTTCATTCTCGACATCGAACAGATCGAAAATTGGCTGCTTAGCGCTGTAATGTTCCAATTTTGCGGTAAGCTCAGGAACGTACTCTGTCGTAAACTCTACGAGCCTTTCGTAAGTTTCCCGAGAGTCGATACGAATATGATCTAGGGGGGCTTCGACGAAATCACGTAATACCCGAGCGGCTAACGCGATTTCACCATAAAGCTTAATCCGGGTTTGGTGACGCTTTTTTCGCTTTTCGACCTTCGCCCACAAACGCTTCAAAAATGCCGCATCTCGTGCCAGCTCATTATCGCTGATCCCCTCTGCGGCAGTACGGATAATGAAGCCGCCTTGCTCATCACAATATTGGCTCACCGCCTGTTTGAGTCGGGTTCTCTCTGCATCACTTTCGATACGTTGCGATACGCCAACATGCGATGCACCAGGCATAAATACTAGATAACGCGAAGGTAAGGTGATATCAGTCGTTAACCGAGCGCCTTTAGTTCCGAGCGGGTCTTTGACGACTTGTACCATCAAGTCTTGTCCTGGGCGGACTAACTCTGAAATATTCTTAATAGGAAATTTTTTCTGCTCTTCTCCTGCGACACACTCGGTATGCGGCACGATATCAGAAGCGTGAAGGAAGGCTGATTTATCTAGGCCAATATCCACAAAGGCCGCTTGCATGCCGGGTAACACTCGGCTCACGCGACCTTTGTAGATATTACCGACAATCCCACGTTTCGCTTCTCGTTCAATATGAATTTCTTGCAGGATCCCATTATCGAGGTAAGCAACACGCGTCTCGGAAGGCGTAACATTAATCAGCAATTCAGCAGCCATTAATACTCCTTGTCGCTATCGATGAAGTTGAAAGTCGGTTAGCAGCTCATACGTTTCTACCAGCGGTAGCCCGACCACGGCAGAGTAACTACCTTGAATATGGCGAACAAAATTTCCCCCTAGCCCCTGAATACCATAAGCCCCTGCTTTATCCATCGGCTCTTGAGTATCGATGTAGCGGTTGATTTGTTCGGGTGTCAGTGAGGAGAATGTCACGTCAGTCGTAATACAAATCGTTTTACTTATCTCACGGTTTGCCACGGTCACGGCCGTCATCACCTGATGTGTGCGGCCAGAGAGTCGACGTAACATCGTAAAGGCATCTGCTTGCGAATGCGGCTTCTCTAAGACGAGATTATCGACCACCACAATCGTGTCCGCGCCCAATACAGGGCGGTTTTCGGGGGCAATCTCGACCCCTGCTTGTGATTTATCTTGCGAGAGACGTATGACATAAGCTTGCGGATCTTCCCCTACCTGAGCTTGCTCTATAACGTTGGTCACCAAACGTGTAAAAGGTATACCCAGTTGTGTTAATAGCTCAGCGCGACGAGGCGAGCCGGAGGCGAGGTAAATCGGAAGCATATAGAGCCTTATTGAATAGAGAATTGATAACGAATTTTACGCATCAATAAAAATAGCCAAGGCCAGAGTAATCCATCAACCAGAGCGCCCATAAAAATTTCTGGACGGAAAGTAATATCTGTCACCATAAACTGGATCCAAAATACCATGACATCGCTGACCAACGAGAACAACACCACGACCCCGGCTTGCTGCCAAAGTGCCAAATTACGGAACAGTTGAAAGCGATACACAATCAAATAAGCAACGATACTAAAGGTCAACGCGCGGATACCCAACGTCGAGCCTGATACTAAGTCCAACACCGCTCCGACAAAAAAACCTGTACCAATATTGACGCGGTGGGGTAATGCTAAAATCCAGTACAGAAGAAGTAATAATAGCCACGATGGCCGAAACATATAGTACTGCTCCGGCCATGGCATAACCTGTAAGACTAGTGCAATAACAAAAGATAGCCAGATAACCCAACCGCCTTGTCTACGATAGCGACTCAAGGACGCCCTCCTGAGACAACCGGATTACCGGATGCAGGCGCACTTCCAGAGGATTGTGGGGCCGGAGAAGGCGTAGTCGTCGGTGCGGTTGACGCTGGCGCGACGGCCGCAGGCGTCAGAACCTGAGGCATCATCTGCTGTAAACGTTCATTGGCCACTTGATTCACCTCTTGAGGCGTCGCAGGTACGCCCGATTTATTATCATTGTTCCACAATAATAATAGATAGCGTAAGCGTTGCAAGTCCGCGGCAGGACGAACCTCAATGACCGTTGTTGCACGTTGTGTGTCCGGGGTAACCGATGCCACGACACCCACAGGGTAGCCCTCTGGGAAACGTCCCCCGAGGCCTGACGTCACTAACGCATCGCCCACCTTCACATCGGCATTACCGGTCAGATGTTCGAGCTGTAGATTTTCAGTGCATCCATTGCCGGTGGCGATTGCACGGAGATCATTGCGTAGAACTTGCACCGGCAAGGCATGAGAACCATCACAAATTAATAGTACCCGGCTGGAAAATTGCGCAACGGCAATAACTTGCCCGACGACACCTTTATCGCTGATTACCGGCTGGCCTTCGTATACGCCACTGCGGCTACCTTTATCGATAACGACCTGGTGGCTATAGGGATCAGTTGCCTCGGAGATCACTTGTGTGACCATTTTATGTTCATCTTGGCGCAGAGGGGAGCCCAGCAATTCTCTCAGCCGCACATTTTCTTGTCGATATTGGCCTAAGAGCAGTAGCTGACTATTTTTTAATCGCAGCTCACGTTGTAGCGCATCATTTTCTTGTTCGAGAGTTTGACGAGAGGTAAGCGCATCGGCGGTATTATCAAGGAAACGGCGAGGGCCATCAGCCATAAAGTAGAATGGGCTAACTGAGGTATCGAGATAGTCACGAATTCCACGGAAGGAGTTAACATGGCTATCGGTTATGATGATTGCTATAGCCGCCAATACAGCTAGAACTAAGCGTATCTGCAGAGAGGAGCCTCTGCTAAAAATCGGCTTCATAAAATCCTGCGTGTTTTTCACAAAAAACAAGGGAGCGCGTTTTTGTGCACTCCCAAGGCCGGAAAGATCGTTCTGCTGAAGAAAGTGTAGTGCATAACCCCTTATTCAGCGAGTGAGCCACTACTCTTCGCTAAAGAGGTCGCCGCCGTGAATATCGATCATCTCCAGTGCTTTACCCCCACCGCGTGCTACACACGTTAACGGGTCTTCAGCAATCACTACAGGAATACCGGTTTCTTCAATCAATAGGCGATCGAGGTTACGCAGAAGCGCGCCACCGCCGGTAAGAACCATACCGCGCTCAGAGATATCAGACGCAAGTTCTGGTGGACACTGTTCCAGCGCGACCATTACCGCACTCACAATACCGGTTAACGGTTCTTGTAGCGCCTCTAAAATTTCATTAGAATTAAGGGTAAAGCCACGGGGTACGCCCTCTGCAAGGTTACGTCCGCGTACTTCGATTTCCAATACTTCATCGCCAGGGTAAGCGGAGCCAATTTCGTGTTTGATTCGCTCAGCGGTCGCTTCACCAATCAGCGCACCATAGTTACGACGAACGTAGTTAATGATAGCTTCGTCGAAACGGTCGCCGCCCACACGTACAGATGCAGAGTAAACGACACCATTCAATGAGATGACAGCAACCTCTGTGGTACCGCCACCAATATCCACCACCATCGAACCGGTTGCTTCAGAGACAGGAAGCCCTGCACCAATCGCTGCAGCCATAGGTTCTTCGATCAGGAAGACTTCACGTGCGCCTGCACCTAGAGCCGATTCACGGATCGCTTTACGTTCAACTTGAGTGGCACCAACCGGTACACAGACCAGTACACGTGGACTAGGGCGCATAAAGCTATTGCTATGGACCTGTTTAATAAAGTGTTGCAGCATCTTTTCAGTTACAAAGAAGTCGGCAATCACACCGTCTTTCATTGGGCGGATCGCGGCGATGTTGCTAGGCGTGCGACCGAGCATTTGCTTAGCCCCGTGCCCCACCGCTGCAACGCTCTTTGGCGACCCAGCCCTGTCTTGACGAATCGCTACCACGGAAGGCTCATTCAATACGATGCCTTGGCCTTTTACGTAAATCAGGGTATTGGCCGTACCCAAGTCAATGGACAGGTCATTAGAAAACATGCCACGAAATTTTTTAAACATACTAAGGGGTAATCCTGCAAGCTGGGGGCGGAAATAAAATCCACCTACTCTACCAACCACTCGAAGCAGCGACAAGGCGCAAAATCTGGCGCTTCGGTGAAAACTTTAAGTTAATTGACACTCGGTACTCATCAAACAATAAACGCCTAACAAATACCTTAGAAAACAGTTCGTTATCCAACCATCATTACTTTGCGCAAATGGAGTAAGAAATAAAATCTAACACTTATCGTTTATTTCTTTTACCCTCAGCGTAGCAGAGCCAGTTCGAGAGGCGATACGAAGGACAAACGTTGGAGGATTCTACCCTTATTTGGTGATATTTGCTCAACTTTTAGCGTAATTATTCAACATAAAATTGATACTAAACACTAGGCGTTATTCAATCGAAGTATTAATAGGCGGGGTTTTTCGGAACATTCTTTACTAAAAACACACGTTAGTGCATCGTTAATTGGCAATCCGTACTCCTTTTAACCTAAAAACTACTCTTCTTTAGCCGCTAAAATCGCCAAAATTGCGCCACTCAATGACTAAATGACGTTAAATTCGGCTTTTTTTTGGCGTAACGAGTGACAAATAGTTTCGGGCAGAGTATTTTACGCAGTGCTTAACTATCGCAGGAGATACCCGCAAGATGGCTAATAAATTTCACATTTTGCTCCTCAACGGCCCAAACCTTAACTTGTTGGGGACCCGGGAGCCAGAAAAATATGGTCATGACACCTTAGAGGATATCGTGTCATCGCTACAAAATCAGGCTCAGGATTTGAATGTGCAATTAAGTCATTATCAGTCCAATGCGGAGTATGCATTGATCGATCAAATCCATCTTGCTCGCGGCAAGGCGGATTATATCATCATCAATCCTGGTGCCTTTACGCACACGAGTATCGCCATTCGTGATGCGTTTTTAGCGGTCAGCGTTCCTTTTATCGAGGTGCACCTTTCTAATGTGCATGCTCGTGAGCCTTTCCGTCACCATTCATATCTTTCAGATATATCATCCGGCGTGATCTGTGGCCTTGGGGCTGACGGATATCGTTGGGCTTTACAAACAGCGGTAAAACGCCTGTTAAATTCAAATTAATATAGAGTACGGAACCCACTCATGGATATTCGTAAGATTAAAAAATTGATCGAGCTGGTTGAAGAATCAGGTATTTCTGAATTAGAAATTTCAGAAGGTGAAGAGTCAGTACGTATCAGTCGTTCACCGGCTAATAACGGCTATCCGATGATGCAGCATGCCTATGCAGCCCCTATGCAGCCTGCCCCAGCTCTAGCATCTGCCGTTGCACCCGCTGCATCAGAAGCTGCTGCCCCTGCTGCGGCGCCGGAAGTAACTGGACACATCGTTCGCTCCCCAATGGTCGGTACTTTCTATCGTACGCCAAGCCCAGACGCTAAGGCATACATCGAAGTTGGCCAGAAAGTTAACGTTGGTGACACTCTTTGTATCGTAGAAGCGATGAAGATGATGAACCAAATCGAAGCGGATAAGGCTGGCGTGGTGAAAGCGATTCTTATCGAGAGCGGTCAACCAGTGGAATTCGACGAGCCAATGGTCATCATCGAATAACGAGGTCCCTATGCTGGAAAAAATTGTTATCGCAAACCGCGGTGAGATTGCACTGCGTATTTTACGTGCTTGTAAAGAACTCGGCATTAAGACAGTGGCAGTCCATTCCACTGCTGACCGTGAGCTAAAGCACGTACTGATGGCTGACGAGACAGTCTGTATCGGTCCAGCCCCTTCAGTCAAAAGCTACTTGAATATCCCTGCACTGATCTCTGCAGCAGAAATCACCGGCGCGGATGCTATTCACCCAGGTTATGGCTTTTTATCTGAAAATGCTGACTTTGCTGAACAAGTTGAACGTTCAGGCTTTGTATTTATCGGTCCTAAAGCGGATACGATTCGCCTGATGGGTGACAAGGTTTCAGCAATCAATGCGATGAAAAAGACAGGTGTTCCATGCGTACCAGGATCCGATGGGTCATTGGGCGACGATATGGATAAGAACCGTCAAATCGCAAATCGCATCGGCTATCCAATCATTGTCAAAGCCTCTGGCGGCGGCGGTGGACGTGGTATGCGCGTCGTGCGTAGCAATAAGGATCTTGAAACCTCCATTAAAATGACCCGTGCTGAAGCCAAAGCGGCCTTCAACAATGACATGGTCTATATGGAGAAGTACCTTGAGAATCCACGTCATATCGAGATTCAAGTGCTTGCCGATGGACAAGGCCAAGCGATCTACCTTGCAGAGCGTGACTGTTCAATGCAACGTCGCCACCAGAAGGTAGTAGAAGAAGCGCCAGCACCAGGTATTACGCCTGAGCAGCGTAAATTTATCGGCGATCGCTGTGCCAAAGCCTGTATCGATATTAACTATCGTGGTGCAGGAACCTTTGAATTCCTCTTTGAAAATGGCGAATTTTATTTCATCGAAATGAACACCCGTATCCAAGTCGAGCACCCGGTGACCGAAATGATTACGGGTGTTGACCTGATCAAAGAGCAATTACGTATCGCGTCAGGGCTTCCACTCAGCATCAAACAAGAAGATGTTGAAGTAACGGGTCACGCCATCGAATGCCGTATCAATGCCGAAGACGCGAATACCTTTTTACCAAGCCCTGGTAAAATTACCCGCTTCCACTCTCCGGGTGGTTTTGGCGTACGCTGGGAATCGCATATCTACTCTGGCTATACTGTCCCACCTCACTACGACTCCATGATTGGTAAGTTGATCACTTATGGGGAAACGCGTGCGGTAGCTATTGCTCGCATGAAAAATGCACTCGCTGAACTGATTATCGACGGGATTAAAACTAACGTCGATCTGCAGCTGCGCATTATGAACGATGAGAATTTCGATAAAGGTGGAACCAATATCCACTATTTAGAGAAAAAACTCGGCCTGCAAGAGACGTAAATATAGAATCCCAGTATTATCAAGGCCGGTCTGACCGGCCTTTTTCTTTGGTTGATCGCGAGGGCGTAAATGGATCCCCGTTTTATACAAGCGCACAAAGAGGCGCGTTGGTCCTTATTATTGAGCTTCTGTTGGGTTGCTGTCTGGATAAGCACAGCCTATTTCGGCGGGCAAGAATTAGGGGTATTCGGTTTTCCCCGTTGGTTTGAATGGTCATGTTTATTTGCACCCCTACTCTTTATCTTTCTCTGCTGGATAATGGTTCGCTATCTCTTTGCAGATCTCCCGCTTGAGGACTAATTCAATGAATACACACGTCCTTATTCCGCTAGTCATCTATCTATTACTCGTCGTAGTGATCTCCATCGTGGCGATGGTGCAGCAAAAACGCGCTCAAGGCCCTTTCCTCACCGAATATTTTCTTGGTGGGCGTACGATGAGTGGCTTTTTACTGGCCATGACCTTAACAACCGCCTATATCAGTGCTAGCTCATTTATCGGCGGGCCTGGTGCCGCCTATCAGTATGGCTTGGGCTGGGTGATGATAGCGATGGCACAAGTGCCGACGGTATGGCTTTCTCTAGGGGTACTGGGGAAAAAATTCGCGATTCTCGCTAGACGCTATCAGGCGATTACCCTCAATGACATTTTATATGCGCATTACCGTAGCCAATGGGTTGTATGGATCGCCAGCATTACACTATTACTCGCCTTTATCGGCGTAATGACTGTCCAGTTTATCGGGGGAGCCCGCTTACTGGAGACCGTTGTCGGTATCCCTTATACCCACGGTCTATTAATCTTTGGTGCCATCATCGCCCTCTACACCTCATTGGGAGGTTTTCGCGCGAGTGTCTTAAACGATGTTCTACAAGGTGCGGTCATGTTGGTGGGGACCTTCCTACTCCTCTTTGCGGTGATCCACGCAGCAGGCGGTACGGCTTCAGCTGTCAGCCAGCTGAAGCAGATTAACCCCCAACTTATCGAGCTCTCTGGTGTAGGGAATATCGTCACACCTAGCTTGGTTATCTCTCTGACGGTACTGGTCTGTTTTGGTGTGCTTGGCTTACCCAACACTGCAATACGCTCGATCTCTTATAAAGACAGCCGTTCCGTGCATAGAGGGATTCTGATTGGCACCTTACTACTGACTGTTTTGATGCTAGGAATGCATCTAGCCGGTGCCTTAGGGCGGGTCATTGTGCCGACGCTCACCGTGCCGGATCAAGTTATCCCGATACTCATGATGAAAGTACTCCCTCCTTTCGCTGCTGGAATTTTTCTCGCCGCACCAATGGCCGCAATGATGTCAAATATCAATGCGCACCTGTTACAGGCCTCGGCAACGTTGGTGAAAGATCTCTATTTACGCTTACGTCCTGCACGCGCTACGGAAGATAAGCATCTTCGTCGGCTCTCGGTATGTTCGACTTTTCTGCTGGGGGTCGCCGTCATTATCGCCGCGTGGCACCCTCCACAGATGATCATTTGGTTAAACTTACTCGCCTTCGGGGCTTTAGAAGCCGTATTCTTATGGCCCTTAGTACTCGGACTCTACTGGCGAAATGCAAATGCCTGTGGTGCAATAAGCAGCATGTTAGTCGGTGCCGTACTTTATAGCCTCCTCGCGAGCTTTTCACTGCGGCTGTGTGGTTTACACCCTATCGTCCCGGCGTTGATCGCAAGTTTCATCGCTTTTGTTGTCGCGAATAGAATTGGACAGCGCGTCACGCCAGACCACTCTCATCAATAATGGATATGCTATGCCTTGGATTCAAATTAAGATCAATACCTCTGGGAACCATGCTGAACAACTCGCGGATGCATTGGAAGAAACGGGAGCCGTTTCGGTCACCTTCCAAGATACCCACGATAACCCAGTCTATGAGCCTCTACCTGGAGAAACGCGTCTTTGGGGAGATACCGATATTATCGGTCTATTCGATGCACAAACCGATATGGCATCAATCGTTGAAATGATGGCGGCTCACCCCCTATTGGGCGAAGGTTTCCACCACAAGATAGAACAGATTGAAGATAAAGATTGGGAACGAGAGTGGATGGATAACTTCCACCCGATGCGCTTTGGTGAGCGCCTGTGGATTTGTCCTAGCTGGCGCGATGTGCCCGATGCGAATGCGGTCAATGTTATGCTCGATCCTGGATTAGCATTTGGCACCGGAACGCATCCAACCACCTCACTGTGCTTAACGTGGTTAGATGGATTGGATCTTGAAGGAAAAACCGTGATCGATTTCGGCTGCGGCTCTGGGATCTTGGCGATCGCTGCCCTGAAATTAGGGGCTTCACGTGCCATCGGGATTGATATCGATCCGCAAGCCATTCAAGCCAGCCGCGATAACGCTGAACGTAATGGCGTTGCAGATAAACTTGAGCTCTATTTACCCCATGAGCAACCGGAAAATCTGCAAGCGGATGTGGTAGTGGCTAATATTCTCGCGGGGCCATTACGCGAGCTAGCACCGTTAATCCGCGTACTACCGGTAGCCGGGGGTGAACTCGGTTTATCCGGTATCTTAGCGAGCCAAGCAGAAAGTGTTTGCGAAGCCTATGCACAACATTTCGTGTTAGACCCGGTCGCGGAGAAAGAAGAGTGGTGTCGTATTACCGGTAAGCGTCATCACCCTTAATAAGCCGAGAGCTTTACATATTCTTTGCTTAACCGAGCAATAAGCTTACCCAGTGTGTGCTTATAGTATCGCGGCACTAATAGTGGTGCTGCGATATGACAGGAACACCCATGAAAGGATTTCTTCCCCTATTTTTTACCTTCGCCTTAGTCGCCCCCTCAGCCCATGCCATCCCATGGTCCTACGAAGGAAACAATTCCCCAGAGAACTGGGGGACGCTCAGCAGTGAATACCAGATGTGTAAAGAGGGTGCTTATCAATCCCCTATTGATATAAAAGGGACCATTGATGCAAAACTCCCTCCCCTAGCACTTCACTTCCGCACCCATACCACCTCCATCGTAAACAATGGTCATACTCTACAATTGAACGTAGATGACGAAGACAATTTCGCGTTAGATGGTATCAACTTCAAACTTAAACAATTCCACTTTCATGCGCCCAGTGAGAATACTATCAATGGAAAATCTTTCCCTTTAGAGGCTCATTTTGTCCATAGCGACGCTGAGGGTAACTTGGCGGTATTGGCAGTGATGTTTGAAGTAGGTGATAAAAACCCAGCGTTACAGCAGATTATCGACCAAGCCCCAGTGCGTAAATATGAAACGCAGCCTCTCGATAAAACCATTGATATTGCGTCACTCTTTCCAGCCTCGACTCACTATTATCGATTTAGTGGCTCGCTTACCACACCACCCTGTACCGAAGGGGTTCGTTGGCTAGTGATGAAAGAGAGTGTTTCTCTCTCTGCTCAACAGCTTGAAAGTATTAAGTCGTTGCTGGGTATGACCAATAATCGTCCAATACAACCGTTGAATGGAAGAATGGTCGTGCAATAATGACGTAAATGATGCGGGGGGATAAACTTTTTAACGCCTTTGATCCCCCCTTATCAGTAATGTTTTAAGCCAAAATAATCAACTAAGTCACTGTTTACAATAGCTATTAGTCACCTCACCCTAGGACCTAGTCAAACAAAAGTGGGCTTTAAAACAAATTGTTCAAAGTTTGGCCTTTCATCTTCCATAAAAAATGCGTAATATACGCCGCCTTGCGAACATTTAAGGCCACTTTCTACCCTATGCGCATTGGACAATACCAGCTTCGAAATCGCCTGATTGCCGCGCCGATGGCCGGGATCACTGATCGTCCTTTTCGTACACTTTGTTACGAAAATGGTGCTGGATTAACTGTCTCAGAGATGCTGTCTTCTAACCCACAGGTGTGGGCGAGTGATAAATCTCGGCTACGTATGGTGCATAGTGATGAGCCAGGTATTCGCTCGGTACAAATTGCAGGGTGTGATCCTGACGAGATGGCGGCAGCTGCCAGAATCAATGTCGATTCTGGCGCGCAAGTTATCGATATCAACATGGGCTGTCCTGCAAAAAAAGTGAATCGTAAGATGGCGGGGTCGGCCCTACTCCAGCACCCAACTATCGTGGAATCTATTCTGCGAGCAGTGGTAAATGGTGTAGATGTCCCTGTTACACTGAAAATTCGTACCGGTTGGGATACCGATAATCGTAATTGTGTTGAAATTGCCCAATTGGCTGAGCGCTGTGGTATTCAAGCATTAACCATTCATGGCCGGACTCGTGCCTGCTTGTTTAATGGGGAAGCTGAATACGACAGTATTCGGACAGTTAAGCAGAATGTTTCTATTCCCGTTATTGCGAATGGAGACATCACTGACCCGCATAAAGCCAGAGCAGTTCTGGACTACACTGGGGCTGATGCCCTAATGATAGGCCGTGCTGCTCAGGGAAGACCATGGATCTTCCGGGAAATCCAGCATTACCTGGACACAGGGGAGCTACTTGCACCGAAACCACTCGTTGAGGTGAAGTCAATGCTAATCGGACATATACGGGAGTTGCACGGCTTTTATGGCCATGCCAAGGGATACCGTATTGCCCGCAAACATGTCTCTTGGTACTTACAAGAACATGCCCCTGATGACCAGTTTCGGCGCTCATTCAACGCTATAGAGGATGCCAGTGAACAACTGGAAGCGTTGGAAGCATACTTCGAAAACCTGGCGTAAACGAAAAAAAAGAGCTTAAAGAACTATGTTCGAACAACGCGTAAATTCTGACGTACTGACCGTTTCAACTGTTAACTCACAAGACCAAGTCACCCAAAAACCATTGCGTGACAATGTAAAACAAGCTTTGAAAAATTATTTTTCACAGTTAAATGGTCAAGATGTTAATGAACTCTATGAACTGGTCCTGGCTGAAGTAGAACAGCCCCTGTTGGACATGGTAATGCAGTACACCCGTGGTAACCAGACTCGTGCAGCACTGATGATGGGCATCAACCGTGGTACTCTGCGTAAGAAATTGAAAAAATACGGCATGAACTAATCCTCATTCGTAACTGATTCAAAAGAAAGGCATTCTCTGTAAGGAGGGTGCCTTTTTTTATAGGGGAGGCTGACATCAGCGCACTCTCTTTCCCTTCATAAAGACCCACCTTAGAATGTGAATACTAAGCCCGCTCGTTATGTAATATTCGATAATCTTCAGCCTCTATTGCCCTTTTTCCTCGCCGATGGTACATGCCCTCAATAAGGGAGGCGAGCGCCTCCAGCGCAACAATCCCCCTACATCAAGTTAAGGGGATAATTAAGCACTATCCTAACGACGGCATTTTTTGATATCGCTTTAACCGATAAATAAACAAGAAAAAGCCTTCCCGTTCCTATCTATAAGGAATACGGAAAAATCAGGGGCACAATGTTAATAAAAGATATTAGAAATAAATTGAAACAATAAGCAACAAAAAATAAATAACAAAGAGTTTAAAAACAAGAAATAAAAAACTACTTTATTTTTCTAAAAAATATTTAAAAAATTATAAAAACTCGAGGTAAAAATGCACTACATTACAGATCATTGGTTAGTAGCATGGTTTACATTACTATTTATAATTGAATTTTATTTTCATAAAAAAAATGATAGTTTAAGCAAGAAAAATAAGCACTGAAAAGTTAATTTTGTGAATTTTTTAGCAACAAAATCAATAAGTTACTTAATAATAGTGCCTTTGTTTATTTTAGCATCCAAAAATAGCAATGACTTCATACAGCACTTATCATTCTGGATATCAATACCGTTAGGCGTGGTAATCCTTGACCTATCCGGGTACATATTTCACAGGATTAGCCACGAGATAGAGTTCTTCTGGCGCTTTCATGAGATTCATCATCTGGATGAAATATTAGATGTGAGTACATCACTTAGAGTTCATTTTTTAGAAGCACTATTTCACGCGATCTTAAACTCATTATTTATATATGCATTTGGTATAAGCCAAGAGTCAATTGCTATACATGCATTGCTATCCTTCCTATTCGCTACATATCATCACTCAAGATTTAAAATACCTGTTAGCATTGAGGAAAAATTATCCTTACTATTTACTACACCAGGATTCCATGAGCCGCATCACGATATAGATATTAAAAATAATCAAAGTAACTATGCATTTATTTTTCCATTGTGGGACCACATATTTTCTACTTATCATAAATATACCTTCAAGAAAGAATGGGTGTTCGGGCTTTCTTACTCAAATGACGTTGATGCCATAAAATCTTTAGTTAAACCATTATCGAAGGATGCTGGAAAATGAAAAATATAAATCTATATTACGTTAGAGGCGGAACCTCCTCCGGAGTAGTAATACAAAAAAAAGACCTACCTAAAGATAAGTCAAGCATAGAAAATATAGCTAGGAAAATATTCGGAGTTCCTAGAACTGAAAATCAGAGAAATGATGAAACACAAATAGAAGGAATTGGCAAAGGTAAAAGCACTAGCAATAAGTTATTTATTATCGATATCAATGAAGAGGAAAAGACCGTATACAGCACGTTCCTCCAATTGGAAAATAGTAGCAGTAAAGTATCATGGGATGTTAACTGCGGTAATATGACTACAGCTATACCTTTGGTTTTAGATGATCTAGGCATTATCGATAAAGTAAGTACTGATAAAAAAATAAAAATATACAACACGAACACAAAAAAATTCATTTATTGCTCGCTCCCAAAAGAAGAGGGGGTAAGCAAAGTATGCATTATACCTGGAATTCATAATTCATATCCTGAAGTAGATATTTTCTTTAAAAACCCAGAGGCTAGTTTAACCAGCTCTTTATTCCCAACGGGAAATAAAACTGATAAAATCAAAGATATAAATGTAACTTGCATCGACGCTGTCGTTCCGATGGTGATTATAAAATCAGAGGATTTAGGGTTATCAGGAAAGGAAAGCAAATTAGATTTATATCAAAAAAAAGAAATTATCAGTTACATTGATGAAATAAGAGTATTGGCAGGGGAGAAAATGGGAATAAAAAACAAATCTGGTGTGAAAATGACAGCTATAGATTTAAAAAAATCAATAACCCTTCCCAAGGTCGCGTTAATAAGTAAAGGTGATGACGTTAGCGATATATCAATAATTTATCTAACGCCTAAAGAAATACATAATTCAGTGGCAGTTTCTGGAGGTGCATGCTTAAGCTACGCCTGTTATATCGAGGGTAATATTGCATCAGAATTATATAAAGGTGATAGTACTAGAATAAAAAATTTCTCAGGGGTATCGGATTTTGGAGTTCAAAAAACACCTGGCGGTATTGAGCTATATACAAAAAGAAATGCACAAATATATATGAAAGGTGAGTTCTATCTATACGACGATTAATAATTACATCCCAATGCCTCGGCTTCTTGGCCGTGGCAGGGCGTGTTGTTCACTCTAAGAGGAATCGATGCCCAGTCGACAAAAATTCCGGTTCTGAGATTTATATTCTTGGCGAACATTATATCAATATTGCTTAGCCTCATCCTTTTTACATTATTTAGGGATGAGTCGGTTATTCGCCTGAATTTTCAAACCACGCCCCACCTTCACCGCTGAATGGTAATAGCGATTATTAAAAGTAGTCGGGACATGGTTAGCCGAAAAGTGCCTCCTAAGCTTTTTATCATTTAATGATTTAGAGTCATTACCCATCTTACAGCTTCATATCCTTTGGTTGATAAAACCAACATGTGTTTCATAATCAGAATTCGCAAGATGCTTTTGTTGGATATATCAAAGTAATCTGCAAATGATTGGTCAAGTGAAATGTGAATGAGTGATAAAGTAAATATAAATACCCAGCTAGCTTCATTCCTGAGGTTAGAAACTTGAAGATTATTCACAGTTTAAGTCACAAAAATAACCAAATCCCAATAAAGCCTTTAGCATACTTTAATGTTTCTTTATCAAACTATAATTTCACCCCATATCTATGGCTATTTCTATGGGGAATTTGATGTTAGGTAGGGACATTTCCTTTAAGGCTCTTAGAGTGCGTTACAGCTCAATCTTTACCCCTGAATTTTAATAAAAAAAAGGCCAGTATGCTTTTCAATCAGAAAGACTACACTTTTTCATTTTTATAAATATTTTGTCCATTTTACAACTATTTTGTTATCCCACATTATTGTGCATTTGTGACAATGGTGATGGGATAAGACTTGTGAGAAGCTCGTTATCATATTCTAGAAAAAAGCTGTGAAGATTTTCATGATAGTAACTTTACATAATAAGCAGCCTAAATTTTTATTTTAATGGAATGTTTTCAAAAGAGAGGCAATTAGGGGGGAGAAAAGCACATCGAAAAGGTAATAACGCGTATATTTTGTCACCACCGGAGCTTCTAACACTCCGGTAAGGTAGCATTCTCTAAGACTCTATCCGTTAAATGAAGGGGTAGCCTTAGATTAATTTTTTAAGCCATGAGATGAGGCATCGTTAATGTCTGCGGTCATGCGTACGAAATTATTCGAACTTGCACCGGTGATTTTGTAGTGGCCACCTGATTGATGAGCCAATGCAGCGATCTGAGATTCGGCGCCGTCCAGCGTAGAGTCGGTTACTGAGACGCTCTGCGCGAAACTACCGAATGAGGCTAAAGAGAGCGTTGCGATGGTAGCAATAGCTAATGTTTTTAAGCTTTTCATGGGGAACTCCTTAATGATTAATTTTATTAATTTGTTTAACTGAGATAATAATAACCTAGGTTACTATAACCTTATTAACTATATGTGCGCTTTGCATAATTATTAATCGTCGGATCAGCCACCCATAAGAAAACGCGTGTTACTACCGAGAATGAGGATCGTAGTCTTTGTTACGAGCGACTGTTGAAAAGTATCGATAAAAAGAGATGAGTCGAGGTAAAACGATTAAAGATGAGTGTGTTAGAACGCAAAGAGGGTCGGTGATCGAGAGCGGCGCGGTGAAATACTGACGTATCACACCACACCGTAGTCCAGCTAAAGAATTAGAGTATTAAGCAACTCACCGTCAATCGCCGCCCTTACCAATCTGCCAGATAAAGGTAGGGGTATTCTTGTTAACGTGCCAATCGCCAATATTTCTAATCTTATAAATCACTGGGTTATGGGAAGAGAGCGTACGCGCATTACGCCAATGTCGATCGAGCGCCTTACTGAGACGCGTATCGGAAGCCCCCAACGCATTAAAGAGTTCGCTCGCGCCACGGAGTACCCATTCCGTGGCGATAACTTGAGCTTTAGCGACCTCGACCTCTGCTGCGATATTCGCTTGCTGAATAAGTTCCTCATCGCCGCTATCGTGCACCGTAAACGCGTACTCAAGGGCTTGTGAGGCGCGGTCGACCGTCGCTTCTACCGCGTAGGACCAGCTGGCAAGCTGGCCGACCACCTGCAGGACTTGGGCATCGTGCCTCACCAAGTTCGCATTACCGTGACTATAGACACGTTGTCGAGCCGCGACTGCCGCGCTCGCATCGCGCGTCAGTGCTTTGCTTATCCCCGCCAAGGCGCTGAGAAGCACTTGCTGATAGAAGGCAGTCTGGTAACGAAAGCGCTGACTAAAAGGATAAACATCCGCCTGCTCGACCTTCGCTTGAATAAAGCGAGTGGTACCACTACCGGTCAAACGCTGGCCGAACCCGTCCCAGTCGTCTTCTCGCTCGACGCCAGATTGATGAACATTCACCAGTGCAATCACATCGCTGCCGTCATCCTCCCGCTGCGCATACACATCGATCCAGTCGGCATATAACGCCCCGGTGCTATAAAATTTTTCGCCGTTAAGCCACCAGCCGTCGCTCTGAGGAGTAACTTTGGTTATCACCTCCCCAACCTTCACGTCTCCGACTTCTGTCCAGCCGCTACCGACTAACTCTCCATCGACAAAGCGTGCAAACCAACGTCGACGAAGTTCGGTATCAGGCTGATTCAGCAAATCTTCCACAAATGCAAAGTGCGCGCGTAAGGCTTGAGGCAGATTCGAATCGGCCTCTGCAAGCTCAGTCAGTAATGTAAGCAGCTGCGGCAACGAGACGCCGTATCCGCCTTGTTCAACGGGGATACGCAACGTACCGAATTTAGCCGCTTTCAACCAGGCTAAGGGCTGGTACGGCAGCTCGCGATCTCGTTCTCGTTGTACCGTCCCCTGCGCAATCTGTGCGAAAAGAGGGCGGAACTGGTTGGCGAGCTGTTGGAACGACGGGTGCTGGCTCATATTAAACTCCTGGTTCAGAATCGATATCGTGTGCGGTGGGCTCAAAGCGAATAATGAGTAAGAAAATGATCGGTAACGCGGCGCTTAGTGCGACAAACCAAAACATATTGGTGCCAAACTTCGCCTGTAATATGGGTAAGATAAATAATGCTAACGCACTACCGATGCCCGAGAGTGCGCGACTAAAACCGACCCCCGTGGCCCGAATATGCGTGGGATACGATAACGAGGGATAGACCATAATCTGTGCCCCAGGCCCAAACCCTTCTGCAAATAACCATAACCCCAGCATCAGAATGGCTACAACGATCGCGATGGTGGATGTCGGGTGCCCGGTGATCGCAAGAATAGTCAGCGCGATAAACTGTAGAGCGAATCCCGCTATCGCCACATGCCGGCTTGCAAATTTCCAGGCTAAGCGCATCCCTAACAATCCCCCCGTCAAGGCAAAGAGGGCATTAAGCCCCAATGAGGCTGAAATTGTCTCGAACACTCCCGCTCCCAAAAACTGGGCGAGAATTGAAGGAAGAAAAAAAGCAATCGCCGTATATTCAAAAGATACACAGACATTCATGACTGATGAGACCAACGTACGTTGGCGGTAAGGGGCTTTGAACAGTTCACGGTAACTGACCTTAGGCGGCTTCTGCACGCTCTGCACCTCCTCGGGTAGGGCATTGTGCGCCTCGATCCCATAAGATTTCTTTAGAATACGCACCGCTCCATTGAGATCGCCTTGGTTAGCGGCCCACAATGGGGATTCGTTCATGAAACGACTACGCACTGCGATAATCAACAACGCGGGCACGGCTCCAAAGAGTAATGACGCGCGCCATAGCCAATCGATGTGTTGTGGGGGGAGCAGAAAATAGAGACCAAAAATCAGTAAAAAACAGACGGTCGAGGCCGCATACCACATCGGGCACCACGAGGCGACGCGTGAAGCCTTATTGGCTTTACCGGTAAACTTAGAAAACTCGGCTAAATACGCCATCGCCACCGGCAGATCCACCCCCACACCGATCCCCATCAAAAACCGCGCGCCGATTAACACCCATACGTTAGGGGCTAACCCTGCGGCAATCGCTGAGATAACAAAGAACAGCATATCGGCCATAAACACCGAATAACGCCCATACTTATCCGTTAGCCAGCCCCCTAGGAGATTACCAATAATCGTCCCGACCATAATTGCCGAGGCCACGACCCCGGTAAGGGTCGGGGTTAGATGGAACTCCCGCACCACATCGTCGATACCGTAAGAGAGCGTGGTGAGATCGTAAGCATCTAAAAATACCCCCCCCAGAGCAAGAAAGACGATCCAGCGAGCATAATGACTCTTCTGACTCGATGTATTAATCAGCTGCGCCACATCGCTAACTGAGCGAATGGGTGTCGATGTCGCGAGCGAAACCACTGACGGCTCCGACTCAATATTTAGTGAACTCATAGCACCCTCTTAATCAATGACCGATAGTTTGTTATGCGTCGGTTATAGAACGTCTTTCATCACCGGCAAAATAGAAAATAAAGATATCTATTTCATTAAATTCAATAAGTTAATTAAATTATGGCGAAGGCAGTCCTGAGCCTCCCTACGCCCATTGTATTAAGACTATTTATGCATCACTGCTGAGAAATTGGGACTAACACCCCTTTAACTTTGGGATCGTCGGTAGTCGCTAACCACTGCTGTAATCGCTTATCAGAAAACGCTTGAATCAGCTTTTGGATCGCGGGGTCCTTAAGGTAGGCACTCCCTACGACAAGCTGAGAGGCAAAGGTCCTCGGCGCAGGAGGGAAAAGTATTCCTTTCTCACGCCCAACCTTACCGGCATCGAATTGTGAAACATAACCGATGGCGGCATCTACCGAGTTAAGTACTCTTGGCATAGTGAGTAGGCTTAATTCTTTAAATCTAAAATGATGAGGGTTCTCGCGAATATCGCTCAGCTTCGCGCTCCGCGGTTCAATGTTTGTGGCCAATTGGATGAGCCCAAGGCGTTGCAGCATCCAGAGTGCTTGTCCCTGATTAGCCCCATCATCAGGGACCACAATCGTCGCCCCTTGCGGTAATTGTTCGATCGTTGAATAGCGATCAGAATAGATCCCAAAGGCCCATTGAAATAAAGGTTCTGTAGCCGTCAATGCGAAGTGGTTTGCCTCCACGACTTGCTTTAGCCACCACTGGTGCTGATAAACCGTAGCGGCATACTGCCCGTTTGCAACGGCCCGATCGGCCTGTACAGGATCTTCAAGCCCGACTGACTGAATCGAGATCCCGTAATCTGGGGCAATATGCTGTGCCACGTAATCGATAATAGTCTGCTCACCGGCCATCGCCGGTTCGAAATGTACGCTCAGATGAGAACTAAACGTCACGGGGGCACGGCGCTGGGAGAAAACGTGTTGAGCCACTATCGCGATAACGACAACAATGAGGAGAATGGCGATCCCTAGCGGCCAGCGACGCTTTTTACGTAACTCGAAATCAGAGTGGTTCATGTTCAACCCCTTATGTGTTTTGGTTGTAACGCTGCGACTAACCGATCGCCGATAAACTGGACGGCTTGAATGGTGATCACCAACGTCACGATCGTGGCGATCATAATGTGGTTATCAAAGCGTTGATAACCATAGACGACGGCAAGATAACCGATCCCCCCTGCGCCGATCGTCCCGGCTATCGCCGAGTATTCGATCATGGCGATCACATTAACGACCGCGGCGGCAACGATCGCCGGCAGGGCCTCGCTGAGCTGTGCGTGAGCAATAATCTGCCACGCCGATCCTCCGCAGACGATACCCACAGAAGTCACCTCGGTAGGAACTTCGCGTAATGCGTTCTCAACTAAACGAGCAAAGAAAGGGATACCTGCCACGATCATCGGTATCACCGCTGCGGGGATGCCTATCGTCGTTCCTGTAAGCCAAAACGTCAGTGGGATAATGGCGGCCATAAGCACCAAAAAGGGGAGTGAACGTCCGATATTTGTTACGCCGCTTAGCAGATGATAAAGGCTAGATTTTGGAAATAAGCCATAACGGGAAGTATTGAAAAGAATGATCCCCAATAATCCTCCCACACTCAATACCGCAATCATGACGATGGCGACCATCAGCCACGTCTCAAGATAAGCAGGAATAAGTAAGGTATGAATATCTGGCCAAGGCGTATCTTGGCTCATCACATCGGGTGCTTTCATCCTGCCTCCTGAAATACTGAGAGCGGCAGCGGGTGATCCAGATGCAGCCCCCAGGCGTGAAGTTGTTGAACAAAGTGGTCGATATCGAAACCCGCTGATGGTGATATGGCTATGCGCATACGCCCCACCAAGCAGCCAGCCACATTTTCCAAGTGAGCAGCCAGAATATCGATAAGAATGCCTTGCTGGGCCAGTCTAGAGACCCAATCAAAGGTCACCATCTTAGCGGTATAACGCAGGCTCACTTCGATGGCCTTAGTGCTAGGCAAAGGAGTAAGTGGGAAGAGCTGGTTCGCTAACAATGAGTGCGGCGAGCTGAGCAGCTGTTCTACCCGCCCAAACTGGATAAGTTTACCCTGTTCAATGCAGGCGACGGCATCGGCCGCTTGGCGTACCACATCCATCTCGTGAGTGATCACGACGATTGCTAAACGGTATTCGTCTCTAAGCCGCTTAAGTAACGCGATAATCGACTGCGTTGTCTGCGGGTCGAGGCCAGAGGTCGCTTCGTCGGCTAAAAGTACCTTAGGATTAAGCGCTAAGGCTCGTGCAATTCCTACCCGCTGCTGCTGGCCACCAGAAAGTTGCGCCGGGTAGACGTTAGACTTATGGGTCAATCCGACACTCTCTAAGAGCTGATTGACGTGCGAGGTTATTTGATGTGGCACGACCCCCAGCCACTGTAATGGCAGAGCGATATTTTGCCAGACGGTTTTACGCTGTAATAGCGCGGCCGATTGGAACACTGACCCGATCAAGCGCCTTTGGCGTCGCAGCGCCTCACCGGATAGCGTCGATAAATCGATACCGTCGACTAAAATCCGCCCTCGGCTCGGCTTCTCGAGTAACGAAATACATTTTGCTAAGGTCGATTTTCCAGCACCGCTCGGCCCGACGACGGCAGTGATCGAACCTGCAGGCACATCCAACGAGATATTCTCAAGGATGGTATGCCGCTGGCCTTGAGCCGAGAGGTACTCTTTCGAGAGATTTTCAACACTAATCATGTGACCTCCTGTTGCCCAGTCACAGGGCTTGATGCGGTGTGACGACGATAACCTACGGCAGGATGTGGAGATTGAAGACGCGGGCTCTTAGAAAAGAGCTTTTCGCGCAGCGTTCCAGGCTGATAGTCCTGTTTATAGACGCCCCGTTTCTGTAATTCCGGCACCAATAATTCAACCACATCACTAAACGTCTCGTGCGTCACCGCATAAGCGAGATTGAACCCGTCCACATCGGTCTCTTCGACCCAGCTTTGTAACTCGTCGGCAACGGTTTGTGGACTTCCCACGAGTAAGGGCCCAAAACCGCCAATCCCTACCCAATCGGCAAGCCCCTGGACGGTCCATTGTCGAGACGGATCGGCGCTGGAAAACGTCTCTACCGCAGATTGAATCGCATTAGTGTGAATATGTTTTAATACTTGGTCTGGCTGGTACTGACCAAAATCGATACCTGTCCAGCCGGAAAGTAACGCGAGTGCTCCCTCGTAACTGACGTATTGCTTATACTCCTGCCATTTCGCCTGTGCTTTATGGTCAGTCTCATCGACGATCAGCGTTTGGAGATTAAAAATTAAAATACTGTAGGGGTCTCGACCGACCGCGGCGGCACGTTGGCGAATGTCTGCGACGGTTTTCTTAAGCAGAGCCTTTGAGGGCGAAGCGACGAAAACACATTCCGCATGCTCTGCGGCAAATTGTTTACCTCGACTCGAGGCTCCCGCTTGGTAAAGAACCGGGGTACGCTGCGGTGAAGGCTCGCAGAGATGGATCCCGGGGACTTGGAAAAAGTGCCCTTGGTGATTGATAGGGTGGATCTTATTAGGATCGCTAAAGATCTGCCGCTGACGATCCCGTAATACCGCCCCCTCTTCCCAGCTCCCTTCCCAGAGCTTATAGACGACCTGTAGATATTCATCCGCATAATCGTAACGTGCATCATGGTCAGTCTGCGCAGAGTGCCCGATATTACGGGCGCCACTCTCAAGGTAAGAGGTGACAATATTCCAGCCAATACGCCCCTGCGTAAGATGGTCAAGCGTAGAGAGGCGTCGAGCGAAGGGATAAGGGTGTTCAAAGGAGAGAGAGGCCGTTAACCCAAACCCTAAATGCTCGGTAACCATAGCCATTGGGGTAATTAAAGCGAGGGGATCGTTGACCGGTACCTGTGTTGCCTGCCTTATCGCGGCCTCATTACTGTTATCCAATACATCGTATACACCCAATACATCGGCAATAAAGAGGCCGTCGAATTTACCTTTCTCTAGGAGTTTGGCCAGATCGGTCCAGTAGGAGAGTTCTTTATATTGCCAAGAACGGTCACGGGGATGCGCCCACAGTCCAGGGGATTGATGGCCAACACAGTTCATATCGAAGGCATTAAAGCGAATTTCACGTTTTACAGACATAGAGTCTCCTCGACAGCATCCATGATGCCGTTCGTCGTTAATCAATAAAGGAATAAGGTCAGGCTACGGGATCAATTCGACTCGCGGGGACATCGCTCTCTCAACGTGTCAGTCGGTATCGCGAGGAGCTGGTTAGCGATAAATTCTGCGTGCTCCGCCACTTGCGGCAAGCCCATCAACTCGCCAAAGCGGCCTCGTGCTGCAGGCCCTACGACAAAGAGATCGTCGTGAGCCGTACCAGTCGGGGAAAGCGCCTGCGAATGTGCGTTAACCGCGATCCCCACGCCGAGTGGGTCGGCGGTGATGCGTGCTTGCGCCGCTAAGTCGATAAGCAGGGGCTGGCTGGCGATCAGTTGCTGATGAGCCGGCCCAGTGGTCACGATCACCTTATCGACGAGCAGCGTTTTACTGCCACCCTGTCGCTGACGAAGGGTCAACGCCAGCTTGCCAGAGATGTGCTGTGCGCTCAGGAGGCGGCCAGCGTTGATCTGTAATTGACCCGAGGCTAGGCATTCTCCGAGCACGGCGGCCACCTGCGGCGCGATGCGATAGCGATGAACATCCCACCATGGGCGCAAATGACGATAAAAACGCCGCTGCTCTACGAGGCTAAGCTGCTGCCAAATAGTCTGGGCTTGCCGCCGCACATCGTCCAGTACCAACTGCCAAGGGCGCTGATGCCGTGCCGCAACGCTGACGTTTTCACGAATGAGCTTAAGCCATCCTCTTACCGTTGTAGGGAGCGGTGTGGCGGGGATCAGTGAGTAATCATCATAATGGCCGCTAAGGTTGGCTCGCGGTAATTGTCCCCGCCGTGATATTGCATGAATAGGCCCGCGGTGGCCTTGTCGTACTAACGAGGCGATGACATCTGCCATCGTGAGTCCCGTTCCAATAATCGCTACCTCAGCATTATTCTCGAGAGTATACAGGCTCTCATCCTGCCAAGGATTATGGATAACGTTTGAGTCGGTGGAGAGTGCCTGAAACACAGCAGGTTTCAGCGGTGCAGGATGGCTAATTGCCAATACCAACTGATCAACCGGTATCCGAAGTCCTTGCTGCGTAAATAGCTGCCCTAGCTGATAGGCCTGCGCGTAATCCTGAACATGGCGAAAAGTTGCCGTTGCGCCGTTTAGCGCATGAGCGAGTTTCTCTCGCAGATATGCCGCAAATTGGCGTCGTTGTGGATAGACGCTGCCATCCTGCCACAACGCTGCACTGTCCTGTAGAAAAGCCGGTTGCTGACGATACCAACGGTCAAAGTCTCCTTTCTCCGACTCTGAGAGTTGCATTTTCGCCGCCGGGACATTGATACGATGCGCCGGATCTTGAGTACTATAGGCCACCCCTTCGGCAAGCTGCGCCCGCGGTTCGATCAGAGTGATGGCAAGGTTCGCATCCCCCTTGCGGAGTAACTGAATCGCTAACGCCGTCCCGGAAAATCCGCCCCCCACGATGACAATTTGCCGTTTAGTCATGGCCTTGCTCCTGTCGTTCAAGCTCCCTGACACGCGGTAAGACTTCACGGCCAAAGTACTCAACCTCTTCTTGGCAATGTAAGAAACCGAGTAGGAGTAGATCCACGCCGGTACGTTTCAGCGCAACAATACGCTCGGCAATCTGTTGCGGGGTACCGATTAAATTGGTCTTAAATCCGTCGTTGTACTGCACGAGATCTTCGAAAGTCGATGTTGCCCAGTTCCCTTCCTTCTCCGGTGAAGCATTTCCAGCATTCTTGACTTCCGAGGCAAACCCCTCAACGGCATGAGGGTTGGCGTTCTCGATAATGTCACGCAGTACCTGTTGCGCCTGCTCCTCGGTATCGCGAGCGATCACGAAGCCGTTCACCCCTATGCGCACGCGATGATTGTTATCGGCTGCTTTTAGCTGAATATCTTCAACTTGCCGACGAATACTCTCCGGATCATTACCATTAGTGAAGTACCAATCTGAAACACGTGCTGCCATGTCTCTTGCCGCGCGCGAGCTCCCTCCCTGAAAAATTTCTGGGTACGGCAACACAGGCTTAGGCTTCATTACATAATCTCGATAACGGTAGAAATCGCCATTAAACGTAAAGCGCTCTTCTTGCCAGATGCCTCGTAAGCAGCGAATAAACTCTTCCGAACGCAAATAGCGTTCTTCATGATCGAGCCAAGGCTCACCAATCGCTTTAAATTCACCACGGAACCAACCACTGACGATATTGACGGCGATCCTCCCTGCTGTCAGATGACTGATCGTCGCGATCTGCTTAGCCGCGAGGGTCGGATTCCAAGGCCCTGGTAGTAATGCAGCAATCACTTTAAGTTTCTGCGTCGCGCCGAGTAATCCTTGTGAGAAACTCACGGATTCATGTTGGTTCTCTGCACCATAACCGGCGGTAAAACGGATCTGTGTCAGCGCATACTCAAATCCGGCTTCTTCCGCTATTTGTGCAAGCTTACGGTTATAGTCAAAATCCCACGACGTCCGTTGTTCGATATCGCTAATGACTAATCCGCCGGAGACATTCGGTACCCAATAAGCGAACTTAAGGGGAGAGCTATGGACGTTGTCTGTCATGGTGTCACCTCTGAATTAGCTTTAGCCTGTGAAGTCGGACGTCGATCACCGCCGATCGTTTCACCAAACGGCCCGGTGTTAATTGAGGTGTCGCGATGCTTCGCGCCGGGTAACAGCGGCATGACCAGCTCCGCAAAACGGTGCGCCTCTTCAAGATGTGGATACCCTGAAAAAATAAAATTATCGATCCCTAACGCTTGGTACTCTCGGATCCGCGCCGCGACTTGTTCTGGGTTGCCAACCAATGCCGTGCCTGCCCCTCCGCGTACTAAGCCTACGCCCGCCCAGAGATTAGGCGAGATTTCTAGATTGTCGCGCGATCCGCTGTGTAGGGCACTCATCCGTGATTGGCCCGTCGAGTCCATGCGAGCAAAAATTTTCTGCGCCGCCACGATGGTATCGTCATCAACATGAGCGATAAGCTTTTCGGCCGCCGCCCACGCTTCCTCCTCCGTTTCCCGGACGATAACGTGCAGACGAATACCATAATTAATGGTCCTACCCGTCTGTTGGGCACGTTCACGGACGACAGCGAGTTTCTCGGCAACCGCTGCCGGAGGCTCGCCCCACGTCAAATAGGTATCGATATGTTTTGCGGCAACATCGATAGCCGGCTCCGACGAGCCGCCAAAAAAGAGTGGTGGCCCGCCTGGTTGTACGGGGGGAAAGAGGATCTCAGCGCCTTCAACATGTAGATGCTCGCCCTGATAATCCACTTTGTCGCCTTGCAAGAGCCGCGAATAGATATCGAGGAATTCATCCGTCACACGGTAACGCTCCGCATGGGAGAGAAAGATACCATCACCTTTATTCTCTACCGGATCACCGCCGGTGACGACATTGATCAGGAGTCTACCTTCCGAGAGACGGTCTAAGGTTGCCGCCATCCTTGCGGCTAAAGTGGGGGGTTGTAAACCCGGACGTACCGCAACCAAGTAGCGAAGTTTTTTGGTAACTGGCGCCAAGGCAGAGGCGACCAACCACGCATCTTCGCAGCTTTTACCGGTAGGAATTAGAACGCCATAAAAGCCTAAGTTATCTGCCGCGATCGCGACTTGCTGAAGATAGGCAAGATCCACCGGACGCCCACCCTGAGTGGTTCCCAGATAACGCCCATCACCATGGGTAGGGAGGAACCAAAACAGATTAAGCGGGGCTGAGAGATTATCGCTCATTATCATTTTCCTATATAACGTTATCTGAATTTTTTAGATACATAAATTCCATTGAGTTATAAGAGGTGGAGCAGGAACTGTGCCAAGTGTATAAAAAAATAGTTAATAATTTTCAATGGGTTATCGTTTACTGGTTTTACCAAGACTGTTGCGTATGCCGCAGTAACGCCTGTTCGTTGCTGCAAACGCAACAATATCCCTCTCGCTTTGCCATACACAGAGGCATAGAGTGAGTAAGATTCGAGGAGGAGAGACAATGAAAGACGACTACGTAACATTAGATGACCCGCTGTCTCAACAATTACACCAGACAATTATGCGTCTCGCCCCGAGCGAGGCGACAGTGCTGATTACCGGTGAGACTGGTACGGGGAAAGAGGCCATTGCGCGTACACTACATCGTCAAAGCCCGCGTCATCATCGACCCTTCCTCGCGGTAAACTGTGGGGCTCTCACGCAGAGCTTGGCGGAGTCCGAGCTTTTCGGCCACGAAAAAGGCGCGTTTACGGGTGCCGCGGAACGTCACCGTGGGTGGTTTGAGGCGGCTGAAGGAGGCACCTTATTACTCGATGAAGTGGGTGAGCTCAGTCCAAGCTTACAGGTTAAGCTTTTACGCGTACTTCAACAACGCGAGGTGATCCGCGTTGGCTCCTATCGGGCGATACCGATTAATGTACGGGTCATTGCGGCGACGCATGTTGACTTACGACAAGCCATCCATTCTCGGCTATTCCGTGAGGATCTCTATTATCGCCTTAATGTTGCACCTATACACTTGCAACCTCTCCGCCAGCGACCACAAGATATCGCGGTCCTTGCGCAACACTTTTTACACCGCTATACCCGCCACCATGGGAAGCCCAGCCAAGTCTTCTCCCAAGACGCGCTTCACGACCTAATGAATTACGCGTGGCCGGGGAATATCCGTGAACTCGATAATGTCATTAATAATGCCGTGTTGCTGTGCGATGATCTGGAGATATCCTCAACACATTTACTGCTGCGTCCCCCAGCACATACCGATAAGGCTGAAAAAGCAGGCGTCTTCTCCGCTTTTATTCGTGAGCAGCTACAGCGTGGAGAGCCAGACTTGTATCAACGAACTATTGAAGCGTTAATCGGCGAAGCCTTCGATCTTACTGGACAGAATCAAAGCCAAGCGGCGGCAGTACTGGGCATCTCACGAAATACGCTACGTACACAGTTGAGCCATCTAGGCTTAATAAAGCCACGCAATGCCGCAACCTCAGGAGCAAAAGCGGCGGAGACGCAACACCGTACGGAACGGGAGAGAGAGCTACGCATCGGCTACCAGAAATTTGGTAACCTTGGCATTCTCAAGGCACAACGCCATTTAGAACGTCAGTTTCAACCACTAGGGGTGAACGTGCTGTGGAGCGAATTCCCAGCCGGACCACAACTCCTCCAAGCGTTATCTCAGGGTGAGATTGACTTTGGTACGACGGGTGAAGTCCCCCCGCTATTTGCTCAAGCGGAAAATAATCAATTACGCTATATCGCGTGGGAGCCGGCTGCACCAAGTAGCGTCGCCCTCATGGTGCCGCACACTAGTCCCATTCGAACACTTTCTGACTTACGCGGTAAGCGTATCGCCGTTAATAAAGGCTCGAACGTCCATTACCTACTCTTACAACTACTCGATGAGGCAGGGCTTAGCCTATCAGACGTTCGCCTCATTTATACCCCGCCGAAATATCCGTTGACCCAGAGTGATTATCTCTCGGCAGAGGCATGGATGATGTGGGACCCGCTTCTCAGTCATGCTGAGTTTGACGGACTGCTTAGACGTATCGAAAATGGAGAGGGCCGCGTCAATAACCATCAATTTTATCTTTCACGCCAAGGATTTATTAGCCACTCGTCGGATCTTCTTCCCCTGCTGATTGATGCGTTAAAGGCGACAGGGAAATATATTGATAACACTCGTCAGCATGCTGCCAGCGCATTATCGAAAGAGCTCGCTATAGATGCCGGTGCGCTGGAGATAGCGCTCTCCAGGAGGAGCCATCAAACGCAGACAATGAACAGGCATATTATTCGCGAACAGCAAATTATTGCCGATAGATTTTATGCACTTGGCCTATTATCTCGACCGGTTAGTGTTCGCCAAGCAATATGGGAAAGTGAATATTAATAGTCTGCATAACATAATCATTTGTCACATTAGTCAGCGTGAATTTTTTATTTATTGCTAACGTTTAAGCTAAGGGGTAAATGGCCGTATACACTTGCCGATCTAATTACCAATAAGAATATTCCGTTGATAATCTAATACTGATCACAGTGGGTCAATCGCACGCAAGAATTTATCTATTCTTGCGTGAAATAACTGCAAAGAAATCTAGACATCATGCGTTAAAACGAGATAATAGGCACTAAAAGTTAAAAATAGCCGCAACGTGTTTTCAAGGATGATGATGAACTTTTCTATTACGATCACTGATTGGAGTGCTAGGGCACCCGGATTAGAAACTCGTGAGGCTTGGCAAACCACCCTCAATCGAGGCCTTAATATCGATGGTGACACACCCTACGGAAAACTAAAAAACATTAGCAATCTCACCGCTCGGCGCTTAAGCTCAGGTAGTCGCTTAGCCCTAGACTGCGCGTTAGATATTACCACCCGCCACTCTCCTGATGCCTTCATTTTTACCTGTCGTCATGGAGAACTAGAAAGGAATCATCGTATCCTCTCGGCCCTCGCTGAAGGAGACGCCGTATCGCCGACCGACTTCACGATGTCGGTACACAACTCCGCAGTCGGTCAGTTAGCGATAATGCTTGATGCGCCGGTGAGCTCTACCTCAATCTCTGCGGGAGAAGACTCTTTTCAACAAGGTATTATTGAGGCAGTCGCGCTATTAGGAAATGGGTTTACTCGCATATTATTAGTTGATTTCGAAGGAAAGCTACCCGAGTTTTATTTACCTCATGCCTCTCCCCATTGGCCTTATGCCTGTGCCTTGCTGCTAGAGAAGGGAACAGACCTAAACTGTCAAATGAGGCCCCTTAAAGACGAACAGCCGCCTTCGTTGCGCCTTCCGCAGAGTTTACGATTACTTCACTACTGGTTAGGTCAACAGCAATACATTGATATTGAAAGCCAATATACCCGTTGGTCTTGGTCTCGATAGGCGATCATGATGCAGACTCTATTAAATAGTAGGCCATGGCGTTTAGTGATGACTGCCTTATGTTTCGTATTATTTGGTGCAGGCGGATTACTGCTCTCTTTAATAGGGTTCCCTTTATTAAATTTGTTTATTGTTAAACCTGAAAAGAAGCGTTTAGTCGCCAGGCGATGTATTTCGTATTGCTTTAATTTTTTTATAAATACCCTACGTTACTTGTCAGTAATTAATTGTCAGATTATCGGAAAAGAGATATTAGCCCAGGATCAACGTTGTCTTATCGTCGCGAACCATCCATCGTTAATCGATTACGTTATTCTTGCCTCAGTCATGCCAACAACCGATTGTATTGTCAAAAGTTCTCTTAAAAAAAATATATTTGTTAAAGGTGTTATCAGAGCCGCCGATTACTTAGTGAATAATCAGTCTGATATTTTATTACCGGAATGTACTCGCCGTTTCGAGAAGAATGAAACATTAATTATTTTTCCAGAGGGTACTCGCACTGTTTATGGTGAGCCGCTGAAGTTACAACGAGGCGCCGCTAATATTGCCGTTCGGTGTCGGGTCAATATTCGCCTCGTTCATATCGAGTGTGACGAGCGGATGCTGGATAAACAGAGCCCTTGGTATCGTATCCCTGCCCGTAAGCCGACATTTACTATTCGGATCGGCCAGCTTATTGATATTACTAGTTTTATTAAAAATGCCGATGCTGCCGAACCTTCTGTGGTTGCGAGGCAACTTAATCGATATCTACAACGACAATTAACTCATTCATCTCATTAATCTAAGAGTAGCCCATGACCCCTGTAGAGTTAGAACTTAAACAACTCGTGATTGACACCTTAAATATTGAGGAGATCACTCCTGACGATATCGCGACCGATGATCCCCTGTTTGGCGAGGGGTTAGGCCTCGACTCGATCGATGCGTTAGAACTCGGTCTGGCCATTAAGAAAAAATACGGTATCAGTCTCTCTTCTGAGAATGAGGAAATTCGCCAACACTTTTATTCTATCGCCTCATTAGCAGCCTTTATTACTGCTCACCATCGCTAAAAAACGAGTACTCAACTATGCAACATCAAGAGATTGAACAAGAAGTTAAAAAACTATTAACTGAACTTTTCGAAATTCCACCTCAGGATATCGTCGCATCCGCCCGCTTATATGAAGACTTAGGCTTAGATAGTATTGATGCCGTCGATATGATCGTACATTTACAGAAGAAAACCGGGAAAAAGATAAAGCCTGAAGAGTTTAAAGCTGTGCGTACGGTGCAAGATGTCGTTGATGCAGTTCAGCGCTTACTCGAAAGCTGAACGGGGTTTAGTGTCCATGTCCTCTGCCGGTAAGCTCGGTAAAAGCCTATTTAGCCTAGTCGTCTTGCTATGGCCATTGCTCATCTGGTTCGGGGTCATTAAGCATACTATCCATTGGTTAACCCCCGTATTAATTGGCTTGATGGTTATCCGATTGATTGCCTTCCTCCCCGATGGCGGGCCACTTCGCGAAGTGATTAAAGTGGGAAGCGTATTGGCGATTCTGCTTTGCTCAATAAGTGTCTTATTCCAACGCCATGAATGGTTACTGTGGTATCCGGTAGCGATGACCAGTGTGATGTTGATTTTTTTTAGCCACTCCCTCGTCCGTGGTACTCCGGTCATTGAGCAGCTCGCACGGATCAGCCGCCCCGACCTCCCCCCGTCAGCAATACGCTATACCCGATCGGTGACAAAAGTGTGGTGTGCTTTTTTCGTTATTAACGGTCTACTCTCAGTCGCGACCATTTATATCGGGAACATGGCGTGGTGGGGGCTATGGAATGGATTAATCTCTTATCTGCTGATGGGGCTGTTACTCGTGGGTGAGTGGCTAATCAGACGAAGGGTCGCGCGATGAGCTATCAGGTTCGCAGTATTCTACAGTGGTTAGACACTGATTCTAGCAACCCAGTACCCGTATTTTGTTTTAAGGATCAATTTATCTCTGTGCAGGATCTACGGGGAGAGGTCGTTGAACTTCACCATCATCTCCTTACTCTATCTGCTAAGCGTGTCGCGCTTTACTTTGAAGACCACTACAGTTTTGTTATCTCACTGCTCGCCTGCCTCTATGCCAAAAAAATTCCTGTGCTGCTTAGCCAGACTAAATTAAGTCGAATCGCTATCGAGTCGCAGCATTATGATCTGTTATTAAGCGAGCACACTATTGACCAGGATATCGACGGCGAAGTATTTCAACCTCGCGAGCCTTTTCAGCCCGTCCCCGGTGATTTACCGGCCCTCAGTCTGCAGCAGACCATCGAACTGTTTACCTCTGGCTCCAGTGGGCACCCTAAAAAAGTGGTGAAAACCCTCCAGCAAATGGACGATGAGAGCAGACTTATCGCGCCCTTACTTCATTCGCGTCTTGCTGACAGTTGTCTGTTGACAACCGTCAATCCATGCCATCTTTATGGATTGACCTTCACGGTGTGGCTACCGTTTTCCTTAGGTATCCCGGTTAACCGTAAAAGGGTCATATTCCCGGAGGAATTTTCGGCTCATGTGACGAATCGCTGTTATACGTTGATCACGAGTCCAGCCTTCTTAAAACGTATCGATGAAACGTTTTCCCCTCCTCCAACCTCGCTGGTCCTTTCCGCTGGTGGGCCATTGGATCTTCCTGTCACGACAAAAATTAACGCTTGGTTAGGGGTAGGAGTTGACGAAATCTATGGCAGTACAGAAACCGGCGTGATGGCACACCGCTATCGCGAAACTATCGAGAGACCTTGGCGCTGCCTGCCAGACGTTCGCTTTACCCCTATTGAGGATCACTGGCTACTGAAATCGCCCTTGGTTACTGAGGTGACCGGCTTAGCATTAAGCGATGCGCTAACCTTTGTTGACGATGATTGTTTTCACCTTGCGGGGCGCCTTAGTCGGTTAATCAAATTGGAAGAAAAGAGGATTTCTCTCGATGAAATCGAACGCCAAGTACTCGCGCTAGAAGGTATTATCGATGCCGCGGTGATGGCCATTACCCAACGAGGCCGGAAAAGAATCGCGGCTCTCGTCGTGATGAGTGCAGAGCAAGAGCAACAATGGCGACTAAATAGAATCGCCACAGAGCGTCTCTGGCGTAAAACCCTCGGCATTTATTTAGAGGATATCGCCATCCCTCGCTATTGGCGCTCAGTCACTAGCATCCCTTGTGACGCCCTACATAAACGCCAGGAATCCCGCTTACAGGAGCTATTTTTTGAAACCCATTAACCCCCTCGTCGTAGCAACCACTAGCGAAAAGGTGGTGTTGATCCTTGAGGTTGACGGCCAGCTACCCTGGTTTGACGGTCACTTCCCTATTCAACCCATTCTGCCCGCCGTAGCGCAGATAGACTGGGTTATGCACTACGCCATGCACTATTTAACCGAGGGCTATCAGTTTAGTAGTCTGGTACAGGTGAAATTCCAGAAGCCATTACTGCCGGATACTCGTGTTCAGTTATCCCTGCATTGGCACGTTGACAGTCACCTCTTGACGTTTCACTTCGAGCACTATCGTCAGCAGGACGAGGCAGAGCGCCAATCGATCAGCCAAGGAAAAATCCGCTTATGTCCTATCGGCTAAGACCTTGCCTACTTATCCCCTGCTACAATCACGGTGCGCTCTTGGCAAGCGTCATCACTCGTCTGGCTCCGTTACAGCTCCCTTGTATTGTAGTCGACGACGGTAGTGACACGGCAACGCAACAGCAGATCGCGTTGATTACCGTTCAGACCCCTTGGGTCGAGGTGATACGCCTGGAGCAGAACTCAGGCAAAGGCGTCGCCGTCATCGCAGGTATTCGTTATGCGGCTCAACTGGGGTTTAGCCATGTAATTCAAGTAGATGCCGATGGCCAACATACCCTTGAAGATATTCCAGCCTTTCTCGCACTCGCGGACCAGCATCCTGATAGCGTGATCTCAGGACAACCGATTTATGACAGCTCTATTCCAAAAGCTCGCTTATACGGACGATGGATTACCCATTTCTGGGTGTGGGTCGAAACACTTTCGTTCTCGATAAAAGACAGTATGTGTGGGTTTAGAGTCTATCCGATTAACCCCGTCCTAAGAGTCTGTGCGAAAAAAGAACCTGGCCGTCGTATGGATTTTGATACTGAAATAATGGTCAGACTTTACTGGCTGGGCCATGATAGCTATTTCATTCCGACTCATGTCACTTACCCCGAAAATGGTATCTCTCATTTCGATGCCCTGCGCGATAACCTGCGCATATCGTGGATGCATACCCAACTCTTCTTTGGCATGTTGGTACGCATCCCATCGTTGATTAAACGCCATAAAAGTCATTGGGCAAAAACGCCAGAATTGCGGGGAAAGTGGGGAATGAAGAGCATCTTATTTATCCATAAACTCTTAGGTAGACGCTGTAGTGAAGCATTGCTCTACCCCATTATCGGCTGTTACTTCCTTTGCGCGCATCAAGCGAGACGTGCCTCTAAAGAGTGGATTTTCAACGTTGAACAACGATTAAAAGACAAGCACACTCAAGCTTATGAAAAATTAACGCCTTTTCGGCATTTTATGATGTTTGGGAAAACGATCCTTGAAAGGATTGCGTGTTGGCGCGGTGAACAACAGCTCGGTCGCGACATTATATTTGCTGAGAACAGTGAGGCCTGTCTCGAACAGTTTCGCCATCGCGGGATCATTATCCTCGCCTCGCATCTCGGCAATATCGAGGCATGCCGAGCCTTAGCTAATCATGCCAGTAGCCATACTATTCATGCCATCGTCTTCCATGAACACGCGCAAAATTTCAAAAAAATTATGGATAGTGTAGCGCCGAACTCCGCGGTCAATCTATTACCGGTTACCGATATGGGGCCTGATACGGCGATGCTAATCGACGAGAAAATCGCCCAAGGCGACTGGGTCGCGATCGTTGGAGATAGAATTGCTGTGAGTCCCCATCGCCAAGGTCAACCTCGGGTACTGTGGAGCCCGTTCTTAGGTCGCCCTGCGCCGTTCCCGCAAGGGCCTTTTATTCTTACCGCCGCATTAGGCTGTCCCGTTATTACACTGTTTGCGATTCATCGGCATAACACCTTAACCATCTTTGCAGAGCTGCTGGCCAATAAAATCGAGTTACCACGCGGCCAACGCGAACAGGCGCTACAACACTATGTCGACCAATATGCACAGCGTCTCGAACATTACGCTCTGCTTGCGCCCTTAGAGTGGTTTAATTTTTTCGACTTTTGGCATCTCCCTACCACCGATCCCAAGGAGACTACGCATGAATAATGACCCGCGCTTGCTCACACAAGTTCATCTAACCGTCGCTTTTCACGACGTCGATATGATGGGGGTAGTTTGGCATGGCAACTATTTCCGTTATTTAGAAATCGCAAGGGAAAAACTGCTCAGACAATTCGACTACGGCTATCAGCAAATGCGCGACAGTGGCTATGCTTGGCCAGTGGTCGACTCGCGGATCAAATATCGCCATCCTCTAACCTTTGAGCAGGCCTTCATCGTACACGCCGAGCTCGAAGAGTATGAAAACAGGTTAAAAATAAACTATAAGATTTTCGATAGTGAGACAGGCAAGTGTACGACGAGCGCCTATACCATTCAGGTCGCCGTGGACATGCATACGAAAGCGCTTTGTTATGTGAGTCCCGCTATCCTCTTCAAATGCCTTGGAGTAACGCCATGACTCTTTTACGCTGGTCGCTTGCGGCAATTTTTCTCGTTGTGTTCCCTTTTGCAAAGGCTACGACGGTGGAGCAGGTACAACAGACACTCGCCTCTCATCCCTTAGTTCGTGCCCATTTCGAACAGCAACGGACGATTAAGGGAATGCCGCAAACGCTGAACTCCAGCGGTGAAATGGTGATCTCGCGTACCTCAGGATTGTTATGGCAGCAGACAACACCCTTTGCCATGCGCTTGGTGTTACAGCAAGATCGTATGCTGCAACAAATGCAAGACCAACCGCCACAGGTGATGACCGCGCAATCGAATCCACAAATGTTCCAGTTTAATCATTTATTAACTGCGCTGTTTACGGCTGATCGTGCCACGCTCGATAATAATTTTTCGCTCACCTTTACCCCGTTAGAAAAGGATCACTGGACGCTCTCGTTAACCCCGACCACCACCCCCTTAGATAAGCTGTTCAGCACTATTACGCTACAAGGAGAGCAATTTATTGATCAGGTGACATTATTGGACAAACAGGGTGACGCAACACGACTCGTCTTTAGCCAACAGCGTAGTACACCTACAGAATTAACCGCGACAGAGCAGGCTAACTTTGAGTCTCACTAATCCTCGTTATCTTGGCGGTTATTGGTTGGCGATATGCCTCCTACTCCTCGTCGCGCTGGGTAAACTGCTCCCGGAAAGTCGGCTCAATAACAGTGTATTAAGCTTACTCCCGGTAAACATTAGCCAGCACCTCCCTGCGGAAATTTATCAGGCGTTCACCGATCGTCTCGATCGCCAGGTCGTGTGGATGATCGCTGGGGAAGATACGCACCACCGTCCCCTCGCGAACAACTGGTTAGTCACCTTACGACAGATCCCGGAATTGGCCAGCGTACAAGGGCCCATGACTGCGGCCCAGCAGCAACAATGGGGAGGTTTTTTCGTCAAATATCGAAATAGTAATATTGACGAACTGACCCGCCAACGCTTAGCCAATGGCGGTGAACGGCAAGTGCAGTGGGTACTAAGCCAACTCTATAGCACCTTTTCTGGCGTAAGCGGGCAAGAGCTTCGTCACGACCCGTTGATGTTGATACGCGGCGCCCAGCTTAATTTGGCGGAAGCTGGAAGCGCGCTGACCCTCAGCGATGGATGGTTAACGGCTCGCGATGCTCAGGGGAAAAGATGGTACTTCTTACATGGTGAAATTGGCGGTTCGCAAGGGGGCATGGCGGAAAATCATCGGTTAGTCGAAGACATTAACCGTATCACGGCAGATTTTATTAAACAGAACCCCTCGGCAAAAATACTGACGCGTGGCACGTTATTTTATAGCGACCATGCTAGCGAACAAGCAAAGTCGGATATGCAGCACCTAGGAACGACGACCCTCGTTGGACTGGTCTTACTGATCCTCTGGATATTCCGTTCGCTTCGCCCGTTATTTATAACCGTTCTCTCGATTAGTATCGGTGCCCTTGCGGGAGGTGTTGTGGTACTCACCATCTGGCACGAAATACATCTGATGACTGTAGTGATGAGTATGAGCATTATCGGGATCTCTGCAGATTACTCCCTCTATTATTTGTGCGAGCGCCGCGTATTCGGTAGGGAAAGTACGCCTTGGCAGAGTCTCACCAAAGTAGGTCGAACACTTCTTTTAGCGGTAACAACGACGGTAATTGCCTATGCCATTATGCTACTGGCTCCCTTTCCTGGTATCCAGCAAATGGCGGCTTTTTCGATTGCCGGGTTGAGTGCATCGTGTCTAACCGTTTATTGTTGGCATCCTTGGCTCAGTCGCGGATTACCGACCCATACCCTCCCCTTTAGTACTCGGTTTCTCCAGTGGATAACACTATGGCGTCATAATCGGTGGGTACGCTACGGTATCCCCACCGCCCTAACCCTCTTCTCGGCGATCGGATTAACGCAGCTGCGTGTCGATGACGATATTTCGCAGTTACAGACCTTGCCGCCATCGCTCGTTGCACAAGAAAAAGCAATGGCTGCGATGACCCAACAGTCGAGCGATCAGAAGTGGTTTGTCGTGTATGGCGCAACACCAGAAATAATGCTCAACAGGTTAGCAGCGCTACGCCCGGCTCTACGTCAAGCGCAACACCAGCGGCTATTAGGACAGTGGCGAGCATTACCCCTCAATGCATTAGCGCAGCAAACGAAGGATCAACAGCTGATAAAACAGGCCGCACCGCTTATCGAACAGCGCTTAAAAGCGATCGGAATTAGCGACGCACAAGTCGATACCTCTCTACTGCCCCTCACTCCGGACGAATGGTTGAATAGCCCGGTAAGTGAAGGATGGCGACTCTTGTGGTTTCAACTCAAAGACGGGACAACAGCCAGTTTAGTGCCAGTTTCTGGCGTCATCGATAGTCAGAAGATGAGCGCGATTGCCGCGCAGTTACCAGGTGTTGTCTGGATAGACAGGAAGGCAAGCTTCGACGATTTATTCAGCCACTACCGGCAGTTAATTTCTGGATTAATTATCGTAGCGCTTATCGTTATTGCCATCAGCGCGATGGTTAGACAAGGATGGAAACAGGGGCTTACGACCTTAGTGCCCTCTATTCTTTCTTTAACCTGTGGATTAGCCTCGCTGGCGTTACGTGGAGAACCTATCACGCTATTCTCGATACTCGCCCTGAATCTTGTACTCGGTATTGGGATCAACTATACCCTGTTCTTCGGTAATCCTCGTGGTACACCCGTAATCTCCTTGCAAGCGATCACACTAGCACTGGTCACGACGCTGCTGACCTTGGGGATGCTACTCTTTAGCTCCACGCAAGCCATTAGTAGTTTTGGGACCGTATTATGCAGCGGCATCCTTGTCGCTTGGCTATTATCCCCTCTGGCAATGCCCTCTCGCCGCAAAAGGAAAAAATCATGAAACTAAGGCATATATTTGGTTTGTGCTTGCTATTGCTACTCGGTGGTTGCCAACACCAGACACCCCAAGTCGCGCAACCTACCGCATGGTTAAAGCCCGGCACGAAAGTGACGCTGCCGCGCCCGTCACTCGACACGCCTATTCGCTCACAACAGATGCTAACCGGACGTTTTAATGGCCAACAGCAATCGCTGGTGATCATGCTTGATGCGAATCAGCAGCAGTTGCGGTTGGTGGGGTTATCTCCGGTTGGCATACGCTTATTTATGTTGACCTATGATGACAAGGGAATTCATACCGAACAGTCGATAGTCGTGCCCCATCTTCCTCCTGCAAGCCAAGTGCTCGCCGATGTCATGCTCAGTTTCTACCCGGTATCCCGTTGGCAATCACACCTGCCTACTGGCTGGCGGCTGCGTGATGTAGAAAATACTCGACAACTGACCGATAGCAAGGGACAGGTAATTATGGAAGTCCACTATCAACAATTCGATGCACAACGTTTACCTATCAGTCTTGAGCAACGTGCATTTCACTATCAAATTTCCATCAATTATTTAGATAAATAATATGATCTTTATCTCTGCATACGGCATGGTTAATGCACTAGGCAATAACTTGGACAACATTGCGCATAATCTCTCTATGGCTCATGCCCCCGGGATGACAGTGAGTACGCAATGGTTAACCGATAAGTCACCCCTCGTCGTGGGAACCGTCACAGGCGAATTACCCTCAATACCGCCGCAACTCGTCGCCCACCAATCGCGTAATAATCGCTTACTGCTTGCGGCACTGGCACAGATAAAGCCTCAGGTTACAGACATCCTCGCGACATATCCGTCCTCGCGCATTGCCGTTATCCTAGGCACGAGTACCTCTGGTTTGGATGAGGGAGACCGCTATCTGAATGATTGCCACCAGAATAAAGATAATCAGCATTGGCACTACGCCCAGCAAGAACTTGGCGATCCAGCACGTTTTCTGAGTCAATATCTTGGTACGCAAGGCCCTGCCTATACGATTTCCACCGCGTGCTCATCGAGCGGGCGAGCAATCATCAGTGGTGCACGCTTAATCAACGCAGGGCTAGTAGATGCCGCAATTGTTGGGGGAGCTGACTCGCTAAGTCGCATGCCGATTAATGGTTTTGATAGCTTGGCTTCGCTCTCTAAACAACGTTGCCAGCCATTTGCCGAGTCTCGACAAGGCATCACTATCGGTGAAGGCGCCGGACTGATGCTCCTTACCCGTCAGCCCGGAAATATAGCCTTACTCGGGTTTGGCGAGTCGACAGATGCCTACCATATCTCCGCCCCGCACCCGGAAGGAAAAGGTGCTGGGGTGGCGATTAATCAGGCACTGACTGCCGCAAAACTAGACCCGCAAGATATCGGTTATATCAACCTACATGGGACAGCGACCCCGCTCAATGATGAGGTAGAGTCCTCGGTCATCCAGCATATTTTCGGGGAAACTGTGCCGTGTAGCTCGACCAAGCACCTTACTGGCCATACGTTGGGGTCTGCCAGTATTATTGAAGCTAACCTCTGTGCATTAATCTTGGAACGTAACCTCCCGTTACCTTATCAAGACTTTACGGACTGCCCGCAAGATAAAACGCTAACACCCTGCGGGTTACTTCTTAACAGTCAGCCCCTCAATCAGCCAAGGCTGTTATCGACCTCCTTCGCATTTGGCGGTAACAATACTTGTCTCATTATAGGAACCGTATCATGACCCCCTTTTCTTCTCCCGGGGCCTATCTGCCTCATCGCGCACCGATGATCTTACTCGAAGAGGTGGTTGCCGTGTCCGCAGAGCAAGCAACCTGTCGTAGCAGGGTCAGCCTGCAAGGTGTATTAGCACCGTTCATCACGCCGGAGAAGACTCTACCAGGATGGTATGCCCTCGAACTTATGGCTCAAACGGTAGGCGTCTGGAACGGGTGGCATACCCAGCAGCGCGAGGGCTGCGCGCCGGCTCTCGGAATGATCCTCGGTGCGAGAAATCTTACGACGACTCACCCATTTTTTAATCTAGGCGACTGTCTAGACATACAAATCTCCTTGCTGATGCAAGATGGGCGTATGGCGAGTTTTGATGCCGATATCGTTATTGAGGGCGTCTGCGTCGCACAAGGGCGTATTAACACCTACCAACCTAACGATAATGAGTTGGCCTATTTTTTTAAGGAAGAGACAACACAATGACACAGCAAGTCTTAGTGACCGGTGCCAGTAAAGGCATTGGTCAGGCGATTGCCTGCAAATTGGCGCAAGATAACTTTCATGTACTGGTTCATTACCATTCTGATAAACGCGGCGCTGAAGAGACCCTAGAGACTATTCAGCAGGCAGGAGGTACTGCAACACTCATTCAATTTGATATTAGTCAACGGGATGAGTGTCGCGAAGTGTTAGAAACCTATATAGATGAATATGGCCCACTCTATGGCATCGTTAACAATGCGGGGATTACGCGTGACGCAGCTTTTCCAGCCTTAAGCGAAGAGGATTGGGATAGTGTCTTATCGACCAATTTAGATAGCTTTTATAACGTCATCCACCCCTGTCTGATGAGTATGATTGCCGCCCGTAAGGGGGGAAGAATTGTCACCTTATCGTCTGTTTCTGGAATAATGGGAAATAGAGGACAAGTCAATTATAGCGCGGCGAAAGCCGGAATTATTGGTGCGACAAAGGCGCTGGCCATCGAACTGGCTAAGCGAAAAATTACCGTCAACTGCGTCGCGCTAGGGCTTATTGATACCGGAATGGTGCCTGACGATGCGACGATTGTTAGTGAAATTATGCAACAAATACCGATGAAGCGGCTAGGACAAGCCGAAGAGGTTGCCGGGCTAGTTAGCTATCTCTTTTCCGACCTCGCGGGTTATGTCACGCGACAAGTCATCTCGATCAATGGGGGCATGCTATGACGCATCGTGTCGTTATCACCGGGATGAAAGGAGTTACCGCATTCGGACAAGACTGGCAGGAAATAGCTACGACGATGCGCAGTGGTCGTAATGCCGTACGCATCATGCCTGAATGGCAAATCTATCAAGGCCTTCATACGCATCTCGGTGCGCCGATCGATGACTTTTCATTGCCCGAGCACTATACCCGCAAGCGTATCCGCTCCATGGGGAGAGTCTCGTTATTATCGACCCGAGCAACCGAACTGGCACTTGAACAAGCAGGTCTTTTAGACGATCCGATTTTAACCCAAGGGCAAACGGGAATTGCTTACGGTTCTTCGACAGGAAGTACTGGTCCTGTCAGTGAATTTGCCACGATGCTGACTGAAAAGCATACCAACAATATTACGGGCACTACCTACGTACAAATGATGCCACATACCACCGCGGTTAATACGGGGTTGTTTTTCGGTATCCGTGGGCGTGTTATTCCCACCTCTAGCGCCTGTACATCGGGGAGCCAAGCCATCGGCTATGCTTGGGAGGCCATAAGACATGGCTATCAAACCGTCATGATTGCGGGAGGAGCGGAGGAACTCTGTCCATCAGAAGCAGCGGTCTTCGATACGCTATTCGCCACCAGCCAACGTAATGATGCGCCGCAGACCTCACCGGCTCCTTTCGACTCAAACCGTGACGGACTGGTTATTGGCGAAGGGGCTGGGACACTGATTCTTGAGCGTCTCGATCATGCCCTCGCTCGTGGAGCCAAAATCTATGGTGAAATTGTAAGTTTTGCGACGAATTGTGATGCTGCGCATATCACCCAGCCACAACAAGCAACGATGGAGATCTGTATTGAACAATCTTTAACGATGGCGGGACTCCCACCGTCTGAGATTGGCTATATCTGCGCACACGGTACCGCTACCGAACGTGGCGATATCGCAGAAAGTCAGGCGACCGCCGCGATCTTTGGGGATAAGCCGCCAATCTCATCACTAAAGAGTTACTTCGGACATACCCTTGGTGCTTGTGGCGCCCTCGAAGCCTGGATGAGCCTTGAGATGATCCGCGCAGGGAGACTGATGCCAACGCTTAACCTACACCATCCAGACCCTCTGTGCGGTAATTTAAATTACATCATGGGTAAAGAAATAACAGCAGATGTCGAATATTTACAAACTAATAACTTTGCCTTTGGGGGGATTAATACGTCGCTTGTTATTAAGCGTTGGCCATAGTTTTTTTATAAATGGATGCCTTGGCACGAAAATTTCAGGAGGAATAACCTAATGGTAGCGAGGAAAACCGTAGCAATAATTGGTGCTGGCCCCTCAGGAACGGTCGCCGCAGCATTATTAAGGAAAAATAATCACGATGTAGTTATTTTTGAAAAACAGTATTTCCCACGTTTTTCTATTGGTGAGAGTTTATTATGCAGTTGTTTAGAAGACCTCGACAATGCCGGACTACTCGGGGTTATTGAACAAGCTAACTTTCAGGTCAAAACGGGCGCTGCTTTTCAGCATAATAATAGGTATGCCACGTTTAATTTCGCCGAAAATTTCACCGATGGGAAAGATTCTACCTATCAAGTAGAAAGAGCTAAATTCGACAAACTCCTCGCCGACGAAGTCGCTCGCTTGGGTGTTGATCTATGTTTTGGCGAACAGGTCGAGGATATTCGTTTTGAGAATGGCGTTGAACTTACCCTACGTAAAGCGGACGGACAGCAATATCAATTTCACGCAGATTTCGTACTTGATGCGAGCGGTTATGGTCGTGTCCTGCCGCGATTACTGGACTTAGAGGTTCCTAGTACCCTCGTCACACGCAGGGCCGTGTTTACCCATATTACAGACTATTTTTCTGATAAAGCATTTGATCGCGAAAAAATACTCATTACGACACACGCGTCGAATCCTGAGATCTGGTTTTGGACAATTCCTTTTGCAGAAGGAAGGAGTTCGATTGGGGTTGTCGTACCTGAATCCCTCTACGTTGATTCCCAGCTCGACAGCGATATATTTTTACAAACAATGATCAATGAAACCCCGTCATTGAGCTCCTTAGTCGAGGATAGCGAATGGGATACACCGATTAATACCTTGGCCGGCTATTCAGCCAATGTAAAAACTCTACATGGCGAGTACTTTGCCTTATTGGGTAATGCCGCTGAATTTCTCGACCCGGTATTCTCCTCAGGCGTAACTATCGCTATGCATTCAGCGACGCTAGCGGCTGAATTACTCCACCAGCAATTCAGCGGCCACGATATTGACTGGGAAAATGAATATAGTGAAAAATTAAAGATTGGGATTAATTGTTTTCGTACTTATGTTGAAAATTGGTACAATCAACGCTTCCAAGATGTCGTTTATTATCAAGATCCTGACCCTCACATTAAAGCCATGATCTGTTCTATATTAGCGGGGTATGCTTGGGATAAAAACAATCCTTTTGTAAGCGACTCAGAAAACAAATTGAATCTATTGGCTGATATTTGCCAAGCCTCATAAACACGGTATTCATGATGAATAAATTCTATAGCCCGACTTATGTAGAAGAAACGAAAATAGGATTCGCTTTTTTAAGAACGCATACTTGGCAACATCATGTATTGAGAGTGGCAATTAACGACCTTAAACGCTTATTTCCCGAACCCCCACCGAAGGGGGCTATTTTACTCGATGTTGGATGTGGGCAAGGAAAAAGTTTTAAATATCTCACCAAAACACTCCAACCGAAAAAAATTATCGGCATCGATGCTGATCCTATTAGCCTTGAGTTAAGTAAAAAAGAGGCAAAAAAACAGAATATCTGTGCAGAATTAATAGGTGCGGATTGTGCGAAAATCCCGTTAGACGATAATTCAATCGATATTCTTTTTTGTCATCAAACGTTCCATCATCTTGTTGAGCAAGACTCTGCATTAGCAGAGTTTTACCGAGTAATTAAGCCTGGTGGCTATCTACTTTTTGCAGAGTCGACGAAATATTACATTGATACTTGGGTGATCCGCTGGTTTTTCCGCCATCCGATGCATGTTCAGAAAAGCGCAGAAGAGTATTTATCAATGTTACAACAACAAGGCTTTCATTTCGATGAAACCAACGTTTCTTATCCGTACCTCTGGTGGAGTCGAGCGAAAGACTTTGGACTCCTTGAGCGATTACGACTTAAAACGCCTCCTCCTGTTGGCCAGCGTGACGAAACACTGGTCAATGCCGTACTGAGAAAACCATGGTAATAGCCAAACAAAAGGAAAAATAATGAAATCACCATTTATCGCTGTATTGATCAGCCTTGGTGCTCTACTCCCCACGCTGAGTCAAGCTCGTGATACTGTACATATGCTCCCCTTCGATACCGTCGTAAAAACAATGACAGACGAGCATAAATTGGATGGTAGTGTGAAATTCTATCTTGCAGGAAATACTCCTAGCGCTAAAAAGGTCATTCAGGCAGGAGTCGTCTCAAATAAGAAGACGAATGCCTTCAATAAGTCTGATGAGGAAGCCTGTAATTGGGCATTAGAAAGCGCGTTACTCTCCTTTCAAGACTCCGCGAAAAAGGTCGGCGCAACATCGGTCATTAATATCGTGAGTTTTTACAAAAGAAATGAGCATTCCGATCCGCATAATTACGAGTGCCACGCCGGCGCCTTGATGGCAGGTACGGCATTAAAAGGTGATCTCGCCAATTGATCGCCACCTAACGGTCACCTACCCCATTGTAGCTAAATCATGGTGGAGGTAGGTACTGTGATCACTCGCTATCCCCCTGCAATATCATTCGTCTTTACCTCGCCGACTAAACTTTCCTAAAGCGTAATTCGATTTAAAGCATCATTTCTCACGACAAAAATCTCTATCTATACAAAATTCTAATAACAGGCGCTTCGTTACAAATCGTGACGAACATCATATATTTATAATTGCTTTACATTTCTTTAAATTTAAATATCTTTAATTTCATATGGTTACTATAAAAATACCACTTTATGCTAAAAATTGTTGTTGCATCATTTACCGTTATAAAGTTATGTTCATTGGGTCAGTCGTAATTAAATCGGTAGAAAAACAACAAAACCGAGTCAGCGCCTTATTTTCGGTACTGATAAGAGTGGTTTAACGATTAACTCTATGAATATATTATCGCTATGGAGACAGGAAGTGGTGAAAAAACAAAAAATTTTAGCCTTTAGTGGCAGCTTGATAGCACTGGCAATAGCCGCGCCTTCACACGCAGAAATTACTATCTTGGATAAAAATCCACAAAGTAGTTCGTTACTGGCTCCATTAAGTTTGCAAGTCGGTGGTAGCATCCGTCCTGAATGGGTACTCACCAACGGCCCAGATGCTAATAAATCGAATAAACGCGGTCACGATGGCGGCTCACGTGTTCGCTTTCGTGCAGACTATAAATTAACCGACCATACCTCCGTTATCGGCTACTACGAGTGGGGGTTCAACGTCCCGCATTTCTTAGGAATGAAGGGTAACTACGAGACCGGTACACTGCGTGATGTCCAACGACAACTGTATGCAGGGATCAAAGATGACCGTTACGGAACACTGACCTATGGTCATCAGTATGGCATTTATTACTCCGTCGTCGGGATTAAGAGTGACGTATGGGATAACGATGGTCATGCGGGCGCTACCGGTATTGGCTTCAATGGTAACTATGATGGTGCAAATAAACCGAAAAACAGCATCATGTATAAAAATACCTTTGGTCCAGTCACGCTTTCTGCAAACTATCTGTTACCTGAAGACCAGAAAGACGATGGAAGCGGCACGGGTCGATCCTACCGTCGTAACCACGGTGCTGGCCTTGGTTTCGATTATGCCATCCTACCGACTCTTTCTTGGGCAGCCGCTTATAGTAGTACCGAAGCAAACGTAAAAAATAGCACGACTCAGAAGGGTTACAATCAACAGGTTTCTGGTACCGCGTTAACGTGGCAGCCAGGTAACTGGTACTTAACGTCAACCGCCAGTTACTATAAAGACTTTGTTCCTTCTACTCGTAATCATACTGTTTCTCACTACTTTGCGGGCAGTGGTTATGGTTTAGAAGAGTTCGCGGGCTATACGTTTAACATCGATAAGCCATTCCTTAAATCTATCCAGCCTTACGTGGCGGTGGACTCCTTACGCCTGAAAGGGAAAGAAGATTACCACGCGAACCATGTCTATCTGGGTGCAGGCACAACGATTGGTTACGGCTTAAGCGTCTACCTCGAAAGAACCATCGCGACCAGTACGGATAACGAGCCTGATAGCACTTGGTTAACCGTGTTCTACGATTTCTAATTTTTCTACCAACTTACCTTCGGGTAAGTTGGTTTTCTTCTCCCTCTCCCCCTCTTCTTTACCAACCCTTACTTTCCCTAGATTATAATTTCTTTTAATATTTTTATCGTTACTAATCAATGACATAAATAAACTGCGGTAGGTTATTTTTTATCCATCAGTCGAGTTTAAAATAAACACCTCTCCGCTCAATCAATAAAAAGCACTTATAATCAATAACTTAAATAGGACAGTTTCTCATTACTCCATGGGAAAATAAGACTTTATCTGCGCTTTCCTTGAATTTCACTCAAAAGCATGTTTACAGTATTAATCCTAAATTGACCTAAACTTAAGAACATGGGGAAGCTATTTATATCTTTCTTTTCCCACTATGACGGGATGTCTGGCTAAGAAAGCTATACATTGCTCTATATTTCCATCGTGAGGGACACAATGTCTATAGAACAACCAACACCACAAAAACCCAAAAAACATTTTTGGAATCGAAAAAAAGAAAAAGAACTCACCTTAGACGATATTACGATCGTCGATAATGACATGCTTAAACGTGCCGTCGGTGCCGCAGCACTAGGTAATGCGATGGAATGGTTCGATTTCGGCGTATACAGCTACTTGGCAGTGACTATCGGTAAAGTCTTTTTCCCGGCCGCCAATGGCCCCGCGCAACTTATCGCGACTTTTGGTGCTTTCGCCGCGGCCTTCCTCATTCGCCCTATTGGAGGACTGGTATTCGGCCCATTAGGCGACAAAATTGGTCGCCAAAAAGTCTTGGCTATCACCATGATTATGATGGCAATCGGGACCTTCTGTATCGGCCTGATCCCCTCCTACCAATCCATAGGCATTGCCGCTCCGCTGCTACTCTTAGCCGCTCGTTTACTACAAGGTTTCTCGACCGGCGGCGAATATGGAGGGGCTGCGACGTTTATCGCCGAGTATTCAACGGATAACCGCCGTGGCTTTATGGGAAGATTCTTGGAGTTCGGGACACTCGGTGGCTACCTGATCGGTGCAACGCTTGTAACCGCCATGACCTCGGTGTTTACCCCTCAACAGATGCTTGATTGGGGATGGCGGATCCCATTCTTCATTGCTGCACCATTAGGTATCTTTGGGCTATATGTACGGTTAAAGCTAGAGGAAACACCGGCATTCCAACAGCATATGGAAAAACAAGAGGCATTGGAACACAGCAAACCGCGCCTGGGACTGTTCCAACTATTAAACAAATACCGTGGGCAGATGCTTAAATGTATCGGCCTTGTATTATTATTTAACGTCTCTAACTATATGTTGACCTCCTATATGCCGAGCTACTTAACCGGTATTTTGGGATTGAGCGAATTAAGTAGCCTGCTGCTCATAATGGTTGTGATGTTTGTCATGATGCCATTAACGCTGATGTCTGGGCACTGGACAGATAAGCTCGGCCGTCGCCCAGTCATTGCCGGTGGTGCGATTGGCTTAATCGTGTTCTCCGTACCTTGCCTGATGTTGATCAGCTCTGGCAACATGTGGCTGGTCTTCCTAGGGCTAATTATCCTAGGACTGATCCATACCTGTTTCAGTGGCACCATGCCCGCTACCTTACCGGCACTGTTTGCCACGGATATTCGCTACAGTGCATTAGCGATCGGCTTTAATATCTCAGTCTCGCTATTCGGGGGCACTACGCCGTTGATTACCGCATGGTTAGTTGACACGTCGCACAACCTTCTAATGCCTGCTTATTACCTCATGGCTGCCGGGGTTATCGGTCTGATCACGGTCTATACCTTACGTGAAACGGCTCGTAAACCGCTTGCGGGGTCAGGACCTGCTGTGGCGAATAAAGCTGAGGCAATGAGTCTGCTGAAGAAGTTAAAACAGAAGAAATTGAAAAATACCTCTTCTGATAGTAAACATGGAAAATAGTCGGCAATTATAACTTTCGTAGATTACAGGCTAAGTTAGCTGTAATCTATTACTCTATACTTATCAAATTACTAAATGATGCAACAAAATAGATATATACAAGATATTAATTAGCTAAAAATTAGAGAGTTTTATCTTGCTGTTTAAATTACCTCATAATAAATAGTCCATTTATCACCCAAGAAATTGTATTAATGAGATAGTATTAATTGTCGGGCAAAACTGGCAAAATAAATTTTATCACCTAATTAATGAAAAACTCTTGTGTTAGTTAAAAAATGGCTTAGTCGATGAAAAACCTAATAAAATCCCTACTGTGCGCTTAAACTAGCATGTACTCAGTTGACTGCCAAAATAGTAATATGATGAGCACCTGCTCTACCAATTTTAAGAGTTGAATATAATAGTCCAATAACTTATACCTCATCAGGCCTTATTAATAAACATCAACGATAGTAGAAGTATTACCAATATTTTATATTCGACTCATTAATCTATAGCCAAAATAGTGCGAACCTGAGTAACGGTTTACATGGATATGTAATCTGACTAAGGCCCCGAACCCAATAAACTTCCGCGAAAGCGCTGTTATCTCCCCAGGATTTATAGCTAATATCCTTTATCTACCAACGCCCAGCAAAATATTTTCTACAAACCACTATTCAGCAAGAATGACTTTTCACTCTTATCAACTTGGGTTTAACCCCGAATCAAATATCCTACAAAATATCAAAAATATTTATCTATCAATATTCATTAATCAATAGCCAAAGCCAATCAACTAGGAATATTCTTAGACATATTATGTGTATCAGGAAGTCAAGACTGATAGCAACCCTAGGTTGGTTAGTCAGTTCTTCTTCGCGGGGATCACCCCCTGGGTTTTAAGACAATTTCTACTAACCGACTATTATAGGTGCCAAAATGAAAAAAATAATTCTACCTCTTTGCGTTCTGACTTTAGGTATGGCTTCACAGGTATTTGCTGCTGATGGTAACGTGAATTTTACAGGTAACATCATCGCTTCTGGCTGTACCGTGAATGGCGATAGCGGCACAACTATTAACGTACCGATGGGTACTTATGCATCATCTTCACTGGCAACTGCAGGAGCAGTAACCACTCCTCAAAACTTCAACATAAAATTGACAAGCTGCCCGTCAAACGCCGTGAAAGTTCGCTTTGATGGAACCGCCGTTACTGGTCAACCGACCTTGTTAGCATTAACCACCGGTCAACCAACTACTGGTTTTCTTGGCATTCAAATTACTGACTTAAATAGTAATGTTAATTATAATATTTCCGGTCAAACCGATGCTGTAGCTTTCCAGACTCCAGTTTCTGGTAACATAAGCATCCCATTGGCAGCACGTTATTATGCTGTTAAAACTGGTGTTCCAGCTGGCACAGCAAATGCCACTACTGCTTTTAACTTAGAATACAAATAATACTCAGCCCGAGTGGCTGTTGGGAAATCGTATACATGAAAAAAATGAGTTTACTGATTGCATTAGCGGTTTGTTCACATAATGCTTCAGCTGCGATTCAACTGATGGCCACTCGCGTGGTGTATAATTCAAACAATAGTTCTGCTGCTTTACCCATTCAGAACCAAAGTAATTCAGACTATTTAGTTCAAACATGGTTAGAAGATCAAAATGGGGGCACAACTAACATACCGATGCAAGTTGTCCCCCCCATTTTAAAGTTAAGTGCAGGTAAATCGGCTTCGTTACGTTTTATTTATTCTGGCAAATCTCTTCCAGATAATCAGGAAAGCCTGTTTTGGATTAACATTCAGGAAATACCACCAGCAAGTAAAGACGAAAACGTACTGCAGGTTGCGGTACACAGTAGACTAAAACTTTTTTATAGACCGAACTCATTGAAAACCACATTAGCCGAACAGGCAGAGAAGCTGCAGTGGGTTAAGTCTGGCAATCAAGTAAATATCAAAAACAATGGGCCAATGTATATCTCACTTAATACATTACACGCTGGCAATAAAAATATTAACCTCGATATGGTCGCTCCTTATGGAGAAAAAACTGTTAATTTAGGTTCTAGTAATATCGCAAATACAGTTTCATACGGTTATATCAATGACTTTGGCGGAGTCACAGAAATAAAAGATCACCCGCTAAATTAATTCTGGAGAGTTGCGACTATGGATTCCAACAATATAAAAAAAATATCTTTAGTCGCCGCTACATCGGCCATTCTAAGCTGCAAGATTTCTTATGCAGATGATTTTAATATGAGCTTTGTTCACGGTGCTAGCAACGTTAGTTCCGTTTCCTCTGTTGCATCCGGTAACACTATTCAACCTGGTACTTATCCTTTTGATATCTATTTGAATCAACATAAAATAGATAATCTACAAGTTACGTTTATTAAAGAAAATAAACAAAGTATCGTCCCTTGTTTTGATGCTGAACAGTTAGCACAGTATGGTATTAAGCTACCCGAGTCCGCAGTTGGCAACCATTGTATCAGTGTTGACACTACGATACCTGATAGCCAACTAGACGTTGACGTAAATAATCAAAAAATAGAGTTAACCATTCCACAGACTCAATTAATTAACACACCCAAAGGAACCGTTCCGAAACGTTTATGGGATAACGGCATTAATGCTGGCTTTATTAATTATAACTATAACTTCAGCCATAATAAGTATCGATTTAATAGTGATTCATCCACAGAGAACTATAGTTACCTGGCATTGAACAATGGAATTAATATTGGTTCTATCAGACTGCGTCAAAATGGTAGTCTGACACATAACTCTTATACTGGTACGCACTGGACTAACATTGCTAGCTGGGCTGAAACAGATATCATTTCTTTAAGAAGCCGCTTACTGGTCGGACAAAGCTCAACGAATAGTAACGTTTTTGACAGCTTTCAGTTCAGGGGAGCCCAGATCAGTAGTGTCGAAGACATGTTACCTGACAGTATGCGTAACTATGCCCCTGTGGTACGTGGTGTCGCACATTCAAACGCCCGAGTTTCTATTCAACAAAACGGTTATCTGGTCTATTCCACTAACGTCTCGGCCGGGCCCTTTGCAATCCATGATGTTTATCCTAACAGCAGTGGCACACTTTATGTCACCGTTACGGAAGCTGACGGTTCTGAGACGCACTTCGAAGTCCCTTATGCTTCCGTGGCAAATATGCTGCGGGAAGGAATTTGGAGTTATCAAGTCACCGCTGGTCGTTATAATGACGGCTTGAGTGGATACTCACCTAACTTTATTCAGGGTACCGTATCCCGTGGAACAAGTTATAACCTGACACCCTACGGTGGGGCTATTGTTGTGGATAACTATCGTTCTGCAGTGGCGGGGGTTGGTACGAGTCTTGGTAATTTAGGTGCCTTATCCATCGATGCTACTTATGCAGTAACTGACCTAGCATCGGGTAGTAAACAGCAAGGACAAAGTTATCGATTACTTTACTCAAAATCATTAAATAACTATGGAACTGATTTCCGTCTTGCCGGATATCGCTATTCAAATTCTGGATATTATGACCTAAATGATGCGGTCAATGAACAGCGTGATTGGAAGCAAGGACATTATGAAGCCGATTATACCGACCCTAATAAAGTTAATGATGGCACACCTAGTTGGGCTCAAAAAACCAACTCTACTTATACTTCATCCACATATTCCAATAAACGGCAAAGAATGGAGGTATCACTTAATCAATCATTAGGTGACTATGGCTCCATCTATATTAATGGTAGCCAGCAACGTTATTGGAATACTTCTGGTTCGAGCCGTACTGCTCAGCTAGGTTATAATGGCCAGTCGCGACGTATAAATTATGGTATTTATTGGCAAACAACAAAAACTCAATATGGCTATTCGGATAATTCAGTCAATGTTGTAGTATCTATTCCGTTAAATCTAGATTCGACCAATACTAATACAACGATGATCAATACACAATTGGCTCATTCCAGACTAAATGGCGACAGCTATAATACTGGTGTATCGGGTACATCGTTAGAAGATAGTCGCCTGAGTTATGGTGTGAGTACCGGTAAAAGCCAAGGGAGTGACCAAAACTCTGCAGCTAATATCGCCTATCGCAGCAACATTGGTAACGGTAGTGCATCCTATAGTTATAGTAATAACTATCAACAAGGTTCTTTGTCAGCAAGTGGCGGCATTGTATTACACTCTGGTGGAGTATTACTTTCTCAACCCTTGTCAGACACTTTTGCGCTCGTTAAAGCTAAAGATGCAGCCGGTACAAACGTCATAAACTCACCGGGCGTCAAGATAAACGATTCTGGGTACGCGGTAGTAAGTAGCGTTTCACCTTACCGTTATAATGGAATTAGCCTGAGTACCGAGCACCTTGGACCTGGATTAGATATTCCAGAATCTACCCTCCAGGTAGTGCCAACTCATGGTGCGATCGTACAAGCTAATTTCCAGACCTACTATGGACACAGCTTATTAATCCATGCCTCTCTGACCGATGGTAGCAAACCTCAGTTAGGCGCGAGTGTTTTAAATCAGAAGGGCGTGAACAGTGGTACCGTTGGGACTGATGGGATTGTGTTCGTGTCAGGGATCTCAAGCGATGATACGCTGCGTCTGAAATGGGGTGATAATGCTGATCAACAATGTCAAATATCAATTCCTGACAACCTACCACCGATGAAAGATGGTGAGGGTTATCAAGAGCTCACTTTACTATGCCACCCAGACAAAGGCTGATAACAATGAATACAAATTCCTGGACACGCAGACTATGCTGGTTAATTCTGTTTTCGTTGACTAGTATCATTTTCTGCCAACAAAGTTTCGCACTATCCTGTCGTGAAGGAAGCAATGCTTCCAGTAGAACACCCGTCGGTACGACACTCGCACCTTTTCCAATTAACTCAGTTGCCTTTGCTAAATCTGACTTTGTGGCGGGAAGAGTACTCTGGCGTTCGGAAACTTTCACCTCAACATTTACTTGCTGGGATACAGATAATCACCCGATGGGTGAAGATGCGTATATCTACTGGAATCCATGGGGTGATCTGAGCAATATTGACTCATCACTTTCGATCGGTGTAACGATCAACGGAAAAGATTACGATGCAGTTAATACACAATACAGAGCACAATCCATTGATCTCGGTGCTGGCACAGGCCCAGGAACGTATACGACTTGTACTAATTCAATCTTAGGACTATGTGTTTCTAGTAAGTTTGTTGCGTTGCCTAATACAACATCTTTCTCATTTTCTATTTATATAAAAGCAACAGGAAGGACGCCACCTACGAATTACGCAAATCTTGCATCAGCACGCGTTTTCCAGGTCGATGGGGTTTTGGGGATCAATACCTCGACACAAAATAGTAACTATGTCGCTAACCTTACTAATTTTAGCAATATACGAGTTGTTCAATGTACTCCAACAGTGAGTATCGCTGGAACGGGGAATAACACGGTTGCCTTCGGTAATATTCCTGCAACTAATGCCTCTGCGGGTAAGGTAGAACGCATAATACCTTTTACGGTCAACGCCAATATTGCTGGCGGTGGTTGCTCCGGGGAAAGCCTAGTGATCAGTTTTAGTAGTCCAGATGTGAGCAGTTCGGACAATACAATGATTATACCCGCTACAAAACCTGGGCTAGGTATCTACCTCACGCCTAAAGATAACACCAGTTCAAAAATCAAGTTCGGACAAATTACAGACTTCACTACCTCAGCGATTACCAAAGATACGACTATAGTGTCTAAGACATACAATGCCAACTTACAGTGGCTAACATCCTCCCCGTCAATCGGTAGTTTTAGCAGCACCGCTACAGTAAATGTAACGTTTAAATAAGATTATAGAAAAACGCCGCATACGCGGCGTTTTTTTTAAATTCCTAAATACTGATAATAGTGTTTATCGGGGCTTATCGGTAAAAAAGTAAATTAATTTAGAGGATCATTTTTTCTCTCTTAAATGAAACTTCATAGAGTATCTCGGTTAAATCCCTAACCAGACTATCTACCAACACATCTAGTGTCGAAATATCTTACCTAAAATTTGCACTCACTCTCGATAAGGTTTCTGGAATCAGGAAGTAAGAACAGATGTGATAATCGTCCTTCGCTTATAGAGTTCCCTAAATTGCCGTATTGAACCTTACCAACGGGGTTATAGAACGAGAAAATTTTCAGACGATATATAAAATACCAAGAAAAAAGGATGGGTGTTGGGATAGAGGAAACAACTTAGGTAATAAGCGGTAGGTGCCCCCTTTATATTTTAAGAGAGGCGGGAAAACTCACCCTCCAGGAAGGTGAGTTGTTTAATCACTTATTCTGAAACGCGTAAAACTTTTTGTTCTTCAGGTCCTGCTCGATCTGTTCCAAGCTTTTCCCTTTCGTTTCAGGCACAAGATAGATAATAAACACCAGCGCTCCGACCGAGATCACCGCATAGAGCCAGAAGGTATAAGAGGCGCCTAACCACGTCACTAGGCTTAATGTTGTGAGAGTGACTAATAAATCGAAAATCCAATGACTGAATGCACCTAAACTCGCCCCTTTGCCTCGAACGAATAAAGGGTAGACTTCGGCGTTAATCAGCCAGATACAGACTCCGAATCCGCCGCAGTTTAGCATCAAGTATGCCGCCAAGCAGACAACCACCATTATTTGACTGAATTGGTTTTGCGGGCCATTTCCCAAGAAAAGGTACCCCATCACCACTAGTGCGACGATAGACCCAGGAATTGTCCATAACAGATAACGGCGACGGCCAATCTTATCGACCAAAATGCTCCCCACGACCGTCATAACGACGACTAATAGAGTACTAAGCCCGGTACCAAGAATGGCGGCTTGGTTTGAAAAGCCTGCGTGCGTCAGTATTGTCGGAGCATAATAAATTAATGCATTGTTACCTGTGATCTGCGAGAACATAGCGATGGCAGCGCCAACTACTACCGCGGGACGTATCCACGGCTGTGCAAGATCACGCCAGCTACCTTCTGGTTGATTAGCTACAGTGTGTATTTCTTCGATCTCTTGCTGCGCCAGTGCCTGAGAACCCCGCACGCGAGTTAAAATCTTAAGGGCTTCGTTATCGCGTTTACGCATAACCAACCAACGTGGACTTTCCGGTAAGAAGACCATTCCGGCTAATAATATCAGTGCAGGAATAACCCCTAAACCAAACATCCAGCGCCAGTGATCACCGAGTACGAATCCGCTGGCATAAGCTACGGTAATCCCGAATACCACCATGAATTGGAATAATACGACCATCTTACCGCGATGCTTTGGTGGTGCAACTTCAGCGATATACACCGGGATAATTTGCGTTGAGCTCCCCGCTGATAGGCCGAGTATGAAGCGTGAGAGAATTAACATGGTGACATTCGGCGACATCGCAGAGGCTATCGAGCCTACCGCGAAGAGTAGCGCCACGAAAATCACCATCTTGCGGCGACCAAGTCGGTCTGAAAAAGGACCAGTACCCAAGCAGCCAAAGATCGCACCAAAAATAATGGCGCCGGTGACTAACTGTTTAACGGTATCATCCAAGGCAAAAACTTTACCTAAGCCAAGTAGTGCCACTCCTATTACACCGGTATCGTAGCCGAACAGTAGTCCCCCCAGTGCGGCAATTACGGCAATCCACACGACAAGAGCCGGGTTTGGCTTATCAAGCGGCCGTTCTAATGTATTGTCCATAGCGTTTCCCTAATATTGTCATTATCATTTTTGTTTGAGTGTAATTTGTTTATCTGCGCGATGAGCGGTAAGCTTAATCAGCTCCGCATTGGGCTGATCTGTAGAAAGTATCCACTGCTCGGCCTCTTTTTCAGAACGACCGAATTCTTCATGCCGACGCTTAAGTTGTACCAACCGTTGTGTTTCATCTACATGAATAAACCATGTTTCATCTAGCAAGGCAGGGGTATCAGCCCAGCCCGCATCCTGAGATAATAAATAATTCCCTTCGGTAATAACCAACCGTGTTTCAGGGTGGATAGCGATTTCTCCTGCGATCGATTCCTCGATGTCACGATGAAAACAGGGTGCGTAGATGATTTCATTAGCCCCTGCATGTCTAATACGCCTTAATAATGCTTGGTAACCGTGAACATCAAACGTGTCGGGAGCTCCTTTACGCTGTAATCGGTTTAACGCTTTCAATTGATTGTTCGCAAGGTGGAACCCATCCATTGGGATCACCGCGACTTTGCCGTCAAAGTGACGGATTAACCAATCCGTGAGTGTGGACTTGCCTGCCCCTGGTAATCCAACAATACCAAGAAGACGGCGCTTGTCGCCCTCGCACCATTCATGTAGCTGCTGTAAAGCGATGTCGTCAATCATAGAAGAACGTCCGGAAGGAAGAGTGCCATCAATAGAGTGCTATAACTTAAATAACATTTACAAAACACTCCAATAACACCGCGGAAATTGTGATCTGAGTCATAATGTTTAGTGGCATTGAAGAGAAAATGCTGAATCGTTTCACATCATTGATTACCGTTTGATAGGTGAGTTAATTCAACCTTGAGCGGGGTTCTGCTATTATCTCCATATCAATGGACTTTTAGTGGGATGGGAATTATGGCTGGTAAGCTACTTGGGGACGCGCCGACGCTCTCTGTTTTCGATTTTGATGGGACATTAACGCGACACGATAGTTTTATTCCCTTCCTACGCTTTGCCTTCGGCCGCCGACGTTTCACACGTAAAATGTTACATTTAGTCTTTCCTACTCTGCGTTGTTTGCGTCGCAAACTGACACGCGATGAGTTAAAAGAAGTCCTGATCCATACCTTTATGAAAGATATTGATGAGCAATGGGTGAAAGATAAAGCAGCGGCTTACTGCCGAAAATATTTTACGAAGCTGATGCGTCCTAAAGGACTACTGGCCGTGGCGGCCGAGTTAAATGCTGGGGCAACGGTTACCCTTTGTTCAGCCTCTCCTGAAATCGTACTACGTCCCTTCGCCGATCAACTGGGGATCAATCTGATCAGTACGCAATTGGAAGTCCTTGATGGAAAACTAACGGGAAAAATTTCTGGTAATAACTGCAGATGTGGACAGAAAGTGGCACGTTTGGAGAAAGTCTACGGCCCATTAGAAAATTACCATTTACGCGCCTGGGGAGATACGCGTGGCGACTACGAATTACTCTGTGCAGCTCAAGATCCACATTGGCGCCACTTTCATTCCTCAGCTGCGCCAAAAAAATCGCCGATCGATAAGATAAAGACTTAGCCTACGTCATCATTTAACGTCCAGTGAGCAAACTAGAACACCGTTACGTGACGGATTAATTCTAGCTTGCTCCAAAAACTCATTACCTTTTAGTAAACTCTACTGAGAAATCCATTTATCCTGCCTGTTTAAACAAAGACTCTACTCTCCATAGAGTTTTGCTATCTCACCTGGAGTCGTCAACCAGTACTCATCCTTACGATCGAGTATCGCCTTGAGTGTCTTCTTCAATCGATAGAAGCGAAAGGGTTGGCCAACAATATAGGGATGTAGCGCGATCCCCATAACCTGCGGAGATTGTTCACTTCTTGCCAGCAACTCTTCGAATTGGTATTCGATCATCTGGCAAAAGGTATCGATCGTTGCACCATTGGGGATAATACTTGGTATATCGTTAATTTCTTGCGGATAAGGGATCGAAACTAAGGGTCCATTTTCGGTGAAGAAGGCGGTTGGCATATCATCGTGCGCCCAATTTAAGGTGTAACGAAACCGGTTTTTGGCGAGTAACTCTGGGGTAGTGAAGCTCTCAGAAATCCAAGGTGATAGCCAGCCACTCACCGTCTTATTCTGATACTGTTGTAGGCGCTGTTGGCAAGTGCCTATTAATCTATCCTCCTCATCCAATGCCAACTCTCCCTGACGTTGAGAATTTGTATGGCCGTGGCCGATGAGTTCGCTACCGGGTAATGCCAACCACCGATCAAGTAATTCGGGGCAATAATCTAAGATTGAAGTATTCGCGATAACCGCAGGGGGGATTGCCAGAGTTTCGAATAATTCAGCTAGATGCCATCCTCCGACCCGATTGCCATAGTCTCGCCAGCTATAGTTCAAGACGTCTGGGAAATTGGCATTAGCTGATAATTTAGCGCCCTCCTGGGAATCAAACGCGAAATGCTCAAGGTTCATCGCGATATACACAGCTAACCCCTTTCCATTTGGCCAGCGTGCCGAACTAGGGATTTGTGGTGACTTATAAGGGTAGCGTTGCGGTGTGGTAAGGGCTGTTAACCTAGCTTGTTTCGACATAATGATTCGCCATAAATGAACGTAAAAATTCAGTATAGCCATTCGGGGATGTTTCGCAGAGATAAAGGATTTTACATGCTAAAATAGTCGCTATATCGATGAGGAAAGAGATGATGAAGAAAATAATTTTTTTATTGAGCGCGCTTCTTTTAGCTGGCTGCGCTGCGAAGAAAGAGAAGACGCCAGATCAGCCCGTATTACATACTGGTAAATGTGCCAATGCAGGTAAGGCTATTGGCTGCACGTGGACCAATGTCTCTCTTTAATTATCTGTCTAAAATTCCCAATGCAAAAAGGCCATCCGTAAGGATGGCCTTTTTGTCTATTTGGATGCCTGGCAGTTCCCTACTCTCGCATGGGGAGACCCCACACTACCATCGGCGCTACGGCGTTTCACTTCTGAGTTCGGCATGGGGTCAGGTGGGACCACCGCGCTAGTGCCGCCAGGCAAATTCTTTGTGCTAAAAACGCGTCTTTTTAACGTACTCAGCGTTAACGTCCCGCTCGCTGTTCAGTCACATACCTCTGTATGCTCCTTCTCATCGCTTGGGCGTCGCCTTGATTACGATAAAAATACATCGTTTCTACAAATTAGTTTCTTAAAATCTGTCAACGCGCTGATAAATCTCTCAATCCAAAACGCCTCTGGCGTTGTAAGGTTAAGCCTCACGGGTCATTAGTACTGGTTAGCTCAATGCATCGCTGCACTTACACACCCAGCCTATCAACGT